>Ga0334722_10000027_pt1 | contig 214325 bp, 201 predicted proteins | sample C3_bottom_MG_FD_207210 | JGI IMG/M metagenome (GOLD analysis project Ga0334722, IMG submission 207210) | Sediment microbial communities from Yellowstone Lake, YNP, Wyoming, USA - C3_bottom | ecosystem: Environmental > Aquatic > Freshwater > Lake > Sediment | place: USA: Wyoming | collected... | reverse complement strand
CGGAGCTTGTTCCCTTCCTCGTTGCTGATGTCCCGGACCCGCAGCACCATGGCGGGGGAGTATGGCGCTCCATAGCCTAGACTTTTCGCTACCAGACCTGGTACAACATTCCTAGCCGCGCCACTAGGCTGAAGAGGGCCGGGGTTAGCTTGTGGCGGTTGCCCGAATCCACCGTCGAAGAGGTGCGTTCTGCCGCCGGCTCACTCTCTGTGACGCGAAGCATGTCGTACCGATATAGACTCCCGGGAGAATCTCCACCGGTCGTCGTCGGGCTTTCACGTACTGCTTAACGCAATCTCCTGAACTCGTACTTGCCCCTGACGTTCTCATTGTAGTAGGTCCCTTTCGAGGACGCCATCATCAGGGAGTCGTAGACGTGTGCCGGGACTCGCTGGTACTCGTAGACGCTCCCATCGTGAAACTCGGTTCCAAGCGTCTCGTCCACAACCTCGTATCTAACGCGCATGAGGCTTGACGATTCGACCTTTATCCACTCCGCCATCCTCGCCACCCCGTGTTCCCGATTCCAGATACGTGAGGAGATGGCTCTGGCGGCGGTGCTTGAGGGGTTCAGCGCCACTGCCGTTGAGTTTGATCCACATATCGACATCTAGCGCGGCGAGTCTTGGCACCGCTCTCCGAGCCAGTCGGGAATACTCTTTGTTGCTCTCTACTCCGACACTCTCGAACCCGAGTGCATTTGCTGCTGCTAACGTCGATCCCGCGCCACAGAACGGGTCGAGAATACGGCCACGCGCAAGAGGCAAGGAAGCCCATACAAGACGCCGGAGGAATGCCTGCGGCTTCAGAGAGGGATGAGGCGCGATCCGCCGCTCCTCGCTCGGGGTCCGTGTGCTTGGGACAACGTCGGAGAAGGGGTTGCCGTCGATGTCTCGCCGGAGACCTCCCGCCTCCCACTGCCTCAGATTCGCCGAGAGGAGTCCATCAAATGGCTTGCGCAGGACCGCCCAAGGCTCCCAACTTGAACGGGGCATCGACGAAATGTCTTCGAACTCCACCTCCGCGTTCTTCGGGCGGAATCCCCCCTTCAGCGTTCGGACGAGGCGAACCACGACTCCGCGCGACTCGAAACCGCTTTCGACTAAGGCCGACGTGACCACATGGACGAGTAGGGGGTTGGATGCCAGGAATAGGTGCCCGCCCGGTCTAAGTACTGGAAGCGCAACCTTCCCCCACTCCACGAAGAACGAGTGCAATGTGCGCACGTCGTTCTTCGTGAGGACGGTGAACCGCGGCAAAGGCATGCGCTCGCTGCCTCCGATCCGCGGCGGGATCCGCCAGATGCCACCGACGCCACGTTTCATCTTCTCTATTTCCTTTGAGGTGTACTCCACCAATCCATAGGGGGGGTCGGTGATGATCGAGTGGAAGGAGTTCTCCGGTTGATCACGTAGCCACTCTTTGCACTCGCCCTCGACAATCTCCCAAGTCATTGCATCTCCCTCGACCTGCCAGAAGGGTTCTCCGACGGCTTCGGTACCAGCCACTTACCACACCGAGGGCACCTTTTGGGGGCGCTGGTCCTTGGTCTCCACGCGTACAGGCACTTGGGGCATTCCATGCTTACTACTACGACGGCAGCTCGGACTGACTATATAGCCGTTCCTTCTCGTCGTGGTGATTGACCTGCGAACAGGCGGCGGGAGAGCGCGCGAAGTACTTCCACCACGATGTGCCTCTTCCTCCCGATCTCACCACGGCTGACATCTTCAATGCTGCGCTCAGGACGGAGGATGTAGTCCGGCGAATCAACGCGGTCTGTAGCGAGATGCGTTTGCCACCCCTTGCGCAAATGGTCCAAGCGAACAACCTTGGTGGGATCATCTCAAACATCATCACGTACATGTTCGCCTTGTCAAGCGCTTACAGCGCCCATTCACCGCAAGCTCACCCAGACCTGAAACACAAGGAGAAGGGCGTCCCGCTTGAAATCAAGAGTTCAATCCGACCGGGGAAGGGCGGCGAGAGTCACAACGGTCACGGTGGTTGGCATCTGATTGCCTGCTACAACATGAACGAGGAAGACGGCGACATTCGCTTCGTTCACATCATGGCTGCGGATCTGATAGGATGGGAGCACGGCGAGAAAGACTGGAAGCACTCGAAGAGCACCAAAGCAAAGGGCGGGGGCACCGGTCACATCGACACTTATGAGACGACGCCCCAGGGGCATGCGAAACTCCGTGACGGAACAGTCTACCTCGACACGGATATGGTGACTAACTGGCGAGGGTGGAGGCGAAATTCGCCCCAACCTACTCCGGCCTACTCCATCTTTTACCGCCCGACCCTTGATAACTACCCGAAGCCACAGGAGCGGAAGCGTCAGAAGAAGCAGCGCTCGTGAAAGTTAGGACGGCCAGAGTGAGTACCTCGAATCTGGGGGGCCGAGTCATCATCCCATGGGACGAGGGCAAGTGACTACTCTGTAGCGTCCTGCCTTCTTGCCCGAGTTTCGCGCTTCTTTATGACACCCTCCAGGTCTTTTAGAAAGCGACCTGACTCGTAGTTGAGCAAACCCTTTGCCGCTGGCCTGTCAAGCGTCAATTCTGCTCGAGTGATGACCTCCATCGTTGCCGGGAGCGCGACCGCCCCGAGCTCTCTGAATACATCTGTCCCCCACCCGCACTCGTGGAGCCGGAAGTCCTGTTCGGCCTGAAGGTAACCGAGGAAGCGAGAAGGCCCGAGGATGAGCAGTAGCTCTTGAAGGACCTGGCCGGGGTTCTCTCTTTGAAGTTTCTGATGCAGGGTGTGCCGTTCCCGTTGTAGACGGATTACCTTGACAGCTTGGCGCGGGTTGTACTCAGCGAGAAGCTCCTCTTCGATCTTTCGCATCCGTTTGATAGTATTGAGGACCGGGAGCGCTGTACTGATGGGTTCTTGAACGTGAACGCTGGCCTTAACGGGATAGTCATTGACATCGACCTCACGAAAGCCCGCCGACAGACTCGCAGGATCGGTCAGCTGCGCCGATAGGTGGTACCTCATGCGGTCTGTCAACGGTTCAGGAGATGAACGAGAATGGACCAAGGTCTTTAGCCACTCGGAGTCGAACCTATAGAGAACCTCCAAGCGGAACATGTCAAGACCGAGCGTCTTAGTCAAGTCCACGATAAACTTCCCCCCTTCCACTCGGACCGCATCCGGTATTCTACCAAGGGTTGGCTTGAAAGATGTGACTTTGACGTCGTAAACTGAGTCGGCAGAGAATTCTCTGGACCTTGGCCCGAGGGATTGGGCCCACCGTGCGAAGGGGTTGCTCACTAAAACGGTCGTGGAGTAGACTCCTAGGCCGTTCAAGCAGTCGAGAACCAGCGCGTCATCTTTCTCCCCCCTTATCCAATTGGATAGCTCCTTAGCAACGTCAAGTAGTTCCTTTGCGTTTCGGAGACTAGCCAAGCAGAACCCTCCTTATCAGGAGCAGGTCCTTGATAGGTACTTGGTCCAATTTCTTTGCGACAATCTCCAATCGAATCTTAACCGGGTCACCGCAAAGATTTGCTCGTAGATCTTGAGCGAGGAGTTCACACTCTAGTACTCCTCCTCCTGCTGGCACCATGGCGCACTCAAGAGGCGACGCGAGGAGAACGCGCGTCGCGGCTGTCGCCTCGAAGTACTCTTTCAAGGGAACCACAAGGCTATCGCGAATGCTGGCCTGAGCTAGGAAAGCGCCAGCGAGAACCGCGGCAATCCCCTCGGTGAAGCTGGAGTCACTGAGCGCAGGTTCCAGAATCGAGTGAACCTTTTCAACTAACTCCCGTGGGGACAGTCTACCTGGTTCCTCCATCAACTTGTTGAGTCGTTCAAGCACGTCTCTGTGCTTGGGGAAGTGCTCACTCAATAGCTCGATTCCTTCGAGAAAAGCCTTACCTACCGCCTCCATCGCAGAGAAGACGGTGGCTGGCAGACCGATCTTGACGCGGCTCCGTTTCGATTGACGGAGGGAGATCACTAACGTCGCAGCTCCGCTCACCTCTAACTCAATCTTGTGTTCTGGCTTCCCGTCCTCCACTACGATTGTCCTGGGTACGCTTATGGCCTTGATCCTTGCTGAGTGGATTACCCTTCGCTCCTCAAGCACGATGTCCCCATCCGTGAGCGTGAAGTGTACTTTCAGGACTGCGTTTTGGTGGGTTTTGTCAGAGATGGGAGTATCGAGGACGCCCCCGAGGTACCCCTTTGCAATTAGTGCATTGGTAGGAAACCGTCTGGTCTTCAGGAATTCCTTCGGCGCCTTGACATTGAAGACCCTACGGACATCCGTGAATCCCTCAAGCCTCAGTTCGACCAACGTGATATCAGGTCGTTTCCATGTGATGAAAAAAGGGACATCTTCTCCCTGGAGGATGTCCTCGCTAACGTAGAGCTCAATACCAGCGTATCGGGACTTTTGAGCTTCCAAACCCTGCACGTTCATCGCTGTGGTGCCACATATCCGGGATGAGTACTTAACCTTTCATGGCACACAGGGATGATATAGGTCGCGGCCAGTTTGCCTGTGGTGTTCGATGACACTGAGTTCACCGCCACAGAGATTGGTCTCATCCGCCGTCTCGACACGCCGCGCAAAGTCCAGCGCTGGCTCCGCGCGCTCCCGTACAACTTCGAGAAGCACGGGGAGACGCTCCGCACGTTCCGCATGGTCCGGCGGCTCAACACCGCGCACTGCCTGGAGGCCGCGATCACCGCCGCCACGATCCTGGAGCAGCACGGATTCTCGCCGACCCTCCTCGACCTCGAGTCCATCGACGGACTCGATCACGTCCTGTTCCTCTACCGGGAGAACGGGTGGTGGGGGACCGTCGCGAAGTCACGCGATCCCGGCCTGCACGGGCGCAAGCCGGTGTACACGAGCGTGCGCCAGCTCGTCCGCTCCTACTTCGCGCCGTACATCGACCGCACCGGGCGGATCGAGGGCTTCGGGGTGTACGACCTCGCCGACCTCAGGCGGGTGGATTGGCGGTTGTCGCGGCGGCACGTGCGCAAGGTCGAGCGCGTCCTCATCGACATGCCGCACGAGAGGATCCGGTCCTCCGACGCGGAGTACTCGAGGTGGCACGCGCGGTATCTCGCGTACAAGAAACGCTTCCCTGACCTGCGGCCCTCGTACTACGACAACCGCCAGGAGTGGCTATGATCACTCGGGCTTCTTCTGGGGCGGGTCCGCGGGTTTGGCGGCGTCGCGGTCCTCGTTCTCCCGCTTCGTCGCGCGCCGCAGGAAGTAGAGGAAAGGGAGGAAGACGATGAAGAAGGCCACCAGGAGGACGAGGGCGCCCACCGCCTCCCGCCCTGAGTTCTTGATGAAGACCTGGTGCATCGCGATGGGGTTCGCCGGCTCGCGCCCCACGTTCCCCGCCGCGTCCTCGGCCTCGAACCGGTAGGAGACCACGCCTTCGTCCCTCGGCGGCGTGTACTCGTAGTACCAGGTGTCGTTGCCAGGGACCCGGGTCATCGGGTGGGGCTGCGCGAAGCTCGACCCCGGCTCCCGGAGGAGGATCGTCACGGCGGTGACTCCCGTATCGTCGATGGCGGTGACAGTGAAGTTGTACGCGATGCCGGCCCGGAGGTTGTCCACCGGAGGCGCGTGCGTGACGTTCGGCGCGGTGATGTCCCCCGTCGACGAGATGCGCGCCCGTGCGCTCCGGATGTCTGGCCACGGGGTGCCCGGGCGGTTCCGGTAGTCCTGCCAGAGGGCAATCAGATGCCCGCTCGACGAGACCACGAGCTCCGGGGAGAACTGCGGCGCGCTCCCGAGATCATCGTTCACGGGGAAGGGGTTGAGGAACGCCTTCCAGGACCCAGAGGCGGGCGTCAGCACTTCGAACGCGGCGGTCAGGTCCATCCCCGCGACAGCCGCGGCGGGAGACCGGAGCACAGGTTCCCCGGGGTCGTACCGCCCATCGAGGTCGGCGTCCATGAAGACGATGCGGTCGGCGGCCGCGAGTGCGAAGAGCGCGGTACCGAGGGCGGGAGCGGTTCCCGCCGCCAGCGCATCGAGCAGGTCGAACCGCCCAAGGCCTCCGCGGGTGACGTTCATGACGATCTCGTCGAAGGTCACGTTAGCGGCATCGTCGTTGTGGTACGTCACGTTGAGGTACCGCAGCTCGTCCACCGTGTCGACGCCGAGGGCGACGAGGTCGACCGAGACATTCACGTAGGCGCCTCCGGTGTCGGCCAGGACCAGGAGGGGAAGCGGTCCCCCGGCACTCCCGTTGAGGCGCTCCCCGCCGGAGTACCCGGGTCCGGTACGGTAGCGGATATCGAGTCCCGCGGCGGCGATCGGGTCGGTCGACGCGAGACCGCGGACCGAGAGGTCGATCGCGAAGGAGGTCGCGGTGGCCCACGGCCCCGCCGCGAGCGTCCCATTCGGCTCGATATCAATCGCCCTGTCGGCGCCGAAGTCTGCCTCGAGGAGGAAGGTGATATCCCGGTCCGACACACTGAGGTTCGTGGCGGGCAGGAACCCGGTGAGCGGGATCTGGGGGAACCACAGCTCCGGTGGTTCGTAGACGAGTGGCTCCCCGGCGGTGAAGTTCAGGCTCGCGTCCGTGTCCGCATACCGCAGCCTCATTCCAGTGGCGGAGGTGGTGTCAACGAGCAGGTTCGCGTCCCCAGGGGACACCACCCGGTCCACGCCGCTGCCGTCGAGTAGACCGGGGTCGAGGCGGTCGTCCGCGCTGATCAGGGTCGCCTCCGAGAGGTCGCGAATCCCGTTGTAGGTGGCGAGATCGTCGAAGAAGTGCGTCGCGTCGGAGGGCCCGCGGTTGAACGGCCCCCAACTCGCCCCGCCGTCCGCCGACGAGGCGACGTAGACGTTGTGGTTCGCCACGCCGAGGCGGTCCCCGCGGTCGTCGATCCAGCTGATGTAGAGCCCGCCGGTCGCGTTGCTCCAGGCGATCGAGGGGGACAGGTGCGAAGTGCGCTTGGGCGCGCTCGACAGGGGGGAGGTGTCGTTCACCGCCATCTCGCCGCCGAAGGTCCGCCCGTCCGCGCTCTTCGCGAAGAAGATGTCGAAGACCCCGTACGCGTTGTACCGCTCGTCCTCCCAGGTGACGAAGACGGTCCCGTCCCCGCCAATGACGAGGTCCGGCGAGGTCTGCCGCCGCTCGGACGCCGGGGTGTTCACCCGGACCGCGCCCGTGAAGACGCGCCCGCCGTCGGTCGAACTCGCGACGTACACGTCCGTGTCCTCCAGGGGCATCCCGCTCGTGTCGGTGTACGGGCCCGCCCGCCCGTCCCACCAGGCCACGTAGACCGTGCCGTTCGGCGCCACCGCCACTCGCGGGTCGCCGCGGTGGAACAGCAGCGTGGCGTTCACCAGCACGCTCGGCCCCCAGGTGATCCCGCCGTCATGGGACGCGACCAAACGGATCTGCACGCCGTCGTCCAGGACCGGCGCCGAGGTGTACGCGACGTAGAGACTACCGTTCGCTGCCACGGCGAGGCTGGGGCGGAGCTGCCGCGGCCCGCCGATGTCATCGTTCACGCGGACGTCCGTCCCCCAGGAGGCGCCGGCGATGCCCTGGTCGAAGTAGATGTCATCATCGTCCAGCCCGTTCCGGGAGTCCTGCCAGGCCGCGTAGACCCGGTCCCCGCGCGCGGCAAGCTCGGGGAACTGCTGGAGGCTATCATTGGCAAGGTCGTCGACGCGGACCTCAGGGAGCCAGGAGCCGCCGTCAACGGAGCGGGAGACGACGATGTCGTGACCGTCCGCCACGTTCTGCCGCTGCCACGCGACGTACACCGCGTCGGATCCCGCGGCCGCCGACGGGTTCGCGCGCGGGCCGTCTGGCGAAGGGTCGCTCACACGGACACTCGGCTCGAAAGGTGCGGAGGCGATTCCCGACGCGAGGAGGATCAGGATCGCCATGGCGGCAAATAGGCGCACGCCGGCGCATGGGGGGGCCGCGGGAATAAGGTTTGTGGGACGACGTCCGGACACCTCCCTGCAAAGCTCTTAAGGCCCCCTCAGGTACGGAGCCCGGTGCCGGACCTCACCGTCGATCTCGCCGGAGTGAAGCTCCGCAACCCCACGCTCCTCGCCTCCGGGTTCCTCGGAGAGACGGGGGCCTCGCTCGTGCGCGTCTGGAACGCCGGGGCCGGTGGCGTCGTCACGAAATCGATCAGCCCGCTGCCGCGTCTCGGGTACGCCAATCCGACGGTGTTCGAGACGGGGGAGAACCTCCTGAACGCCGTCGGCCTCCCGAACCCGGGGATGAAGGAGTTCGAGGCGGAGACGCGTACGGCGGTGACGGCGGGGGTCACGGTCATCGGGAGCGTCTTCGGCGCCTCCCCGGACGAGTACGCCGCGTCGGCGGTGGCGCTGGAGTCGTACGGAGCGCACGCCATCGAGATGAACCTCTCCTGCCCGCACGTCGAGGGCACGGGCGCGGAGATCGCGGAGAGCGAGGAGGCGGTGCGGGAGTACGTCGCCGCTGTCAAGGCGCGCACCCACGTCCCCGTTTTCGCGAAGCTCTCGCCGAACGTCGCGCACATCGCGAAGTTCGCCGCCGCGGCGGAGGACGCGAAGGCGGACGGCATCACCGCCATCAACACGCTGAAGGCTATGGCCATCGCCCCGGAGCTGCGGATGCCGGTCCTCGCGCACGGCACGGGCGGCCTCAGCGGCCCGGCGGTGAAGCCGGTGGGGGTGCGCTGCGTCTACGAGATCCACAAGGCGGTCAAGATCCCGATCCTCGGCGTCGGCGGCATCTCCACCGGGAGGGATGCTCTGGAGTACCTGATGGCGGGCGCGAGCGCGGTGCAGATCGGGACCTCCATCCTGTCGCGCGGGATCGAGGTGTTCGCGAAGGTCACCGCCGAGATCGACGCTTTCCTCACCGCCGAGGGGTACACCGGTGTGAAGGAGATCGTGGGGGCCGCGCATGGGTGACCTGGAGATCGTCCGCATCGAGGAGATCGTGCGCGAGGCGTCGCACACCCTCACCTACAGCTTCCGGACCTCCTTCGGCGGGGGACCGGGGCAGTTCGTCATGGTGTGGATCCCGCGCCACGACGAGCTCCCCATGGCGCTCTCCCACCTCGGGGAGGTGAAGGGCATCACCGTGCAGGCGATGGGCGACGCCACGCGGGCGTTCGCGGAGTTCCGCGTCGGGGACCGCATCGGCGTCCGTGGACCCTACGGGAACGTCTTCCAGGTCCGCGGGGAGTCCTGTCTCTTCGTCGGCGGCGGGACCGGGGCGGCCTCGCTGATCGCCGCCATCGAGGCGTTCGCCGCGGCGGGCAAGCGGGTCACCACCGTGCTCGCCGCCAAAACCGCGGAGCAGTTGATCTTCGAGGAGCGCGCGGCGCGATCCGGTCCGGTTCAGGTGGCCACCGACGACGGCTCGAAGGGGTTCAAGGGGTTCGCGACGCCGCTCGCGGAGCAGCTCTTGGATGGCGGGGACTTCGATCAGGTCGTCACGTGCGGGCCGGAGCCGATGATGTATGGCATCGTCGCCGCCGCCAGGAAGCGGGGCCTCCCGGTGCAGGCCTCCCTGGAGCGTTACATGAAGTGCGGCGTCGGCATCTGCGACGCCTGCGCGTTCGATGCGGACCTGGTCTGCGTCGATGGCCCGATCTTCGAGGGGCCGCGGTTGGCGGTGTCGAAGGACTTCGGGCATTGGCGGCGTGACCGGAGCGGCGTGCGTATCCAGATGCATTGATCGCGGCACGCGTCCATCGCCGGGATCACCGTCGCGGCTGGGGAATCCATTGCTCGTCCAGAATTCAAGGGGTTTGGACGGTTCAGGGTTGAGGCGGGGTGGCGTCCCGGGGGACCTCGGGCACGGGATCCCGGATGGATGCCTGCCCGGTGGACGCCTTCGCCGGCCTCGCCCGGGCCCTCGCCTCACCGCGACGGAGTCCCACGAGATGTCCGACCGCCGCGCAGGCGAACATCAGGAGTGCCATGATCCCGAAGAGGGCGGGGCCGTTCAGCCCCACGCCGAGGACGCCCCCCGACACCGCCGAGAGGCTCACGTGGACCTGGACCTCCCCGGTCGGAGAAGACCCAGCGCTCCAGAGCTCCGTGTTGTCGATGATGAGCACGTACGTCGCCGGCGTCCCGCTGGGAGGGACCAGGCTCTCGCTGTACCCGCGCGTGGCGATCGCGCTCAACGCGGGGTAGAAGCGGAACTCGGAGGAGTTCGGGTCGACGTAGGCCTCGTAGTCCTTGAAGGACGTGAAGTACACGTCGACCTCGGCGCCGGACTCCACGGTGACGTTGGCGCTCAGGAGGTCCCCCGGCTCCATCTCGAAGACGAACGCGGCGTGGTCGCCCTCCTGAAGGGTGACGGTGTCGGCGAACGGCGTCTGCACCCGGTGCACTCCTTCGGCGGAAGCGACCGGCAGCAGAAGCACGGCCAAGGCCAGGATCATGAGAAGACGCATCCCCTCTCCCCCGGATTATACTCGCGAGTGAGGGGATAAGCGTTTCCCCGGACGCCGCGGATCTCCGATGGAGTATTATCATGGATTGAACCAAGAGGAGGCCCCGCTCGCGGCCACCTCCACGTCTCCGTCGACAGGGGGTACCGACCGGTTTTCTCGTGGACCCACGTGCCGGAAGATCTTGTTCATCATCGTGACGTTCGTGTGGAAGAACTCCACGAACGCCTGCACGGCGTAGGGGTCGGGGTTCTGAGATGGGCCTTTGCAGATAGGCCTATATAGCGCCGGGCCGCTCGCAGAGGCTTGCCCCACGCTGTGGTCCTGGAGTTCGACGAGGAGACCCGCGCGTACACCGCCGCGGTCCCCGGCCTCCCCATCGTCGTCGACGCGGACTCCGAGGCCGAGGCGCTCCAGCTCGCCCGGGAGGCCATCGCCATGCATCTCGAGGACTCCCCCAAATCGGTGGGTGCGGCGCCCCGCGTGCAGGTCAAGGTCGTCACGGTGGATCCCTGAATGGCCCGTCTGCCCGGGGCCGCCGGTTCTCTGCCGGCGTCACCGGCAGAAGCCTCGGTCTCGCTGAAGCAGTGCAATGCAGATGAAATGTTTTATATACTCCCAGCGTCTAAATTGCATCGATGCCCCTTCCACCTGCCCAACTGAGTATCCTCGCCTCCCTGGACCGTCCGAAGGAGGTGGGAGAGCTCGCGGCGGCGAACGCGCTCCCGCATCGGACCGCGCACCAGGCTGTCGAGGTCCTCGAGGCCCTGGGTGTGGTCACGTCGTACCGGCGGGGGCGGGAGCGCGTGGTGGCCGTGGCCTCGAAGGCGCTTCCGGCCCTGGCCCGAGGACTTCTCGTCGACACGCCCCGCGACGACTGGGACCGGGTGCTCCACGGGAATCGGCCGATGCAGCTCCATGTGTTGGACCGCGTGGGGAACGCCGGGCTGGCGGCCGAGGTCTGCGGGAGGGCCAGAAGGACGCTGTATCACACGGTGGCGCTGCTCGCGCCCGCGGGCGTCCTGGAGAAACCCGGCGGTCGCTGGCGAATCAACCCGCGCCTGGGTACATTGCGTGACTATGTCGCAGAACTGTCCCGCGTGGAGGCACACCACGGCGCGAGCCGCATCGATCCTCAGGCCACGGTGGCCTGGCACCTCGGGCCCGAGATCCTCTTGAGGTCACCGAACGACCTGCGAGGCGAGACGGTGCACCTCGGCGGGCTCTCGCGGTTCGCGGAGTACGGCCTCGACCTCGTTACCGGGGGCTCCACCTATTACTACGTCTCGACCCGTCCCCTCGACGCCGCCGACGCGATCCTCCAAGGGCTGCTCACGGACCCCGAGAGCGGCGTGAATCGGTCCTACTGCGCGCTTCTCTACGAGATCGCCAGGCCCTCGGGTGTCCGGCGGAAGGCGAGCATCTACGGCGTGGAGGAGGAGGCTGCGGCGCTGATGCATTACGTCGAGTCCCACGAGGCGACGGGCAAGTTCCTCCCGTGGCGCGCGCACGAGCGGTACCGCCGGCAGTACGGGGTGGTCGGATGACCGGCGGGGAACCGCCCGGGGGCGGCGATCCGATCCGGGCAGGGGTGTCCGAGCGAACCGGTTCGGTGGACAAAACCCGGGTCAGGGTTGTGTACGGGCTCGAACGGCTGCGGGAGGAGATGCGACGCGTGGACGAACTCCTCGACGAACCCGTAGAGGCTTACCTCATCGGGGGTTGTGCGATGAGCTACGCCGGGACCAAGACCGCGACCAAGGACATCGACCTCGTCCTCCGTGACGCCGCGGACCTCTCCCGGGTCCGCCGAGCACTCGAAGCCCTCGGATATGCAGCCACGACCAAGGTCGACCCGGCGTACGAGGGGCTCGGCGCGGCGGGCTACTTCGACAAGGCCGCCTCCCCTCGGTGGGATGTCTACGTGCTCAGGGTCTGCGGGAAGCTCCAGCTCTCGCCTGGCATGGTGTCGCGCGCGACGCGCGAAGAGCCCGACCTCAAGCGCTTGCGCATCCAGCGGGTCGCCCCCTCAGACATCTTCATCTTCAAGAGCATCACCGAGCGTCCCGAAGACAAGGACGACCTCGACCGCCTCTACGGTCTGGGCCTTCGGTGGGACATCGTCTTGGAGGAGATGCAGTGGCAGTGCCTTCACTCGGAGGTGGCCTGGAGCGCGGCGTTCGTCGGCGCTTTGGAGGATCTCGCCTCGGAAGGAAAGACGGTCCCCATCCTCGACCCGCTGCGCGAGCTCGCGGACCGCCAGGTGGGCGAGATCGCGGTGCTTCGTCGGGTCCGGGAAGGTGCGACGACCTCCGCTTCTGTGGTGAAGGCCATGGGGGAGGATCCGGCGTGGGTGAAGGGTCTCATCGAAGGGCTCGTCCGGAGAGGGGCGATCGTCGAGCGCGACGGGATTCTCCGGATTCCCTGAGAGGGATGCGGCGTGTGCTGGGATCGATGCTGATCGGAGCGGGGGATTCCAAAGTCAATCCAGCACCGCGGAGCTAAGCGGGGCTTACCGCTGGTGGTCCATCCACACACCAAACGAGTCAACAGTTAGAATAGGCAACCCCTCCCGGATCTGTATGCCGCACTGGGAAATGGCCTCAAGGAGGGCACGGAAATCCTCGGTATTCTCCTCGTTGAGGATTAGAGTCCGCGTAGCTCGGTCCGACCTTCGGAACACGATCATCGCCGATGCGACTTTGCTCTTACCCTTGTTCACGTCCCAGAAAGCGACCCCCACAATATGGTCGTATGGAATCAGCTCTGTACCAGGCCACTTAGCGATCGTTGTATCCTCACTGAGGGGGGGTGCACACCACGGTCGTCAATCATCGCTGGTCGCGGCCCGCTTGAGACACCAACCGCAAGGAGAATCATCGAACCCGACAACACGACGATAGCAACGAAATAGGGAATCCCCTCCGGAGGCACCCGCCCCCAGACCAGGATTACGGTGCAGACTGCGATAATCGCTAATCCAACGGAAACCTGTCTTGCAAGCGGACCTCGCTTCCGCCTTTCAATGACCTCCATATTCCGGCCTGCTGTAACAGGGACATTCGACCGGGGGGTTAGCGGCGCCTGGGACGACATCACAACCCTGACCTCGGGCAGGTCCCCGGGAACTCGTGGACCCAGGAACAGGAGAGGCAGGCGGTAAGCACCCAGCGTGGCGGTTGGTCGAGGGCGAGGCGGGCCTGCACCGGATCCCCGAGGGGCCTTCGGGGATTTGGCGGTTTCGGCGACATGGGCCACCGAAGGGCGGAAATGCCGAGGCATCCGAATGCTTCCGGCCTTCCTCTGGTGGATCGTGATCCTGGCGGTGGCGGTTACCATAGGCCTCATCGCGTTCCTCGTGTGGCGGCGGAGAAGGAAGAAGCCGGAGGCGGACGTGAAGCCGAAGGAGCAGATAGCGAGAAGCGGGGAGACGCGCCCCCGGACAAGTCCTGATGGCATGATCCCGTCGGTCTCGATGCGCCCGCGATGCATATCCTGGTGTCTGGGAGAACAGCGACCCGAGCCGCGCCCTTCAAGTATTGGCCCGCCGTGACCGTATCGTGCATCCCGACGCCCAACGCTGGTGGGAACGGGCCAAGGAAGACCTCGCCGTGGCGGAACACGCTCTGGCAGGCGGGTTCGACCGCGCATCGGCATTCCATGGGCAGCAAGCCGCCGAGAAAGCGCTGAAGGCGTTGCTGGTGCATAAGGGGACTGTCCCGCCCAAGGTCCATGATCTGGTGAACCTGGCGGACCGTTCCGGAGCTCCGAGCGAGGTCCGAGATCGCTGCAAGGCGCTCTCTCCCGCCTACCTGGAGTCGCGTTATCCCGACATCCCGGCAAGCGCCGGGCCCGCGGCGCCGTTGCTCGCGGGGGCGAAGGAGGTGATGGCTTGGGTCGAATCCCAGATGAAATGAACGCCCGCCTCACACGCTTCCGCCGTCGACTGGAGGCGATGATCCCTGTCGAGCGCCTGATTGTGTTCGGTTCCACCGTGGCGGGACCGCGGCACGCCGATAGCGACGTCGACCTGATCCTCGTCAGCGCCGCCTTTCGTGGCCAGGACTACCGGGAGCGGTATCCCCCCCTCGCAGATCTGTGGGAGGAGGGGGCACCCCTCGATCTGATCTGCCTCACCCCCGAGGAGTTCGAGGAGCGGAGGCAGGGGATCACCCTCGTGAGCGTGGCGCTGCGCGAGGGCGTCCTTGTGGAGGGCTAGCGAGGACGGGTCCTCGGACTCCAGGTGGGGAGCCAGGAAGTCGCTCCGCTTGAGGCGCGTCTTTCCAGGACCTGTCGTTCGGACGCTAACCGACCACCTGATAGTCGATCAGGGAGTCCCCGAGCACGTCGATGTCCATCGTGACCGTGGCCACGAGGCGGCCCGCGCCGGTGAGCGTGACGGTGCGCCACACGTCGAGGACGGTGACCGCGACGGTGAATGCCGACGGGTCCACGACCTCCACGTCCACGACCGTCCAGGCGTGGTACGGCACGCAGATCAGGGCGCAGGCGAACTCCGCCTCGCTGCGGGCCTCGGCGCGGTAGAGGGTGGGGGGGATCGCGTCGCGCACCATCGGCTGGAACGTGTTGTTCATCATCGTCTGGTTGGTGCGGAAGAACTCGACGAAGGCCTGCACGGCGGGGGTGGTGGAGTTCCAGGGGTCGAGTTCGTCGAGGTCGGCGGGGAGGGCCGGGAGGCCGTGGCGTGGGACTGCTTCACCGCCAAGCGCTCTGGTCAGGGTCCTCCACGTTTCCGATGATCTGGGGCAGGTCCCGGGGAACTCGTGGACCCACGAGCAGGACAGGCAGGCGGTGAGGACGACCGGCGGGGGAAGGTCAAAAGCGAGGCGGAAAGGCACGACAGCGTCAACACACTCCAGGCATTTGGCGGTATCGGCCGGGAGTCTGTCCGTGAGGAAGAGGCGGATAGCGGAAACGTGTCCCTCCCCCCCAGCTCACGCGGCCACGCCCCTCTGTACTATACATCTATCGACCACCGAACACAGTTCTATCGGCAGAGCGCCGAAGGGGGTACTCCTGCAGAGCCGTTTTCAATGAAGGAGTGATAGGGTACCGAAAGCTAATCGTTCTTCCGTTCGACAATACCAGCGTTACTTTCATTCGCTTAGGTTCTTCGGTGATCTCTATCTTTTCGACTTCATGCCGGTTTACCCAAGTTCCGCTGTTGGTATTCCACACGAAGCCGATATGCGGGAGCAGGACCTTGTCGGTCAAGACGACCAATGGATACCGACGAACAAGCCATATCACTCCCAGGAGACAGAGAGAAGTGAAGGTGCCGACTAACCCTGCGACTAGAAGTATCAGCCGCTCAAAGTTCAGGGGAGGCGGCCCAGCAGAGGTGTCTGACGTAGTCCCCGCAAGTAACAACAGGGCACAGATCGAAAGTAGAGGGAGGATCCCTAGGGTCATGGCTAACCTAAACTTCCTATCATCGGCGTCACCAGCTTGATCGCTGAAGAGAATCGAGTTGCTGGTTCTTCCGCGGTCCACGGCCATTTCAAGACTCCGATCCATTCATGGAAGCCCGAAGCCCGTCGCCGCAACTTGAAACATGGAACCTAACAAACTAGCCAAGGCGATTCTGTGCGCCCATCTCTCGATGATAGGCACCGGATGGTGGAACCTCAGGGTGAGCGCAACGCCGAGAAGGCTCAGGAAAAACCCAAATACGTTCACCCAGAAATCAGACTGGAACGCTCCCCAGATCCCAACGGCCGCGAGCGCGAGACCGATGGGGTCCATGATCCAGTCGAGCCACCCCCCTGGAGGAGAAACATTCCTGCTGAGCCTGACGCCAATGATCGTGATGAGACCCCCACCGGCGAATATTGCACCAAGGATGCCAGCAATCAGAGCTATCCCTGATCCCAAGGTCCCAATCCAGGAGTGGCTTTCAATCCGGTTAGCGAACGGAGCGAGAAAGGATTGGACAGCGAGAATCATCGCACCGAGGTCGCCTGTTACCGCGGCGGTGATAAGCGCGGCCTGCTCGCCGAGGGAGCCGATTGCCCCGACCAGAGCTGTAAAGATAAGGCCAATCACTAGGTCGATGAGGAAGCTTGCAGCAAGGGCCAAACCTCCAGTTAGAATCATGGCAGCGGCGGCGACCGCAACGAGCGCCAGTACCAGGGCTGTCACGAATGTCAGAAAGGGTCCATTCCAAGCTTGCTTGAATCGTGAGAGCGTCGATGCAGAGAGAGTTCCCGTCCTATCGAACTCAAACATCGCGGCATTAATCCATGAGTGTATTGCTTGTATCCACTGGTTTCCTGCGTCAACTATGGGAGACAGCAAGGGGTCCAGAACAGCTCTTATCACGGTTGCCGCGATCTCTAAGAGGAAACTCAGCACCGCCGCCACCGCGGCCGCCACCGCCACGACGGCGTCCCAGATCGCCGCCGCGATGGACGTGAGGAACTCCGCGAGCGCGCCGAGGATCCCGTCCACGTCCTGTTGCACGCTCACCGTGTTCCCCGCCGCGTCCGTGGCGGTCACGACGACCTGGTAGTCGATCAGGTAGTCTCCGAGCACGTCGATGTCCATCGTGACCGTGGCCACGAGGCGGCCCGCGCCGGTGAGCGTGACGGTGCGCCACACGTCGAGGACGGTGACCGCGACGGTGAACGCCGACGGGTCCACGACCTCCACGTCGACGACGGTCCAGGCGTGGTAGGGCACGCAGACCAGCGCGCAGGCGAACTCCGCCTCGCTGCGGGGCTCGACGCGATAGAGGGTGGGGGGCATCTCGTCGCGGACCATCGGCTGGAACGTGTTGTTCATCATCGTCTGGTTGGTGCGGAAGAACTCCACGAAGGCCTGCACGGCGGGGGTGGTGGAGTTCCAGGGGTCCACCTCGTCGAGGTCGGCGATGCCGTCCGAGTCCACGTCGAGCAGGGTGCCATTCGGGGCGCAGTACCGGCAGGCGGGGTTCCCGAGGGCCTTCTTCGTGAGGGACTTCGACTCCTCGCCGTCCTTCCAGACCACAGTGACGTCGTAGCCCTCCTTGTCGCGCTTGTCGCCGACGCCGTCGAGCGCGGGAAAGCCGTGGCGGGTGATCCCTTCACCGCCTAACTCCCCCCACATGTTCCTCCACGTCTCCGACGATTTCGGGCAGGTCCCCGGGAACTCGTGGACCCACTTGCAGGTGAGACAAGCGGTGAGCACCCAGCGTGGCGGTTGGTCCAGGGCGAGGCGGGACTGCACCGGAACCCCGAGGGAGATTCGAGGATATGGCGGTATCGGCGACATGGGTCACCGAAGGGCGGACAGGCCGAGGCTTCCGAATGCTTCTGGCCTTCCCCTGGTGGATCGTGATCCTGGCGGTGGCGGTGACCACGGGTCTCCTCTCGGTCGTCGTGTGGCGGAGGCGAAGGAAGCATGGGATTGTGTCAGGGCGCGCCTCTCCAAGCGAAGGCAAGGAGGAGAAGGGCCGTCCCGGCGGCGAACGGGAAGGCGATGGCCAAGGCCGATGGGACCTGAAGGACTGTGACCATCGCGACACCAGCGATGAGCAGAGCCACGCCTATTGTTAGAAGCACGCTTCCTATATGGCCCCATCCAAAGAAGAGCTGGAGAACAGTCGGGACAGCCGCGAGAAGGACAGCGTAACCGATCACGAGGAACATCAAGAACAGCATGTACCACGTACCCCCGAGGGCGAGGAGGGGGACGAACATAACCCCGAAGCCTGCGAATAGGATAAGCAGAACGAAACGCGTCCGGTCAAGGACATCGCGATCTCGTTCAGAAAGGCGCCGCATCAACCCCTGCCCGCCAGCTCGGCGAAGTTCAAGCCTATTGGATCGTCCCGTCAGGCCGACCCGGGGTTGGGGCGAACGGGAGTGTGGTATTTAATGTCGCAGGTTGCAGGTACTAACCATTCGGATGCTCAAAAAGCGCCGCCTTGTCGGCAGGCGCTGGCTTTATGAACCGAAAACACCTAGGTCGCGCACGGGTATCCTTGGTTACGCACCGCGCGCTGAGCCTCAGTCTGGTTGTGCTCGCGAGCGCTCTAGTCGTTGTCCTGCCCTTCAGCGAGCCGGCGTCGGCCTACACCGAGTTCTGGACACCGATGGGGACAGTGGTCTATGGGCTCCTTGACTTCGACCACACCTGGACGCTCGCGAACAGCCCGTACCTCGTGGACCCATTCGTGACAATCGGACCAGGTGTGACTCTCACCATCGAGCCGGGCGTCACGGTCCGCATCAACAATACCGGAGTGTTTCCACTCCTCGGCGACCTCTACGTGGAGGGGACCTTGGATATCCAAGGGACCTCAGGGGCCCATGTTTTGACTACTGCGAACACCACGACCCCTCAACCCTCAGACTGGAGTAACATTTGGATCAACAGTTCCGGAACGATACGCGCGTCTTGGGTGGATCTGTTGTACGGTCACACGTTCGACCTGGACGACACCTCCGACCACACCGTGACTTCGACCGCGAACCACACGCTCAACGTCACCGTCGAGGACATGGGGATCTACACGGTCACCGTCACCGCCACCGGCTACCCGGCCAGCGGGAAGGACGCGACCCTGGCGGTGCTCGCGAACGGCCTGCCGCGCTACCGCCACGGCGAATCCTCGACCTGGACTTACACCGGCACCTTCGATGCACGACTCGTCAAGGGCCACAACTCGTTCCGCTTCTCGCTGGAGGAGTCCGCGGGGTCCGTCGACATCACGGACGTGCAGATCCACAAGGACGGCTGGCTGACGAGCCCCACGGACCCGGACACGGATCGGGACGGGCTCTGGGATGGTGCCGAACTCCACGGGGACAGCGGCTGGGTGACCAACCCCACCGACCCGGACAGCGACGACGACGGCCTCCTCGACGGGCGGGAGGTGGACCAGTGGTACACGGACCCGACGAACCCGGACACGGACGGGGACGGGACGGGGGACTTCGAGGACTTCGACAAGCGCCACGACCTCGTCGTCCAGCTGGAGCTCAAGGGCCTCAACATCTCCTCCGGCACGGGCTCGGGCCTGTCCTTCTACGCGACGGCGGGGATCCAGAACGAGGCGGGCGCGACGAACTGGATCGTCACGAAGAGCACCGCCAGCGGCGGTTCGTACGTGAACCTGAATCACCTTCTCTCCATCAACACCGACGACGGCGACTTCACGCCCGACTTCAACATCACCGTGCGGCGGAACGATTACCCGACGCTCGTCGACATCACGCCGTCGACCTCGACCAAGGAGCTGCAGTCGCAGTGGTTCTACGGGAACGAGGCGAAGTGCACCACGACGACGGGCACGACGTCCCCGTACGCGACCCTCGACTACTGCCTCAAGACCGTCAAGGTGGGAAAGGAGAACACGCTCCTCGTCGTCCCCAACGACTGGTCCACGGTCTTCAACGGGACGAACGTGCACCGCTACGTCGGCGAGCAGAAGTTCGCCTTCGTCCTGCTGAACGTGACCGGGTCGTCGACCAACTTCACCGCCGGGATGAACGCGATCCTCGTGCCGCGCGGCGTCTACTTCGACACCGCCTTCCACAAGCTCCTGAACAGCACGTGGTCGGAAGCGTCGTCCTCCCCGCTGGCGGGGGCGACCATCGTGGGGAACGACGCTGGGAACGCGCGGGGCCTGAACGCCCGGGTCGCCCAGCTGCTCGTGTCCCACAACGTCACCGCCAGCCAAGCGGAGACCCTGCTCACGAAACTGCTGACGAACAAGACCGGCGTGAAGATCGCGACCGTGCTCGACGTCACGGACGAGTACTTCACGATGGGGTTCGTCAACGAAGTGGGGGACCTGATCCCCAACACGGCGGTGACGAACACGGGGAACTTCTCCCCGCCGAGTCCGCCTCCGCCGCCGACGGACACGTCGTTCTGGGGGTCCTTCTGGAACGCCCTCGCCGGCGCCGCGCAGTTCCTGTGGAACGCGGTCCAGGCCGCCGCGGTGTTCATCTGCAACGTCGTGGCGGCGGTCGTGCAGTTCGCGCTCTCCGTCGTGAAGACCCTCGCGGAGGCGGCGTACGCCGCCGTCGTGGCGATCGTGAAGGCGGTCGTGGACGCGATCCTGGCGGTGATCAAGTTCATCATCGATCTCGTGAAGGCGGTCTTCGAAGTCCTGTTGAGCCCGATCGCTAGCGCCGTAGCCGCCTACCTCTCTGATCTTCGCAGCGGGATGGCGGGCGCCCTATCGGAATTCATGGGCGAGAATCCTTCAGACTTGGAACATGCCAAGAGAGCAGGCGAGATCAGCGCTTACCTTGTCCTTGGCGGGACGTTCCTCCTGTTCCTTGCCCTTGGCTTCGCCATCGCAGCAGTGGAGGTAGTCTCAAAGCCGTTCACAGCTTTCGCCACTGCCTTCGTCCCCTTCCTCGTGGGTCTGGCCGTGAATCTGATAGTCCAAGCCATCGCCTTCTCCCTTATCCCCATCGATTCCGAGGACTCTCCGTATGCGCCCGACAATATCGATGCGATTCCGGAGACCGCAGTGGACTACATTCCGCCGAACTTATGGTTCACGGAACGGTTTCCACTCGCAATCGGACGTTTCATCACAACCTTCATCCTGATACTCATTCGGACGACATTGGGTCGAGAGAAGATTCCGGTCTGGAGTCAGGTGAGGTCGATCGGGCTGGCCATTGCGGGCCTTGTGCTATTCATCGCGGGTGCCGCACTGCCTCCTGGGCCGCTTTCCGTCGTGTTCGCAACTCTCGGGCTGGGCATCGGGTTGCTCGCACTATATTTCTCCTTCCACGCTAGAGAGTTCAAGACTGAATTCCCTATTCTTTACACTCTTGCGGTGATCCTGAGCTTCGTATCGATCGCGGTCGCGATCATCCAGCTTATCAGACAGGCGTGAGGCATGATGTCTATCGCGTCTCCGCGCGGGGCTCTGATCGCCTCCGAACGCGCTCGTACTGTTGAGTTCGACCGGCGAACCCGCTTCCTTGGCGCCTTCTTCCTCCTCGGGCCCGTCGCAGTCTTTGGTTGCATCGCCCCTGCCGCCGCCCTACTAGTCGGGTTCGACCCCATTGGTCTCAAGAAACTATCGTCGCCCACAGAGACTATTGTGTACGTGTCTCTTCTCATTGCGGCCACGATCGTGGGTGTTCATGTTCTTCTCGAGGGGCTCTTGCGGAGGCGAATTGAGCTCTATGAGGGCGGAGTGCTCCTTGGGCAAGGCCGTCTTCGCCTCAGAGAGAGGGAGCGCTTTGTCCCTTTCGCCAACGTAGAACGTGCTGAGATTGTTGAGGCGAGAGTCAACACGTATTGCAATCTCTATTTGCCGTCGCTAGAGATCCAAGTCTGGGTGGATAGCTTGGAGCCGAGAGAGAAGGCATTGACTAGGTTTAGGGATCTCGTCGCTAGCACCGAGTCCGTCAAGAATCGCCCCGGAGCGTCGGAGCAGGGCTAACCTATGCCTACCGCCAAGCCCTTATCCTCTACGCCCATGTCCGGGCCGATGACCCATGTCCCCGCCTGCCTCGCCTGCTCCTGGGTTCGCACAATGACTCGCCTATCCCCTTCGGAATTACCCCTCATCCGGCTCCACCGCCTCTTTCACCACCGCCGTGGCTCTTCCTGCCCCTTCCGCTACGTCACCGATCTCACCAGCCATGAGGAGGTGTGGCACACGGATGCTCCTCACCAGACCGCGAACCACACGCTCAACGTCACCGTGGAGGACATGGGCATCTACATCGTCACCGTCACCGCCACCGGTTATCCCGCCACGGGGAAGGACGCGACGCTCGCAGTGCTCGCGAACGGCCTGCCGCGCTACCGCCACGGGGAATCGAGCACCTGGACCTAGACACGGACCTCGGCTTCCGCCTCACGTTCCGGCAGCGGTACCGGCTGTACGGCACCGACACGCCGGAGATGAACGACCCGGACGCGGCGGTCCGCGCGTCGGCGGTGAAGGCGAAGGAGTTCGTGCAGGCGCAGGTCGGCGGCAAGGAGATCGTCGTGAACACGCACCTGGACCGCGCGGACAAGTACGGTCGGTGGTTGGCGGTGATCCACGTGAAGGATGCGGCGGGGGCGTGGATGGACCTGAACCAGGAGCTCTTGCGCCTCGACTACGCGAAAGAAGCGCGGTGGCGGTAGAGCTCTCCCGGCGGCCACCCAGGCAAAAGTCCGCCGCCTCAGGATTCTTGCGGCTACGAGCCGACGAAGACGTACCGTCTTGGCGCTCCCTGGCTCACCGTGATCTGGACTCCGCCACCGGGGCGGACCTCGGCGTCGTACACCCCCGCCGTCATGGCGGTGAAGTGGGGGATCCACACCTGCGTGGCGCCGAGCCAGAGAATGCCCAACGTCCCCGGGATCATGTCGGCATACCAGGACACGGCCCTCGGGGTGTCGGGTCTCAGGGGGAGCGCGAGGGTGTCGTGGATCCCGAAGGTCTTCGCCCACACCCCGACGCTGTAGGTCGAGGCGCCGCGGCCGAGGGCGTCGTCGATGGGGGTGACCCGGTAGTCTCTCTCATCCGAGGAGGAGAGGGCCCCCGCGTCCGTATACGATGTGGCGGGGAAGGGCAGGGTGCCCAGGAGGTTCGCGGTGCCGTCGAAGAACCCCGTCCGTGTCGGGGAGCCCCAGACCTCGTAGGAGTCCCCCGTCCCCATCCCCGCCGGGGCCGCCCAGGAGAGGGTGACGTCGTCCCCGCTCACGGCGGCGGTGAGGCTGCGGCCGGTCGTGGCGGGGTCGAATCCCGGAAACGGGGTCTCGTCATAGGTCAGCTGGGCACCGGGAAGGCCGGAGAACGCGAAGGTGCCCGCCGTGGCTCGGTGGACGAGGTATGCGTCGCCAACGACGAGGGGCGTGGCGGGGTCGCCGCCCCCGGGCACGGACGGCCAGGTTCCCGCGGCGTCGAGGTACTCGATGGCGTCGGCGCCGAAGGCCGTCCGGTATTCCTCCACGGTGTCCGGTTCCGCCCCCGTGTAGTCCACCCAGGGGAAGTACGCCAGGGGCCGGGAGATGGCGGTGAGTCCCGCGTCCAGGGCGCCGACGAAGACGCTCGCCGTGTTGCTCGTCGCGCCCAGGTCGGCATCCCCGGCGCTCGCGGAACGGACGAGGTGGTCGTACGAGCCCGGCCCGACCGGCGTCTGCGGATCGTTCCAGGAGGTGGCGGGAGGAGTGACGATGTCGTAGGCCGCCGCGGACCCGAACCCGGCGAACGCGGTCGGGCCGCCCGTGGAACGGTAGATTAGGTAATGGTCGGGGATCACGGCGGGCGCGTCCCAGGACAGCGAGATCCCCGTCCCCGAGGTCCGCGTCGTGACGTGGCGGGGAGGGGACAGCGCGGGCGCGGCGACGTCGATCCGGAGGCTGTCGAGGCAAGGGGTGCCGACGGCGTCCTGGATGGACAAGGCGGCGTCATAGCGGCCCTCGCCGTCATACCGATGCGAGACCGCGCTCCCGCTCCCGACGGACCCATCGCCGAACCTCCACGTGTACGTGTACGGAGGGAAGCCGCCGCTGGCGGTCGCGGAGAGGTTGACATCCAGTGGTGCCTGACCGGAGGAGGGGTTCGCCGCCGCCCGGCAGTCGATGCGGTCGATCGTGTTCATGTAGATGTCCTCGTCGCCGTTGCGCACGTCCGTCCAGGCCACCGCCAGGGTGCTGTCGGTGCCCCCCCGCCAGAAGGAGGCGACGGCGGGGCGGCGATGGGTGCCGCTGATGTTCGCCGCCGGGTCCACGACGGATCGCGGCGCGGTCCAGGTCGCGGGGTCGGCCCACGCCGCCTCTGCGTACACGATGTCGTTCGTGTGCATCATCGAGGAGTCGTTCCGCCAGTAGGCGACCGTGAAGCCGCTCGCGAGCGGGTCGACGGCGATGGCGGGGTCGCTCTCCCGGAGGGCCGTGGCCGCGAGGTTCAGTGCAGGGCTCCAGGAGTCCCCGCCGTCCCGGGAGAACGCGAACCGGAGGTCGTCGTCCTCCTCCGGGTGCGTGGCCGTCCAGAGGACCACCACGGCGTCCCCCGAGCGGCTCGCCGCGATGACGGGGTCGAGAGCATCTGCGTCGTCCCCCGGGAACATGCTTGACGAGATCAAACGGCCAGGTTCGGCCTCCCAGGCGGGGTTCTCGCCCCGGTTGTTGTTCCGAAGATAGTAGACGTCCCGGCGGCCGCTCGCGCCGGAGCGGAGGTACGCCAAGTGCACTCGGTCGAGCCGGTCGACCGCGATGACGGGGGTCTCGTTCCGCGCCGTCCCTCCGCCGCTCACCCCTATCACAGGGAACGAGGGGGTCCAGTTCAGGTAGTGGTTGCTCCAGTCCTCGGACTTGAGGAAACGGATCTGGGCCCCCGCGGGACTCCTCGTCTCGTACGCGATCGTGGCAAACCGAGGATCCGTGAGAGAGATGGCCACCGAGGGACGGAGGCCCTCTGTCGCATTCAGGACGGGGGGGCCTGCGGGAGGTACGGTCATCTCCCGGATGGAAACCGTGTCTGCGCCGGCGTTCCACAATTCGTACGCGTACATCGTGTAGACACCCCCGTAGTTGCTGGCGACGGACTGATTGGTCAGGGGCCCTTGTGAGCCACCTGCCCAGCCCTGGCCCAGCCAGGTAAGGCCCAGATCCGGGGACCAGCAGTAGTGGATTCCTAGGAACGGACTCCGCGGAGTCAGATGGGATTGGAACAACTGAAGTTCCTGGGTCGACTGGAGGGCGAGGATCGGCATGGCATCGTCGTCGGCCGGTTCAATCGAGTCGGAGCAGACGATTTCAACCGCGGTGCTGATCGGAATCACACGCTCCGAACCCGTCACGTACACTTCCACAAGCGGGAGTGCGACGGAGATTCCCACCGCGAGAATCGCAAGGATTCGCAACGGGGCGATACGACTTCTTGACACGGAACGGCCCATGGAGGAACGCCATCCCTTGAACGGCCCGTCTAATAGATAAGGATGCGCCTGACGGCCACACCGGGAACTCCATCAGAACGAGTCGGTCACACCCACATCATCACGCTCAAGAAACCCACTCGGGTACCCAATATCTCCTCGCAGGGTTCTCGGATTCCACGTGCTTCTGGAAATCGAAATTACGTGTGCTTAAATACTAATTACCGCATCTCGGAAGCCACGGGATTGCCTATGACGAGATTTCAGAACGGTGCACTTCTCGGCGTCGGAGTTGTGATTGTCTTGGCCGTGCTGTCCCCGTCCGCGATGGCGGCGACCACGGTTGACAGATATGATGGTAGCAACGTGATCTATTCATCAGGGAGTTGCACCTCGTGGATCATCGCTCCCGTCTCGCCCACCTACACCTACACGCACACCAGCGGTGACAGCGTGGATCTGCCGATGCGCAACAAGTACACCGACCTGAGGTCTGCCGGTTCACCGGGCCGGTACATGGTCTCGAACATCTCGTTGGTCTACAACGGAACGACCTACAATTGGGGCGGCCTCACATACTACTCCACGGGAAACGCCAACGGCTACCAGTCCGGGACCTACTCGCCCGGCTTCCCGGTCTACGATGGCACCTCTATGAATGTCACGTACTCCGCGCAGGTGGAAGACCGGAGCACCACCCCGATATCCATCCTGTGCTCCCATAGCCAGCCCGTGGTGACCTACAATTTCGTGTAATGAGCATCCCAGGCCTCTGAAGCAACCCTTGTGGAGCACCCGAAGACCTCGGCTCCGCTTCACGCCCCGATAACGATACCGCATGTACTGCATCGAGACGTCCGAGATGAACGACCACACTCCGGCGGTCCGCGCTTCGGCGGTGAAGGCGAAGGAATACGTGCAGGCCCAGTCGGCGGGAAGGACGTTGTGGTGAACACGCACTTGGACCGCGCGGACAAGTAACAGGCGGTGGCTGGCGGTGATCCGCATCCGGGACACGGCGGCGGCGTGGCTAGACCTCAACGCGGAATTGCTGCGGTTGGGACTGGCGCGCGAGGCACCGTGGCGTTAGGACTGGCGTGAAGCAAGGCGGGGGACCCCTTTCCACGAATTGGGACGTCCCCCAGAAGCTGAATTCACGGGTACATCCTGATTCCTCCCAAGGAATCGACCTCCTCGGCAAGCGGGCTGTCCAGCGCGTCCGTGGGATCGGCGCCCACACGCTAGGTTATCCCCGCCACCCCCTTCCCGGAGGCATGGACGCCGACGCCGAGGTCCAGGCCCTCGCCAAGGAGATGTTCGACTGGTACGTCGCGCGGAACCCCTTCTTCGCGACGAGCATGGGTCTCCACGAGCACGATCACGAGGTCCCGGATGGATCCCGCGAGAACCAGCTCCAGGAGCTCGCGACCCTGGAGAGGTACCTTGGTCGCGTGGAGGCGCTTCCCCCCGCCACGCCCAGTCCCCGGGGGCGCACCGACCGCGCGCTGCTCCGGCATCAACTGCGCCTCTGGCTCTTCCAGGGGAACGTCCTCCGCTTCTGGGAGCAGAACCCCGAGGGCGCCGACGAGGTCGGCGGCGGACTGTTCGGTCTCTTCCTCCGGGACTTCGCCCCGATCCACGAGCGCCTGGACTCGATCACCGCGCGATTCGAGAGGTTCCCAAAGTTCCTCGGCGAGATGAGGACGCGGACCGTCGACCCGGTGAAGCTGTGGGTGGAGATCTCGATCGAGTCGGGCACCCGCCTCCCCGGGTTCTTCCAGATCATCTCGGCGGCGGGGAAGGAGACTGGGTACGGGCACGCAAAGGCGCTGGACGAAGCGGCCGCGAAGACCGCCGAGTCCCTGACGGGCTACGTCGAATGGATGCGGGGCCTCCTCCCGAAGGCCCGGGACACCGTCGGCATCGGGGAGGAGAACTTCCGGAAGCTCCTGGAGATGCGCGAGCTCCCGCTGGGCCAGGAGGAGATCTACGAGCTCGGCTGGTGGTACCTCCACGAGTCGAAGACACGGCTCGCGCAGATCGCCGCCACAATCCGGCCCGGGGCCACGGTCGAGGAGGTCAAGGCCCTCGTCAAGGGCGACCATCCAAAATCGTCGGAAGAGGCGCGCGAGTTCACCGCCAAGGCCATGGGGGACGCCGCCGACTTCCTCCGGAGGAAGGCCCTCGTCACGTTCCCGCCGAAGGAGGCCCTCAAGGTGGTCGAGACGCCCTCGTTCGTTCGCCACCTCATCCCCTTCGCGGCGTTCTCCCCACCCGGCCGCTTCGACAAGGAGCAGCAGGGGATCTACCTCGTGACCCCGGCGGAGCAGGCGGAGATGCTGCGGGAGCACAACTTCGCGGGCATCATGAACACCGCCGTCCACGAGGCCTACCCCGGCCACCACCTCCAGCTCGTCTGCGCGAACACGAACCCCTCCTGGGCGCGGGTCTTCGCCAACGCCACGGAGACGATCGAGGGCTGGGCGCATTACTGCGAGGACATGATGCGCCGCGAGGGCTTCTACCGCGACGAGAAGGTCGAGTTCACGCAGGTCCTCGACCAGATGTGGCGGGCGTGCCGGATCATCATCGACGTCGACCTCCACCGCCAGAAGATGTCCTTCGACGAGGCCGTCGACTTCCTCGTGCGCGAGACGGGGATGGAGCGGCCGGGGGCGCTCGCGGAGGTGAAGCGCTACACGAGCAACCCCGCGTACCAATTGTCCTACCTCATCGGCCGCCACCTCATCCAAGGCCTACGCGACGAGATGAAGGCGAAACAGGGCGCGGCGTTCACGGAGCGCGGCTTCAACGACGCGATCCTGTACGCCGGGTCGTTGCCGTTCCGGCTGCTCCGAGAGGAAGTCCTCGCGGCAGCCTGAGTTGGCGGTGACTCACCGAAGCGCCTCGAGTCCCTTCACGGTGAGGCTTTTCAGCTGGTCCCAGCTCGAGCGCATCAGGGACGACACGCCGACCTCGAGTTCGACGCCCGCCTCCGGGTCCCCGGGGTCGTCGCGCAGGACGATGAGGTTGAACCAGAGGTCCGTGCCCTCGACGGTCGCCTTGTTCGCGATCTCCACGGCCTCGCAGCGGAGAAGGATCTCCTCTGGGGGCGAGCGCTGGGCGGTGCGGCGGAGCGAGGCGAGGAGCGTCTGGTAGCCGCCTTTGGCGGTGACCCAGTCGCCGCCCAGGTCGTCCGGCACCTTCACCGAGACGCCGAACCGGCGCGCAAGATCTTCTGCGGCCGGCCGTTTGAGGACCTCCGGGAAGGTCATGCGGGCCTTCCTCGACAGGCTCACGGAGAAGACGGCCTCGTTCTCCCCACGCGCGTCGGGGTTGCGCAGCGTGTACTCGAGGCCCCAACCCTCCGTGACCTTGGTGGCGTGCAGCCCCGTCGTCGTCTCGACGAACTCAAAGCCGCCCTTCCGCGCGACCTTCTCGATGCGCTGGCGCAGCCGTTCCTCCAGGAGGTACGGGCGCAGGGACTTCAAGTTCAGTCCGAACTGACTGAGGGCGAGGTTCAACAAGTCCTCGCGGGACGGCGGGCGGTCGCTCTCCAGCAGCGTGGAGACCTGTTCGATGAACAGCTCCGGGATGCCCAGGTAGGTCGGGCCCGACGCCTTCGCGAGCGCCTGCTTCAGGGCGTTCGAGACCTCGGAGGACCTCGGTTGGCTCGTGAACACCTCGTCCAGCGAGTCGAGGGCCTCGGCCACGGCGCGCTGGATGGTCATCCGTGAAAGGATTAGGGGGGCGCCTATTTTAACGGTTCGGACCCGCCACGCCAGGTCGTCCTCCCGGCCCATGCCGAACGCCCGACTGGCCCGGCGCTCGTCTCAGAACTCGCCGAGGTTCCCGTCCTTCCGAGCCTTCCGTTCCACGTACTTGTAGACGATGTACCCGAGGATGGGCGAGAAGATTCCGAAGAGGATCACGATGAGGAACTCCGTCGCCACGTTCCCGCCGGCGAGCTCCGGGTACCCCGGCGGCAGTCCGATCAGCAGCGACCGGAAGAGGTCGACCGAGTAGCTCACCGGCAGCCAGGCGCTCACGTAGTCGACGATGGCAGGGTGGAGCGAGCGCAGCGCCGAGAAGGGGAAGAACTGCGCGCTGAAGATCATGAAGAAGAACTGCGCCCCGGAGACGAGGAACTGCGCGCTCTCCTTGAGCTTGATGGAGATCCCCGCGAAGAGTAACCCGATGCCGAGCAGGCCCGAGATCGTGAAGAGGAGCGAGAGCAGCGCCAGGCCGACGTTCTGGAACCCGATGCCGCCGACCATGTAGTGCACCAGGAGGACCCCGAGGACGCAGAAGACGCTCGTGAAGATGAGGATCGCGAAGATCCGCGAGAGGAGCGAGGCGAACTTGCTCGCCGGCGTGAGGTAGAGGGACTCCAGCGTCCCGCGGGCCTGCTCCTCGCGGACGGAGAAGCCGATCTCCCACAGGGTGAAGGAGAGGAACATGTTGATCACGAAGCCGTAGATCATGACGCCCGCGACCCGGCTCCCGACCCCGGCCCCGTTCGGGTCGTCGGGCGGCGGCGCGAACGCGATGGCGGCGAAGAGGAACATGAAGATGATCAGGAAGATCTGCACGAACAGCGCGCCGAACGCGATGGGGTAGCGGGAGAACTCCACGATCGTCTTCTTGGACATCTCGTAGAACGTCGAGACCTGCTGCCGGACCCCCCACACCGCCAACCCGAAGCCGTGGCTCGCCGTCTCGCTAATACTGCCCCACCCCCTCCTTCCGCTTCAACCGCCGCTCCGTGTCCAGGAAGAACTGGTAGCCCAGCAGCGGGAGCACGAGGGAGAAGCCGATCAGGAGGGCGAAGGGCACCCACCATCCCGAGCCGAAGAGATAGCCGACGCCAAGTACGGAGGAGCGCACGCCGTCGTTCATCATCGTCGGCGGGAACGAGGCGGCGGCGTATTGCATCAGCGGCGGGAAGAAGGTCACGGGGTAGTAGATCCCCATGAGGAAAGCCACCACCCACTGCATCATCTGCACGATCGAGTTCGCCTCCTTGATCTTCAGGATGAAGGCGCCGAAGAGGAAGCCGATCCCCCAGAGGGGCAGGAACCCCGCCGCCATGAAGCCCAGAGCGAGGAGGATGTTCCCGGAGAGCGGGTTGACGCCGAAGGCGAGCGACCCGAGGGTGAGCGCGATGAAGAAGATCAGCATCGAGCGGAGGAAGGCGTACGTCGTCACGCCCGCGAGGACGTAGAAGCGTTTGGCGGGGGCGAGGTACATCGACTCGAGCGTCCCCGTCTCCTGCTCCCGCCGCACCCAGTACCCGATCAGCCACATCATCAGGGTGACGACGGTGAACGTGCAGGCCCCGAGCAGCATGTAGAGCCGGTAGTACGAGGTGACGTCCGGGACCGACGCCTGCCCCGTGTTGCGCAGGAAGTTCGCCCCCGCGTTCGGACCGCCGATGGCCGTCCCGAGCAGCAGCGGGAACGCCGCGAAGATGATGGGCAGGAGGGCCTCCATGACCAGGAAGCCCCGGTACCGCGAGATGATCTTCAGGCGCGCGATGAGCACGGTCGCGAGGACGTCGAGGTCCGCGCGGAACCCCGGCACGCTGAGCCCGATGCCGCGGCTAACCACCGCCGCCAGAGGGCTTCGCCTCCCCGCCGAACACCTGGCGCGTATCGATGCCGAGGGTCCGCCCGGTCTTCGCGAGGAAGACGTCCTCCAGGGTGACCTCCTGCGGCTTGATGTACTCGATCGTCGCGCCGTTCCCGATGGTCTTCTCGATGATCCGCGGGAGCATGACGCGGGAGTTCTCGCAGAGGATGGAGAGCTTGCTCCGGCCGGCGTCCTCCGCCTTCACCATCACGCTGTGCACCCCCGCCAAGGCGCGCAGGTCCTCCACGACGTTCGCGGGGAAGATCCCTTCGATGTCCACGGCGTCCTCCCGGCGCATCGAGGCCTTCAGCTCGGCCGGCGAGCCCACGGCGATGATCTCGCCGCGGTCGATGATGCCGACGCGCTGGCAGAGCTCCTCGGCCTCGTGCATGAGGTGCGTCGTGTAGACGATCGTCTTCCCCTGGCGGTGAAGGTCGTGGACGATGCTGCGCAGCTTCCGCGCCGTCGGCACGTCCATCGTCACGGTCGGCTCGTCGAGGACGAGGATCGGGGCGTCGTTGATGAGCGATTTCGCGAAGGCGAGGATCATCTTCTGCCCGGAGGAGAACGTCTCGACGGTGCGGTCGACGAAGTCGGAGAGCTCGAGGAGCTGCACGAGCTCGTCGACGCGCTTCGTCCGCACCGGCTTGGGGACGTGGTAGAGCGCCCCGAAATAGTTCAGGTTCTCCCGGCCGGTGAGCTTCCAGTACAGCCCGCGGTCCCCCATGAGCATGCAGCCGATGCTCGCGCGGACCTTGTCCTCCTCCTTGAGGACGTCGAACCCGTTCACCCACATGTTCCCGGAACCCGGGATGAGGAGCGTCGTGAGGCACTTGATCAGCGTCGTCTTCCCCGCGCCGTTCGGGCCGAGGAGCCCGAAGAACTCCCCGTCGTAGATGTCGAGGGAGACGTCCTTCAGGGCGTCCACGGCCTTCTTTTTCTTCTTCTCGCCCTTCTTTCTCTCCTTGGAGATGAAGGTCTTGCTCACGTGCTCGACCCGGATGATCGGCGAGGGCATTGGCGGTTGGACGCTCGGCGCGCTATTTAACCCGAGTGCAATCTTGTGACCAGTGGCGGTCACCAACCGTCCTGGATCCAGAACTTCCGCGGCGGGAACGCTTTCGCGGCGAGCTCCCGGGCTTCTCCGTGGCGGGGAGTCAACCGGACGTCGCCACTCCGTAGCTCGGTCCCCAGCTCCCGGATCCCCAGGAGAAGGCCAAGGAGGATCTGCGGGGTCGTGACGAGGGTGGCCAGCGTCTTTCCGCTCGATCGGGCGGAATGCCTCCCGGTCCTCACCGCCAACCCCTTCACGCCTCGTCGCCCGAGCACGCGCACCGCGTCCCGTAGGAGCGCTTCCTCGTCGATCACTGCCGCCATGAAAACGGTTCCGGGGGGCCGCGGTGGCGGCATGGCCTCCCTCATGAGGGAGAGTGCCGGGGACCCGGCCATCCCGCCCATGCCCCGCCCGACCGACGCCTTGTGGCGGTACACTGCAAAGGCCTTCGCGAACAGACGCCGCGCGAGGCCGGTCCCATCGTTCTCGGGGAGCCAGAGGACCTCGAAGGCGCTGCCCACGTTGTCCCGCGCGTTCCCGCAGGCGTACCCAAGAATGCGCCCGCGGTCGTCTGCGACCCACCAAAGGCCTCTCGTCCCCTTGTCTCGCCACCGCGCCCGCCAGTGCTTCGGACCGCGGTCCATCAGCCCGGACGACACCGCCGCCCGTGCCCGGTACACCGCCACGATGCCCGGGCGGTCCTTCTCCGTCATCCTCCGGATCCTCATTCGGTCATCTCCAGCGTCAGGAGCCGCCGCCAATCCACGATGATGCTCCGCTCCCCACGCAGGGAGATCCGACCCTGGCGGCGGTAGCGGTCGAACGTGAGGCGGTCCCCCAGGCAATGGATCACCTGCTGCGAATCGCCGCGCATGACGAGGGCCGCCTGGCCCCTGCGGCCTCGGGAGACCTGGAACTTCTTCCCGTCGAACGCAATCGTCGCCCTCCAGTCCGGGGTGATCAGGTGCGCGCGCGACCGCCAACGCGCCAGGAGCCCCTTCCCCCCCGGGGTGCGCGAGAGCCACTTCGCGCGATAGGCGAAGCGCTTCTGGAGCAAGGTCACCGGTTCCGCGATGTCCTGGAACGAGACCCAGTCCGACTCCTCCGTGTACCCATGGCGGCGGTAGATCCGGATGGCGGGGAGGTTGTGCCCCGTGAACAGCGAGGCGTTCGAGACGCCGCGCGCCCGCAGCCGCTGGTGCGCCTCGAGGAGCAGTCGCGTCGCGAGTCCGCGGCCGCGGTACTCCCACAGGGTCGCCACGCCGGCGATGCCTCCCGTGCGGATGCGCACGCCGTCCACGAGGAGCGCGCGGTGCTCGGTCGCGACCGTTGAGGCGACCACGCCATCGACCACGGCCACGAGGACCTCGCACGGCACCTGCGTCATCCAGCGGCGGACATCGCGCGACGCCGTCGGCTGGAAGGCATGGGTGTAGAGGAGCCGGAGCGCAGGGACATCGCGGGGCCCTGCCCTCCGGATGACGACACGGACCATCTACGTCCCCAGGGAAATGATCGCTTCGCGCACCAGGCGCGCCGCCAGGATCGCGGTCTGCCCGCTGTCGTACTGGGGCGAGACCTCGTTGATGTCCATGCCCGCCAGTCGTGGCCCGATGGTGTTGACCAGGAGCTTCACGTCGAGCGGCGAGAGCCCGAACGGCTCCGGGTTCCCCACCGCCGGCGCGTACGCCGGATCGATCCCGTCGATGTCGATGGTGACATAGATCTTCTCGCGGTCGACGGCCTTCAGGGCCCGGTCAAGCGCCTTCGCCATGCCATCGCGGTGGACCTCCATCGCGCTCACGTACACCAAGCCAAGGCGCTCCAGGTCCTCCTTCTCCGCGCGCGAGAACGAGCGGATGCCGCTGTACACGACGCGCGGCACGCCGACGTGGTCGCTGATGCGGCGCGCGCTGCACGCGTGGGAGTAGCGGTCGCCGAGGTACTCGTCGCGGAAGTCGAGGTGCGCGTCGATCCCGAGCACGCCGACGTCCTTCGGGAAGGCCTGGACGCAGGCGGGCGCGATGCTGTGCTCACCGCCGAGCGTGATGGGGACGCGGCCGTGGCGCACGATCTCGGAGACCTTCTCCCGCACGCCCTTCACCATCGCCTCGGTCGGGCCGAACTCCTCCGTGTTCCCGATGTCCGCGAACGGGATGTCGGTGATGTCCCGGTCATGCTCCATGAAATAGGTCTCGAAGTTCCACGAGGCCTCGCGGATCGCGTTCGGTCCCAGGCGGGAACCGGAGCGGAAGGAGGCGGTTCGGTCGTACGGGACGCCGAGGATCACCGCGCGCGCGCTGTCGACGCTCGTGACGGCATCGGCGAAGAGGAGTTTCTGCACCATGGTCTCATTGAATCGCGATCTTGCGCTTCCCCATGGAGGCGATGATCATGATCTCCGCGCCGGGCGTGAGCTTCCCGCGGGCCTCCTCGAGGATGGGGATCTCGAAGGTCTCGAACGTCTCCAGGTCCATGAGCTGGACCTGCTCGGTCCCGATCAAGGCGAGGACCTGGACCTTGCGGCGGTCGATGGCGGGGACTCGGATCTTGTGCGTCACGGGGTGCACGATGGACCGCTTCTGCCCGTCGAAGACGCCGAGGACATCGAGCCGGGCCTTCGCCTCGCCGTGTTTGCCCGGCTTGGAGGTCTGGATGCTCAGGATCTTGCAGGGCTCCTCGTCGATGAGGACGTACTTTCCCTCCTTGAGCTCGCGGATTTCGGCCTGGGACCAGGACATGCGCGCTGCGGAAAGGTGGACGGTATTTAAGTGTTGGCGGGGACCCATCGTTGTCGCCGGCGCCGCACAATCTTGAAATAGCGGAGGTCGGCTCGCGCGCTCGGTGTGCCCATGAGGTTCTTCGCCGCGTTTGTCGGTGTGACCCTGATCGCCCTCGCGCTCGTCGCGGCGCCGGGGTCGGCGGAGACCCGGACGGTCGTGCTGACCGCCCATCTCGGAACGAGCACCTACGAGTGGCTTCCGAGTGCGCCCATCACGATCGCGCCGGGCGACACGATCAACTTCCTGGTCTACAACAACGATAGCACCGCGCATACGTTCCGCGTCTCGAGCACGACAATTGACGCTGGTCTCCCGGTGGGCGGGAACACGAACCAGACTGCCACCTTCGCGTCGGCAGGGACGCAGTACGTCTTCTGCGGCATCACCGACCACGCAACCGACTCCAATGGGGACGGGATCAAGGACACCGGGATGGTCGTCCGGATCAACGTCGGGACCCCGGGAGGCAAGACCCCCGGCCCCGAGATCCTGCTCCTCGCGCTCGTCGTCCTCGGTGTCGTGGCGGCGCTCCGCGTCAGCCGCCGGAAGAAGTGATCATCGCCGCCGCGGCTTCCCGCGGGGCCGGCTCGGCCGCGGTCGCGGCGCTTTCTTCGTCTCCGCCACACGCTGCGCGGCCTTCTCCAGGGAGGCCCGGAGGATCTCGCCCAAGTCGCGTCGTGTGAACGCGTCCGCCTTCGCCGCCAAGGAGACCTTGCCCGCGATCGCGCGCGCCAGGCTCCCCCGCTGCCACGGAGGCGCTCGGTGCAGGAGGGGGTGTTGGAAGATCACGCCATGCTTCGGCGGTGGCACGCCGTCCTTGAGGTGACGGAAGAAGGCCTTCTCCGCTCCCAGGACCTGGATCGTGGACGAGGGGAGGCGCGCGAGCTCGTCCAGCCCTCCGGCGAGGGAGATGAGGTGGGCGGCGATGGACGGGCCCACGAGGCCGACGACGTTCGGGGCGCGTTCCTTGGCAGACTTCTCCAAGGCCGAGAGGAGCGCATCGCGCTGCGCGGCGAGGAGGCGCGCCGTGGCGGCGAGGCCCATGAGCGAAAGGCGGTCGCGCTCGGCCAGTTCCCCGCCGATGCTCTCCTCGTCGCGTCCGATCGCGGCCCGGTCCCCGTAGGTCGAAATGAGTTCGGAGAACGTTCGGTCGTCGACGAGCTTCGCGAGCTCGGGGTAGTGCAGCCCGTACCACTCGCGAAGCCGCTCCAGGACCACGTTGTAGGAGTCCGTGACGTCATCGAGCGCCTCGACCGTCTGCGACAGGTGGTCGTCGACGGAGGGCGCCTTGCGCATCCGCGCTTTTGCCACGAGGAGCATCGCGCGGTGGAGGAGCGCGGGCTCGAAGCCGTGGTCCTCGGCGCGGAGGAACGGGACCTCTTCGGCGGTGTTGTGCCCGCCGGCCCGCTCCAGCCGGGGCTCGGACACGAAGACCTCGGGGGCGGCGCCCAGGAGGGTGCGCTCCTCGTCGAGCACCTTCCAGTCCTCGATCACCTGCAGGCGTTGAGAGATGGCGGCGGGGTCCTTGGGGAAGAGGAGGGCGCGGACGATCTTGCCCTCGTCGAGCAGGAAGCAGCCGAACCAGGTGGTGACGAGGCGCACGCCGCGCGAGAGCCGGCACCGCGCTTAAACTGTTCCCAGGCGCTCAGGCGGTGCGCACCGGCGACACATCCAGGGTCGCCTCGCTGCGCTCCAAGAGCGCAGCCAAGTCCGTCCCGCAGCGGGGGCACCGGACCCACTCCCCATCCCGATAGCCGCAGACCAGGCAGTCCACGGACTTCGTACGGGGCAGGGGGGATATGAATGTGGCGGTGATCGTCCCTGCTCAGTGCAGCGCGCCGATGGCGGCCTCAAGTTCCTGGACCGCCTTCGCATCGAGGTCGCGGCACTTCGCCAGTGTGGACGCCCACTGGTCACGGACGCCCGGCTTCGCGAACACGGCGACCTCGGCGGGGTTGACCTTAGGGTGCTGCTCCCAGGGATACGGCACGAGGTCCCGCACGACCTTCAGCATCGCGACCTCCTTGCCATAGGCCTCCTTGGCCGCCTCGAAGTGCTTGCGCGCGGAGGGGAACTCCCCAGAGAGCGCGTCCATGAACCCGGCGGCGCAGGTCCGCGCGTCCTGCAGGGTGTACGCCGTGAGGTCGGTGACGAAGAGGGCCTTCGGCGCGGCCTTCGCGAGCATCTCGCCGCCGAGCGAGATCGCCCACGCGTCGTACGCCGCCAGACCGGACGTCCAGTGGCCTTCGTGCGGCTCCGTGTCCGTGGACTCTGCCGCCGACACCGAGAACTCCTCCTCGCGGGCGAGCGACACGGCCCGTCCGAGCGCCTCGAACGCGGCGACGTGGTGCGAGGGGATGGCCCCCTTCTTCCGGAGGATGGCGAACGGGTTGACCATGCCGCCGCGCGATCCCCAGCCGGTCCACCGTTTGAACGGGGTCTCGCTCGGCTTGCCCGGGTCCGGGTCGAAGTAGGACTCCACGTACAGCTTGCGGTTCTTTCCGATCCCGCCGTACCCGCAGATCACCTGCCACTCTGGCGGGGGGACGACGCCGCAGGCGGGGACCGGCGTCCCCGCGTCGATCGATTGCGTGATGAGCTTCCAGGCCTCCGCTTCAGGGAGACCGCCGTGTTCCCTCAGGTCGTACCCCAGGGCGCGCGCCCCGATCTGCGCGGGAGACTCGCTGGACACGGAGGCCGAGGAGGGGTCGATGTCCTCGGTCCAGTGCAGGCGGAACGCCCCGCCCGAAATCCCCATCAGGTACGGGTAGGTGACCTTCTCGCCCACCGTCCGCAGCGTCGCGACGAGCGCCGCGACCGGGCTGAAGGCGCTCTCCCCGACCTTGAAGTCGATGCGCGGGACATCCAGGATCTTCGGCTCGGCCAAGGCTATCCTCTCCCCTGGAGGGCCCGAACATCCTCCGGCCTAATTAAGCCCTTCTCCGTGATGAAGGCGGTGACGAACTTCGGCGGCGTCACGTCGAACGCGGGGTTCACCGCGCGGCTGCCGGGATTCGCGATGCGCCGCCCGTCCAGGACGGTGACCTCGTCCTCCGAGCGCTCCTCCACGGGGATGTCCGCGCCGCCTTTGGCGGTGAAGTCGAAGGTGCTCAATGGCGCGGCGACATAGAACGGGACGGCATGCTCGCGGGCCACGACCGCCTTTTCGTAGGTGCCGATCTTGTTCGCGAAGCTCCCGTCGGCGGCGATCCGGTCGGCCCCGACGATGACCAGGTCGACCTGGCCGTGTTGCATGAGGTGACCGCTCGCGGAGTCCGCGATGATGGCATGCTCAATCCCCTCCTGCGAGAGCTCCCAGGCGGTCAAGCGAGCCCCTTGGAGGCGGGGGCGGGTCTCGCTGACCCACACGAACGGCCGCCGGCCCTCGTCGTTCGCGACCCGGATGGGGGCGGTGGCCGTCCCGTGGTCCCCCGTCGCGAGCGCGCCGGCGTTGCAGTGCGTCAGTACGCGCGCGCCCACTTTCACGAGGCTACCGCCAACCACGCCTATCCGTCGACAGCGGTCCTCGATGTCGCGCGCGTACGCCTCCGCCGCAGCCCCAGGGTCGGACCCCGCCGAGATCTGTTGCGCCACGGTCTCCAGGGCGTGGAAGAGGTCGCGTCCCGTGGGCCGGGTCCGACGCAGTCTCTCTGCCGCGGCTTCCAGGCCCGCTGCCCCTGTCTTGGCGAGCCCCAGTCCGTACGCCGCCGCGATGCCGATGGCGGGGGCCCCGCGCACCGCCATGCTCTCGATCGCCGCCGCCACCGACTCGACGTCGGGACAGTCGAGGAGCGTGAGGTGGAACGGGAGGGCGCGTTGATCGATCATCCGCACGCGGCCGTTCTCCAGCCACACCGCGCGGAGTTCCTCGACCTTCCCGCCGATCCGGACCTTCATCGGTTCCGACGCGGCAACCCCGGGGGCGCTCTTAGCCTTGGCGGGGACGATGCCGACTTATACGCCACCCGCTTTCGGCGCCGCCAGGGCCCTTGGTCTAGCGGTTATGACGACGCTCTCACACAGCGTAGGTCCCCGGTTCGAATCCGGGAGGGCCCACTCGGCTCCCGCCCTTGGAGGACCGCCGTCGAGCCTATTTGGAATGGCGTGCCGCGTTCTCGGCGAGGCGCGCCTTCACGATGCGGGTGACCAGGGCGGCAGGCAGGGGTCGCTCGGGCGTGAACCGGACGGTCGACTTCCCCGCCAGGAACGGCTTCAGTTCCCTGCCGAACTTTCGGCGGACGGTGGCGCTCCCCACAAAGAGGCTGCAGTGGTCGCTGAACGCGGCATAGTACACGAGCATCCCGTCCTTCCGGAACGCCGGCATCCGGTAGCTGATGACCTCCTCGGCGTCGGGGGCGGCGGACCGGATGGTCTTGCGAAGTCCCTCGAGGAGCGCCCGGAACGGGGGTGGGACCTGTTCGACGTATTCGTCGACCGTCTTCGGGGGATGTCCCCGCGGCGGCGTCATGCTCGGTCGCACGGTGCAGACGGTAGCAAAAGGCTTTGCGCGCCGGCCCAAAGATCTCTGCGAATACCAGGGGCGGACCCGCAGTTTTGTCCACCGGTCAGGCATACCTTCTTAATGCCCCCCAGTGATGGACTCACTGGCCTCCAGGGGGAGGCCTCAGAGAGGAGCGCCGAGGAGGGGCGCCTTGATACAAATACCCAGGGGAGAGGAGGTAAGAAATGAGAACCAAGATTATCGCAGTGGCAGCAATCGCGCTCATGGGTGCCATGGCCTTCGCGGCCTTTGGCCCGGCGCTCGCCGGGGCACCTGTCCGGTTCCAACAGCGGGACGGATGGGGTCTCTGGCGGTGCGTCGGTGGACCCTTGGTCTTCCAGGATGTCGACCGCAACGGCGCCATCGGACTCGGCGACCGCGTCTTCATGATCCGGGGGCACATCTTTGCCCACAACGTGGCGTTCCTCGGTGGGGCGTCCGTGGACCAGATCGACTTCGACCGCCCGGCACAGACGCATCTGGCCGGGAGCCAGAAGCGGGTCACCATCCTTGGGATCGACCCAGCGACCGGAATGATGACGATTGACCAACAGGCACAGCGCATCCGCAACGTCTACTCGGACGCGTCCAACCTGCTGGGCCTCGGGTGCCGTATCAACTACTTCACCCAGGGCATCATCTGGACGGGTCAGGTCCACAAGGGGATCTTCTTCGTGGTCCAGCCGATTGCCACCATCCACCAGTCGTTCCCAGGCCAGGGGATCGGGTCGGTCAATGTGCACCGGCCTTGCGCCCCCAGCCCGAACCAGGACAATGCGTGCAACCCGTTGCCGTAGACCCTGCATTCACCCTCTTCCCTTTTTCTTCTTTTCTTCCCCTTGTTCCAGGGGGGTTGGCGGTCGCGTTTGTGCACCTTCGGTCAGCGCAGGTCTGCCGCCCGACAGAAGCCTTTAAACCCACTGGACCCATACTAGGTTCGGCCTTCCAGAGGGGTAGGCCTCAGAGAGGAGCGCCGAGGAGGGGCGCCTTGATACAAGTACCCAGCGAAAAGGAGGGAGAAATATTCGAAGCAAGATTATCGTAGCAGTGGCAGTGGCATTGGTAGGGGTCTTCGCACTGGGCGTCATCAGCCCGGTACTCGCCGGCGCGCCGGTGCGGTACCAGCAGCACGACGCTTGGATGCTTTGGCGCTGTCTCGCGGGTGGCCCAGTCCGGTTCCAGGACAACGACCGCAACGGCGTCCTCGGCATCGGTGACCGTGTGTTCATGATCCGCGGGATCGTGACGGCGACGAACGTCGCGTTCCTGCCGGGCAACTCGCAAGATCTCATCGATCAGACGCGCCCAGGACAGACGCACCTCGCCGGCACCCAGAAGCGCATCACGGTCCTGAGCATAGACCCGGCCACCGGCACCATGGAGCTCGCCCAGCGCGCGAACCGCATCCGGAACGTGTATTCCGACTTCTCGAACATCGTCGGAGCTGGCTGTGGCATCAACTTCTTCAACCAGTTGATCATCTGGACCGGCCGCACCGTCCACCAAGGCACGTTCTTTGTCATCCAGCCGATCGCCAGTGTCGCCCAGGCATTCCCGGGCGCGGGCACTGGAGCCGTTGTCGTCCACAGACCCTGCAACCCCAGCCCGAACCAGCCCAACCCGTGCAACCCGTAGGTCGCGCGTTCACCCTCTTCCCTTTTTTCCCTTTTTCTAACCCTCCCGCCTAGCCAGCGCCATCCTTAAAACGCCTGGAGTGGATGGAGCGGGCGTGATGAACCGTGCCCTGGTCCTCGGAGTCGTGGTCCTCACCCTTGTGGCCACCGGCGCGGGGACGGTCCTGGGCCGCGTCGCGGGGACGGAGAGGCGGGTCACGGACACGTACGGCGTCGAGGAGTACCCGGACATCTGGGAGGACACGGTGGTCTGGGCCGACAAGTCGCAGGGCGACAACGAGGAGATTTGGACGTTCGATCTCTCCAACGGCCGCATGGAGCAGCTCTCGAGCGCGCTGGGGGACAAGACCTGGCCGCGGGTCTTCGGCGACACCGTCGTGTGGATGCAAGTCGACTACACCGTCGATGCGATCTCCGGGCAGACCGTGCTGACCGACACGCTCGCGATCCACTCTCTCTCCGCGAAGTCGACACGTCTGTTGAAGGAGGTTGCCTCGTCTGGCATGCCCGACGGCCACCAGAAGTTCCCGGACATCTATGGGGACTACATCGTGTTCGAGAACGAGATCCCGCGGACGGCCCCTGACCCATCGATTTTCGACATCTACCTGCTGGACCTCCGTTCTGGCGTCATCAGTCCGGTCACCAACGACCTCTTGTCGGAGCGGTTGCCGGCGGTGTTCGGGAACTGGGTGGTCTGGGAAGAGGTCTCGATCGCGGGCGGCGAGGCTGACGTAGACCTTTGGGTGTATCGCATCGGTTGCACCACGGCCCCGTGCTCGTGGTCGGTAGCGAACTCCCCCGACTGGGATGAGAACTGGGCCTCGATCTCCGGGGACACACTGGTCTACGCCGATTACCGCAACGACACGAACCGGCGATCGGACCAGGACGAGACCGATAACGGGGACATCTACCGGATCGACCTGTCCCCGCTACTCGACGGGAACCCCGCCAACGACTCGCCCTTGCCCGCGGTCCCCGTCATCGTCGCCTCCGGAAGCCAGGAGGAACCGCGCCTCTTCGGCGACCGCATGGTCTGGAGGGACTTCCGCGCGAATGCCACGCAGGCGGACCTGTGGGCCATGCGGCTCCCCTCCGGCACTCCGGAGGAGCTCGCGGTCGGCTACGGGGAGAAGTGGCGGGTGCAGGTCTGGGACGACCGCGTCGTCTGGGAGGACTGGCGCCACGACCTCGTGCGAACGGACGACATCGACGACTTCGACATCTACGTCTTCTGCTACGACCAGCCTACCTGCGGCGTCCCCCGTTCCGAGACGCCGGTCCTCCTCTACGTGACGGTGGTCCTGATCGTTCTCGTCGCGCTCGTCCTGGCGTATTGGCTCATCGTTCGGCGTGAGCGTCCCGCGGACGGGGAACCGGTGGAACCGACGCGGGCGCGGCGACCGCAGAAAGGCAAGGGCCCTCGCTCCGCTGCCGGTAAGTCGAAGGGGAAAAAGGGCTCAACCTGGCGGCGGTGAAACGGGACCCCGGTCTCCGCCGGATGGACCCTCTGGTACCTCTTCGGCCTCGGGTGCCTTACTGACTTCTGCGCTCTCGGGAGGAGTTGCCTTCCGACGCCGACGCCGCACGTCGAGCAGGAGGGCGAAGAGAGCAAGGACGCAGACGAGGGAGATGAACAGGAGGACGAGCTGTCCCGTTCCGGAGACGAGGAAATCGGTCTTCCCGCCGGACGGGCCACCGCCCCCGCCGCCGCCCCCGCCGCCCGGCCGGGTGGCCGCGAAGACGACCAGGTTCGATCGCCCGGATTCGTTGGGGACCTCGTCGCTGGCGGTGATGTAGTAGGAGTAGGTCTCGTTCAGCACGATCGACGTGTCGACGAACTCGTTGCCCGCCGAGACGTTCCCGATCGCGACCGGTGCGCGCCCGGCCGTCGAGCGGTAGATCGTGTAGTGATCGACGTCGTTGTCAGCGACAGGTTCCCAGATCAGGCGGGCGTGGAGGGGGTCGGAGGAGACGAGGGTGACCAGGAGGTCTCGTGGGTTCGCCGGGGCCGCGAGGTCGAGGGGGACGGCGACGGCCGTGTTCGAGTACCCGGACAGGTTCGGCACCTCGTCCGCGACCTGGATCCGGTAGTAGTACGGCTGGCCGTCGACCAACCCCGTGTCCCGGTACTGGCCGACCTCGGCGGGGAGCCGTGCGATCACCGTATCGTTGGTGAAGGCCGCGTCGCCGGCGCGATGCAGGATCTGCTCCTGCGCGTCGGTCCCGATCTCCGCACCCCAGGAGAGGTGGATGACGTTCCCGATCGAGAGCGCCGTCGCGGTGAGGTCGTCCGGGGCCCCGGGGGCGAGGCTGTCCGCCGGGACGCCGCACGCGAAGTCCGCGTAGGTGGATCGCTCCCCGGTCGCCCAGACCGACTGCACGGTGAAGCAGTAGCGGACGCCGTCCACCAGGCCCACCACGGTGTCCAGGGGGACGCCGCTCGGGATGTCGATCGAGGTCCCTTGCCAGATGAACGGCGGGGAGGGCGTGGCGTTGACGAAGGTCCGGTAGGTCGTGACGTTCGGGTCGGTCGCGGCGTTCCAATGGAGTCGGAGGGAATTCCCGGGAGGCAGCACCTCGACCCAGAGACCGCTGGGGCGCTGCACGGGCGTGGGCACAGGGACGTAGATCGTTACCTCCACGGACGGCGTCGAGCAGAGGGGGACCTCGTCGCAGGCCGTCGCGACGTAGTAGTAGGTGAACCCGCCGACGAGGGCGGCGTCGGCGGCCTGTGTCGTGAAGCTGGAGACGTCGGCGACGAGCAGGGAGTGCACTCCCGGTGCCGTCCCCCGCCAGACCTGATACCGTTCGACATCCAGGGACGCGCTCGCGCTCCAGGACAGCCGGATCTGGGCCGCGGTGTCGTCGTACATCCCGGTGAGTCCCGGGGGAAGCGGCGGCGTCGTGTCCACCGGCGTCCCGGAGACGATGGCCGAAGAGGGACCCGCGTTCGAAGAGTTGTCGAAGGCGGTGACGCGGTAGGAGTACAGCGTCCCGTCGATGAGCGGCCGGTGCGTGAACCCGGTGACGGGGGCGAGAACGCTCGTCACTTGGGTGTGCGTCGTCCCGTTCACGAGTTCGACCATGTACTCGAGGACGTCGAGATCCGGAACCGGGTCCCAGGTCAGCACGAGCTCCTCGCCCTCGGGTCCCGACGTGACCGCGAGGTTCAGGACCTGACCGGGCGGAACGAGGTCGGAGGACACCTGCGGGATCCGGCACGCCGGGGTGGATGGCGGCGAAGTATTGTTCGACACATCGGTGGCGGTGATGTTGTAGCAGTACAGCAGGCCGTTCGTGAGCGGGGCGTGGACGAACCCCGTGTTCTCCCGAGGCGTGAAGTTCTGGAGGAACCGCCAGCCCGTGCCGTCATCCCACCATACTGAATAGAACGCTGTGTCATCGAGGTTGGCGTTCCAGGTCACGTTCAGTGCACCGCCTGTTGGGACGGGCCTGGCGGACAACCCAGTCGGCGTCTGGGGGGGCGTGCCGTCCGGCAACCTCCCGGTGATCACCGCCGAGGGGCCGCTTTCCCAGGAAGCGGTGTCGACCGCCGTCACATAGTATCGATGGTCGATGGATTCCGCCAGGCCGGGATGCGTGAAGTCGAGGATCGAGGGGCTGAAGGTCTCGAAGAGGAGATCGAACGGGCCCGCCCCGAGGGCGTAGTAGACCCGGTAACTCGTCGTGTCCGCGCTTGTGCTGGGATCCCATCGCAGATGGAGGGTGTCGAGTCCGACGGCGGTCAGCTGGAGGCCTGTCGGGGGCGCCGGCGCGACAAGATCGATCGGGACGCCCGAGGCCGGCTCGGAGAACGGGGACTGGAGACCGAACCAGTCCACGGCGGTGACCCGATAATAGTAGCGCTGCCCGTTCGTGAGGTTCGTGTGGACGAACGTCGTCTGGAGCGCGGGAAGGTCGGCGACGGGGACGAACCCTCCGGCGCCCCCCGGATCCTCGCTCACCCAGATCCGGTACCACTCCACGTCGACCTCGTCGAGCGGGGTCACGCTGATCTGCAACGCGCTCCCTTCGGGGACCGCACTGACGAACGGGGGCGCCGGTTTTGACGGCGTCCGCTGGTCCGCCCGCACCAGCCATTCGATGAGGTTCACCGCCAAACGGCCGTTGTCCTCCTGGATCATCAGCTCGTTCCAGAGCATGGTCTCGTCCGACATGGCGGCGACGCGGCCGGGGACCTCCGAGACCGCGGCGACCACCTGCCTCTGCCCGGCCTTCCCCCCGTCCTCGGCGACGGCGGTGGCGTTGCCCGCCACCCCGATGTTCAGCTCCGGTTCACCGATGACGACCGACCCGACGCCGCGGGTCACCTCATGCGGGTAGATGTTCGTGGAGGGGCCGGGCAACGCGTCCCCCACGGTCCAGTTGATCCCGGCGAACCCGGTCAGGCGCGTGAAGAGCGTCGCGTTCGAGGACCCGAAAATGAAGAGGCCCCGCCCGCCGGCGACGTAGTGCTGCAGGGATCGGACGTCCGCGTCGGAGTAGGTCCCCGAGGGGACCGGGATCACGATGGCGTCGTAGGGGGCCAGCGCCCCCGGGCGGAAGTCCTGCACGTACGTGCTCTCGACGGAATACCCCCGGGCCCGCGCCTCCCTCCGGAGGATCTCGTATGCGTTGTCGTAGAAGTACGGGACGGGGCCGAAGCGGACGCGGCCGACGATCGGCTGGATGACGAGGCCCACGCTGATGTTGTTGTTCCCCTGGGCCGCCGGGAGCTCGCCGGCGACGCCGATGACGTCGATTGTGAAGTTGTGGGTCCCGCGCTGCGTCGTCGCGAAGGAGAAGTCGACGGTCTGCACGTCCCCGGCGGTGATGTTGCGGACCTCCTTGGCGGTGAGCGTGACGCCGTCCAGGGAGAGGACCGCGACGGCGGAACCGATGAGCTGCGTCCCGAGGTTCCAGATGCCCGAGCGGACGTGCGCAGTCTCGTTCGGTTCGAGGAACTTCGGGTACTCGAGCATGATGGGCGCGACGTCGACGTCCGCGACCCCGAACTTGGACAGCGTGACCGCGTTGTACAGCAATTGAGAGTCGTCCTTCTTCGGGAAGGAGTCCAGCCACGGCGTCAGGAGGTAGAGGCCGCGATGCTCGATGACCGCGCCGACCGTCCCGTTGGAAGCGAGGACGACGCGTCCGCCCTCCAGGTCGGTCGTGTTCCAGAACGAGGTCAGCGGGACGAACGAGATGTTGTTCCGCGGGGTGTACCAGGCGGGGAGGCCCGCCGCGATCGGATGCGTGACGTTCGTGAGGTTGAAGCCCGTCGAGTAGTTGAAGCCGGCCCGGATGTCCTGCCGGATGCCGAAGACCGGTCCGAGCATGGCGTTGTTCGGCACCGATTCGGTGATCGTGAAGCCGACCGACACGAGCCCGTGACCGCGGAACGTGTACCGCAGGAGGTCTGTCATCTCCTGCGTGGTGAGTTCCCCGTTGGGGACGAGGCCCATGTTCGTGAGGATGATCACGTCCGCGTCGAGGGTCACGAGCTCGTCGTACGTCACCCCGTTGTGGTTGAGCGAGTCCACGTCGATGGCCAGCGGGATGGTGCCGTAGCGCAGGAAGTTCCGCCCCAGGCTCTGCCAGGCCGCCCGCGTCCACACGTCGGCCGTCCCGGCTCCGTAGTAGACCGCCGCCTTGATGGGCTGGACCGTGGAGATGAGGATCTCCCGGCGCATCCGGTTGTTGGCGGTGAACGTCTCTCCCGGGACCGCCGCGGCCTCCACGACGAGCCCATAGAGGTCGCTGAAGGGGTTCGACCAGGGGATCGACCCCGACGCTACGACCCCGGGCGCGAGGGCCGGAAGCGGCACGCTGCCGGTCTCTGTCCCATTCTGCAGGAGGCGGACGACGAACGCCGCGGTCGGCAGGATCCCCCGGTTCACCAGGGTGAAATTGGCGTACACGGTCTGGCCGGGGTACGCGAACTTCGGGAGGTCGAGCGAGACCATCTCGAGGTCGACGTCCTTCAGCCCCATCCACTTCAGGACGTTGCGGAAGATGTCGCCCTGGGCCGTGTCCCCGGTCCAGTCCTTCTCCCCGTCGCCGTTCCAGTAGAGCGCCTTGCCCTGGTCCCCCACGCGGCGGTAGGTCAGTTTCTCGTAGCCGTCTCGCAGCCGCAGGATCGAGCTCGTCCCGGTCCCGGGGCGCACGAAGACCGCGTCCTGGTTGTAGTCGAGGGACCAGAAGTACGCGCCGAACGGCCAGGTGCCGTACGGACCGTTCACCGCCGGGCTGTCGGGGTTCACCACCGTGGAGTTCACGCTCACCGGCGCGTCCCCGATGGAGAGGACGCCGAGGACTTCCTCGAGGGGGCTCGTCGAGACGAGGGAGTCCGACCCGGTCACCAGGAGGCTCCCCCCGAGCTTCGTGTAGATGCGAAGGGCCCGTGACTCCTCGAGGGTCGAGCCCGCGCTCGTGTAGACGACGAGGCCCTCGTAGTCCATCAGGTTGGACAGGTCGTTGAGCCACTCGGTGTTGTTGTTGTTGATGATCCGGTCATACGGGATCCCCGTGCTGTCGACGAGGTTGCGGAACGCGTTCACGTCCAGCTGCTTCTCGTCCGAGACGAGGGCGAACTTCCCCTGCTTGGGGCGGTCCCACGTCGCGATCTTCCAGGCGTGGGCGTTGTTGGCGGTGACCGACTCTCCCGGCACCGCGACCGCGCGCACCTCCACCGTGTGCTCGGCCTCGGTCGTCGGGGTCCAGGAGAAGGAGAGATCCATGCTCCCGCCCGGGGCGATCGTGGCGATGCGTTGTGGGGCCCCCTGGAGCGCCCCGTCGACGCGGAACTCAACGTCCACATCGACCTCCGGAAGCTGACCGTCGTTCGTCACGCGGGCCTGGAGGGGGAGCGGGGTCCCGCGCCGCGCGATCTCGGGCGTCGTGACCCACAACGCGGCGAGGTCGTGGTCCTCCGGGGGCGTGGCGGTCCACTCCATCGCATCCAGGATCATCGGGCGCAGTTCGTTCCCGGGGAGGGGGAGCCAGAAGGGTCCGAGCCCGGCGACCTTGCCGCCCCCCGCCACCTGACGTGCGATGACGTACGCGATGCGGGAGTCCGCGGAATCCTCGGCCAAGACCAGCGTGTCCGGCGGCAGCTGGGCGACGAAGTACGACGTGCTGAACTGGTACGTCGGGACGCCCTGGCCCACCGAGTAGTTCTCGGTGATCTTGTGCGCGAGGACGATGTCCATGTCGTTCCCCGTGCCGGCGGAGTCCCAATGCGTGCCATATGCGTTCGTGCCGACGGTGGTCGGCCACAGGTATCCCTGGTACGCCCCCAGGGCCGCGGCGCGATGGATGAGCACGAGACCGCGACCGGCCCCGGCGCCGCCGCGGAACCAGGCGTCCAAGGCGGGGAGTTCGGCGAGAGTGGGCGCGTTGTCCGTGAAGACGAGCACGTCGATCCCGGCGAGCGACGCGGCGGTGAGCGAGGTGAGGGTCACCGGGTAGAAGCGGTATTCCGTGTCCGTGAGGACCGTCTGGTTCACGAGCCAGTCCGTGTTCTCCATCTCTCCATCCCAGTAGGCAACGTCGGTGGCGTCGTCATGAAAGTAGATCCCCGCCTTCAGGACGTTCACGACCACCTCGTGCGTCCGCGTGTTGTCCGCGAGCGCCCGCTCGGGCGAGCCGGGGTTGGACACCGTCACCGCGAAGCGCACGAGGCCGTTCGAGGGCACCGTGAAGTTGAGGAGGACGGTCCGGCTCTCCCGCGAGGCCAGGGGGCCGATCGGCGTGGGCGCCCCCGCGGAGGTCCCGTTCATCGTGACCGCCAGCTCGGCGCCGGTCTCGGTCCCGAACCCGTCGTTCGTGACGACCGCCGTGAGGGTGATCCCCTCCCCCGCCATGACGCGCTCCGGTCCGGAGAGGCTCTGGAGGCGCAGGTCCCGCGGTTCGGGTTCCCCGGTGATGAGGATGTCGTCGACGTACCACCCCTCATGCGCGTTGTCGATCGCATCGACAGTATCGAAGAAGAACCGGAGATACAGGCTCGAGAAGGTGTGGTCGCTGAGATCCACCGAGGTCTGCTGCCACGTCCCGTTCGTGGTCGTGTTCACGGCGACCTCGGTCCAATTGCCGCCGCCGTCGGTGGACACCTGCACGTGCCCCTGGTCGTACGGAGGGCCCTCGGAGTCCAGGAATTGCCAGAACGTCAGCGTTGCGTTGTTCGTCGCCGTGAGATCGATGGGGGCGTGGGTGGTCAAGCTCCCGGACTCCACCGCCCCGGTGTCGTAGCTCCACGACCCTTCCTGCCCGAAGTAGTAGCTGTGCGAGGACGAGTGCGACCGGTTCGAGCTGAGATGCCACAGGCCGCTGGCGTCCCAGAGCGCCGCACCCTCGGCGTCGTCGGTGAAGAACGTGAGGGCGGGGGCGTGAGCGGGCCCGGGGAGGACGACCAGCGTGAGCCCCAAGACTAGGGCGAGGCCGATGGCACGCACAGATGCAATTCGCTTGTCGCTCAGAGCGACGTCCCCCGGCCCTCGGGCTACTTGGAAGAGGGCTTCGTCTCCATGGGGCTGGCCGGCTATAAAGCCAATGGTTTGCACCCCTCAGGGAGGCTGGTAGCCCGGTGGATGAATGTCCCAAAAAGGAGAAATAGGGAGGCCCCGGTTGGATGACCGTCAGGCTGTCGGAAGACCGGCACGCCGGGGTGGTTGGCAGGACATGCGCAGGGATTCCATGAGACGGGGACACCCGCGGGTTTCCGGACCTCGTTCATCAAGGCCGGACGCGCCCCGAGGAGCCGCATCGGATGCCATCGGGAAGAGCCGGCCGTCCCGACGATGGGGCCGGTCGGGGGCGGCCCTCGCCTTCCTCCTCCTCGCGGTTTCGTTCTCCACGATCCTCGCCCCTCCCGGCGCCGGGAACGAGGTCGATCCGATCACGGAGGAGTGTCGTGCGTACCCGAACACGGGGACCCTGAATCAGGGACATGTCGGCCAGGGGCAGCCCCTCACGATCCAGGCCTGGGGCTCTGGGCTCATGACCGGGATCGTCGATGCCGAGTATCTCATCTCTCCTCTGATGCCCGTGGACCCGAACCTCCACCCCCACGCATTCCAGAACGGGAATCCGATGTATGCGTGGGACGGGGCCTGGGGAAGCACCGATGAGGTCGGCGAGGCGATCAACGACACGTGGTTCCTCCCGCTCGGGACCTACACGATCTACGTGCACGTCCGCGGGAGCAACGGGGCGGTGTCGGCCTTCAAGACCTGCTCGCTCGAGGTCCTCCCGAGCACCACGGACACGACCGGTCCGGTCGCCACCGCCACCGGGTTCATCCCGGACAACCAGCTCGGGCCGGGAGAGTTCATCGTCACCCTCAACGCGACCTTCGACGACACCGCCGATCCCGGCACCGCGACGATCGCGTTCCCGGAATACTGGATCAGTGGCTGCGGGCTCGGGATCAGCCCGGGCACCCCGATGACCATCGTCTCCCCGGGCGGGGAGATCGCCGAGGCGCGGAGCGCCCCCATCGACACGACCGGGTGGATCGACGGCCCCCGGCTCTTCTACGTGGCGGCTAAGGATTCCCTGGGGAACCAGGGCGGCTGCTACCGTGCCGACCTCTTCATCGTCCGCACCAGTCCGGGCGAGCCGGTCGGGCCGATATGCTCGAACGTTCAGGTCAACCCTGCAGCGCTACTTTCGCAACCGGGTCAGTCGACGACGCTGACCGCCACCTGCGACGATTCGACGACCGGCGGGAACAACGTCTGGACCGCGGAGTTCTTCATCGATCCTGACCCCGCCACCGGCCTCCCCAACCCCGGACCGTACGCGAACGCAACGGGGACAGTGATGTACGTCCAGGACGGGCTCTTCGACGAGGTCCAGGAGAACGTCCAGTACCAGATCACCGACGTCTACGCGCCGCCTTTGGCCACCTGGCCCGTGGGGACGTACGCGCTCCGCGTCCATGCGGAGGACGTCCTGGGGAGCTGGGGGATCCTGACGAACACGACGCTCACGATCCTCGCGACGGGGCCCAGCGACCTGACAATCACCCTCCAGGGGAATGATCTCCGCCTGGACTGGACGGCGGCGGGGATGGCCGGGCTGGACCACTACAACGTCTACCGCGCATCTAACGACGTGTCGGGCTTCACCTTCAACCCCGCTTCCCGCTACGACACGGCGCCGGCCGGGGCGACGAGCTGGATCGATCCGGCGGCCAACGAGGCCTTCGACGCGAACCAGTACTTCTACGTCGTCCGCGCCTCGGACGCCCCCGGGAACGAGGACACGAATACTATGAAGGTCGGGAAGGTCCCCGTGGACCTGGTCGCCGGGGCGAACCTGGTCTCCATCCCGCTCCAGCTCCAGGATACCCGGACGGACATCGTCTTCAACCACCTCGTCCCCGTCTACACCTCGGTCGCCCAGTTCGATCCCGCGACGGGCTGGACCTTCTTCAACACCACCGGGCCGCAGGATCTCCTCACGCTGGATTACACGCGAGGGATCCGGGTGCAGGTAAGCCAGTCGGTCCGGTTCATCACCGTCGGCGCGGTGCCCTCGGTCACCGCCATCTCCCTCTCCCCCGGATGGAACTTCGTCGCCTACAACCGCCTCCGCGTCGACCCGGTCCCCGCCGTCCTCGATTCGAACGGTCTCACGGGGATGTACTCCGCGGCGGCGGTGTACGCCCCGCTGAACCCCTATGACCACTGGGCGCAGTACCGGCCCGCCGACCCGGCCTTCCAGGACCTGCTCGATCTCCGGCCCGGGTACGGGGTCTGGATCCAGGCCACCTCGGCGGCCACATGGACGTTGGCGGGGGAGTGAACCCCGTGGGCGCCCGGGGCAAAAGCGGCGCGCTCGCGGTCGCGAGCCTCGCGGTCCTCGCGGGCGTCGTCGTGGTCTTCAGCCACGTCCGCGCGGACGGGACGAACCCGTTCATGGACGCCCTGAGCTGTTTCGCGACGCCCAACCCGATTGCCCAGGGGGGGACGACGGCCATCGAGGGGACGGCGGACGCAATCAACCCCATGGACATCGACGCCGGGCAATATTCCATCGACCTCCTCCCCGATCCCGGGTCGAACACCCATGTCGACTGGTGGCCGACGGCGGTGAACATGACCGGTCCGTGGGGTCCGGTGCCGATCACCTTCGGCGGCCTGAACAACACGGCCTTCCTCTCCGTCGGCGCCCACACGGTCTACATCCATGCCCTGGGGAGCAACGGGCAGTGGACGCACCCCTGTTCCTTCACGCTCACGGTCGATCCCCCGGGGACCGACACCTTCCCGCCGCTGTTGGGCAATGTGACGTGGACCCCGGACAACGTCATCGGTCCCGCGGAGACCACGGTCGGGCTCTCCTTCACCCTGGACGACAGCACCGACGGCGGGGCCGCGACGATCGCGGGGGCGCCGAACCAACCGCGGTATTGGGTCAGCGGGTGCGCGGTCCTCCTCCCGCCAGATGGGACGTTCGTGTCCGTGGACGGGGCCTACGATGAGCCCGTGGAGGACGCGACGACCGTCATCGACACGACCGGCTGGCTCGATGGGAACTACTTGATCGACCTCTCGGGCCAGGACTCGCTCGGCAACCTGAACACCACGTGCGTCCAGACGACCCTTGTGGTGAACCGGGCGGGGATCGACCTGACCGCGCCCACGGCGGGCTCCGGCGCCGTCGCCCCTCCAGGCGTCTCGGTCGGCGGGGGACCGGTCACGCTCACCGCCACAATCGACGAATCCGCGACCGGGGGCACCCTCCCGGTCGCCGCCGAGTACTTCGTGGACCCGGTGCCCTCCGGCGGTTCGAATCCGCCGCCCTACGTCGCCGGGTCCGGAGTCCCGATGGCGGCCCAGGACGGTACCTTCGATAGCGCCACCGAACCGGTCACCGCCACGGTCGACGTCTCCACGTGGGTGGCGGGGACGTTCACCTTCTACCTCCACGGCCGGGACGGCGCGGGCAACTACGGGAGCTGGTCGGCCGCCCCGGAATTCACGACCGCGGTGTTGACGATCACCGCCGGGCCCCCGGTCCCGGGTTCCCCCACCGCTGTCACGCTGACGGTCTCCGGGCCGGACCTCGTCCTGACCTGGTCCCCGCCGTCTGGGCCGGGCCTGGACCACTACAACCTCTACGAGATGGCCGCCCCGACCTCGGGAGGATGCCCGACCGGCGCGCCTCTGGCCCCGCTGCCAGCTCCGGCAAGTTCCTCGACCCGTGCGGGACGCGCCGCGGATGCCGCTCGATACTTCTACGTCGTCCGCGCCGCCAACGCCTTGGACCAGGAGGACGGCGGCTGCCAGATGGTCGGGAAGATCGCCGTGGACCTGCCTCAAGGCGTCTCCCAGATCTCCACCCCCTTCCTCCCGACGAGCGTGGCGACGACAGACATCTTCTTCCCGGTCTGGTCGGTCTTCCTCGGCGTCGGGGCCTATGCCCCCGCCACGGGCTGGCGGTTCTACAACCAGAGCGGCGGGGGTTCGCTCGCGGTTCTCGATAACGGGATGGGCCTCCGCGTCGTCCTGAGCGCCCCGGCGCGCCTGCCCCTCGTCGGCTGGGTCCCTGTGAACGCCCCGGACCGTGCGGTCGCGTTCGCCGCGCCCGGCCGGTACTTCATCGGGGTCGCAAGCTTCACATTGGGGGGGCTCATGACCCCGGGCACGTTCGACAACGACGGGCTGTCCGGGGCATGGGCGCGAGCGCTCGCCTACTCGACGAGCCCGTACGACCATTGGCGGCAATGGTCCGTCGGGGACACGGCGTTCCGGGACCTCACCACGATCAACGCTGGCGGCGGGTACTGGATCGAGATCACATCACCGGCGACTTGGACGCCGCCGGTCGTCTGAGGACACATCTGCGGGGGTGAAAACATCCACCGAAAGGGGTCGGGGACACGCGGGGGAACCGAGGCGGCAGCGACCGCCATGCTGGTGGCGCTCGTCCTCCTCCTAGGGACCTTCCTGGCCCTCCCGAGGACGGCGGTCGCTGGATACCTGCCACATGACTTCGAAGGAGCTGTGGCCGGAGGAGTGGCCGGGTCTACGGAGGTGTACGCCGAGATTGACGGCGTTCTGTACGGACAGGACTCCCAATGGGCCGGAGGCGGGTACTCCGGGACCCAGTACGCCCTGAAGGTCACCGGGGACCAGTTCGAGACGAACGTCCCCAAGCAGGGCGGCGTCGACGGCGACGCGGTAATCTTCTGGATCAAGAACGGCGCGACGCTCTCCGTGGCGGGGGAGAGCGCGGTCTTCTCGGCCGGGGCGGGGCCGACGACGCTGGACCTCACCGTGCCTGGCGGTCAGCCGGCGGCGTGGCCGCAGCTGAGCGAAGTGAATCCTGAGAACGCGGTGAACGACTTCGTCGAGATCTACAACCCCGGGGTCACGGACCTCACCTTGGACGTGCGCTGGTCGCTTGCATCGAACGATGTCCTGGAGACCTTCCCCTCCCTCATCGGGGTCGTTGTCCCCGCCGGCGGTTATTCCCCGCCGGTCAACATCTCCCTCCTGGATGTCCTCGACCCGGTCTCGGTCGGCGATTCCCTGAAGCTGACGCTCACGGACCCCGCGCTCGCGGGCGGGCGGACGATCGTCGTGGACCGCCTGGAGTATGGCAACCCGACGAAGGGGGCCGATGCCATGGGCCTGGCCAAGCAGGCCGGCGCGACCGCCTGCATCCCCGCCACGAACAGCCTCTGCGTCTGGGACATCAACGTCGCCGGGAGCGGCTCGGGACAGACGCTCATCGCGGGTCAATCGTTCCATCGGTCGGTCCCCGCGGACACGGACCGCTTCGCCGACTGGACGGTCGGGCCTCCCACTCCCGTGTACCCCACCACCGCCCCGCCGGCCATCGTCATCACCGGACCGGCCGCGGGCGCGCATCTGGCGGGGAACCAGGCGCAGACCGCCACCTGGACCGTGACGGACACGGACAGCGCTCCGACCAGTCTCAACGTCTGGGTCAACTACTCGGAAACCGGCATCGCGCCATGGACGAACATCTTCACGGGCGACGGCACGGGCAACACCCAGGGGTGGACGCCGGCCTGCGCGAACGCGGACGTGTCCACCGCCACCCTCATGGGAACGGCAATCGACCCGGACGGGAACGTCCGCTCCGATTCCCGGGTCTTCCGGGTGGACTGCCGGTCCCCGACGGTGACCACCGTGCCCGTGGACAACTCCGTGGTCGCACCGACCGTGGCGGTCGTCCTGACGTTCAATGAGGACATGGTCGAGGGCCCGACGGCGCTGGCCTTCGATCTGGACGGTGGAGCGGTCACGCCGGCGTGGACGACGCCGAACCGCGTCGCCTCGGTCGCGCACGTGGCCTGGCTCGATGGAAGCGCGCACCAGTTCAATGTGACCTGCGGGGCCATCGACACCGCCAGCCCCGGGGGCAACCCGCTTGCGGGGTGCGTGTACAATTTCAACTGGACCGTCTCCGCGGCGGCGAACACCGCCCCGACGATAGCGATCTCCGCGCCTGCCGGCGGGGAAGTTTGGAGCAACGCCTCCCTGCACAACATCGCGTTCGCCGTGAACGACCTCGAGGACCCGGACGCGAACCTGCTCGTGACGCTTGAATACAGCAACGACGGCGGGACTTCCTGGAACCCAATCGTGTCCGCCCGACCGGGTGACCAGACGCCCTACTCCTGGACCCCGACCACGGTCTGCGGGACGATTCTCGTGCGGGGCACCGTAACCGACACCGGGGCGCTGACGGGGACCGCGACCACGCCCAGCCTGTTGCTCGACTGCATCGCTCCCTCCGTGGACAGCACCACACCGCCGAATGCCGCGCCGAGCGTGAACGTCGTCAGCAACGTCGTCATCGATTTCAGCGAGGCGATGGCCCAGGTGGCGACCTTCTCGGCGGTGACCCTTACCGGACCGGGCGGCGTGACGATCACGGGACACTCCTGGGACGTCACCGGGCAGATCCTGACTCTCCAGCATGCCGCGAACTTCCAGCCGGGACAGACCTACACCGTGGACATCGCATGCACCGCCACGGACCTGAGCGATCCTGGCAACGCGCTGACGAACTGCCCGTATTCCTTCTCCTTCACCACCGCCATCGTGAGCCCGCCAATCCTCACGTTCGTCTCGCCTGCCGGAGGGGAGACCTGGAGCGGGCTCTCCTCGCACACGATCGCGTGGCAAATGCTCGACGACGGCGGCAATCTCACGCTCGTGGTGAACCTGACCTACAAGGTCGGGGCGACTCCTACCGCCATCGTGAACGGCCTCACGGGCCTCTTCCTCTACGCCTGGACTCTCCCCTGCGAGAACGTCACCGCCGTCGTGAACGCCTCGGTCGTCGACACGGGCGGGCTCACGGCCTGGTCCGAATCGTCCCCCTTCGTTATCGATTGTGCACGGCCTACGGTGATCTCCACGACACCCGTGGACGGCGCGACCGCCGTCGGGACGACGGCGGACATCGTGATCCAGTTCAGCGAGCCGGTGGTCACCGCCACGGCCGAGGCCCCCTGCGCCTCCTCGGTCCCGACCCTGGCCGGTCCCGTGTTCACCTGGAACGCCACCAACGACACGCTGACGATCACGCACTCAGGGCTGCTCGTGGCGACGAATTACGTCCTTACCCTGTGCTCCACCGTCAGAGACACGAGCGACCCTGGACTGACGATGGGCGCGGCCGCCACCTTCGACTTCACGACCGCCGGGAGTGGCGTCGACACGACCGATCCCGTGATCGGTGGCATCGGTGTCAACCCGGCCAGTCCCGAGGAAGGCCAGTCGGTGACGATCTCCTGCACCTCCTGCACGGACAACGTGGGGATCGTCAGCTATGCTTGGGTCGTGCGGGCGTCGAACGGAACGACCACCAACGCCAGCGGATCCTCGTTCACACACACCTTCGCCGCAGCGGGGTCGTACACCGTGACCGTCACCGTCCGCGACGCGGCGGGGAACGTCGCCACAGACCAGGTCACCGTGACCGTCCGACAGGCGGGCACGATCGATGGCGGCGGGGGCGAGTTCCCGTGGTGGATCATCGTGGTGATCATCGTCGTCCTCGTGCTCCTCCTCCTGTTCTTCCTGATGCGCAGGAAGAAGAAAGAGCCGGAGGAGACACCGCCCGCGGGCGGCACTCCCGCCGCGGACGAGATCCCGCCGCCGACCGAGGAGAAGCTGACGGACACGCCGACCAGCGGTGAGGGCCAGTCCAAGCCGGAAGCGGAAAAGCCCGCCGAAGGGGCACCCGCGGAGGAGAAGCCCGCCGAGTCCGCGACCGAGAGCAAACCGGCCGAGGAGAGGCCCGCGGAGAAGGCGTGACGCGCCCCCCGTCGCGCCCCAGCGTGCCCCGCACGCTCTCGCCCCCGATAGCCACCTCCGAACGGATAAATAGCCTCAAGCCTGAAGACTTTGGTTCTTGAGGTGGGACGCATGCCCTCCGGTTACGTCCTCAAAGCGAAGGTCTGCATCGTCGGCGAAGGCGGCGTCGGGAAGACGTCCCTCATCCGTCGGTTCGCTTACGACCAGTTCGACGACAAGTACCTCAAGACCGTCGGCACCAAGGTCACCAAGGCCCCGTTGCGGGTCATGCACTCCAAGGGCGAGGCCGTCGATGTCGACATGGTGCTCTTCGACATCATGGGGCAGCGCGGCTTCCGCGAGATGGTAAAGGACACGTTCTTCCTCGGGGCCCAAGGGGTGATCGCGGTCTGCGATGCCACGCGTCCCGAGACCGTGCCGGCCCTCGGGGAGTGGGTGAGCACCGCCGTCGAGGTGGCCGGGCCGGTGCCCGTCGTCTACCTCGCCAACAAGACGGACCTGCCGGGGGCGCACGTCTCCCTGGAGGACCTCGCCGCGGCGGCGTCCGGGACGACCGTGGCCGGGGCGTACCTGACGTCCGCGAAGACGAGCGTCGGCGTCCTGGAGGCCTTCGAGGTCCTCGCCTCTGGGGCGGTCGAACGGGCCTTCGTAAAGCGCGAGGCCCCGGCACCGAAGGAGGACGACCTGCCGACACAGTTCCTGATCGCCCTTGCCCGGCGCGGCGCGCTGGGGATGAAGCGCCGGGACCTGCTAGACGCCTTCCCGAAGGTCCCCTACGCCGCCATGGAGGAACTCCTCCAGGAGCTCGAACGCGAAGGTCTGATCCAGCTGAACTGGCTCGGCCCCGGAGACTTCCGGGCGCACCCCACTCCCCGCGGCCGCGAGTCGGTGAGGAGTTATCTCCCCCTCGCGGCGGTGACCGAGACCGATCCGGTCCTCTAGGCCCAAGGGTTTAGGCCGGTCGGCCTTTGCCGAGGCGGTGAAGAAGAAGGACCTGGAGATCCTGCTGTCGGGCCTCGAGCCGCACCCGGCACCGAGCCCACGGCTGGAACAGTACACAACGCCGGCGGACATCGCCGCCGACATGCTGTTCTTTGCGGCGCAGATGGGGGACATCCAGGGGCGGAAGGTCCTCGACCTCGGGTGCGGGACGGGCATCCTGGGCATCGGGGCGGCGGTGATCGGGGCGCGCGAGGTCGTCGCGATCGATGTGGACGAGGCTGCGCTCGCGGTCGCGCTGCGGAATGCCTCGAAGCTGCGGGTCGATGTCGGGTACCTGACGATGGGCGTCGCGGAGTTCCCGGAGCGGTGCGACACCGCCGTTCTGAACCCGCCGTTCGGGGCGCAGGCCCCCCACGCCGACCTCCCCTTTCTCGAGGCCGCCGCCCGCCTCTCGGGCGTCTCCTACTCGTTCCACAACGGCGGGACGGAGGAGTTCATCCGGAGGCGGCTGAACGAGCTCGGCGGCGAGGTCACGCACGTGCGGCACTACGAGTTCCCGATCCCCCGCCAGTTCGCCTTCCACCGCGACGACGTGCGGACCGTCCCCGTGGTCCTCTTCCGCACCCTCTGGCCCCAGGTCCCTTCGACGGAGGACCCATTAAGCACTTAAGGGGGCGGGGGGTTTGCCTGCCTGGGGCTTGAGGCCCGAGGGGACCGCTCGCCCATGGGCATGGTGAAGGTCATGAAGACCCGTGCGAGAATCGCTGGTGCGCTGTACGCCGTGATCATCGTCCTGTCGGGACTGGGCCTCACCGCGTCCCTGCCCGTCCGGGCGCACACCGATCCGTGGGTCGAACCGACGACGGGGGGCAACCCGGATCCCGTCGGCCAGGGCCAGCCGTTCACCGTCACCGGCAACGTCGGGTGCATCCTCTTCGGGTGCCCCATGCGCTACGCCGAGATGTACATACTCCCCGAGATGGCCGGCGTCTTCCCTGGCGCCGGGAACCATGACGCCGTCGGGGCGTTCGGCATCGAGCTCCTCCCGACGGACGGGAGCTGGACGTTGCCCTCGGCGCAGCAGGACGAGGCGGTCTACGCGACCAACGACACCTCCTACCTGAGCCAGGGGGCGAAGACCGTCTACGTCCGGGTGCTCGGGAACAACCAGCACCAGGACTGGGGCGTGTGGTGGTCGCAGTGGTTCAGTTTCACGTTCACCGTGTCCGCGCCGACGTCGGACACCACGCCTCCGGCGCAGCTCAACGCGCACTTCGAGCCGGACAACATCATCAACGGCACGGATCCCCGGACCGTGACGCTGGCGGCGACAATGGACGACACCGGCGACCCCCAGACCGCGACGATCGCCGGGGCCGAGTGGTGGTATAGCGGGTGCGGGACCCAAGGGACCGGGACGGCGATGGCGGCCCGCGACGGCACCTTCGACGAGGAGATCGAGGACGTGGTCGCGACCATCGACACCACCGGGTACCCGGACGGCGTCTACCTGTACTACCTGAAGGGATGGGATTCGCTCGGGAACTATCCGATCGGTGGCGTGGAATGCATCAGCGCGGAGCTCTACATCCAGGCCGTCCCCGCGGACACGACCCCGCCGAAGGCCTGGAGCGGCTATGTCTCGCCGTTCTCGATCAACGTCGGCGGCGGCCCGGTCGAGGTGCGCGCGCAGATCGAGGACTACGACACCGGGGGCAGCAACATCGGGAGGGCGGAGTTCTTCGTCGATCCCGATCCGGCCACGGGCAGTCCGAACCCCCCTCCGTATGTGGACGACGCGGGCACAAAGCTCCTGCCCGAGGACGGTCTGTGGGACGAGATCGAGGAGTGGTCGGTGGAGTACGCGTATGACGTCTCCACCTGGGGCGTCGGTGTCTACACGTTCTACATCCACGGCCGCGACCAGTGGGGCAACTGGGGACGTTGGACCAATCCGGCGGAGTACACCGTCGGTGTCCTCACGATTGGGACGCCGGCGCCGCAATCCCCGACGAACATCCAGCTCACGGTCCAGGGGAACGACCTGCGTCTGTCATGGACCGCACCGAGCCCGTCCTCGGGACTGGACCACTACAACGTCTACCGGGGAGCCGCCCCTTCGGCGGGTCCAGCGCCCTCGGATTGCCCAGTGGGGACCCTGGCCGCGTCGCCCAGCAGTGGCTCGACCACATGGACGGACTTCGGCGCGGCGGCGAACCTCAACTCCTACTTCTACCTCCTCCGAGCGTCGAACGCGATGGGCGCGGAGGACAGCGGCTGCGGCAAAGTGGGGAAGATCGGGGTCAGCCTGCGGCCAGGCGTCAACGAGATCAGCACGCCATTCCTCCCCACCGACCCCGCCCCGACGACGGTGTTCGCCCCTGTGATGACGCCGTTCCTCGGCGTCGGGGCCTTCTCCGGCTCCGGGTGGGTCTTCTACAACAAGACCGGCGGTGGCGCGCTCGCGGCGATCGACCGTTCGATGGGCCTCCGCGTCGTGATGGGCGGCGCGGCGAATCTCGCCCTCGTCGGTGCCGTCCCGACCTCCAACACCATCGCCGTTCAGGCGGGGTGGAACTTCCTCGGGATGCCGTCCTGGAGCCCCGGGACGCTGCCCGGCCTCTTCGACAACAACGGGATCTCGGGCCTCTGGACGCGGGCGCTCCTCCTTTCCCGCGGGAACCCGCACGACCCCTGGCGGCAGTACTCCGTTTCCGACTCGGCCTTCCGCGACCTCACCTCGCTCTCCGAGGGAGATGGCTTTTGGCTGCAGTGCACCTCGGCGGGGACGTGGACGCCCCCGGTGACGTGAGGCCAAACGCTTAAGTCGGCGGCGTGGTTCGGCGGCGTACACAGGTGAGCAGGATGCAGGAACTCAAGCTAGTCCTCCCCGGCGACCAGGTCGCCGTGGTCGAGGAGTACGAGCCCGGAGAGGGCACGTTCGAGGTCGAGGGGAAGGTCTTCGCCGGCTGGGTCGGGGCTCTCGCCCTCGACGACACGAACAAGGTCGCGCGGATCCGCCCGTTCAACCCTCCCGCCGAGCTCAAGGAAGGCGACATCATCTACGCGACGGTGAACGACGTGCGGCCCGCCATGGCCTCGGCGCAGGTCATCGGGATCCACGGACGGAAGCGTCAGATCGCGGGCGAGGTCGAGGGGTCGCTCCACGTCTCGAAGATCTCCTCGGCCTACACCGAGGACATCCTGACCGAGGTCAAGCTCGGCGACATGATCCGCGCCCAGGTCCTCGCCGTGTATCCATCGGTCCAGATCACCACCGCCGACAAGAGCCTTGGCGTCGTCCGGGCGCTCTGCGGGAACTGCCGTCAGGTCCTCGATCAGAAGACGGACCGCGAGCTGCAGTGCCCCAACTGCGAGCGGCGGGAGTCGCGGAAGATCGCCTCCGACTACGGGGACGTGCGGCTCGACGGGGTCATCTCCGTCTCCGAGGTCCCGCGGGAAGAACCCCGGGAATCAAGCTTCGAACGCCCCGCAGAGCGCGGCGGCGACCGGGGCGGCTCCCGCGACCGAGGTGGCCGTGGCGGCTATGACCGCGGCGGAGACCGCGGGGGCCGTGGCGGTGGACGCGACCGAGGTGGCCGTGGCGGGTACGGCGGCGGCGACCGCGGTGGCCGTGGTGGTGGACGCGGCGGCGGGCGCTTCGACCGCGGTGGCCGTGGTGGTGGTGGCGGTGGACGCGACCGTGGTCGTGGACGGGACCGCTGACCTGCGCGATGATCGCGAGCGGGCGACTCAAACCCAAAGGGATATCTATAGCGCAGCGCTTCGAGAGAACACTGGTCCGATGGTAGAGACCACCGAGGAGCTGCTGGGCGAGATTCAGCGGCTCCGGACGGAGATCCAACAGCTCCGCGAGGTCGTGAACGCGCTCTTCACCGCCGTCTTCGAGGAGGGCGACGAGGACATCGACGCGACGCCCCACCGGCACGAAGAGTTCAATCTCTACAACTGAGCGGTGCGTCCGCTCCCCGCCAATGCTTATGGGCTCCACCGTCATCCTGGCCGCGTGCGGGACATCCTCGATCGCGCGGAGGCGCACGACCGCTGGCGCCTCGAGGAGTGCCTCAACCTTCAGCCGAGCGAGAACGTCACGAGCCCGCAGGTGCGGCGCCTCCTCGCCTCGGACCTCGGGCACCGGTACACGCTGCCCTGGAAGGGCGAGATCCATGGGGCGTGGGTAGAGAACGCCTACGGCGGTACGCGGTACCTGGACGAGATCGAGGAGGCCGGGGAGGGGTTCGCCCGGGAGTTGTTCCATGCGCGCTTCGCCTCGCTGAAGCCGCTCAGCGGTCATGTGGCCGCGATCCAACTCCTCCTCAGCGCCTGCTCGAAGGGCGACCGCGTCCTCGTGATCGACGCGAAGCACGGCGGGTACGACGGATACATGCCCGAGTACCTGCCGGAACTTCTGGACCTCCACCTCGAGGTGGACTTCCTCCCCTTCGACGAGTCGCGGTGGAACCTGGATTACGCCGCCGCGTCGGACAAGATCATCACCTGGCGCCCCCGGCTCGTTCTCCTCGGCTCCTCCTTCCTCCTCTTCCCGTTCGACCTCCGCCACCTCCGCGGTCCGTGCAACACGGCGCGGGCCCTCCTCGCGTACGACGGCTCGCACCCCCTCGGCCTGATCGCCGGCGGGGAATTCCAGTCGCCGCTCACGGAGGGCGCGGACATCCTCATCGGGAGCACGCACAAGTCGTTCCCGGGGCCGCAGGGCGGGATCTTCTGCACGAACCGCGAGGACGTGTGGGAGCGGTACCGCCGGAACCTGCACTGGCGGGTGCTGGACAACGTGCACTGGAACCGGCTCGCCGGGGTGGCACAGACTCTCCTGGAGATGAAGCAGTTCGGCTCGGGGTACGCGAAGGCGGTGGTGCGGAACGCGCAGGCGCTGGCGGGAGCGTTGGACCGCCACGGTGTCCCCGTCAAGTTCCGGGAACTCGGGTTCACGCGCTCGCATCAGCTCCACCTGGATGAGGGGCTCCTCCGGGAACGCTTCGGGCTCACGCCGCACGAGTGGTGCGCTCGTCTCGGCCAGAACGACCTGATCGTGGACTCGGTGGCGCGCCTCGGGTCGAGCGAGATCACCCGGATGGGCGCGACGGAGGCGGACATGGGAGAGGTCGCGTCGCTCCTCGTCCGCGCGGCAAAGGGCGAGGATGTGCGTTCCGCGGTCCACGCGCTCCGTTCCCGGCTGAAGCTCGCCTTCGTCTTCGAGTGAGAGCCCATGTTCCAAGCGATGAAGGAGGCCCGGCGGCTGCGCGCCTTCCGGGAGGACCTCCCGGTCCTTCGCGAGCTCTGCCGTCCGGGTCCGGAGGTGCGACTGCTCGACGTCGGCGGCGGCACGGGCGCGGTCACCGAGGCGTTCGCGAAGGGATGCGGAGAGATCGTCGTGATCGAGCCTGACGGGAGGAGGATCGCCGCCGGAAGCGTCCGGCGTCCCGCCATCCGCTTTGTGCCGGGGACGGCGGAGTCCATCCCGTTCCCGCCGGGCTCCTTCGACTGCGTCACCGCCATCGTCTCGTTCCATCACCTGCACGACCAGAGTCGGGCCCTTTCTGAGATGCGCCGCGTCCTGCGGGACGGAGGCCGTCTCGTCTTCATGGATTTCTATCCGGACTCCGGCACCGGGCGGTTGCTGCGGTTCGTCGGCGGTTCGCTCCACCGCCACGGGCTGCGGCCTCCGGAACAGGTGACCGAGACGGTGCGGTCGGCGGGGTTCCGGGAGGTCGGGCTGAGGCGGGGACGCCGGGGGTTCTACGTCTCCGCGATGAAGTGAAGAGGGCCATGGAGGGGCGGCTCGGCTATCACACGGCATCGCTTGATTGCCGCCAGACAGTGGGTCTACCGGAGTATTGATGTCGCCCACGGCGCTATTCTTATATCGCTCGCGCGCCATGCGTTGTGCCTGAAGGTACAAGCCATGCGGAAGCGTCCGTCAAGAAAGAACCCCGCGGCGGGATCCGGGAGCGGATCGGCGTGGAGCCTCGATGCGGATGTGTCCGGCCATCCGGGGGAGTGGGTGGCGGTGCGGGGGGGCACCGTCGTTGATCATGACAAGGACTTCTCGAAGCTCCTGGAGCGGGTGGAGAAGAGATCCCGCGGTGCCGTGCTCGTCCAGGTTCCAGACACCGAGATCCTCGTGGTCTGAGCCGTCACCTGGGTGATCGTCATGGCGCTCCGCTTTGAGTTCTTCCCGGAAGGCGCCCTCTCGCGCGTTCCGCGCCCCAAGATCCCGATACAGTTGTCGGGCCCCGCGAGGGGGGTTCCCAACATCTTGGCCCTGCTGGACTCCGGGGCGGACGTGTCGGTGGTGCCGCGGAAACTTGCCCGCATCCTCGGCCTGGATCTCTCCGGTAAGGTCACGACGATTGGCGGCGTCGGGGGCCGCATGAAGGTCACGCCCTCGATGGTCGATATTGTCATCTCGGATGGAGTGGAATCCATCGGCCTGAGCACCGTACCCGTGTACGTCCCCCTCGGGCAATTCCAGATGGTGATCCTGGGCCGCCGGGGCGTGTTCAAGCACCTGCGGATCCTCATCGACGAGGACGCGAACCTGATTACCTTGACCTCGTCAACGGGACGGACTCTGTAGAGGCCTTCGCCCGGGGCTGCGGGGAGATCGTCGTCGTCGAACCGGACGAGAGGAGGATCGCCGCCAGGAGCGTGCCTCGTCCCGCCCTCCAGGTCCTCCCGGGGACCGCGGAGTCCATCCCGTTCCCGCCAGGCTCCTTCGACTGCGTCACCGCCATCGTCTCCTTCCATCACCAGCACGACAAGGCCCGGGCCCTTTCGGAGATGCGCCGCGTCCTGAAAGAGGGCGGTCGCCTGGTCTTCATGGACTTCTATCCGGACTCCGGGACCGGGCGTTGGTTGCGGTTCGTCGGCGGTTCGCTCCACCGCCACGGGCTGCGGTCTCCGGAAGAGGTGACGGAGAGGGTGCGGTCCTCCGGCTTCCGGGAGGTCGCCCTGCGCCGGGGCCGACGAGGTTTCTACGTCTCGGCGGTGAAGTGAGAACGCGTAGCAGCTCAGGCCTACCGCCACGGAGCCTCGCGCGCCAGACCCAGCCGCAGGAGTTCCGCGTTAAGGTCGATCCAGGCCCCCGCCGCGTCCTTGACGTGGATGACCGCCAGCCACCGCCCGTACTTGTCCGCGCGGTCCAGGTGGCTGTTTAGGACGACCTCCTTCCCGCCGACCTGAGTCTGGACGAACTCCTTCGCTTTCACCGCCAACGCGCGAACCGCCGGGTCGGGATCGTTCACCTCCGGCGTGTCGATGCCGTAGAGACGGTACCGCTGCCGGAACGTGATGCGGAAGCCGAGATCCGTGTCCAGGTCCAGGGTGTCCCCGTCCACCACGTTCACGACCTTCGCCTTGTACCAGAACACGAAATCGGAGGGGACGCTCATGCGATCTCCTCGCGGGCCGTGTCGTCGTAACCCGCGGGTTTCTCTTGACGGGGTGGAACAACGGCCGCCATCCCGTTCGCCACGAGGTCCGCGTTGAGGAGCGACCAGTCCCCCGCCGCGTCCCGCCAGAAGACCACCACCGGCCATCGCCCGCGCTCGTCCGCCCCGTCCCGGCGGACGCTAAGGACGACCACCTTGCCCAGCGCAAGGATCTCGACGAAGTCCTTCGCATGCTCGGCGACCGCACGTTCCCCGGCATCGGGGTCGTCCAGCCCGGGGACCGAGATGCCGTCGAGGCGGCAGCGCAACACGAGCGTTACGCCGCCCCCCTGGCGCGCCTCGATGTCGAGGGCACTCCCGTCGACCACGCGCACGACGGTGCCCATGTAGAAGTCGAGGCCTGTGGACTCGTTCATCGGGTCACCGCCGTCCTCGCCCCGGACCGTGCCTCGTCCTCGCGCCCGCCCTGCGGGGCGAGAGCGCCCCGGACGTCTCCATCCGGGCGAGGCAGCCGTCGCCCTCCCGCCGCTCCTCCTCGAGGATGGCCAGGGAGAGCTCCCGGATTGTCTGCGCGACGGGGACCCCCATCGCGTTCAGGTCGTCGGCTCGCTCGTCCAGGGCGGCCACCTGTTGGAGCGCCAGGATCAGCCGGTTCTCGTGCGTCGACATCATGAGAATTCCCTCTTGAGAATAAAAATGCCCCCGGGGCGCGCCCGGGGGCTGGGCCGGACTACTGCGTGCCCTCCGGCAGGGGCTTCTGCGTCGTCGCCTCGGTCCCGTCGGCCGGGAGACGGATCCGGCTGCGGATCCTCTGGAGGTTCTTCGCCGCATCGCTCCCCTTCCCGACGGCGCCGATGGCGGCGTCGAGGTACCCGGAGGTCAGGACGTCGCCCTTCCGGTTCAAGGCCACGACCTTCGTGGTCTGGGCCTTGAGGTCGCGCTTCATCTCCTCCTGCCGCGCGTTCGCCTCCGCGCATTCCAGGCGGACCTTCTCCAGCTTGCCGTCCATCACGGTCAAGTCGAACCCGGCCGCCTTCAGTTCCGCTCGCACCTTCGCCAGTCCCTTCTGGGTGTTCTCGATGAACCCCACGATTTCCGTCTGCGTTCTTCCCATCCTTCTCACCTTTTTTCGTTGTCGGGTGTCCCGCCACGCAGGACAGCATAGCATGCCTGGCCGGAGGGATAGGTAGTTTTGAACGGTTTTTTTCAAGGGGATATACTCTTCGGTGCGCCGGTGTTCTCATGCGTGAGAATGTCCCGCGGACCCGCTCCGGATCAGCGGCCACGAGGATGGCACGCGGGCCTCCCCAGGGGGATGCCACGGACCTCCGGGCGTCCCGTCCGAAGAGGCTCTGACGGGCAGAACGAGAGCATCCCCGGACGGTCGGTTTCGCGAGGGATTCCCCCGCCCTCCGGAGGGGACTCCGGGCCTCGTTGGCGGGATTCCCGCCAACCCCGCGGCGGCTCCCCGCCGCCGTGCGCGCGACCCCGGCGGACCGGAACAATCGATTTGACGACCCGAACGGAATACGAAATCGTCCACCCCATGTTTTCGAGGACCCCGCGCGGGTCGGCGCCTCCTCCGGTCGTGTCGGAACCCTCCTCGGGAGGCGGTGGAGGGGACTCCGGCGACCGTGGAGGGGCTTCGGGAGGGTCCGTCGGACGCGGAACCATTCGGTTCCACCCGGTGCGGGTTCCCCCGGACCCTGCCGGGACCCGTCGCGGGTCCTCGCGGGACCTCGCCGAGGGGGCCGGGGGTCACGTCGGGGTGGCGGGAAACCCCGGAGAAGCCGCCCGGGACCCCGTCGGACCCCCGTGCACTCCCGTCGTACCCGCGGGGATTCCGTTCGAGTGTGTCACTCCATGGGGCCTCTTCAGCATCCTGCGCTTCGGCCGTAAGCCTCCCGGAAGGGTCGCGGCCCCGATCGGAGACCGCGCCGGCCGGGGAATCGTGCCCGCCAGGGCGCAGGGCCTCGTTCCATGGCGGCGGGGAATCCCGGGGACGGGGACGAAGGGATCGCCGGAGACGCGAGGGTCGTGGCTCCGTGACCAGGCTGAGGCGGAATCTGGGCCGCTGCGGGAGGCGAAACCAGTCACGTTCGTGACGAGGGTCATTCGCCGAATTGAGAACGACCGGTCCGGGTCGAGACACTTCCCGAAAGTTAGATAATCCCCCAATCCAACGCATGCATGCCCCGCCGGGGTCCGGGGAGTGTCCCCGTGTCCGACGGCGGGACCGGAGGAGGGAGCGTCGCGACATGATCGAGGGTTCGAAGGGCAGGCCACCGCACCTGAAGCCGGGCTTCGTCCCCCCCAGGCGTCGGGTCCCGGTGGACCCCGACGACGCGCTGTACGGCGGCCGGGGATGGCGGGAGGGCCCTCGGGTGCCTCCCGCGGCCCCGGGTTCCTCGGCGCCCCGGTTCCGCCGGTCTCGCAACGGCGCCCTGTTCTTCATGAACCCCTGCCCTTACTGTGGCCTGCGAGGGACGCTCTACTACCGCCGCCTGTCCGGGACATGGCGGTGCATGCAGTGCAAGCTCCCCTTCACCGACTCCGGGGTGACCCGGGGCGAGTTCCGGGAGGTCCACGACGTCGTCCGCGAGGTGACGCGGGCGTTGAAGGGGGCCGCCGACACGCTCGACTTGGACGACTTTCCCGGCGCGGCGGAGTATCTGCTGACCATGGAAACTTGGAGCCAGCGGGCCCGGGAGATTATCGCGCGGCAGGCGCGCGCTCTGGCGGAGGAGCGGGAGCTGGCTGGGACGTAGCATCCGGCCTAGGGGCGGGCCGCGGGGAGGGGCTGGGGCCGATGGCGGCGTGCCGGGCGGCGTCGGGCCGGGAGCCGGGGCCGCCGCCGGAGACGAGCGGGAAGGAGGGCTCGCGCCGCGCCCGGGAGCTCCTGGATTCCGAAGAGGGGCAGGCTTGGCAGAAGCGGATGAAGGGCCTCCTCGAGGGGGCCGGTTCCTCCGCACGAAGAAGGCGTCCGCGGGGTTCATCTTCCGGCCGTACGCACTCCGGTCCTCCTTCGGGACCGCCCTCGACCTCTGGGAGAGCCGCGGCCTCGTGTCGCACTCCTGGCGGCAGTCCTGGATGGGGCAGTCCGGCGACATCGGGGCCACCGCCGGGCCAAGACCACGTCGGGTCGGACGATCGGGTGCAGACTGTACGGCTGCTCCAGTTTGCGGAAGGGTGCTGCCATCGAGGGCGCGTTTCCTCATGGAGAGGCACATGGGGCCAAGGAAGCAGCCCGGGGATCCGGAGGCGTGGCGGTAGCATTGGGCAGGAAGCCGTCGGCCTCGGAGATCATCGCGCGGCAGGCGCGCGTGCTCGTGGATGACCGGACGCCGGCGGGGCCGTAGAATCAGGGCCTGAGGTAGCCTCTTTCGCCCGGGCAGCAAGGAGGGACGCGAGCGCAAGATACTGTAGCGTCCGCACTGGATCCTTCTGAACGATGTTGTCATGAGCTTTCGGGTTCCTCACGCCGAGCATCGCACCCGCATAGATCTGCATGAATCCCTCCTGCTCATCGCGCTCCGAGACAGAGATGCCGGGGTTCAGCCTTAGTGGGCCGCGATCTGTGGCAAAGGCGCCAAACATCAGGTCCCTTCCATCCTTTTCAAGAAGCCCTGACCGCTCTTTCACTATGTTGTTGACGAGCTTGAAGGCTTCCAAGATCGATTGCGAGTAGTGACCGTCGCGGAACAACGGTCCCGACACCGCCTTGACGCCAGGGTCAGCAATAACCGCGTCAAAGATAGCCTTGAGAATATTGTCTGTTGGCTGCGATTCCGCGTCAGTGGAAGGCATGTTAGATGCCTTGTCGAACCCCAGCCGGGTGATGCTGAAACGGGCAAGCTGGTCGCCGACTTGGACCCTTTCAGCGAACCCCCGGCTGACCAGTCCTCTCAGCAAGCGAGTAACGTTTGGGGGTAGGTCCAACTCATTCTCTTCGAAGAGCGCTTGAAGCTGTTCCACCGCCGGGGGGACTCCGCCTTTCCCCTCCAGATATTTCACTGCCAGGAGTACCCTGTCGCCTTGGCTCTGGGGATGGCTCAGAGCAAGAATCTCCGCGAAAGTTCTCCGCATCTCCATCACTTCACTCCCCCGCTCGCTCTCGGTGACGGCGCTCCGGCAACGGTACCGAACTGGACACCTCTTTGGCAACCATTTGCCTCAACGACCTCGCATCCACGGCATGGGTCCACTGTTCCAGTCTTCCGAGAGAGACACTCTTCTGGCGACCCGGCAGCCTCGAGCGGGGAAGGACAAAGAACTTCCACTGTGAGGGAACGCGCTGATCTGCCACGCTCTCATCGACTACCGGATGCCACGCGAAGATGTAAAGGTCCGCGTGCCTTCCCGGGGCCTTGACGTACTTCTTGCCATTGTCCGAGTAGTAGCCCTCGCGCGGGGCGATGTCGAACTTGCCCTTGGTGGGGCGCCCTCCCAGCGACGGTCGGTCGGTCCAGACCTGCCGAGCCGCAGATTGCTTGACCTCGACTCGGACGCCATCGGAGTTTTCGAGATCCCAACCTGACCAGTTGGCGCCCTTGTGGACCCAGTCATCCCCGAGCAGGCGGGCAACCATCCTCTCAACGTACTCCGGCCGGGCGAGGTTGCTCATGATCCGCTGATCGTAGAGCTCTGTCATGATCTCCCGCATAATCTCCTGATGGAGTGTCTTCGATGCCTCGGCAATGTCAGCGCCGCGCGACACGTGGTTTCCTCCAGGCCGGGAGATCGGAACGAGGAACATAAGCCTTATGTCGTGTCTCCCCATGTGGCGAGCAGGGAAGTTACCATGGGTGCCTTGGTGTCAGCCTTCTTCGATGCTGCGATGGAATATCATGGGCCTGGCGGTAGCGGACCAGACGCCACCGAGGTCACTTATGGTGCATGTCTTGAGGACGCCGCGGCCTTGGCCGGGACAGCGGCAGGATTCGGTGAGCTGGCCCTTCGGTTTCTCGTGGACTGGGGGGGTTCGTCGACCGCTCGAGCCTTCCCCGAATCGGGACGGGCACGGTTGCGTAGGTCGCTGGATAAGTGGGCGCAGGCGAACCAGCCCCAGATCGAAGCACTCTCCACAGACGCGCTCTGGTCCGGGAGCCTCCATGCCCTCGGTCCTTCGGTGTGCGATCTCTTCGACACGCTCTCCCGAGTCGAACAACCTCGGACCGGGGGAAAAGCCCGGACGTTCGGCCCGACGGCGGCGGGGAAGACCCTCCATCTTCTCCTCCCTCGGTTGTGCCTGATCTGGGACGAGACGGCGGTACGGACGCCGCTCGGGCTCGGTCCGGACCCGTGGAGCTACCTCCGCTATCTACGAGTTCAGAAGACACTCTTGGGGGAAATGCTCACGACGATTTCCAGCGCGGAAGGATTCTCGACGGCGGATGCGGTTCGTTCGATAGTGCGCACCCACAGAAAGCAACGGGACGCAGGGACCCCGATGGCCCACGACGAACCCGTGACCAAGCTCCTGGATGAGGCTATCTACTCGGGCAGTTTTCGCAAGCGGTGGGTGGCTCCTCTGATAGAGGATACGAAGCTTCCGTGGTAGACGGCAGCGCACCCCCGTTCTGAGCAGGGGACCTGGCCTAACTGCGCCCTCGTGAGATGGATGCAAGTTCGTTCGCTGCCTTGCTGACCGCGTCCCCGGCGTCGAAAGGGTCTCGGACCATGCAGTAGCTCCATTGACCGTAACTCCCATCCTCGTTCACCGCCTTCACCCACCGACGCGCCCCGGAGGCCTTGACATCCTTCCACTCATCCTGACCCCCCTTCACCTCGAGGATCAGCGTCCCGACCTCACGTCCTTCCGACTGCAGCCGCACCAGGAAGTCCGGGATGTAGTCGTGGACCTCCCCGGTAGTATCTCGAAGGTAGGGAATCGCAAACCCAAGGTTGTAGTTCCTGGCCCAGGCGATCACGTTCGGATGCTCTTCCAGGGCGAATTTGACCATCTGCTCCCAGCCTGAATCGATGGGCGCGAGGTTCAGATGGCTCTTGCTTGTCTCGATCACTTTGCGGGAGGTCCAGTAGTCCATCTCCTTGGTGCTCCCCGCCTTCCGGCTCGCCTCGTAACGCGGGAGTTGCGGGGTCTCCCCAGGCGTGGCGGTGTCGGAGCTTAAGGCACCCGAGATGGCGTTCACCGCCTGCGTGAAGGGGGCAGGGGTGAGGACGTCCACCAGGGTCGTTCCCGGTTTGGCGGTGACCTTGGTCCGCAGGTACTCCCGTGAAATCCCCAGGCACTGCGGGAACAGGGCGTGGCGGGGGATGGCGATGGACTCAGAGCCATCCAATCTGGCGGTGAGCGCCCTGGCCAGCTCGAACTCCAGCTCCTGCACGCGATGCTCCTTCCGGAAGGAATCCAGGCTGATCTCGTCCTCCTCTCCGGGACCGTGGCGGCTGATTCTCCCGGATGCGTCAGGCGCGTAGCCCTTGACCATAGTCTTGGTGGGGTCCTTCGCCGGGTTGAGTTCGAGGGACTGTATCTGGTCCCAGTTCGCCCGGATGCGGTGGCGGGCGCGGAACGTGTAGCCCTCGACGCGGGGGAAGCGAATCTCCAGGTGGGCGCGCTCTTCCAGCGGGTGGACGTGATGGACCTTCGCGGGCGGGGTGCGGGCCTTCCCCGCCTTCGTCTTGAAGGGGATGATCTCGAAGGGGACGCCGATCACCACCGCCACTTCCTCCACGGAGAGGTCCTGGTACTGGGTGCGGCGGAGCCCCCTGCCGACGACCTGCTCACACAGCAGTTGGGACTGGAAGGGGCGGAGACCGAGGATGTGCGTGACCGTGGTCGCGTCCCACCCTTCGGTGAGCATGGAGACCGAGACGATGCAGCGCACGTCTCTCCCCGGGGGCACAGTGGGGTCGACATTGAGCTGCTTCGCCAGCTCGGACCACTCGGGCGGGACAATCCCCGCGGGCCACTCGGTCTTCCCGATCGAGCCGAGGACATACCGGAGGCGTCGTGACTCCAAGCTCTTCACATCCCCACTCTCCAGTTCCTCCGCGACCTTGGAGTCGATTCGGACTGTATGCTCCCGGCCATCCTCGTTCTTGAACTCCGGGATGTTGGCGGGGGCCTCGCCCTTGCCAAGGAGCCATTCGTGCACGCGCTTGGCGAGCGCCGTGTTCTTGCAGACCAGCACGAAGACCGGCGGCGTGGGGTGGTTGGCTGGATCTTGCCGCCACTCGCGGAACGTCTCCTGCCAACTCCCCGCCAACTGGGTGATCGCTCCTCCGGCGTACTTGAGGACCGCCTCCGGTTTCACTTGGCCGCGCTTCCCTCCCTTCTCGGCGGGGGAGAGCCTCTTCTCGACGATCCACTTCCAGAGATTGAAGAAGGCTGCCCGGTCCCCCGGCGTCGTGTCGTCGATGGGGAATTGGGGGATCTTCACGAGGCCGCTCTCGATGGCGTCGATGAGGCCGAAGTCGGAGACGATCCAGGGGAACGGCCGCCCGACGTCCTTCCCCGTGCCCTTGAGGTAGAACGGCGTCGCGGAGAAGTCGGCGCAGAAGTTGATCCCGCGGAGCTTGTGGACCTTGTCGAGCCCCTCGATCCAGATGGTGGCCTCCCGCCGCTCCATCTCCTCCAGCTCGTCGTCCGTCTTCACCGCCGTTTCTTCGAGCGCCTTGCGGTACGCGTGGTGGGCCTCGTCGTTGAGCACCAGGAGGTTCCGCTTGCCGCCTATCGAGCCCAGGATCCTCCGGACGAGGGCGGTGTCCGACTCCTGACCGATCTTGACCACTTTGGCGGTGACGCCGCCAACTTGGTTGCCCTCGTGCGGCTGGAGGACGTGCCAGTTCGTGACGGCGACGTGCCCCTTCCACAGATCCGGCATGAGGTGCGGCGGGACGAGGTCGCGGAGGCGGTAGGTGCTCGCGTCCTTCTGGTGTGGGTCTAGTTCACGCAGCCGCTCCTTGATCGTGATGTTCGGGCATAATACCAGGACGGCGTCGGAGAATCGTGCGTCTTGGCGGTTGGCGGCCTTGTTTAGGAGGGACCAGGCGATGGTCATGGCCATGACGGTCGTCTTCCCCGCGCCTGTGGCCATCTTGCAGGCGTAACGTCGGAAGGCGGCGTAGCCTTTGGCAGCAGTCTCGGCGGACAACTCCTCCAGCGGGATGTTGAGCCCTTGGCGGTGATCCATCCTGGCTTCCAGGAGGAAGATGATGGTTTCGGCGGCCTCGACTTGGCAGAAGAAGAGCTTCTTCTCGCGCTCCTCACGGGTCCAGTAGGTGAGAAGTTCCAGGGTGGTCCTCGTCGTGCCGGGATAGCCCTCCCGCCGCCACTGCTTGACCCGGGTTCGGAGATCGTTCACCAATTCCAGGGGCTGTGGCGTACCCAGTTCCCCTGTGTCGAGCTGTTGACCGACGACCTTCTCTGGACGGTAGTAGTAGAAGGCTGACCGACGCCCTTCGGCCTTCACCGCAGGCTCGCCTTGGCGGATGATCCAGTGGTGCTCTGGCTCACGATAGGCGTTGTTGATGATGGGGTTCTCGACCTCGTGGATGGGGGCCTTGCCCGCCGCGGCGGCCATCAGACATCCTCGGCTTCCGAGAGATTCTTCACAACGAGGAGTTCGTTGCCTCGCTCGTCGATGACCTTCACCGCGATGCGCTTGTGCTTCCCGGCGGGGAAGGGGGCGCTCGTCGTACCCGCCAGATGGTTCCACACCTCGTCGCGGTAGACGCCCTTGAGTTCCCGCTTCAGGTTGTCCCAGGCGCCCGTCTTCGGGAAGAAAGCCTGGGTGACCCAGAAGGCGAGTTCGTTGTAGTCCGTGTCGAGGAGCCAGGCGGGGACATCGTCTCCCTTCTTATGGTGGACCTCCATGGCAACCGGGTCGAAGACATCCACCCCAAGCAGGTGGACCTGGTAGAGATCCTCGCCGTTAGCGCCTTCACCTTTCAACCTGACGAGCTGCGCTTCGGGCTCCCCGGTGATGCTGAAGATCTCGCTGGACCGGGTCGTCTTGAGGAGGTCCCAACCGCCATCGCCCATCAGGATGTCGAGGGAGGCGTTCACATAGGAGGCTGGAATCCGCGTTACTGCGCTTCGAATCAGCTTCGTGGCGGCGTCTTCGATGGCAAACCCGACCACGTACAGATGGGCGTAACCCTTCATGTTGGCCTCCCGGGCTGCGAGGTGCACCAGCGTCTCGGTGACGGGGCCATCCGGCGGCCCGATCACCACCGCGACTGGTTGGGGGTCGTCCGTCGGCCCTGTTTCGGCTTCGGCATGGAGGTCGACTGATCGGGTCGTTCGGCGGACATTGCGGAGATCGACAACGCCACCGCCTGGAAGCCGCAATGATTGGGCACGGGTCAGCGCTCCCACGACACGATCGACGTGCTCTGCGGGAGACCGCGCTTGAACCTGGGGATCCGCTTGCGTTTCGCTCACCAGATGGGTTGATGGCGGTGTTACAGCCTCCACCGTGAAGGTCCCGCAGACTCGGGTGACGTCTTCCTCGATTTCAGGTCGATCGACAAGAACCTCTTCCTCGGGCTGTTCGCCATGGGCAATGGACCTAAGGGTGACGTGGGGAAGAATACCCCCAACTTGCTCGTCTTTGCGATTCTTCCTTCGGGTGTACGCAAACCCGCCTGAGGGGCCCTTGCCTGCGTCTCTGAGGACGTAGTATGGGCACGTGGCGGTAAGAAGTCGTTGACGAACAAGCGCAAGCGGGACGCGGCTGGTATCGATGGTAATCCAGCGTCTTCCCCATGATTCGGCCACATAGGCAGTCGTGCCGCCGCCACAGGTGGGATCAAGCACCAGGTCACCAGGATCTGTCGTCATCAGCGCACATCGCTCCACAACCTTAGGAGAGGTCTGCACCACGAAGATCTTCGGCTCCGAAAAGCCGCTGATAACCGTGTCGTCCCAGAAGTTTGTGAATGGCACAACAGGGAAGTCGTCCACGTACCGTTTGTACCTGAGGCGATTCCCAATAGCGAGAAGCCGGTTAGCTTGCTCCAGGCTCTTCATGCCCTCCATGTTGGTCTTCCAGAAGGCGTTGGCGGGCGGGGAGTACTTCTTCCCTTGGAACTCATACTCGAAAGAGGTCGTGCCTCCTCCGCTTTGGGAAGACAAAGTATCGGCCATGAATCGCCTCCCCCCACCAGGGAACGGAGAGGTGCCGTCCAGCTCATCCTTCGTCATCTGACGGACGTCGCCGTTCGGTAGCTCGACCATGGTGTACTGCTCCTCCAGTGTGTGGGCTCCTTTCGGTTTGTAGAGTGGTCGATACTTCATCAGCGACTTGTCCTTCGCATACCATAGCAAGCGGTCCCAAACGGAGTCGAGCCCCGCTCCACCCTTTCCTGAGGTCTTCGAAAAGGCCACCTCGGAGACGAAGTTCTCGGACCCGAACAAGTCATCCAGAATCTCACGCACGTGGTGGGTATTCTCCTCGGATATCTGGAGGAACAAACTTCCGCTCGGTGATAGCAGTTCGTGGCAGGTGAGCAGTCTATCTCTCAAATATGTCAGGTACGAGTGGGTGCCCAGCTCCCAGGTGTCGCGATAGGCCTGGATTGTCTCTGGCTCTCGGCTTACCGCCTCGTCGTCACCGTGTCTTACCTCTCGCTTCCGGACAAACGGCTGGAAGTTGCTCCCGAACTTCACCCCGTAGGGTGGGTCCATGTAGATCATCTGCACCTGACCGCCAAGCCCCTCGTACTGGAGCAGGCTGTTCATCACGAGGAGCGAGTCCCCGAGGATCAGCCGGTTCGTCCACGGGGCGGGGTGCTCGTAGGCCTTCAGGACGCGGTCCGCAATGTCTAGGCCGGAGTCCCCGAACAGGTCCAGGGTCTGCTGCGGCCGGTGCCCCTTCAGCGACTCCAGGATCGCCTTCGTCGACAGCCGCTCGTGGACGAAGAGGGGCAGCGTGGGGACCTCGAACTCCCGCCGTTCCGCCTTCCCCGCCCAGTTCAGGAAGGGCCGGGACATCCGGGCGAGCTCTTCGGCGGCGGCCCGAGCCTCCTCGAGAGTTGTCGCCCCCCGGATCTTCTGGATTAGGGCCTCGCCGCGCTCGCGGTCCGCGTTGATGTCCCAGGAGAGCTCGGGGTCGAGGGACGGATCGTAGCGGTACTTGGCAGGGGGCCGCTTCTGCTTGAACTCGGTCTGGAGGCCCACCTCGGGGCGAAGGACCCCTTTTTCCGCGTGCTCGTAGGCCTTGGCGACCTTAATGGACTCGATCTTCCGTGGTTTCACCATCGGCCGGATCCTCCCAAAGCGACGCATCCCTCCGAACGGAGGTGGCTTACTTAGCCATTGCGCTGCATGTCATCGCGTTCCCCGGCCGCGGGAATTCACCAGTGCGCTTAATAAGGCCCGTGTCAATGTGCTATACGTCATGATCACCCCGACGTACCTGCCGCTGGAAATCCCACGTCCACATGACCTTGCGGAGGCCCAGCGAGCCTCGTCCGGTTCTGCGAACCTCGGTGCGGCGGTGGCAGTCGTTGCCCTCGGGGCATTGATTGGTGGCTTGCTTGCCTACTTTCTGACCAGTCGACGCTAGGCATATTGCATAGCGTACAGGACGATAGAGACAGCAAACGCTGAGAGAGCGTGGGATGTGACGACGTCCCTGAGAACGGGTTTGTCGAATGAGTAGACCCCGGTGGTCAAGACCACGACGAAAAAAAGCCCGAGGATGGTCAGGAACCGGTCCAAGTCAAGAGCGCCAGTGAGAGCGATCAGGAATGCAAGTCCAACAACAAGCCACGACATCAGGATCGCCGCCGCGATTCCTCGTGCGACACCTAGGGTTAGGGAGACTTCTACAGGCACCCGCCTCGCCTCGTCTCGCCGACGTGCCAACCCTGCCTCCCAGGCCTCGGAGAAGGACTTCGGAATCCTCAGCCTCGGGAACTTTTCCCGGAACGCCCGAACCTCCTGAGCCTTCTTGACCTCAATGCGCTCTCGGATCTCGCCTTCAATCTTTCTTCTGGAGGGGAGTCCCTTCAACTCAGCGCCGGGGAGGTAGAGATACGCCTCGTCGTCATCGTTGGATGACATCTGTCTGTTCTGTGCGACGCCCAAGACACTGTTCGGGACAAGGTCTGGGGGTCGGACGATCCGCAACCCGGAAGGGATTATCACACGACAGTGAAAAGACTGTGCGCGTGCAACAACCAGTATGTCCACGGGTAGCCGGACTCGGACCCGTAAAGTTCCTGAAAGGAGGAGACGGATGAGATCGAGCGTCCGGATGGATTGTGACTGAAGATGCGGCCAAGCCCTTCTTGATCTCTGCGGCGATGGCGTGTAAAGGTCAACTCCGTGTCGAATAAAGCCGAAGTCTCCAGACGCAACCGGATCCGTAAGCAGTGCGAACGGGATGTAGAACTGCGTCAGAAGACTCGTTGCGGTGGAAGCGAGTGCCAGTTCTCTGACGGCCGGGAATCCTTCTGCGAGAGAGGCGACGAGTTCAGCGGCTTCCACTCTCTTTTCGAGCGGGGACTCGAATGAAAGAGCGTCTGATATTGCGGATCTTGCACGTGCGAAATCTGAGGCGCTCCTCAAGTAGTCAGGGTCGGACTTCGCACTAGCCTCACCATGGTCCAGGAGCGTGTTAAGATACATCTCGGTAGCGCGTCGGGTTTCACCACTAGGCAGGTACACCAAGTTGGAGTCCTCCTCGTCCAGTACGTACATGTTCGCCTGGACTTCTCGCCATCGCCATAGAAGAGGGACGATGCGGTGGTCAGTCCGTCCGGTGTTTCGATACACATACCGATAGTCCTCCCGGAAGGTCGTCAAGTCAGTCATCACGTAGGTGTAGTGTAACCTGCTGAGCTCCAAGTCTTCCAACGAACTCGCGGCATCCTGAACAATGTCGTCCAATGCCCTGACACAGGTACCAGATCCTCTTAACACCTGCGGGACGACTGGCTCCCATGCCTCTACTGGCGGTTCTATTTCTCGCCTCGCCCAGGACCGTGTGTCCTGACTGCAGCGCCGGTCGCCCGCGCCATCTTCGGCCTCAGGTTCCCCTCTAAGGCCGCCCCCCCCAATTCTCGTTCCCTCACTCATCCAGCGGCATGACGAACAGAGCGTTCAGCTACCCCCGGTGAAGCTATGAAGACCTGGACGTGGACTCGGCTCCACGACGGATGATCGACGCAGGAGGCGGGAACGATACGGGCCCGGGAGTCGTTGTAGAAGCCAACCGGCCAAGGACTGGTCGAGGGAAGGGCTTCAGGTTGTCCGCGCTCTGCGTCCTCATCGGAGTGCTCCTTATCGTTCTCACCTGGGGGTTCTGGGATCCCTGGGCGTCCCTCTGCAAGGAGTCCCTGAATGACCTACCCGTCGCAATCCCCGACCGGCTCATCGTAGAGGTGGTGGACGAGTACATGGGGCGCCTCGTGGCCGGAATCAGACCAGCAGTCGAGAGCGGCCTTCGGGACGGCTTGGGGGTCTACCCCTTCTTCGGTCGGGTCATGTTCCGGTTCGAAGATAACCAGACACCCCCGCCGCCCTCTGATCACGTCATGAGACTCAGAGTATTCCTCCGCGGCACTGTCACCGGCCCTGGGCTCTTCCCGAGGGCGGGGCTCATGTGTCGGAACTTCGTGGCGGTGGAGTTCACCAACGACCGGGCAGTACTGAGCCTCAGGCTCACCCACAAGTTCGGCCACTATTTCGGGCTCTCCCATGAGGAGAGGAGGTGCACGACGTACATGCGACGATGTGAACTCCGGCCAGATCCAGCCGCCGACCGGTTCAATACGGAGCAGCTCGATATCCTGCAATCGTGGGACCATCCCGGCGGCCACTATATTCCGCATTGGCAGAGTCCATAGCACTCCCCGCGGTCCACTCACCCCTGGGGGAAGTCGTGAAATACCCTCCTGCGGATGGCCCGATCGTGAGCGACAACAGCCGGATCGAGTGGACGGAGGCGACCTGGAACCCGGTGACCGGCTGCACCAAGGTGAGCCCGGGGTGCGAGCACGGCTACGCCGAACGTCTCGCGAAGCGCCTCCACGCCATGGGAAGCCCCCGCTATCGGAACGGGTTCCAGGAAACGACACTCGAAGGACATCCTGGAGAGAGCTGTTTCCCTAACTCGGGGTACCTTGAGACGTTCACCCACCCCCTCGAAAGGCACTTGTAGCCTCTGGCGATGGCCTCGCCCGGTGAGGGTCTGGTAATCGACAAAGACATCCCGCCGTTCGAAGGCGAACCGGATGTGGTCTTGGACGAGGAGGGCATGGTCCGCAAGTTCGGGCTGGAGCCCCAGCGACGAAAGGCGGACAAGGCTGGACACTACCCCACCTGCCGGTGGGTCCTTGTCGAGCGCAAGGCCAAGAAGATCCGGGACGCCGTCGAGCAGCTGCGGGTCACCTTCGAGCAGGTGGACCGAAAGGCCTTCCCGATCATCCGCCTCGTGATCGTGTACGACCGGATCGGGGAGGCGCGGCTCTTCCATGTCCGCCGCCTAGAACGCCCTTCGCGACGTGCGCTCTTCCATCGAGGGCGGAAGGGCGGGCCCGTGACCGTTGGGGACATCGGGATCGAAGCCTACACGCCGGAAGAGGTGGGGAAGATGTATAAGCAGAGTCACCTCAATACAGGCGGGAGCGGTTCACGATGAGCCTGTACGTCAAGCTTCGGTGGTCATCCGGGCCTTTCGGGCAGGAGGAGGTCTGGGAAGACCTCGTGGCTTGCGGGAACCGGGTTCTGGACTCCGTTTCCAAGGAGTTCCTTCCCCACGCCATGGAAGTGTGGCGCTGGTCAACACAGTCCGAACTCGGCGGCGAGCGCTTGGCGTCCCGCGATGTCTCACCGACGTTCAGGCTCTCCGCGGAGGACCTGCCCAGGAACTTCACCAACGGGATCGTCCGCATCCTCGGCCTCTGGCAGACGCGCAAACCCCAGGAGGGCTACTTGAACATCAGTCGGGAGCGCATGTGGACCGAAGTCTACGGGGACCTCGAGCTCGACGCCTATCCCGGAGGGGGCGGCGGGAACCTCGCGGACCTCCTCATCGCCAGGCTGCTTCCCAACAACCTCGTTCGACGTCTCTTCGACACACTCAGCGAGTTTCGCGGGGAGCGGTCCCTCGTCCGCCTCGCCTACGTCGCGCAGCGCCCTGACGCGGAGCATCACGTCCAGGATCTGGTCAGCCTGTATGCGCATGGCACGGAGGACTTTCTCTCCCTCAGCCTGAAGACACTGAAGGAGGAGGAGTCCTTCAAGAACGGCGACCTAGCCAAGAACCTGAGGCCCATCGCGGAGCCCTATCTGCTCTCCTTGCTTCGCAAGATCCCCCTCGTGAAGAAACGGTTCGAGGAAGTGTGCAGGCGGACGGGTGTGACTGTGTCCACACATAGCGTCATCTATCTCGGCGGCGGTGAGGGCGCGTTCGGGGAGGTCTATGGGGAGATCCGGTCGAGGGTCTTGATGCCCGCCATCCAGCAACTCCCGCCGAAACAGCAACTCGACGCGAGAATCCGGCGTGCCGTCGTAGGACAGTCGACCCTGACGGATAGCAAAGGCGCGAGGCGCCGGTCTCGCGGTTGATTCACTGGCCCTGAGTGCGGGGACGACTTGCGCCGGTCAGGCCGAGAGGCGATCCGGAAAGCCCTCGAGTGGACCATCTCATCGCCGGACCCCTCTCAGTCCCCGGACAGGGTTCTCCTCCCCCGCGACACGGCCGGGGATCCCTCTCCCCACTCTCGTCGGACCCGCCTTCGACCGCGCCGCGACCGTCGCGGACCCTCGGAAGCCCCGGGCCCGGCACGATCCGGTCGGGACAGGTCCGGAGGGGAGCGTGTCCAGGTCGGGGACGACCGGGACCAGTTTCACTGACCTCCCCCCCTGAAGGATAAGCCTACCTCACCCTTCGGGACTGCATGGAGTCCTACCAACCCGTCCGCGAGCGATTCCCCATGTTTGTCCGTTCGGACGGGATTGAGCACTGGCTTCCCCCGGAACCGAAGTGCCGGCTCTGCGACCTCCCCATAGAACCAGACTACGCGGAATGGGGGAAGTGCTACTTCTGCCACGCTGACCCGAGCGTCGACGGGATCGAGCTCGTCCGCGTCCTTGCCGCCGCCCTCTACATCCCACAGGTGCGGGGCTACCTTCATTCGGGGGAGATCCTGAACATCAAGTCCCGAGGCATCGGGGCCCCCGTCTACGCGGATGTCCTGGCCCACGTCCTGGTGCGGGAGAAAGTCCACGACCGGTTCGTCGGTGTCGTTCCGGTTCCTTCAGCGTCGAAAGGCGTCCCTGGTCCTGGATCCGCTAGCCTGGCGAGTGCCCTCGCGAAGCGGCTGGGGCTCCCTTATATGGACATTCTGCGGTCTCGTCCTGGCATGGTGACGCAGAAGGAGGCGGGGGATCGGTCGTCCCGGCGGCGGAATGTCATCGGCACGATGACCGCCGGTGCGGCCGTACCTTCTGGGATGGTCCTCGCCGTGGACGACGTTACGACGACGGGCGCCACGCTGCGGGAGGCGGCTCGCGCCCTCCGGTACGTCGGGGCTGCGGGCGTCGTCGGACTCGCCGCGGGCCGGGATTCGAGGCTGGAGCATCTCGAGCGGGCGGGGGTGGTGGTGCGTGTTGAAGGATGACCTCTTCGCGGTCTTGGCCACCCTGAACGACGCGGGCACGTCGGATATCCGGCTGGTGGCGTCGGAGCTGGCCCGTCGGCCCGAGGGCGAGGCGGTCGCCCTGCTGGAGACCGCCGTCGGTCTCGCGGGCACGGCCCAGCTCGTGCGGGAGAACGACCCGCTCCTGCGGACCATGCTCCCGACGCTGCACCCGGAACGATTGGAGGCGACCCGCCGATACCTGGCCGGCATCCGGGAAGCAGGTTGCCGGGTCCTGACGCTGTGGGATCGCGACTATCCGGAGCGGCTCAGAAGGATTGCCGGACCGCCGCTCGTCTTGTACCTGCGGGGCTCGGTTTTCCCCGGCCGGACCCCTGTAGCCATTGTGGGAACACGTCAGGCCTCCCGACGTGGGCTCACGGTTGCGGGCAAGTTCGCCAGGAGCCTAGCGGAGCGGGGAGTCACCGTGATCGGCGGCTTGGCCCGCGGCGTAGACTCCGCGGCGCATGAGGCGGCGCTCGATGCCGGTGGGACCACCCTGGCGGTGCTCGCGGGCCACGTCGACCACATCTACCCCCCGGAGAACGAGGCGCTCGCGAAGCGGGTGGAGTCCTCGGGGGCCCTGGTCAGCGAGGTCACGCGGCTGGCCCAGGTGCACAAGGGTCGGTTCGTGGAACGGAACCGGATCACGAGCGGGCTGTCGGAGAGGGTCCTGATTGCGGAGTCGAGGCGGAGCGGGGGAACGATGCAGCAGGCGAGGTTCTCGCTCGCCCAAGGACGGCCCACGTTCGTGATCGACCAGGGTGAGTTCGAGACGTCCGAGGCGAGGGCGGGGTTCCAGGCGCTCGTGGCGATGGGCGCGGTCGCGGTGCGCGACCCCGAGGCATTCGTGGCCAGCCGTTTCGACGTGAAGGCCGTTTCCCCGCCGGATACCGGGGAAGTTCCCGTCCTTCGTCTCGCCACGATCAAGATGAGCGCCGAGGATCTCCCGAAGGACCTCCGCGACGAGTGAGTCTGGCCCTGATGTCCACGAGCCGACGCTCGCGCCCCTCCCGGGCTCCCGTGATCGCCATGGGACCTCCTTCCCCTCCGGCGCGGAAGGGCGGGGCCGTGACCTTCGGGGATATCGGGATCAAATCGCGCAGGTTGTCTTGCTCCTCAGTGAGCTGGGCTTGGTCCACTGAAGAGCGAATGGCAGAAGCCCCTACCTTCCGCCGACAACTCCTGCCTCGACGCTCTGGACTCCGGGGAGGTTGTCCGCCACGAGCGCCCAGGAGTCGCCGTCGTCCCGGCTCGCGAAGAGCTCGCCGGTCAGCGTCCCGAAGTAGACGCCGGCGGGGTCGTTCGTGTCCGTGCGCATCCCGTCGCGGAGGATCGTGTAGTACGCCGCTTTGTGGGGCAGGCCCTTCGTCATCGGCTCCCACCGCTTCCCGCCGTTCTCCGTTCGGTAGACGACCATCGCCCCTCCGGGGACGACGCGGTTGTAGTCGCCCTCCAGGGGGATGGCGTACACCGTCCCGCGGTCGTGAGGGTGGGCCGCGAGCGGGAACCCGAAGGTCCCTTTCGTGCTCTTGGCGATGGGCAGTCCGTTCTCGATGACCTTCCATCCCCCGTCGCCCCGCTTCCGGCGGTGCATCCCGGCGTGGTTCTGCATGTACACGATGTCCGGATCCGCCCCGTCGCGCGCCATCTTGTGCACGCATGTGGCGACGTCCTCCTTCTCCGCGAACTTCTTCTGGCCGTAGTACCGGACGCCGGCGCCGTATCCCCGCCAAGAGTCCCCGCCGTCGCTCGTCGCGAAGATCCCCGCGGAGGAGATCCCGATCAGCATCCGGTCGGCGTCGCCGGGATAAGGGAGGATGGTGTGGAGGCAGAGCCCGCCGTTGCCCGGCTGCCACTTCTCCCGTCCGGGGAAGGCGTTGAGGCCCTCGACGGACTTCCACGTGTCCCCCCCATCCATGCTCCGGAAGAGCCCCGCGGGCTCCGTCCCGATGTAGAGATCCTCGTGCTCTCCGGGTTGGACCTGCCAGATGCGCGTGATCGAGAGGCCCGACTTCTTGGGAAAGCGCGGACCCTCCTTGCCCTGCACCCAGGTGTCGCCGAAGTCCGTGGACCGCGAGACGATCGCGCCCCAGTGCTCGCTCGTCACCCCCGCGTAGATCGTCCGCCCGTCCCGGGGGTCGAGGAGCGCGTGGCGCACCGTGTCGCCCGCGAAGTACGGGCCGCGGGACTTCCACCGCCGCCGATCCTTCGAGTGCAAGAGGAAGACCCCCTTCCGCGTCCCCACCGTCAGCACCGTGTCGCCCTTCTGAATCCTCGCCATGTCATCCACCCGCCGTCGAGGGCAGGATGTGCACCGTGTCGCCCTCCGAGAGGTCCACGGAGGCCGGATCGCGGTGGCCCACAGACTCCTCGTTGACGAGCACGATCACATGCCGCCGCATGCGCCCCTGGTCGTCGAGGAGACGGTAGGCGAGGCCTGGAAAGCGTTCCTCCAGGGCCGCCACCGCCTGCGCCAGCGTCCGAGCCTTCACCGCCACGTTCTCGGCGCCCTTCGTGTACTCGCGGAGGGCGTACGGGACGGAGACCTGGACGCGGGCCCCCTCGGCCATCGCGCATCGAAGGCGGTCGGCATCTTAACCCTTGGGCCGACCGAGACCAAGCCATCACGCCGAGTGGTGGGTCGCTGGGAGGTCGGCGGCGCACGGCGCCGGGAACGACCACAGTGCCCGTCCAGGGACCTATCGGTATCCTCTTCCCCGGTGCCAGGCCTCGGTCACCCACACGTTTTCTCCTTCGACATCGTAGAGCAGCCGGTAATCGCCCACGCGGAGTCGGAAGGCGTCTCGGCGCCCGGGTGGACCCCGGAGTCTCCGAATGTCCACCGTCGGCCGCGGCGTGGAGGGGTCCTCCGTAAGCGCATCGAGCGCCTTGCGGATCTTGGCTTGGCGATCCCCGGGCAGAGTCTTCAGGAACTTCTGCACCTCCGCGTGCACGAGCACACGGAACGCCATCAGATCTCTTCCAGGGGCACGAACCGGGACTTGTCCCTGAGACGCTCGTAATGCGTCTCCAGGTGAGAGGCCAGCTCGGCCTGCTCGAGGACCCGGCGCAATGCCTTGTCGTACGTTTCGCCCTCGCGCACGAGGGCCTTGAGCCGGCTCTTCGTCGACCGTCGAAGCGGAATGGTGGTGAGGACGGAGGCCATCGAGAACTCATTCGACGCAGGATACTTATCGGTTGTGGAGGCGCGACGGCGGGGAGGGCCCAGTCGGGGTCAAAGGAGATAAGGCGCACGCGGCATCGCGTTGTCGGTGTCTCGCTACTCCCGCCAGGAGGTCCTCCCCCAGATCGGGAAGGTGGGGCAGGAACGCCTGGGGAAGGCGCGCGTGGCGGTGGTCGGCCTCGGCGCCCTCGGCTCCGTCGCGGCATCCCTCCTCGCCCGCGCCGGCGTCGGTCACCTGCGCCTCATCGACCGCGACGTCGTCGAGCTGTCGAACCTGCAGCGCCAGGCGCTGTTCACGGAGGCGGACCTGGACCGGCCGAAGGCCGTCGTCGGGCGCGAGCGGCTGGTGGCGGTGAACTCGGAGATCACGATCGAGGCCTTCGCCAAGGACGTGAACGTCGTCACCGCCGAGGGCCTCCTCACCGGCGTCGACCTCCTCCTCGACGGCACGGACAACATGGAGACTCGGTTGCTCGTGAACGATGTGTGCCTGAAGCACGGCCTGCCGTGGGTCTACGCCGGGGCGGTCGCGACGCATGGCATGGTCATGGCCCTGGTGCCCGGGAAGACCGCCTGCTTCCGGTGCTTCGTGCCCTCGGTCCCCGCGCCGGGGACGCTGGAGACGTGCGACACCGCCGGGATCGTCGCCACGACCTCCACCACCGTCGCCTCGATGCAGGTCACGGAGGGCCTGCGCCTGCTCCTCGGGGAGCCGCCCTCGGGCAAGATCCTCGCCTACGAGGGCTGGACGCACGAGCTGCGCGCGCTCTCCCTCGCGCAGCGCAAGGATTGCCCCGCCTGCGTCCAAGGACGCCGCGATTTCCTGGAGGTCGCGCGGTCTGAGGTCCTCGTCGCGTTGTGCGGCCGGAACGCGATGTCACTCGACCCGCTGCGGGAGGACACGATCCCTCTGGAGGCCATCGCCGCCAGACTCAGAGGCATCGGGAAGGTCCGGGAGGCGGACGGCGTCCTCGTCGCGGAGGTCGACCCCTATGTCATCACGCTCTTCTCGGATGGCCGCGCGGTGATCCGGGGGACGGACGACCCGGCCGTGGCCCGCTCCGTGTACGCGCGGTACGTCGGGGCCTGACGCGCTCCCCACATTCGTACACCGCCGGGACAAAGGTATTTCCTGCGATTCACCTCTTCCCCCTCCGAGGGGAGATTCATGGGACGACGAGAAGTGTTCGCGGTTGTTTGCCTCGCGGTCTTGGCCGCCGGGGCGCTTTCCGTGGGTACGAGCCGGGGCGCCGTGCGTGCCGAGGGGGCCGTGATCGAGATTCGGCCGATAGGGGGAACCCTTGTACTAATTGACGCCGGCCCCAGCGGGGCGCCGGGCGGGTTGCTCCCGGGCGACCTCGTCGGCTTCGTGGAGGACGTCGCGGTCCGAGGGATCGGGCTCGGGGACATCGTCTCCTTCGATTTCATCCACAGAGACATCCCCGCGCCCCTCGACATCGCCGCGGCCCTGGACCTCGTCTCGACGGGGACGGTGATCTCGACGCCGCAGTCGGGCAACATCGTCGTCTCACCTACCCACTCGGTCTTGATCCTTGGGGCCATCACCCTGGACGGGAAGGTCACCCTCAAGGGAGGGACTCTCATCGCTCTGGGTGGCGCGACCATCGACGGGAAGATCGAGGGGAGCGGCGGCAGCAAGATCATCATCGCGAACTCCGTCAAGGTCGATGGCAAGATCGAGACCGTCGGCGGGGGCCTCGTGGTGATCAAGAGCAGTTCGGTGGACGGCAAGATCAGTTCCACCGGCAGCTCCTACGTTCAGATCACGGGCAACACGATCCGGGGGAAGCTCGAAGTGATCTCCCCCGTCGGCGAATGCCACGTCTTGGGGAACACCGTGGACGGGAAGACCGCGGTCGCCCCAACCTGCCACTGAAGCGAGCGCGTCCGTAGGTTGAAGAGCGGACCGTACCCTGACCGCCGGCATGGCCTCCTCGGGCATGCTCCTCCTCTCCGGCGGTTTCGACTCCCCGGTGGCGGGGCACATGATGCGGGAGCGGGGCCTCGCCTTGCGCGGGGTCCACTACTCCCTCGAGCCGGTCACGGACGATGCGAGCACGAGGAAGTCGGTGCAGCTCGCCGCCATCCTCGGCCTCCCCGGGTTGGCGGTGATCCGCGTCGGGCAGGCCTTCGGGGAGATCGCCTCCAAGTGCGCGCACCGCTACTACTTCGTGCTCTCGAAACGATTGATGGTGCGCATCGCGTGCACGCTCGCGAAGGAGGAGGGCTGCGACCTCCTCGTCACCGGGGAGAACCTCGGGCAAGTGTCCTCGCAGACGATGCAGAATTTGGCGGTGATCGACGAGGCCTCGACGCTCCCGGTCGTCCGCCCGCTCATCGGCTTCGACAAGCAGGAGATCATCGACCGCGCGAAGCGCATCGGCACGCACGACGTCTCCATCGGTCCGGAGATTTGCGATCTTCTGGGACCGGACCGGCCGGCGACCGGGGCCTGGCTCCCCGCCGTCCGCGCCGAGGAGGCGAAGCTCGACCTCTCCCGAATGCTCGACGCGACGCTGGCCACAAGGACAAAGGCATAAACCGCCCGCCTCCCGTGCGCGCCGGAATGTCGAGCCGGTTCTTCCTCCTCAAGCCCTGCCGGACGACGCCGGCGTTCATCTCGACGCTGAAGCGATCGCAGCGCCTCGACCTCAACGCCGCCAAGGTGAAACTGGAGACGGCGGGGTTCGCGGTGCAGGACGTGCAGGTCATGCTCATCGTGGCGGCGACGCCGGAGGCGACGCTCTACGAGAGCGGGAAGGTCCTCGTGAAGACGGACGACGCGGAGGCCGCGCGCGTGCAGGTCGAGCGCCTCTACGAGGTCCTTGGGATCGCGGGCTGAGGTTATTCTACCGCCACGTGCTGGTGAATCGCATGGAGTACGTCCTCGACAGCTCGGCCATCCTCACCGGGAGCCAGTTCGCCGGCGAGCTCCTGACGGTCCCCCAGGTGCTGGAGGAGATCCGTCGGCGGGGGCTGACCCTGGAGGAGGAGATCTTCGTCGAGCAGCGGGTGCGCGTGTTCACCGCCGAAGAGGCCGCGCGGGCGATTATCACCGCGGCGGCGAGGCGCACCGGGGACGACGCACGTCTCTCCCCGACCGATGCGGAGCTGCTCGCCCTGGCGGTGGAACGGAAGGCGACGCTCGTCACGGACGATTATGCCATCCAGAACGTCGCCCGCGTGGTCGGCGTCCCGTTCGTGTCGGTCGCCCAGTCCGGCATCCGGAAGGTGATCCAGTGGTACCACCGTTGCTCCGGCTGCGCGAGGTATTTTGACGGTCCCCAGAAGGAATGTCCGGTGTGCGGGTCGCCGGTGCGCACGACCCGGCGGGCACCTCAAGTGCCGTAGCGCCGCTGCCGCTGCTGATACGAGCGGATGGCCCGCAAGAAGTCCACCTTCCGGAACCCCGGCCAGTACACGTCCACGAAGTACAGTTCCGAATACGCGAGCTGCCAGAGGAGGAAGTTGCTGATGCGCTCCTCGCCGCTCGTGCGCAGGACGAGGTCCGGGTCGGGCAGGTCGGCGGTGTACAGGCGCTTGGAGATCATCTTCGCGTCGATGACCTCGGGCGAGACCTTCCCCGCCACGGCGTCCCGCGCGATCCCGCGGATGGCCTCGACGATCTCCTCGCGACCGCCGTACGCCACCGCCAGGTTGAACGAGTAGTCCGCGTAGTCCTTCGTCCGCCCCTCCGCGTACTCGATCGCCTCGACGACCTCGGGCGGCAACAGCTCGCGCTTCCCGAAGATCCGCACGCGGATGCGGTTCTTGTGCACGCGCGCGTCGTCCCCGACCTTCCGGAAGTTCTCGGCGAAGAGGCGCATGAGGTGCAGGACCTCCTCGGTCGGCCGTTCGAGGTTCTCGGTCGAGAGCGCGTACACCGTGAGGACGCGGATGCCGACCTCGAGGCACCACTCCAGGACCTCCTCGAGCTTGTCGCGACCGCGCTCGTGCCCGCCTGCCGTCGTGAGGCCGACGGACTCCGCGAACCGGCGGTTCCCGTCCATGATCACCGCCAGATGCTGCGGCGGCGGCAACGTCTTCACCTGCCGGAGCAGGCGCTTCTCGTACGCCTGGTAGGCGGCATCGGAGAGGATCTTCGAGACGTCCGTCGGCACGGCACCGCTCGGAGCCGCGCCCTCCTATTTCAGGATGCGCGGCGCCTCCGGACGCCGCCACTCCCGGACTCCACCCGCAAACGTTTAAGTAGCGTCGGGACGGTCCGCGGCGCGTAGAGCCTGGCTTCATGAAGTCAAGCGAGTACCAGGAGCTCTACCGCAAGCTCGCCACCCCTGAGGACATCGATTTTCTCTCGGAGAACCTCGGCTACGACAGGGAGCTGCTCCTGGTCATCCATACGCAGCGCGTGACGCGCGACACCACGCGGAAGTTCTACCGCGTGAAGAACCAGGCGAACCGCCTCGCCTACCAGTGGGACCACGGCGAGTCGTTCCTCTCGATCGCGAGGCGCTTCGAGTTCCCGCCGGTGCTCATGGCCCTGATGATCCTGGAGCAGATGGGGACGAACCGGAAGACCTTCTGGAAGTACTTCGCGGACGCGAAGATCATCCCCACGGCCCGTCTTCGCCAGGAGATCGAGCAGATCCGGGGCGCGGACATCATCTACAGCCCCGAGGGGTCGGAGACCCAGTACGCGCGCGGGCGCTGGGGTGAGGCGCAGCTCAAGGACTGGCTCGTCGGCCTCGGCGCGGAGTACCGGACGGAGGCGCAGATCCGCGGGGAGTTCGACAAGACGCCGGACGCGCTGCTGCGCACGCCGATCGAGTGGCAGGGCACGCGATACTTCTGGGTGGAGAGCAAGGCGCTCGTCGGCGACGCCTTCGAGGTCAAGCGGCACCTCAAGAAGCAGCTCATCCCGTACACGCAGCTCTTCGGCGACGGCCTCGTGATCTACTGGTTCGGGTACGTCGAGGACGGCGGCGTGGAGATCCCCGGCGGGATCACGGTCATCGACGACCGCCACGTGCGCGACCCCGCCTTCCGCCCGATCGTCCACCCACCGCTCCCGGAGGGATACCACCGCGACCGCGCCCCTCCCGCCCCGCAGCCTGCGTGAGCCCACGGCCGCGGGTTTTTATAGGAGGGGAGGTCCTTGGACCTCCCGTTGCCAGAGCCAATCACCCAGGACCTGACGCGCGTCCGGATTCCCCACGAGAAGAAGGGGGAGATCCTCGGCATCGCCGACCAGCTCCTCGGCGCCTCGCGGATCATGGTCATGTGCTCGGACGGGAAGAAGCGCATCGGCCGCATCCCCGGGAAGCTGAAGAAGCGCATGTGGATCCGCGCCGGCGACCTCGTCATCCTCCGCGCCTGGGAGTTCCAGGACGCGAAGGCGGACATCCTCCACCGCTACACGCGGACGGAGAGCATGTACCTGAGCCGCCGTGGCGTCATCCCGAAACAGATCGACATCTTCTGACGCGGTGAACCCACTTATAGCCGCTGTCACTTCCCCGCCGCATGGCGTACCGCGACTGGCTCCGCGAGTTCAAGGACCAGGTGCAGGTCATCGAGAAGCCGGTGTCCTCGAAGCTCGAGGTCACGCGGTTCCTCAAGGACGATCCCCGCCGCGCCTACCACTTCAAGGACCTCGATGGACATGAGGCCGTGGGGAACCTCTGGGCGACTCGGGAAAGAATCGCGCACGCCCTGCACGTCCCCAAGGACGACCTGCTCTCCGTGATGCTCCGCGCCCTGCACGAGCCGCGCGACCCCGTGACCGTCGCCGACGCCCCGTTCCTGAAGAACACGAGCACGGACTTCGACCTCGCGGACAGCCCGGTGCCGCAGTGGTACCCGCGTGACGCCGGTCGGTACTTCACCTCGGCGGTGTTCGTCGCGGAGTGGGCGGGGGTACGGAACCTCTCCTTCCACCGCATCCTCGTGCTCGGCCCGCGACGCGGCGTCGTCCGCATCGTGCCGCGTCATCTGTACGCGATGATCCGAGCCGCGCGTGAGGCCGGTGAGGACCTGAAGGTCGCCGTCCTCGTCGGCGTGGACCCCTGGGTCCTCCTCGGCGGCGGGACGAGCGTGGAGTACGGGATGGACGAGTCGCGCATCGCCTCCGCGCTCCGGATGGCAGGACACGGGAAGCCGCTCGAGACCGTTCGGCTCCGGAACGGGATCACGGTGCCCGCGGAGGCGGAGTACGTCTTCGAGGCGCGGTTCACCGGGGAGACGCACGCGGAGGGACCGTTCGTCGACGCCGTGCAGACCTACGACGTCGTGCGCCAGGAGCCGGTGCTGGAGTTCGAACGCGTGTACCACCGCGACTCCCCGATCTTCCACCTCCTCCTCAGCGGCGCCGAGGAGCACTTCAACTTCATGGGGATGCCGCGCGAGCCGCTGATCTGGGAGGGCGTCGGGAAGGTCGTGCCGCACGTGCGCGCCGTGCGCCTCACCGAGGGCGGCTGCGCCTGGCTGCACGCGGTCGTGAGCCTCCGGAAGCAGCGGGAGGGGGACGGCAAGAACGCGGCGCTCGCGGCCTTCGCCGCGCACACGAGCCTGAAGCAGGTGACGATCGTCGACGAGGACATCGACATCTTCGACGACAGGGAGGTCGAGTGGGCGGTGGCGACGCGGTTCCAGGCGGACCGCGGCCTCCTGGTCATCCCGGGCGCCCGCGGCAGCTCGATCGACCCCAGCCGGAACGCCGACGAGACGACGGCGAAGCTGGGCATCGACGCGACGGCCCCGCTCGGCCGCCTCAAGGAGTTCGAGAAGGCGCGCCTCTAGCGCCCGCCGCGGCGCAAGAGAACCGACCGTGAACCATTAAATACGGAGCCCACGCTGGGAAGCCCGCCGCATGAACAGACGTTGCGTGGCGCTGGCGGTCCTCATCCTCGGGCTCCCGCTACTCGTCCCGTTCTTGGTCTCCCCGGCGCCGTCGCCGGTCCCCTCCGGCCCTGCCGTGCATTCGTCGCCGAAGGTGGTCTACGGGCCGCAGCTGACCCCGCCCGATCCGGAGGCGTGGGACTCCCTGCCGGTGATCTCCCGCCCGGACCCCGAACTCCTGGTCCCTCGCACTCGGGGCACGACGGGGACCGCGAACATCGTCGTGATCCTCGCGCGGTTCTCCGACGTCGCGCCGAGGGCGGCGCACACGGTCGGCTTCTTCGACGGAAAGATCAACAACGGCGCGAACTCGATGCGGGCCTACTACGCGGAGGCCTCGTACACCCAGCTCACGATCCAGGGCTCGATCACCGCCACCTGGGTCAACGTGGGGCGGCCGATGGCGCAGTACGGCTCGGACTCGGCGTCCGGGACGGACGACGCGAACGGCCCCGTATACTACTTCATCGCGGACGCGGTGCGCGCCGCCGCCGCGGCGGGCTTCAACTTCGCGAACCCGATCTTCGACCAGGACGGCCCCGACGGCCTCCCGGACGGCGTGATCGACCATCTTTTCGTCATCCATGCCGGCGACTCGCAGGAGGACTCCGGCGACCCCTCGGACGCGCAGAACCTGCTCTGGTCGCACCGGTGGGCGGTCGCGGACGGGAGTCCCGGGGTCCCGGGGGACCAGCGGTTGATCGTCGGCGGCAAGGAGGTCTACGGGTACATCATGGCCTCGGAGGAGTCGCCGCTCGGGGTCTTCGCGCACGAGTTCGGGCACGACCTGGGCCTGCCGGACCTCTACGACATCGACGGCTCCTCGAAGGGCGCGGGCGCCTGGGACATCATGGCCTCCGGGTCGTGGAACGGCGGCGCGCTCGGCCGCGGGGAGTCGCCCGCGCATTTCTCCTCCTGGTCGAAGACGAAGCTGAAGTGGATGACGCCGGACGAGGTGACGGCCCCGCGCTACGCGACCGCCGTCCCGCCGAACTCGCTCCTCCCGCTCGAGACCTCGCCCTCGGCCCTCAAGCTCCCGATCCGGGGGACCCAGGAGTACTTCCTCGTAGAGTACCGGGCCGCTCTCGGGTTCGACACGGCCCTCCCGGGCGAAGGCCTCCTGATCTGGCACGTGGACGACGCGCAGGCGGACAACGCGGACGACACGCACCGCCTCCTCGACCTCGTCGAGGCCGACCAGGCGACGCGCGGCGATAGCCCGGAGGACGCAACGGACGTCTGGGTGAACAACGCCGCCGGCTTCACGCCGGACAGCACGCCGAACAGCAACGGCTACGGGAACATCCCCTCCGGCTGGAAGATCCGGTCGATCGGCGGGGCCGGTCCGGAGATCCTCTTCGACGTCTCGCGCGACGTCGACGACGAGGTCGCGGTCGCCTCCTTGGTCAAGCCCACGGCCGTCGCCGTCGACGAGCAGGCGACGATCCTCGTCACGGTCACGAGCAACGGGAACCGGACGCAGCGGGACCTGCCCGTGGACCTGAGGGTGTACCGGGACACGTTCGGCGGGACGCCGGTCTTCCAGGGGACGCAGACGATTCCTACCCTCGTGCGCGGTCAGTTGGTGACCCTCATGTGGCGGTACACGCCCTCCTTCGCCGGGAACTATATCCTGATCGCGGAGGTCGTCCTCGCCACGGACGAGATCCCGGAGAACAACGACCGGGTGTCGCACTTCGGTGCGTACGACTTCCTCCTGCGGAACGATGTCGAGGGCGTCCAGACCGGCTGGTCCGGGTCCCCCGCCACAGGCGATTACCGGTGGGCGGTCGTCGGGCCGGGCGACCCCGCCAACAGCTCGTTCAGCCCCGACCAGGCCTGGCGCTTCGGCTGGTTCGGTGGGGGTTCCGTGAACACCTCCGCGATGACGTGGCTGACCTCGCCCGCGATCGTCCTGCCCGCCGGGCCCGCCTACCTGGCCTTCCAGCACCGGTACGACCTCACCTCCCGCCCCCTGGAGAACGTCACGGGCATCCCCGTGCCGCCCGAGACCGACACGGCGGTGCTCCAGATGCAGGTCGGCGCTGGGGCGTGGACGACGCTGCGGACGTGGCGGGGGACGGAGGCGGACTGGGCGAAGGTGTACGTCAACCTGAGCGCCGAGGGCGCCGGCCCGGGGAGCACCGTCACCCTCCGGTGGGGAAGCCTGGCGGCGAACCAGACGCGCGACGGCGGCTGGTGGATCGACGACATCTTCGTGGTGCGGCAGAACCTCACCTACGGGATGGCGGTGAACGCGGCGCGGAGCCACCTCGTCCTCGAGCCGGGCGGCCAGGCGGTCTACCGGCTCAAGGTCTACAACGTCGGGGACTTCCCGGACACCTACAAGTTCGGAGGGACGCTGCCGGCGGGGTGGACGATGGCGGTGAAGCTGAACGGGAGCACGACCGCGGACGTGACGCGGTTCACGCTCTCCCTGGGGACGGACCGCGAGGCGGCGGTGAACCTGGTCGTCGAGGCGCCGCTCAATGTGATGCGGGGCCTCGTCGTGCGTCTCTCGGTCCAGGCGGTGTCGCAGAACGACGCGCGGCAGACGAACACCGTGGACCTGACCGCGGAGGTGTACGATCCCGTGGGCCTGGGGAAGTACCTGAAGTACCTGCCGCTGTTCTTCATCCTCCTCATCGTGCTGGTGATCATCGCCCTGGTCGTCAACAAGGTCCGCCGTCGCTGATCCGCGAAAGGCGCTCCGCATCTCCTCCCGTGTCGCCGGAGTTTGTGCAACGTCACAAACCGCGGGCGTGCCATCCTCGGAGCGACCGAGCCGGTCCCCGCCATCGCACCGCCGGCCGGACGCGCAACGAGTTTGTGCAATGTAACAAACCCGGCCGCCCCCGCGTCGCCGCCACTTTCACTCCCCTCTCCCCCCAAGGACCATGGGCCTCGTGGCGGTTTGTGCAAGTGAACAAACCATGACGCGACGAGCCGCCTCAGTGCACCGAGCCCGCAACCAACCCGCGGCCTCGCTCCGCGGCCACATCGTGACCTGGGATGTCGACAGCCGGGACCGCGCGCTGTGCGCGGCGGTGAACCGGTTCGTTCTCGGTCATTCGGTCCGGAAGGGTGGACGCACCTACCGGTATCCCGGCCTCGTGGGGCGGCGCGGGGTCCGGTACCTCGGCCAGTCCGTGATCTTCGTCACCGCCGAAGACCTTCCCCGGGTCCGGGAGTTCTTCGCGCGGCGGGCCATCGCCCACCACCTGACGGCGGCGTCGCTCGGGAGGGGTTTGTGATGTTGAACAAACCGCCCGCACCCGTCTCCGGCGCGCCGCCGTCAGCCACCCCCGCGACAGATCCCGGGAGGAGTTTGTGATGTTGCACAAACCGGTCGGCATGGTTGCTCTCGGGAGGAGTTTGTGATGTTGAACAAACCGTCGACCGCCGGCCCGCCGGCACCTTCATCCGCCTCGCCGCCGTACGCGACGTCCGTGTGGGTCGACCATCCCCTGATCCGCCGCGACGTCCTGGAGGACCGGACCTACCAGCGGGCCATCGCCGCCACGTGCCTCCGCCGCTCCACCCTCGTCGTCCTCCCGACGGGCCTCGGGAAGACCGCCATCGCGGTCCGCGTCCTTGCCGAGGTCCTCCGCGAGCGCGGCGGCAAGATCCTCATTCTCGCCCCGACGAAGCCGCTCGTCGAGCAGCATGCCGGGTACGTGCGCGCCACCACCGTGCTGGAGGACGTGGTCGCCCTCACCGGCGAATCGCCGCCGGAGGACCGCGAGCTCGCCTGGCGCGCCTCGAAGGTGGTCGTCTCGACGCCGCAGGTGATCGAGAACGACCTGCGGAACGGGCGGTTCGACCTCTCGGCGGTGACCCTGCTCGTCGTCGACGAGGCGCATCGCGCGGTCGGGGACTACGCGTACGTGGAGGTCTCGCGCGCCTACGAGGGCCTGGTCCTGGGGATGACCGCGTCGCCGGGCAACCTCCGCGAGCAGATCCGGGAGGTGTGCGACAACCTGAAGATCGACCTCGGGGCCGTGGAGGTGCGCACCCCGCTCGATCCCGACGTCGTCGAGTACGTGCACGACGTTTCGATGGAGCGCGTCTACGTCGATGTCCCGCAGGACACACGCCCCGTGATCGCCCAGCTCCGCTCGCTCTTCGACCGGACCGTGGACGACCTCAAACGGCGGGGATACCTCACCGCGCCGCGGCCGAATGTCCGCGACCTCCTCGCCCTCGGGGACGAGGCGCGGCGGCGGCTGGACTCCGGGGAGAAGGACCCCTCCCTCTACCAGGTCATCTCGAAGCAGGCCATCGCGATGAAGCTGAACCACGCCATCGAGCTCGCGGAGACGCAGGGCCTGCAGGCCCTCCAGGTGTACGCCGACCGCCTCGAACGGGACAAGGGCACCCGGGCGAACCGCACGCTGCTCAAGGACCCCGTGTTCCAGGCGGCCCTCGCCGCCACGCGCGGCTCCACCACCGAGCACCCGAAGGTGCGGAAGGCGGTCGAGGTGGTCCTGGGGCACCTCCGGCAGAACCCCGGGTCCCGGGCGATCGTCTTCGCGCACTACCGCGACATGGTCGACCTGCTCGTCCAGGCGCTCACCGCCGCCCCGGGCCTCCGCCCCGCGCGGTTCGTCGGGCAGGCCGGGCGCGAGGAGAAGGAGGGGATGTCGCAGAAGGAGCAGTCGGAGCTCCTGCAGCGCTTCCGCGACGGCGAGTGCAACGTCCTCGTGAGCACGTCGATCGGCGAGGAGGGCCTGGACGTCCCCGCCACGGACCTGGTCGTCTTCTACGAGCCCGTGCCCTCGGAGATCCGCACGATCCAGCGACGGGGACGCACGGGGCGGGCCCGGGCCGGCCGCCTCGTCCTCCTCCTGACGAAAGACACTCGCGACGAGTCGTACTACTACTCGGCCAGGCGCAAGGAGTCGAGGATGCACGAGGAGCTCGACCGGTTCCGGCGGGAGCTCGGCCAGATGCGGCTCACCGCCGGACGCCCGTCACCGCCGGCGCCTCCCCCGGTGCCCGCCGCCCCGGAGCCGGTTCGGCAAGTGACGAAGCCGCGGCGCGAGGGCCAGGCGTCCCTCTCCGAGTACGACGGCTGAAGCGTCCCATCGTGCGTTTTATTACCCCCCACGCAAGATGGGGTCGCGGTGGTCCACGACGGCCCGATGCCCCGAGTGCTGCTACGAGCTCGACTGGGATGAGGAGGCCTGCCCGAACTGCGGCACCGTCCTCGGCGAGTACGAACGCGAGGCCCCCAAGGCCGCGCCACTCTGAACCCTTAAATACGGGCTTCCTTCTGGGACGGCCCCGAATCCACCGCAGGTGAACCTTGGCCCGAGGACTCTTCGCCGCACGGAAGATCGCGGACGCCCGCCAGCAGCACCGCTGGTCCGACCGGTACTACAAGCGGCGCGTCCTGCACCTGAAGATCAAGTCCGACCCGCTCGAGGGGGCCGCCCAGGCCCGGGGCATCGTCCTGGAGAAGGTCGCGATCGAGGCGAAGCAGCCGAACTCCGCGCTCCGGAAGTGCGTGAAGGTCCAGCTCATCAAGAACGGTCGGCAGATCACCGCCTTCGCCGTCGGAGACGGCGCGATCAACTTCATCGACGAGCACGACGAGGTCCTCGTCGAGGGCATCGGCGGACGCATGGGGCGGTCCTACGGCGATATCCCCGGCGTCCGTTTCAAGGTCATCAAGGTGAACAACGTCTCCCTCGACGAGCTCGTCCGCGGTCGGAAGGAGAAGCCGGTCCGCTGACCATGCCCGACGACGAGACGTCCCCGCCAACGCCTCCCGCGCCCGCGCAGGGACCGCCCGCGCCCCCGCCGCCCCTGGAGACGCCGATCCTCGACGCCCTCGCCGAGGAGGCCCCCGCCGGCAAGCCGAAGGCGGAGAAGAAGCCGCGGAAGAAGTTCACGTACAAGGTCCTCCTCTTCGAGAAGTACGACCTGGGCGAGGTCGTCGTGCACGATGCGGGCCTCGCGCGGCACATCAACCTCAGCCCAATCATCCTCCCGCACACGGGCGGGCGCTACGCGAACCGTCCCTTCGGGAAGGCGAAGGTCAACATCGTCGAGCGCCTCGTCAACGGCATGATGCGCACCGAGGTCTTCACGGGGAAGAAGTCGAAGGCGATCGCGGTCGTGCGCCTCGCGTTCGCGCGCATCGAGGAGCGCACGAAGCAGAACCCCGTCCAGATCCTCGTCGATGCGCTGGAGAAGGCGGCCCCGCGCGAGGAGGTCACCCGCCTGCGCTTCGGCGGCATCTCCGTCCCGCGCGCGGTCGACGTCGCCCCGTCCCGGCGCCTCGACATGGCCCTCCGGACGATCACGCAGAGCGCCGTCCAGGGCTCCTTCAGCTCGGCGAAGGGCGGGCGCGGCAAGCCCATCGAGCAGTGCCTTTCCGACGAGATCCTCCTGGCGGCGAAGGGCGACATGACGTCCCAGGCCATCCAGAAGAAGGAAGAGCTCGAGCGCGTCGCCGGCTCGGCGCGGTGAGGCGATACCCATGGGACGCAAGGAAGACAATATCAAGAAGGCGCAGACACTCATCCACAACAAGGAAGTCATCCGCAACATCGGAACGGCCGCGCATATCGACCACGGGAAATGCATCAGCGGCTCGTCGCGAGTATGGATCAATGGCGAGTGGATTCCCGCGGAGGACCTCTGGGAACGGTTCTCCGATCGCCCCGCGGTCCCCAATGCCCAAGGGGCCGAGGTCCGCGAGACGATCGAGGATTCACTCGTGACCCGCTCCCTCGAGACCCGTACGGGCGCGACCCGGTTCGCACAGATCACGCACGTGTGGCGCCTCCCCGCGACCACGCCCCTTCTTGAGGTGGAGACCCGCGACGGGCGGACGATCCGGACCACCCCTGAGCACAAGTTTGTGGCCGCCAACGGGCACACCCTGGAGTTCCGGGAGGCCCGCGACCTTCGCCTCGGGGATCGGCTGGCGGTCGCTCGGCGTCTTCCTTCCCGCCAGGACGAGGGTGGCTGGGACGATCTCGAAGCATCCCTTCTGACCCTTGCGGCGACCGAGCCGAGGTTCCAATTCCACCTTACCCCCGAGGGCAGCCGACGGCTCGGTATCCGGAACCCCGTTTCAGGAGAGGACCTGCTGTACACGGCCGGACGTGCAGGGATCCCGCCATCCCAGGTCTACAGGATGGTCGCGAAGCTTGTGTACCGAGCCACCCCGCGGAGCAAGCCGGCCGCCCCGATGTACCTTCCTCAACGATCCGCGATCGAGCGGACGTTCCGCTATCTCGGCCTGTTGTTCGGGGACGGCGACGGCAATGGTTTCCTCCATGGCGCAGACGAAGAACTGCTCGCCAACGCCCAGGCGGCCCTTCAAGGGTTGGTCCCCAAACCCCGCGTGGCCAGGCATCCGCCGCGTGTCCCGCGGTTGGAGCCCCGATCGAAGACTCTCCTCACGTTCCTCCACGTCGTCTTCGGGTACCCCACCCGCCAGAAGGCGCGCACGATGAAGCTCCCGAAGGTGCTGTTCGCGGCGCCCCTTCCCGTGGCGGCGGCGTTCATCCAGGGATACCTCGATGCCGATGGGACCGTCGAGCGAGGTCGGCGGGCCGTGTCCGTCTCCAGCGCGTCGCCGGCTTTCCTCGATGACCTGCATCTCCTGCTGCTCCGTTTCGGTGTCCGAGGGATTCTGGACTTCCAGAAGTCCACGACGACGCTCTACGTGTCGGGGTGGAGGAACCTCCATCGGGTCCCCGACTTCCGTGACAGCGAGAAAAAGGAGAAGGCGCGTGCGCTCGGCCAGAAGGCCGGGCCCTCGTATGTCGTCGACCTCGTCCCTGTGGATTGGAGCCGGATACCGACAAGCAACTGGAAGTCCAGGATGTACGACCACCTGGCCCAGACCCCCTCGCGGGAGTCGCTCCTCACCATGGTCGAGGGGGACCTGACGGACCTAGATGCGGTGCTCAGCGAGGATCTCGCGTTCATCGAGGTCCGGTCGATCCGGGAGGTCTCCGAGGAATGGGTGTACGACTTCTCCGTGCCCGGCCCCCGGAACTTCGTCGCGGAAGGATTCTACGTGCACAACACCACCCTCTCCGACTCCCTGATCGCCGGCGCCGGCATGATCTCCCAGGAGCTCGCCGGCCAGCAGCTCTTCATGGACTTCGACGAGCAGGAGCAGGCGCGCGGCATCACGATCAACGCCGCCATCGCCTCCATGGTCCACGAGCTGGACGGGAAGCAGTACCTGATCAACCTCATCGACACGCCCGGCCACGTCGACTTCGGCGGGGACGTCACGCGCGCCATGCGCGCCATCGATGGCGTGATCATCCTCGTGGACGCCGTGGAGGGCGTCATGCCGCAGTCGGAGACGGTCATCCGCCAGGCGATGAAGGAGCGGGTGAAGCCCGTCCTGTTCATCAACAAGGTCGACCGCCTGATCAACGAGCTCAAGGTGACCAAGGAGGTCATGATGCAGCGCTTCACGAAGATCATCACCGAGGTGAGCGCCCGCATCGTGAAGCTCGCCCCGGAGGGGCAGGAGAAGGAATGGGCCCTCAACGTGGAGGCGGGGACCGTCGCCTTCGGAAGCGCCGTGCACAAGTGGGCGATCTCCGTCCCCTTCATGCAGAAGAGCAAGATCACGTTCAACGACATCTACGACTATTGCCAGAAGGGGGAGATGAAGGAGCTCGCCAAGAAGGCGCCGCTCCACCAGGTCGTCCTCGAGATGGTGATCAAGCACCTTCCGAACCCGCTCACCGCGCAGAAGGTGCGCGTCCCCGTGATCTGGAAGGGCGACCTCGACTCCCACGTCGGGAAGACCATGCTGGCGGTGAACGAGAAGGGCCCCGTCGCGTACATGATCACCAAGATCATCATGGACCCCCAGGCCGGCGAGGTGGCCGCCGGACGGCTGTTCTCGGGCACGGTCCGCCGCGGCCAGGAGCTCTGGGTCAGCGGGATGCCGAACCCGCAGCGCGTGCAGACGGTCGCGATGATCGTCGGCGCGGACCGCGTCCCCGTCGAGGAGATCACCGCCGGGAACGTCGTCGCCTGCATCGGCCTGAAGGACGCGATCGCCGGCAGCACCGTGAGCGACGACAAGGAGATGCAGCCGTTCGAGAGGATCGTCCACTACTCCGAGCCGGTCGTCACGATCGCGATCGAGTCCAAGTCCACCGCCGACCTCCCGAAGCTCGTCGACGCCCTCCGCTCGCTCTCCAAGGCGGACCCCAGCATCCGCGTTCAGATCGACCAGGAGACCGGGCAGCACCTGATGTCCGGGATGGGGGAACTCCATCTGGAGATCACCCGGTACCGCGTCGAGAACGACTACAAGGTCCCGATCACCCACGGCGTCCCGATCGTCGTCTACCGCGAGAACGTCTCGGGGAAGGGCGGCCCGTTCGAAGGGAAGTCCCCGAACAAGCACAACAAGTTCTATTTCGTCGTCGAGCCGATGGCCGAGAACATCGTCCAGGCGATGAAGTCCGGCGTCATCCCCAGCGGCCAGCGGATCAAGGACGCCAAGGCCCTCGAGAAGACGTTGCGGGAGATGGGCATGGAGCGCGACGAGGCGCGGAGCGTCGTGTGGATCCACGAGGGGAACATGCTCCTCGACATGACGAAGGGGATCCAGAACCTCCACGAGACGATGGAGCTCGTCAAGGACTCCTTCATCGAGGCGATGGACCGCGGCCCGCTCGCCGCCGAGAAGTGCACCAGCCTGAAGGTGAGCCTCTACGACGCGAAGCTCCACGAGGACACGATCCACCGCGGGCCGGCCCAGGTCATCCCCGCCGTCCGGAACTCCATCTACGGCGCGATGTGCCAGGCCGGGCGCATCCTCCTCGAGCCGATCCAGAAGCTCTACCTCAACTGCCCGCAGGAGGTCATGGGCAACGCCCTCGGGGACATCCAGGCGCGCCGCGCCGTCATCGAGGACATCCAGCAGGAGGGCGAAGCGACGATCATCAGCGCGCGCACGCCCGTCGCCGAGATGTTCGGCTTCGCGAACTCCATCCGTGGCGCGACCCAGGGCCGCGTCATCTGGAACACGGAGAACGCGGGCTTCGTCCCGGTGCCGACGAGCCTCATGGCCGAGGTCGTGAAGAAGATCCGCGAGCGGAAAGGCCTGCCCCCGACGCCGTACGACGAGGCCTACTACTCCGGGTGAGGTTCCCCGGTCCGGAGACGTCCTCTCCCCCTCGGGGACGAGAAGACATATATAGCCCCCCCTCTTAGGCCGCACTCCCAAGGAGGCCAACCTATGGCAGTCAAGCCCCACCTGAACCTGGTGTTCATCGGCCACGTCGACCACGGCAAGTCGACCACGGTCGGCCGCGTCCTGTTCGACACCGGGAACTTCGACGCCCACGAACTGGAGAACCTGAAGAAGGAGGCGGAGACGCTCGGCAAGGCGACGTTCGAGTTCGCCTTCATCATGGACCGCGTGAAGGAGGAGCGGGAGCGCGGGCTGACGATCGACGTCGCCCACCGCAAGTTCGACACGCAGAAGTACTACTTCACGATCATCGACGCCCCCGGCCACCGGGACTTCGTGAAGAACATGATCACGGGCACGTCGCAGGCCGACGCGGCCGTGCTCGTCGTGAGCGCCGGGGAGGGCGTGCAGGCGCAGACGAAGGAGCACATCTTCCTCGCGCGCACCCTGGGGGTCTCGCAGCTCATCGTCGCGATCAACAAGATGGACGTGACGAAGCCGCCCTACGACGAGGCGCGCTTCAACGAGGTCAAGACCGAGGTCATCGGGCTCCTGAAGGCCGTCGGGTTCAAGACGGACGCGATCCCCTTCATCCCGATCTCGGCCTACAAGGGCGACAACATCACGAAGCCCTCCGCGAACCTCGGGTGGTGGAAGGGGAAGTCGCTGGTCTCGCAGTTCGACGACATCAACGTCCCCGAGAAGCCCACGGACAAGCCGCTGCGCCTGGCCATCCAGGACGTCTACTCGATCACGGGGATCGGCGTCGTGCCGGTCGGCCGCATCGAGACGGGCACCATGAAGCCGGGGATGAAGGTCTCCTTCCAGCCCTCCAACAAGGTGGGCGAGGTCAAGTCGATCGAGATGCACCACGAGCAGCTCGAGTCGGCCGGCCCGGGGGACAACGTCGGCTTCAACGTGCGCGGCGTCGAGAAGAACGACATCCGCCGCGGCGACGTCGTCGGCCCCGCCGACAACCCGCCGACCGTCGCGAAGTCCTTCACCGCGCAGATCATGGTCTTGAACCACCCGTCCGTGATCACGGTCGGGTACACGCCGGTGTTCCACTGCCACACGGCCCAGGTCGCGTGCACCTTCGAGGAGCTCACGAAGCTCCTGGACCCTCGCACCGGCGCCGTGAAACAGGAGAAGCCGGACACGATCAAGACGGGCGACGCCGCCATCGTGAAGATCCGGCCGGCGAAGCCGATGGTGATCGAACCCGCCAAGGCGTTCCCCCAGCTCGGGCGGTTCGCCATCCGGGACATGGGGCAGACCGTCGCCGCCGGACTGTGCGTCGACGTGGAGAAGCGCTAGGCCCGTCGCGGGGCCTGTGTGCGGGGGAGTCGGAAACTTTGCCGCAGAAGGCCAGGATATCGCTCGAGGGCATGGACCCCCGCAAGGTCGACAGCGTCTGCGCGCAGATCAAGGCCATCAGCGAGAAGACCGGCGTCGCGATGAGCGGGCCGATCCCCCTACCGACGAAGCGCCTTCACGTCCCCGTGCGGAAGTCGCCGGACGGCGAGGGCTCGGAGACCTGGGACCGCTGGGAGATGCGCATCCACAAGCGCCTCATCGACCTCGACGCGGATGAGCGCGCGCTTCGCCAGCTCATGCGCATCCAGGTGCCGGACGGCGTGAACATCCAGATCGTCCTGCGCTCGTAGGACGCTCAAGGGTTCCGGCGTTCAGATTCAAGATTGAGCCAGCCGCGCACGAAGTCGATGGTGATATTGAACCGTCGAAGGAAACTGAGTCCCAGCAGGCCGTCGACGAACCCGCTCGCCGGGAGTTCATGGAGTGCCGCTTCCACGCCCAACGCCACGGCCCGGCCGACGCGCACGGCGGGGATCGTGACAACGGCCACCGGGAGGTCGCCGCTCGCGGTCGTCATCGAAATCCGCCGCGCGCCCACGGTCCCGATTCCTGCCGCCTCAAGCGCTGACGGCGGGAAGACGCACAGGGTCGCCCCGGTGTCCACGGCGACCTGAAGGGTACGCTCGCCGGCGTCCCCGCGGATTGTGGCCATGGCGAGAATCCCGCTTGCCCTGGGGTCGAATCGAATCCGCACTCCGCGAGACATGGTCCGACCCTAGAACCCGAGGATGTACCCCGGCTTCGGCACTCGGCCGGTGTAGAAAACGCACAGGTGCGGCGAAGGCGCCCGGAGGGCTCGGTAGGCGGTCGCGCGGCTCTTGCTATGAACGATGACTCGACCACTGACCTCTCCTGAGGGCCCCTGACGATGGACCTCCATGACAACCCACTGGTTTGGGTACCGGCGTTTCGCTTCTCGCTGGGTGATTACCGCCATGCAGGTTCTCCAGCCCCGAGTGGGGTAATAGCCTTTTCGATGCATGAGATCCCCGTGCATCTCTAGGCTCAACTCGACACTCACCGTCGAGCCTGGTCTGCGCAATCACGGATCGTCATGCGCCTGGCGGTCGAACGCGTCGGCTCATTCGGCGGTGGTGAGGAGCCCGGAAGGCCTTCGCGGCGGTAACCGCGCTCCTGTCTTCACAGGACGTCGTCTCGTCGCGACCGTTCCACGGGCTCAGCCGGCTCCGGCGTTGCGGGTTCCTCGGTCTCTTCAGGCTCGGGTTCTGGCTCAGGGACACGTCTTGCTGCAGGCGCCTTCTTCTTCGGCTTCCGCGGCGGGGGCTGCTCCATCGGCGCCTCAGGGGTCTCCGCCACCCCGTGGCCGGTGTCGACCTCCGCGCCCACGGGCTGCATGTGCCCGAGCTCGTCGAACGGCTTGGCCCGCTTCCGCCCCTTCATGACGATCAGGAGAACGACAAGGAACACGACGACCACGATCAGCAGCACCCAGGCCCAGATGTTGAACGGGGACGCGTTCGGGTTCACACCGGGGGTGGGCGTGACGAGCCAGGTCACCGTGACCTGTCCGACCTGGAGGGAGCCGTCCGTGGCGGTGATCGAGAGGCTGTAGGTCCCGGGCGGGAGGTTCGTGAAGGTCCAGTTGTCCCCGGCGACGGGGAAGTCCGGCTCGTTGTTCAGCTTGAGGCGGACGCCCGTGACGCCGCTCGCGGTGTCCACGACGATCCACCTCACCGCCATCGTGCCGTTCGTCGACGTCGTGTTCGCCAGGGGCTCCAGGACCGTGAAGGCCGGCAGCGTCGCGTCCACCTGGATCGTCCGCACGACCGGCGGGTCGAGGACGTTCCCCGCGCGGTCGGTCGCGCGCACGCTGAGCACGTACGACCCGTCCCCCGGCAGGGTCGGAGTGTAGAACGTGTCCGTCCCGACGTCGACCCAGAGCCCGGAGTCCACGCGGACCTGGACCGAGGCGATCCCGGAGACGGTGTCGTTCATCGTCCAGGACACCAGGGGGCTCGTCGTGAGGACCCACGTCGGCGCAGGGTCCGGCGTGAGGATCGTGACGACGGGCGGCGTGTAGTCCACGGTGGTGTTCGCCCACGAGGAGGGCACGGGCTGCCGGTTCCCCGCCACGTCCTGGGCGATCGCGTAGAAGCCGTAGCGCCCCTGCCCGCTCAGGAGGCGGGCGTCGAGCGTGAAGGTGACGTTCTCGAGGGCGGAGGTGTTCAGCCGCGAGAAGTTCCCTCCGTTGTGGTTCCCCCAGAGCTCCACGGAGGCGAGCGCGACATCCTCGCTGGCGAGGACGGTGACGTTGAACACGGGTGATGTGATGAAGAGCGGCAGGCCGTTCGGGGCCGCGCCGGGCGGGCCGGTGTCGATCGTGGTCCAAGCCTGCGCGGGGCCCGGGGCCGGCTCGCGGCGGCTCGCGTTGTCCTGCGCGAGCACGGCGAACTCGTACGTCCCGTCTGAGGCGGCGGTGAACACGTAGGGGGAGACGTCGTCCGTCCCCAGGAGCGTCCAGAGGAACGGCGGGCCGGCAGTCCGGTAGTAGATCTCCACGAAGGCCAGGCCGCTCGTCACGTCCGAGGCGGACCAGTTCAGGACGATCACAGGGTCGTTCGTCAGGTTGACCAGGGGGGCGAGCGTCGAGACGGGGTCGGTCTTGTCCAGGTGGATCGTGGCGTTCTTCGTCATCTCGACGTTCCCGGCGATGTCCACGGAGTAGAACTCCAGGAGGTGGACGCCCTCGGTCGTGAAGGTGACCGAGACGCCGGTGAGCCAGGTCCCCCCGTCCACGCGGAAGTACGTGGTTCCTGGGCCTCCGGTGACCATGAAGGTCTCCTGGAAGTCCGTCTGGTGCCACGGGACGATCGCCGGGGAGAGGGTGGTGAGCGGAGCGGCGGTGTCCACGGTCACGTTCGCATCGGGGAATCCGGGCGCGGCCTCCACATTGCCCGCGTCGTCCGTCGCGATGGAGTAGAACTCGTAGAACCCGTCGCCCGTCGCGGCGGTATCGAAGGTGAACGCGTACGGCCAGATCGTGTCGGTGCCGTACCGGCTCCAGTTGCCCGCGTCCTTCCTCGACCACAACTCGACCGAGGCGACCGCGGTGTCGTCCGTGGCGGTCGCCGCCACGGCCACGAGCGTGCTGTTGGACAGCGCGGGGACCGGCGGGATCACCGCCGAATCCGGAAGCGTCGTGTCCACGCTGAACGAACTGACGGCGCAGGCGGGCTCCACGTTCCCGAGGTCGCTCGTCCCGCAGACCTCGACCATGTGCGGGCCGGAGGGGAAGGAGAGATTGAACGCGAACGACTCGGCATCGGAGTCCAGCGCGCCATCGAGGGCGGCGAGCAAGACCCAGGTCCCGCCGTCGACGCGGTACGAGACGTTCGCGACCTCGGCGAGCTGGATGTCGGCGCCCGCGTCCTGCGGGTTGAGGTTCGGGAGCGCCGCGATCGTCGTCGTGCCGCCGAAGGAGAGGTTGACGCCGGGGTTCAGGGCCGGGGGCTGCACGGTCAGGGTCGTGTCCGGCGCGACGTCGACGACGTCCAGGATCGAGTCGGTGTCCGCGTCCTGCCATCCGATCTGTTCGCGCGTCCCGAGGGAGAGGCAGGTCGGAAGGCCCGTGTCCATGAGGCATCCACTGCCCTCGTTGTCCCCCGCCGCGAAATAGCCCGAGGCCTCCGAGAGCCCGTTGTACTCGTCCGTGGCGTAGAAGATGTGCGCGAACTCGTGGGCCATGACCTCGTCCATGAGCGCGGCCCCCTTGGCGCCGTTGTCCGTCGTCATGAACAGGTACGGCCCGCCGAAGTAGGAGTAGGCGAAGGCGGACGTCCCGCCGCCGGGCGCCGCGAACATCCCGTCGGTGTCGTTCTCGCTGTCGATCACGAAGACGGAGAACGCCCACGGGGTGCCACGTGCCGTGCGCAGGTCGTTCAGGTAGGCGCGGGCACGCGCGGAGACGGGACCTGAGTACCCCTTCTGCGCCATCACGTCGGCGACCCAGAGGTTGTCCTCGCAGGAGAACGCGCCGCCGCCATCCCACCCGCAGACGTGGTTGATCGGCTCGATGGACACGTTGTAGAACTCGAACGCGAGGTCGAAGGTCAGGCTGGCGGCCGGCTCGAGCCCCGCCCACCAGGTGAGGGCATCGTTGATCTCCGACTGGGCCAGGGTGAGCTCCGGGGCGGTCCAGTTCTCCGTCTGGGTCTCCGCAGAGCCGTTGCTCTCGACGAAGAAGGCGGTGACCGCAACGCGGCCGTAGAGGTACTCGGACGTGTCCGCGATCCCGGCGGTGTGTCCAAGAGGGCCGGGGCCCCCGCCATCGGACCCAGGGCCTGGAGGCGTCGCGATCCCGGTCGCGAGCGGCGCGGCGGGGGAGATCAAGAGCAGGAGCGATAACACTGGCAGCAGCCTGGTGGCGGTCATTCCCATCCCGGGGCACCGCAGGACGGCGCCCTCTCTTAACCGTTTCGCGGCAGGGTTCTGTCCCATCAAAGGGGCATGGAAAGGGTGTCCCGCCGCGGGAGATGAGCGGATGCCGAGACTCAATCTAGGCGCGGCGATGACGCTCCCACCGGGTCGGAGGCACAGCGAGCGGCTCAATGCCGCTTCGAGGGCTTTCCGGCCTGAACGGAGACCGACACCTTTCCAGTGGCCGCCTCGACGGTCCAGGCGAGGGTGGAACCGTTCTCCGCTCCCAGGATCGCCGCCACCGCCTCGGGGATCGTCGTCCTCACGGAGGCAGACCCCGCCATCGTCCTCAGGACCTTGGAAGTGAACGTCCGCGGCATGGAATCCCTGCGTCCCCTCATCGCCGCCGACCCGATAGACTTTGCCCTCTCTGTTGGCCTCCACGTCAGGCAAATGTTTATCCTCTGTGCCGCCTTGTGATTAGGCAATTAGCAGGGCAATCACGGGGGAGGGCGCGAGCATGACGTTGAAGGACCCGAGAGCGCAACGGGGTTTGCAGATCTTGGCGGCCGGGGGAGACTCCGTCGTCCGGGTTTCCCAGGGGCACTACCGCGTCCGCAGCCAGTCCGGGAGCGGGTCCTACGACGTGCGAAGCGAAGGCGTTCGCTGGACATGTCCCTGTGCGGATTACCAGCGGAAGTCACAGTTCTGCAAGCACTGCTGGGCGGTGGAGCTGAGCCTCCGCATCCGGGCCGATGTCGAGGGGAGTGAGAGGCCTCCTGCCACCGCCGAAACCATTCGGCAGGTCCCGGAGTGCCCGAAGTGCGGCTCGTCCCAGGCCGTTCGTGTTGGGGTCAGGCGGTGTGGCAAGGGGGAGGTCCAGCGCTTCCAATGCAAGGCGTGCGGCCGCAAGTTCGTCGTCGACGACGGGTTCTCCCGCCTTCATGTACCCCCCCGGGCCGTCGTGGCTGCCTTCGACCTGTGGGCGAAGAAGGTGTCCTACCGCCAGATCGCCCATCACCTCCGCGACGTGCACCTGATCGCGGTGGGCAAGAGCACCGTCGAGCGGTGGGTCCGCCGGCTTGCCTCCCGCATCGCCGCGTACGCGGACCGGTGCGGGCCACAGGTGGGGGAGGTCTGGCACGCGGACGAGACCACGGTGAACGTGGACGGGAAGCTGCGCTACACCTGGAACGTCATGGACCACGAGACGCGGTTCTGGCTCGCCTCCCAGATCTCCGAGGCGCGGAGCGTGGAGGATGCCCGAAGGCCGCTGAAGGCCTCCAGGGAGGTCGCCGGCATCCGGCCCCGGGCCCTCGTCACCGACGGCCTGCCGGCCTACAAGGACGCCGTGTGGGCCGAGCTCCACACGTGGAAGGACCCCACGGCGCACCTGGTCATCCCGCCGCTCCGGAAGGTGCCGACCGACAGCGGCAGCGGCGGCGTCCATCCCGGCAACAACATCGTGGAGCGGCTGCAGGGGACGCAGCGGGAGCGGACGAAGGTGCTGCGGGGCTTCGACTCCGGCCCGACGGCCCAAGTGCTGATCGATGGATACCGGGGCTACTACGACCTCGTTCGGCCGCACATGGGTCTCGGCGGGCGGACTCCTGCCGAGGCGGCGGGGGTCCCGATCCCCACCGTGGAGGGGGAGGGGCGGCTGATGGCGGTGCTCGTCGCCGCCAACCGGCTGCGGCGGCGGGACCGACATTGATCACTCGCTCACCTCCTCGTTACTTCCGTCTTGAGCTTGCTCTGAACTTCATCTTGCGAGCCTTGCAGAACTTCTCCGCTGCCTCGAACTTCTTGCGGGTGACGGGGTTCCCGAGGAACTGGGTGCCCTTGATCTCGTGGAGTTCAACGTTCCCGTCGGTCATCTCGACGAGGAAATCTGGGGCGAAGGTGTGGAAGGCCCCGTTCTCGTCGTAGTAGGGGATTCGGATGCCGTGGTTCTTGGTCCACTTCCTCACTTTCGGATCGGCCTCAAGGCTTTCCATGTATTCCCTCTCCCATGCGGAGTCGTAGAACTCGATGGAGTAGGCGCTCTTCTTCGGGTCCTCGAACCCGCCGTGCTCCGATGTGGGCATCACACACCTCCCAGGATTCCGGCCACGATGGGCTTGGTGAAGTTCCTCCGCACCGATTCCATGCTCGCGAGGGCGAACTCCACATCCTGCCGATCTGCCTGCCCGAGAGGGGCTCCCCTGAAGATCTTCTTGACGACGTGGTCCATTATGGCGCTATACAGTTTCCCTTTCTTCAGACCGCCGAAGTTCCCTTGGAAAAGCAGGTCAGTAGCCACTGAGGCTAGTTCCTTCCTGAGTTTCTCGCGAAGTTCGTCGAGGGTCATCTCCTTTTCCTCGACCCCCCCGTTCTCTACTTGAGTCTCGACATCGCCGGGCAGGACCTCCATCGTCTTGTTCTGGTCGAGATACTTGGCATGGATGCTCAACATCTTGGTCCGGCTGATTATCCACGCCTCCCGGTCGTACTCGAATTCATCGAGGATTTCCTGCCAGTTCTTAGCGACCTCCCCCTCCGTTATCTCGCTCCTCTGTTTCTCGAAGTCGATCTTCGTCTCGAACTCCGGCGCGGGGACTATGATAAAGTTCTCCGGGCGGACAAGGCGCTGGACCTTGGGCTCGGCAGGAATGTCCTCGTCGCCCAAGTCCTCGTCGGCCAGGACATTCTGGCGAATCTTGCTGACGGACACCAGCCGCCAGAGCCAGTCGTGCTGCAGTCTGGGGTGATCCACAACGGCCAGAATCTCGGACTCCGAGGGGTCCCGGATAATCCTCCGCAGGCCCCTACCGATAACCTGCTGGCCATAGACGGGGGACGAGAACTTCCTCAGGAGGAGGATGACCGACACCTCTTTCACGTCCCACCCTTCGCGCAGCATCATGACGCTCACTACGGCATCGTAGGGGCTGTCGGGCTTCCCGATGTCGCGTGCGTCCTCCCGGTCCTTTTCGTCCGATTCCTCCGTGACCAGCAGCGCCTTGACGTTGAAAGTCTCTTGAAGAACCTTCTGCGCTCGCTCACCCTCGGCGATGCTCATGGTGACCACGAAGAGGAGGGGCTTGTATCGACCCTTCGCTCGCCTCTTCTGCTCCTTGAGTCTGTCGAGGGCGAGCGCCATCTGCTTCTTCATAGGCTCCGGATCGAGAACCCACTGGAACGGCTTGATGTTCTTCTCTGCCTCCTCGAACTCCTTGTCGAGTTCGGTGATCCTCCTCTTCTCGCCCGTATCCGGGTTCGTGTAGATCAGTTCGACCGCCTTGACCTCGGGGTGGTAGACCACGATGGACTTGATGATGTGGTCGTCAAGGGCTTGGTTAATGTCGTAGTGAAAGACCATCTCAGAGTCGATGGGTTGGGCGTCGGCCCTGTCCGGAGTCCCTGTGGTGTCGAGTCTGAACCGGCACTTCGTCGAGAGGGTCGCCAGGACGTTGCTGTATTCCGGGGCCGGCGTATTGTGGGCCTCGTCGTTGAAGATTGCGATGTCGCCGATGTAGTTCATCACGAATGCGAGGTTGCGCCTGCCGGTGATGTTGGACTCGTAGAATTGCTGGATGTTGCCGAGGATGACGCCAGCAGTGAGCATGCCCTGCGGGGCTGCACCGCTTCCGAGGGTCATCAGGTCCAGTTCGTTAAGATAGCGTTCCTCGTCTCGCTTCGGAAAAAACCCGTAGTCCCTGAAGATCCTCTTGGTTCTTAGGTCGGCCTCAAGGCGGTCGCGGACGATGAGGTTCGGGACGAGGATGAGGAACTTGTCCACGCCATGTGCCACCTTGAGCCATGCGATTATGGCGGCGATGGCCGCAGTTTTCCCGCCGCCGGTCACGACGTTCAGGAGCTGGTTCTTCATGCCAAGTTTCTCGTAGGCGAAGACGGCCCGGATGATTGCCCGCTTGATATGGGGAAAGAGAGCGTTGGGTTGCGCGGGATGGAGCAGGTTGTCCATAAACATCCACGTCTTCGGGTTGTCGGTCGGGTATCCGTCGGTTTGCCACTGCTCGAACTTGTCTTTGTGGGGCTGGAATGCGTCGTACATCAGGACACCGACATGTCGAAGACTTCGGTCTTCTCGCCCCCGCGGTCGTCTTGGACCTTGCAGGCCACCTTCCATTTCCCGGCCCCTGGGAACTCATAGGTCACGGTCAACGTTGGATTGCCTTTGTCGCCCCGGATGAACGAGTATCCCCTTGTTGAGGCGAAGCGGCCCTCGAAATCGAAGTCCCATTGGACGTTCATGACCTTACCACCGGGATTCATCGAGGCGGACTCCGAAATGTCGAACTCGTAGGTCTTCGGCCCAACGCGCTTGTGGCTGATCCGGACCTCGGGTGGGAGGATGAAGGCGAGCAGGTCGGCATACTCCTTGTGCCTGGACACAATGTGGCTCCTGAACTCGTGAGACTCGATTTGGACGAGCGCAATCTTCACGAGGTCCACGGTGACACTGCTCTCCGCCTCGATCCTCTGCGAAGCCTTGACCGCTGAATCGGCGAACGACCATGCCAGCATGGTCCCGCGGTTCTTCCCCTTCTTCGTTACGAGCGCCTTGGCGAAATCTAAGACGGCGTCCTTGGTTACTTTCTCGTCTTGGGACGCGGGACCGACATAGAGCGGGACCCCGTCCTTGTAGCCGTGGACTGCGTCGTCAGTGCTTGCCAATCTCCCGTTGTACGCAGCGATTACGAACTGGCGGAACTCCACGTTCGAGAGCTTCGTTAGGGACGGAACCTCATAGATGCCCCAGTGCTCAACGGAGATGTCGGGGGTTGGTGTGATTAGATGTTGCACGGTCTTGGAGCCACCTTCGGGTTTCATGACCTGCTTCGTTAAGCGGTCTGCCGTAATGGCCACAGCGATACGAGAATTGTCGCAGGCGATCCATCGCCGGTTCAGTCGCTGCGCGACAGCGGGGGTAGTTCCCCCTCCGCAGAAGAAGTCAGCCACGACCCCGCCCTTGTTAGACGATGCGCTGATTATTCTGTCCAACAACCCCTCAGGTTTCTGAGTCGGATAGCCAATCCTCTCAGGGTTTGCACCCAGGACATGGTTAATGTCATTCCAAACGTCGTGCATTGGGGCACCGGGTGAATTGTTTTCCAGCACCTCTTTGGTCGTCTCGCCTCTAACTTGCTTGCCCTTGAATCTCTTTAGAGTTGCAGCCGAGAGCGCTTGATAGGGCTGGTTCCAAACTCGAGCCTTTCCTTTGTCATAAACGAGAACGGTGTCATGGTCCTTTTGGAAGAGTGGCGCGGTTGAGGGCCAACGGCGATACCACCAGACAATTTCATTACGGAACGCATCATAGCCGAAAATCTTGTCCATCTCCACTTTCACGTAGTGGACTGCGTGCTGGTCGAGATGGACATAGATAGTACCGTCGGGCTTCAACAGCCGCTTCATCTCCAGAAGCCGAGCGTTCATCCAGGTGAGGTAACCCGGCATCCCACCCTCCCAGATATCGGAGAACGACCGGACCTCATTCGCATCTCCAAATATGATATTGTATTGCTTGCCGGAGAAGAACGGCGGATCGATGTAGATCAGGTCGATCGAATTCGAGGGCAGCATCCGCATGACGTGGAGGTTGTCGCCAAAGAACAGGCGGTTCGGCTCAAACTCCGGATGTCCGAAGGAGATGCGTTCGACCCGCTGGAACGGGAGCGAGATTCGCGGGTAGATGACGTAGTATTGCTTCTCCCGGTCGCACCCGAGAGGCAGCTCATCAACCGGGATGCTGCCGAAGCGGCGCGGGACCTTGTAAAACTCCTTCTGTTCCGGAAGAACGGTAGTCTCGGGTTCTTCGAGCGGGGGACTTTCTTGGGAGAACTCCTCCAGTTCCGGCACTGTACCCTTGTTCTCTTCAGGCCCCAGATTGTTTCCAGGGCTGGAGCGTGCCTGCTTCTTCTCCTTGCGCGGCATGACGTTGAGGAGCCTACCAGTGCACCCCGCTTTTAGCCTTTCTCATCTTGCTGTCCGCCTCGCCTCGTTGGAGAACTACCCGAACATCCCGCGGAACGCGTCGATCCCGCTCATCGTCGCCTCGAACACCTTGCGCTCCAGCGGGGTCACCGTCTCGTCTGGTTCTTGAACTGGACCCTCCAGGGGCCTCCCGCAACGTGGTCGCGCCCTCACCGCCGGGGAGGACCTGGGTGCCTGGGGAAGATGACACGTACCAACGGACTCCGACCCGGTCCCTTGGGACCCAGGCCCGGTGCGAGGGCACCCGCCCCTGGTACCCATGAACGCAGGCCGGGTACGGTGGGGACCAACTCCGGTACCCCAGGACGTAAGCCGTGTCCCACGGTACCGTGGCCGGGTTCCTCGGGGACCGGGGAGGGTACTGCGGGACCCACCCCCGGTCTCACGGGACTGCAAGAAGGTCCCGCGGGTACGGAGCCGGGTACCGTGGGACCCTGGCCGGGTACCGTGGGACAACGGTCCGTCCCCGCGGGGACGAAACCGCCGCCAACTCGCTTTGGTTGTCTACGCCGACGGCACCGGTGTCGGCACCGGCCTGTGGAGCTTGCTCCGGAACCGCTTCAGCGTCACCGCGTCGGGCGTGCTCTTCCCGTAGGCCCCCGCGGCGGCGTCGATGGCACCCGAGGTCAGCATGTAGTTCGCCTTGTCCGCCTGGTTGAAGGCGATCGTCGAGTTCCGCAGGGAGGCCTTCTGGCTCTCCTGGAACTGGTCCGCACCGATTACGTTGTCCAGGCTGGCGCGCATCTGGGCGATCCAGTAGTCGGCGTTGATCCCCTTGCGGGTGAGCTCCACGCGGTGCTCGATGTACCACTTCAGCGTTCTCTCCGTCGTGTTCGTCCGGTCAGCGAAGGTCAGCTTTCCCATGCTCTCGCATCCTTGGCGGCGTTCCCCGCCGCGGGAGGACGAATGGCACGGCATACTTAATCGGCGGCGGCCCGGTTCTCGGCGGTGAGAACGAGGGGGTTCAGCCGCCTTGCCCGGGCCGGTCCGGCCCCCGCCGCCGGGGCGGTGGCGGTTTGTGGAGGTAGTCGACGCTGGCGGCGTCGTTCGGCATGCCGAGTCCGGCGGCAACGCGGACGGTCTCGGCGCGCAGCATCGCGGCCATGGCCCCGGCCGCCTTCTCTTCGCGCTCGGCCGCGCGCAGGCGTTCGGCGCCGGTTTCGGAGTCCTCGATGGCGCGCTCCAGCTCCGAGACGATCCGATCGTAATCCAAGGCCTTCGCGCGGATCTCGTCCGCGTGGTCCCGGAGGAAGGCCAGGAGTTCCTTCGCCACCGCCACGGTCCTCTCGTGGTCCGGCGCGCCGTGCATCGCGCCGCCAGCCCAGAACGTGGGATAAAAGCCCTCCGGGGCGGATATCAAGCGGGACAGCGGCAGGAACCCGCCACACCGCCTACCCGGACTCGGCGAGGTCCCGAAGCCCGCCCGCCACCGCCGCGACGGTGCCTTCCAGGCTCCCTTTGAGAAGACGGTCCACCTCCTCCTCGGAGACCGCCATAGCGTTCCGGTCCCCCGCCAACTCGGCGTCGTAGTAGGTATCGATCGCCTTGCGCAGGACCCGCCTCATCCCCGCCACAGGCATGCCGAAGTCGCGGTAGCCGCGGGCGTTCCGCGTGAGGAGGTCGAGGAAGCTCTCGGCCAGGGCCATGGGGTTCTTGCGCGGCGGCGTGTTGCCTCCCCCTTGAGGCATAGGTTGGCGGGAGAGGGGTTAAGAGTTGCGTTCGCCAATGTCCTCTTTCGGGGAATGATCGGCCTCGGGAGAACACATGGCGCACGAGACCCATTGGACCTCGTTCCACATCAAGGTACGCCCATCCCAGCCGCGAGCGCCAAGCGAACTAGCCATCGGCTAGGAGGACCCATCCCAGAGCGGCCAGCGACGAAGGCAGAAGTCAATCAGGCTAGTTGTCCTCTTCTCAATGCTGTCCTTCCCGAACATCTCCCCGCGCTCATGCTGGCCTGTAAGGCTGATGCCTAGTTGTCGCGTGGAGGGACAGGTGCTGGCCTTGTACAATCGGTCGTCTTGGGCTTTTTGTTCGGGCGTCTTTTGTTGCGCCGCGCTGTTGATGGCCCTTTCGACGACCGTCAGGTTCCCGAGTCTGTGGATCTGTTCACCGTATTGCAGCAAGTCAGCAAACCCGCGTCCGTTTGTGGAGAAGGTAGGACTCTGTGCCAGGATGTGATCGATTGTGGGAATCAACTCCTTGAGTCGTACGAGCTCCGGCATGGTAGACGGCGAACCCACTTGCTTCTTGTGGGCATCTTCGTCCCATTCAAGAAGGATGTGACGCGCCCCTTCGTTCTGCTCGTAGACATTCCCATCAAGGCTGTGCCGGAAGAGTGAGTCGTCCATGAAGTCCTCGACGAACTCTCCGAGCCGCTGAGCAATCTCAGTCGCGGGCAACCTTCGCGACTCGCTAGCAAGCTGGGCTAAGTCCTTCTCCGGTGTGGTGCCTCGGGTCTTGTAGACCCTAAGGTCCGCTGTCTCAATCATGTCCAGGAGCGTCGCCTCGTTGCCAGTCAGAGGCTTCGCCGCCAAGAGCCCCAACATCTCCAAACGTGTGATCAGCGGGTACATTTGGGCTGACAGGGGGAGGTTCGTGAAAACTTTGAAGTACGCCGGTTCCTCCGAGGCCCGGCGAAGGAGGGATGCGAGGGCTTCAAAGAACTTCGCGAGGTCCTTGGAGTAGTCATCAATGAATTCCTTGCACTCCTGAGCGGAACTCGCCCGTAGGTGCTTCGAAAAGGGCTTCAGAAACTGGCCAAGGACCTCTTCGGCAGTGTATCTGTAGTCGTGGTAGTCTGACGGGTAAGCGAGAAAGTGATATCGCAGTACAGAGTCTTCGGTGAAGGGGTCCCTTGCGATTAGTTGGATGTCGAGGCCTTTCCCAGCCTCCTTGATCAGGTCGAAACTCCGGAATATGCGGCCGAATCTGGATTGTAGTTCGCTGTCGAGAAATCCACCCAGGTAGCGGCTTGAGGTGTAGATGAGGAAGCTCTTCACCTTGTCGAGCGTGGCGAGCGGGCGGCCGCGGTCGTTGACCGTCTCGAAGGTCCTAATGGCGCTCCCTTCATCCTCCTCGACAAACTCCAAGACATAGAGCTGCTCAATACCTTCGATCCAACGCCCGACCTCCTTCGGATCCCCCGAAGCGAGATCATCGACCCGGTCCCGAATCCTAGCGAACGCCTCTTGGAGCCTTCTCTGGCCCCCTGTATTGGGCGCGGGGTCCTCCGCGGCGATTAGCTTGAGGAAGAACTCCTGATTCTCTCCCAGGAGTGTCAAGCGAAACCTTCCCCCGCTCCGGATGTACCGGTCCTCGAAAACGACACGTTTCACACTCTCGGACGGTGGTAGCTTGTCCACGAGGGCGCGCAACAGCATGGTTAGTGTTGTCAGTCGCTGTTGGCCATCAACGATATCAAAGGTGTCTTCGCCCTTTCGACGGGCAAGGATGAACGTGCCGAGGTAATGCGTTCCCTTGGTTGAAAGTGCCTCGTTTACATCCGTCCATAGGTCGTCAACGTTTGATGGCGCCCAAGCGTAATCCCGCTGGTATGCTGGAACCCGCATGAACTTGGCAGTGTAGAATTTCTCTAGCGTGGTCTTCTCCACGGGTATTCCCCGGGGCCGGAACGCCTGTGACCAGATAAGACCTTCCGTTCCGAGGACTACCAGTGCGCGTTCCTCCCACGGGGAGCAGGAGGACAGGCTTGACAGGGGGGTTCTGTCACAGCCTACGATACGCCGAATCCATGTTCGCCAGGCGGGGCACTAGCTGTCTGCCGGCAGGAATTACCCGGAAGCATGAAGCCGAGAAGAGAAACCTGAAGGGGGCGGCTCTGTTGCTCCGGCGTGTGGCAGTTCGGGCCCGCCTGACCAAGCAGATGAAGCGAGAGGTTGCCCTGGTAGGTGTGCCCTTGGCGGTAATCACCTTGGCCCATGTCGGCCTCATCGCCGCTGGGATCCGTTCCCCCTTGAGCGTCTTGGTTCTCGCCCCGATCTTCGAGGAGACGTTCAAGCTCGCCATGGTACTTGCGATTCTCCTGGTGACCTCGAATTCCCGACCCGCCCATAAGGATTCGTTGCGAGCCGTACGCCGCCTACTGGTCTATGGCCTCCTGATTCTCCCCGCGTTCATCGGGGCCGCCTTCGGGGCATACGAAGCCATCACCGTCTACCCAGGCCAGGCCTATGCAGTCCGACTGTCTCGGTTGATTGGGCACGCCGCCTTGGCCATGGCGGCGGTCGCCGTCTACGCTTGGGTCTGGCCCCGAACGCGGCGGTTGGCCGCGCGCATCTGGGCCGCTTTGGGGGTTGGGGCTGTCCTCCATGGCCTCTCCAACGTGATGGCGGTCACCGGGATGGCGGTGTTTTACCAGATCGCCTACGAATTGCTGCCGCTCGTCATGGCATGCATCCTCGCGGCACGCCTCGTCGACCAAGTTGGAAAGAGTCTCCTGCCAGAAGAGGTCCGCCGGCGGTTCGCGCATCCCTTCTCGTGAAGCCAGGCTACGGTTTGAAACCCCAGAGGATATCTGACGCCCACCCGTGGGTCTTGCACACCCCGCTTCTTTGAGTCCCTTCCTCATGGCACTCGGGACAATAGGAGTCCTTCGACCGTTTCAGTGGATAGAAAGGCTTTGAGGAGAACGGCACGATCCCCACCTGTCCTGGGGACTCGACCTGAATCGAGACATTGCCCTGCCCGCTAATCGCCGCGTTATGGTCCGCCGCGTCCTGCGCGTTGTAGATGACGATGACAGGAGCCTGCGCGGCCCCCTTCTGGGAGAGCCAGACAACCTTCGCCTGACCCCCCCGACTCAATTCGGGGTGAGGCGTCTCCTCGAGGAGGCCACGGGCGAGGCCCGCCTGCACGGCATGGGTGATTGTCGACTCACTTGTCCCCAGATAGCCAGCAAGGCGCTTGTGTGTAATTCCCTGCCGGATCGCGGCGTCCGCCGTTAAGATTCCAAAGGACCAGAGCACGTCGACCAAGACCTCGGCATGCCGGTCCGCCCCCTGGTTTGGCACTATCGGACGTCCCAGCCACCGATTGTCCAGCATGCGCTCGCCCCGTCTATCAGTGGGTTCCATCTTTCAGGACCTGCAATCGCGCATCGCCTAGATAAGCCCAACGCCCCTGGGGGAGCCAATCCGAATGGCGTCCCGCCTGAAGACCGTACCACACCATCATCCGGAAACCTTATCCTGTTTCCCCTGCTCTCCATTGGCCGACGGCGAAACCTTGAGTGACTGGGAGCGAATCCACCGAGGGGACCGATACTACTGGGTCAAGCGTGACCTCCGCGGCAGGATCATCGCTTCTCGGGACACGCATCCCCATCCGGGAGGCGGCGGGGCTCAGTGCTTCGTCGTTACTGCCTCCGGTGACTTGTTCCTCGTGGAACACTTTCGTACTTGGCGGGACTTTCGCCTTCTCTCATCACATCTGGGGGTCGTGACGGTTCGGGCTTACTACGTCCTTGGCCCCATACTGTCCGCGCTCATTCGACGCTACCCAACCCTGCGCAGGTTGTCCGCCTCCTCTCTGATCAGCTTCCGGCGACTCATGGAGGAGTAGAAGGATGATCCCCACGGATGTCGCGAAGCGGTCCGACATAGAGGCCGTCGAAACGAAGATCGACCGCCTTGAGATGAGTCTCTGGGACGAAATGGCGCGACGCCGGAAGCTAAAGGAGAACCTGTTGGGCGGGGCCGTTGCGGCGCTCCTAGGTGTGGCATTGACTGAGTTGTTTGCCCTCGTGAATGCTCGTCCCCTCGCCCTCGTCGCATTCCTCGTACTCTTGGTGATCGGCGTGATCTACTACTGGTTCGTCGTGATGAGCAGTCCCAAGGATCTCCCGAAGAACAAGAAGAAGCACACGCTGCCTGGGGGTCTGGAACCGGGCGTCTTCTTCCCTCGGTTCTTTGAGCTCGTCGTCACCAAGTATCCCAAGCATGAATTCTCCATCGTCTTCCCTGCCGAGTTCGCGGAGGGCGCGGGAAGTACGACGGTGCAGCGTAGGGTAGGCGAATCAGCGATTGAGTGCGTCATCGATGTAGACCTTGAGAAGGGTGAGGCTTTGGTGCATTACCGCCAGGAGAGCACCTGGAAGTCCTGCGTTGACCTCATCAACTCCGCAGCGAAGTTGTCAGGGGCTGGGTCGACGGATGTCGGGAAATGAGCCTTGGTTTCAATCATTCTTCAGCCTGCTCGTCACATGCCTAGGCCGCTGGGCTGCTAGCAATTCCACCGTCAGGGACCTCCTGACCACCTTTAGCGGGCAAGCTGTGGAGATTGTCGTTAGAGGGGACTGCGCGTACCGTCTTGAGTTTACAAATGGCAGGGTTCAGGGCACCATTCTAAGGACTCCAGTCCTCGACAGCTGGTACGTGGTCCTTGATCGAGACGCCGCCGAGCTTGTGATCTATGATGGCTACATAGACCCTACCCGCATCAACGAGATTGAAACCAACATGAAACTAGCGGCGCTAGGACGGTTTCGAGGCTTGCTCTCGGCTGTCCGAGAGGAGTTCGATAAGCTCTAGGATGGTTCGGAGGTAGCGGATCCAGCGGGCGAGGCCGCATGCGTCGGTCGCCCTGGCAGGCGATTCGAAAGGAGAGTCCTTACCTGGGCAGAGCGCCGAGTATCGCGCGCCAAGAAGATGTGTCGAGCAGGTCGGACTTGTCGTCGCCAGGACTACAAAGGATTGAAATCCTACCTGTCCGGCTAGATGGCGGTCATGAGCAAGGCCTTGGTGGCTGTTGCGGGTCTAGCGGGACTCGCGGCCCTCGTGACCGCCCCTATCTGGCTGCCCATGCTACTGGGCCACAAGCCGGCGCATTGCGAGTGCGGTGCCCGGATTGGTCCGAGCGGGGTAGCCCCCTACTGCACGTGCGACTACTAGCACGGTGACCGGATGGGACAACCCGTCACCCCCACCGGAGGTCATAACCATGCATGGTTGGCGCCGCAGTGGGTCCTTTTCAACCTCCTACCCTTCTCCAGAGGGCCGCCTTGGCGTACGGCTAAAGTCCCGCCACGGGACAGCGGGCTAACCCTTCATAAGCAAGTCCCTTTGGTGGGACAGAACCCGCGGCAGCGGCAGGCGATTGAGTTCCTCGGCGCATTGGGCGATGCGGTCTTCGCTCCCCAACTCGGTGAAGATCCTTTTCGCGTCCTCGATGAGCGCTCCCGCCTCCACCCATCGTCGCTGACTGAGCCTCAGCTTGCCGCGGCGGAGGATCGCCGAGGCCTCACCGAACCGGTTCCCGACCTCGCGCTCGAGCGCCACCGCCCGTTCATACTGCCGGTCCGCGTCCGCCAACCGCCCCTGGAGGGCACGGAGGTTCCCGAGATTGAGGAGGACGCCCGCTCGGCCGCTCCGCTCCCCCAGGTCCTCGAAGATGCGGGCCGCCCGCTCCAGGCATCGCTCGGCCTGCGCGAACTTCCGGCGGTCCGCCCAGGTCCCGGCGACCGAGGTCAAGCCGTAGGCTTCGATACGCGAATCGCCGGCGCGCCGGGCCGCGTCGACGCCCTTCTCGAACCAGTCCGCGGCCTCTGGCAGCTTCAGGCGACTCGCCGTGCTCCCCAAGGAGAGGCAGGACCGCGGCAGTTCGTCCACGGCATGCAGGCGTTCGTACACCGCCACGACCTCCCGGAAGACCGTGAGGGCCTCCTCGTGGCGCCCGCGCCTCGACAAGAGCCTCGCGTGGGCTTCCCTCGCCCTCGTTCCCCGCAGGGTGTCGTCGATCCGTCCTGCCGCGACGCCCGACGCGGTGAACCGTTCCGCGGCATCGGCCCACCGTCCCTGGCGTTCCAGGTCCGAGCCAAGGAGGTAGTTCGCGTCGGAAACGGCGTCCCAGGCCTGAGAGGCCTCGGCTCCTTTCAGGCCGAGGACGAGGTGCCGCTCGGCCTCGTCGTGCCGGTCGCGTTTCTGGAGGAGACGGCCCAGGGTCAGATGCGCGCTGGCCTCGAGGCGGATGTCCCGCGAGACCCCGGCAAGCTCGGCCAGCTGCGTCGCATGTCTCTCCGCGTCGTCCCATCGCCCCGAGTCGCATTCGCTCGACGAGAGGACCCTCAGGAGCTCTAATCGTCGGGCGAGGGCCGATTCGCTCTTGTCCGCCTCCAGGTGATCCAGCTCCGCCTTCAGCGAAACCGTTGTCCCCGAGAGGATTTCCGCGATCGGTACCAACGCCTGCGCCAGGCGCTCCCCTTGCAGCGTCAGCGCGTAGTACACGTGCGGCGGGAAGCCGCCGACCTCCTCTTTGTAGATGAATCCAAGGGACATGAGGCGTTCCAGCGCGGAATAGAATGTTTCCCGGCCAATCCCAGTTTCCTTCAGCATGTTCGTCGCGGTGGATCTCCCAAGACGCCCCAAGTAGGCGAGGATGTCGAGGGTCCCAACCGGTCGTTGGAGAGCGTCCAGGCTCACGGCAGAGGGAGCGCATCGAGCGTCAAAGAGCTTTCTGAACCCGGCGCTCCAGCCCCATTCTCGGGACAAATGCCCAAAGTAAGTATCGTGGATCTCCCCCTCTTCCCTGCCGTGAATCGCATGATTACCTAGATGGTCACGTCCCACAGGGAACTCGTCATCTCTCTGATTTGGCCCCCCCAACCTCAGGGACCGTGCAGCCCTGCCCTCAGGTCGGGAACCACAGGACCTCCACAACGAGGACCTTCCGTCTTCGCGAGACGGCCCGGCTTCTTCAATGCAGGTGCGGATCAGTCGTCCTGCACCCGGGTCGAGGAACGCCCGCTACCTACTTAAGCGACCGTCCGTTCGATTTCCGGAATAACGACAAGTAATGTCAAGTCTCGACGCCTCTCGGCAACCGCCTCACGGAGAATACGGGGAGCGTGGCTACCAATACGTATGAGACTGTTTATCGCCTCAAGAGCGAATCCTACTTCTCGGTAGGGCCCGACCGTGAACTGCACCTACGACGTCGTCGGCAACCGCCTCACGGAGAAGCGCGATGGTCATGCGATCTCTCGGATGTGACGGTAGCGCAATTAGGCCTCGCCGATGAGGTGGGGGATGATTTGTCCTTTGTCGGCTCCCCAGCCAGATTGAAGTCCTAAGAGCGAGGAAGCGCGTGACCAGGACCTTTCCGGACCCGCTACATCTCGGACCCTCACCTCTGGGCCCCGAGAATTTCGAGGCCATGAGGGCCGGCGCACTCATGATCAAGATGATCACCCCAGACCCGTCTCAAAGCCTCAGGGCGGGGGATGTCGTCGCGGTCACCGCCGAACCCACCCCTCATCAGACGCCCCCGCTCAACGCTGAGGACCTCGATGCCCTTCTTGCCGGAAAGATCCTAACGAGGGCGGCGCCCCCGGGTCCTCGTGGTCTCCCCCCAGCTCCTGACTTGAATGCCAAGGTGGTCGGATACCGAAAGCAGGGGGCTGACCACATCTACTCGTTCGAGGCCGTTTGTGGCCGATGGAGATTTCTGGATCGCAGGTGGTCGCCCTCACGAAGGGGCGAGGAAACCTTCATACACCGCCACCGGGCTGCGCGACCCCGCGGGCCGGTAGATCAGCCTGGAAGATCGCGTGCTTTGCAAGCACGAAGCCTGGGGTTCAAATCCCCACCGGTCCACTTGCCCCGGAACCCGCGAAGGGTTATGGCCCGGCGCCCTTCGCCTCCCCCGTGGAACCGATCGTCGCCGGCCGGGAGGTCTCCGTCTCCTTCGGCTCCCTGAAGGTCCTCGACGCCGCCACGTTCCTCCTGCATGCCGGCCAACGCGTGGCCCTCGTCGGCCCGAACGGGGCCGGCAAGAGCACGATCTTCCGGCTCCTTTCCGGGGAGCTCACGCCCGATGTCGGGAACCTCGAGTTCCGCGGCCCCCTCCGGGTCGGCTACCTTCCCCAGGTCCCGAACATCCCTGCGGCCACGGCGGTGCGCGACGTCCTCTCCTCCCCGACCCCGGAGGTGCTCGCCCTCGAACGCGAGGCGACCGAGCTGGAGGAGTGGATGGGCCGCCCGGACGCCTGGGACGCCGCCGATTCGAACGCCCGCATGGCGCGCTACGAAGCCGTGCACACGGCGCTGGGCATGGCGCGGGCGAAGGCCTCCATCGGGAACGACCCGATCCTGAGCGACCTCGGCCTGGAGGAGGACCTGCTCGAACAGGCCTTCGGCACGCTCTCCGGCGGCGAGAAGTCGAAGATCCTCCTCGCGCGCGCGCTCGCGAACGCGAAGGAGAAGGACCTCTTGATGCTGGACGAGCCGACGAACCACATGGACATCCCCACAATCGAGTTCATCGAGGAGTTCCTCCAGGGGATCGATGCCGCCGTACTCCTCGCGAGCCACGACCGGTTCCTCCTGGACAACGTGGCGGAGCGTGTGCTGGAGGTCGACCGGAAGCGCGTGGTCGAGTGGGACGGGAACTACTCGGACTACCGCGTGCAACGTCAGGCGTACGACCGCGCGCTCGAGGCGAAGCGCAAGCGTCACTTCGACGAGGTGAAGCGCCAGCTCGCCATCATCGAGGACCTGAAGTCGCGCAAGCACTACACGCAGGTCCGCAGCCGCCAGATCGCCGTCGCGAAGGAGCGCGCGCAGGCCCCGGAGGCCGCGGCGGCGTCGAACGCGTTCCGCCTCGTCTTCCAGGCGGCGAAGTCCGGGCGGAGCGCTGTGCGCGTCGAGGGGATCGAGAAGGCGTTCGGCGACCGCACCCTGTTCCGTGACGTCAGCTTCGAGGTCGACGTCGGCGACAAGCTCGGCATCGTCGGGCCGAACGGGTGCGGGAAGACGACGCTCCTGGAGATCCTCATCGGTCGTCAGGACCCGGACGCGGGTCGCGTCGAGCATGGCGGGAAGCTGCGCATCGGGTACTTCAGCCAGGGGCAGTCGGACATGCGGTCCACGAACACGCTGATCGACGAGATCCGGAGCATCAAGACCCCGCCGCCCCCCGACGCCTGGGCCCGGGGCTTCCTCGGGCGGTTCGGCTTCAAGGGCGACATCGTCTTCGGGAGCATCGGCGATCTCAGCGGCGGGGAGCGCGCGCGCCTCGCCCTCGCGAAGTTCATCGCGGAGGAGTACAACCTCCTCGTCCTGGACGAGCCGACGAACCACCTGGACCTGGACAGCCAGGAGATCGTCTCTGCGGCACTGAAGGAGTACCCCGGCAGCGTCGTCATCGTGAGCCACAACCGATCCTTCCTGAACGACATCTGCACGAAGACGGCGATCCTGGCGCACCGCACCGTGAAGGTCTTCGCCGGGACGTTCAGCGACTCGTGGTCGGCGGCGAAGATGGCGGACTTCCTCGGGGAGACGAAGGCGCGCTACCGCGTGCGGGCGGTCGTCCGCGACTGGGAACGCGGCGTCTCCTATCACCAGGGCGAGGTCATCGCCATCACCGGTACGGAGACCCAGGCGTTCCTCCGGCTGATGCGGTGGGCCGAAGGGGTCGGGCGCCTGGAGCGGATGGAGTCCTAGGCCGCCCGCGGGTCGTCAGATTTCCCCTCGGCGGAAGCGGCGGGCGGATTCCTTCGCCTCCGGGCTCATGGCGCGATCGAGGAACTCATTCATCTCCTCCAGCCACTGCAACTTCTGCTCGGCGGGAAGCGCGGCCCAACGACGGAGTTCCTCATCGGAGTGATGGTGGCGGTAGCCGCGAACGGCCGGAGCGGTCAACCGGATCCCTCGCGGTCCTTGCGGAGCCGTTCCAAGGCTTCGATGTCGCTCTCGTCCTGGGCGCGGCCGGTCCCTCGTTTCAAGGTGATCAGGTCCTCCATGGAGGCGACGTGTATTTCAAGGTCTCCCGCCCGTTCCGTGCGCCGCCGGCCCCACGCCGTGTCGAAGTCCAACACGTAATCGATGAGGATGTCCACCTCGCGGTACCCGAGCTTGGGGTCGTGGAAGCTGAATGCCCTCATCCCTTTCTCCTGGATCCAGGACCGTCGGTGGCCGGGGTCCGCGAGCAGCAGGGCCGGGACCGGCGCCCTCGGCCGGAACCCGAGAGCTTCCAAGGCGTGGACGGCGGCCAGGAGATTGCTCTCGTCCAACGCCAGAAGGAGATCGAGATCGGCGGTTGCGCGCGGGACGCCATGGAGGTTCACCGCCACCCCGCCCACGACAAGGTATCGGACGGAAGCCTGGTTAAGCGCGCGCAGAACCGTCTCGTAGATCACGGGCTGGGGCAACGGCCATGCCCCTTATACTCTCCGCCGGCGCCTCCGAGCACGCCGCCTCTCGCCCCACGGTCGAAAGCCTCAAGCAAAGCGCCTCCATCGCCGAGGCGGATTCGCATGGCAGCGGGGAGGAAGGCGTCACGGTCGGCGAGGCGTTCGGCGGTCACGGAACCGAAACTCACGCCTTCGCTCCCCGCGCACGATGCAGCGATGATCGCGCCCGGCAGTGGGTGGGGGCTCCGCAACCGCATGGCCCGCATCGTGCAGCCGGACGGCCGCAGCGTCATGCTGGCGGTGGACCACGGCTACTTCCTCGGCCCGACCTCGCGCCTCGAGGTGCCCCGGCGCACCGTCGAGCCGCTACTGCCCTTCATCGACTCTCTGATGTGCACCCGCGGTGTCCTGAGGACCTCCGTCCCGGCGGTGTCGACGACCTCGGTCGTGCTCCGCGTCTCCGGGGGGCCGAGCATCGTCGGGCCGAACCTCGCGAACGAGCACATCACGACGACCATGCGCGAGGCGCTGCGCCTGAACTGCGTCGGCGTCGGCATGTCGATCTTCGTCGGGACCGCCCACGAGAGCCAGACGGTGCGCAATCTCGGGGAGCTCGTGAACGAGGCCGAGGACATCGGGATGCCCGTGCTCGCCATCACCGCCGTCGGCAAGGAACTGGAGAAGCGCGATGCGCGCTACCTCTCCCTCTGCTGCCGCCTCGCCGCCGAGATCGGGGCGCACATGGTGAAGACGTACTATTGCGAGGACTTCGAGAAGGTCGTCGAGGGCTGCCCGGCGCCGATCTGGGTCGCGGGCGGACCGAAGCTGGACGAGGCGGAGGCGCTGGAGCTCACCTACAACTCGATCCAGGCCGGCGCGGTCGGCGTGGACATGGGGCGGAACATCTGGCAGTCGGAGCATCCGGTGGCGATGGTGCAGGCGGTGCGCGCGGTCGTCCACGAAGACTACACCGTGAAGGAAGCCTTCGCGTTCTTCTCGGAACTCTCGGGCCGCTGAAGCTATCCGGTCAAGGGCGCCACAGCCGATTCCGAGGAAGAGATTGTGTGGTAGAGTGGATGGTGTTTCACGGGACGGAGTTCCTTGTGGACAGGATCAAGTTCAAGTCCTAACCCCTCCAGGGCGTACACCCCCAGGAGATGCACATCCGCCCCCTCTCCGAACACCACCAGGGTCGTCACACGGCGGCCCTGACACTCCACATCGAGTTGGCCGAGGCGCCACGTCACCTCCCGTCCATCCGCGAGTTCGAACCTTTCGAGACGAACGTGGCGGGCGCCGAGCGACTCCGCTAGCGACGCGGGGAGGACACTGTACCTGGCGCCCGAGTCCACGAGGGCGTAGACGCCGCGGCTCCCCGCCTCGCCGGTGAAGACGACCTCGACGAAAGTAAGGCCCATGGGTGGGTTCATGGCGGCTTCGCCCATCAGTCAAGCACCGTGGAGGTACAAAGAGGCATCGCGTTGGGAGCGAGAGCACATATAAACTGCGGACCCTGCCGTGAATGGAGATCGAGGACAGTGCGTTTGGCGGTGTACCACAACAACCACGACATCCGCATCGAGGAGCGCCCCGTCCCCGCCATCGGCCCCGGTGAGGTCCTCCTTCGAGTCCGCGCGAGCGGCATCTGCGGGAGCGACGTGATGGAATGGTATCGGGCGCCGAAGGCCCCCATCGTCCTCGGCCATGAGATCGCCGCCGAGATCGCCGCCATCGGGGACGGAGTGACGGGCTGGAAAGCGGGAGACCGGGTCTTCGCCTCGCATCACGTCCCCTGCCTGCACTGCCGGTACTGTTTGGCGGGACACGCCACGGTCTGCGACACGCTTCGCAAGACGAACTTCGACCCTGGCGGTTTCGCGGAGTATGTCCGGCTCCCCGCCATCAACGTGGCTCACGGCCTCTTCCGCCTACCTCCTTCGGCTTCCTTCGAGGAGGGGTCCTTCGTCGAACCGCTCGGGTGCACCGTGCGCGGTCAACGCGCGGCGGGGGTCCAGGAGGGCGACACGGTCCTCGTGATCGGCAGCGGGCTCACCGGCCTCCTCCACGTCCTGCTCGCGAAGGCCCAAGGCGCCTCGGCGGTGTTCGTGACGGATCCCATCGAGTCCCGCCGCTCGGCGGCGATGCGCTTCGGCTCGACGGAGGCGTTCGATGCGGCGACCTTCACCCCGGAGCAGTTGCGGGGAGCAAACGGCGGGAGACTGGCCGATCGAGTCATCGTCTGCACCGGCGCCTCGGCGGCCTTCCCCTCCGCGTTCCGTTGCGTCGACCGCGGCGGTTCGGTCCTCTTCTTCGCCCCGACCGACCCCGGCAAGGAGATCCCGATGCCGCTGAACGACCTCTGGCACGACGAGGTGACCCTGACCTCCTCTTACGGCGCGTCGCCGCGGGACATCGAGGAATCGCTCTTCCTCCTGGGCACCGGCCGTGTGGCGGTGAAGGAGATGATCTCTCACCGCCTGCCCCTGGAACAAGCCGCCGAAGGGTTCCGGCTCACCGCCGAGGCCTGCGACTCCCTGAAGGTCCTCCTGCTCCCGTGAGGTCACCGCGGGCGCCGAGAGAGGTCCTTGGCCTCCTGAAGGAGGCGTCCGGGTTCCTGCTTCGCCTCTTCCCGGAGGTCCCGGTGCAGATTCAATCCGCCCTTCGCCTCGTCCAGCGCGTGCGGGTCCAGGAGGTCGCGGTCTTGCTTGGCCCGCCGCAGCCGCCAGGCGATCATGCCCAGCCGGACGGCGAGCAGGACGACGATGAGGAGGATGGCCACCAGGGTCGCGTCCATCTCACCGCCCCTCCCGGAGGCGCGCCGCCAGGGACGCGGGCAGCCTCTCTTCCTCCATGCGCGTCGCGACCCGGTCGATGTCGTAGGGGACTCGGTGGACCTCGGCGGTGAGGGTCTCCGTGTCGACGGTCGCGTATGCGGCGCGAGGGTCCCCGTCCCGCGGCTGGCCGACGCTTCCCGGGTTCAGGACGAGGCCGTTACCGTAACGGCCGATGGCGGGGATGTGCGTGTTCCCCAGCAGGAGGACGTCCACCTTGGCGCCAACGAGGAGGCCGCCGCTCATCGCCTCGGGGAAGATCGCCTCGTCCTCGTCGAGGGGGCTCCCGTTGTACACCGCCACGAGGCGTTCCCCCGCGCGGAACCGGCGGTGGTTCTCGAGGGAGAGGAGGAAGTTCCTCGAGCCCTCGGAGAGGCGGGCGACGGTCCACTCCAGCACGGTGGCGGCGTGCGCCGCGAACCAGGTGACGTCGAGGTGCCCGATCGCCGCGCGGTCGTGCTTCCCGCGGACGCAGTCGACGTTGTGCGAGCGCAGGAGGTCGATGACCTCGTTCGGCCACGGGTAGTATCCGACCAGGTCCCCGGCACAGACCACGCGGTCCAGGGCATGCCGCTTGAGGTCCGCCATCACCGCCTCGAGGGCAGGGAGGTTCGCATGGATGTCAGACATCACGCCCAAACGCACGGCCGGGGATGCCGGGGCGGGTATTTGTCCGCGCCGGGTGAAAGTCCATACGGAGAGGCGCGGTGCTTCGAGGGTGGACGAGATCCGCCTCCGGCCCGGGGTCCATGCGACCGGCGACTACGCGCTGTGGCTGGAGGGCGAGAAGACGCTCGTCATCGCGGACCTGCATCTGGGCTACGAGGGCGCCGCGCAGGAACGCGGGGTCGCATTGCCCCGGTTCCAGAAACGGGTCATGCTGGGGCGCCTGGGTCGCCTCCTGGCGCGCTATTCCCCGGAGACCGTGGTCGTGGCGGGGGACTTCAAGCACGAGTTCTCGCGGAACCTGGAGGACGAATGGCGGGACGTCCGCGAGGTCCTGACCGCGCTCACCGCCAAGACGAAGGTCGTGCTGGTCCGCGGGAACCACGACAATTTCCTCGCCACGATCTCCGCCAAGTTCGGACTCGACCTTCCGATGCGGCATCAGGTGGGAGGCTTCACGATCGCGCACGGACACGAGGCCGTGGCGGTGGACGGGACGCTCGTGATGGGCCACGAGCATCCGGCGGTGAAGCTCCGCGACTTCGGGGCGATCGTCAGCGCGCCCGCCTTTGTCGTCCTCCCCGACCGGATCCTCCTCCCCGCGTTCTCCCCGCTGGCTCTGGGTGTGGATGTGAACGAGTACCCGAAGCTCTCCCCCATGCTACAGGATCGCAGCCTCGACGGGGGCATCGTGATTGCGCTGGACGAGAAGGAAGGCCTCCTGGACTTCGGCCCGGCCAAGGGTCTGACCGAGAGGAAGGACTGAACATCGCTCAGCGGCCCGCGTTGTTCCTGTCCGATGCCGGCGAAGACCCATGTCCTCCCAGCTCGTGTTCCACGAGCGGACGGAGTCGATTGGCCAGAATCCAAGGGAAGGTCATTCGCGTTGGTAGAAGGCTCACCGGGTCCACCGTCGGTTTGACAGAACGCGGCCGCCCGGCCATTGGTCCATTCGCTAACAGCCTGACATGGTTACTGCCCAACAAACATAGACAGTAGGGAGCATAACCTCACCGAGGTCCATCCCGAAGAGAGAGGCCTTAAGTAGTCTCCAACTCCTTGGCGTTCTCAGACCTGATTGCCTTCTGGGGAGAGTGGTCTCTCTCTTGGAGGGGGAAAGGGGAAAGAGAGGAGGAACTAGAACATGAGTCGAAACTTGAACGCCAAACTGCTTTTGCCATTGGCGGTCGTGTTCGTCATGGTCTCCGGTGCGTTTGTCAGCTTCGCGCCGTCGATCTCGACGAACCCCGCCGTGCAGAAGAGCCTGGGGTCCGGTGTCCGCGACGACGCTGTGGCCGGTACCGACGCGGTTTCCGCCGCCGGTCCGACCGAAGTGCCGCCCGCGGTGACGGACTACACAAGGAACCCTGGAAAAGTGGACGCAGCGCCGATTAGTGACGTGCCCAACGGCATGATCGGTCTCAAGCAGGCGACCCTGCCCTCGATCGAGGGCATGACCGCCGCGGAGAAGCTCGCGTACGCTCAGAGCCAGGGCTCTGTGAATGAAGCCGCCCCCAAGACTGTGGGTGGCATGGACACCCAGGGGAACCTGGAGGTCACGGCCGATCTCGCCTCGTTCGACGCGGGCGGACCCTACGGCGGTCCGACCACGTACGAGGGCGACTCGGTGACCTTCCACGCGACCCAGAGTGGATCCCCCGTGTTGGTCCTGATTCGCTGGGACTTCAACGGGGACGGAAAGTGGGACAAGACCCCGACCGCGGTCGGCTGCCCGGCAACCTGCTGGAGCACCGACTTCACCGCGAACTTCGTCTACCCGGACAACTACTACGGGCAGATCGTGAAGGCCGAGGCGTGGGACACGGTCTCGTTCACCACGGTGAGCGTATCGGGATCGAACTTCGGTTCGACGACCCCCGCTTGGTATGGCTTCGTCTACGGGTACTATAACCTCGGATGGAGATTCCAGGCCAAGCAGACCGCCTCCGTCAACGTCCTTCGGGCGTTCGAATGGTGGTACGGCGGGTACTACATGGACCCCATCGCAATGGGTCTGTGGTCCGACACGGGCACGCTCCTCCGGAGCTGCACGCTCTCGGGCGGCAACGTCGTCTGGCAGGAGTGCGCGGTGGCACCCATCACCATCACGGCCGGTACGCACTACCGGATCGCGACGGAGATGTACGGCTACTGGCTCGGGAACGCCAACGGCGAGGTCCCCTCCAGCCAGCCGGAAGTGACGTTCGAAGGTTCGTACTACAACTACGCAGGAAGCCCCTCGTTGGTCTTCCCCCAGTACCTGCTTACGAACAGCTACCTGACCTCGGTCGACTTCAAGTGGTCCTACTCGCTGACGACCCCGGCCGTGCTCTCGGACACCGCCTTTGTCGATGTCCGGAACGCGCCTCCGGTGGTCTTTGACGCCAAGGTTGCCCCGGCCGTCGGCCAGGAAGGCACCCCGGTCTCCTTGACCGCCAAGTTCACCGACCCCGGCACGAAGGACAGCTGGTGGTACCGCGTGGACTGGGGCGACGGCACGGTCACGGACTGGACCCCGATCGGCCTGCTCCAGGGCCAGGGCGATGTGCTCTACCTGCACAGCCTCGGTCCCTACAACAACCAGGGCATCGCGGCGATGAAGGCGGCCTGCTCGGACTTCTGCACGTCGTTCGACGTGTGGGACTTCGGCCCGCTCGGCAAGGGCAGCCTGCCCAGCCTCGCCAAGATGATGGAGTATGATGTCATCGTGCTGGCGACGAACTACTTCGTCTCCACCGCCACGATGGTCACCCTCGGGAACCGCCTCGCGGACTTCGAGGATATCACGGGCGGCGGAGTCGTCATGATGGCGGCGACGGCCTGGGGAAACGACAACGCCGGTATCGGCGGTCGCTTCGACACCCAGAACTACAGCCCGGTCCCGCGGAACTACTTCGCCTACGGCACGGTCACGATGGGGACGGTCTACGACCCCGACGCGCTCGCGCTGCTCGGCGTTGGAGCCTCCACCGGGACGCTGTTCTACAGCCACGACGTCACGGGCGTGCGCGCAGGAGCGACGCAGATCGCGGACTACACGAATGGCCGCACCTTCGTTGCCCAGCGGACGAACCCGATCGTGGCCAACGGGGCGTTGACGATCTTCGTCAACTTCTTCCCGCCAAAGTACATCGATGAGTACTTCGGGATCATGGGCTACGGCAACACGGGCGACGACATCACGCTGGTGGACAACGCGATCCGCCTGGCGGGCCGGGCACACCTGGCCGCGATGCCGATCACCCTGACGGCCAAGCACGTCTACGCCGACGACCACCCCGCCACGACGACCTCCCAGGACACCTTCAACGTCGTCGTCCAAGTCAAGGACGATGACCACGGGAAGCTCCTCGGCGGCTCGTACAGCTACAGCACCGGATTCCCGACGGCCGGTTCCTTCCCCGCAGGATGGACCGAGCCCGCCGGCGGTGCGTGGGTGAACGACTACCAGAGCTACCTCGCCGCTCCCTCGCCGAACGTGTGGTTCTTCTACTGCGACCCCTACACGGGCCTGGACTGCCGCATGCAGGACCAGACCCTCCGCAGCCCCTCGTTCGACCTCTCGGCGGCCTCGGGCGATGTCGTGTCGATCACGTACCAGACGTTCGACTACTGGTACGCGAACTACCCGTGCAGCAACCCCTGGGCCGACCCGAACACCGGGTTGGACACGGTCTGCCAGGAAGGATGGATCGAGGCCAGCACGGACGGCTTCGCCACCTCGGTGGAGCTTGAGCACTGGTGGTCCTACAACCCCTCGTCGTTCTACGGGACGGTCACCCATGACCTCTCGTGGGCGGCAGGCAGCTCGAACCTCCAGATCCAGTACCGGATCTGGATGTACGATGACTGGTGGTGGAACTTCGACGACTTCAGCCTGGACGCGACCTGGGGCTCGTTGATCAACGGCCTCGGCGAGGACTCGACGACGGCGACGATCGCCAACGTCGCACCGACCGCGACCGGCGGCCCGACCTCGGGCCTGGTTCAAGAGGCGACGGCCTTCCACTTCGAAGGCTACTCGATCTCGGACCCGGCGCTCTACGCGCCGACGGAGCTGTTCGCCTTCCGGTGGGACCTGGACGATGGCACGGTAACGCCGTGGACCGTCCTAGGCGCCATCGAGCCGGCGAAGATCCTGTTGCTGAACACCCTGTGCTACCCCGGACCGACGTGCGCTGAATCCGACGCCTTGAGGGACATGATTGTCGATGGCGTTCAATCGGCGGGATACGCCCCGCCGATCGTGACCCAGTGGAGCTGGTTCACGTCGCCGCCGACGGCACCCTCGCTCGCCTACCTGCTGCAGTTCGACGCGGTCGTCGTGACCACGAACTGGGCATGGATCGGTGGGCCGGACTACGCGCCGTTCGTGACTGCCCGGACGCTGATCGGGGACCGCCTGGCGACCTACCTGGACATCACCGGGAAGGGCGTCGTCGGCTTGTTCGGACCTCTCGACCTGAGCGGCTTCTACGGAGCCGCCTTTGCGATCGAGGGCCGGATGATCTCCGACGAGTACTTCTTCGGCAGCCAGGACGTCTACGGGTTCTCCCCGGGAACGCTCGGCGAGATCTTCGAGCCGGACCACCCGGTCATGCAGGGCGTCAACAGCCTGCAGTCCCCGTTCATCCACAACTCTGACCACACGGTCAGCGTCAGTGGAGGCGGCGGTGCTGCGGGCCACGCCGGCGAGGTCCTCGCCGACTGGAACGACGACGCCAATGCGATCGGTGTGAAGCAGCTCGACAACGGACGCACGGCCATCGTGCCGTCCTATGTCGGAGCGGGCGGCCAGTCCTACGGGGACTTGGACAAGGCGCTTGCCAACTCGCTGATCTGGACCTCGGGCGGCTTCGACAGCCCGCGGATCCCGTCCGTCGTCCACACCTATGGCGACAACGGGATCTACCGTGCTGACCTGCAGCTCGTCGACGACGACATGGGCTATGCGTTGGACGTGGCGACCCAGACGGTGACGGCGGTGGACGGATTCACCCCGGTCATCTCGCACAACGTCGTGCCGGTCGAGGTCGAGAACGTCGACCCCGTCATCACGAACGTGCGGGCGTCCTTCGTGGGCGACCTGTGTCTCCGGTTGACCGGCAACTCCGGCAACTCGCTGACCATGGAGGTCAACGACGGCACGAGCACGCACAGCCTCACCCTGGTCCGCGATGGGAACAACCCTGAAGTCGCGTGCCTCACCAACCTGGACATCGACGTCCGGGCCGGCGCTGGCGCGTCCATCCGCCTGATCTACGATCCGGCGGACGACAACGGGGCGAACCCCAGCTGGATCATGGAGGCCTCCGGGCCTGGCGCCTCGACGCACATCGCCAAGGAGGACTTCAACTCGAAGGATGGCCCGCAGGTGCGGGAGATCTCCTTCGGGACGATCCTGCTTGGGATGCCGATCACGTTCCGCGTGGACGCGGGCGATGTCGGCAGCGACAACCTCGGCGTGGTCTGGGACTGGGGCGACTCGACCCCCATGGGTATCCAGGCACACGAGGTAGGCTCCCCAGCGACCCTGTGCGGTGGTGCCAACAAGCCGATCTCGACGGTCTTCGGGGCGGACAGCATCTTCACCGGATGCGACGACCCGACCTTCGAGCGCGGCCTGAACAGCATCCGCTCGCCGAGCGTCAAGACCGTGTCCATCAACGACGTGCAGACCCACAAGTTCACGCAGAACTATCTGTACTACGTGATGGTCCTGGTCCCGGACGACGACAACACCGAGCACTACCCGTCGACGTTCCTGACGGACGGCGTCGACATGGAGTTCGTCCTGCTGGACTTCACAGCCTAAGGACGGACCCTGAGACCTGCAGGAGAGGCCCGCAAGGCCTCTCCACCTTTACTTTTCATTTTCCACTCCTGAGCGGGAGCTTTCTTCGGAGGAAGCCGTAGGACGATCTCGTCGCGGAACCGATCGGCTGCGGGGGGAGAGCGTCCGGTTAAGGGTTATTAGGGGGGGCCGGCTTCCCGCGTCGGGGAAACCGATGGCGGACCGGAAGACCACCATCTCGCTCATCAAGGCGGACGTCGGAAGCATCGCGGGGCACCAGGTCGTCCATCCCCGGCTCGAGGAGACGGCGCGCGCTGCCCTCAAGGAGGCTGTGGGCCAGGGACTGCTCATCGACTTCTACGTCACCCACTGCGGCGACGATCTCGAGCTCCTCATGACCCACCGCCTCGGCGTCGACTCGAAAAAGGTCCACGAGCTCGCCTGGAACACCTTCCAGAGCTGCACGAAGGTCGCGAAGGAGCTGCACCTCTACGCTGCCGGCCAGGACCTCCTGGCGGACTCGTTCAGCGGGAACGTGCGCGGCCTCGGCCCGGGGAGCGCCGAGATCGAGATCGTCGAGCGGCCGGCCGAACCCGTCGCCTTCATGATGATGGACAAGACCGAGCCGGGCGCGTTCAACTTCCCCATCTACCGCATCTTCGCCGACCCGTTCTGCAACGCCGGCCTGGTCATCGACACCTCCATGCACGACGGCTTCAAGTTCGAGATCTGGGACATCGAGGAGCACAAACGCCTCTACCTGAACACGCCGGAGGAGTCCTACGACCTCCTCGCGTTCATCGGCGCGAAGGGGCGGTACGTGGTCAAGCACATCTTCGCCCGCGGCACGAAGGTCCCGAAGGACGAGCCGGTCGCCTGTGTCTCGACCGACAAGCTGTCGCAGATCGCCGGGCAGTACGTGGGGAAGGACGATCCCGTGGCGGTGATCCGCGCGCAGTCCGGGTTGCCCGGGATGGGCGAGATCCTCGAGGGGTTCTCCTGGCCCTGGCTCGTGAGCGGGTGGAACCGCGGCTCGCACAACGGGCCGGTCATGCCCGTGGGCCTGAAGGACAACCGCACCTCGCGCTTCGACGGGCCGCCTCGCCTCTTCGGCCTCGGCTTCCAGATTGCGGACGGGAAGTTCGTCGGTCCCGTAGACCTCTTCGACGACCCCGCCTTCGATCCCGCGCGGTGGAAGGCCGCGGAGATCGCGGACTACATGCGGCGCATGGGGCCGTTCGAGCCGCACCGCCTCCCCATGGACGAGATGGAGTACACGACGATGCCGAAGCTCATGGGGAAGCTCAAGGACAAGTGGCAGGCGGTGAAGTAACCGGGAATCACGGTCGGCGGCGGTTCTGTCGCCACCCGTGGAGCCCGACAGTCAGAGCCCCCATCAAGACCAGAAAAACCACCGCATAGGCCGCGGCGGCTCCGTCATCGCACTGGCATCGATTGATCGGTGGCGGCGGAGGGAATGTAGGAATAACCGTCAGGGAAGTCTCCGCGTGCCCGTCCAAGTAGGCGGTCTTTGCTGCGGTCACGGAGATGGCTACCCTCGTACTGGCCGTCACCGAGGCGAGGGGCGTCACGGCAACACCTGGAATCCGCCCGTCGACGCCGGAGGTTCCGTGCGACGGAGCCACTGTCACGACGGCGGCGTTGCTCGACATGATCTGCACCTCAGCCCCGGAGATGGGGTCCCCATTCTGGTCCGTGACGCGGACGTCCATCAGGAGCGTGCCGCCCGGGTTCGTGATGTCGCCCATCGGCAGCTCCACCGTGATTGCGAGGAACTGACAGCTGCATCCGAACTGGATCACTTGTGTGGTCTTGGTCCACGGGAAGGGGAAATCCGGGTGCGACACTGTGATGGCGATCAGCACGGTCAGCGGTGAGGCCCCGATGGCGGGCGCGGACGGGATGAAGTTGGCGTTGAACTGGCCGTTCGCCGCCGACGGGCCATAGACCATGGTCCCCCTCATCCCGTTTCCCGTGAGGTTGCCGCCGTTGGGCGTCTTAATCTCCAGCGAGACGTTCGCGCCGGCCAGCGGGTTCCGGTCCTGGTCGAACACGGTAATCGTCATGGCGCCTGTCTGGGTGGACACCGCGGATGGCATCGACACCGTCGCGCTCAGAGTCTTGGAGCTCGGCGGACTGATGCCTAGGAGCGAGTAGTAGTTCCAGATCGTGCCCGAGGAGACGGTCCAGTTCACGAACCGGTCCTTGCGGTACCCCTCGATGTTCGTGCGGTAGTACAGAACCTCGTACGGGCGAGAGTCGGCGAGGTTTTGCTGGGCGTCCAAGATGTACGCCCGCCGCTCGTCCTGGTCAAGCTCCGCACGGGAGGCGCGGATGAGCCTGTCGAAGGTGGCGTTGTTGTACCCGGGGTAGTTCTCGCCAGTGGCCGAGTTGCTGCTGTCGAACAATCTGAACAGGTAGTCCGGGTCAGTGCCCTCGATCCTCCACCCATGGATGGCCAGGTCGAAGTTCCGGGCGTTCAGGCGCGCAGCGATTTCCCCGAAGGCGAGCGGCTTCGAAATCACATTGATCCCGACGCTGCGCATCGCGTCCGCGATCATCTGGCTGGACGCGGCACGAACGGGGTCGTAGTCCGCCTGTGGCGTCAGGATCTCGAACGGGCTCGTCCCGCGGTCGCGGATCGACCGGCAGGCCGAAGGGTTCACCCGAAGGCTCTCGTTGTTGCAGGAAAGGCCGGGGATTGGCGCCCACTCGCCGTACGCAGCATCGAGGATTCCGTCGGCCAGAGTGAGGTCGTAGGGGTTGGGTTCGCATGGAACCCAGGCCATCGCCCAGAAGTCATAACAGAGAGGGGGTCGGTACCAGTAGGAATTGTCAGAGCTCACGACACTACGGCCGATGACCGCGAAGTTCTGGAGGAGGTTCTGCACGATGGACTTCTTGTCCACGAGGTGGGAGACGGCCCGCCGGAACTCGTAGCCGACGTCGGCCCCCGTGGCGTTGTAACCCCACGGGTCGCGGCGCATGTTGTACGTCATGTACGAGAACCCGGGCTCCGGGTTCGCCTCGACCTGCACGCTCGGTTCGTTCAGGAGGTCCGGGACGAACTCGGCGGGGATGTTCCAGTGGTAGAAGTCGATCTCGTTCTGCTTGAGGGCGAGCACGCCCAGGGTGGTCGACCGGTAGATCTTGAACAGGATCCCGGTGATCGTCGGCGCCTTGATGTACGAGTGGAGCTGCGGGTCGAAGACCTGGCCGGCGACCAGGGGGTTGTCGCCGACGTAGAAGTTCTCGTAGCGGTCCACCTTGGCAAACTGCCCGGCGATCCAGGTCACGAACTTGAAAGGACCGGTGCCGACGAGGTCGGCGTCCGAGACGGCCCACTTCTCCGCGCCGTTGGAATAGTCATAGGTGGCGGAGCAGCCGGAGGGCAGGAGGTCCGAAAGCCCGATGCCCTTGCCCTGGTTCGCATCGCCCGGCGGGTAGATCAGGCAGCCGAAGTCGGCGTGGCGGCCGCCGCCGTTGCCCTCCCAGATGTGCTGCGGGAGAAGATAGATCCCCAAAGTGGACTCGTAGAAGAGCGCGAACGGCTCGGTTAACGTGAACGTCAGACTCGCGCGGAGGTTCGCGGAGGCCCCCGTCGGGACCGAGGCTTCCCAATTCGTGGAATCGAGCCCGGCGATGCCGATGTTCAGCCGGCGGTTCGAGGTGAAGTCAGGGTCCATGATCACGCGGAGGTCCGTGTTGAAACGTACGTTGAGAGCGAAGAGATGATAGGAGAAGACGAGGTCCCAGATGTCTGCCTGCACCCCATCGTGGAAGTACACGCCGTTGAAGTCGTAGTAGGCCGTCACGGTGAGTGCGCAATATCCAGTTGCGGCCGTGGCGTCACAGGGGTTGCCCTGCCAGTCGGTGGGCGAGCGCAGGAACTTGCCGTACTCCTCGCGCTGGAAGGTCCCGTCCCCGTCTGCGTCGACGCCCTTGAGGATGTAGGCCACGAGCTCCTTCGTGGTCGGGTGGCTCTTCAGCACGTTGTCATAGACCCGGAAGATCACGTCCGAGGTCCAGACATCGTTCGCCACAGCAGGCAGGAGATTGCGCGTCTTCATCTCGTCCTGACCGCCAACGGACAAGATGACGTCGCCTCCCGAGGGAGTCTCGTGGGTTCGTCCTGTAAGGCCTGTCGGGAACGCGAGGAGGACGCTTGCGATCACGGCTACCAAGGAAAACCGCCAGCGCCCCGCCATGCTCAGGCGACGCGCAGGATGTGCAATGTCTTTGTTGGTACAGTGCTTTGTAGGTCGAAGCCCAGGGTCAGGAGTAAGAGACCTTAAGCCGAGCCGCGCTGCCGGACAAGGCCTCCCCATGTCGTTGGCCCTTCTCCTGGATGTCGATGGCACCCTCATGGACACGTTCGAGGATATCCTAGCCTCCATGAATCTCGCTCTCTCGGAGGTCGCCGTGTCACCGCCGCTCGGGGCCGACGAACTCCGGCCGCTGATTGGCAGGCCCGTCGCCTATCAGATGAGCGCGCTGCGCGGAACGCCTCAGGGCTTGGCGGCGGAGATCAACGACCGCTATTACCGCCACTTCACCGCCATCGTGCGGGAACGCGTGCGGCTCTACCCGGGCGTGGAACAGACCTTGCAGGCGCTCTCTGGCCGGCGGATCGGGACCTTCACGACGCGTCGCAAGGAGGTCGCAGGAATCATGCTTCGCGTGGCGGGGATCGAGAAGCACTTTACCGCCATCACGGGAGGGGACGAGGTATCCAGGCCCAAGCCGAACCCCGACCTCGCCCTGCATGCCGCCAAGGCCATAGGCGTGCCGCCGGGAATGGCGGTGATCGTGGGGGACGCGCCCGTCGACATCCAGGCGGGCCGCGCGGCGGGGATGCGGACGATCGCCGCGACGTACGGGTACGGCGGCCTCGGCCCGTTGCGGGAGGCGGGCCCGGATCTGGAGCTCGCGTCCTTCGAGGAGTTGCCACGGGCCCTGGAGTCTTTGGAACGTCGGTCGCCCTCGGCCTAGTGCCCGGGCTCTGGCGGTGAGGGCGTCGACGGTGGCTCGCTCGCCGCCGGTGGGGCATCGGGTTGCACGGTCGCGTGGGCCGGGGTGATCTCTTCCTTGGGTTTCCGACGGCGCCCGAGGGCGAAGAGGAGGCCCAGGAGCAGGAGGACGATCAAGAGGAGGAGGATGAGTCCGTTGCCGTCGATCCCCACGGGTCCGCTGGTCCGCCGCACCGTGACGGTCCAGGTGAATGGGGTGGTCGAGGCTCCGTCGGAGACGGTCACCGTCACCTCGTACGCCCCTGGAGACTCCGTACTGAAGTCGAAGCGGGAGAGGTTGCCGACGAGGACCCCATTCACCCGCCATGCGTACGTAAGGTTGTCCAGATCGGGGTCCGTCGCGTTCACTTGAAGCGTCTGAACCTCTCCGGAAGTGACGCTCACGGCCGGGCCGACCGGCGACGGGATGATCGCCGGAGCACGGTTGGCGACAGTCACGACGAGAGTGGCCGTGTCGCTCGCCCCGTTGTCGTCCATCACAGTGAGGACGACGGTGTACGTCCCGCGGGCGAACGAATGCGTCGGGGTGACCCCGGAGGCGTTGCTCCCGTCCCCGAACGTCCATTCGTAAGTGGTGATGTTCCCGTCCGGGTCGGAGGACGAGGCCGCGGTGAACGCGAAGAGCGTCTCCAGGTCGCCCTGGGTCGGGGTCACCGTGGCGGCGGCCACCGGCGGCAGGTTCAGCACCAAGACGGTCATCGCCTCCGTGTCGTTCGCGCCGTCCGCGTCCGTCACGGTCAGCGTCACGTTGTGGGAACCCTTGGTCGCGAACACCTTCGCCGGGGTAGGCGACGTGCTCGTGGTCCCGTCCCCGAAGTCCCAGAAGTAGGCGGCCAACGGCGGGGTGTCGTCGGTGGAGTTGAGGCCGTCGAAGTGGAAGGACGTTAGGATGTCCCCGTTCGCCGAGGGCCACACGCGCGGGTCCGCGACAGGTGGGGCATTCAACGCGGTCACGACGACGACTCGTGTCACCGTGCTCGTGTTCCCGCCGTTGTCCGTGACCGTCAGAGTCACGTTGTAGGTCCCCGGGACGGTATACGTGTGGTTCACGACCGAGGCGTTCCCGCTCGTGGTGTTCCCGTCCCCAAAGTCGAAGCCAAAGTCCGTGATGTTGCCGTCCGGGTCGGAGGAGTCGCTCCCGTTGAAGGTCACCGAGGTGTTCACGCGCGCGGTGGCCGGATCGACCGTGAGGTTCGCGATCGGGAGGAGGTTGGCCCCCGCCACGATGTTGATCGTCCGTGTCGTGGTGTTCGCCAGGGTCATGTTGTCCGTGACCGTGAGCGACGCAAAGTACGTGCCCGGCAATGCGTACGCGTGGTTGGCGGTGACGCCCGTACTGGTGTTCCCGTCCCCGAAGTCCCAAGAGTACGTCAGCGCTCCGTCGTCCGTGGACGCCGACCCGTCGAACGAGACGGTGACGTTGGGGTTCGCGGGCTGCGGGTTGGCGGTGAAGGAGGCCGTCGGCGGCGAGTTCACCCAGATCCCTGCGGTGGCGGTGTCCGCCAGGGAGCCGTTGTCCGTGACGGTGAGCGTGACCGGGTAGCTGCCGGGGTTCGCGTACGCGTGGCTCGTCGTCACGCCCGTGCTGATGTTCCCGTCCCCGAAGTTCCAGTCATACGTCGTGAGGTTGAGTTCCGGATCGTTGGAGTTCGAGGCGTCGAAGGCGACCGCGACCCCGGGGTTCACCGCCATCGGCAGGGCCGAGAAGGCCGCCGTCGGCCCGGCGTTCACGAGGACCGTTCGATTCGTCGAATCTGTGAGGGTCCCGTTGTCCGTCACGGTAAGGGTGACCGTGTACGTCCCCGCCGCGGCGTAGGAGTGCGTGGGCGTGATCCCCGTGCCGAGGGTGGCGTCCCCGAAGTCCCAGTCGTAGGCGGTGATCAGGAAGTCGTCCGTGGAGGCCGACGCGTCAAAGGAGAACGCGACGCCGGGGTTCTGCATCGTCGGCGGCGTGACGGTGAACGCCGCCACCGGGGGCTGGTTCGCTGCCTGGTAGATGATCCTCCCCAGCTCCCCGGCGAAGTCCACGAAGTACAGAGCGCCGTCGTACGGCCCCCGGATCATGTCCGGGTGGAAACTGTACCCCTGTCCCCAATCCGTGGCGGTGACGCCCGGCACAAGGTCGTAAAGCGACGACGTCGCGTTCCAGCGGAGGACGCGGAGGAAATCCTGGTAGAACTCGGTGAGGAAGTAGTTCCCCTCGTACGCTGGCGGGAAGCTGAAGTCGTTCGGGTAGTTCACGCCGCGGTAGACCGGCGTCCCCATGACCGAGGCGCCTCCCGGCCCATGGTCGTAGAAGTAGATGGGGAACCGCGTTGTCATTGGAATCGTCACGTCCGTGGGGCAAGGCGTCCCCCGCAACACTCCCTCGCCCTCGAAGTAGGGCCATCCGAAGTTCTCCCCCGAGACGTTCCCGAGGGAAACCTCCTCCCAGGTCGTCTGCCCCACGTCGCCGATATAGACGATCCCGGTCAGGGGATCCACATCCATGCGGAACGGATTGCGCAACCCATACGCCCACACGAGCTTCGCGTTGGCGCTGGCATTCGAGTAGAAGGGATTGTCCGGAGGGGCCAGCGTGGAGCGGTTCGAGGGGTCCATCGAGGCGTTGACGTTGAGGCGGAGGATCTTCCCCGCCAGGACAGTCCGGTCCTGCGCGAGGCATCCGCCGGCCTGGGCGTCGTCCCCGACGCTGACGTACAGTCTCTTGTCCGGCCCGAAGCGGAGCGCCCCGCCGTTGTGGTTCGTGTTCACGTTCGGCATGTCGTCAATCAGGACGAGTAGGGACAAGGGGTCGATCTGGAGGGCCCCACCAGGGTCGGTGAGGTTCAGGCGAGCAACCTGGGCATAGGAGGGCGCGCCGAAGGTCGTGAAGTAGACGTAAAGGTAGGGCCGCGCAGGCCAGTCGGGGTCGACGGCGACGCCCAGCAGGCCCTGTTCGCCGCCATTGTTCAAGGGCGTGATCGTGTGCAGCGTCGCGACCGCCGTCCCGTTCCACGCCTTGATGTCCCCGCTGTCCTTCTCGACGACGATGATGCGGCCGCTCCCGTCCGGGAGGAAGTCAAGCGAGATCGGGTTGGTGAAGGTCGCGTCGAGGATCTGTTCCGAGAAGCCGAACGCCGTCGGCGGCGTCCCGTCCGGCGAGGATGGCGGTGAACCCGCCGGAGAGGCGTGAGGCGTCACGATCATCGTCGCTCCGACCAGGAGGAGGGCCAGGAACAGAGAGGCGGGAGTCCGCATGGGTCGCGCCCACGAGAACGCCATAGAAAAGGACTTCGGTTCGGCCGTAGAAGGGAGAGGCGATCAGCCGCTCCGGTCGAGGCGGCCGCCACAGCTCCCGCAGAACCGGAACGCCATGGGCATGAGGGACTGACATTGACGGCACTTCGCGTAGGCCCCCGTGACCGTCGCGGAGGACAGGAGCGTCTCGTAGCTGACGAGGCGCGCGCGGAATTCCTGGAGCGAGGAGTCGAGGTAGAGCACGGTCCCGACAAAGAGGAGAGCGGCGACCACGAACAGGAACGGGTTCGTCGCCACCAAGACCACCACGATGACCGCGAACGCGACAAGGACGACCACGTAGGCCGCCACCCGTTCGTGGAGCAGCCGCGAATCCCGTTCCCCCAGGGAGAACTCCGCCATCGGTTCGGGAACGACTTGTCGAAGGTTAAGCCTTGCGGGCTCTCGGGGAAACGGGGAAATACGCCTCCCCCGTTGAGGCGCCGATGCGCACCCCCGCCATCGTCGTGAACTTCAAGGCCTACGAGGCCGCGGTGGGCGGGAGCGCGCTCACGCTGGCCCGGGTCTGCGCGGCGGTGACCGTGGAGACCGGCGCCTCGATCGCCGTCTGCCCGCCGTCCTTCCAGCTCGCGCAGATCGCCGCGGCGGTGAAGATCCCCGTCCTCGCGCAGCACGTCGATCCCCGCCCGGCGGGGAGCCACACCGGCCATCTCACTCCGCACGCGGCCATCCAGGCCGGGGCGGCGGGGACCCTCCTGAACCACGCGGAGCGCAAGCTCAAGGCCGCAGACGCCGCCAGAACCATCGCCCTCTGCAAGGAACTCGGCCTCGAGGTCATCGCCTGCGCGGACGGCCTCCCGGAGGCGCGGCGGCTCGCCCGCCTGCATCCGGAGTTTGTGGCGGTGGAACCGCCGGAGCTGATCGGGGGCAAGGTCTCGGTCACCTCGGCGAAGCCCGAGGTCGTGCGCTCGGCGGTGGAGGCCGTGCATGCGGTCGCCCCGGAGGTCCAGGTGCTCTGCGGGGCCGGCGTGAAGACCGCCAAGGACGTGAGGAAGGCCCTGGAACTCGGCACGGTCGGCGTGCTCCTCGCCTCGGGCGTCGTCCTCGCGAAGGACCCCGGGAAGGCCCTGCGCGACCTCGCCGCGGCGCTCTGACCGAAGATACATGTAGCCGCATCCGGGTGTAGGTCCCGCCACCATGCGCCCCCTCATGCGTTGTACCGTCTTCCTCATCCTTCTGCTGTTGATCCCCGCCATCCCCGCTGCGGACGACCCCCCTGCCCCCACCGCCGGCCCGCAGATCCTGATCGCTGCCGTGTACTACGCCGCCGCCCTCGGGGAGGACGAGGCGGTGACGCTTGTGAACGCCGGTACGGCCTCCGCGGACATCGGCGGGTGGTACCTCTCGGACGGGGAGGGCACCGTCAGCCTGGCGCCCGTCCACGTGATCGCTCCAGGGGAGCGCACGGTCCTCACCGCCAACGCCACGGCGTACTTCCTGGAGACCGTCGAGGTCGCGACGTTCACCTGGGGAGCGGGGAACGTGACGGCGGTGAACACCTCCGGGAGCTTCATCCTCGCCAATGGCGGGGACGACGTCACCCTCCACGACGCCGCCGGACAGCTCGTGGACGCGGTCGTCTGGGGGGACAGCACGTACACCGGTCCAGGGTGGGCCGACCCCCGCCGTCCCGGCGTCTCTCGAGGCGAGGTGCTCCGGCGCCTCTCCCTCGGCGGCTGGCAGGACACGAACACGAGCGTGGACTGGTCGTCCCTCCGGCCATCCATCATCGGTCAGTCCGAGTTCCCCGCCGATCCCCTGGGCTTCACCGGGTCCGTCGAGGTCGCGGCCTCGCCCGGACCGGCCCTGGAGGTCTTCCTCCGCCGCCTCGCCGCCGCGCAGGTCTCCATCCGTCTGGCGGTGTACGAGCTCCGCTCCCGCGCGATCCAGGACGTGCTCATCGAGCGTTATCTGCAAGGCATCGATGTCCGCGTGCTCCTGGACGGCGCCCCGGTCGGCGGCCTGTCCGCCCAGGGCTGGGACATCGCGACCAACCTGACCGCCGCGGGGATCCCCGTGCGCTTCCTCAACGACCCGGACGGGAACGGCGGGGTCGTCGCGCGCTACGGCTTCCTTCACGCAAAGTACGTCGTGATCGACACCGCCACGGCCCTCGTCTCCTCGGAGAACTTCGGCGACACCGGCCTCCCGCCGGAGGGCCGGACCGGGAACCGGGGCTGGACCGTCGCGGTCGAGGACGTCGGCGTGGCGCGCGAGCTCGCGTCCGTGTTCGACGCGGACTACGATCCCCGGCGCCTCGACAGCATCGCCTTCGCCGACCTGGCGGTGACAACGGTTCCCGAGGACCCCGGCTCCCTGTCGCCCTACGCCTTCCCCACCGCCGCCCTCAACATCACCGGGAGCTTCACCGTGACTCCCGTCATCGGGCCGGAGCGGTCGTTCGACGACTCGACGGTCATTGGCCTGATGCGCGGCGCGACGCAGCGCCTCGACATCGAGCAGTTCTACGCCGACCCCACCTGGGACGGGGGGCCGAACCTCTACCTGGAGGAGGCAATCGGGGCCGCGCGCCGCGGCGTCCAGGTCCGCATCCTCCTCGACTCGACCTGGTACAACGTCGAGCCGACCGACCCGAACGACAACGACGACACCGTCGCCTACGTCAGCGGCATCGCCGCCAACGAGTCCCTCCCCCTCGAGATCAAGCTCGCCACCCCGACGGTCCACGGCGTCCTGAAGTACCACAACAAGGGGATCGTCGCGGACGGCCGCCGCGTCCTCGTCTCCAGCGCGAACTGGAACCTGTACTCCCCGACGCGGAACCGCGAGGTCGGCCTCATCGTCGACCATCCCGAGGTCGGCGCCTACTTCGAGGCCCTCTTCCTCCACGATTGGAAGGACGACGTCCTCGCGCCCGTGGCGGTGATCACCCCGCCCGGAACGGTCCGGCCGGGGGACCTGTTCACCCTCGCGGGCTCCGCCTCCACGGATGACCACGCCGTCGTGAACTGGTCCTGGGACCTCGAGGCGGACGGGGACTTCGACGCCTACGGTGCGTTCGTGCAGCACTCGGTGGCGGAGGAGGGCGACTCGCAGGTCCGCCTCGTCGTCGCGGACGCCTGGGGGAACACCGGCGAGACCACACGGACGATCCACGCTGCGTACCCGCCCCCGCCGACCGATGGGACGCCGCCTCCCGGCTTCCCTTGGCTCCTGATCGTCCTCGCCGCCGGCGGATTGGCCCTCCTCCTCTTCCTCTCCCTCTATTACCGGATGAAACGCAGGTAGAAACGTGCAAATAGCGCGCGCCCCGTGCGCCGCGCAATGGAGTTCCCCATCGCCTTCTCCGCCGCCGAACTGGAGAAGTTCGCGTACTGCCCCTTGACCTGGTGGCTCAGCCGCGGCGGCGCCGACGAGGAGGGCGAGGAGATCCAGGCCGGGCAGCAGAAGCACGAGGAGGTCGGGCAGGAGATCGCCTCGATCGAGGTCGACGAGCGCCATGCCCGCGAATCCGAGACGACCGTGCTGTACTTCGCCGTCGCCTCCACGATCATCGCGCTGCTCGGCGTGACGTTCCTCCAGGGCGTCGACACGGAGCTCACGCTCATCGTGAACATCCTCTCCCTGATCTGGATGCTCGCGGCGGTCTTCTTCCTCTTCAAGGCCGAGACGCTCGCGACTCCGGGCGACCGCCTCGTCGCGGAGCGCGTGATGCTCGGCTTCGCCATGGTCGCGACGATCCTCGCGGCGCTCAGCGTCGGGCTCTCCGCGTTCCCGGATCCCATCTTCGCCCGGGTCGCCGAGGTCGCCGCGCTCCTCTGGCTCGTCGGCGCGAGCTTCTTCCTCTCGCGGTCGCTCCGGGCCGTCGCGAAGGCCGCCCTGATGAAGGCGAAGCACGCCGTGAAGCGCGTCGACTACGTGGATATCGCGCAATCCCGCCCGAAGCTCCTGAAGTCGTCGAAGTACCTCCTGCGGGGCCGGCCCGACTACGTGCTCGTCGAGGGCGAGCACCATATCCCCGTCGAGCTCAAGACCGGCCGCACGCCGCGCGGCCCGCTCTTCTCGCACATCGTCCAGGTCAGCGCGTACTGCCTCCTCGTCGAGGAGGAGTACGGGAAGGCGCCGACGCACGGGGTGATCCGGTACCCGGACGCCTCGTTCGACATCGAGTACGGCGAGGACCAGAGGCGCCTGGTGCTGCAGAAGATGGAGGAGATGCGCGGGGCCCTCCGCAAGGGCGAGGCGCACCGCAACCACAACCGGCCGGGGAAGTGCGCGGGCTGCTCCCGCCGCTCCGTCTGCCCCGAGCGCCTCGACAAAGCGCCCGCTGGCGAGTGACAGAAAAAGGGTGGGGGGGAGGTAATCGTGAGTCGGGGGAATTTCCCTCGCCACCCCGGGGTCCCATCCCTTGTGAGCGTCAGCGTTGAACGAAGTTCCTCTTCAGCGACTCCAGGCCCGAGAGCGCGGTCTCGGCGTCCTGCATCTTCTTCGCCTTCTCGTGCACGAGTTCCACGCGCGCGTAGACCATGTCGCGCACGGCGGCGCGGACGGCCTCGGAGCGTGTCGGGTAATCGTGAAGCTCGACGAGGAAGTCGAGCATGCGGAGGTGCGCGGCGGGGAGGCGGAGCGTGATCTTCTCCGAGTCCGGGGCCACGAGGGGGCTGTCGTCAGACGTACTCCTTCTCGCCATACTTTGTACGCCTTTTGTCTGACATGACATGGTCTGTACGGTATTTATAGGTATGCTGTAAGGGAAGGGCCTATGGACCCCGGTGTTTCCGGTGGAATCCGACAAGGCCTCCTGGATTTCCACTGGACCGCACTGGTGCCGCCGAACGTTTATCCGGAAATGGGGGCTTCGTCGCGACGATGCCCTTCGATCCGCGCGACAACGTGTTCCTCCTCGCTGGCCCGGTGAAGATGCACCCGCGCGTCCTGGAGGCCATGGCCGTGCCCGCGATCAACCACCGCGGGGGCGAGTTCAAGGAGGTGAACCGCGAGCTCCACACGCTCCTGAAGTACGTCTTCCAGACGCAGGGCGACGTCGCCCTCATCTCCGGGAGCGGGACGGCGGGGCTGGAGAGCGTCGTCTCGTCCCTCCTGCACCGGTCCGACAAGGTCCTCAACCTCGTGAACGGGAAGTTCTCGGAGCGCTTCTCCGACCTCTGCGCGATCCACACCGCCGAACCGAAGGTCCTGAACTCGCCCTGGGGGCGAGCGGTCGACCCACAGGCCGTCGCCGCCGAGCTGGAGGCGGGGAAGTACGCCGCCGTCACGGTCTGCCACAACGAGACCTCCACGGGCGTCACGAACCCTCTGAAGGAGATCGCGGCGGTGTGCCGGAAGCACGACGCGCTCGTCATCGCGGACGGGATCACGAGCGTGGCGGGCGTCGAACTGAAGATGGACGAGTGGGGCGTGGACGCCGTCGTCCTCGGCTCACAGAAGTGTGTCGCCGCGCCGGCTGGGCTGGCAGGGGTGGCGGTGTCGAAGCGCGCGTACGAGCGTCTCCACTCCAACCACGCCTACTATCTGAACCTGAAGAAGCACATCGACATGCTGCGCGACGAGCAGGACACGCCTTACACCCCGGCGATCCCGCTCTTCCTCGCCTTCCGCGAGGCCTGCCGCATGCTCAAGGAGGAAGGGATCGAGCGGCGCCTGGCACGGACGGCGAAACTGGCGGAGGCCTGCCGCGCTGCTGCCAAAGCCGTGGACCTCGACCTCTACGCGGACGAGCGCGCCGCGTCCAACACGGTCACCGCCATCTCCTACCCGCCGAACGTGGACGACTCCAAGTTCCGCAAGGTGCTACGCGACGACTTCCGCGTGATCGTCAGCGGCGGTCAGGGCGCGATCAAGGGCAAGGTCTTCCGGATCGGCCACATGGGGATTTGCTCGTTCCAGGATCTGGTGGCGGGGTGGCTGGGGATCGAGGGGACCTTGGCGGCGTTCGGTCACGCGTTCGAGCGTGGTTCGGCGGTGGCTGAGGTCGCTCGTCGGGCCTGACGGCCTCGGGGAACCGTTCCCCCTGGTGGAGCATCATCGCCCTTTTCTCCTGACTGTCCTTCCCCCCTCCCGATGCCGAGGGGCGAGGTCGTCGTCGAGACGTTCACGTCGAAGGTGCTCCAGGGCAACCCTCTCGGGGATCCGACGCGCCGGGACGTCCTGGTCTATCTCCCGCCGAAGTATGATCGCCGCAAGCGCTATCCCGCGGCGTACGCCATCGTCGGGTACACCGGGAGGGGCCTCAACCTCCTGCGCCACGACCCGCTCGGCGAGGACCTGAGGACGCGGCTGGACCGCCTGATCCGCACGGGCAAGATGGGCCCGATGATCGTGCCGATGGTGGACTGCTTCACGCGCGTCGGCGGCAACCAGTACATTAACTCCACCGCCACCGGGCGCTACGACGACTACCTGCGGAAGGAGATCGTCCCCTTCGTCGAGGGGCGGTACCCGGTCTCCCGCCGCGGGCTCTGGGGGAAGTCCTCCGGCGGGTACGGCGCGATCGTCCACGGGATGCTCCATCCGGAGACCTGGCAGGGGATTGCCGACCACTCTGGGGACGCGCTCTTCGAGATGTGTTACGTCCCGGACTTCCCGAAGGCCCTGGCGGCGTTCCGCCAGCACGGCGGGCCGAAGCGCTGGCTCGCGTGGTTCTGGCGGCAACCGAACCGGCGGCGCTCCGAGTTCTTCCCCGCCCTGAACACGCTCGGGATGGCGGCGCACTACTCGCCGAACCCGAGGAGCCCGGAACTGGGCATCGACTTCCCCTTCGACCTCGAGACCGGGGAGTGGCGGCCCGAGGTCTGGCGGCGGTGGCGGTCCTGGGACCCGGTCGTCCTGGTCGACCGCCATTGGCGGAATCTGCGGAAGCTGCGCCTCGTCTACATCGATTGTGGGACGAAGGACGAGTGGAACCTCGTCTGGGGGGCGAGGGCGCTCCATGCGAAGCTCGACCTCAGGAAGGTCCGGCACGTCTATGAGGAGTTCGACGACGGCCACCTCAACATCTCCTTCCGCTACGACCGGAGCCTCCCCCTCCTCTGGAAGGCCCTGGCGGGGTGACCGGCGGAAGGCTCAAAAGGCGGGATTCGTTGTCCCCCCTGGAGGGAAGCAGTATGGCGAACGCGGCGCCGTGCCCGACGTGTGGGAAGCCGATGATGTGGGTGGCGCAGTACCAGCGGTGGTACTGTCAGACGGAAAAGCAATACAAACAGGTGCAATCACCACCTCCACCGCCGCCCCCGCCGCCCCCGCAGGCCGTCCCCCTCACCGCCACCCCGACCGGCCGCGTCGCCGCGCCCGCCGGCGCGATCTGGTTCGCGAACTTCTACCGCATCCGCAAGAAGAGCCTCGCCCTCACGAACCAGTACTGGATCGAGGACCAGAACAGCCACGTGCTCGGCTACAGCAAGCAGAAGATGCTCGCCCTGAAGGAGCTCATCCGGATCACCACGGACGAGAGCCTGCAGCACGAGATCTTCCGCATCCAGCAGACGCAGATCCTCGACCTGTGGGGGACGTTCGCCGTCATCGACACGATGACGAACACGATCCTCGGCTACATCAAGCGCAAGGCCCTGATGTCGATGTTCCGCGACGAGTGGCACGTCCTGGATCCGTTCAACCGCCTCATCGCCGAGATCAAGGAGGAGACGGGCCGTGCGCTGGCGCGGCGTTTGGTGCCCATGGGCCAGTTGATTCCCGAGAAGGTCATCCTCTCGCTCGGCGGCCACCCCGTCGCGGAGATCAATCAGAAGTTCAAGATCATCGGGGACATCTGGGAGATGTCGTGCACCGCCATCCCGCCGCAGTTCGACCGCCGCGTCCTCATTGCCGTGATGATCCTCATGGGCATGGTCGAGCGGAAGCGGAAGTAGGCCGCTACAGGCCGCCGCCGCGCCGGGTCGCCTCGGCCCCGGGGAACCCGCACTCCTTCGGGTCCACGTCCTCGCGAAGCCGCTGGAAGGCCGGGGCCCGGAGGGCGCGGTCCGGCGTGAGCATCAGGTACTCGACCTCGCACACCAGTTCGGGCCGGCACCAGAACTTCACCTCGCCGGCGAGATCGGGCATCGTCGTGAAGGGCATCTCGATGGCCATTGCCTGGAGGCGGCGGTGGAGGAGGTCCACGAGGTTCGAGTCGAAGCCTGTCCCCACGCGGCCGATGCAGGTCAACACGCCCGCCTCGTCGTACACGGCGATGATCAGCGCCCCGAAGGTGTCCGCGCGGTTCCCCTCGCCAATGGTTACGCCGCAGATGACGCAGTCGATCGTCCGCAAGGCCTTGATCTTCTTCCAGTGCCGGCCGCGCTCTCCCAGCACGTACCGCGACGCCTTCTCCTTGGCGATCATGCCCTCGAGGCCCCGGTCGCGGCAGATCTTGTAGAAGGCCTCGCCTTCCTTCTCCACGTAGTCCGAGATGACCGCCGACGTCGTCGGGCGGAACGTCTCCTGCAGGATCCGCTTGCGCTCCATCAACGGTTTGGCGGTGACCTCCTCGCCGTCCCGGTAGAGGATATCGAAGGCGACGTAGGTGGCGGGGAGCTCCTTCGCGCGGCGGCGGATGTCCTCCTCGCGCGCGAGGTGCTCGCGCAGCTGCAGTTTCTCGAAGCTAGGCTTGCCCTCGTGCATGATCACGATCTCGCCGTCAAAGATCGCGCGGTTTGCCGTCGAGTCGATGCGGATGTCCGGGTAGCGGGCGGTGATGTCGTAGAGCCGGCGGTTCTGGAAACGCACTTTGCCGCCTTCGACGAACGCGAGGGCCCGCGTCCCGTCCCACTTCAGCTCGAAGATCCAGTCCGGGTGCGAGAAGGGCTTCTCCTCCTTCTGCGCGAGCATCGGGTGGATCGCGAGGCCCCAGAGCTCGGGCATGCCTTCGGCTACCTCTCCCTCGCCTAAAAGACCCGCGGATGCCCCGCGCCCATCCTGCCCTACTCCAGGAAGATGACGCCCTCTTCACCGCGGAAGTGAGGGTCGCCCGACAGGACCTTCGCCCGGAGCGTCCTGCCCAGGGCGAGGACCGCGGCATCCCCGTACGGGAAGTCCTTGATCCGCTTCCGTCGGTCGGCGTGGATCCTGCCCGCGCTCACCGCCGACGTGAAGTCCAGGGGGACGACGACGCTCGCGCCCTCCACGAGTTCGGCCACCTTCCGTCCATCCTTCCCCTCGCGCTCCGCGCGGCTCACGATCTCGGTCAGGTTGAGGGCGGAGGTGAACACCTCGTTGTCCTCGTCCTCCACGAGCTCGCGGACCCGCTCGCCGAGAGCGGTGCTGCCGAGGTACTCGACCCAGGCATGGGAGTCGACGACGTACCTAGTCATGAGCCCAGTCCCCGTCGTGCCTCCAGGGGGTGAGGCCGGGCATGGCCCCGAACGCGCTTCGGCGTTTCTTCGCGATGCGGAAGCGGATGGCGGTGCCCTCTCGAAGGCCCTCCGCCGCGGCCACCTCCGGGGGGATGGTCACCATGAGCGACCCTCCGACGCGGCGGATCCTGCCGACGGCCTCCATCATGTTCTCTTCTCCGCAGAAGGTATAACCTGGGTTATACTTAACGGCTTCGTCTCGTGGGGTCGGTCCCGACCCTGGCCAGCACGCCACGCCCTCAGACCGTGATGGTGAAGCCCTCGGACACGATGAACCCTGGAGGCACACCACCACCGGGGTGGCAGACGCCCGGCCCGATGTCGAAGTGGAAGTAGTACTCGCCAGGGTCGACCGCGCTCATGTCGATCTTGATCGCCGCCGTGTTCGCGTTCCCCGCGGGGTTCGTCTTCAGCGTCGCGAGGGGCCCGGTGCCCGGGCCGCCGCCGAAACAGGGCGGGGAGGGCGAGAAGGCGCCGAACGGGGCGACATTGTTCAGCGGGCCAGGGAAGCAGGGGTGGCCGCCGGGAGCGTCCGCGCAGTTCACGAGCCAGACCGTGTAGACGCTGTTCGGCTCCACCTTCTTCAGCGCCACGACTAGGCGGAGCACGTGGTTCCCGTGCATCTGCACGTTCGCGAAGCCCCTCTGGACTTCGCCGATCGGGTTGGAGGGCTCGATGAGGGGGTACTTGACGTTCGAGAAGTGGTGGGCCTCGGCCTGGGGCACGAGGAGGGCGAGCAGGGTCAGGACGGCCAGGAGGACGGCGAATCGACGCATGACCGGGACAGGCGTCGCGGGGCCTTCAAGGTTCCCGTGCGCCACGCGCGGGAGGCGGTCGGGGTGGGTAAGGGCCTACGGGGGGGTCGTCGCGACGCCGAGCTGCGAGAGCAGTTTCGACGGGTTGCTGTAGATGCGGAGGCCCGCCACCTTCCCCGCGGTGTTGAAGCGCAACGCCCACGCGCCCTCCGTCTGGACGCTCTTGTTCGTCGCCGCCAGGACGCTGCCGTCCGCCATCGTCAGCGGACCGGTGTTCGTCCCGGTGACGGTGACCTCCATGGCCGCGCTCCAGCCCTGGATCGTGACCGCCCGGGAGGAGACGGCCAGGTTCGGAAAGCCGCCGATCCAGTTCTGGAGGAACTGGCGGAAGGCGGTCTTGCCGCTGCGGGCCCCGCCCATCTCGTCCTGAAGGGTCACGTCGTCGGCCACGAGGGCGAGGATCGTGTCCACCGTGTGTCCGTTCACCGTCTTCCGGAATCCATCGACTTCCAAAAACGAGATGCCATCGGCCATGGGAATCTCCCCGGGCGGGAACGCGCGGGCCGATATGAAGCTAGCCGTGCCTCGACCTTCTTCAAGGCCTCGAGGCTCGCCTTCAGCGCTGGCATAAGATGGAATGTCGAGGAGACCTGGGGAATCCCGCCGAGGCGTCCTTCCCCGCGGACTACGCGAGGAAGACGACTCCATCCTCGCCGCGGAAGTGCGGGTCCCCGGTCAGGATCTTCGCCCGGAGCGCCTTGGCCACGGCGAGGACCGCCGCGTCGCCGTACGGGAAATCCTTGATTCGTTTACGGCGCTCTGCGTGGAGTATCCCTGCGGTCACCGCCAGAGTGAAATCCATGGGCACGATGACGCTCGCGCCCTCCACCAGTTCGGCGGCTTTCCGTCCGTCCTTCCCCTCGCGCTCCGCGCGGCTCACGATCTCGCTCACGTTCAACGCCGCGGTGAACACCTCGTTGCCCTCGTCCTCCACCAGCTCGCGCACGCGCGCGCCGAGGGCGGTGCTGCCCAGGTACTCCACCCAGGCATGCGCGTCGACCACGAACCTAGTCATGGCCCCAATCCTCGTCATGCCGCCACGGCGTGAGGCCCGGCATCGCCCCGAACGCGCTCCGCCGCTTCTTCGCAATGCGGAAGCGGACCGTGCTACCTTCGCGGAGATTCTCCGCGGCGGCGACCTCCGGCGGGATCGTGACCATCAGGGAGCCTCCCACCCGGCGAATCTTGCCCACCGCTTCCATCATGCTCTCTTCACCGCCTACGGTATAACTCGGGTTATACTTAAGGGCTCTGCCTTGAGGTGACCGTCATTCGCTTCCTAAAGAGTACCGGTCTCCCGACAGTCACACCGGAAGAAGGTCAGCGGGGCCGAAGGCTATTAGGTCCGGCTGGGCCAAAGTCCATCGCTCATCGGGACTCTGCCCGTGACTGTGCTCCGTCTGCCGTCCCTTGACGCCGAAGACGTCCACATAGAGCTTGTCGCCTGTCGGTTCGAGACCCGCAACTCCTCTGCGATAGTAGGGCCCTAGAATCTTGACGGCCACGACGCGTATCCTCTTGGGAAGTGGACTCCAAGTCCACACAGGTCGATCCAGTCGCAGTACGTAGAGGCGGCCATCTTGCCTCGCCATGGTGCCAACTACAACGGCGTTCCGAACGAACTGCACCCACGACTTGTCCGTATCCATTTCGAGGCGTAGGTTCCCAGCCTTCATCAAACGCGATAGGAATGCGTCCCCACCCTCAGGCTCCTGGGATAACATGGTGCAAGATCTCCTTCCGATTGTCCTCGATAAGGGGGTGCAGTCGCTCAGACCTTCTTCACGGCCTCAAGGCTCGCCTTTAGCGCCGCCATGAGATCGACCGTGGGCGACACCTCGGACGGCGGCGGGATCGTGATCTCCTTCCCCTCGACCTTCGCCTCGATCATGGCGAGGAGCGCCTCGCGGTATCGGTCCTTGTACTTCCCCGGGTCGAACTCCATCGTGAGCTTCCCGATGAGCTCCATGGCCAAGTTCAACTCGTCGTCGATGATGACAAGGGGCCGCGTCTGCGGGACTGGCGGGGACTCCTTGACCTCGTCCTTGTAGTAGAGGAGGCTGAGGACGATCCCGCCCTCGAGGGGCCTTAGGGCGACGAGGTGCTCCTTCTTCCAGAGCGTTGCCTGAGCGATGGCGACCTTGTCCGAGCGCACGAGGGCCTGACGAAGGAGTTCGAACGGCTTGACGCTCGCCTCGTCGGGGCCGAGGAAGTAGGACTTGTCGTAGAAGAGCGGGCCGATCTCCTCGCGACTGACGAAGCCGAGGACCTGGATCGACTTCCCCGTCTCCACCGGGATGTTGTCCATCTCCTCCTCGGTGAGGATGACGAAGTTGCCCTTGCCGTACTCGTACCCCTTGATCATGTCCTTCTGCTCGACGGGCGTGTTGCAGTTCGGGCAGACGTACGGGCGCTTGAGCTGCGTGCGGCAGGTGGCATGGAGCGTCGAGAAGCGGAGGTCGCGCTCCTCGGTGGCGCCGTAGACCTTCGTCGGGATGTTCACGAGGCCGAAGGTGATCGCGCCGGACCAGACCGCGCGTGCCATGGGGTTCTCCGGCGGCTTCAAGGGGACAACGGCTTATAAACGTCGGGGAGGGTTGACCGGGCGTGGCGAGGAACCGGCGGGGACGGAGGTCGTCATCGAAGCTCTCTCGGAGAACGTGGAGTCCACCCCGGCGGCGGTTCCCCCGCTCGGGCCTTCGGATTGTCGTGGCTCTCGTCCTCGTGGCGGTGGCGGTGATCTCCGGTCTCCTCCTGCGGCCGCAGGGGAGCTCCGGGTGTTCCGGCACCGCGCGCTGCTTCACCGGGCAGGTGGACCGGATCGTCGACGGGGACACGCTCTACGTCGCCGGGAAGAGCATCCGGCTCGCCCTGGTGAACACGCCGGAAACCACGGAGCCGGGGTATACCGAGGCCACGAACTTCACCGCCACGCTCTGCCCGGTCGGATCCACCGCGCTCGTCGATGAGGACGACGGACAGACGCAGGGGAGCTACGGGCGCATGATCGCCAAGGTCACGTGCGGGGGTCGCAATCTCAACGCGGAGCTGGTCTCGAGCGGCCACGCGGTCGTGCTCGTCTTCTTCTGCAACAAGTCGGAGTTCGCTCACGAACCGTGGACCGGGTGCTAGGGCGAGTCGCCTCCGGCGATCCGCCGCTGCTGGGCTTCCGCTCAGTTGAGCGGAAGAAGCGATTCGTTTTCCTGGAGGGAAGATGAGAGCCGATCCCCATTCCGCCCGATTGAGCGGAATGGATTTCGGACCGACACGGAGGGACTCCATACAGACGGTGCGGTCTTCCGCCCGGTTGAGCGGAAACGGACGCACAACCACCTGGAGGGAGGCGGCCTGTCGTGAGATCTTCCGCCCGGTTGAGCGGAATCGAGGTCACCGCCACTTTCACTCCCCTCTCCCCCTGGGGTTCAAGCCATCGCACCCTTTCCGCCCGGTTGAGCGGAAACCCATGGGCCTTCGAGCGGTCTCGGTGCGGCGGGCGCGGCGGCAGGTCCCCGGCCGGTTCGAAGGGTTCATCGTGACCTGGGACGCGGACAGCCGGGATCCGGCGCAGTGCGCGCGTCTGCGTCGGTTCGTCTTCGGGCACACGAGCCGCAAGGGTGGCAAACCCTATCGCTACCCCGGGTTCGTGGAGCGTGACGGCGTCCGCTATCTCGGACAATCCGTCCTGTTCGTCGTCACGGCACGGTTCCCGGAGATCAACGCGTTCCTCCGCGGGCTTGGGGTCGACCTCGTCGTCACGAGGGCGTCGTTGGCGGGTTGAGCCCGGGCCACCCCGGTCATCGTCACGCCTTTTTCCGCCCGGTTGAGCGGAAACCCACGCCCCGCCGCCGGACCGTGGACGGGTTGCTAGACTCAGCGTCTGACTTCCGCTATCCCTTGCTCGCCGTCGTCCCGGCCACAGTGGCGGGCCAGCTCACCAGGGCCCCGAACCCCGCCACGAACTGCGCGGATATGAGCCTGGGTTGGCGGTCACGTTCACGACCGCTGAGACAATTCCTCCGAAGAGGACATGGGCGGGCGGCATTCGTCCCGCATCCTTGACCACCTCGTTCTCTGGCAGTTCCATGATTGAGGGGATCAGGCCCCTTCTGCCTGGTCGGTCGACCCGGGAGGGGCGGGACGCGATCCTCTCGCACGTCGACTGCGGTACCACCACACCGCGGCCACTACTGAGAGGGACAACAAGGCAAGTACCAATGCGATCAAGTAGGGAGGCTCTGCGGTTCGAATGACTTGGACGGTCGTCCCATTCGCCAGAACGAGGTCTATGCGGCCGTCGCCGTCAGCGTCGAAGGGTACCATGATGTCCGCTTGCGCGTCGATCTTGCGCACGGTCCCACCATCGCGTAGGCTCACAAGGATCACGCCCTTCCAGGTGCTCGCGAGGATGTCCTTCTCGCCATCTCCCGTCAGATCGACGAGGAGGGGGCGGGAGCGGTGGGGAGCGGTCAAGACTTCCCAAAGGACGACCCCAGTCGCCATGTTCAGGCAAGTCAAACCCCCGTCTGAATCCGCGACAATGCCGATGACCATTCGCCCACCGCCGCAGTCGCCAACGGAAACGGATACGTCGAAAGTACCGGTACCGAACTGATCCCCACCCCACCACCGCAGGCTTGTGCGCCAAATGAGTGTTCCGTTACTCCTGATCGAAAGCACTTCGGGGGCCGGCCCCACCTCGCCCGCTGGAAAGGTGAAAACCATCTGGCCCCCCGCGTCGCCTTTGATGGATGTAGCATGCGCATAGGGGCTACGGTCGAGCGGCGTTTCGCTCACGATTCCTCCAAACGCATCGTACACGCGAAGGGCCCTTGTGGGGGTGGTCCTGCTCTTCACGAAGAAGGGCAGCCCAATCCCCCCAGTCTCCCCTATCTCCACCACCGCCCGTCCCCCGTAGGCGGCGTCGGGCTCCGGCACGTGCCACAGGACGTTCCCCGTTCCCGAGTCGAGGGCACGAATTCCCGCCGAGACATTGCCGGGAAGCGGCGAGCCCTCCGGAAAGGCCACCGTGAAACCCGCGGGCTCTCGCGGCACCAACGTGACTTCGCCCAGCACTAAGGATGCGTTATTGGCTGGGTATTGCCAGGTGGTCAGACTGGTTTCAGGATCGATCGCGGCCAACGAATCGCGGAAGGGTGTGTGCTCAACCCGGACCAGGAGCATGTCCGGGGCTCCTTCGTCGGTGAGCAGATCGAGCTCGGAGACTGCGCCGCCGAGCGCCTCTTCCCAAAGAATCCGGCCCGTGTCGCTCGAAAGGCGATAGAGTACTCCCGAGCCCGTTCCGACATAGAGGCTGCCGGCTCCACCCACAAGCGCTTTCACGTCCCCGGTCAGGGAAGAGGTCCACAGAGTCGTGCCAGCAAGGGGGCCTCCAGTTCCACCCCCTGACCCTGAGTTCGAGAGGTCTCCGCCGGGGAGTGGCCAGCTCTTCAGATCCGCCTCGCCCCGCACCCTTACGGAGGCGGCGAGGAAGATGCATACGCATGCGACCGTGAGGACCACCCGGTAGGTCCTGAGGGACACATTCTCTGCATGCAGCAGGTAGGCTATGAATTGTCCGCGCAGGTGCGGCCCTCGACCACCGCCGCGTCACCGCCAGTTCACCGCCACCTGGTCCGTCCGGAACCGCTGGTTGACGATGGTATCCTCGATCCGGAAGACATTCCCCGCGCGGTGCATCAGCAGGCCGGTCCAGGCGATCATGGCGCCGTTGTCGATGCACAGGGCCTTCGGCGGCACGAACATCCGGGCCCCGCGCTCCTCGGACATCACGCGCACCATCTCCTGGAGGCGGAGGTTGCAGGCCACGCCGCCGCCGAGGAGCACCTCGGACTTCTCCCCATGGGCCATCGCCCGTTCTGCGACCTCGGTGAGCATCGCGAAGCAGATCTCCTGGAGGGAGTAGGCGAGGTCCTCGAGCCGTTCGCCCTTCTGCAACAGGTTCACTGCGGCGGTGAGGATGCCGCTGAAGGCGACGTCCATGCCCTTGACGGAGTACGGAAGGTCGAGCAACGTCTTCCCGCCCCGCGCGAGCTCCTCCAGCTTCGGTCCGCCGGGGAACGGCAGGCCCGCCTCCCGCCCGAACTTGTCCAGCATGTTGCCCACGCCGATGTCCAGCGTCTCGCCGAAGACGCGGTAGCGGCCGTCCGCGTACGCGATCACCTGCGTGTTCCCGCCGCTCGTGTAGAGGAGCAGCGGATCGTCGCAGCCCGTCACCGCCCGCCCGATCTCCAGGTGCGCGACGCAGTGGTTCACGCCGACGATGGGCTGCTCGAGCTTGAGGGAGAGGGCGCGCGCCGCGGTGGCGACGGTACGGAGGCACGGGCCCAGGCCAGGACCCTGCGAGAACGCGATGACATCGATGTCCGCGAAACGGATCCCCGCTCCGGACACGGCCTCCCGCAGCATCCCCGCCACTCGGTCCGCGTGATGGTTCGCCGCCTCGCGCGGGTGGATGCCGCCGGTCTCCGGCCGAACCATGTCGATGAGATTGGCGAGGACGCGGCACTCCTCGTCGACGATGCCGACGCCGAGCGTATGCGCGGTCCCTTCGATCCCGAGGCAGAGCATCGCCACGAGCAGCCGTCGCGTCTATTTGCACCCTCTCAAGGCCGCTGCCACCGGCGTCTGTACCAATCGGTTCAAATACGCGGAAAATCCCGTTCCAAAAAGAGGTAGACCCTCCTCCCGCAATAGTATCCCTCATGGGGCAGAGAGGGGAGAGCACCGGACGCCTGGCGGTGACCCCGCCGGACGCCTGGGAACGCCTGCTCGCCATCACCACGCTGCTCGAGCTCGGGCTCGACCTGGAGGACTTCCTGGTCGCCGAGGACGAGCCGGCGGGGTCGTTCGGTGAGGCAGGGGAGGCGGCCCGTGCCTGAGGCGCGCGCCGACGGCATCGTTTATCCCGGCGGGGGACTTCGCCAGGCCCGTGAGCCGGGGCGAGGCGCTGTTCACCTACCGCCCCGTGCCGTACAACGAGATGGGCGTGGCGCTCCTCCTCCTCACAACGGTCGGGACGCTGTTCGCGGCGCCGCTGGCCTCGGCCTCGGGCCTGTTCCCCCTCGGCGGCCTGTGCCTTCTCCCGCCGATCCTGATCGCCCTGGCGTTGATCCTGTTCCGGGCGACCCCGACGACGATCTACACGGATGGCATCGAGGTCTCGCAGCCGCTCTGGCGCCGGACGCTGCGCGGGCCGCGGTACTTCACGTTCTCCGCAATCAAGAACCTCTTCCCCGCGAGCTACGAGATCACGGGCGCCTTCATGTCCCCGTTCGCCTCCTCGGCGGGGACCCTCGTCCACGTCGGGCTGGGGATCGAGACGATTGGCGGCGAACGTCACGTCGTGCGATTCACGCCAGGACTCCTGCGTGGCTTCCGTTCGGAATCGGAGGGCTACCAGCTCGCGGTCGAGTGGTTGCGGCGGATCTATCAGGAGCGGGGACGGCCGCTCGTCTCCGAGGCCTCCCCGCTCACCGATGCGGACGTCCAGAGGATGACAGCCCAGGCGAGGGAACCGCTTCTGCCCATGACGACGATCGTGGCGGCGTTCTTCCTCCCGCCGACGCTGGTCGCGCTCGTGTTGGCGGTAGTCCAGGGACCTGGGCTGCTCCCGCCGCCGGCCTTGGCGGTGGCGTTGGCGGTGGCGGGGATCCCGCCCGGCGTGGCGGTGTACCTCACCTGGAAACGGAGCCGGCAACGGAACGACCTGCTCACGGAGCTCGCGAAACACCGGGAGTTCCTGCGCGAACGGGCCGCGGCGGTACCGCCTCCGTCGCCGCCAATTTCGTCGCCCGCCTCCGGAACGCTGATAAAGGGGTAAAACGCCCCACAACAACCGAGAAGACCTCCCCCGCACAATTCACCCAGCATGCTGAGGAGCGCAGGGGGAAACCCAATGGAGGTGCCTGAGATGGTCTCCGACCGCGAAGCGCTGATCCGCGTGACCACGGCGATCCGCGACGCGACGTCGAGCGTGGCGGTGAGCGAGCTGGCGGCGGCCCTGGGCCTGCCGATGGAGCAGGTGCGCCGCGTGTTCCGCAGGCTAGCCGCCCGTGGGCTCGTGCAGATGGCGCGTTGATCCGCATCTCTAGTGGCCAGGAGGTCGGGCACTCCCCCAAGAACGGAGTGGGGATTCGGCGGCGGAGAGTGATTGATGCCGTGACGCCGCCCGAGAGTACTTGACCCATGGCAAGTATTCCTGCGGCGTGCCCCCATCGCCCTCTCCCGATCTCGGTCCACTGGTCTACCGCCAGCCGGAGCCGGAGTTTCGGGGAAGGCGTGCCTTTGGGGTCCTCGTCGGACTCTTCGGATTCGGGGGCGCGATCCTCTTCTCTTTCCTCTTCCTTTTCCAATCGTCAAGTCCTGACGTGCCTCCACAGGTCCTTACCCTCTGCGGGGTTGCTGCCGCCCTGTTCCTCGCCCTGCTCATCCTAGTGATGCGAGGGACGCTCCGCGAACGTCCGTTCCAGCTTCACGAGCGCGGAATCCTCGCTCCCAACGGGGCGACCCATCTCTACAAGGAGTTCATTGAGGCGCATCTCCACGAAAAGCGCCTGAAGAAGGAGCCTCCCGTTTTCCTCTCGATGTCCAAGGCAGATGGCCAGACGGTCGTCGTTGGGGGAAGGCTCACAAGTCATGTGACCTTCCATACTTGGGAGTTCGCGAAGGTCTCTGCCCTGATTATCGAAGGGGTTCGGAGATATGGGTCGCAGCCAGAAATTCCATGGGACCCGGGGGCGCTCGCGGCTCTCGACGAACTACAAGGTTATCGTTCCCAGGCCCTGTTCACCGTTACCAGACTTGCGAAGGAGCGGGGCGTTGCCCTTGTGGACCGGCTCTTCCTGCAATCCCTTCTGCGGGAGGAAACGCACAGGAGGTCCTTCTGGAAGGAGCTCCGCCGTCATGACGGGAAGACCTAGCGGCCGAACGCCTGCTGAAGGCGCCGGGCCGCCAGGAAGCAGGCCTTCAGCCGCTCGCCCTCGGGGAGGCCCGAGGTGAAGACCTTCGCCGCCACCGGGCCGACGGTGAAGAGGTGGATGTGCATCTCGAGGCCGAGGCCGAACGGGTCGTTCCCCTGGAACATGAGCGAGCCTTCCCCCAGGATCGCCGTCGGCGGCGGCAGCGGCCGGAAGCCCTCGCTGTTCTCCTTCGCCCGCTCGCCATGATAGGCGCGCGCCGCCTCCTCCTTGGGGAAGACCCAGCGGATGTCGACGAGGCGACGCACGAGGTCCCCGTCCTCCCACCGCTCCCAGCCCTGGAACCCGGAACGGATGCCGCCGAGGCGCGGGTACGCGGCGTCCCCGGGGTCCGGCTCGGCGGTGTGCACCGACTCCTTGGGGGCCAGATCTTCGAGGTCCTCGGCGGTGAGGTAGAGGGCCCGGTACTGCGTCTCGTCCACCCTCTCACCCCTTCAGGATCTCGATCGCGCGCTTCATCTCCGCGTCGATGCGCGTGATGGCGGTCGCGCGGTCCCCGATCTTCAGGTCCGGGCGGTGCTCCTGGATCCAGCCGAGGACCTCTTCCCCCTTGTACTGCCCGAGCATGCCGAGCACGCGGTCCTTGAAGCCGAAGGTCACGATGAGGCTCTTGTACTGCCGCACCGTCTCCGACGCGAGCGGCTTCCCGGCCATCATCTCGTCCCACTGCGCCTGCGTCACGCGCCCGAGGAGCGCGGCCGGGTCGTACACGGCGCGGCGAAAGCACGCGGGCAGAAAAGGCTAGGGTCGTTTTGCAACGGACGCGGACCTGAACGGTCTTCATCGCCTGGAGGTCACGGGCAGCGGATAGGTCCGTCCCCGCCAGGTGAGGGTGGCGAGACGCCGTACGCGCCGGAGGTTGAGGACCATGACCCAAGGGATGAGGAGGCTGGCGGTGAGGTACTGGGCGCGCTCGGCGGTGAACATCTCCCGCCACTCCGGGAGGACCCGGGCGAGTGCCCGCCGCCGCTGCTCCGCCTTCACGACGGTGAGCGGGAGGTCCAGGAGGAGGAGCGCCGCCGCCGCGGCGAACTCCGGCGCCACCGCCACGGAGAGGATCGCCGCCAGAATGCCAAGGATCACCGCCCCGTCGAAGACCGCGTAGGCCCCGAGCGCGTAGCTCGTGAGCTTCGGGAAGTACGCGTAGACGATGGCGGCCTGTTGTGTCGTCCACTCCAGGCACGTGCGACGGTCACAGGGTTCCTCCGTGACGCAGACCGCGCGCGGCAGGAACCGGACCTTGAGCCCCTTCTCCTTCACCGCGAAGGTGATCACGAGGTCGTCACTCAGCGAGGAGGGCCACTTCTCCCGGATGCGCTCGGAGTCGAAGAGGTCACGCCCCACCGCCGTCGAGCCGCCCCAGCAGAAGTTGTAGCGATCGCTGAAGAGGATGTTGTACCCGCTCGCCACCCAGCCCGCGCGCACGGCCGACCAGAACCCGCCGCGCGACGAGTACCATCGGTATCCGGTCGTCGCCCCGACGCCTTCCCCGAGCCCGCCCACGAGCGTCGCGAGCCAGCGCTCATGGGGACGCGCGTCCGCGTCCCAGGTCACGACCACCCGGTCCTCCTCGGTCAGCTCCTCCGCGGCCCGCGCCAGTGCGGCGGACTTCCCGCTCCCGCCACGCGGTCCAGGAGAGACGACGATCCCCGCCGGGATGGGATGCCGGACGATCGCCGCCTGGATCACCGCCACGGCGGGATCGTTCATGGAGTCCACGGCGAAGACGACGCGGTACCTCCCGTAGCGCTGGGTGAGGAGTCCATCCAGGTTCACCGCCAACCCCGGGTCCAGGCCACGGACCGGAGCGAGGATCGCGACGGCGGGGGTCCCCTTCTCCGGGTACGCCGCGGCTCGCCCCACCTGCGCGGAGAACCGCCAGCCCTGGAGCAGGCTCGCGAGACCGGCGAGGAAACCGAGGAGCCCGAGGACGAGGAAGAGCAGGCTCGCCCAGTCCCACATCGCGCCGCCATCCCCCTGGCGCTATAAGCCTCACAGGTCGACGAGCACCGTCTCGCCCTCGACGGTGACGGGGAAGGTCCGCAGCTTCGCCGCGGGGTTGATGAAGGACTGCCCCGTCGTCACGTCGTACGTCCATCCATGCAGGGGGCAGGTCACGATCTTCCCGTCGAGGTCGCCTTGACCGATCGGCCCGCCGCGGTGGAGGCACGTCCCGTCCGTCGCGAACAGTGTCCCGCCGACATTGCTGATCGCCAGGATCCGGCCGAGGACGACGACCTCCCGGACCTGTCCGACGGGAAAGTCGCCGAGCTTCCCCGCGGAGGCCGACGCCACGCCCGTGGAAGTCCCGTGAGGCGCTTGAAGGTGAGGGGTTAAGTCCCCGCCCGCGCTCCCCGACGCGAGGGAAACGATGGCGGACGCGGCATTGATGGACACGTGCAAGGACTTCGTGATCGCGCTCGGCCGCGCGGAGAAGACGCTCACCACGGTGGGGAAGGACCTGCCGAAGGAGGAGCGGAAGCGTCAGGTCGAGGAGTTCTTCCGGTGGCTCGACACGTCGCCGGAGGCGCCGCAGGGGCTCGTCCGCGACATCGCGCGCGAGCTCGTCGGCCAGCTCACGGCCTTCCTCATGTACGACGAGTTCAAGGGGTCGACGTCCAACTACATCGTCTAGCCGGACTCTGGTGGCGGGGAACCGGGGGCAAAAGCCTAAAGAGGTCGTCCCTGTGGCGCCCCGCCCATGGAATTCCGGAACGAGCGGACGTACCAGAACACCGTCGAGGCGAAGGCGGTCGAGCAGTTCCACGTGGACTTCGAGGCGGCCCTCGCCAAGGTCGTGCAGCTCATCGGCGCGGAGCACACGCTGCTGATCGGCGGGAAGGAGGTCCGGACCCCCGGCCGCAGCTTCGAGGACCGCAACCCCGCGAACACGGCGCAGCTCGTCGGCACCTTCCAGAAGGCCGGCCGCCCCGAGGCCGCCGCCGCCATCGACGCCGCCGCGGAGGCGTTCCCGAAGTGGTCGGCGACGCCTGCGAAGCAGCGCGTGACGTTCTTCCAGCGGGCCGCGGACCTGGCGTCGCAGCGCAAGTTCCTCCTCGCCGCCTTGATGTGCCTGGAGAACGGCAAGACGCGCGCCGAGGCGATGGCGGACGTCGACGAGGGCATCGACATGATGCGCTGGTACTCGAAGGCCCTCCTCGAGCCGAACGCGTTCGAGCGCGAGATGGGGCGGTACACCGAGGAGGAGCGGACCCTCTCGGTCCTCAAGCCGTACGGCGTCTGGGCGGTCGTCTCCCCCTTCAACTTCCCCTTCGCGATCGCCGTCGGCATGGCGACCGGGGCGATGGTCACGGGGAACACCGTCGTCCTCAAGCCGGCGAGCGACACGCCGCTCATGGCCATGGAGTTCGCGCGCCTCGTGCAGAAGGCGGGGCTCCCCGCCGGCGTCCTGAACGTCGTGACCGGGCCGGGCGGGACGATCGGGGAGGAGATCATCAGCCACTCGAAGGTGGACGGGTACGTCTTCACCGGGTCCCTGGAGATCGGCCTCGCGAGCTTCCACCGGTTCACCGCCAAACGCGGCCGGCCGATGATCGCCGAGATGGGCGGGAAGAACCCCTGCATCGTCACGGAGTACGCGGACCTGGAGATCGCCGCCGAGGGCGTGATGCGCGGGGCCTTCGGGTACTCCGGCCAGAAGTGCAGCGCGACCTCGCGCGTGATCGTCCACCAGAAGGTGCGGGACGAGTTCCTCGCGAAGCTCGTCAAGCTCACGAAGTCGATCCGCGTCGGGGACCCGACGCAGCGGCCCACATACATGGGCCCGGTGATCAACGAGGAAGCCCACAAGCGGTTCCAGGACGTCGTGCCCGGGCTCGCTCGGGACGGCGCGATCCTCTGCGGCGGGAACGTCCTCCGGGACGGGGACCACGCCAAAGGCTGGTTCGTCGAGCCGACGATCGTGGACGGGCTTCCGCTCGGTCACCGGTACCTGAGGGAGGAGCTCTTCCTCCCCATCCTCGCGGTCGTCACCTACCGCCGTTTCGACGACGCGCTGGAGATCGCCAACGACGTGGAGTTCGGGCTCACCGCCGGCGTCTTCAGCCGCGAGCCAGCGGAGGTCCAGAAGTTCCTGGACACGATCCAGGCCGGCGTCGTCTACGTGAACCGCCGCGGCGGCGCGACCACGGGAGCGGCCGTCGGCGTCCAGCCGTTCGGCGGGTGGAAGGGGAGCAGCCTGACGTTCAAGCACGCCGGCGGCTGGCACTACCTCCCGCAGTTCTGCCGCGAGCAGAGCCAGACCCGATACCCCTGATGCGTATCGAGTATATACCGACAGTATAATGTCCCCGGCCGCCTCCCGGGTACATACCCGGGGTATCCAGAGATGGAGACGCGCAAGATCCAGAAGGTCGGGGCCTCGACGTTGACCGTCTCGCTGCCCAAGGACTGGGTCACGCGTCGCGGTGTCCACCAGGGGGACCAGGTCGTCCTCCAGGAGGAGGGCGCCACGCTCCGCATCGTTCCCGCCGCGGCGTACGCGGTCTCCGTCAAGGAGGAGTACGTCATCGACGCGGGCCTTTGCGACAAGCCCGGCCTGCTGACCCGCGTCCTCGTCGGGAACTACGTGCTCGGGCGCGACCGGCTGCTCATCCAGGGCGAGGGGCGTCTGTCGAGCGAGCACCTCGCGGAGACGCGCGAGGCGGCACGGCGTCTCATGGGCGTGGGGATCATCGAGGAGACCGCCACGAAGATCTCCCTCCAGTGCTCCATCGACCCCACGCGCTACCCGATCGACGCCCTCCTGAAGCGGATGTACAACATCAGCCAGACCATGCTCGAGGAGTCCGTGGAGGCGCTGGTCACGCGGGACCCCGCCCTGGCGCGGGACGCCATCGCCCGCGAGGACGACGCCGACACCCTCTACTACCTCGTCCTCCGCCTCATCCTCTCCGCGCAGATGGACGAGGGCCTCCTGGAGCCGCTAGGAATCAAGTCCCGCCTGGAGATCGCCGGGGACCGCGCGATTGCCCGCGACCTCGAGGGCGTCGCGGACCACTGCGAGGACATCGCCCGGAACGTCCTCTTCATCCTCGACAAGAACCTGAAGGTGCCCGACTCCGTCGTGAAATCCCTGAAGACCCGCATCGAGCGCGTGAAGAAGGCCTACACCTCGGCGATCGCTGCGCTCCTCTCCCACGACATCCACGCCGCCTACGAGGCGGGGGAGCTCGCCGTCGCGTTCCAGGACGACCTGCAGACGCTCACCCGCCAGCTGCTACGCGAGGGCCGGTCAATGGAGATGCTCGTGGCCATGCGGAGCGTCATCCAGGGGCTGTCCCGGATGGGGGAGTATGCGAAGAGCATCTCCATGATCGCGGTGAACCGCTATCTCGAGCGCCCGACGAACCTGTGCCGGCCGGTCGAGACCAAGGGCTAGCTCCTATTGCCTATACCGACCCGTCAAATACGCCGCCGGACAACTCGGTCCTGATGAGACGGCTCCGACAGCAGATGGTGACGGACGCGGTCCTCCGGTGCGCGTTCTGCAACAAGCAGGTGCCCCGCGAGGCCTCGAGGGAGATGCTGGTCCTCGGCGGCGACCGGGAGCACCTGAGCTTCTGCTCGCAGAACTGCCTCGAGTCCTACGCGGAGATCGAGCTCGAACGGCCGGTCAGGCTGCGGCCTCCCCGGGCCGGCGCGGCCCGCGCCTGAGGCGTCACCGCGGGTGGAGCGGGCAGGGCTTCCCGGCTCGGCAGAAGCGGCAGTGCTTGATGTCGTAGACGGGCATCGGCTTCTGCATCCGTCCGTACTTCCGGCGGGGGATGGCGGGGGAACGGCGGGGAGGAGAAAACCCTTCGCGGGCACGCCAGTCTTATCTCGGCGGCGGCGCTGGCCCGGGCATGCTCCGATTGAACACCTTGGCGGTGGTCGTGCGCGACGAGAAGAAGGCGGCGAAGTGGTATCACGAGAAGCTCGGCCTGCAGGTCAAGGACCGCTATCCCCATTGGCACACCGTGGTGAGCAAGGGCTCCAAGACGCGGATCCACCTCTGTCCGGACAGCAAGCCGGAGAAGGGCAACACGGGGATCGCGTTCCTCGCGGACAACGTCGCCAAGGAGGAGAAGGCGCTGCGGAAGAAGGGTGTCAAGATCACGATGCCGACGAGGAAGGAGGAGTGGGGCACGTACCTCATGTTCGCGGACCCGGACGGCAACGAGTTCTACGTCTTCGGGGACTGAAGTGGGCTCGACCGGGGCACACGCCTGAGCGCGATCTGACGGGCTAGGGATGATGGCCTGCCTCATGACCTTCCGGTCTGTTCCGTTCGCCTTAACGTGCCGAGGTATCACGCGTGCACCGAGGGAGGGATGGCGGCTTGGCTTCTCCCGACGACCCGCCCGACGAGGGCGAGCCAGACGACGATCAAGATGATTGCGGGGAGAAGGGCGACGGGCGGCACCCACGGCGCGACGAGCGAGTAGCCGAAGAGCAGGGCGCCCAGCGGAACTCCGACGACCCTCATCGGGCCTCTCGCCTCCAACGATGCCGCCACGATCCACAGCGCGGCGGGGATATGACCGCCGAGCCGGACGGCCGTGATCGTCCCGGCATCGACCCCGTTCATCGCCATGACGCTGGACACGATGTCGATGGAGAGCCATGCGTACCCGCCCATCCGGGCCCACTCCGGCGCCCGCAATCCCGCGACCACAGGGTAAAGCAGCACATGCGCCAACACCGCGACCGCGCCGGCGGGCCTGAACATCGGAGCTACCCCGATCAGAACGAGCAAGGCGGCGAACGAGGCCGCCCCGGCGTACGACAACAACGTCGTCATCCTTCCATCATGCTCGTCGTTCCTTCCGTCTCGGACCTCGGTCATGACCCGGCCGAACCCCGTCGAGGATATCTCCCTGGCGCACGCGGCGCGTCCTCTTTGCGACACGCGCTTCGAGCCATCGATCGAACCGGAGTGGGAAGATCCAGTCCCGGACAAGGTAGAGGCCGACCTTCTCGATCCCGGGCAAGTCCTCCGCCTCGGCCCGCCGGCGTTCGGCCTCCTCGAGGCTTTCGACCGCCACGCCGACATTCGGGCGTGTCTCGCCGCCGAACGGGCCGATCACCCGGTCGGGAAACGCCTCCGCGAGGCTCGCGGCCGCCCGGCCATCCCCCTTCATCACGACGTAGTGCACATAGAGGGATCCTTCCACGCGGGAGGGCCGGAAGCGGGTTCGCATCCACCCGGCCCCCCGTTCGATGAGCCGGCGGGCGCGCCGCTCCGCCGTCCTCGCGGTCACATGGAGTTCGCGGGCGACCGCGGCGAGAGAGCGCGCTGGCGGGCGGCGAAGCGCGAGGATGAGCCTCCAGTCGAGGTCGCTGGGCTCATAGGGCACCGCCGCCGCGCCGCGCAGGTCGAAGCGCGCGAAGGACTCCCAGTGGTCCGTCGCGCCCAGGCCGCGCCGCAACCGTTCGACGATGGGTCCGGGGTCCGCGCCCGCCTCGTGCATGAAGACGACATAGGCGTAGCCCGAGGCGAAGACGACCGTGTTCACCGCGGGTTCCGAGGCGAGCGCGCTCTCGAGGCTTGCCGCGTCGTGCGGCGGGATCCCTTCAAGCCCGTACCCCGACATCTGCAGCCCGAGGAGGTCAGGTCGGGGCTCGAAGTACGGGCCTTCAATGACTCCGTTCCTTCGGAGGGCTTGCAGGCGCAACTTCACCGTCTTCTGATGGAGCCCGACTCGCTTTCCCAGCACGGGAAGCGAAATGCGCAGGGCGCCACTCGGGTAGTTGCCCACATACCATCCATAGAGCTCGCGGATGAGGACCCAGTCCGTGCGGTCGAGGCGCATTCCTGTTCGCTCCTCCGGGTCGCACCGGAAAGTTAGTGGGCTCGACCGGATTCGAACCGGTGACCTTCTCCGTGTCAGGGAGACGTCATACCGCTAGACCACGAGCCCGTGGGCGCGCTCCAATCGCGGTGCGTTCATAAAGGCTTGGGAGCTCATGGAAGGTCCCGCGCCACCTCCACGGTAAAGGGACCGACCCTTCGACCATGTAGAGACCTTAGTCAACGCGAAAATAGCGTCAGCCCCCCTGCATCCTCGCTGGCCAGCAGGAGCGGATTCGCATGACCTCCCCCGTGATCGAGACGTCGAAGAAAGCCCGGAAGGACACACCCCCCGTCGGACCCGAGGCGTCCGAGCAGGAGCTCCTCGCCGCCGCGAAGCGCCCGGGGGAGACCTCGAAGCGCTACCACGCCTTCTACCACGGCAAGATCGAGGTGGTGCCCCGCGTCCCCGTGCGGGACTTCAACGACTTCGCCCTCTGGTACACGCCTGGCGTCGCGGAGCCCTGCAAGGTGATCAAGGGCTCCCCGGGGGAGGTCTACCGCCTGACGAACAAGTGGAACACCGTCGCCATCGTCACCGACGGCACGCGGGTCCTCGGCCTCGGCGACATCGGCCCGGAGGCCGGCCTTCCGGTCATGGAGGGGAAGTCCCTGCTCTTCAAGTACCTCGGCGGCGTCGACGCCTTCCCGCTCTGCCTGGGGACCAAGGACCCTGAGGAGATCATCCAGGCGGTGAAGTGGCTGCAGCCGAGCTTCGGCGGCGTCAACCTGGAGGACATCGCGCAGCCGAAGTGCTTCCACATCCTCCGCCGCCTCCGTGACGAGTGCCGCATCCCCGTGTGGCACGACGACCAGCAGGGCACGGCGACCGTCGTCACCGCCGGCCTGATGAACGCGGTCCAGCTCGTGGGCAAGAAGATGGGGGAGGTCCGCGTCGCGATGATCGGCGCCGGCGCCTCGAACATCGCCTCGCTGCGCATCCTGAGGGCCGCGGGGGTGGACCCGAGGAATGTGGTGATGACCGACACCACGGGCATCCTCCACGCAGGCCGCCGCGAGCTCGCCTCGGGCTTCCCGGAGAAGTGGGAGGTCTGCCGGGCCACGAACCCGGAGGGGCGCACGGGCGGAATCCCCGAGGCCATGGCGGGCGCCGACGTCGTCATCGCTGCGTCCCGCCCGGGTCCCGACGTGATCCGCCCGGAGTGGATCCCGCGGATGGCGGACGACGCCATCCTCTTCGCCATCGCCAACCCCGTGCCCGAGATCTGGCCCTGGAAGGCCAAGGCCGCAGGCGCGCGCATCGTGGCGACGGGGCGCTCCGACTTCCCGAACCAGGTGAACAACAGCCTCGGGTTCCCGGGGATTTTCCGCGGCGTCCTCGACGTCATGGCGGTGACGATCTCCGACTCGATGTGCGTCGCGGCGGCGCACGAGCTCGCCCTCGTCGCCCGGGAGCGGGGGTTCGCGGAGGACCGCATCCTGCCGCGGATGGACGAGTGGGAGGTGTACCCCCGGGAGGCGACCGCCGTGGCCATGCGGGCCGCGAGCGAGGGCCTCGCCCGCCTCCAGAAGAGCCGCGACGAGGTCTACGAGGACGCGTCGGCGATTATCCGCCGCGCGCGCGACCAGACGCGCCTCCTCATGGACCGGCAGTTCATCCGTCCGCCGCCCGACGAGGGCGTCCTGCTGGAGGCCTGAGACCATGACGGTCACGCAGGTGACCCAGAAGCCGGAGGGCAGGACCGCGCCGGGGCCCTCCCCGCGGCCGGAGACGGCGCCAGGCCTGGAGCGGGACCGGCCGTCGTTCCGCCTCCGGCCCCACCTAAAGGACTACGACGCGGAGCGCGCGCGGTTCTCCTGGGAGGGCGTGGAGCGCGAGTTCGACTGGCACACGACGGGGAAGGTGAACATGGCGCACGAGGCCATCGACCGCCATGCGGACTCCTGGCGTCGGAACAAGGTCGCCCTCCTCTACCTCGACGACGCGCGCCTCGAGAAGTACACCTTCCTCGACCTCAAGCGGCTCACGGACCGCTTCGCGAACGTCCTCCGGAAATACGGGGTCGGGCGGGGGGACCGCGTCTTCCTCTTCATGCCCCGGGCCCCGGAGATCTACATCAGCCTCCTCGGCGCCCTGAAGGTCGGCGCGATCCCCAGCCCGCTCTTCGAGGCGTTCATGAAGGACGCGGTCCGGGACCGGATGGCCGACGCGCAGGCCGTCGCGGCGGTCACCGTGCCGCACATGAAGGACCGCGTCCCCGTCGACGAGCTCCCGAAGCTGCAGCACGTGTTCCTCGCCGGAGCGAAGGGGGCCCCCCTCGGCCGGAACGAGGTCGACTGGGACGACGAGATGGCGCGGGCGCCGGACACGCTCGGCTCCGTGGAGTGGCTGGGCCGCGAGGACCCCCTGATCCTGCACTACACCTCCGGGTCCACGGGGAAGCCGAAGGGCGTCCTCCACGTGCAGAACGCGATGCTCGGGCAGCTGATCACGGGGAAGTACGTGCTGGACCTCCACGACGAGGACATCTACTGGTGCACCTCCGACCCGGGCTGGGTCACGGGGACGTCCTATGGCATCTTCGCGCCGTGGCTGAACGGGGCGACGAACGTGATCCGCGGCGGGCGCTTCGACCCGGACCGGTGGTACGAGACGATCCAGCGGCTCCGGGTCTCGGTCTGGTACAGCGCGCCCACGGCGTTCCGCCTGCTCATGGGGGCCGGCACGGCGGTGGCGAAGCGGTACGAACTCTCCAGCCTCCGCCACATCTGCTCCGTCGGCGAGCCCCTGAACCCCGAGGTGATCCGCTGGGGCTGGGATGCCTTCGAGGGACGGACGATTCACGACAACTGGTGGATGACGGAGACCGGCCATCAGCTCATCGCGAACTACCCCTCGATGCTCGTCCGCCTCGGATCCATGGGGAAGCCCATCCCAGGCGTGGAGGCCGCCATCGTGGACGACGGCGGCAAGGTCCTCGGCCCGCACGAGATCGGGAACCTCTGCGTCCGGAAGGGCTGGCCCGGGATGATGCGGCAGATCTGGCGGAACCCGGAGAGGTACGCCACCTACTTCCGCCACGACCCCTGGTTCTTCACAGGGGACTCCGCCCACCGCGACGAGGACGGCTACTTCTGGTTCCACGGGCGCATCGACGACGTGATCAAGACGAGCGGAGAGCGCGTCGGACCGTTCGAGGTGGAGTCGAAGCTCGTCGAGCATCCCGCGGTGGCGCAGGCGGGCGTGATCGGGAAGCCCGACGCCGTGCGCGGGGAGATCATCAAGGCCTTCATTTCCCTGCGGAGCGGATACCAGCCCTCGGACGCCCTGAAGCAGGAGATCATGGCGTTCGTGAAGAAGGGGCTCGCCGCGCACATGGTGCCGCGGGAGATCGAGTTCCGACCGGACCTGCCGCGCACGCGGAGCGGGAAGATCATGCGCCGCGTCCTGAAGGCGTGGGAGCTCGGCCTGCCCACCGGTGACCTGTCGACGCTCGAGGACTGAGGCCTAGGCGGAACGCGGGGGCGCCTTCGTCGGGATCGGAGGGAGCTCCGGGGAAGGGAGCCGCTTCGGCGGTCGCACGAACGTCGCGAGGGCAAGGCCGACGGCGCACAACACCATCCCGAGGGCGAACGCGAGGGAGAAGTCCCCCGTCGCGTCCCGCACCGCCCCGATGAGGACGGGGCCGAGCAGACCTCCGGCGCCGTACCCGAGGAAGACGAGCCCGTAGTTCGCCGCGAGGTCCCTCGTCCCGAAGAACTGGGCCGTCAGCGCCGGCATCACCGCCAGGAAACCGCCGAACACCACTGCCACAAGGGCGATGCCGAGGAGCAGGGCCCCCGCCGAGGCGGCGTACAGGAGCGCAGCCATCCCCACGAGCTCGAGGCCGAACATGCCCCAGAGGACGGTCCGTAGGCCCCACGCGTCCGCGAGGCGCCCGAAGAGCGGCCGGCCCGCGCAGTTCCAGACGGCGAGCCACTGCACCGCGGCGACGGCGACCCAGGCCTCCAGGTGGGTCACCTCCGTCGCGAGCGTCTTCGCTTGGGAGATCGCCATGAACCCGACGGACGTGCCCAGCGCATAGAGCCCGAGGGTGAGGTAGTACTCCCGGCGGCGGAGGACCGCCCGCGGCGGGATGTCGGAGGGGGGGATCGGCACGGCCTTCTTCGCCGTCACGGGGGGAACAAAGTCCGCCGGAGGGAAGCGGAGGAACGCGGCCAATAGGAGGCCGACGGTGAGGAACACCGCCCCGAGCCCCGCGAACGTCCACTCCACCCCGTACAGCCCGAGCAGCGAGTTCACCAGGGGCGCGGTGACGAGCGGGGAGAGACCGAACCCCATCACGACGATGCCGGTCGCGAGTCCCTTCCTTTCGGGGAACCAGCGCGCGGCGGCGGGGATGGGCGGGCTGTAGGCGAACCCGATCCCCAGGCCGACAAGGACCCCGTACGCGAGGGAGAGCGCCAGCATCGGGCTTGGCAGGAAGACCGCGGCGGCGGAGGCGAGGTAGCCCGAACCCACGAGGATCGCCCCCAGGGAGGCGACGGTGCGCGGTCCCAGGCGGTTCACCCATCGCCCCGCGACGAGCATGCCGACGGCGAACAGTCCGAGGGCCAGCGTGCTCGGGAGCGCGGCCTCGAAGTAGCTCGCCCCGAAGCGCGCCTGCAAGGGCTTGATGAAGACGCTCCAGGAGTACACGGTGCCCAGGGTCAGGTTGAGCCCGAAGCCTGCGGCAAGAACCGGCCATCGGCGCATGGACTCCCAATCTCCCCGGAGAGAATGGTGTGTCGGTACGGAGCCAAATGGCGCCTCTATACCGCCGCGGTCGAGGTCGGCGCACGGGCATCTCGCGGATTCCGGCGCCCGACAGATTCCTCCTTATCGTCGATACCGAGGTGTCATGGGGTCGGGCACGCCATGGGCTTCACGATGTGCCTCGCGATCCCCGCCCGGGTCCTCGAAGTCCACGGCGCCACCGCGACCGTGGAGTTCCAGGGGCAGCAGAAGCGAGTGGACGCCAGCCTCGTCACGCCCGCCGCGGGGGACTTCGTCCTCCTCCTCAGCGGGGTCATCATCGAGGTCATGGAGAAGGAGGACGCCCTCGCCGCGCTTCAGGTGCTCGAGGAGATCGGCGCCACCCGGTAGAGGGATGGCGGGGCGGCGCAAGCGGCCGCTTCGTTCGCCGACGCGACCGCCGTGGCGGTGAACCGTGCCACCGACCGCACCTGCGTTTCCGTGAGACGGAGCACGGCCTCGCCCCAATGGGAAGCGACCACGTCGCCGACGGCCACGTCCCCGAGCCCCTCGCCGCGATTCAGGACGCAGGATCGCGGGCCAGTGACGCCAACGCCCGCCGGAGTCCGGCACAGCCCCATCGTGTCCACCTCGATCCGCTCTCCGAGACGGGCGACCCGCCCCCAACCGATGCAGCACTCCCGCATGTTCCTCAGCGTCGTCGGCACGTGGCCTGTGACGGCCCCGACGCCCACGAAGAGCACATGGAAGGTGTGGTACGGGAGCGGTCGCGGCGGCAGGGACTGCGCGAGTCGCTCGCCGATCGTGCGCGGCAGCCCCCGTTTCTCCAGGCGCCTCAGGATCTCCAGGAACCCCGGCCGCCAGTCCCGCTCGAGGAGGCTGTTCCCGATCCAGTACGCCTCGATGACCTCCTCGTCCAGCGGGTCCTTCCCGGTCTCCTCGGCGATGACCTCGAGATACGGGAACAAGGCTTCGAACCGCCTCAGGTCCTGCCTCGCCCGGGCGGCCTTGCCCCTCAGCGCGTCGCGCAGGGAACCCGGGGCGGTCGCTGGCCCGCAGAACCGCCGGTCCGCCGTCGGCAGGGAGAAGCGCGAGCAGAGCGCGACACCGTTCATCGAAGGGTCCTCGCGACGGTCCGGACACGAACGACGACCGAGTCCCAGGTGTCGCGTAGTGAGAAGAGGCCGACCCCGAGGGCGACCCCGAAGGTCACCGCAACCGCGCCGGCGGCCTGGGGGAGGCTGAGCGTCGTCCGCCCGACGGATACGGACAGCACCCAGGTGATCGGGAAGGCCAAGGCGAGCATCAACGAGGCGCGGGAGAGGTCCACCTCCTTCAGCCCGGAGTACCAAGTACCGACGAAGCCCGTCAGGAGGAGTGCGCTGAGGAGGACCCATCCCCAGTGGGCGGCGCTCAGCGCTCCCACGCTCCCCACCTGTCCCGTGGCGACCAGGAAGAGGAGGAGGAACACACTGCCGAACCCCATCCGACCCAGGGCCACGGTCCACCCGTCCAGCTCCCGCAGCAGCCGCTTCGAGAGCGTGTACTCGCCCGCCCACAGGGCCGTCGCCAGCAGGACGAGTCCGGTACCATCGCTCCAGATCGGGGACGTCAGGGAAAGGAGGAGCACGTTCCCGGCGAGGACGATGCCCGCCGCGGCGGCATATCGCCAGGACAGTCGCTCCCCGAGCGCGACGACGGCCAGCCCGGCCGCCATGAGGAAGAGCGTCCGGTACCCGAAGGAGGCCGAGGCGGCCCCGGCCTGTCCGGCCATCTGGAGGCCGCGGAAGAAGAGGAGGAAGGGGATCGCGCCGCCGATCAGCCCGACGAGGAGGAGTCGGCCCCACGCGCGCCGAGGCAGGGTGAGGCGCCGTCCGAGGGGGACCAGGGCGAGGAGGAACACCGCCACGGTCGCGTTCCGCACGGTCAGGAAGGCGTCCGAGCTCGTACCCGCCACGGCGTAGAAGTTCACGAATGTGGAAACCCCGCTGATCAGCGCGGTGAGCAGCACCAACGTCAATCCCAGGGACCGAATCTTCATCGATGTCTACCTCGTCCGCGAGCTTGAAAGGGGCGCGCTATTTACCGCAAAGGGGCGACATGGGGCCCGAATCCCAGGGTTGAACCCAAGGGGCCTTGCCGGATCCACGGGGTGGTGCTGGAGGCGCGGGGGTCGCCGAGGGCGGGCCTCCTTCGGCTCGGCGACAGAAGAAAAAGAAGAAGACGGAGGCTCTCAGTCCTCCGTCTGCAGGGTGGGCAGCGTCTCGGTCCGCTGGACCCCGGGCACGCGCTGGACCTGCTCCAGGATCGCCTTCTGGAGATCCTCAGGGCGGCTTGTCGAGAGGCGCACGATGAGGCCGTGCTCGCCGGTCGTCGTGTACACGCGGTTCACCGCCTCGATCTGCCGCAGTTTCATCCTCGCGGCCTCGAGGTTCTGGGCACGGATGAGGGTCCAGGCGTTCCACGGCATCTCCGCGCGCTCCTCGCGGGTCCACTGGTCGAACGCGGGATGGGCCGCGCACGTCTCCGTGAACTCCTTTCCCTGGAGTTCCTCGGAGAACCGCCGGAGGGCCTCGAAGTCGCGGAAGGCCCCGGTCACGACCAGATCGTAGCGGCCGAAGAGGGGTTCGACGCGGACGACCGCCTTGTTCTTCCGGATTTCCCGCATCGCCTTCTCCAGGTTCCCGGGCTTCACGCGCAGGAGCAGGACGCTCTCGCCGGTCAATTCGGGCATCATTCACCTCCTACCGCGCGGGGAGGGGGGCCAGCCGCGGTGAGGCAAGAAGACCCACTGGGCCCGAGGCTCAAAATACCCGCACATGTGGAATACGTACGAGGCGGACCTCCGCTACTCCAGCACGTGGATCTTCCGTTTCGCGCCCATCTCCTTCAAGACCTTCGGCCAGACCGTCACCGTGACCTCGCCCAGGTGGGCTTTCTGGAGGAGGAGCATCTGGGTGCGCCCCTGACCGATCCCGGCGCCGATGCTGAGGGGGATCTCGCCGTGCAGGATTGCCTTGTGATAGGGGTAGTCGAGGAAGTGCAGCTGGTGCGTGAGCTCCAGTTGCTTGCGCAGCGAGGCGGCATCGACGCGGATCCCGCCGGACATGAGCTCGTGCCGGCGGCGGGTCACCGGGTTCCACACGAGGATGTCCCCGTTCAGCCCGTGCATCGGCCTCCCGTCCTCGGACCGTGTCTCCGCGACCCAGTCGTCGTAATCGGCGGCGCGCATCTCGTGGGGGTACCCGTCCCTCAGCGTCCATCCGATGCCAATGATGAACACCGCTGGGTGCTTCTGGACGAGCTGCGTCTCGCGCTGCTTCCTCGGGAGGTCCGGGTACATGTCCAGGATGTCCTCGGCGTGGAGGAACCGAATCTCCTTGGGGAGCGGCGGGTGCTTCCCGCCGCGAAGCGCCGAGAACTGGTTCCGGGCCATGTCCTCCGCGCCCGTGATGACCTTCCAGATCTTCCGCACCGTGGCCTTCAGGTGCTCGAGGGACCGGTCCTCGGCGGTGATCGCCCGCTCCCAGTCCCACTGGTCCACATAGGCGCTGTGGTCATGGTCGAGGAAGTAGTCCTTGCGCACCGCGCGCATGTCGGTGCATAGCCCCTCGCCGGCCTTCATGCCGAACTGCTTCAGCGCCATCCGCTTCCACTTCGTCGCCGCCTGCACGACCTGGGCGTCCACGGGGTGCTTGTCGTGGTCGTTCTTGATGTGGAACTGGATCGGCGTGCGCGACCCGTCGCGGTCCAGGAAGTCGTTCACGCCGCTCTCCGCGTCGACGATCAGGGGGACGGTGACCATCTGGAGATTGAGCTCCTTGCACAGGTGCTCCTCGATGTAGGACTTCACGGTCGTGATCGCCCGTTGCGTGTCGCGCGGGTCGAGGAGCGGTTCGTAGTCGGTCGGAAGGGCCTTCTCGACATCCTCGTACGTCCCGATCCCCGGACCCGCCAAATCCGCGCGCTTGTCGCTCCCCATGGGGCTCACCGCCCCGGCAGCCGCGGGCGGGTATTTCCTCCTTCCCTCCATACTGCGGGGCGGATGGTGCCTCTCATTCCTCCAGGACGAGACGCTGCAGCATGACCGCGTCCCCGCCTCGATCCGTTAGCACGAGACGGGAACCGAGCAGGATCGTCCCCTCGACGAGCACCCCGAAGGCGGCCTCGAGGCTCTCTTTGGCGTACCCGGCGTCGGCGCCGACGGACACGTGGATCTCGCGCACCGTTGCCGGGGGCCTCCCCCGGAGGGTCTCCAGGACCGTCTCCACCAGGGTCTGCATCACCGCGAACTCGTGCAGCCGATCACCTCCCAACCCGCCTACCGGACGATGAGGGCCTGCTGCCGGTCCGCCTGCTCGAGGAGGATCTGGCGGATGAGGACGCAGGCGTCGACGATCTTCCGGTTCGCGAGGGCGTAGATGACCCCGTTCCCCTCGCGCTTCGCGCGAACGACGCCGCGGGAGCGGAGGACGGCCAGGTGCTGCGACAGGTTCGCTTGCCTCACGCCGATCGCCTCGGCGAGTTCGTTCACGGTCCTGCCGCCGCCCTTGAGGAGGTCGATCACCTCGAGGCGGACCGGGTGGGCCATCGCCTTGCAGAAGTCCGCCTGGGCAGTGAAGCGCTCCTTCCCTCCCGTCATGCTCTCGCCTTGGGGACAAGGTTCCAGTAGAAGCGGTTAATCAGGACCTTCCCGAGGTACCACTTCAGGCTCGGCGGCGGCGGGACCGGCGGGTGCTCGTAGTCGAAGCGCATGGCGATCCCGCGGTGGAATCCCGCGTCGCAGAAGCACATGACCTTCCCGTCGTACCGCACCATGGGCCGGTCCCCACGGGACAGCGCGGCGATGTTCGCGGCCACGACCTTGGCCTCGTAGTGGGCGGTCGCCCCCGCCTTGCTGATGGGGATGTCCGTGATGTCGCCGATTGCCCAGATCGAGCCCTCGTGTCCCTTCACCTCGAGGCTGAACTTGTCCGTGGGGATCCACCCGCCGGCGTCCGTGAGCCCGCTTCGTTCCGCGAACTTCGCACCGTGGTGCGGCGGGATCAGGACGAGGAGGTCATAGGGGAAGGACTCCCCTTCGAGGCTGTGGACGATCTTCTCCTTCGGGTCCACGCGCTCCACGTTGAAGAAGGTCGTGTACCGGATGCCCTTCGCGTCGAAGATCTTCTGCACCGTGGGGGACACCGTCTCCAGGGGGAAGACGCGGCCCAGCGGGGAGAGGTAATGGATCTCGACCTTGTCGCGGATTCCGCGGCGTGTGAAGTAGTAGTCGAGGAGGCATGCCGACTCCGCCGGTGCCGGCGGGCACTTGTAGGGGATGCCGCCGATGGCGATCACGACCCGGCCCCCCGGGAACGCGGCCAAGGCCTCGCGCAAGCGCAAGGCCGCCTCCGGACTGTAGAAGTGATGGGCGTCCTCATGCCCGGGGACCTCTTCCGGGGCGAGTCGGGAACCGCCGGCGATCACGAGGTAGTCGTATGGGAGGAAGCGCCCGCTCTTCAGGTACACCGCCTTGGCCTGCGGGTTCACGTGGACGACCTCGTCGATCACGAGCGTCACGCGCCGCCGGAGCAGCGTCCTCTCCTTCCGGAACAGTCTCTCCGGGCGTTGCTTGTCGAAGGCGACATAGATGAACCCCGGCTGATAGGCGTGGTTCCCCGTGCGGTCCACGAGGGTGACCTCCAGGTCCTTGGCCTTCTTCGCGAGCACGTTCGCGACGATCGTCCCGCCGACGCCGCCGCCGAGGATCACGACGCGCTTCATGGTCCCTCCTACCGCAGCTTCCTGACGAGGAACTCGTCGTAGCCGTCCCGCTGCCGGACCGCGACGAGCTCGTGCTTGGCCTTATGCACCCAGAGGGGGATCTCTGTCCTCGAGCCGGTGTCGCTGGAGTAGAGGGCGATCACGTCGCCCACCTTCTGCTGTCGCACCGCGCCGAGGAGCGCCATGAGGGGGCCCGGGCAGAAGCTGCCCCGGGCATCGACGACCTTGGCCACCGTCACGTCCGACATCATCGCGCCCACCTCAGATGAACAGGGTCATCTTCGCGTCCTTCGCCCTCTCGATGAACTCCCCGACGCCCGCCGTCGCGTCGACGAGGTCGATGAAGTCCTCCTTCTTCTGGCCGAGGAGGTCCATGGTCATCGTGCAGGCGTACACCTTCACGGTGCCGAGTTCCTTGGCCTTCGCGAGCGTCTCGATCGGCCCGGGAACGTTCTTCTGCTTCAGGACCTGCCCGAACATCCCTGCCATGTCGGCGTAGTCCGCGCTCCACCGCGGCGGGGCGCCCTGGACCTTCTTCGAGAACGCCTGGAGGCCCCAGAAGGTCAGGAAGATCTCCACGTCCATCCCCATCGCCACGGCGCCGCTGGCCAGGATCCCCACGGGGAAGAGCCTGTCCGTCGTGCCGGAGAACACCACCATCGCCATCTTGTCGGCCATCGTTGTCACCGGTAGTAGGATATTCGAAGTTCCTAATGTCCGCGTGGTCCATGGACCCCCTTGGAGCCTTTACGGTATGTAGCCGACGAGGGGGCGCCTTCCGCGGCCACCTGGCACAAGGCTTCGCGAGGACCTACCGTGGGCGCGCCGGAGAACGGGATGGACTCTCGGCCCGGTCGTGGCGGTCTTTTCGCGTCGCCGCCGAATCGGCGCCGGAGCGTCGGTGTGCAGCCTCCGGTTCCGCCGCCGGCCCCGATGGTGCGTACCCCCATGCCCCGGCGATGCGCCGTACGATCGACGCGGCCTTCGGGATCGCCGCCTCCACGGCAGGATCCATCGCCGCCCCCACGGTCTGCGCGTCCCGGATCGTCACCGCCACGACGGCGACCCTCCGGGGCACCTTCGTCCCCGCGTCCTCGGCCATCCGGAGGGCCTCAGGCAACCCGGCATAATGCGCCGAGGGCGCCACGCGCGCGAACTTCCGCAGGTCCAGCTCCAGGACAGATCCCACCGGGTCCCCCGGCAGCGAGTCGATGACGATCGCGTCGTCCTGTCCCTCGATCAGGTCGATGAGGTACAGCCCGGCGGCGGAGCTCTGGACAGTCTCGACTCCGGGGAGACGCTCCAGCCCCACACGCTCGGCGACCCGCAGGCCGACCGCGTCATCGCCGAGGAGGTCGTTGCCCAGGCCGAGGATCAGGAGGGTCACGTCCCGCTCCCCCGCACGATTGTACGGATGAGCTCCCCGCTGGGCCCGAAGATCTGGACCTTGAGCGGCGCGCTCCCAGGGAGGGAGTGCGTGGCGCACGCATGGCAGGGGTCGTAGGCCCGGAACGCCATCTCCACCTGGTTCAGCATGCCGTCGTCCACCACGCCGCCGTGGATCGTCGCCCGCGCGGCCTTGTCCACCGACATGGCGATCCTGGCGGCGTTGTGCTGGGTCGCGACTAGAAGGTTGGCGGAGGTGAGGATGCCGCGCTCGTCGCTCGTGTAGTGGTGGATGAGGATCCCGCGCGGCGCCTCCACGGCAGCGATGCCCTCCGTGGGCGTCGCGGTCGGCATCCGCCGGATGTCCGGGTTCGCCACCGCGGGGTCGCTTGCGAGCTCCAGGAAGCGCTCCGCCGCGTAGACGATCTCGATGACCCGCGCCCAGTGGTTGGCCAGCGTGTGATGGACCGGCCGCCCGCCGAACGTCTCGAAGTACCGCCGGTAGAGGTCCTGGGCGCGCGGGGTCGCCACGCCCGAGGCGGCGTTCAGCCGGGCGAGCGGCGCGACGCTGTAGATCCCGCTCTCCGGGCCGTCCGTGAATCCGTGCCACCCTTTCGCCTTCAGGTAGAGGAACTTCACGTAGGTCCACGGCTCCACATGCTCCTCCAGGTGCTTCAGGTAGTCCCGCGCCGGGAACTTCGCGAACTCCTTCCCGGATGGGTCGACGACGCGGATCTGGCCGTCGTAGAAGTTCTCGCGGCCCTGGGCGTCGACCAACCCGGCATAGTAGGTGCGGTGCGTGTACGCATCGGAGACGATCGCGTCCACGTAGGCCTTGTTCTTCAGCACGACCTCCTCGAAAAGGCCCTCGCAGAACACCGCGAAGTCCAGGCCCCGGCGCGCCACCTCCTCGAAGCGCTGACGCGCCTCCTCGGAGAGCGGCTTCGCGACGCCCCCCGGCAGCCCGAACACGGGGTGGATCACCCGACCGCCGAGCTCCTGGATTAGGCCGCGGAGTTCCTTGCGCATGGCGATGACGCGCTTGCCTACCTCGAGGCCCGCCTTCTGGATCACGCCGAGGACGTTTCGCTCCGCTTTCGGGGCCGTCGGTCCCACGACGAAGTCCGGACCGCCGAGGAAGAAGAGGTGGAGCGCGTGGTCCTCCAGCATGAAGATGCTGTAGAGCATCTCTCGCAGTTTCTTGGCGGTCTCCGTGGGCTCCACGTGGTAGAGGTCGTCGAGCGCCTTCGTCGCCGCCATGTGATGCGCCGTCGGGCACACGCCGCAGATGCGGGAGGTGATCTGGGGGGCATCCTCCGCACGGCGGCCGACGAGGAACTTCTCGAAGCCGCGCAGCTCGGGGATCTGGAAGTAGGCGCGTTGCACCTCGCCCTTGTCGTCGAGGAAGATCGCGATGCGTCCGTGGCCCTCAAGGCGCGTGATCGGGTCGATGACGACCTGCCGGCTCATGCCTTCACCTCCATGCGCTTCCGTCCCAGCCTCGATCGGGCGAGCGAGTAGCGGTAGACGATTCCCGTGGGGTCGGCGACCTTGTCGAGGATTTTCTTCGCCTCGGCCTCGTCGTTCACATCGACGATGGAGGCGAGGAAAGAGACCGCCTTCCCGCCGAAGTCAGCCGTCTGGTCCAGCGGCCCGAAGCACCCCGTGCACGGCATGTGCCCCTCGATGCAGAGCGCCTCGCACCCGCCGCGCGTCACCGGCCCGAGGCACAGGATGCCCTGGGCGAGGTGGCATTTCTCTGGGTCAAGTCGTATCTCCGTGATCCGCTTCAGGTCCTTGAGGAGCATCTTCTCGGGCTTCGTGTCGTTCAGTCGGCATTCGTGGCACAGGGACTTCGTCCCCGCCAGGACCGTCTCCTTCGGCGGGAGATTCCCCGCCAGGATCGCCTCCACCGCGGCACCGAGGAGCTTGGGCGTCGGCGGGCACCCCGGAATCGTGTAGTCCACCTCGACGACCTGGTCCAGGGTCTTCACGGTGTCCCAGAACGCGGGGAGCTCCAGCTCTCCTTCAGGCACCGTGACCTTCACCCTCGGCGGGGTGCCCGCGTCCTTGGCGGCGACGGAGGGCGCGGCGCGGTAGTACCAGTCGAAGATGGACGCGCGGTCCCACAGGTTGGCCAGCCCCGGGATGCCGCCGAGCTGGGCGCACGCCCCGAAGGCGATGAGGATCTGGGATTTCCTCCGGAGAAGCTTCACCATCTCCTCCTGGTCGGAAAGGCGGATCGCCCCGTTGACGAACGTGACCGCGATCGACTTGTCCGGCATCGCCTCGACGTCCGCCTTCTTGAAGTCGAGCGCGACCGGCCAGAACACGATGTCGACCGCCGCGACGACGTCGAGGACCTTCTCCGCGAGGTCGACGACGGCCTCCTCGCACCCGCCGCAGCTCGCGCACCAGTAGAAGGCGACCTTGGGTTTCGGCATCAGCCCACCCTCCAGGTCAGCGGACCGAGCTTCCGCAGGTCTTCGGTCATGCGGTCCACCGCCCTCCGCACCTTGTCTGCCTCGGAGGCGGAGATCCATTCCAGCCGGAGGCGCTCCGGCTCAATCCCGAAGTCTGTGAGGACCTTCCGCAGGAGCGCGACGCGCCGCATCGCCTTGTAGTTCCCCTCCTTGTAGTGGCAGTCCCCGGGGTGGCAGCCGCCGATCAGCACGCCGTCCGCCCCGGAGCGGAACGCCTCGAGGACGAAGGCGGGGTCGACGCGGCCGGAGCACATGACGCGGACGATGCGCGCGTTCGGGGCGTACCGCATCCGGGAGATCCCCGCGAGATCGGCGGCGGCGTAGGTGCACCAGTTGCAGAACAGGGCGACGATGCGGGGCTCGAACCGCGCCTCCTGGGCCGTCGCCTGCATCATGCGAGCACCCCCGCGACCTCCTCCATGATTACCTGGGTGCGGAAGTGACGCTGGTCGATCGCCGCGGACGGGCAGGCGACCACGCAGACGCCGCAGCCCTTGCACTTCACCTCGGTGATCCGCGCGACCTTTTTCTCGGCGTCGAACCCGATCGCGTCGTACGGGCACACGCCGAGGCAGATCTTGCACCCGGAGCACAGCGTCTCATCGACCAGGGCGGCGTACGGCTGCACCTCCACCATGCCGCGGTCCACGAGGGCCAGCGCCTCCGCGGCCGCCGCGCCCGCCTGGGCCACGCTGTCCGGGATGTCCTTCGGGCCCTGGCAGGCGCCCGCGATGAAGACGCCGTCCGTGGCGGTGGAGACCGGCGCCAGCTTCGGATGGAGCTCCGTGAAGAAGCCCTCCGAGCCGCAGGAGAGGTTGAGCGTCCGGCGCACCGCCTGGGCGTCCGCCTGCGGCTCCATTCCGACGGAGAGGATGACCATGTCCACGGGGATGCGCCGGACGAACCCCGCGAGGGTGTCCTCCACGCGGATGACGAGCTTCCCGCGCTCCCCCTTCGAGAGCGCCGCGTTCGTCACCTCGGCGACGCGGCCCCGGATGAGGTGCGCGCCCTCCTCGAGGAGCTTCTTGTAGAACTCCTCGTACCCCTTCCCCGGCGTGCGCATGTCGATGTAGAAGTTGTACACCTCCGCACCCGTGCGCTCGTGGACGAGGTGCGCGAGCTTCAGGGAGTACATGCAGCACACCTTGGAGCAGTACGCGTTCGTGTTCGCGTCGCGGGAACCGACGCAGTGGATGATCCCCACCGCCTTCGGCAGGGCCCCGTCCTTCAATCGCGGGACGCCCTCCATGGGACCCGTCGGGGAGAGGAGGCGTTCGGCTTCGAGAGAGGTGTACACGTTCGGGAGGACGCCGTACCCGTACTGCGGCTTCCTGCGCGCGTCGAACGTCTTGAACCCTGTGGCCACGACGATGGCGCCCACCTGGACCTTCACCTGTTCCGCCTTCATCGTGAAGTCGATCGCGTCGCGCTCGCACGCGTCGACGCACGTGAGCTTGCACTTCCCGAACTTGAGGTAGAGGCAGTCGCGGGGGTCGATCACGGGCCTCAGAGGCACGGCCTGGGGGAAGGGCACGTAGACCGGCTTTCGCTTGGCCAGGCCGAGGTCGAAGGCATTGGGGAACCGCGCGTCGCGGTAGACGCACTCCTCCACGCACTTCAGGCAGCCCGTGCAGAGGTCCTCCCGGACGTACCGGGGTTTCCGCTCGATGGTCACCTCGAAGTTGCCCACGAACCCGTCCACGGCGACGACCTCGGAGTACGTGTAGAGCGTGATGTTGGGGTGGTCCTTCACTTCGGTCATCTTCGGGGTCAGGATGCACGAGGAGCAGTCGAGGGTGGGGAACGTCTTGTCGAACCGCGCCATGTTCCCGCCGATCGAGGGCTCGCGCTCCACGAGGATGACGCGCTTCCCCGCGTTCGCCATCGTGAGCGCGGCGTGGATCCCCGCGATGCCGCCCCCGAGGACGAGGACGTCGGGGTTCACGGGCTCGCGCCGGACCTCCAGGGCCTCCTGGAGCGCGACGCGCCGCACGCCCCCCCGCACGAGGGCCTTCGCCTTCTCCGTCGCCGCCGCCTTGTCGGCGGTGACCCAGGAGACGCCCTCGCGGATGTTCACCATGTGGAACAGGAACGGGTTGAGCCCGGCGTCGGCGGCGGTCTTCCGGAACGTGCGCTCGTGCAGCCAGGGGGAACAGGATGCGACGACCAGGCGGTTGAGGCCGAGCTCATGGACATCCTTCTTGATCAGCTGCTGCCCGGGGTCGGAGCACATGAACTTGTACTCCCGCGCAATGGACACGCCCTCCAGCGTCCCCGCGTACCGCACGACCTCGGGGACGTCGACGGTGCCGAGGATGTTGAAGCCGCAGTCGCAGACGTAGACCCCGGTCCGCGGCGCCTCCGTCATCGCCGCACCTCCACCGCCAGGGCCGGTCGCCAGAGCAGTTGGTCCAGCCCCAGCGCCGGCTCGGAGAGCCCCAGGGCCAACCCGAGAACCTGGGTAAAGTACAGGACGGGGAGGCGCTCGGGGCGGTCCTTGCGCAGCCGGTCCTGGAACACCTCCAGGTTGTACTGGCAGAGCGGGCAGGTCGTCACCAGGGCGTCGGCCTTCGAGTCCGCCGCGGCATCGAGGAGGATCTCGACGAGGCGCAACCCGATCCCCGGCACGCCCGAGGTCAGCATCCCGCCGCAGCAGCGGCTCTTGTAGGGGAAGTCCACCGGCGTCGCCCCGGCGGTGCGCATCAGGTCCTCGAGCACGGTCGGCGTGTGGGCGTCGTCCACCTCCTCGTACGGCCGGAGGATCGCGCACCCGTAGTACGGGGCGAGCCGCAACCCCTTCAGGGGCCGGACGACCCGCTTGCGGATCTCCGGCGCCCCGATGTCCGTCATGAGGACCTCGAGGGGATGGCGGATGCGCGCGGTTCCCCGGTAGTCTAGGGACCCTGTCTTGAGGGCGGCGGTCACGCGCTCCCGGAGGGCGGGGTCCGCCTCCAGGGAGACCTTCGCCTTCGTCAGGGAGAGGTAGCATCCGCTGCAGGGGGCGACTACATCCCGCCCGTCCTGTCGTTCCGCCAGGGCGAGATTCCGGGCCGCCAGCGCGACGGCCGTGTCGGCGTCCACCGAGAGGTAGGCCGTGGCGCCGCAGCAGTTCCAGTCCGCGATCTCTTCGAGCCGCAGGTCGAGGGTGCCGAAGACCGCCCGGAGGGAGCGGTCATAGGGGTTCCCGGAACCCTTGAGGCTGCACCCCGGGTAGTAAAGGTACTCGCGGGTCACATGCTCGCCCCCTTGGCCTTGCCGGGGAGCGCTCCGAGCACGGCGCGGAGTGAAGCGGGGTCCCGCATCCGCTCCTTGTGGAGCGGCCTCAGCCGGCCGCGGCGGTACAGCCTCCAGGCCACGGGCACGAGGGAGGCGAGGGGGCGGAGGCCGTTGCGGAAGGCGACCTTCATCCCCATGCGGCTCTCCGTCAGGCGCCCGTTCGCGCGGACCATCTTCACGAACGCCTCCTCAATCCGCGGGATCACGAAATGGCGGTAGCGCGCGTCCTCCATCGCCAGACGTTTCAGGGCGAACATGAAGTCCGTGATCGGGAGCTTCGCGGGGCACTCCACCGTGCAGGCGTAGCAGGACGTGCAGAGCCAGATCGAGCGCGACCCGAGGACCTCATCGCGGAACCCCGCCCGCACGAGCCCGACGATCTGTCTCGGGGTGCGGTCCATGTAGAGGGACACGGGGCACGTCGCCGAGCACGTCCCGCACTGGATGCAGTCCCAGAGGTGCTCCCCGCCTGGCACCGCCGCCACGGTCTCGGCGAAGGTGGGGTCCAGCTCTTCCTCGTACTTGACCGTCCGTTCGGCACCCATGGTCGATCGCCTGGTTCTCCCCTCGGCGCGGCGCGAGATGAGCCAATCCCCTATTCTGAAATGACGGGGCAGAGCGGTATGTAGTCCGTCGGGCTACTTCGGCGGCTGGCTCAGGCCTGAGGGGTTCTCCAGGTAGCGGTTCGTCGCGATCACCGCCACGGAGTGCGCGTACTCGTTGAGGCGCTCGATGCCGTAGAGGATCCGGGTCAGGTGGAGCAGCGTCTCCGGGTCGCGGACCTCCGTGTAGAGCTGGCGCTGGAGCGGCTCGCTCATGGCGGCGAACCCTTCCTCGGCGAGGATTGCTTCGTTGGCGCCCTTGAAGTCCCCAGCGAGAAGCGCGGTGATGCCGGAGGCGTACCCCTGGAGGACGTCCTCAGCGAGCCGGAGCAGGCTCTTGGCGACGGAGTTGGGGAGCACCTTCCTCGCGTCCAGCAGATGGATCACGGTACGGGCGGTGTCCTCGGCATGGTCGGCCACGGACTCGAACTCCTTCGCGATCACCCGGTAGCCGACGATCCATAGGCGGTGACGGATCCCGAGCTTCTCCCGGACACTGTCCTCCACCTGGGCCGTCAGGAGGAGCCGGAGGATGAGCCAGTACATCTGGTCCGCGTCCCGCTCCCGGAGAATCGCCTCCTCGGCGAGGACGCGGTCCTGGTCCACGAGGGCCTGCAGGGCATCCCGCATCATCGTCACGCCAAGGGTGAAGAGCCGGCGCATCAGCGTGTCCATGGGATATTTCGACGGCTCGAGGCTCGCCTGCAGGACGACGGTGTTCGGGCCCTCCTCGATGACCCCCAGGCCCATGAGCCCGTGCACGGCCGCCTGGATCTCCCGGAGGTGCTCGGCCTTGAACGGCTTCGCGCTACGCACGGTGAGCCGCTCCCGGCCCAGGAGGTAGTTCCCCACGATCGCGCGCTCCAGCATCTGAGGGGACTCGCAGTACTCCGCGTCGATAATCTGCTCTCGAAGGTCCCGGCGGGCACCTGTGTTGCTCGCGGGCGGCGAGATGCGTAGGACCTCGCCGTCGTCCTCCAGCACGACCGCATCGCCCTTCCCCAAGTGGCATCGTGTCGCCCAGCGCTTGGGCACGGAGATGGTGAGCGTCGAGGTGCCGACCCGTTGGATCTTCCGCGTCTCGCTTGTCGCCATCACGGGATTACCTGGTCGGTTCTCTACTTACTTACTTCGAATATACAAACGCCATCGCGCATAACGCAGGTCACCGGTCGAAGGCGTCGTCGGGGGACGTCGTCTGGGAGGGAGCGGGTCGCGGGGGCTTGGCGGTGGCCCGAGCGAGCGCGCGGTCCCGTTCCCACCGCGCCTGGAGCGCGCTCTCCAACGCGGCGACCTCCGAGACCGGGAGGTGTTTGAAACGGCCCTGCAGCGCGAAGTACTCGCGCAGCGGTCGGAAGCGGGGCTCCATGGAGATCCGGAACACCCCGTCCTCGTACTCCACGAGCGGGAACACGCCCGTCTCGACGGCGAGCTTCGCGAGGTCGACGGTCTTGTCCGACTCCGCGCGCCAGCCGACGGGGCACGGCGTGAGGACGTGCAGGTAGCGGAAGCCGCGGAGCGCCGCCGCCTTCTCCAGCTTCCGCAGCAGGTCCATGGGGAAGCCCAGGCTCGCGGTCGCGACGTACGGGACGTCGTGGGCCATGAGGATGCGCGCCACGTCCTTCTTCCACCCGACCTTCCCCGCCGGGGTCGTCGTGGTCCACGCCCCGGGGGGCGTCGTCCCGGAGCTCTGGACGCCCGTGTTCATGTAGGCCTCGTTGTCGTAGCAGATGTAGAGGATGTCCTCGTTCCGCTCCGCCGCGCCGCTCAGGGCCTGCATCCCGATGTCCGCTGTGCCCCCGTCCCCGGCGAAGGCGACGACGTTCACGTCGTCCTTCCCCAGGCGCTTGAGCGCGCGCTTGATCGCCGCGGCGCAGACCGCGGAGGTCTCGAAGAGGACCTGGAGCGTGGGGACGCGGAAGGCGTTCAGCGGGAACATGTCGCTGATGATGAGGAGGCAGGACGCGGGCAGGTAGACCACGGTCCTCGGCCCGAGCACCTTCATCGCCATCCGGACGAGCATCGCGGCACCGCAGCCCGGACAGCCGGTGTGCCCGGGGAGGAACCAGTCCTCGCTCGTGAGGTGCTTGAGGGACGTCACGGGCCCTCGACCCCCCGCGTCCCCACCCAGGTGACGCCGCCTGCACCGCCGCCGCCCCGGAGCAGCTTCCGGAACATGAGCGCCACGTCCTCCGCGGTGATCTCCCGGCCGCCGAGCCCCGCGATGAACCCGTGCACCGGGACCTTCGACCCGTGCAGCGCGCTGCGGACCTCGAGGAACGTCGGCCCGCCGGAGCCGAAGGAGACCGCTCGATCCAAGACGCCGACGGCCCGGACGTGGGCGAGCATGTCGGCGAGCCGGTCCGCCGGGAACGGGCGGAAGTACCGGAGCTTCACGAGGCCGACGGGAAGGCCCTCGGCGCGCAGGCGGTCGACGACCTCCCGACCCGTAGAGGTCGCGGTCCCCAGGGTCACGAGGGCGACCTCGGCGTCCTCGAGGCGGTAGGGCTCGAACGCCCCGCCGTACGTCCGACCGAACCGGTCCCCGAAGGCCTGGTCGACCTGTTCGAGGACCTCGAGGGCGAGGCGCATCCGGAGATCTGTCTCGAACCGCACCTCCTGGAGGTAGTCCGGCGGCGATGCTGGACCCACCGCCATCGGACGGTCCGGGTCGAGGTAGGCGCTCGTCGGTCGGTACCGCGGGAGGAAGGCGTCGGCCGCCGCCGGCTCCGGGAGATCGACGGACTCGAACGTGTGCGACACCAGGAAGGCGTCCATGCAGACCATGACGGGGAGCTCGACCTCGGGATGTTCACCGAGGCGGTAGGCCTGGAGGACCATGTCCAGCGCCTCCTGGGCGTCCTCCACGTAGACCTGAATCCACCCGGTGTCCCGCTGCGGCATGGAGTCGTTGTGCTCCACCCAGATCCCCAGGGGCGCCGCGACGGTCCGGTTCACGACGGACATCACGATCGGGAGGTGCAGCGGGGGTGCGACGAACAGCGCTTCGTGCATGAGGGCGAGGCCCTGCGAGGCCGTGGCGGTGTAGGTGCGGACGCCCGTCGCCTCGGCGGCGATCACCGCGCTGAGCGCGCTGTGCTCGGACTCGACGCGCATCATCTCCGCGTCGAGCGTCCCGGCCGCGATGAACTCGGCCAGGTGCTCGATGATCAGGGTCTGCGGGGTGATGGGGTACGCGGCGATGACCTCGGGCCGGGAGAGCTTGGTCCCCCACGCCGCGGCGAAGTCCCCCGTGGCCATCTTCCTCAGGCCCTGGGCCTCGGCCCTCACGCCACGACCTCCCGCATCATCTCGATCGCTCCGGGAGTGCAGACGGCGGCGCAGATCCCGCACCCCTTGCAGTAGTCGTACCGCAGCGCGACCCCGTGGGGAGTGCGGAGCACCGATCCGTCCGGGCAGTAGAGCCAGCAGAGGAGGCAGTTCGTGCATCGGTCCGCGTCGAGCACCGGGCGGTTCACCCGCCACGACCCCGTGCGGTTCCTGAGGCTGCTGCCCGGGCCGATCGCGCCCTGAGGCGTCTCGCGATAGGTCACCGCCAGTCCCGGGGGAAGATCAAGGACCCCGGGGAGCCAACGTTCCGCGACCGTGAACTGCCGGCCTCCTTGGGCCCTTCCCACGTGGGTCGCCCCGAACGCCGCCACCGAGGCGGCCAGGTTCGCGCCGACGCCGTCGGCCCCAAGGCGCGGTCCCAAGACCTCTTGGATCCCGGCGGTGATGCCGCCGAGGCTGACCAGGTCGGTCGCTCGCGCGAGGGCCCCGATCAACGCCGCGTTCACCGCGGGATGGCCGGTGCGTTCGAGGGCGATGGAGGTCGCGTCCACCGTCGCCGCCGACGCCGGAGCGGAGAGGCTAAGGGCCTCCGGCCGGCGGGTGGAGTTGACCACGACCACTCCGTCCTCGGCGAGGCCAGACGCCACATCGACCGCGCCCAGGAGGCTTTCGTCGAAGACCACGATGGCGTCGGCCCTCCCTCCGGACGACCGCCGACGCAGGGGTGTCGGGCTGAACCGGGTGTGGGCCACCACAGGAGCGCCGCGCCGCTCCGGACCGAAGGTGGGGAAGGCGACCGCGTGGCCCCCGTCGTGGACCGCGGCGACGGCCAGCATCTGGGCGGCGAGGACGACGCCCTGGCCGCCGCGCCCATGGAAGCGGACTTCCCGGACCGCAGGGGACATGGGAATCCTCACGGGGACTCCCTTGGGCCGCGACCTACGAATAGCCTCCTCCCATAGCGTACTTAGGGGTACCGGGCGCCAATACCTGAGGATCGTCTTGATTGCGCGCCCGGGGAGAAGGCCCGCGATCCGTCGAGAACTTGCGGTGGCGCGACCCGGGCGCTAGCCGCCCGTGACCACGTCGACGCCGATGGAGCAGACGCACCGGTTCGTCTCCCCGCAGAACGGGCAGGCGCACTTGCAGTCGTCCAATGGGGACAGGCACACGTCGCAAATCTCGTCGTGGTCCGCGTCAACCCATCGTGCGGCCCGGGGGGAGGGCTCGAGGTCTCCATCCACGAAACGGACGATAGGCGCCTGGTCTCATGAACCTTGCTAATGACTATCACGCTGGGACCTTTCGGCTCCGTGAGGGTTCAGAGCGGGAACTTCGAGCTCTCATCGGGCCGGCGCCGTTCTCCGGACTTCAGGAACTCCTCGAGCTGGGCGCGGAGGTGCGGCGGCATCTCCGCGTAGACATCGGTGAAGGCCTCCTCGAAGGTCGGCGGCGGTGCGAGCTCGACGCTCTTCACGGTGTCCGTGATCTCCCGGTCGAACTTGGCGGTGAGTTCCTCCTGCCAGGCGGTCGTCCACACGCCACGGTTCTCCAGGTAGCGTCGGAAGCGTTCGATGGGGTCCCGCAACTTCCAGCGCTCGACCTCCTCGCCTTGGCGGTAGCGCGTGGGGTCGTCCGAGGAGGAGTGCGGACCCAAGCGGTACGTCACCGCCTCGACCAGCGTCGGCCCCTGCCCGGACCGTGCGCGCTTCACCGCCGCGGCGGTGACGGCGTGGCAGGCGAGGACATCGTTCCCGTCGACGCGCACCCCGGGGAACCCATAGGCCTCGGCCTTGACGCGGATGGTCTTCGACGCCGTCTGCTTCTCGAACGGCACGGAGATCGCCCAGGCGTTGTTCTGGCAGAAGAAGACGCACGGGGCCTTGAACACGCCCGCGAAGTTCATCCCCACGTGGAAGTCGCCCTGCGAGGTCGCGCCGTCCCCGAAGTACACGAGGGCGACCTTCGCCTCGTTCCGCATGCGCATCGCCCAGGCCGCGCCGACCGCCTGCGGGATCTGCGTGCCGACGGGGGAGGACGCGGAGACGAAGTTCACGTCCTTGTCCCCGTAGTGGTTCGGCATCTGCCGCCCCTTCGAGGTGTCCTCCGAGTTCCCGAAGAACTGCGCGACGAGCTTGCGCAGGGGGAAGCCGCGCCAGAGCGCGGCGGTGATCTCGCGGTAGGCGGGGAACACCCAGTCGTCCTTGACGAGCGCGCTCGCCGAGCCGACCTGACAGCCCTCCTGCCCCGTCGACGGAACGTAGAACCCGATGCGCCCCTGGCGCTGCAGGGAGAGCATGCGGTTGTCGACCGTGCGGCCGAGGAGCATCGTCGCGTAGAACTCCTTCAGCGTCTTGTCGTCGAGCTTCGGCTCGAGGGCGGGGTCGGCCGTGCCGTCGTCCCGGAGGACCTGGAGGAGGTCGGTCTCCGTCGTCATGCGTGTCGCCCTCCGCCTCGGATGCGGGCCTCCAGGAAATACTCTCCCGCGCGGTACGAGGAGCGTACCAGCGGGCCGGAGGCGCAGTAGAGGAAGCCGAGCGACTCGGCGGTCTCCCGGAGTTCTGCGAAGGTCTCCGGGGGCACGTACTCTTGGACTTGCAGGTGCCACGAGGTCGGACGCAGGTACTGGCCGATCGTGAGGATGTCGACGTCGGCGGAGCGCAGGTCCCGCATCGTCTGCACGACCTCCTCTCGCGTCTCGCCGAGCCCGAGCATCAGGGAAGACTTCGTGTAGGCGGTCGGGGAGATGTCTTTCACCGCCGAAAGCACCGCGAGGGACTGGCGGTACTGCGCCCGGCGGTCTCTCACGGTCGCCTGCAGGCGCTCGACCGTCTCGAGGTTGTGATCGATGACCTCAGGCCCCGCGTCCACGACGGTCTTCACCGCCGCCCGGTCACCGCCGAAGTCGGGGATGAGCGTCTCGAGGATGAGGTCGGGGCAGCGGGCCTTCACCGCGCGCACCGTGGCGGCGAAGTGCGACGCCCCGCCGTCGGGGAGGTCATCGCGGTCCACGGAGGTGAGCACGACGTACGTGAGGCCGAGGTGTTCGAGCGCGGAGGCGACCTTCTCAGGTTCCGCGGGATCGACGAGCCCCGCCGGGTTCCCCGACTTCACCGCGCAGAAGTGGCAGCCCCGGGTGCAGACGTCCCCGAGGAGCATGATCGTCGCGGTCCCGCCGCCCCAGCACTCCGCGACATTGGGGCAACGCGCCTCCTCGCAGACCGTGTGGAGATCGAGGCCGCGGAGGAGGGTCTTGAGCTCGACGTACTGCTCGCCCGCCGGCGGCCGGACCTTCAGCCAGGCCGGCTTCAGTTCGAGCATCGTATCAGGGACTCTGGCGGGGATAATAAGCCTGAGTTTGCCGCCATCGTGACATCAGCCGAACTTGAACTCGACGCCGTACCCGCCGCGCGGGTAGTTCCACTTGATGGCGCCCCTTCCCATCTTGGAGCACACGATCGCGCAGGCGCCGAGCTCGATGCAGCCCTCGGTGTTGTAGACGAGGTGCTCCCCCTCCCACTGGTAGACCTTGGCGGGGCAGACGTAGAGGCAGGGCTTGTCGGCGCAGGATGCGCAGAGCTTCGTCTCGACCAGGATGAACGGCTGCTCGTCGTGCTCGAACTTGTCGAGGCCGAGCTTGTCGTCGACGGTGAGGGGCCCCGCGGTCTTGGCCTCGGTCATCCTTCGCGTTCCCATCGGACCTCGGGACATAAAGGTAGCTCGGTGGCCCCGTGCCGTGGATATCAACTCTCGCGGTTGATACGCGTCCCATAACGCTTTTACGACCGCCCGACGGGTTGGCGGGGCATGCGACGATTCGTGTTGGCCACGCTCCTGGTCCTCTTCGCCGCCCTCCCGTGGACGGCGCGCGGCGTCTCCTTCGACCTGAACTACAGCGACCCGGCGAGCGATGTCGTCCAGCTGTGGGGGACGAACCTCACCCCGGTCACGGACACGGCGGGGAACCTGGTCATGAACCCCTTCCCTGACGCCGTGAACATCCGGTGGCTGCGTTCCGCGGAGGACGGCGCGAATGTGACCCTGACCCTGGAAACGAAGGGGGCCATCGAGGACGCCGCCAACACGTCCTACGAGATCCGCCTCTACCCGCGCTCTGACAACGCGACACAATTCGCGGTGACCTATACGAACGGCACGATGAGCCTCGATTCGAACGAGACGGCGTTTGTGGCGGTGAACCTTACCGGGAACAGCACGATCACCTCCACGGGGCCGAACCCGACGCTCCCGAACACGCTCCGGCTGACCATCGCGAAATCCCTGCTCGGGAACATCACCGCGTGGAACATCGACGCCACCGCCACGAAGCTCGGGGCCCCCTATGCGTATCGGGACTTCGGTTGGGAGGTCCCGGGCAACCCGGGATCGTCCCCGACCCAGCTCACGGGAGTCGTCACGGATCGGGATACCGGCGTCCCCCTCGCCGGGGTCAACGTCTCCACCGAGCTCGGGGGCTTCTGGATCCTGACGAACGCCACCGGGGAGTACGCCCTCCTCGTGACCCCCGGGAACTACACGGTCACGTTCTCGCGGGACGGGTACGCGTCCTCCAGCGCCACCGTGACGGTCCTCCTGGGACAAGCGAAGGCCCTGGACATGCGGCTCCAGGCGGTCCCCCCTCCAGGGTTCACGGCCTCCCCCGCGCTCCTTCTCCTCCTGCTCCTCCTCGCCGTCGTGGCGGTGATCGTCGTCGCCGCGGTCCTCCGACGCCGCCGCTGATCCCGCCGCGCAAGGTTATTTACGCTCCATCCGCTCCCCCGTTCCGGCGGGCTCATGGAGAAGTTCGACGCCGTCGTGGTCGGGGCCGGGCCCGCGGGTTCGGCGGCGGCGCGCACGCTCGCCCAGCGTGGTTTCTCGACGTTGCTCGTCGAGCGCGGCAACCGCCCCGGGCAGAAGACGATGTACGGCGGGCGGATCTACGCCTATCCTCTGGAGGCCTGGTACCCGGACTGGCGCAAGGATTGCCCCGTCGAGCGCTTCGTCGTCCGCGAGTCCATGGTCTTCACCGCCGACGGGCGCTCCGTCGCGATCGAGTTCGAGTCCCCGCGCCTGGCCGATGCGAAGGAGGCGTCGTTCACCGCGCTGCGCTCGAAGTTCGACGAATGGATGGCGAAGAAGGCCGAGGAGGCCGGCGCGATGCTCGTCACGGGGATCCGCGTCGACGAGCTGTGGCGGGAGGGCGGCCGCGTGCGCGGCGTCGTGAACGGCAAGGACAAGGTCGCCGCCGATCTCGTAGTCCTCGCCGAGGGCGCGGTGTCCTCGCTGGTCCGCCAGGCCGGGATGAGCAAGGAGCCGAGTCCCGAGCAGTACGCCGTCGGCGTCAAGGAGACGATCGAGTTACCGCCAACGACGATCGAGGACCGTTTCGGCCTCGACTCACGCACAGGCGCGGCGTACGTGCACACCGGCGACTACACCCGAGGGTGCCGCGGCGGTGGATTCCTCTACACGAACCGGGGGACGATCTCCTTGGGCCTCGTGATCTCCTCCCAGGACCTTGGTCACCGCCACGTGTCCATCGCCGACCTGATGGACGACTACAAGGCCCTCCCCTCCGTGGCGGCCAAGATCCGCGGCGGCAAGACCGTGGAGTACTCCGCCCACCTCGTGCCCGAGCTCGGCGGCTCGATGTCCCCGAAGACCTACTCGGACAACGTCCTCGTCGCCGGGGACGCCGCCGGGTTCCTGATCAACAACGGCTACACGTTCCGCGGCGTTGACCTCGCGATTGCCTCCGGGGTCGCCGCCGGCGAGGCGGCCGCGCGGGCGCGAAAAGCCGGCGGGATGTCCGCGACGAACCTCTCCGCGTACCCATCGTTGCTCCGCACGTACAACGTCCTCACCGACCTCGAGACGTTCGGCGCCGCGCCGTCCTACCTGAAAAACCCCCGCCTCTTCACGCTCTACCCGGAGCTCGTCGTCTCGCTCGCCGAACGCGTCTATCGCGTCGACGGGAAGGGGAAGGGCAAGGTCCTCGATGCCGCGCTGGAGGAGATGCGTCAGCGGAAACTGCCCCTCATCCAGACGCTCCGGGACCTGATCGGTGGCGCGCGTGCGATGTGAGGGCGACCGAGCGCCGTCTCACCCGTACGTGATGACGATCGTCTGTCCCTGCACGAGGACGAGGTTCCCGTATTCGATGTTGGTCAGGTCGTTCACTGTCATCGTGACGTGTCGGGTCCCGTCATCCTGGTACGAGAGGATTTGGGTGGAGCTGAACGGCTGGCCCCAGACGGTGAAGAAGTCCCCGAGGGTGAACGTCCGTCCTGTGGGGCCTTCGATGTGGATCGTGCCAGTGGTGTCGTGCGTGTGCACGGGCCGCATGCACGGGGTCGTGTCCGGAGCGATACCCGTAGCAATGTTGGCGGGGATTGGGTAATCCCCCGAGGGGAGGGCGATGCGCAGCTGGGCGTGGATGTGACTGCCGACGCCGGAGTGCGTGACGCACATCTCGGTGACCGGCGTCAGGGTGGGCGGCGCTCCCGTCTGCACGTTCAGGTAGATCAGGGCGCCGAGGACGACGAAGATCACGAGGATGACGGTGAAGGGGACGAGCCAGAGGGGCAGCCCCTTCTTGACGCGTCGCGTGCGCTCCTCGGAGGCGCCGGGGCGCGCGGCGCGCTCGGCCTGGCGCATGTCGGTCGCGCTCGCCTTTCCGGGGTGCACCTCACGGAGATGCCCCGCGAGGTTCTCGGCGCGGAGGTTCGTGCCGCAGACGGGGCACTCGGAGCGGTTCGCCATTCCATCGAGAGGACGCCGCCGCCCCCTCTTAGACGTTTCGTCCTCCTTCCTCGGGCGCGGCGCTCTCGCTACCACTTCGAGAGCCACGCCGGAAGCATTATGGACGCGGGGCCGGTCTTTCGACCTCGATGCGGTACGAGGCCACGTGGCTCCTCGTTTTCCTCGGGCTGATCCTCGAGACGTCGATGACCTTCGTCCTGCCGTGGACGGCGGTCCTCCCGTTGCTGAGCGTCCTCCTCATCCTCGGGGCCGTCGCGGCGAAGACGCCCCGCACGCGGAGGCTCCTCGATGTCGCGGCCGAGGCGGTCGGCGGTCTATCCGCCGCAGTCTACGCGGTGCTCATGGTCCTCTACGCGCTCGCCGCCGAGGGCTCGCCGGAATCCTGGTACCTCGGTCCCGCGGTGCTCGGCATCGCCGCCTTCGCGCGGGTCGGGCTCGCCGTCCTCGCCCTGCTCGGGGCCGGGTTCGTCTACGGGACCGCGTGGGGCCTGATCGAGGCGCGCACGTTGCCCGAGGTCGTCCCGGACCCCAAGCGGCCCCTCTCGATCAGCGGCTACCGGCTCCTGCTGAACAACATGCGCGTGCTGTTCCTCGTGAACGCGGTCCTGGCGGTGACGCTGGCCATCGCCGCCGAGGTGGTCATTGTCTCGGCGTACCTGCGGGGGACCTGGGACGGCGGGCTCTTCCTCTTCCTCTCCTCGGTGCCGTCGGCGGGGTCGATCGGCGGTCCGCTCTACTGGGGCGGCATCGCCACCGGGTTCCTCCTGGCGATCCTCGGGTTGGCGGGGACGGCTCAGGCCCTGCGCGGCGCGCGCGAGGTCCCCGGCGACCAGACGCCGTTCCTGGCGGTGGCGCTCCTCCTCTGGGGCATGTCCCTCCTGATCCACGCGTTCACCGCCTTCGTCCCGACGGTCCCTGGCGGGATCGTCGCCATCCTCGCGCTCTCCGCCGCCGCGCGCACGCTCTCGAATTTCTATCCGTGGCAGAAGCGCCTGAAGTTCTGGCTCATCGCCCTCGTGATCTCCGGGATGCAGTTCCCCGCCAACGCCCTCGCGAGGACAGGGCCGGAGGTCTGCCGCTCGCTCCTGGGCGGGGGCGCCGGGCGCGACTCGTGCAGCGTGTTCCTCGGGGAGGCCGGGTCGCTCGTGGCAGTGATGGGGAGCGTCATCTTCGGGTACCTGTTCGCGGCGTACTACGGGCAGGTCCTGACCTTGCTGCACGCGACGCGCGAGCGGAACGTCCCGGCGCCGATCCCCCGGAAGGTGCCGAGCCCGCCGGTCGTGGCGGTGAAGGTGCTCACCCCGCGCGCTCCTCCAGTCGAAGTGTGGCCGAAGGTCACCGCCGAACCGGGACTGCCTGAGCCGCCGGCCGAGGAGGACTGGATCCCGCCCCCGCCTCCGGATTGAGAGCGACGCCGTGACGTCCCCGGCCTCGCCATCGCGTCCGGGTCGGCCCCAATTGGTCTTGTGCGCGAATACGCCGCTACGTTACGAACGAAACGCCTGGGACGCCCTTGAAGGCTGGGTCGCCGGTGAGAAACGGTAATTCGAGCGCCTGCGCGGCCGCGTATCCCCACGCGTCCACCGAGGAGACGCGCAGGTTCGAGCCCGTCTTCCGGAACTGCTCGTTCATCGAGAATCGCGTTCTTGCCGCGGTGATCGCGACCTCGTGGGGCACCTCCACCGCGAGCCGGAGGGTCGCGCGGGAGTACCGCTCCGACTCGTCGGGAGCCACGCCGGTGCGCAGGAGGGAGTAATGCAGCTCCAGGGCGTTCAGCGCGGTGGTGACCACGCCTCCCGCCTTCAGGATCCGACCGTATCGCGGATGGCCGGTGAACGCCTCGATGAAGGCGTAGGTGTCGCCGAGGTACTTAGCCAAGATCCTCGTCCTCGTTTGTGGCGGCGTGGAGTTTCGCGGCGGAGACTCGCCCCTTCAGAGTCCCGACGAGCTCGGCCGCATCGGGTACCTCCTCGATGCGTACGCGAAGCCGGCGGCCGTGGGCGAGGCCCAGGCGACGCGCCACGCGCCTCGGAACACGGAGGTCGATGGAGTTTCCCGCTTTCCTGACCACGACATCGACCTCTGTCACGGTTCCCACTTTGTAATACGTGACGTAGTACATTAGGGTTGGGGAGGGCTTGATTGGTCCGGAGACGACACCCACGGCGGTGAAGGTCCTCCGCCCTCGCACGCCATCGGTGGAGGCCTGGCCGGAGGTCACCGCCAGACCCGACGCTCCTTCACGCCCCATCGAGGAGGATTGGATCCGCCCCTGCCTCTGGATTGAGAGCCAGCCCCGAAGGCTTATCTTGCGTCTCGTTTTGCTCGCCCCGGAATGGCATCGAAGGGCCCGACGATCGTCGTCTGCATGAAGCAGGTGCCGAAGGCCCAGGAGCTCCAGGTCGACCCGGTGACGCAGACGCTGAAGCGCGTCGGCGTCCCAAGCGAGATCAATCCGCCGGACGCGAACGCTCTCGAGTTCGCGCTTCAACTCAAGGACAAGCACGGCGGCGAGGTCGTCGTGATCAGCATGGGCCCGCCGGTCTTCGACCAGGCCCTCGAGCGCGCGATCTCCATGGGCGCGGACCGCGCGTACCTCCTGACCGACCGACTCCTCGGCGGCTCGGATACGGTGCCGACGGCCTACGCGCTCACCGAGACGATCAAGAAAGTCGGGAGGTTCGACCTCGTCCTCTGCGGCGAGGAGACGACGGACGCGAGCACGGGGCACGTTGGCCCCGGCATCGCGGGGCACCTGGACATCCCGCAGATCACGTACGTCAGCTCGCTTGAGATCGTGGAGGGCAAGGTGCGCGGCGAGCGGCACGTCGAGGACGGGTTCGAGGTGTGGGAGGTCCCGATGCCATGCCTCGCGACGGTGAACTTCCTCAGCAACAAGCCGCGCGAGCCCACGCTCACCGGGAAGATCCGCGTGAAGCGCGGCGGCGTCATAACGCACTGGTCCGCCGCCGAGGTCGGACTTGACGTCGGGAAGATCGGCCTGAAGAACTCCCCGACGATCGTCTCCAAGGTCGACACCATCAAGCTCCCGCCACGGAAGGGGAAGGTCCACCGCGGCCCCGTGCGCGAGGCCGTGGCGGCGATGTTGCGGGACCTCGAGGCGGACGGGGTGCTGCCATGACCTCGTACCATCTCGTGCGTGACAAGACGCAGTATCACGGCGTCTGGGTCTTCTTGGAGCAGAGGAACGGGACGTTGCGCGACGTCTCGCAGCAGCTGATCGGCGAGGGCCGCCGCCTCGCGGACCGCCTGAAGGTCGAACTCTGCGGCGTGCTCCCGGGGAGAGACGTGCAGGAGGTCGCGAAGACCGCCATCGAGTACGGCGTCGACCGCGTCTACTCCGTGGAGGACTCTCGGTTGGCGGCATACACCTCGCGGCCGTACACGAAGGTCATGGCGGAGCTCATCGTGCGGCACAAACCCGAGATCGTTCTCTTCGGGGCCTCGAAGAACGGGAGGGACCTCGGCGGGCGGCTGCACGCGGTGATCGAGACCGGCCTCGCCGCCGATTGCGTGAAGTTCGACCTCGACGCGGAAGGCAACCTGGACATGATCCGCCCCTCCTTCGGCGGGAAGTCGCTCGCGCACATCCTCTGCAAGCAGCACCGCCCGCAGATGGCCTCGGCGCGGCCGAACGTGTTCCGACCGCCGACCCGCCAGCCCGGGCGTCAGGGGGAGATCGTCCGCGAGTCCGTGCCGCTGACCGATGCCGACGTGGACGCGAGGATCGTGGAGTTCCGCGAGTTCAAGGGGCACCAGGCGCAGAAGATCGAGGAGTCCCCCGTGCTCGTCGCCGGCGGCTTCGGCGTCGGGAACCCGAAGAACTTCGGGCTGCTCGGCGAACTCGCCGCCGAACTCGGCGGGAGCGTGGCGGCGTCGCGGAAGGCCGTGGATGCGGGCTGGGTCCCGAAGGACTACCAGGTCGGGCAGACCGGGAAGACCGTGCGGCCGAAGCTCTACGTGGCGGTGGGCATCTCCGGGGCGGTCCAGCATCTGGCGGGGATGCAGGAGAGCGAGACGATCGTGGCGGTGAACTCCGATCCGAAGGCCTCGATCTGGGACGTCGCGGACTACGGGGTCGTCGGCGACCTGTTCGAGGTCCTGCCCGAGATGGTGCGGCAGCTCAAGATGCGGCCAAAGGCGGTGGCGGGTGGCGTGACTGCGGGTCCGCCGTCCGTGGCGGTGGAAGCGCTCCCCGCCGGCCGATAGTCCCGTCCGTCCTTCGCTCAGGATCAGGATAGGGCCGCCTCACTTCAACCGATACTCGATGACAATGTCCATACCGTTCCCCAGGACGAGATCCCCGAACTCGGTGCTCGGGGCGCCGTCCACGGTCATCACGAGGTCATGGGTGGAGTCGGCGCAGTAGGTCATGATGCAGGTCGCGTTGAGCGGCTTGCCCCAGATGTCCGTGACGAAGTTGCCGAGGGTGAACGTGCGGCCGGCCGGGCCCTCGATGTGGATCACGCCGTCCGCGGCGTGCGTGTGGAGCGGGTGCATGCAGTCGCCCTCGATGCCGATGCCCTCCGGGATCGAGAGGGTCGTGCCCAGGATGAGGATGCGGAGGTTCGCGTGCTTGTGCTGCCCGACGTTCGAGTGGTTGACGCACATCTTCGTGACGTCGGTCTCCGGGGGCGGGAGGGCGAGGTACACGATGGCGGTGACGACGCTGATCGCGACGACGATCAGGACGAGAGGGACGACCCAGGCGGGGCGGGAAGACCGCACAGGAAGCGAACGCGCGCTCAGCGCGGAAGACGTCGCCGCCGCGCGCTCCGCCTTGGCGAGATCGCGGGAGTCTGCCTTCCCGGGATGGACCTCGCGGAGGTGCACGGCGAGGCGGTCCGCCCGAAGACTGTTCCCGCACACCGGGCACTTCGTTCCCTCTCCGGCCATACGGGGAAGACACTCTTGCCCCCGCCCTTATAGATTCCCCTCCTATCGGTCCTGCCAAGGAGCAGACCGCTGGTTCCGCAGGCTAGTGGGGAGGTGCGAGATGCGCGAACGCGGCGGCCTCCACCTCGGGAGATCGCTCCGCGACCGCCCGCTTCACCGCCACCATCTCCACCGGATGCCCGAGCTCCTTCTCCAGTGACGTCATGACCTCACCGCCAGACCCGCAGGGTCGGCACTTCAGGAAGTAGGACAGGTCCGTGTTGACGTTCAAGGCAAAGCCATGGTACGTGACGTTCCGGTTCACCGCCACGCCGATCGAGGCGAGCTTCCGTGTTCCGACCCACACGCCGGTCTGCGGCCCCGGTTCGGCAGGCACCCCGAACTGCTTCGCGACCTCGATGAGCAGACCCTGGAGGGCGGTGACGAAGCGCTTCACCTCGAGCTTCTCGCCCAGCTTCACGATCGGATATCCGACGAGCTGCCCGGGCCCATGATACGTCGCCTCGCCGCCGCGCTCGATCTCGAACACCGGAATCGAGGCATCGAAGACATCGTCGCGCTTTCCTCGCCGACCCAGGGTGAAGACGTGCGGGTGCTCCACGAGGAGGAGCGTGTCGTCGATCCGGTCCTGGAGGCGAGCCTGCACTAGCCGGTGCTGGAGGTCCCAGACCTTGCCGTACTCCGCGAGGCGAAGATCCTCGACGAGCACGAGGGGGACATGGGGGTCCTGCCATAAGACACGCGCCACGCGAAGTCGTGACGGGAAAGCCCTTCCGGCCATGGACCATTGGCGGTAGCGATGCCCTACGATGCGCGGCTGGCGGTCTGGTTCCGCGGTCTCACCCCGGAGCGTCGCCTCAAAGCCTTCTTGGCCGTCCATCGGTTCCTGCGAGGGGCCGTGTTTGTCGGAACACCCCGAGATCTTCGACGCGCTGGGCGCGGCCGAGGTGTGCTGCCTGCTGATCGGCGGGTTCGGGCGCGTGCCACACGCCGAACAATCGACGACGCAAGAGATTGAGAACTCTTGCCGCCAAGTGACCCGGCATCGCCCTTAGAGGGCTCCGCGCACCCGGTCTCTTTCCAGACGCGGACAGACTTAACGGGACTACGTGGGCGGCGGGAGCTTGCCCTCATCGGCCGGCGGTGGGAACTCATGTCCCCCTTCCGTCGGGAGCGTCGTCGGCTCCGCCGGCGTGGCAACGACCTCCGGTTCCGGAGGCGTCTTCTTCTTGCGCAGGAGCAGCCAGCCCACGAGGATTCCGGCGACGAGGCCGATTACGAGACCGCCGATCAGGCCGAGCGTGAGGTCTCCCCCGCCGCCGACGGGCCCGGGGCCACCGCCGCCCGTGGTCTGGGCCGTGGAGGTGATGGTGACCGTTTTCGTGAAGGTGCCGGAGGTGACGGTGACCACGATCGTGCCGGCGCCGGTGGCGGTGAGCGTCGTTGTGCTCCCAGTCGCCGCCGAAAGCGTTCCCGGACCGGAGACGACTGTCCAGGTAAACGTGGCTGCTACCTGCGCGCCCGTCGCGTCGAAGCCCCAGGCGCTGAGGACCAGCATGCTCCCGTTGAGGATGTTCGCCGCGGTCGGGGCGACCACGACGTCGGCCAGAGGACCGAGTCCGGGGTCCTGCGCCCGGACGGTGATCACGGCGGTGTCCATCTGGCCGCTTGAGGTGGCGGTGACGGTGATGACGCCGACGTCCGTGGCGGTGAGGGTGACCGAATCGCCCGTCGCCGCGGAAAGCGTACCCGGACCGGAGACGACCGTCCACGCGAAGGTCGCCGTCGGAACGACGTCCCCGGAGGCGTCCCACGCGAAGGCACTCAAGGAGAGTGTGCTGCCATCGACGATGGTGGCGGTGGCGGGGAGGACCTCGACGGTCGCGACGGGACCTGGGCCGGTGGAGATGCCGGTGATGACCGAGGTGTCGGTGGACGAGCCCGCCGTGACGGTCACGGTGATGGCGCCCGGTCCGGTGGCGGTGACCTCGACGGAGTCCCCGCTGATCGCGGACAGGGTGCCGGGTCCAGTCAAGGTCCAGGAGAACGTCACGCCCGGGAGAATCGTGCCGGCCGCGTCGAGGGCGAACGCCTGCAACGGGAGGCTGCTGCCCACGGTCAGGGTCGACACCGCCGGGTAGACCTCGATGTGGTCGAGCGGCCCCGGCCCGACCGGGGGCGGGGCGAACGAGGTGAGCGTCGCCGAGGCGGACTGCGCACCGGAGGTGGCGGTGACGACGATCGTGCCGACGTCATCGGCGGTGACGGTGGTCATCATCCCCGTGGTGGCCGAGAGGCTCCCCGGACCCGTCACGGACCACGTGAACGCCGCGCCCCAGACGGGGTTCCCATACGCATCCAGCGCCCAGGCGGCGATGTCGAGCGACGTGCCGTTGAGCAACGTGCCGGTGGTCGGCGTCACGTTGACGGACGCCAGCGGCCCGGCGAGCAGGGTCACGTCGGCCGTGGCGGTGAGCAGCCCGGAGCTGGCGGTGACCGACCCGGTCGTCACCGTCGTGGCGGCGGTGAGCACGCCCGCTCCCGTGATGCTCCCCAGGCCCGGCGTGGCGGACCAGGTGACCGCGCCGGCCGCGGGGTTCCCGAACGAGTCCCACAGGGTGGCGGTGAAGCTCTGAGACGCGCCGACAGTCAGGGTGACCGCCGTGGGATCGATGGCGATGGCGGTGGCCGGCCCTGCGGACACGTCCACGGTCGCGGTGCCGGGGGCCGCCGCAAAGGTGGCCACCAGCAGGGTGGCGGTCCCGGCGGTGATGTCATAGTAGTCGACATCGGCGCTGCTGCCGCCCGCGGGGATGGTGACCGTGGTCACCGGGATCCCAGTACCGACCGCCCGGAACTCCCCGGTCGCGGAATCGGCGGACAGGGAGGCCACGAGGTCCTGCTCCAGCGGGATCACCTGACCCGCGCCGTTCAGGACGGTGACGGTGAGCGTCGTCTGTCCACCGGCGGTGATCAGAGAGGAGACGGGGCTGACGTCGAGGCTCGTGGGGATGAAGACGGCGACAGAGGCCTGGGAACTGCCTGCTGCCACCTCCGCGTTCCCGCCATGGTCCGCCGCGGCGGTGTAGAACTCGTAGTAGCCCTCACCCAGGGGGGCGTCGAAGGCGAAGGTGCCCGTGACGCTGGAGAGGCCCGGGGCGAAGGCCATGGCATCGAACCAGGTCCAGCCCGACCAGGACGCGTTGTCGACGCTGTGGCGGTAGTACAGGTCCACCGAGGCGACCCCGTCCCCCAGCTGCGGGTCTGTGGCGGAGAAGTCCACATCGACCGGCGCCGTGTTCCTCCAGTAGCTGCCGCCGACGAGGGCCGTGGAGGTCGGGGCCGTGAAGTCCATCGGCTGGAACTCGGACCAGTCGTACGGTCCGGTGACGTGCGAACCGAGGTCGAGGAAATTCCCCGCGTCGTCCCAGAGGACGAGGTCGGCCCGGTACGGTCCGGGGAACCCGCGGTCGCGGAGGAAGTGCCCGTCGAACTGCACGGGGATGGCGGAGACCCCGAGCGGGACCGCCTGCGTGACCCGCACGGTGTCGATGAAATTGTCGCCCGCGTCGTAGAGGTAGGCGTCCACGGTCAGTGTGGTCGCCTGGATCGCATCGACCATCACGTCGAGTTGCAGCCAGTCGAACGAACCGTCGGCGGGGACGGAGACGTCGATGCCGGAGTCGGAGTGCGGCGGGGCGAACACCGCCAGCCGCTGCCGGAACTGCGAGAAGTCGTACGAGCCCGTCGCGTAGATGTCGAAGTCGTAGAGGATGCTCCCCGTCGCGTCGTACGCCACCATGGGCACGAGGAAGGTGCCCACGTACCCGGAGTCATAGACGTCCGGCCCGGGGAACTCGAGGTCGATCGTCTGCACCCCGGGCGTCCGGTAGGTCGTCACCGTCGTGGTGGAGAACTGGGTCGTCCCGGTGGAGTCATACAGGGCGGAGTCGATCCGGTACGCGCCCGCCTCGGTGATGTTGACCACGGCCCGGACCGTGAGGCGGTCGTAGACCAGGTCGCCGTCGACGTCCACCGCGAAGTCCGAGTGCGGCGGGGTGAAGTAGAGGGCGGGCGGGTCGAACTGGGACGCTAGGTAGGCACTGGTGAGGTACACGTCCGTGTCCTGGAGGGCGAACACGAGGCCGTCGTAAATCGCCAACTGGACCAGGTACGGGCCGTCGATCCCCGCGTTCCAGATGTCCATCCCGGGGAACTGCAGGGTGACCACCGCAGGTCCGGCGGGGAGCGTCGCGAAGGCCACGTTGAAACTGATGAACGTGGCCCCGGTGAAGTCCAGCAGGTTCCCCGTGAGGATGTAGTCGCCCGGCGTCACGACGTCGAGGGACACGTCCACGAAGAGATCATCATAGAGCCCGTTCGGCGGGAGGTCCGAGTCGAGGCCATAGTCCGAGTGCGGCGGGGCGAAGGTCACCCCGGGCGGGTCGAAGGCCGTCCACAGGTACGCCCCCGTCATGTACGTGTCGCTGTCCACCGGCCGGAAGGTGAAGTCCAGGAGATCCAGTTGCACGAGATACGGGCCGTCGATCCCCGAGTTGTAGAGGTCCAGGCCGGAGAAGTCCAGGTCCATGGTGAGCGGAGCGCCGGCCGTCGGGACGACGACGTTCGCCTGGGTGATCACGAAGGAACCGGTCCCGTCGTAAAGCGTCCCGAGGAGGAGATAGTTCGACGTCACGGTGGAGTTCATTGACACGTTGAGCCGCAGGACGTCGAACGTCCCGTCCGGCGGGAGGTCGAGGTCGACGCCCATGTCGCTGTGCGGCGGGGTGAACCAGATCTCCGGGACGCACGTCACACCGACGAAGATGTCGAAGATGAACGGGACCCAGGAGCTCTGCGCGGCGAAAACGGACGCGTCGCAGCCCGAGGCGCCTGGCGGGATGTCGACCTTGAGGACGATGTCCACGGAGGTCCCGGAGGTGACGTTGCCCGTGTCGTTCAGCGCGTCCCCGTCCGTGTCCGTGAGCAGGACCGTCCCCGTGGCGTCCCACAGGGTCGCGTTCCAGGCGCCGCCGAGTTGCGTGAAGTCGAAGGTGTCGTCCACGAGCGTCCCGCGGTTCTGGACCGTGAAATTGAACCACACCGTGTCTCCCGGGAAGCCCATCGTGCGGGATTGAGACGGGGTGACCGCGACGTCGACGAGCCCCGGGGCGTTCTGCAAGGTCAGGTCCCCATACTGCCAGAGGGGGATCGGCGCCAGGACGTACTGGGGCCACGTACTGTACGCGAACCCGAAGGCGTCCACGACTCCGGGGCTCACCATCGCCCCGCCAAAGAACCCGATGTCGCCTCCGGGCGCGGCCCCGAGGAGGGCGAGCGGGATCTGGAACTCGAAGCTCCGGTGGGCGAGCGGCTCCAGGTCGCTGGGGGCGAACCCTCGGGCCCCGTCCAGGAAGGCATGGTCGGCGAGGAGCGTGTCGAAGGGGGCGTCCTCAAGGTTCCACCCGCCGGCACCGTCACTGACCCAGTGAGCGCTGGGCATGCCCCCAGAGTCGAGGACGAACTGGTCCTCGTCGCCCGCCGTCTCCGTCGCGTCATGGCCCGTGTCGAAGGCGATGGCGGCGGCATCGTCCGCGTCGGGGGTGAGGTCCCCGGTCGCGTCGTACGCGATCCAGAGCAGCGTGTCGTTGTTCTTGACCAGGATGTGGGAGGGGAGGACATTCCCCGCGATGGCCCCGAGGTCGACATCCGTGGCGTCGGCCCACTCTCCCGGGGCGAGCATCCCATCGATGGTCGGCGGCGAGGTGGCCCACAGGGAATCGATGGCGTCGAAGCTATGCGCCTTGGCCGGGATGGCCAAGGCAAGGAACGCCCCGCTCAGGATCACGCAGCTCACGATCAGGCTTCGTCCCACGGCACGCGCACCACGCATGTTCAGCACCCTCCCCCCGACCGGGGGCAGGCGCGCCATCAGGGTGCTTCTACTTGACGCTTGCGGGGTAACGTCCTAACGGTTCAACACGTGGATCGCCCGTTTCAGCGTGGCCTCCGCGGCTTCCAGGATGGTCTCGGGGAACGTGGGGTGCGGGTGCACGGTGAGCGCGATGTCCTCGGCCGTCGCCCCCATCTCGATGGCGAGGGCGACCTCGGAGATGATGTCGCTCGCGTCCGGCCCGACGATCTGCGCGCCGAGCACGCGGCCGTTGGCGGCGTCCGTGATGAGCTTCGCGAACCCGTCGAACTCGCCGGCGGTGAGCGTCCGCCCGATGGCGGCGAACGGGACCTTGCCGACGGTCACCGCGATCCCCTTCGCGGCGGCGTCCGCCTCGGAGAGGCCGACGGTCGCGACCTCGGGGTCGGAGAAGATGGCGGCGGGCATCGCCTTGTGGTCGAGGCCGGAGTTGTGCCCGGCGGCGACCTCGGCGGCGACGATCCCTTCGCGCGAGGCCTTGTGCGCGAGGTACGGCGGGCCGCGGACGTCCCCGATCGCGAGGATGTGCGGCACGTTCGAGCGCAATTGCCGGTCCACGAGGATGTGCCCGTGCTTGTCCGTCTGCACGCCCGCGGCGACGAGATTCAGGTCCTCCGTGTTCGCCCGGCGTCCCACCGCCACCAGCACAGCGTCGCAAGGCACTTCCTTCGGGCCTTCCGGGGTTTCCGCGTGCACGAGGAGCCGGCCGTTCCTCTCCTCCCAGGATTTTGCTTGGGACTTGACGTGCACGTCGATGCCGAGGCGCTTCAGCGAGCGCGTGACGACACGCGCGACCTCCGGGTCCACCCCAGGCAGGACCTGGTCGAGCAGCTCGATGATCGTGACCTTGGTCCCGAGCTTCGCATAGAAGGTCCCCATCTCGAGACCGGTGACGCCGCCGCCGATCAGCACGAGGTCCTTCGGGAGGACCGTGAGTTCGAGCGCTTCCTTCGAGGAGAGGATCTTCGTGCGATCGAAGCGGAAGGCCTGCAGGTCGATGGGCCGGCCGCCGGTGGCGACGATGACCGTGTCGGCGAGGAGCGTCTCCTCCCCCTGGGGCGTCGTCAGGAGCACCGTCGTCGGGTCCTTGAACTTCGCGGAGCCAAAGAGCACCTCGACCTGGTTCCCCTGGCACAGCGTCGCGATCCCTTTCGTGAGGCGCTCGACGACGGAGCCCTTCCAGGCCTGCAGCTTCGCGAGGTCCACCGCTAGCCCGCTGACCTGGAGCCCCATCTCCCCCGCGCGCTCGACCTTGTGCTTCAGGGTCGCGACGTGCAGGAGCGCCTTCGACGGGATGCAGCCGTAGTTCAGGCACTCGCCGCCGAGCTTGTCCCGCTCGACGAGGACGACGCGCTTGCCGAGCTGCGCCGCGCGGATGGCGGCGACGTAGCCGCCGGGGCCGGCGCCGATGACGAGGATGTCGCAGCGTTTCACGCGGCCTCCAAGGAAAGGACCGTTAAAAGGTGCCGCACTCGGGGTCATCGGCACCAGGTCGGACCATGGTGTCTCGTTCGATCAAGGCGGCACAAGGGTTATGGGTAAGGTATCCCTTACTAGCGTCCATGGAGACCGCCCGTGTCACTTCAAAGGGCCAGGTGACGTTGCCCGCGGCACTCCGGCGCAAGCTCCGGATCCGCGAGGGCAGCCGCTTGCTCTTCCTCGAGGATGATGTCGGTGTCCGGGTGCTCCGGGAAGAGGATATTGACGGGATGTTCCGCGAAATCGATCGGGCTCGCCGAGAGCTCGGTCTGACACGGCCGGTCGCGAAGGCGCTCGTGGAAAAGGCCCAGGTGGAGGTCTGGAGGCGGCACCACGCGCGTCGCCGTTGACACGAACACGGTCATCTCCGGCCTGCTCTTCCCCGGCCCGGAGCGCCGCTTGGTGGACGCCGGAAGGCGTCGGCGGGTCACGCTGATCCTGGCGGAGGACGTGGTGGAGGAGATCCGCACGGTGCTCCGGAGGTCCTTTCGAGGACACCCCGCGCTGCGCACCGCCTTCCGCCTCCTGGAGATACTGTGTTCGCGATCGGAGGTGGTGCCGCGTGCTCAGTACGCCGACCGGGTGGCCGTCTGGGCAGAACGGGTCCGTGACCGCAAGGACGCGCCCATTCTCGCCTGTGCCGAGTCCGTAGCGGCGGACCGCCTCGTGTCCGGCGACGACGACATCCTTGCCCTTCGAGGGAACGTCGGTCTGAGAATCCTGAGGACCCGCGAGCTGTTGCAGGAAATCGGCGAAGGCTGACGTCAACCCGCCGTCGCAGCGATGGTGACCTCGTCCCGTCACTCGCCGAGGAAGAGCAGCGCCGGGTGCTCCAGGTAGTCTTTCACTGTCTGCACGAAGTTCGCGCCGATGTGCCCGTCCACGACGCGGTGGTCGAAGGAGCAGGAGAGGTACATCATCTCGCGGATCACGATGGCCTCATTGTGGACGACCGGGCGCTTCTCGATCTTGTGGATGCCCACGATGCCGACCTCGGGGTAGTTGATGATCGGCGTCGCGAAGATGCCGCCTTTCGGCCCGAGCGAGGTGATCGTGAACGTGCTCCCGGTGAGGTTCTCGAGCTTGATTGTCTTGTTGCGCGCTTGGTGGCTGAGCTCCTCGACCTCGGCCGCGAGCTGCCAGATGTCCTTCTTGTCCGCGTCGTGGATCACGACGACCATGAGCCCGTCGTCCGTCGCGACGGCGATGCCGAGGTTGTAGTAGACCTTCAGGACGATCTCGTTCTTCTCCTCGTCCAGCGAGGCGTTCAGGTTCGGGTGCTGTTGGAGGCCCGCCACGACGGCCTTGATGATGAAGGGCAGATAACTGAGCTTCAGCCCGCGCTTCGCCGCCGCGTCCTGCACGCGCTCGCGCAGGTGCACCAGGGCGGTCATGTCGATCTCCTCGACGTACGTGAAGTGCGCGGCCCGGTCCTTGGACATGCGCATCTTCTCCATGATCCGCTTGCGGAGCCCGACGATGGGGACGTGCCCCTCGAGGCCGTCCTTGGGCGCGTGGCCCGCCGGGAGCACGAGGTCCGGTCCCGTGACGGGTTTGGCGGGGACCTGGGCGGGGGCCGGCGGCGACGCGGCGGCGACCGGGGCCGGTACGTGAGCGGCCGGGGTTGCCGGGGTGTGGACGACGGAGGCCGGAGTGTGGGCGGAAGGGGCGGCAGGCGCGTGGACGACGATGGCGGGTGCCGGTCGAGGCGCGGGGGCAGCGGGGGGCATCGCGGGAGGTGTCGTCGGCGCCACGGAGGGAGCATGGGTCACACCAGGCGTCGACGGCGCCGTTGGCGGTGAATGCACGGTCGGGGCCACGGCCAGAGGTCGCGGCGCGGGCGTTGCCGCCACGGGCGGGGTCGGCGCGGGCGAAGCCTCGGGGACCGAGGGTTTCCACCGCCGGACATCCTCCTCCGTGACTCGGCCGAAGGGGCCGGTGCCCTTGACGCTCCCGAGGGAGACGCCGAGGTCTCGGGCGAGCTTCCGGACCGCGGGCGACGCGAGGACGTCCTCGGCGGCCACGCCGGAAGGTCCGCCGTTGCCGGGGGCACCCGCCGCGAGGACCGGTGCGGGGGTGGGCAGGGGAATCCGAACCTCAGAAGATGGGGCGGGCGGACCGCCAACCTCGTCGATGACCAGGAGCACGGCCCCGGTCTTCACAATCTCCCCGGGCTTGGCGAGGAGCTTCGCGACGCGGCCGGTCCAAGGCGAGGGGATCTGAACGGTCGCCTTGTCCGTCATGACCTCGACCATGAGCTGCTCCTCCGTGATGAGGTCGCCTTCGTTGACGAGCCACTTCACGATCTCGCCCTCGGTGACGCCCTCACCGATGTCGGGAAGCTTGAACTCCTTGGCCATGGGGGACCTCTACACCGTGCGAACCGGTCATTCGTAGATAAGGCTTACCGCCACGTTCGCAAGAGTGGGAAGAGGACACGTCCTACAGCACCTTGACGTCCGCACGCACCTGGCGGGCGATCTCGAGGGCCTGGGAGTACTCGGCGCGCGAGAACGCGGACTTCGCGTTCATCAGGCGGCCCAGGAGCATACGCACATCGACGCCGCGTCGTTGGGCGCCCTTGACGAGGCCACCCGCCTCGGAGATCTCGTTGTAGGAGTCTCGGTGGAGTTGGCGGGCCTCGTGGAGGAGGCTGTCCGCCCGCTGGAGCAGGGCCATCGCCGCACCGGGATCGTTCGCCCGGAGGTCCTTCCTCGCGGTCTGGATCAGGGCGTGCA
>Ga0334722_10000026_pt1 | contig 231908 bp, 210 predicted proteins | sample C3_bottom_MG_FD_207210 | JGI IMG/M metagenome (GOLD analysis project Ga0334722, IMG submission 207210) | Sediment microbial communities from Yellowstone Lake, YNP, Wyoming, USA - C3_bottom | ecosystem: Environmental > Aquatic > Freshwater > Lake > Sediment | place: USA: Wyoming | collected... | reverse complement strand
TGTTTGCGACGAGTGCGCCGCCCTGATTTCTTGACCATCAAAAACTCCTTTTCGCCAGGCTTTCAGCCCAGCATCATGCCCGGAGTTCCCACTTATAGCGCTGTTCAGTTTTGCGGAGCCACTTCTGTACTTCGCCTGCTTTCATTGATTCAGCATATCAGAGCCCCACGATTTCCGCAGATTTGGCGCGAAAATCCCCCTCGACCCCGGCCACGGGGGAGCGGGTTGAGGGGGTTGCCGTATTGGCGCGCGCCCCGAAAGCGCCACCAAGCGATCATGGCACAATGCACAGGTGACTCCGACCGCGCGCAGCTTGCTCGATTTCCTCGGCGCCGATGGCGCATCGGGCACAGCGGCCCGTGTCCATGCGCTGTCTCCGACTGCCTGGGAAGAGATCCTTGCCCTGGCGCTGAGCCACGGCGTCGCGCCCTTGCTGCATCGCTCCCTGCAGGCGGGCGGCGGACTCGCCGCGCTGCCTGAGCCACTGCGCGCGCGCCTGGACGAAGAACGCCGTGCGACGGCCTTCGCCAATCTGCGCCGCTGTGCCGCCTTCAGGGATATTGCGCACGCGTTTGCGCAAAGAGATATTCCGCTCATGGCGCTCAAAGGGCTGCACCTGGCGGAACTGGTTTACCGCGACATCAGCCTGCGTCCCATGGACGATGTGGACATCCTGGTCCCGCGGGCTGAACTGGGAAATGCCGTAGCGACGCTACAGCATATGGACTATGGTCCAGAAGAGGACATGTCCGGTGCGGCGGTGGCGCGGATTGACACCAGCCACGCCGTCGCGCTCGAGCATCGAGGCCAGGGCGCCATGATAGAGCTGCACTGGACCCTGGGCGAGCGAGACTACGGATATGAATCGCCGGTGGCGGAGATCTGGCGCACCGCGGCGCCGGGAAGGCTTGCGGATGCAGAAGTACAGCTGATGTCGCCGGAGTTTCTGCTGCTGCACGTCTGCGCGCATCTCGCCTGCAACCACACCTTCCTGCTCGGTCTGCGCGCCCTGTGCGACGTCGCCGAAATCGTGCGCGCCTGCCCTGCGCTCGACTGGGCGGTTGTCATCGACCAGGGGCGGCGCCACGGTTGGGGCCGAGGTGTTGCGGCTGCGCTGCGGCTCGCCCGTGATCAGCTGGGCGCGCCGGTGCCAGGCGAGGTGCTGGCAGCGCTCGGGGCCGATGCGCTGGCGCCGGAAATGCTGTCCGAGGCAATCGAGCACTTACTATCCAGCCACGAAATCCCGGATGATTTGAGCGCCGTGCCCAACTTCCTCGCTTTCGTCGGCCGCCGCGGCGTGCGCGGAAAACTCGCGATCTTCTGGGGCCGGGTGTTCATGCCGCGAGCGGAACTCGCGCTGAAATACGGCGTACCCGAAGGCTCGCCGCGGCTTAACCTTTACTACGCCGTTCGCTTGCGCGACCTGGTTCGCCAGTACGCTGCGCGTGCCTGGACGACCCAGGTGTCCGATCCGCAGTTTCGCGAGACGGTTGCGCGCCATGAGCGGCTTGCGGGCTGGATCGCCGGCCCTGGCTAGGCTGCAGGTTCGCCTGCAAAGATAGGAAAAGTAATTTCCGCGCACGCACGCAAGGGGCGGCCGAGGCTGTTTGGTCGCAGAGCGGAAGCGAGCCGCGCGTTTCTTTCGCGCCCGATTACGGGCCGGTCAGCTTTTCAACCATCACCCACTCACCAAAATCCAGCCAGTTGAGCTGCGGCATGGGAAAGTACGGGGCGTAATGCACGCCTTTGCGGGAATACAGACCGCGAATGGCCCACCACGGGCCTCTCACGTATTCGGGTGCGCCGTCGAATTCGTCAAAGTGTTTCCAGATACCGCCCGCCCCGTGCGCTTCCCCATTTCGCGTTACCGCTATCCACGGCTTGTTCGAATCCACGTAGAGCCACCCCCTGCTTGTCTTCACCTCGGTGACCGCATGGCTGGGATGTCCGCGGCGAAACAGGCTTTTGAGCAGCGAGCGGTCTTTGCGGTACAACAGATAAACATGCCGCGTCTTGAAACCCATATAGGCGTATGCTTTTTCCAGGGTGCGGGCACGGTCGTAACACAAACCGCGCTTGTACTTCATCAGATCGGATGGCTCGCGCGGTTCATAATCCGGAATGCCTGCCCCCAAAGGGGCATGGGCGAACACGCGCGCTTGCACCAGCCGGATGGTTCGGATCTCGTCTTCAAAGGACTGCGGGCGCGGCAAGTCCTTCAGATCCAGATATTGTTCGAACACGGCGACGTCCTCCGCGGTGAGCCTTGTGGGAACATTGGTAATGAACGCCAGCAACGCAATGAGGCATAGCAACCCGATCGTCGCAGCCAACCGCAGCCCTCGTCCTTGAAGGCGGCTCGCTCCAGCGGCCATCGCGGGCTTTTCAATCGCCTTTCTCTCGGGGGTGCCCGATACGACAGCGATCAACCCGTCATTCTCGGGTTGATCTTTCCCGCAGAGAAAATGCCAGTAAGGTCCGCGATCGGAAATCACCACCTTGGCATAGGTATCCGTCAGCGCGGCAATCTGATGCCGCGTAAAACGCTGTTCGATACGGGTAAAGAATCGATCGTACACATCCTGCTGGATTCGCCCCAGGCTCTTTCCCTTGTAGTCCACGTGCAGCGGCACATAGCGCGACAATCCGACCGGATCGAGCACATGGCCGAGCCAAATCAGTGGCGCATAGACCAAATAGGCGACCAGCCAGGTGAATGCTGCGCGAAAAGCTCGGTTACGAATCCGCGCGGTGATAAGCCGCACCGCCGTCACCAGCGCGAGCAGCCAGCGAAAATGCGCCGGGCGATTGTCCAGCGCGTAATACAGATAGATCAATACCGTATTGGCGTATGGTTTCAGTTTGCGCACTGCTTCCAAGGCATCTGTCGGCAGGTGGTGCAGCACGCCCAGGCAGAACAGGAAATCGGCGAAGCCGGGACGAAACGGCAACGCGTTGAGGTTGCCCATGAAGAATAATGCCCGTGGGCAATCCTGCAGGTTTTTGCGCGCGACGAAAATCGCTTCGGAAAAATCCACCAGCACCAATTCGCGGCATTTGTCCTTCAGGAAAAAACTCCAGCGACCGATGCCGCAACCGAGGTCGCAGACCCGCAGTTCGCCCAGCGCGCCCGTATCGACGAGGTCGAAATAATTGCGAAATTCGGCTTCGTGCTCGGGCAGGATTTCGCTGAACCTCTTCCATTCATCGCCGAAGGTGTGTTGGATATCTTCGGCGAAGACCGCGCCTTGTAGCGCTTTTCTGGCGGGCGACGCGCCGAGCCGCTCGCGCAGGGCAGGCGGATACTGGTCCGGATCGAGCAGTACGATCACGTCGTCGACGATAGGGTATCGGCGTTCCCCGACTTGCAGCCAGCCCGGTTCCAGCGTCAGCGCAGTCGTGCCGAACATGTCGCGCAGGCTCGCCAGTTTGTCCGCGTAGTAGCCGCTCATTGCAACGGTATAGTCCAGACCCTACTCACCAAAATATTTTCCATCATGCTGCCCTGGTTCACCCAATATATCTTTCACCGCGTCCAAATAGCGTCCGACGACAATTTTCTCGTCGAACTCTCGAATAACCCGATCCCGTGCAGCTTTGCCCATCCGCGCTCGCTGCTCCGGCGTCAAAAGCAACATGCGGCGCATCGCCCCGGCAAGCGCCGTCGCGTCCCGCACCTTGCACAGGAAACCGGTTTCGCCATCCACCACCGCTTGCCGGCAACCCGGCACATCAGTGGCGATCGCGGGCAAGCACATGCTGGCGGCCTCGAGCAGCGTCTTGGGCATGCCTTCCCGATACGACGGCAACACCACGCAATCGGCTGCGCCATAGATCGGCACCGTGTCGTCCGAATGGCCGAGATACTCGATGATCCCTTCGCGCTGCCACGCCTCCACCTCGCTTCTAGGGACAGCGGAAGGGCTGGGGACATCCAGAAATCCGAGCAAGCGAAACGACACAGCCGGAAACTCGGCCTTCAATTGTCGAGCCGCCGCCGCGTACTCACCCACGCCCTTGTCCCACAGCAAACGCGCCACCATCAAAAAGACGAAAGTGCCGCCGTCCCGCACCGAAGGCCTTGGAGAAAACCGGGATACATCCACCCCGGAACCCGGAATCAGGGCCGTTCGCTCCTCTTTGGCCAAGCCGGCGCCGAGAAAAACCGCCCTGTCCTCGGCGTTCTGGAAAAATATGCGCTCGGGCCAGGAAAACGCGATTCGATACATGAGCCGTGCAATGCGGGTGAGCCAGCCGCCGACAATGAACGCCCTCCCCAGGCCGGAAACATTCGCCACCACCGGAATTCCGCACATGCGGGCCGCCAGCGAAAGATAGATGTTCACTTTAGGGGTGTAAGTGAGCAGCAGCGCCGGTCGCTCGCGCCTGAGCAAGCGCACCATGTGCCACAGAGTCATCAATTCCCGTAAGGGATTGGTGCCCGCGTTATCGAGCTGCATAGGCACATGGCGTGCCCCGGACGCCTCGACTCTGCCGATGTATTCGTCCGGCGGCGCATAGGCGGTTACGCGAAACCCTGAGCCGCTGAGCGCGGTAATCAAACTGCGGCGAAAGTTATAAATGTTCCAGGTGGTATTGATCGCAATCCAGATTTCTCTGGAAGGGGGGCTACTCTTCACGACGACATCCAAACCACGCATCATCAACCCATAGCTGAAATGCCAGCCGCTTGGTCAATCGGTATCATCTTTTGCTTCAGGCATTTGGCAATAGGTGAACATCATGAACCGCATCTATCATTGGAAGACGGCATTTTGATATGGCACCCAATAAACGGAAACCATGTCCGCGTAATTCAATAGCACGAATAAGACAAGCGCATATCCGACAACGATCACGAGATTCGCTAGCGATCGTGAACTGTCAGAAAACAATGTGGCGCCTATGCGGGAAAAGACAAACAACTGTATCGGTATCAGATATAACGCGATGCGATCTGTAGCGGTGGAAGCGACCCCCAGCAAAGGAATACACCCCAAAGACAATAAAGACAACAAAATCCACGTTCTGCGCTCGACTTCATCCGGGGCCAAGCGTTTGGAAAAAAGTAGAAAGATCACAGCTGGAACGGCGTTCATAGCCACGCGAATGTTGGCGCCCTCTGAAATCATTTCCGCTTCAACATAATTCGTGACCAGTTTCTGGGACTCTTCCGTGAAAGCGGCCCATCCGCCCAACAGGCCCATTGCTAAAAAAATGGCCGCGAGAATGATCCTTCTCATCCAGACATTCTCGTAACTGGTCGCGATAAGGGCCAGCGGCAATAACACCACAGCGGTCTTGTGGAAGGTCACTGCAAGTAGAATCCAAATCGCGTATCTCACAAGCTGTCCATTGGCGAGTGACACCAGTGCGATCAGCTCCAGTCCCAAGGCCGCGCTCTGACGGGTATAACCCATCGCGACCACGATAATCAGATACGGAATGGCAACGGTCAGCGCTAGCCATGGTTGAGCTTGCTGGCGGCAAAATTGATAAACACCCGCCATTACCAATGCGCCGCACACAATATTTACGCCATAAATCTCCCAGCCAAGCGTGGCGGAAAGCCATTCGAGCAGCCCATATCCAGGGTCGAAATCGGAAAGCGTTTCAACAAGCGATGTTCCGACGATAGATTCAAAATGTCTTAGATAGGAGCCCCAATCGCCTCCTACCTCGACGCGCAATCCGATGAGGAAGACGAAAAGAATGCAAAGCACCTGCCAGGCGCGATCGTAATGCTTTGGGTCACCAGTCTGCGTCGAAGCAATGACAAGTGGTGGCAAAAAGTACATTAACCAATAAACGATCATGGGTCGGAAGTGACTATGTGGCGGTTCAAGAGAGACTAGAAGACTTGGTGTTGGAATTGATCGGCCGCGGCGTAAGTTTGCCGGGGAAATCGGTCGTGTCGAGTGACTCGCCAGGCCAGCCCAAGCATATGAAATCGGTAGGTTAGATTCAAATGTGCTAGTGGGTAGCTTCCAGCCAAGCCTGGAACATGAGCACCGTCCACAAACTGGCCGTATGGTCGTGGCGGTTGCTCAAATGCTCCGTCCACTTCGCGCGAATGGGCGCAGGATGGAAGTATCCTTCAGATCGAAGGCGACTTTCGTTCAGTAGGCTCTCGGCCCAGTCGCGCAGCGGACCGCGCAGCCATTCGCCGAGCGGAATGGCAAAGCCCGCCTTGGGCCGGTCGATTAATTTACGAGGTACGTACTTGTAGAGCACCTGGCGCAGTGCCCACTTGCTTTGGCCATTGCGTATTTTCATGTCCAATGGCAGGCGCCAGGCCAGCTCCACCACGCGATGGTCCAGAAAGGGCACGCGGGTTTCCAGACTCACGCTCATCGCAGCACGGTCCACCTTGGTCAGGATGTCGTCAGGCAAATAGGTCAGTGTGTCCCATATCATCATGCGCTGCTCGGATTCGGGTACGCCGGTGACCAGGCTCGCATCATCCAGCGGGATGGGCAAGCGCTTTGCCCCGCGCACGATGTCCGCATCTTGCGGCCATTCGGTCACCAGGCTGCGGTACAGGCCGCTCAGATTGGTTGCTTCTGTCAACTTTGCCAGCTTCAGTATCTTATCCCCCAACAGCGCCACGCCGTGGTTCCCGGGCAGCGCATGGCCTAGAGCATCCCAAGCCGCCATTGGAACTCGCGTGCTACCAGCAGCGACGCCACGCCGTACTGCCCGAGGTATCCACTTCATGCGGTTCCACACCAGTGGGCCCCAAAGGTAGCGGTTGTAACCACCGAAGAGTTCGTCCCCACCGTCGCCCGACAGTGCCACCGTCACTCCTAGTTGCGCCGCTTTGCATACCAGGTGGGTGGGAATCTGCGAACTGTCGGCAAAGGGTTCGTCATACATGACGGGCAATTGCGGAATCACTGCACGCGCGTCCGCCGCGGTCACGCGCAGGGCGTGGTGCTCGGTGCCCAGGTGCTGCGCCACGGCGAGAGCGTGGGGCGACTCGTCAAAACCCACTTCATCGAAGCCCACAGTAAAAGTCTGCACCGGTCGAACGGACTGCGCCTGCATCAGCGCGACGATGGCGGACGAATCGACTCCGCCTGAAAGAAACGCGCCCAAAGGAACATCGGCGAGTGACTGAATCCGCACGGAATCGCCTAGCTTCTCCTCCAGCGCCTGCACCGCTTCGTCATCGTCGGAAATCCGGTTTCGCGCACCGGCCTCCACCACCGCTTCGAGCGACCACCAGCGCCGCAGGTTCAGCATGCCATGGCTGGATCCCGGCCTCAGTGGCTGATTCGGAGCCGGTGGCGCCACCTCGCAAACCGAGACTAGACATCCCGGCTCGAGCTTGTAGATGTCTTCATAGATGCTGTAGGGCGCGGGCACGCAGGCGAAGCGCATGTACAGCGCAAGCGCATCTCGGCTCACCTTGTTCGCAAAGCCGGGATATGCGCGCAGCGCCTTCATCTCGGAACCGAATACAAAGGCGGCGGCACCGCCGCTGCCCACCCAACCGTAGTACAAGGGCTTCTCTCCAAAGCGGTCACGCGCCAGATACAGCGTTCGCAGACTCGCATCCCAGAGGGCGATCGCGAACATGCCTACGGTGCGGGCCAGAGTTGCCTCAACTCCCCAATGCTCGAAGGCGGCGAGCAAGGTCTCCGTGTCCGAGTGGCCGCGCCACGCCGGCGCCATGCAGGCCGCCTCCAATTCAGCCCGGATGTCCAGATGGTTGTATACCTCGCCGTTGTAGGCCAACACGAAGCGCCCGCTGGCCGAATGCATTGGCTGATGGCCAGCGGACGACAGATCGATCACGGACAAACGGCGGTGCCCTAGCGCGATGCCCGCTTCCGCATCCGCCCAGGCACCGGCGTCATCCGGGCCGCGGTGCTGGATGGTGAGCGCCATACCGGCGGCCACAGCCGTCAATTTTCCGCCGTCACCAATCCCGCTTCCCATCAAGCCCGCAAGACCGCACATTTCAAATTACCTCATTGCGCTGAAAGTACCGGGCACGCTATACCAACGACTTGTACAAGTGCTCCATCTGAGCAGCGAGCTTGCGAAAACTGAATGCCAGGATTCGCTCGTTGCCGTACTCGACCAGGCGAATACGTTCGCTGCTCGAGGAAAGGACACTCTCAATTGAAAGCGCCATCGATTCGACGTCACGGGGCGAGAAATAGACGCCTTTATCCTGTGTAATCTCCCGAAAAACGGGTATGTCGCTCAGAACCATCGGGCGGCCCGCCGCCATCGCTTCAAGGATCGGGATCCCGAACCCTTCGTAGGTGGATGGGAACACGAACAGGCTGCAAAGTTTATATGCGCAGCAAACCTCCCGGTCGCTCAGGCCGCTCAATAGCCTTACGCTGTTGGAAAGATTCGCGGCTTCGGCCCGCTCTTCGATCGCTTTTTTCAAACCACTGTTGTTGCCAATAATCAGCAGCCTGCAACAGCGGCCTCGATCCCGAAGCCTGCCGACCGCATCGACCAGGCGCAGGTAGTTCTTCCTTTTTTCGAAGTGGCCGACCGACAGTATGAAATCCTCCGGAAGCGCGAATTTCCGCCGAAACGCCAGCATTTCCGCCTCGGTAATCGTGCCGAACCCGGAAGCATCGAGGCCATTGTAGATTACGGAAATAGGCACCTCGGGGTAGAGGCCCAGAATCTCCGCTTTCATGGCCTCGGAGACGGTGACCACATGGTCTGCCGCCCTGAGGGATCTTCCAAGAACCGTCCTGAAGACCACACGCTCCAGAGTTCCGTATTCCGGGTGCAGGCCGCGAACGTCGTGGATGGTCAGAAGCGTTCGTCCGGTAGGCGACCGGACGAGAGGCATGTTGAACCCTTCGAACAGGTCAAATCCTTCGTTTGGCAGGTTCGCGCGCCAGTAAAGGTGGCCGCGGAAGAGCTTGCGCGCGCGCCCCTCGCTCGGAATCGGTGTGACTCTGGCGGACACATTTGGCGCGCCGTCGAACCAGGCGCCCACGCGACAATCTGCCGGTTCGTACACCACGAATTCGGCATCGGGAAGGCGCCTGACCAGCTCGCCATAGATCCCCACGAACCTCTGCCTTGCGCCGGACGGCCTGTCGTTGAGGCACGTCGCGTTCAGTCCGATTTTCAAAGCATCTGCCTGTGTGTTCTATTGCCGGCCGGTCAGACCCAGTACGGCGAAATGCCTTTCGAGAACAGCCCTCTCTTCGAAGGGGCGGACCGCTTCGGCGAGCAGGCTTCCCGGTATTGGACTGTCCAATGCCCGCTCGATCCCCATTGCCATGGCGGCGGGATCCCGCAGGGGAACAAGGTAGCCATATTTCCCGTCCTGAAGGACTTCCCGCGGGCCGGTCGGGCAATCCGTAGAGACAGGCGTGCATCCGCACATCATCGCCTCGATCAAGACATTCGGCATGCCTTCGACATGGGACGAGAGCACGAAGACGTCGGCATGGGTGAAATATTTCAACGGATTCTCAACGTAACCCTCAAGCCGGACCGTATCCGACAAGCCGAGCTCGGCAATCAACACCTCGAGCTCCGGGCGAAGGGGGCCATCCCCGAGAATAAGCAGCCGAACCGGCCTTCGTCGGGCAAGCTCCTTCATTGCGCGGATCAGGTCGGCGAAGCCCTTCCACGGCGCCAGACGACCGGCCGCGACCAGTACCGGACGGTCCTTGCGCTGCAACCACTCGTGCTCAACCGGCTCTTTCATTCTCAACCGTGAATGCCTGTCGTCCGCGATGTTGTAGACGCAAACATGGGGTGGATTATCGAAAACCTGCCGATATTGGAGGACCATGTCTTTTGACACACAGGTCAACGCGTCCGCACGCCACATGACCGCGCGCATCAGTTGCTTCAGAACCCAGCGCTTCGTGAACGGCATGTTGGAATAGGTATCGAACGGCGTTACCCGGGACGAGCCGCTGATCTTTGACTTCGATCCGGACAAGATCGCGGCGAGCAGAACGATGCAGCTCAGGTGGTCTTCGGCCGAAAATACTATGTCGGGACCGGACATACGCAGATACCGCCACAAAGGGAGCAACATGCCCCGCACATACGGCCGATTCCAGCGAATTACGTTCACCCCCGATACATCCGGCAATACGTAGTCCGGTTCAACATAGCCAATGACCAGATCGACATCGTGTCCCTGCTCCCGCAGCGCACGAGCAAACCTGAGCTGCGCAAGGGGGACACCCGCAATCGCAAACCGGGGAGTGACCACGCAGATTTTCATTGCAATGCCCTGGATCACCGCGCCTTGAAGCAAATCGCCGTGTGGTACGGCATCAATCCCAGCAAGGCTCTGTTGACTAACAGGTTGGTTATCGGCCCAAGCATCCTTGAGTTCAGGCTCCTAACCAAGATATTGCGGATGTATCCCCCGGTCACAGTCTTGTTCAGATAGCGGGGAATGAATGAGATGCGCACATCTTCGCCAAATTGACCAACCGCCAGTTCCCGTAGCTCGCCAAGCGATAACAGGGAAATCTCGTCGATGTCTCGATGCTGCCATTTTCTGATGATCCTTCTGCGAACCGGCTTTGGAATAAAGCCATAACAAGGCAGCCTGAAATGCGGCTCAAAGTACAAGGAGAAGCGATTGGGAGATAGAACGAATAGCAATCCTTTCGAATTTAGAACCCTCTTTGCTTCTTTGAATAGCGCCCGCTGGTCGGACACGTGTTCAATGACATTGTTCGAGTGGATGAAATCAAGTGCATTGTCCTGCAACGGCAAGCGCTCCACCGTCCCACAGACTAGTGTTACGTTGCTTAACTTTCTTTCTTCCGCAATCTTCCTGGCCAGGATCAAGTAGCAAAGAGAAAAATCTAGTACCACCAGCTTCTTGAAATGGGTCGCCAATCCGTCTACAAACAAGCCCAATCCGCAGCCGTTCTCGAGTGCGATATTGTTGGGCGGCATGTCATGCGTCGTCGAGCGGACGTATTCGGATATCTTTTCCAATATCGCCTTGCCGTGCACAAGCTGCTCCTGATTGAGAAATCTCGGACCGCTTGATTCCCCGGCTGGAGAACATACCTCACCAATGCTCGTGAGTTCTTCACCCCGCTTGACTTTGCTGATTAGCGCTTTGTATATGTCGTACAACTCGTTGAATGTGGTTACGTCCTTGTAGACGGCGCTCAACCGCTCCGCAAGCAGCCGGTCTTCCGCGATCGAAAAAGCGGCCGTTTTGTCGGAATCAACATCCCTGAAATCAATTATTCCCAGCAGCACGGGAAAGCACTTCTCACACCCATCGCACGTCAATCCAAGGGCGGTCTCCCGGAAGCGTCCGGTGTGGCCGTTGGGGCAAGCGAGAAAGTTTGGTATATCCATGATGGCACTCCGCGTCAGGAATCTGACAATTCAGGAATGCTCTTCCTGGTCACGGTACTTAGTCACGTCTATAAACGGCAGGTGCTTGATTTTTTCGAATTGTTGAGATGGTCTTGTCCCGTCGTGGAAATATTTTTCTCTAAATGCATGTTCCGGCTTCAATTCATGATCGTCGACGGTCATCAAATCTCTGCGCACGAAGAACGCATTTACGCCGCTGTTGCTAACCTCGATCAGGCTGTATCCATTGACGCTCGCAAGATGGCTTAGTGCTGTAAGCGAAGCTCCAAAATAGGTCCAGCTGTCATGCTTCTTCGTGCGATCGAAATCCGGATCATATGGAGTGGAAATCGGCTTTAGTCCAAAGGAGGAGTTGTATTCGCAAATGATGATGGCGGGCCTTGTCTTGATCAGGCGGTCAAGGAACCAGTAGTCGTTTCCATCCACATCGATCGACAAGATTCCAAGGTTTCTTTTCATGGCAAACGTTTCTATGAAATCAATGGTATCCAAAGTCAACCAGATGCACTTCGACGTGACTCCTTTGGGAAGGACGAGATTCGCAATACGCACGTTGTAAGGGTCTCCATCCACGAGCAAGCCCGCCCATTCGCCGACCAACGAAGCGCAGTTGAACTCCCAGCCGGAGAATCCGAACTCGACAAAAGAGTGCGGCACCTCAAATCTCCGGATCAGCCGCGTTAGGATCTCGGTTTCGTCATTTTGAGCCGCGGGCTTCTTGAACCTCTTCTTCAGGAGTATGTATAGATCTATCAGTGGCGTCCGTTTGATGAAACTCTTCAGTTCGGAAATCATTTTATTTCCCGCCGGGTATCAGTACTGAATCGAGCATTTCGGTTCTCTCCAAGTCAACCCTCGGCGCCCAGGATTCCCGCCAGGCGCGAGCGCGCCGCGGGATAGGAATACCGTTCCTCGTAGAGAGCGCGCAATTCCGGATCGAAGGGCTGTGACACTTCAGCCCTTGCGCGCCCGATGGCGGCAACAAAGTCGTCTGCGGTCGCGCACACCCAGCCCGCTCGGTCGGCAACGTCTTCGTACCCGGAGAACGCTTCGGGCGTCCCGACGATATTCTTGCCATGCATCAGCGCTTCGGCGACTTTGGTCTTCATTCCCGATCCGTCAAAGATCGGGGCGATGACGAACTGTGCATTCCGATACCACTCCGCGAGACTTTCGACGGCGCCGACGACCTCGACTTTCCCCATGCGTTCCAACTCCGGCCTGAGGTCCTCGAGGCCTCGGCCAACGATGCAGATCTTGAGGTCGATGCGCGGCATAACGTGCTTGACGAACCACGCTATACCCGACCGGTTCGCGTAGAATCCCCCGCCGACGAACAAGGCAAACTTCTCGCCTGATGCTTGCCGGACAGAGCCATGATTCGGAGGCAGTTTGTCCTGCATCGCCATCGGCGCCACATGCGTCGCGGCCCGGCCGTAGATCTTGTGAAGTAGACGGCTGTCGCGCTTGCTCAGGCAAATAATCCTGTCGCTATAACGGACGGCCTTGCGTTCCGCGAGGTAATTCACCATAAGCACAGCCAAGGCGCGCAAGGTCTTGCTCTGCCAGAGCGATCCCAAGAAGAATCTGGCCTCCACATTGTGGAAGAACGTGCACACCCGAACCTGCGGTCGCTTTTCTTTGACGACCCTGACAAATCCGCCAAAATTCGAGCCATCTACAAATATGGAGCCAACATTCTTTGCCTGTATCGCTTCCAGCGCCTCGGCAATGACGCCTTCGTTTAGACCATCTATTCGGCCCCTGAATGCGCTGAATACCGACAAGGCGCCCCGGACGGCACGTTGCGGCACCTCGAACAACACCAGATCATCTCCGAAGATTTCCACGAGAGCATCGTGGTTCAGCTTGCACAACAGCGCTCGCCCACCCGCGGGCGCGTCCTCCAACCGATTGGTTAGCAACATCACCCGGGCAGGAGACCCGTAGATAGCATCCACCATCGCTCAGCGCACCATCAGCGCATGGCGAGCAAGAACTGTTGGGCGATCACCTGCGGCGAAAACCGTCGCGCAGCGTCGATCTGGTCTTGCGGCGCTTGATGGGAATTCAATTCCCTCTCGATGGCCTTCGCCAATGCAAATTTGTCATTGGTAGGCACGATTTCTCCATACCTGTTGTCGAGCAAGATATCGTGAATCCCCTCACCGCAATCGGTGCTCACGACGCGCAGACCGCAATGCATGGCCTCAATGATCACATTTCCCAAGCCCTCCCGATCGGAGGAAAGGACCAACAAGTCGGATTGGACCATCTCAATATAAGGATTCGGCCGGTAACCGAGAAAGCGTACGCGCTCCTCCAATCCCAGAGCCTTGCAGCGTTGCTCGAGTTCGGGCCGCAGTCGGCCGTCTCCGACAAATACCAGATTTGCGGGACACGCGCGCGAAACCAGCGCAAAGGCCTCCAGCATCAACCCGGGATTCTTGGGAGCATCCAGGCGGCCCACCCAAATGACCTGATTCATGCTGGCGGCCCTGCGCGCCCAGAGAAGGTGCGGATCCGGCTGCGGAATAGCGTTAAAAATCACGACCAGCCTGCGGCGCAACCCATACGTCCACTGGTCAACATCCTTGTACACACCCGTTGATACCGCAACAATTGTGTTGGCGCAACGATAGAGCACACTGGCACTGATTGCGTATAGCCACTTGGGGCTGTTCGCGCTCTCGCTGGGCGGGGAATGCTCCCATAGCAATAGCCTGATCTGAGGAAACAGTGTTTTCGCCAAGCAAGAACACAGGTTGAGCTTCCAGAAGCTCGAGATCAAAACATTCGGACGCCACTTGATGAAGTACGCCATTAACCGCCCAGGAAGCTTGTAGGTTCTGCGGCATCTCAGATCCACAACATTGAAATCTCTTGTCGCCTCCTCCAGGAACTCTCCCTCGCGGCTCATCAGCAGAATGTCCACTTGCGCGCCGGCATCCTTAAGCGCCTTGGCGAGGTTCAACGCCACCCGCTCCGCCCCTCCAAACTTCAAGCTCGGAAGCAAAAAAGCAATTCGCTTCGGAACGTCATCGGCCACGCAGGATCGCCCTCACTTCAGCAAGCACCTTGTTGATCCGATGGCGCTGCCAAAAAAGCACCGCCTCAAGATTGTCCCGAGCGGATTTGCGCCGCTCGCTCAATTCCAATTCATCGACGGCGGTGACTTTGTTAAGAAACGGCCCTTCAAGAGACCGGTGTAGCGCGGCAAGCTCTACTTCAGTCATCGTATTCGGGTGCAGACATACCGTCCAAAGGCCATCGCGCCTCTCCGTCAACGTCCAGAGCTGCTGAGGTATCCAATAAAAGTCCTCTTCGAAGTACTGATCCCGTGCGATGCCATCGCTCACGATCCGGATCGGAGTTTCGTTACGAATGGCCTTCAGCGTGACCCAGTCGAAGCAGTGTGCCGGTGCGATCCAAATCGTCGGCGTGACGTCCTGGGACAGGAAGATCCGCCATGCTTTTTCGATCTTCTCGGCCTGCTGTTCGTACGGAAGGCCGCCAAATTCGCTGCGCTCGTAATAGGGCAGGATTAGCTTGCTCTTCGTGTGGTGCATCAGATGTTGGTAGCCATGCATGGCGATCGACCATCCCTTCTCTTGCCACTTTCGCACTTTGCCCCAGAAGTCCGAATCGAACGTGTCTACCGCCAGCCCGGCATCCCGGTTGTCAGGTACGACCGCGACGATTGGCTTGATGCCGAAGCCATCCAGCAAGCGCTCGATCGCCTGCCATTTCGATCGATCCATCGTGGCACATGAATCATCCATGCGCAAAAGGTACCGCGCGGTCAGGGCAGGACCTCAAACAGGTGAAAGCTTCGCCCCTCGTTCAGCGGCCGCGTTATCGACAACCTTGTTGCCCTGGCACCCAGGAACACGAAATCGTGCCTGTACTTGTAGCCGTTCTGATTGGCGACGTCGATGGCATCCAGCAACAGATATCGAACACGCGGCAATAACGGTGTCAGCTGCGAGTCCAGGGATTCGGGACTGAGCTCATGGATCCAGTTCACCAGAATCAACACATCGAACCTTTTGGGCGACACCGCCGATATGTCACCATGAACGAACATAATCCTTCTGCCATGCAAGAAACGGGCGGCCCGAATCGCGCCTTCATCAATGTCATACCCGTAGCGCTCCGGCGCTCGTATGCGGGACAAAACCCCACCTAGGCCGCATCCAATCTCCACGACCGAATTGGGCCTCAGTTCATTCACTATCTGTGCAACCGTATTTCGATAGGGTCTCGCAGACGTCGGCGCTGCGGCATGCCATCGATTGAACTTGAAGATTTTTGCAAGAATTCCAAGGAACAGGCGATCCCAGCCGATGCGCATGGCCCGGAGCAGGCCCATGCGGCGTGCAGTCCTAATTCTTCTGAGCAGGGCGTTTATCACAGCTACTGTCTCGTATTCTCACAAAATCGAATTCGACGGACGGCCCTGTCACGGGGCGGTCACTTCAATGAGCTCATGTGCGTGTTTCGCCGCGGCAAGAATGCTCGCCATTACCAATAGGATGACCCGCCCTTTAAATTCAGCGCGCCAGGAAGACATTGGAATCGAAACGGTTGACGACACTGTAACCATGGCTTACGGCCAACGAAACTGCATCAGCTTCTCGGTGACGGGGCTCATCCTCGAGCATGATAAGAGTTGGCCACAGATGTTTTGGCGCATCCTCAAAATACTTGCGCAATACCCGCCACTCAAATCCCTCAATATCGAGCTTCATCAGTTTTGGCTTCCTTGAGCCATCAATTAACCCGAAAAGAGGATGGCATTGAACCTCTTGTGCTTCCGACGGATTGATCTGCTTGTAAAAAGAGTGGGCGCCCGCGTTGCCATCATCATTGAGAAGCAACGCGAGGCGCTCTTCCTTGTCTGAAACGCCGCATTGCCGAACCTTAATCCAGCCAAAGTCGTTTATTTTAATGTTGTGCTTCAGCACGCCCGCGTTATTTCTTTCCGCTTCAATAGCCGTCACCTTTCCAGACGGCCCGACCAAATCCGCGAATATTAGAGAATATGTCCCGATATTGGCGCCAACATCGATTACATAGTCGCCTCTGCTCACAATCTTTTCGATAATCCGTCTTTCTCTAAAGTCGTACCACTGCGGCGTGAAGATTAAAAAGTTACCTATTGCGTCACCGGGACATAAAAGCATCTTCCTTCCAAACACCGAGACCTCAACATTGGATAAGTTCTGACGCCGAAATGCGCGAGCAATTAGCGCCAGAATTATTCCAAGGCCCTTTATTCTGGGCATGCGCGACGTCAGTTCCCGTGTAAAGAAGAGAAGCTTTAATTGTCTTGTCATTAAGAACCTACCGAATTGTGCAACCTTGGCAGGGCGCATTACCGCGCAATTGCGATCCTATCGAACATCACGGCACGCTCAGAATGTTTGGAGCAATCTCAACCATGCTTTTAGAAAAAAAGGCCTCTTCCTTATTGCCTCCAAGAACATCATTCGTGCTTCTGCCTTCTGTCCTAAGCTCAAACTTCGAACGCCGCCAAAATAGATAACATGCTTAACAATGGACTCCATACAAAGCGAACGATATTTGGGGTATCGCTTTGCCACGATCTGATACGTAAGTTTAATATCTTCCAACATCTCTGAATATCTTTTACTCACGTTTCCTTTATGATCTCGATATTTGGCGAACACCCCCTCAACATAACCATAGACTCCACCCGCCGATAGGACTTCAATCCAAAACAGTAGGTCCGAAGCAATGGATATTGATTCATCGAATCCATGAGGCGGAATCGCACTAGCCCTCACCATAATTGACTGGGCGGGGAGCGGTGAACCTCGACGAATCACTTCTTCCGGGCCGACTCCGGATCGAAGTATCGGGTGGGGCGCGTTGGGCATGCTTGATCCATCTTCAAGGATGAATTCGATCGCATGGCCACACATTACGCGGCGCTGATCTTGATTGAGCCAATCGACCTGTGCGGAAATCTTTCCGGGCAACAAGGCGTCGTCTCCCCCAAGGAAGGCAATAAATTCTCCGGTACATGCATGCAAAGCGCGATTACAGTTTCGCGTTACGCCAACGTTGTCTTTGTTTAACAGGGCGACTAATCTTTCGGGGTAACGGCTCTGTAGTTGCGCGATTATTTTCGCCGTTCCATCCGTTGAACCATCGTCAGATATGACAACCTCAAGATTTTCATATTCCTGATTGACCGCGCTTTCAATCGCCGCCGCAACAAAAGCTTTTTGGTTATAGGACGTAATCATGATTGAAACTCTTGGACCGTCAGCACGGCGATTAAATCGAATTCCACTGGAACTCAATCTATTTGGCTGACTTTCCAAGGCTTTATGCGCAGTATTCATCAAAAAATCATTTATTTCTGAACACTCGCATCTCCAGTCGTCGCGCAACTGCGACTAGCTGTCCAAGCGCCCCATAGAGATCCACAATCCGCGACAAGCGGCCAAGACTGTAAAGCGCCGATCCTAGTGCCATAACGCAGCCGGCCAGCCAGCCCCACTGCGTCAAACTTGCCAGCACACCTACGCTGACGCAAAGAAGAAGCGTAAGCGCAAGCAGGCCGGTGACTTTCTCAGACCAATGAAATCCCAGCCGGTGCCTGGCGAGAACATAAACCAGCGGCAAGTAATAGAGGTAACAGATCAGATAGGATATGCCCGTGATTCGCAGGCCCACGGATGGCATTAATTCGATAATCAGCGCTCCCATGAGGGCCAGCGCAGAGGTTTCAGTCCAGAAGAATGTCTTGCCATCACCCGCGGCAAGAATAAGAAAGCCCAGCGGCCAGCTTGCCACCTTGAGGACATCGCCAAGGATTTGCCACCGCAGCAGTTCTACTGCCGGGGCAAAAGCGGCTGAATAGAGCAATTGCACGACCCAAGGCGCGAGCGCCATCATCGCGATGAATACCGGCGCGCTTAGCAGCAGGGCGATTTCTGTTTGTTCGTTGACCAAACGAGTCGCGGCCTCGCTGTCATGGATCACGCCTGTCAGCCGGGGGTAATAGTCGGCCCCCATCGCGCTGAGCACAAATCCGATATATTGCATTGAGATTAGCCAGGCGGCCTGATAATGGCCGACCGCATCCATGCCTAGGGAATTACCTACCTCAACTCGTATCCAAAGCTGAACCAATGACCCGGCGAGGCCAGCGCCCATGAAGGGTATGCCGAGCTGTAATAGCACCCTCCATTGGCCCGCTACTTCCTTGACAGAAATGGTTTGCGTCTTAGCCTTTGGCAGTCGCGACACATAAACATGGCCTAGTGCAAAACTCACCACTGGCCCGACCAGTACATACGCGACCAGCCCAGCTTGGCCCCACTGCCACAGCAGTGCTATACCCAGGACTGTGTTGAGCGTCGCGCCATACACGCTCAAGCGCGCCATATCGCCAATGTGGCGCATGCCCTGAATCAGCGCGCCCTGCGATGCGCTGGCCACGGACAGTGCTACCCCGGCCGCTATCCAACCGACGGCGCCCGCTTGCGTAATGCTGCCGAGTACACGGACGGCCAGCACTTCGCGTAACGACCATACAGAAAAACCGCCCGCGGCGGAGAGCAGCAGCGTACCCCAAAACATCGCACTCCGAGCCACTGCAAGCGCTCGGAGATCCGCTCTGCCGAGAGCTTCTGCGATCTGCCGCGTGCCAACCGTACCAACGCCCATCGTCGCTAGCGCCGCGGCTGTGGACATGAGTCCACTGTAAAGACTAACCAGGCCGACGCCAGTCGGGCCGAGCAGTACCGCCAGCACCTTGCTGCGTACCAGTCCGATCATCGTGTTGATGACCGACGCCCCGCCGATGATCGAGGTGCTGCGCAGGATCTGCCTGTACGACTTGCCGCTGTCGCTCACTCTACGACGCAGCCATATGTATGGAAGCGATTACGGAATCCACCTGCTCAAACTGGAGCTGCGGTCCTATCGGCAAACTCAGCACCTCGGCCGCCATGCGCTCGGCGATCGGAAAAGCACCCTGCTTCCATCCTGCTGGTGCATATGCCTGCTGCCGATGCGGCGGAATGGGGTAATGGATCAGTGTGCCCACGCCGGCATCGGTCAGCGCTCGCTGCAGCGCATCGCGCTGCGGGTATTGCACCACATACAGATGCCACGCTGGGTCGGCCCAATCCTGCACCTGCGGCAAGGTCAGACCGCAGTCGGCGAGGCCCTGTTGGTAGCGCTGCGCGATGGTGCTGCGGCGTTCGTTCCATTCGTCCAGATGCGCCAGTTTGACCCGCAGAATCGCCGCCTGCAGCGGGTCGAGACGGCTGTTGTAGCCCTTCACGTCGTTCACGTACTTCTCGCGCGATCCATAGTTGCCGAGCACGCGGACGCGCTCGGCGATTTGCGCGTCATCGGTGGTCACCGCGCCGCCATCGCCCATGGCGCCTAGGTTCTTGCCTGGGTAAAAGCTCCACGCCACGGCGTCGCCATGCGCGCCTAGGCGCCGACCCTTGTAGCATGCGCCGTGGGCCTGCGCCGCGTCTTCGAGCACGCGCAGGGCGTGTTTGCGCGCGATGGCGAGGATCGCGTCCAGGTCGGCCGGCTGGCCATAGAGGTGGACCGGCAGGATCACCCGCGTGCGCGGGGTGATGGCTACTTCGATCCGCGCCGGGTCGATATTGAAGGTACGCGCGTCCGGTTCCACCGGCACCGGCGTTGCGCCGCAATGGCTCACCGCCAGCCAAGTGGCGATATAAGTATTGCTGGGAACGATGACTTCGTCGCCCGGCCCGACGTCCATGGCGCGCAGTGCGAGGTGCAGGGCATCCAAACCATTGCCCACGCCGATGCAGTGCCGCGCTCCGCAGTATTGGGCGTACTCGTTCTCGAAGGCGTCGACTTTCGGGCCAAGAATGTAGCAGCCGGAATCGAGCACGCGCTGGAATGCTTCTTCAAGCTCGGCGCGCAGCTCCAGTTGCTGCGCCCTTAGCTCGAGAAACGGAACATTCATCCCTTGGCTTTTCGCGCAGCGACCAGGAATGCCTCGCGGTCGCGAAAATAATCTGCTGCATCGTAGAACTCGGAGGCCAGCACCATGCACACCGCACCTGAGGAGAAATTATCAAGCAAACGCCAGGTCATCGGACACACATAGAGGCCTTGATACGAGCGGTTCAGGTGATAGCGCTGTTGTACTTCGCCGTCGTCGAGGACGACATCGAAGCTGCCGGACATGGCCACGATGAATTGATGCAGCTTCTTATGGGCGTGGCTCCCCCGCTCAGCACCGCCCGGAACGTCGTAAAGGTAATACACCCGCTTGATGTCGAAAGGGATATGGCGCGAGCCCTCGACCAAGGAAAGATTCCCACGAGGATCTTGAATTCTCGGCAGTTCTACAATTCGGCAATCGCTAAGCGGCATGCGGTGTCCTAGGGCATCAAGAAAAGTAATCTAATGGATCAATTAACAGCAACTGCTGCCGATCTAATCTGCCAGCAATTCCGACGGGCGACGAGCTCACTGTCGCCCTTAGCCTGAATGCTCCTGTTCGACTGAGGCAACGACGTAGATTTCTCCGGCAATATCCGGGTAACGCTCCCCAAGCTGCATAAACGCGTTTAGCATTCCATCGCTCCAGGACTCCTCAATTTGGCGATTTGACACGGGCTTGAGCCAATATCCGCCGAAAACATCAATTCTCATCCCGGCTTGATAAAAGCAGTTCCGAAACGACTCCGGATTGAAGACACGACGGTGCCCGTGGTGGATATCCATATCATTTAGTGCGTCTTCTTGCGGCAGCAGACCCATAATGACTGCGGCTTGCCGGTGCAGCGAGCGGGCATTTGGTACCGCAGCGAACAAGCGACCGGTTTCCGGTCTAAGCCACTGTTTGGCACGCGACAGAATGTCGACCGGGTCTTGCACATGCTCAAGGACATGTCCAAGGATGACGTTGTCAAACATTTCACTGGGCTGAAATTCTTCAAAAAGCGCGTTTACCACCTTGGCTTGCGGGAATCGATTGCGCAGATCGTCGCAGAACAGATTTGAGCCTTCGACTAAGGTTAGTTGCTTTCCGGTGGCTGCGAGAAGTTCAGTCATTACCCCTTCGGCCGGCCCCATCTCTAATAAATTGTCGCCAACCAAATGGCGCGCAGCAATCTTAAATGAATGTTCCATCGCGACAACGGGTACCATTCCGACGGCATAAAGCGAAGTATCCGCAACGCGTTCTAGGCGCGCAATTTCATCATGACTCATGAGGCGTCTCCAATATTGATTTGGGGCCTGCGGTATCCGCTTGATGCCAGTGGCGATTTGCGCTGATGTGGAACAGGCGAGTTGGACTTCAAGTATTGGGTATTTTCCTGGCGATCATCTGTGCCAGCCGTTCTAGCCGCGGTGATATGTTGACCCAGCAAGCATGGTCCACGCGGTGTTCAATTCCATCGAGCGTGCGACCGCCAAGTTGGAAATACTGCGGCAGCAGTCGTCGGTCGGCAATACCGCTGGAATAGGAATCATGAAATGACACTACCGCTTGGTTCTCGGCCACCGTTCTGGAGTAGGCGCAATTAAGTGCGAGCAACTCGAATGCGGTGCGGAATATCAGCCAAGTGCTCTCGACTGCCGCGAGCGAGCCAGGTTTAAGAACCCACCGACCCCAATAGCCGCTAAGGGAGGAGGCGTCTATCTCGTAGATCGAGATAAAGCCCTCAGGTGCACGGTTGGTGCGCCGCTCCACCACAAAATAGTAATCGCGCTCCCGCCGGTAATAGCTTGCAAGCCACGCTAGCTGATCCTCGACGCGGTTCGAGCTTGGGTGCAAGTAACGATTCAGTGCCGGATTGCTGCGCAACTCAACCACCAATGCCGCGTCGCCATCGGTTATGGGTCGCAAGCGAAAGGCGTAGCCTTCCAGCGTTAGCTCATGTCGCATGCTTGACCTGAACAGCATCGACGATTTTGGCGACGCTGTCGAGTTTGGCGAGTTCGTCTTCGGTAAATTCGGTGCTGAGCTCGTCTTCGAGGGCAAACATGATCTCCATGTGCTTCAGCGAATCCCAACTCGCGGTGTTTGCACGGGTGATATCGGCGCCAGGTTCAAACTGGCGCTTTAGCAGGGTTGTCAGCACGGCGAGGACGATGCGCTCGATTTGAATGTTATCCACGTTTTTCATACCTTGATCAGCGTGACGCCGTCGGCCGGTGCAAATTCGCGCAGCCGGTCAGCGGAGATTTGGTGGAGGCCCGGATTGGGCGGGGCATCGCTACCTAAAAGCTGGGCCAGCCATTCGAGCGCAGGCTGGTTGCGAGAACCATGCCGGACACGGAAAGCGACTTCCTGGCATCCGGCAAACAATGGCATATCGCGGATCGCCTGCAGCAAGATCGTGTTCTCCAACTGACGTCCCATTGCCCGGCAGCTGACACATAGCTCTTCAACCAGCAGGCGTTCGTGGTCGCGCTCGGCAACAATTACCGCGATTACGCCGCTGTCGGAAAGGCGGTCCTTCAACTGCACGCTGGCGATGCAAGTATTGGCTCGGTCTAGCCGTTCTGCGACCTCGGTCTCATTGAAGCGTCGCATTGCGAGGTTGAATTGGTTGGTCTTGTTGCAAAGGTCAGCGAGCCGTCCCAACTGCTCGAACGGAGTATACCGATAGACCAACGCCACCTGCAGGCTGCGAAAGTAGTCGGTTGGGTCTGGTATTTTCACCGACAATGCCTCGCGCTCGATATTGGCTTTCACATCCTGAAACCGATTCGCGTCTTCCGTTTCTGTTTTCCAGCGCCATACGCCTGGGTAATGCTCTACAACACGCTGCGTCAGATTCGCGTCCGTATGGGCGTAGACAGTGTGCACTTGCGGCAACTGCGCGACAATGCCCGCTAGTTCGCCCGGATTGTCATCGACGAACAGTATTGAATCCGGCGCGATACGCAGCGCGTCGGCAATACGGGCGATGGCCGACGCCTTGTCGCCCCAGGATATTTCGATAGCGGAAAAATCGTCCCATCGCATTGGGTAGTCGTCACGCTTCGCAAACAGCGCTTCGACGTCCGCGCGTTCGTTGCGCGACACCAGCGCAATGAAAATGCCGCGCTGCTGTAGCGACTTGATGAAGTCCTGAAATGTCCTATGCTCGGGTGTCAGTTGCACGCCCTGAATGCCGTCTTCGCCGAGCACCCCGATGTGCAGCGTGTTATCAAGATCAAGAGCCACTGCCTTGATTGGCGGAAACAGCGCGCCCGGTAACCATTGGCACGCAAGCTTGCGCGCCACGATTGGCTGAGCCGCTCTGCCGATAGGAGTACCGGCCATTGCAGCGGTACGCTTGTCGATAAGATCAACACCGGCTAGTTCGCAGGCTAGCCCAAGATCAGCAAAATAGATGCCCGGCAAAGGATCAAGCAGGTTCTGCAATGTGTCACGTCGGTCTGCAGTGAGCCATGTGGCGACGATGATCGGTGCTGTCGTCGCTGTCCGCAGAGCTTGGATTCGGGTAAGCAACCACTGGGTCCAAGCACCAAAAGCGGTCCCACTCAGGTAACGATCACTGTCAAGCCAGAGGAGTTCGAGTTCGGCAGCGCTACGCCCTGAATACATCAGCGAGTCGTCATAATTACTCAGCTGGAATTTGGCGCGCCAACCCCCAAAGGCAATATAAGGGCGAGCCAGGGATTCAAATGGTTCGAACGCGTGATTACGCCACACGTTGATTCTTGCCAATTGGCCAGCTTCAGCACCATCCAAGACGCACTGCTGTATCAGGAGTCTATTTGGTATTCGCGCAAACAGTGCGTCTTGGGCAGCATACCGCTCAAGTGCGTATGACATTGTCATGCTCTGGCTCGGTGCAGCTTGCGTGGCAGTATCCTGCGGGGTCTTTATATGAAATGCGCGTCGTCGGATACGGTAGTCATGTTTTGCTTGCGCGCACCCTCGTTCACAGCCGCAGATCGCTGTCCGCCGCGGCCAACGCGTACTTCAAGTCATACAGCACATGCTGCGGCTTACCCAGCGCGCGCAGGGCCGGCGCGCCCATGGCCTTGAACTGGTCGTGCGCCACGGCGACGATGATGGCGTCGTAGGCACCGGCCTCTGGCTGGCTCACCGGAGTGAAGCCGTATTCGTGCCGCGCTTCCTCCGGGTTCACGTACGGGTCGTAGACGTCGACCCGGGCGTTGTAGGAGGCCAGGTCGGACACGATGTCCACCACGCGGGTATTGCGCACGTCGGGGCAGTTTTCCTTGAACGCGAGGCCCATGACCAGGATGCGCGCACCGGCGACGGCGATGTTCTTCTGCGCCATCAGCTTCACCATCTGCGCGGCGACGTAGAAGCCCATGTTGTCGTTGATGCGCCGGCCGGCTAGGATCACTTCGGGGTGGTAGCCCAGTTCCTGCGCCTTGTGCGTGAGGTAATAGGGGTCGACGCCGATGCAGTGCCCGCCCACCAGGCCCGGGCGGAAGGGCAGGAAGTTCCATTTGGTGCCGGCAGCGGCCAGCACTTCCTCGGTGTCGATGCCGAGGCGGTTGCAGATCAGGGCGAGCTCGTTGATGAGCGCGATGTTGACGTCGCGCTGGGTGTTCTCGATCACTTTGGCCGCTTCGGCCACTTTGATGCTGCTGGCGCGGTGGGTGCCGGCGGTGATGATGCTGGCGTAAAGCTTGTCGACGAAGTCGGCGGCTTCCGGCGTCGAGCCAGAGGTCACTTTCTTGATGCTGGGGAGGCGGTGCTCTTTGTCGCCCGGGTTGATGCGCTCGGGGGAGTAGCCGGCGTAGAAGCCCTTTGCCGACCCCGCACCCCTGGGAGCAGAGGAGGAACTGGTGGTGCTCCCCTCACCCCGGCCCTCTCCCCGGAGGGGAGAGGGGGTAGAAGTAAGAAATTGGAGGCCGGAGTGCTTTTCGAGCAGGGGGACGCAGTCGTCTTCGGTGGCGCCGGGGTAGACGGTGGATTCGTAGATCACCACGTCGCCGGGTTTCAGCACTTTGCCCACGGTTTCGCTTGCGCGCAGCAGTGGGGTGAGGTCAGGACGTTTGTACCGGTCGATGGGAGTGGGGACGGTGACGATGAACACGTTGCAGGCGGTGAGGTCGGCGGGTGCGGAGGTGAACATCAGGCCGTTGCGCGGCCCCTGGCTCTTCTTGAGCGGGGCAGATTCGCCTGCGAGTGCCACGCTGATTAGGTCAGCAGGATCGACTTCGCGCGTGCTGTCTTCGCCGCGGTGCAGTTCTTCGATGCGCGATTGCTTGACGTCGAAGCCCACCACCGGGTATTTGCGCGCGAATTCCACCGCGAGCGGCAGGCCGACGTAGCCCAGGCCGATGATGCCGATGCGTACTGAGGCAGGGTCAAATTTCAGGGTCATTCGCGCTACGACCTATGTTCAGGAATGAAGGCGGTCATTGGTCATGGGTTCGATCTACCCAGTAATCCGGGAGACGATGCTGGTGCGAGACGGTCATAACCCACACTTCGTCAGCGCGCAACACGTAGCGCAAGGTGAAAGGAAATCGATTCATAACGTAACGCCGCACTTCTCCCAACTCAACTGGAAACAACAACGGCGACGCCGCAATCCGAAGTGTGGATTCGCGCACATCACGCTTGAAACGTGCTCCCAGTCCCGCCTGCTGCCGCTCATACCAGTCACAAGCATCGTTCAATTCATTCTTGGCGAATTCGGAAAAACGAATCAGCGTCATTTTTCGCCAAAGACTTCTTCGGATGAGACGGTTTTCATCAACCCTTCGTCGCACGCCCGCGCCCGATGCAGTGCTTCCTCCGCCCAGACCCGATCGATTTCCGCGTCTGGCTTGTCCAGGCTTTGCAGAATTTTTTCCACAATCTCGTAGCGCTCTTCCGCTTTCAACTGCAAAGCCATGTCGATAATTTCGTGCTTACCCATGCGTGTCTCCTTCCAAAAGCGAACAACGGTCATCAGTGAAGATCGTCTCGACATCCATTTCCGCGACGTAGGCTCCCTCGTGCACCAGTTTGGAAATTCGCCGTCCGTTCATTTGCGCCTCTTCATAAAACCGGTTTCCCATCGATCCGGAGCCGGCCCGTACGCTGTAATCAAGACCGAGGCGGATGATGCTCCGTTCGGAATACCCCATACCACGTGAATCGGTTCGCCGCGGCGACGATTTCGCGGGTGTAGATGGCATTGTCTGGTTGCCCGACAAGGAGCGCAAGCACCGAACGCCGCGTCTTGCTGAACAGCGCTTGGGCAACTGGAAACGTGGCCGAGGTCATGCTCATGGAGCTCGTATGTACCGCTATTCAGTACGACCGTACCGAATAGCGGTACGACATGTCCAGTCTCAATCTTAGATTCAAACGGTTTCTGGCACGCTACCGCCCTGCAGCACACTTGCGTGTTTCGCATATATTTGCTTTCGCGAGTCCCCCGAGGGGATTTTTCTCTCGATGGGGATCGAGACCTTCGGGGGACTCGCTCCCTCCTACCACCGCGTTCTGCCGCTTGCTACGCGCTCATCCGGCCCTGCGCTCGCGGATTTTTCCGACTTCGCGCTGCAATTGTTCGATTTCCGCCTTGAGCCTTTCGTATTCGGCTGTCTTGCGCTTCAAAAACTGCAACGTGATGGTGGCTTTGCTTTCGACGCCCCGCGGCGTGAGCAGGTAGGCGTAGCTCAATTTGTTGCGGTTATCGCGAAAGTTGCGCACCTTGACGAAACCGGTATCGATGAGGGCATTCAGGCAATAGTTGACCTTGCCGAGGCTCGCGCCCAGCTCGCGCGCGAGACCGCGCTGGCTCAACTCGGGCTGGGCTTCGAGAAGCCGCAGCAGGCGGAATTGCGTATCTTCCAGGGGATGGTCAGTAACCGGAGGCACAATCACAGTTGGCCAGTTTGAGCGCTGCGGGAACTCTCATCGATGGTGTGCGTTCAGCCATTGAACGCAGATTAGAGTCCATATACGGTCGAAAGTCAATTGATCGTCTATTCCAATGTGCAATCGCTTGAACCGCCGCGCCAATGATGCCACCATACCAGCACAATAATCGTCGCAAGAGAGACCATCGTCCTAAGCCGCCTACTCCGTTGGATACTCGCCGCGCTGTTGCTCGCACCGGGTGGCGCGCAGCTTTTCGCCCAGCAACGCGGCGCTGTGCCGGGGGCGGCGCAGAAGCCGCCGTCTGCCTCACGACCGGACGATTTGCAGCGGCTCGCGGCGGGAACGGTGTTTCGCGACTGCGCCGGCTGCCCGGAGATGGTCGTGATCCCGCCGGGTAGCGTCAGCGTGGGTTCGCCCGGCGACGGCACCGTTCTCGAAGGATCGCCGCAGGCGTTGAAGCTGGCGGCCGCGATCGGCGTGGGCAAATTTGAGGTGACCCGGGCGCAGTTCGCGCGTTTCGTGCGCGAAACCGGCTATGCGACCAACGGCGGCTGCTTCGTCTGGAGCGGTGTCAAGTACGAGCACGATGCGTCCAAGGACTGGCGCCATCCGGGCTTTGCGCAAACGGACAAGGACCCGGTAGTCTGCGTCAACTGGGACGACGCCAAGGCCTACACTGATTGGCTGGCCAAAAAATCGGGCAAACCCTATCGCCTGCCCACCGAAACCGAGTGGGAATACGCCGCGCGCGCCGGCAGTCCGGCGTTGCGGCCCTGGGGCGACGATGCGCGCGTCGCCTGCCGTTACGCCAACGTGGCCGATCGGCGCGCGATGCGCGATGTCCCGGGTGTCGCCAGTTGGTTATTCCATGACTGCGACGACCAGCACGCCTACACCGCGCCGGTCGGCAGCTATCGGCCCAACGCGTTCGGCCTGTACGACATGCTGGGCAATGCCTGGGAATGGACCGAGGATTGCCAGGACGAAGCGAACGCCGCGACGCCGTCGAACGGCCGAGACTGCGCCAAGGGCGTGTGTTGCCGGCGCGTGCTGCGCGGCGGGGGCTGGGTGGACAGCCCGAATTTTGTGCGCTATGACTTTCGTTTCTTCATCGGATCGGCCGACCGCGATTTCTACGTCGGATTTCGTGTTGCGAGGACGGATTAACGCACGGATTCGTACTGCGCCCACATAGACGCCTAGGCGTCCTCGTTGTCGGTTGGCGGTTGGCTGCGATCCCGGTGATACAGCGAGACCCAGGCGAACGCGAGCAGCAGCATGAAGGTCAAGGCATTCGCGGGGATCTGCAGGTTGAAATCCACCGTGCTGTGCAGCCCCAGGGCGATGATGGCCATCATCGCGCCGAAGGAGATGCCGCGCATCAGCCGGTCGCGCCGATTGATCTGCGCGCGCAAGGCCGCCAGGAACGAGGTGGCTACCAGCAGTCCCAGCAGCGTAACCCCGACGACGCCGGTTTCACTGGCGAGCTCCAGGTAGTCGTTATGCGCGTGGGTATAGAGATCGCCGAGATCCTGCTGCGGATAACGCGGAAACACCACGTGGAACGAACCCAGCCCCGCGCCGAACACCGGATAGTCCTGCCACATGCGCAGCGTATCGCGCGCGTTGTCGCCGCGGTCCTCGGTTTCCATCCTGGTCTGGCCGATGCGATCGAGCACGCGCTCCACCCCGAAATAGGCGCCGACGATCAGAATATCGATGATGATCAGGCTCGCGATCAGCACCACCATCGATTTGGTCGCGCGCTTTGCCAGCGCGAGGCCGATGCCGCCGGTCGTCAACAGGCTCACGAAGAACGAGGTGTTGCCCATGCGCGAGCGCGTCAGGACCAGCGCGATCACCATCACCACCAGCGCCAGGCGCAGCAGCATCCGCGTACTCAGGATCCAGGCAATGAGGTTTCTGAAGAATTGTTTCCAGCTCTGTGCGGCTTCGCCGGTCAAATTGGAAATCAACAGTCCCAGTCCGACGGACAGGCACATCACCAGGTAGGCGGCGTAGTGGTTGCGGTTGGCGAAGGAACCGTGCGCTGGCATACCCTCTACGGCGAGCGAAGCGAGGCCGCCGTACAGCGCTTGCGCAAACCCGGAAATGACCAGGGTGTAGGCGGCGGCGGCGATGCGCTCGTGCCGGTCGAGCAGCGCCAGCGTCAGCGCAAAAAAAACGACGTAGGCGGCGCTTTTCAATGCGCCGGCGAGGGTCCCGGATTGGTCCAGCGTCAGCGGCGCGGCGCCAGGCGCGAGCGCCGCCGCGGCAGCGTGCGCGCGCGCGGCTTCGGGCGAAAGCAGCTGCAGCAGTCCGAATGGCAGCGGCACCAGCTGCAGCCAGACATAACCCAGCCAGAGCGCGGCGCAGAGCAGGGCCGGCCAGGCCGATTTGAGCACCGGACTCAAGCGGGACTCGCCCCGCGCAAAATCGACGAGCCACCAGATGGCGAGCAGAAACACCCAGAGCTCGAGTATCGCCCATGCCCAGGGCCTGTTGCTCCCCAGCGGAATCGGGGCCCACACGAGCAGCGCCAGATAGCAGACGAACAGCCACCGATTTGCCGAAGCGCGCGCGGAACCGGTGCTCATAAAAAGAAACAGGCCGGGCAGTCTTCACCGCCTGGCCTGCGTAATGCGCTCTGCCGTGCTAGCAGGGACTGCCGCCGCACAGAATCGGCGGTGGCGTAACCGTCGGTGTGATCGTCGGCGGCGTCACGGTCGGGGTCACAACCGGCGCTTGAGCCGGCGCTGGTCCTGCGCCCGTCGCCGGCAAGGTGTTGATCGCGCTCACCGTAATCGGGTCGGCCGTAGTGGCAGGCGAAACCACCGGCGCAACGATCAGAACCGTAGCTGTCGCTTGCGTCGCCGTGGCCGTTGCTTGGGTCGCCGTCGTCTGCGCCGCCTGGGCCGCCGTCTGCGCTGTTTGCGCCGCCGCTTGCGCTGCCGCCGCCGTCGGCGCCGTCACCGCCTGTGTGGCGGCCGTCGCTGCCGTCTGCGACTGCGCCGCCGCCGTCTGTGCCTGCGCCGCTGCCTGGTTCGCCGCCGCTTGTATGGTCGCGATCTGGGCCGTCGTTCCCGTCGCCTGGGCGATCGCTACCGCCGCCTGTGCCGTCGCTGCCGACGCTTGGGCGCTGGCTGCACTGGCCGCTGCATTGGCCGCACTGGCCGCGGCCTGTGCGCCCGCCGTCGTTGTCGCAGTCGCCGCCTGCGTTGCGGCTGTACTCGCCGTTTGCGCCTGTGCCGACGCCGCCTGCGCCTGTACCACCGCCTGGGTCGCAGCCGTTTGCGCTGCCGCGGCCTGCGCTACCTCGCCGGTCACGGTTGCGGTCACCACCGTCGCCTGCGCCACTGCCGCCGACGCTTGCGCACCGGCTGCACTGGCCGCCGCTTGCGCCGCACTGGCCGCCGCCTGCGCCGCCACTTGCGTCGTCGCTGTACTCGCCTGGTTCGAGGCCGTCGTCGCCGTTTGCGACTGCACCGTCGCCGCCTGCGCCTGCGTCACGGCTTGCGTCGCCGCGGTCTGCGCCGCCTGGATGACGCTCGCGGTCTGTTGCGTCACCGCCGTCGTCGCTACCGTCGCCACCGTCGCCTGGGCTGTTGTCGCTGCCGCTTGCGCGTTGGCTGCGCTCGCGGCCGCCTGTGCGGCACTGGCCGCCGCCTGCGCGCCTGCGGCCGTGGTCGCCGCTGCCGCCTGCGTGGCAGCGGTCGTCGCTGCCTGCACTTGCGTGGTCGCTGCCTGCGCCTGGGCGGTGGCCTGTGTTGCCGCTGCCTGCGCCGTCGCCTGCACCGAGGCTTGGGTCGTCGAGGTCGCCGCTGCGGCCACCGTCACCTGCGCCGTTGCCGCTGTCGCTTGCGCGCCTGCAGCGCTCGCCGCCGTCTGCGCTGCTGCTGCTGCCGCCTGCGCCGCGGCGGGCGTTGCTGCCGTCGAGGCCTGCGTTGCCGCTGTGGTCGCCGCGCTCGCCGCGCTGCTCGCCTGGGTCGACGCTGTCTGCGCCACTGCCGCAGCGGTCGTCGCAACGCGCGTCGCCGCGGCTGCCGCCGCCTGCACGTTGGCCACTGTCGCCGCGGGGGCTGCTGCTGCCGCCACCACTTGCGCCGCAGCCGAAGCGGCCGGTGGTGCAGGCGGAGCGGCCGGCGTCGCGCCTGCCTGGAAGGCGGTCGCTACGACGGCCTGCGCCTGGGTGTTCGCCTGCACTTGCGCTGTGGCTGCTGCGGATTGGGCTGAAGCGGCCACGGCGGATGCCTGGGCTGCCCGGGCCGCCGCCGCCGCCGCGACTGCCGGCGGGGCGTCTTTGGCCGCTGCCGCCGCCGCGGTGGCGGCGGCCGAAGCGGCATGCGCTGACTGGGCTGCGGCGACCGCAGTCGCCGCACGTGCCGCCGCCTGGACCGCGACGGGTGTGTTGACCGGGAGCACCGCAGCGGCCGTCGTATTCACCACCGCCTGAACTGCTGCCGGAGCAGCGGCGATGGGCGCCACCGGCGTCGGCGCCCGTCCGACAGGAGCGGCCGAAAATTGTCCGGCGCCTACGGCGGTTGCGCCCGCCGGCGTTTGCAGGACTATCCCGCCGTGCACCACCGTCGCCGCCTCGACTGCGCCCGCTGCGCTGACGACCAGCGTCATGTCGGAGCCGCGTATGCCTATGGTCGCAGTGCCCGCGGCCAGGCGCACGTTGTCGCGGTTGGTCGAGCCGATGAGGCCGGTGACGAAACGCATCACGCCTTGAACCAGTTTTATCGCCGAATTGCCGGCCTTGGGGTTGTTGGCGCTGAAACTGTACTGATCGACGCGGAACTGGGTATTGGGCTGCATCGAGGCCAGTTGGCCGTCCTCGAACTTGATGACGGCGTTGCCGTTGCCCGAGGTTCGAAACGTCACCCCGGGATCGAAGGTATCGCCGGGTTTGACCGTCCTCGAGGCGCCGCTGCCGTTCTGCATGCGCACCTCGCCGCTGGCTTCGTGCACATAACCGACTGCGCCCCACGCGAAGCCCGACCAAGCCGAGAGTATCGCGATCAAGGACCAGAGCGTGGATTGCCCAACAGTAGCGCTCGATTTGAAGAACTTCACGGCGTTTGCCCTCTCGTTATTGTGGCTTGGACCTGTTCCCGGGCTGGCTGATTTGACTGCAAATCTCCCTGTCCTTTTTACCACTGTAGTCCAATGCGCAAAACAGGTCAATGCGAGCGAAAGCCTTGGCGATTTCGGCGATTTTCGCCGGGTTGCGTCGCGCCCCGCGCTGCATCGTCCTGACCACCGCGGCCTGCTGCGCCGGACTCAGCCGGTCCCACGTCGTCAGGCCGACGAAGATCACTGTTTGCTGCACCTCGGGCTCCCACGGGCCCAATTCGTCCGCGCGCGCCAGCGCGCGAAACAGCGCATCGTCCTGCTCGCCGAGGTAGAGTTTGGACAGCGCGAAATTGGCCCACGCGAAAGGCGAGGTCGGCCTCTCGAGGAGCGCTTTGCGGAAATTCAGCATGGCGCTGCGCGCGGTCGCTTCGGCCAGTTTCGGATCTCGGGCCGCGCTCATTCCGCGCAATTGCAGCGTTCCCATTTCCTCCAGCGGCCAGGGATTGCCCGGCGAATACGCCAGGCTCTGCGCGAGGTACTGCATCACCCGCGCCCCTTCGTCCCCGCGCATGCGTTGTCCGGGTTTCGACCAGCGCTCGATTTCGATATGCGCCGACTGCGCGTAGAAATTCGACAGCCCCTCTTGGCCCGCTTTGAAGCCGAGCAGCAGGAGCAGCAGGATCAGCGCGCCCGCCCAGAGGATGCGCGTGGACACATTGTGCCTGGCTTTCATCGTGCAACCCCGGGGCGCATCGTATTCTGGCTTTGGAAGCGTCGAATTGAGGAAGGACCTGTGGGAGCGGGCTGGCTGCTACACGAACGCGCAGTTGGTCGCGGCGATCGCGGCGGGACGCTCGCGCACCAGGCGCCAGGACTCGGCGGCGCCGACGATCTCCTCGGCGGCGGCGCGTCCCGGCTCCAGTTCCGGCGTTCTCGCCGGCATGTCGTGCGCGTCGGACGCCAGCACCTTCACCCAGCCGCGCTCGAGCAGTTGGCGCGAACGTTCGCTGCAGCGCGGGCCGAACACGCCGCTCACCGAGCCTGCGGTAAGCTGCAGCCAGCAGCCCATATCCACGAACGGCGCGATGGCGTTGATGTCGCGCATGACTTCCTTGTTGCGCTCCGGATGGGCGATCATCGGTCGGATCCTGCGCTCGAGCAGCCAGGCGGCGAGTTTGTCGCTGCCCGGGAGTATGTGGCTGTCCGGAAACTCGAGCAGCACGATGCCGTAGCCCTCGACCGACCCCAGTAGCGGCAGCGTTTGCTCTTCGGTCAGCGCTATGATTTCCGGGCCGATGCGCACCTCGGCCGCATAGCCGATCGCGAGCGGTATGTTCCGGGCATCGAGTTCCGCGCGGAAACGTGCCGCGGCCTCGCGTATGCCGGCAAGCGTGTTGTCGTAGCGGCGGGGCAGGATGTGCGGTGTTGCGATCGACGTAACGATGCCGGCGGCCACCGCGCGCAGCGCCAGAGCGAGTGCGGCATCTAGCGTTTGGGGCCCGTCGTCTATGCCTGGAAAGAGGTGGCAGTGGAGGTCGACCATGCCGGCGTATTACTTCTTGGTGGAGCCGTAATAGCCGTAACGCTTGTAATACTTGTACTTGCCGCCGTAGCTGAAATAGCGCCCATAGCCGTAATGGCGTTCGGCTTTGTCCACATCCAGCCGGTTGAGGACTACGCCCAGCAGGTGCGCCTTGCCTTTCTTCAGCAGTTCGAGCGCCCCCTTGGCCACCTGGTAGGGCGTCGAGTCGGCGCGTACCACGAACACCATTGCGTTGGCGACGCCGGCCAGAATGACGGCATCGCTCACCAGCTGCACCGGCGGCGAGTCGATCAGAATGACGTCGAACATGGTTTCGAGTTTGCGGATGACATCGGCGAAGCGCTTCGACGACAACAGTTCCGACGGGTTGGGCGGAATCGGTCCGGAGGGGATGTAAAACAGCCCCGACTCATGCTCGTAGACGCACTTGCTGACGGGCTCGGTGTTCGCTACGAGGTTCGACAGGCCAGGCATATTGAGCTCGCCCCCCATCGCCTTGTAGATGGAAGGCCGGCGCATGTCCGCATCGATCAGGCAGGTGCGCTTGACCTGGGCCAGCGCGAAAGCGAGATTCATCGACACCGAGGTCTTGCCTTCCTCGGGCACCGACGATGTGATCAGCACCACCTTGTGCGGATTGTCCAGCGCCGACATCAATATTCCGGTGCGCAGCGTGCGCACGGCCTCGCTGAACGCCGGGTTGAAGTTCTTCAGGAATCCGCGCTGCATCTCGAAATTGCCGTGTCTGCCGCGAACCCAGGGCAGGAATCCGAGCAAGGGGGCGTAGAGTTTGGTCGCGACGTCTTCGCCGGTGCGTACGGTGTTGTCCAGATGCTCCAACACCAGCGCAAGCATGATCCCCAGCATCAGGCCGATGACCAGAGAAATGGAAATGATGCGGGTCTTCCGCGGTTTGACCGGCGCCTCCGCGACGATGGCCGGATCGATGACGCGCGCGACGGTGGACTGCAGATCGCCGGTGACGCCCGTCTCCTTGGCGCGGTTGACGAACAGGTCGTAGAGCCCCCGGTTGGTCTGGACGTCGCGCTCGAGCGAGGCCAACTGGAATTCCTTGCGGCTCATGTCCTGGATTTCGGTTTTCGATTTGTCCAGCGACAACTGCATGGTTTTCTCGGTCGCTTTGGCGACCTCGTATTCGCGCGTGATGCTCGACACCACCGAATCCACCACTTTCTGCGTGTTTTCGCGGGCCTGGCGCAGATCGGATTCGGCCGCGGCGATTTTCGGGTGATTGGCGCCGTAGCGGTTGCTCAGTTCCGCGAGCTTGCGTTCAGCTTCGGCTTCCGCCGTCTTGAGCGGAATGACGCTGGGACTGCGCAGCACCGCCGGGATGGACTCCAGCTTCGCGCGCGATTCGCCTTTCAGTACGGCTTGTACCTGGCGGTAGGCGTTTTCCAGTTCGGCGACTTTTTGGTGCGCGACGACCATGGCCGTGGTCAGCGTGTTGAGTTGGCTGCTCGCGCCCAGCGCCACGCCTTTGGTGTCGACGATTTTTTCCCTGTCGCGGAATTGCTGCAGCGCGCGCTCGGATGCCTCCACCGTCGCTCTCAGTCCCTTGACCCGGTCAGCCAACCAGGCGCCGGCCTTCTGCGTCATCTGCAGCCGCGATTCCAGGTCGTTCTCGATATAGACCTCGGCCAGCGTATTGGCCACCTTCGCCGCGAGCGCCTTGTCGATGGACTCGAAGCTTATGGTAATCAACAAGCTCCCGCGAACCAATTGGACGTCGAGGTCGCGCCGAACCGAGTTGATCACGGCCGCGTTCAAGGCTTCTTCGGACAGCGGCGGTTCCTCGGGCAGCCAGCCTGCCGGAATCCAGTCGAGCAAGTGGATCGGAAGCTTCAGCGCCGGCGGCCTTTGCCTCGGGTCTATGGCCGGATCGGTGGTCAGATTCAACCGTTTGACCAGTTTCTCCGCCAGTTCGCGCGACTTGAGTATCTCCAATTGAGTTTGGATATGCTCGCGGTTGCCGCTGACGCCGCCGTATACCTCCTCGATGGAGACGATTTTCGATTTTGCCGGCTCGATGTAAAGCGTCGCGGTCGAACGATAGATCGGCGTCATGGAATACACGACCAGGGCGGTGACGGCGCCGACCAGCAAGGTGAGCAGCACGATAGACCAGCGCTTCTTCTCCAGGCTGCGGCGCCAGTAGCGCAACTGCGCCGAGAGCGCTTCTTCCGGGCGCGTATGGGTGGCGGAATCGTCGCGCGGAAGTGGATTTATCTTAAGGTTAGTCACGCTAGAAGAAACTCTCTTCGATGGTCAGGATATCGCCCGGGTAGACGGGCGTGTCCATTTGGACTTTCTTGCGCTGATCGTTCGCGGCACCGTCGCGAACGACGAACATATTGGTCTTGGAGGCGCGGTCCTTGAATCCGCCTGCAATCGATACCGCCTTGAGCACGGTTAGCCCCGGGACATAGGGATAGCCCCCGGGTTTGCTGACTTCGCCGTTGATGAAGAACGGGCGGTATTCGTCTATGCTGACCGTGACCTTGGGCTTTTTCAGATACTCCGCCTTGAGCAGTCCGGCAGTGATCTTTTGCTCGAGTTCCCCCGTGGTCAGCCCCTTGAGCCGAATTTCGCCTAGTACGGGAAACTGTATGGTTCCGGCATCAGTGAGCCGCACTTTCTCGCGCTTGAGATCATCCTCCCCGAGAACGAATATGGATATGACGTCTCCGGAGCCCAAGCGATAGCGCGAGAGCAGATCGTCTCCGTCCAGCGCGTGCGCCAGCCTGGGCAATATCGCCAGCAAGCCTACGGCAAGAAAATAATAGACGCGTCGCACCATGGTCTTGCTTCGAATTTCCCGCAACAAAGGCATTGAAGGGCGGTAGCTGAGCCCCGTCAAACCAAGAGAGCCCCGCCTGTCCCGGGGGCCCCGCCAATCAGGCGACGTCTATTTTAGAGTAGTTTCCCGGGTTCATGCTAAAAGCGCTTGACGGAAATATTGTCAGGCCCTGATTCGGGGACTGCGAGCGGATCCAGGCGGGAACGGAAGGCGCGCGCGCCTTCCTCGGCCCCGGGTCTTGTTCGGCGATCTACAGCGTGCCCGAAAGAAGGAGCATCAACTGGTCGCGCTTGTAATCGAAGTTGGTGTCATTCGAGTTGCGCGCGGTATGGAGGTATTCGGCGCCGAGCTTCAGCCAGCGCCGCATGCTGTAATCGAGCCGCAGCCCCGCCGATTTGGTGGTGTCGTCCCGATCGGCGCCGCCGGCCGCCGCAACCGGGGCGCTATTGAACTTGTCGCTCGAATAGCTCCCGCTCAGTTTCGAACTGATGCGGCTGGTCCAGGCGTGGGTCCACAGCACTTGATGCGTCTGGTTGATGGTGAAATTGCCCAGGCCGGTCGAATCGTTCACCGTGCGCTGGGTAATGAAATCGACGCTGGAGTATCGAAGCGGCTTCCAATTGATCGCGCCTTCCCACGCCAGCCCTGATTGGTTGTTGCGCCCGGCGGCCTGCCCGGCCGAGTCGAATTTCTTGGCCATATGTCCCACGGAGAATTTGCCTGAAGTCGCCGCGGTCGCCTCCCAGCGCAGGCCGACCAGAGCGTAAGTGTTCTTGCTGTCCAGCGTGGACGTCGATTCCTTGTAGTTGAATATCGACTGCTTGAGATTGAACGTGGCGTAGGTCTTCGGCATCACGCGCCACAGGAAGGTGCCGCCGTAATCGGTCTGGCTAAGGTCGAGCGCCGACGTGCCCAGAGCGCGATTGTTGACGTAGCGCTTGTCCAGGTAGCCGCCTTGAAATTCGAGCTTGCCCTTGGCATTTTCGGCGCCGTAGGTATAGAGCCCGGTAACGCCGGGCTGGCGCCACTTGTTCGGCGTGGGCGTGGCGGCGAGGTTCAAGGTGCCGCGCGGATCCACTCTGTCCAGGTACTGAAGTCCGAGTTTGAGGTTGTTGCGCGCGTCGAAGGTCATGTTCGCGCGCGCCCCGAAATCGTGGTTGTCGAAATCATCGGTTTTCTGGCTGTTGTAGCGGCCGTATTCGCCCTTGTAACTCAGTTCGTAGAGGTTGACCCCTTGTTTCGCGTCCAGGCGCACCGACGGGCGCAAATACCAGATAGTGTCCGCTTTGCGCAGCGCGTCCGGCACGAGCGCGATGTTGCTGTCCCGCCTGGTGGCAACTTCGAGTTCGGGGTAAGCGAACATCGGTCCGACCGGGATTGAACCGGGAGGGCTCTCGGCCATTGCGTTCGCGGCCAATGCGCCAAGGCATAGTCCTAGCGTCCAACGCGCGCCGTCAGACAGTAGCTTTGTTGTTATTGGCATTATTGTCCCTTCAACCAAAAGTGTCTTTACCCATGCGATACTGAACATCTTGAGAAAAAAAAGCAAATACCTGCCGAGATTATTTTCGCTGGCGCGCGGCATTTCCTACATTTTCACCTAGTTCTGGAAAAGCGATCAATTCAAACGACAGCGGCACAATCGCATGAGTGGTGTTTGCCGTCTCACGCCCCGGCCTCCTTCGCTGCGAGCGGTGGCGCAGAAAATGCAGCCCGCTACACCCGGGCAGGAGAGCGTTGATGTCAGGGTGCAATCACTGGTCCCGCTGTGCTAGGCCTGATAATTCTACCTATTAGCAATTATATCAATTGTATATAGATCATATTTAAGGTGAAAAGTAAAGCATTTAGAATGTTGCGTATTGCACCATTTTTCCAATGGCAGGCAATAGAAAGAGTGCATTAATCGGGCAGCGACACCGGGTCCGTCGATCCCGCGCTAGGATTTGGCTTGCCGGATTGAAAATATCCGGTCCAAAACTCATTAGCGCCCTATAAGTTCAACTATTTGAAAAAAATAGGAAAATACTAAACAACACGCGGGCGCGACCGGCGCAAGCCAGGCAAGAATCGGGAACCCGGGTTTCAAGCGCGATGGTTTCGATCTAAGATCACGAATTGCCGCGGCGCAACCCGTACGAATTCCCGCGAGGTTTTCTAATGTTGTCTCATTTTTGCAACATCGCACTGACGGTGGCTCTGTTCTTCGGGCAGTCGGTCATGGCGCATGCAATGGGTCCGGGCGCGGCGGAGGTCTGGGTCGATGCGGCGGCCGAGGGCTATGCGGGTGCGCTCGAGCCTCTGAAGAAAGCCGCGGAGCGGCACGAGCCTGAAGCACTCTATCGTCTCGGAACCCTGGTCTTCGAGGGGAAACTCCTGCGCCGGGACCTCGATCAAGCGGCTGATCTCCTCAAACGTGCGGCCGACAAGGGCCATGCGCCCGCGCAAAGCGCATACGGCTTCATGCTTCAAAACGGGCTTGGTGTTGTTAAGGACGAGCGGGAAGCGATACTTTGGTACGAGCGTGCAGCCGCCGCGGGCGATCGCGAAGCGCAAAACAACCTCGGCTGGCTGTATCAGGAAGGCCGGGGCGTTGAACGCAGTCCCGATCAGGCGGTGAGTTGGTACACCAAGGCGGCGGCTGCCGGAAGCGGCGTAGCCGCCTATCACCTGGCGCGCCTGTACGAGACCGGGGCCTCCGCAGCGGAACACGATCAGTCCAAGCTCGCGGCGGCACTAGACTGGTATCAAACAGCCGCCCAGCATGGCCAGGCCACGGCGCAGTACAAGCTGGGCAAGGCGCTGTACGAGGGCAAGGGGATCGAACGCAGACTTGCCGAGGGACTCGTCTGGATCGAGAAATCGGCCGCACGAGGTCATCCCATGGCGCGGTATCTGCTCGCATCGCAGCTTGCCGGAGAGAACCTCGAGACTACCGATGAACCTCGAGCGATGCGCCTCGCCATGGCAGCCGCGCGTCAGGGACTGCCTTGCGCCGAGCGCCTGGTGGCATCGTTCTTTGAATTTGGCGTCGGCGCTGCCAAAGACCCGGGCGCCGCGGTGCGCTGGTATCGCGAGGCGGCGCAGCGCGGCGACGGCGAAGCCGCGCTGCGCCTGGCTATCCTGCTCGACGCAGGTCCGCGCGAGCTGCGTGCGCCAAAGGAGGCGGCCACCTGGTACGAGCAAGCGTCGAACGCGAGTTGGCACTATGCGGATCTGCGCCTTGGGCTGCTCTATCAGACGGGCAGCGGCGTCGAGCGCAACTACGAACAGGCGCGGTCGCGCTACCAGCGCGCCGCTGATGCCGGATACCCGGACGCGCTCTATCGGATTGCCGTCCTCTACGACGAAGGGCTGGGCGTCGAACCGGACAGCCGAGTTGCGCTGGAATGGTATGCAAGAGCCGCAGAACGCGGGCAGGTCGACGCCAACCGCGTGATCGAACGCTTGATGAAACCCTCGGACCGCGATGGCGACGCCTTCAACCGGCTGAAGTTCGACAAGTTCTGAGCCATGCTGCCAGATCGCACTTTCGTCGCCGGCGCACTAATAGGGCTGTTGTCTTGCGCGTCGTCTTTGGCTTCCGCCTCGCCCTTCGTCAACCTTACGCCCGACCCCGAGATCGCCGCCCTGCGCCCGGTCGCGCCAAACGAAACGCCGCCGCAAGACGCCACGGCAATCGAGTCGGCGCTGCCGGCTTTGGTCCTCAATTTCGCCCCGGACGCGAGCGACCGAAACGCGAAATTGCATTTTGCCGACGTCTGGGACCGCATTCGCACCGGTTTCGCACTACCCGCAATCGACACCAAGGAAGTTACGCAATCCGAAGCCTGGTATGCGGCGCACCCTGAGGTGGTGGCCAAGATCTTCGAACGCAGCCGCTACTATCTTTTTCACATCGTCGAAGAAATCGAAAAGCGTGATATGCCGATGGAACTGGCACTCCTGCCTTTTGTCGAAAGCGGCTTCGACCCGTTTGCGCTTTCCACTGCGCAAGCATCGGGGCTGTGGCAGTTCATTCCCGGGACCGGGAAAAGATACAAACTGCCGCAGAGCGACGGCTTCGATGCGCGTCGCGATATCATCGCCTCGACTACCGCCGCGCTCGACTACCTGCAAGACTTGCACGCGCAGTTCGGCGACTGGCACCTGGCCTTAGCCGCTTACAACTGGGGCGAGTACCAGGTCGCGCGAGCGATCGACCGCAACCGCGCGAAAGGGCGCCCCGTGGATTTCTCAAACCTGCAGCTTCCGCCCGAAACCCGCAATTACGTTCCAAAGCTGCTGGCAGTCAAGCAGGTCGTCATGAGCCCACAATCGTTTCGCATCGCCTTGCCCTCCGTGCCGAACACGAGATATTTCACGACCGTGGCGAAATCGGCTAGCGTTGATCTCGCCCAAGCAGCGCGCTTCGCCGAAATGAAGCTCGAAGAGTTCAAGGCATTGAACCCCGCTTACGATTATTCGATAGTCAAGGCGTCTGCAACCGTGCCCTTGGTCGTTCCAGTGGTCCGGGCGCAGGGATTCGAACAACGACTCGACGAGTACATGCAGAAAGAGCAGGCCCGCCAAGTGAGACAAGGGACGGCAAAACCAAGTCGGCGCGCAAAACAAAGGATGTAGCCGACGCAATACAATCACCCTGCGTCTCCGTGTGTCATCTGAGGGTTATAGCTTAACCAACCGCCATGGAAGCGAGTCGGCTCACTGTGCAGGGCATTTTGCTTATGCTGCTCGCGTTATGCCCTTTATTCGCAGCCGCCCAGAGCGGTGCCGGGCCGATGGCGGCGCTCGATCCGCAATTCGACGCGAAACACGCCGTTGAAATTGTCCAATTGCGCAAGCAGGTCGCCGATCTCGGCCGCGCTGAAGTGGCGCAGGCCAGCGCGAAGAAGCGCAACAAGACCGCGCCGACCGAAATCCGCAACAAACTCGAAGACGCCAGAAATGCGCTGGCCGATCTGGCGGTCGATTACGCCGCCCAGATGGAAATTGCGGAGGCGCTGGTGCGACTTGATCAAGGCCAAGCCCTCGCCGATCGCTACAAGAAGGATTTTGCTGACACGCTCTGGCGCCTGAGCCGGCGCGCGAACGCCGGTGATGCGCGTGCAAGCGCGACCTTAGGCAGCCTGTACCGCCTGGGTATCGTGGCCGAACGCAACGAAGACAAGGCTTGCGACTACTATCGGCGCGCGGCGCAGAAGGGCCACGTCGCGGCCCTGTTTCACGCGTCGGCCTGCGCTGATCCGAAATCGGACGCTGCCATCCAACTGCGCGACCTTGCCGCGGCGGGCGGTCATCCTGTTGCGCAGGAAATGCGGGGGCGCGAATGCCTGCGCGAAAAAGCGGACGCCGCATGCGCGCTCACCTGGCTCGAGCGCGCGGCCGCGCAGGGGCGGGCAAGCGCGATGAGCCTGCTCGGCTGGACCTACGCAAAGGGTGAAATCGTGGTGCGCGACGACCAGCGTGCCTTCGGTTATTTCATGGACGCGGCCAGGCTCGGCGACGCCGCCGCGCAAAACAATGTCGGACAGTTATATGAAACAGGCCAGGGTGTGCCGGTGGACGGCGGCGCGGCTTTCGCGTGGTATCGGCGCGCGGCCGAAGCGGGCCTGGGCAGCGCCCAGGTCAATCTGGCGCGATCGTATATCGAAGGCCGCGGGACCGCTCCAGACAGGGCTGCCGCAAAATTCTGGCTGGAACAAGCAGAGAAACAAGGCGTCGCCGAAGCTGCACAGTTGTCGGCGTGGCTGGCGGCGCACTGAGCCCGCGGGCTGATCGCGAGTCTCGCAAGCTAGCAGTCAGAAGGCCGGGTCACCCGAAGAGGCCGCGACTTGCGTCGTGGCGCAAGCTCGCCTACCGACCGGCCTGCCCGACGATTCTTCTCGCCTCCTGATGTCCCTGCTCCGCGGCTCGCTGATAATAGCGAAACGCCGCGTCGAGGTCGCGCGCGACGCCGCGCGCTTCTTCGTACATGTAGCCGACGTTGTACAGGGCCGTGGGTTCGTCCTGCTCGGCCGCCTTGCGATACCAGGCGAAGGCTTCCTTGTAGTCGCGCGCCACGCCCAGGCCTTCGTTGTACAGATAGCCGATGTTGTTCTGCGCCGTCGCGTTGCCTAGCGCGGCGGACTTGCGATACCAGGTGAGCGCGGCGGCGTAGTCTTGCGCCACGCCCAGTCCCTGCTGGTACAGCCAGCCGAGAAAGAGTTGCCCTACCGGATCGCCGCCGGCTGCGGCTTTTTCATAATGTCGGCGCGCTGTGTCCAGGTCGCGCGGCACGCCCAGTCCTTGCTGATACAACTGCCCGAGCATGGCCTCGGCTTCGAACTCGCCCTGTGCGGCGGCTTTCTCGTACCAGTTCTTCGCTTCGGCATAGTCGCGCTCCACGCCTTGCCCGGTCTGGTAATGCCAGCCGATGGCGCGCAGGGCGGGGGCATAGCCGCGTTCCGCCGCGTCGCGGTAGAGCTCGAGGGCGCGCTGCGCGTTGCGTGGAACGCCGATGCCGCCTGAATAGAGATAGGCGAGGTTGTACAGCCCCGCCGGAAGTTTCCGGTCCGCGGCGCGTTCGAACCACTCTTTCGCCAGGGCTGGGCTCTTGCCGGTGCCATAGCCCTTGAGGTAGAGCCAACCCAGATTATTCGCCGCCGGTGCGAATCCGGCTTCGGCCGCCTGGCGGTACCACAGGCGCGCCTGGCTGTAGTCCTGCGCGACGCCCAGGCCTTCCTGGTAGAAATGTGCGATCAGGTTCATCGCCTCGGTCTGGCCTTGCGCCGCGGCTTTGCGCAGCCACTCCAATGCAAGCGGGAGGTTGCGCTGCACCACCAGCCCGTCGTAATAGAGGGTTGCGATGCGCAGCTGCGCCTGGGCGTCGCCGGTGCGCGCGCGGTCGAGCAGTTCGACGACCGCCGACGGTTCGCCCTTGGCGGCGCGTTGGGCGAGGGCGTCGGTCGCTTCGTCCGCGGAGGCGAACGCGGCTCCGCAGGCAAGGGCGATAAGCAGCGCGACGACGGCCATGAAATTGCGTCCGAACTCGCCTCGGTGCCGAGGGCGCGCAATGCCGCAGATTGCCATGATGCCCATCGTTTCAGTCGGTCTTGACACGGGGTTTCCGTTTGTCGCGCTTGACCGGGGCCTCGCGCTTCGGCGGTTCTCTGTAGTTGTCCAGGTTGTCGATAAACGCATCGACCTTGTCCACCGGAAGCACGATCTGGTTGCGCGGCCCCTTGGAGATCAGGTTCAAATTGAATGAGGGATTGAGGGCGATGAACTCTTCCAGCGTAACCCCCGCCAAGCCCGCGGCGACATCGACATCGATATAGCGTTCGCTGGGGATGGTGGCAAAATAGGGTTTATTGGGCACCCGTTCGATTTCGAAATTGAAGGTGCCGGGATTGGAGACGATGTTCTTCAGCGCCTGCAGTTTAGGCAGGTAGTTGCGCGTTTCCTCCGGCAGGGCCAGCGCCTCGTAGCGGGTCGGCAATCCGCGCGCCTTGTTGCGCGCGATCGCCCGCGCCACCGCCGTCTCGCCGCAGTTGTAGGCGGCGAGCGCGAGTTGCCAGTCGCCGAAGCGTTCGAACAGGGTTTGCAGATAAGTCAGTGCCGCGGCGGTCGAGGAGATGACATCGCGGCGCGCATCCAGCAGCAGGCCCTGCTCCAATTTGTGCGCCCTCCCCGTAGAGGGAATGAACTGCCACAGGCCCGAGGCTTGCGCGGAAGACAGGGCCTTCGGGTTATAGCCGCTTTCCACCATGGGGAGAAAGGCGAGTTCGGTCGGCAGGCTGCGTTTTTCTATTTCCTCGGTCACGTAATAGATGTAGCGCCGGCCGCGCTCGAACATGGCCTTGAGCAGTTGCGGATGGCCGAGATACCAGGACTGCCAGTGCGCGACCAGCGGGCTGGCTAGCGCGGGCAGGGCAAAGCCGGCGCGCACGCGGTCCCAGGCGTAGAGAAACGGCGTGGGGGAGATCTCGGCTGGTGCGGGTTCTGCGGCGACGCCGGGCGGCGGCGGTGGCGGCGTGTATTCCTCGAGCAGGCGCGGCAACTGCGCGCCGGCGGCCGCCTCGGGCAAGCGGAACGCGGGTTGGTCGACGCGGTAAGCAAAATCGAGTGGGCCGGCGCCGGCGCGGCCCGACGCGGCCAGGGCGACGGCTGCAACGACCGCAGCAACGAGGCCGGGACGCAGATTCATCGCCGATCGCGCAGTGATATCAAGCGTAGCGCCGATGGCGTAGCATCGTCCGCCTTAGAAAAAGCTTTCCCCGACGGTGACGGTGTCGCCGGGGTGAACCGGTGTGTTGAGGTCGGCTTTGACCGGGGTGTTGGTAGGGTCGCCGTCGCGCAGGATGGTGATCTTGCTTTGCGACGCACGCTCCTTGAAACCGCCGGCGATGGAGACGGCCTTGCGCACGGTCAGTCCGGGCTGAAATGGAAAGCTGCCGTTGCTGGTGACCTGGCCGCTGATGAAATACGGCCGATATTCGTCTATGGTCACCGCGACGCGCGGGTTGACGAGGTAAGTGCCGCGCAATCCGTCGGTGATGATTTTCTCCAGTTCGCCCACGGTCTTGCCGCGCACCTGAAGTTCGCCCAGGACCGGGTAGGAAACGGTGCCGGCGTCGGTGAGGCGCACTTTCTCGCGCCTCAGGTCGTCTTCGCCGTAGACCGTAATGCTGATCACGTCGCCGGTCGACAGGCGATACTTGGAGAGGGACTCGGTCTTTGCCGCCGGATCGGCATCGGCCGGGACGGACGCTGTCGCTTCCGCGACAGTGTTGGCAACTGCCGGCGCCTGCGCGCAGCCGGTCGCGCCGAACAGACCAAAGCAGAGAAGAAAACTGTAGCGGCCGGGATTGGGCATGTGGGCTTACTCTCCGCACCTGCGGGATAGCATCGGATCGGAACCGCGTCCGATTCTATCAGAGGGCCGCATTGAGGAACAGCATGAACACGTTGTGCTGATAGTCGAAATTGCTGTCGCTGGAGCTGCGTATGCCGTGCGCGTAGTCTCCGCCCAGGTTCAGCCAGCGCCGCATCTTGTAGCTCGCATTGATTCCGTAGTTCTGGATGTTGTCGGTACGGGCCACGCCCTGGTAGGCGTCGGTTGCGTAGGACGCTGTGGTCGCGGTCGTGAAGCGACTATTCCAATCATGTGTCCAGCGCGCGGCGGTGTTGGTCCGGTCGATGAAATTGCCGACGCCGCCGGTAGTCTCGGCCGGCGCGCGGGTGAGCGCCAGATTGACATGCGAGTAAGTGAGCGGGCTCCAGGTTACATCCCCGGTCCAGGTGATGTTGCTGGCGCTCGCGCGCGCGCTGTCGTCGAAATCTTTTTTGACGATGCCGATTTTGAACGTACCTCGGGTTTTTGCGGTCGCCTCCCAGGTCGCGCCCGCGAGCAGGGCGTTTTCGACGCTGCCCAGCGTCGATGTCGACAGTTTGTAACCGATCGTGCTGTGCTTGCCTTGCAGGAGCAGCGTGGTCTTGGGGCCGAGGCGCCAATTGAGGGTGGCGCCGACATCGTCGACGGCGCGGTCGCTGCCCGCTGTGGTCGCGCGGTTGTTGTAGTAATCGCGCTGCAAATGCCCGAGTCCGAAGTCGATGCGCCCCTGTGCGCCTCTGGCGCCGTAGGAGAATACGCCCCGTCCCTGAAGCTGGCGGTAACGGTCGGGGGTGGATGAGATTGCGGCGTTGGTCGAGCCGCGCGGATCTTCACCGTCGACATAGTCGCCGCTCAGGTTGGCGCGCAGGCGCGTGCCCAGATCGAGGTCGGCCGTGCCGTTGAGGTTGTAGGTGGTGTAGTTGTCCGCCGCGCTGTTCCGATACCGGCCTATGCTCGTGCTCATGCGCAGGGCGAAGGTGTTGGCCCCCTGTCGGGTCTCCAGGCGCAGCGCCGGGGTCAGCACCAGGATCTGATCGGCGATCCGGTTGTTCGGCGAGAGGAGGATATTGTCGTCGTGCCGGGTTTCCAATTTGATCGATGGGTGGACGGTGACCAGCCTGCCCATGAGTTTGAGGTTGATGCCGCCCATTTGCGACGCGCCCTCGCCCTCCTGGGCGGCCGCGGATGCCGAGGGCGAATACGGTACTGGCACGGCGAGCGATCCGAGGGAAGAGTCCAGGCGCGGCTGCTGCGCCAGCGCGGCCGGGCCGAGCGCCATGCCCGCCAGGGCGAACATCGTCGCAGATCTTGTCGGTCTAGGTTTGCGCATTGCGCCCTGATATCTTCAATTCGCGGTCCGCGGTCCAAGGACTGGCAGCGAACAATTTTATCCCGGCAGATATTCCATAACGATCGCCGCGACGCTCGGCAATTGTCATATTTTGTGTACGTGGACAGTTGTCGCCGGGCCTGCGGCTACGCGCGCGAGCCCCCACTGCACCAGGAGGATATACAGCGCAAACACCGCCATGGCGGTGTAGAACATATGGTGCTCGCGCACGCCCAGCGCCCAGCCTGCCACGCCCGCCGCGGCGAGCGCGAAGGCGAGCAGGTGAATCAGCGCAACGGCTTTTCCCGCGGTCAGACCCAGATCGATCAGGATATGGTGCAGATGGGTGCGGTCGCCGCGAAACGGGTTTTTTCCTTTCAGCAGGCGCCGGCTCATGCAGACGATGGTGTCGCTGATCGGGATCGCCACCAGCCAGATCGCCGTGACCGGCGGGAACAATTGCGCGTGCGGCTGCGCCGCGTCGACGGTGAGCCAGGCGAGCGCAAATCCGAGCGAAAGGCTGCCGGCGTCGCCCAGAAAAATCGCGGCCTGGCTGCGCCACGGCGAGCGCATATTGAACGCGAGGAAAGCGGCGATGCAGCCCAATAATCCCAGCGACAGCGCGAGCGTGTCCGTATGCGCCGACGCTACGCTCATCACGGCGATCCAGAACACGGCGATGAACACCAGCCCGCCGCCCAGGCCGTCGGCGCCGTCGCAGAGGTTGATCGCGTTCACCACACCGATCATCGCAAACACGGTGAGCGGCACGGCGAAGCGGCCCAGCACCAGGGGCTGGTCGCTCACCAGATCGCCCAGGGTATGCAAGATCAGACCGCCCCAGTAGATCATCAGCAGCGCGGCCGTAATCTGCGCCGCGAATTTGATCGTGGGCGGCAGGTCGAACAGATCGTCCAGCGTGCCGGTGAGTGCGATCAGGAACAAGCCGGCCCAGAACGCCGGGTGAACCTGGGTCGCGAACTGCGCCAGCAGCGCGGTCGACGCCAGCCCGAGGACGATCGCCAGCCCGCCCACGGTCGGGGTATTGGCAGAGTGATTCTTGCGGCCGGCGCCGGGAGCATCGACCAGACCGTAGCGTTCCGCGCGGGGGGCGAGGAAGCGGATCAGGCCCAGCGTCAGGCCGAAACCCAGCAGCGCGGCAACCAAGGGGGTCGCGCTCACGCCGAACCCGGCTTCTTCGCGCCGATGCGGCTCTCCGTGCCGGCGCGCAGGCGGCCGATGTTGTCCTTGTGCCGGTAGACCAGAAGCGCCGCGATCGCCAGCACGCCCGGGAGCAGCGGGCTGGCCGTGCCGAACAGCAGGGCGGTGCAGAAGGGCGCGAACACAGCGGCAATGATGGAGGCGAGCGAGACCATGCGAAAGAACAGCATAATCACCAGCCATGTCGCCAGCGTTGCCAATCCCAGCCACAGGCTCAGCGCGCACAGGATGCCGAGCGCGGTGGCCACGCCCTTGCCGCCGCGGAAATGGAAAAACACCGGATACACATGGCCGAGGAACACCGCTAGCGCGACCAGGGCGATGCCGCTCTGATCCACGCCGTAGTCCGCGGCGAACTGTCGGGCCAGGATCACCGCCAGCGCGCCCTTGCCGGTATCGCCCGCCAGCGTCAGCGCCGCGGCCCATTTTTTGCCGGTGCGCAGCACGTTGGTCGCGCCGGGATTGCCCGAGCCGTAGCTGTGCGGGTCGGGCAGCCCGAACAGTCGGCTCACGATGACGGCGAACGAAAGCGAACCGATGAGATAGGCTGCAACTGCGAAGGCTATGGTCGCCATCTGAATTACCTTAGAATGTGAGGCACATTTTACGCGAGATGCGTATCCCGACCTAGCCCCATACTGACGCCTATCACATGGACATCATATTCTTACGCGAAATCCGGCTGGACGCGCGCATCGGCATCTACAAGCGCGAGAAGACCATTACCCAGACGGTGGAATTGGATCTGGAGATCGCGCTGCCCGACGACAGCGTGTTCAAGAGCGGCAAGGTCGCCGACACCATAGACTACGCGGTGGTGATCGAGCGCATCCGCGCCGCCTTGGTGGAGCAGCACTACGGCCTGGTGGAAACCCTGGCCGAGCATGTGGCGCAGATTCTGATTGGGGAATTTCACGCGCCCTGGGTGCGCGTGAGCATTGCCAAACTCGGCGCCCAGCGCAACGCGCGGCGGGTCGGTGTGGTGATCGAGAGAGGCAAGAAGTAGGAGCGAGCCTGTGTCCTGAAAGCAATCCCCTTGGGGGACGCGCGAAGCTGTCGTTCCCACGCGGTGATGCAAATTATATCGCCGCTACCTCGACCGGCTTGGCGTCCAGCAGCCGCAGCAGTTCCGTCGGATCGATACCTACCAGGTAGCCGCGCCGGCCGCCGTTGATGTAAATCTTGTCCAAACCCAGGACGCTCATTTCGACGTAGACCGGCAGACGCTTTCTCGTGCCGAAGGGCGAGGTGCCGCCCAGCAGATAACCCGAATTGCGCTGGGCGACCTCGGGCGTGCAGGGTTCGACCCGTTTCACGCCGATTTGCCGCGCCAGGCTCTTGGTCGAGACCTTGCGATCGCCGTGCATCAACACGATCAATCCGCGCTTCGCCTCGTTTTCCATGACCAGGGTTTTCACCACGGCGTGCTCGGGCACGCCCAGTTCGCGCGCCGATACCGCCGTGCCGCCGTGCTCTTCGTAGGTGTAGAAGTGCTCGCTAAAGCTCGTGCCGTGCTTTTTCAGGAATGCCGTCGCCGGCGTTTCGGAAACATGCTTGCTCATGCGTATCGGATTCGGCGAAGTTCTAACATGCGCGGCGACATGAAACGCGTTTCGCGTTGTCGCAGGGCTGTGCTGTTGCGCGGACGAGAAGCCGTCCGCGCGGATCGTCGATTGTGCACGGATGAAAAGCACATCCGTGCACAATCGACGATCTTGTATAAAATCCCTGTACTGTCTTTGTTGTTAACAATAACCGTGATTTCTGCGCGGATATGCTTTTCATCCGCGCAGAAATCACGGTTGGCGCGCGCAGCGCGCAAGGTCTTCGTTGACATGCGACAGTACTCAATAGAACGCCGCATATCGCTATCCGCGCGGATGATGTTTCTGGTGCAGCGATTTCAGGCGCTCGCGCGCCACATGCGTGTAAATCTGCGTGGTCGAAATGTCGGCGTGGCCGAGCAGCATCTGCACCACGCGCAGGTCTGCGCCGTGATTGAGCAGGTGGGTGGCGAAGGCATGGCGCAGTGTGTGCGGCGACAGGGGTTTGCCCGGAATCGCCGCGCGCGCATGTTTTTTGATCAGATACCAGAACGCCTGGCGGGTCATGGCCGCGCCGCGCGTGGTGACGAACGCCGCGTCGGACTGCGCCCGCTTGAGCAGCTTCGGGCGCGCGTCCTTGAGGTAGCGCGTGAGCCAGGCCGACGCTTCCTCGCCCATGGGCACCATGCGCTCCTTGTCGCCTTTGCCGAACACGCGCACCACACCCATGTCCTGGCTGATTTCGATCAGCTTCAGCGCCACCAGTTCGGACACGCGCAAGCCCGTCGCGTAGAGCATTTCCAGCATCGCGCGATCGCGCAGGCCCAGCGCCGACTCCACCGCCGGCGCCGCGAGCAGCGCTTCCACGTCCGCTTCGGTCAGCGACTTGGGAAAGCGCGGCGGCTTTTTCGGCGTATCCAATTTGAGCGTGGGATCGGCGGCGACGCGGTTTTCACGCAAGGCGAACTGGAAAAAGCGCTTGAGACTGGAATGCAGCCGCGCCTGCGAACTCGCGCGCAATTTCGCTTTCGTATAGCGGTAGGCGAAATACGCCGCAAGGTCTTCCTCGCACGTGTCGAGCAGCCCGCGCGTGCGCTCGCGCGCCAGCCAGTCGCCGTACAGGGTGAGATCGCGCCGGTAGGCGGCTAGCGTATTCTTCGACAGACCGTCTTCCAGCCAGAGATGGTCGCAGAACTCATCCAGCAACGCCGGATCGCCGTCTTTCATCGCGATGGCAGGCGATATCGCGTGTCGCCGAATACGGCCCGGGCGTCTGGCGCGCGCCGTTCAATGCCCATGCTGTTCATGCGCCAGCAGGCTGCGCTTGACCTCGAGCAGATAGCCGCTGCTCGCATGGGCGAACCCGCCCAGGCCGCCGGCTGCGACCACGCGGTGGCAGGGAATCACCAGCGGAAAATAATTCGTGCCGCAGGCCTGGCCCACCGGTCGTGGCGCGCTTTTCAGCGCGCGCGCAAGCTCGCCGTAGCTGCGGGTCTGGCCGAGGGGGATGGCCGAGATCTGCTCCCAGACGCGACGCTGGAAGGCGGTGCCGACAGGTTTCAGCGGCAGCTCGAAACGAAACTCTGGATCGGCGGCGTATTTCTCGATCTGCAGGCAGGCTTGTTCGGCGAGCGCATTGGCGGGCGCCATGGGGCCGGCGCTGCGCGGCAGATAGACGATCTCGGCCAGCACGTCGCCCTCGGTGCGCACGCCGACCAAGGCGAACGGCGTGTCGAGTTTGGCCTGAAAGCGCTGCAATCGGATTCTCCAGGTAACTATATGTTTTTACGGCGATACCTATCGAGACGGCGATGCCGCAAGGGTAGGGGATTATACAAGCTAGCCGGAAATCCGGGCCTTTCCGGACGAAATCTGCTAACATGTTGAATTTTCTTGCCTTCCAAAGCCTCCCTCGGGCAGCTCTGGTTCAGGTATTTCAACCTAGGTTCGAGTGATGTCAGGCGGGCAAGCGCTTGTTTGCCCCTGTATGCTTTTCATGCCGGCTCGCGACACGACCTGCGATTCTCTTTAGAGTATTTTCCCCATGACCCGCCCAATACGCAACATCGCCATCATCGCCCACGTCGACCACGGCAAGACCACGCTGGTCGATAAACTGCTGCGGCAGTCGGGGACTTTCGCCGCCTACCAGCATATCCAGGAGCGGGTGATGGACTCCAACGACCTCGAGCGCGAGCGCGGCATCACCATACTCGCCAAGAATTGCGCCGTCACCTACGAAGGCACCCACATCAACATCGTCGACACCCCGGGCCACGCCGATTTCGGCGGCGAGGTCGAGCGCGTGCTGTCCATGGTGGACAGCGTGCTGCTGCTGGTCGACGCGGTCGAGGGCCCGATGCCGCAGACGCGTTTCGTCACGCGCAAGGCGCTGGCTCTCGGTTTGAAGCCCATCGTCGTCGTCAACAAGGTCGACCGCCCCAGCGCGCGGCCGGACTGGGTGGTGAACCACACCTTCGAATTGTTCGACAAGCTGGGCGCGACCGAGGAACAGCTCGACTTTCCGGTGATCTACGCGTCGGCCTTGCACGGCTGGGCGGTCGCCGACATGAAGGATGCCCCGCCCTCGATCGATGCGCTGAAGGACGACAAGCTCTACAACATGCGGCCGTTGTTCGACGCCGTTCTCAAGCACGTGCCGGTGCGCGAAGACGACCCGAATGGTCCGCTGCAGCTGCAGATCTGCTCGCTCGACTATTCGAGCTATGTCGGCAAGATAGGCATAGGCCGCATTTCGCGCGGCCGCATCAAGCCGCTGCAGGACGTGGTGGTGATGAACGGGCCGGATTCGGTGCCGATCAAGGCCCGCATCAACCAGATTCTGACGTTCGAGGGCCTGGAGCGCGTGGTGTCCGAGGAAGCCGTCGCCGGCGACATCGTGCTGGTCAACGGCATCGAGGAAATCGGCATAGGCTCGACCATCTGCGCCCCCGAGCAGCCCGATGCGCTGCCGCTGCTGCGCGTGGACGAGCCGACCCTGACGATGAATTTCATGGTCAACAATTCCCCGCTGGCCGGTCGCGAAGGCAAGTTCGTCACCAGCCGCCAGATCCGCGAGCGCCTCGAGCGCGAGGTCAAGAGCAACGTCGCGCTCAAAGTCGAGTTCACCCAGGATTCGGATACCTTCATCGTCTCCGGCCGGGGCGAGCTGCACCTGACCATCCTGCTGGAAAACATGCGCCGCGAAGGCTACGAGATGGGCGTGGGCCGGCCGCGCGTGGTCATGAAGGAAATCGACGGCGTGAAGCAGGAGCCGTACGAATTGCTGACGGTCGACGTCGAAGAAGGCCACCAGGGCGCGGTGATGGAAGAACTGGGCCGGCGCAAGGGCGACATGCAAGACATGGTGCCCGATGGCCGAGGCCGCGTGCGCCTGGAATACCGCATTCCGGCGCGCGGGCTGATCGGCTTCCAGGGCCAGTTCCTGACCCTGACGCGCGGCACCGGGCTCGCGAGCCACATTTTCGATGACTACGGTCCGGTCAAGGGCGACATGGACGAGCGCCGCAATGGCGTCTTGATCAGCCAGGACGACGGCGCCGCCGTGGCCTATGCGCTATGGAAGCTGCAGGAGCGCGGCCGCATGTTCGTCGGCCCGGGCGAAGCGCTGTACGAAGGCATGATCATAGGCATCCACTCGCGCGACAACGACCTGGTGGTCAATCCGATCAAGGGCAAGCAGCTGACCAACGTGCGCTCGTCCGGCACGGACGAGGCGGTGCGCTTGGAGCCGGCGATCGAACTCACGCTGGAGAAAGCGGTGGAATTCATCGCCGACGACGAACTCGTCGAAATCACCCCGAAAAGCATACGCTTGCGCAAGCGCTATCTGAAAGAGCACGACCGCAAGCGCGCGTCACGCGCCCAGGCAGCGGCTTAGGTTGGTTCTTATCCGGGATTAATCCCTTCCGCGCGACGCCTAGTCCTGTGCATTTGATGCAGGTGTGATTGTCGTTGCGCGCTATCGCGCGCCAACCGCGTTTCCCGTCCGGATGAAAAGCACATCCGGACGGGAAACGCGGTTATGGATAAAACAAAGACGGCGAGGGGGTTAATACGAGATCGTCGACCGGGCGCGGATGCGCTTTTTATCCGCGTCCGATCGACGATTCGCGCGGACGGGCCGCCGTCCGCGCAAGCTCGATCACCGCAGTTCGATCTGTTGTCCTACATCGATCGCGGGCGATGTTAGGGCCGCTGCGCGCGCACCCTTTATATGGCCCGGGCCTCAGGCAGGCGCTACCGGAAGCTTGCCGCGTCGCATGATCTGCAGCCCGAGCGCCGCAACCACAAAGCCGAATCCGATCAGATCGGCCAGCCCGGTCGGGTAGACCAGGGCAAACCCGGCGATGATCAGCATCCAGCGCTCCAGCGTGTTGGTTTTGATCAGCGCCCAGCCCTGGAAGCCCCCGGCCAGCGCGGCGATGCCGACAGCCGCGGTCAGCGTGACCTCGGCGATCGACCACCAGTTCGCCGCGGCGAGGGCCTTGGTCGAGCCCATCAGCAGCAGGCCCTGGCCGCTCGGATCAAGCACGAACATGAAAGGCACCAGGAAAGCGGGCACGGTGTACTTCCAGCATTGCATCGTCGTCTTGTACGGGTCGCCGCCGGTGATTGCCGCGGCCGCGAACGGCGACAGCGCCGTAGGCGGCGAAACTTCGGACAGCACGGCGTAATAGAAGATGAACATGTGCGCTGCGAAGTCGGGCACGCCGAGCTTGATCAGCGCCGGCGCTGCGATCACCGCGCAAATGATGTAGGAGGCGGTTACCGGCACCGCCAGCCCGACGATCCACACCACCAGCGAGGTGTACACCGCAGTCATCAAGAGGGACCCGCCGGCCAGGTCGATCACAATCGAGCTGAACTTGAGTCCGAGGCCGGTGAGCGTCACTACGCCGACGATGATGCCGGCGCCGGCGCAGGTCGCGGCGACGTTGAGCACGCCGATCGAGCCGCCTTCCATCGCCTTGACGAAAGGCGACTTGAAGATCAGATCGGCGATCCGGCCCTTGCCGCGGAACAGGTCGTAGGAAAAGAGCGCGGTGTCGCTGCGCAGGAAACTGGTGAAGAAGGATACGACGGTCGCCCAGAACACCGACAGCACCGGCGAGAAGCCCCACATCATGAAAGCGACGATCGAAATCAGCGACAGGAAGTGATACCAGTAGTGGCGCGTCAGGTGCCACACGGTATCGACTTTCTCGACCAGCATTTCGTGCATGTGGTACTTGCGTGCGTCGATTTCGACCATCAGGAACAGCGCGAGGTAGAACAGGATGGTCGGAATGCAGGCCATCAACAGCACGTCGAGATAGGAGATCTTCAGGAATTCCGCGATCAGGAAGGCCGCGGCGCCCAGCACCGGCGGCGAGATGATCGCGCCCAGGCCGCCCGCGGCGAGCAGGCCGCCCGCGGCGTTTTTCTCGTAACCGGCCTTGGCCAGCATCGGCCAGGCGACTGCACCCAGGGTCACCGTAGTCGCGACGCCGGACCCCGAGGGCCCGCCGAGCAGGAAAGAGGCGAGCACCACCGTGCGCCCGGCGCCGGTGGGCTTGCCGCCCATCGCCGAGAACGAGAAGTCGATGTAGAACTTGCCCGCGCCCGAATACTGCAGGAAGGCGCCGAATATGGTGAACAGGATGATCAAGGACGAGGACACATCCACCGCCACGCCGTAGATTCCCTCCAGGGTCATATACATATGGCCGACGAGCCGGCCGACTTCGTAGCCCTTGTGCGTCCAGGGATGGGGCAGGTAGGCGCCGAACAGCGCGTAAAGTATGAACGCGGTGGTGATCGCGGGCATGATCCAGCCGTTGGTGCGGCGCATCACCTCCATCACCATCAGGATCAGGGCGACGCCGAAGAATATGTCCCAGTTGTTGGGCGAAGTGTTGCGGTCGGTGAAGTCGTCGCCGCCCTGGATCAGGTACACCGCCACGGCGACCGACAACAGCGCGAGGATCCAGTCCCACCACATGATGCGGTGGCGATAGCGCTGCGCCACCGGAAACACCAGGAAGCCGAGGAACAGCACCATGGCGACGTGCACCGGCCGCAGCGTCTGCGTCGCGACTATGCCGTAGGCGGTATATAAGTGGAACGCCGACATCGCCACCGCGGCGAAGGTGATGAAGGCGGCCAGCCGGCCGCTCAGCTTGTTGGCCGCGCCCTCTTCCTCCTCGATGAACTCCTCGGCCCTCTTCAGCGCCTCGTCGCTGACGACGGGCTCGAGGTTCTCCTCCGGTTTGTTCTGTTCACGCATGACTTGAGCGCCTTTGATGTGCGGCGATGGTGCGCCTTGGTGTTGGGGCGACTAAGCACCCGGCTAAGACGAAAAAAACCCCGCCGGTTGGCGGGGTTGGGGTGGGCAGAGGTCTTAGTTGACCTTGATGCCGTGCTCGGCGAAATACTTCACCGCGCCCGGGTGGAACGGGATCGGCGAGGCCGAGGCTTTCTGGTTCTCGAGTTTGAAATTCGCTGCTTCCTTGTGCACGTTGATCAGGTCCGCTCGCTTGTCGAAAATCGTCTTGACGATGTTGTAGGCGGTCTGGTCGTCCATGTTCGCGTTGGCGACCAGGATGTTCATCACCGTGGCCTGCTTGTTGTCGGTGTCCATGCCGCGATAGGTCGCCTTCGGGATGCTGTCCTCGATATACAGGTTGCCGTATTTCTTGTTCATCGCCGGCACCAGGTCTGCGTGGTCGACCATCTTGATTTTGGTGCCGGGCGTGTTGGCGAGGTCGGTCACGCCGGCGGTCGGCAGTCCGCCGACCCAGAAGAAGGCGTCAATCTTGTTGTCTTTCATCGCGTTGACCGACTCGGCCACGCCGAGGCGCTCGCGCCTCATGTCCTTGTCCTTGTCCAGGCCGGCGGCCTCGATCACGCGAAACGCCATCACTTCGGTGGCGCTGCCGGGCGAGCCGGTCGATACGTGCTTGCCTTTCAGGTCGGCGATCTTGTTGACGCCGCGGCCCTCGACCGACACCACGTGCATGCGGTTCGGATACAGGACCATCAGCGTGCGTACCGGGACCTTGTTGCCCTTGAACTTGTCCTCGCCCTTGTAAGCGTCCAGGGTCGCGTCGGCCATGGTCAGCGCGATATAGGGTTTGCCGCTGCCGATCAGCTTGAGGTTGTCGACCGAGCCGCCGGTGACTTCGGCGGTGGCTTCCATGCCCGGGATATATTTGGAAAACACGGCCGCCATGCCGCCGCCCAGCGGGTAATACACGCCGCCGGTGCCGCCGGTGGCGATGGAAATGTTGACTTTGTTCTGGGCCGCCAGCGGCGCAGACAGGGCGACCATCGTGGCGATGCCCAGGGCCTGGACTAATTTCCTCATCGTGTTCTCCTCGTGCAGGGTTGATATTTATTGGAAACAGCAGACGGCGGTTCTGTTGACCGCGCTTGCGCAGATTATATACGAACTTACCTGCGCACACTGTTCGTCGGCGGCGGAATGCGTTGCCTCACGCTGGTCCGTCCCGCCGCTACGGATGCGAGCCGGGCGGGTTTTCTGGCCTTGGTGGTCGAGCGGCTATACTCCGGTCTTCTGTTCAATTCTGAAACGGCTTCCTAACCGATGAACGGTGTTCTTCTGCCACTGGCGATTACACTCGCCGTGCAGTCCATTACGTCCATGGCGATGATCGCGCCTTCGGTGATGGCGCCGGTGGCGGCGCTGGATCTGGGGGTTACGCCGCAAAGCATAGGCTGGTTCGTCGCGCTGGAATATTGTTTTGCGATGATTTCGGGACTGGCCTGCGGTGCCTTGATCAGTCGCTTCGGCCCGATGCGCGTATGCCAGATCTGCGTCTGCCTCGCCGCGGCGGGCCTGGTTGCCGGGACCGGCGCGGTGCTGCCCGTGGTGTTTGCCGCCGCAGGCCTGATCGGGTCTGGCTACGGCCTGGTCAACCCGGTGAGTTCGCACATACTGGCGAGCGCGGCACCGCCGCGCATGATGTCCCTGATTTTCTCGATCAAGCAGACCGGCGTGCCCGTGGGCGGCGCGCTTGCCGGCGTCCTGGTGCCCTCGCTGGTTCTGTTCCTCGGCTGGCGCTGGAGCGCGGTGACGCTGGCGCTGCTGTGCCTTTCGGTGGCGCTCGCGATCCAGCCGGCGCGCGCCGCAGACGCTGCGCCGAGGGCGCGCGCCGGCAGAAGCTCGGCGCGCGATTTTTTCGCGCCGCTGGGCATGGTGCTCGCCAATCCGCCGGTGCTGGAACTGGCGGTCGTCTCGATGATCTTCGGCTCGGCGCAACTCGCGCTCATCGCCTACTTCGTTTCCTATCTGAACCTGGAACTGGGATACGGCCTGGTCGCCGCGGGCCTGATCTATTCTTCGGCACACGCGGCCGGCATCGTCGGGCGCATCCTCTGGGGCGTGGTGACCGACCGCTGGCTGTCGCCGCGCATGATGCTCGGCCTGCTGGGCGTGATGATGGCCCTCGCCGGCATGGGCGTGGCAAGCTTCAGCGCAGACTGGCCGCTGCCGGCGGTGCTTGCGGTGAGCGCGCTGTTCGGCGCGTCCGCGGTGGGCTGGAACGGGGTCTATCTCGCGGAGGTGGCGCGGCGCGCGCCCCCCGACCTGGTCGGCGCGATTACGGGCGGCACGCAGTTCTTGACCTTCATCGGCGCCCTGGCGGCGCCGCCCGTGTTCGGGTTCGTGGTGGGTCTCGCCGGAAACTACGGCAAGGCGTATTTTGTTTTTTGCCTGTTGCCCGCGCTTGCCGGCTTGCGGCTGTTGGCGACGGCGCGGCGCAAGTGATCAGCCTGGCAATCGAGGTGTCGGCCGTGGCGCCGCGAGCCGGCCCGCGTCGCCTGGGGAGCACGCCATGCGCGCTGCCGTGATCCTCGTGCACGGGCTGTGGCTGGGTGGCTGGACCATGCAGGGCCTGCGCCTGCGGCTTGCGCGCCGCGGCTATACGGCCTATACGTTCTCCTATCCCTCCATCGCGCAAAGCCTGGACGCGCATGCGCGGCGGCTGGCCGCACGTATCGTCGAACTGCCTGAACCGGTGATTCACCTGGTCGGCTACAGCCTGGGTGGGCTGGTGGTCCTGCGCTGTTTGCGCAATCACGGCGAGCAGCGCATCGGCCGCGTGGTGCTCATCGGCACGCCGGTGCGCGCATGCATGGCGGGGCGGCACCTGGACACTCTGCCCGCCGGCAAGCGGCTGCTCGGCGCCAGCGCAGACATCTGGCGCAAACTGCCCGAGGTGTTCCGGCCCCGGTGCGAACTGGGTGTGATCGCGGGCAGCCGACCGTGGGGTCTGGGGCGCATGCTGGTGCGCCTGCCGGGGACCAACGATGGTGTGGTGCGGCTGGAAGAAACCGAAGCGGCGGGGATGCGCGACCGCGTCGTGCTGCCGCTCAGCCACAGCGCCATGTTGGTTTCCGCGCAGGTGGCGCGCCAGGCCGCGCAGTTTCTCGAACGCGGCGCGTTCGATCACGGCGGCCGCGCCTCATCCGGCCGCGAGGCGCGCTGATGCGCATGTGCCGGCTGCTGCTGCTCGCCGCCATCCTGCCCCTGGTCGGCGGCTGCGCCACGCTGCGCTATTACACCCAGGCGGTGCGCGGGCAGCTCGACCTGATGCGCCGCGCCACACCGATAGCGGAGGAACTGCGCAGCGACGCGGTTCCGGCGGCGATCAAAGACAAGCTGCGCTCGGTAGTGCGTATGCGCGAGTTCGCCAGCCGCGAACTCGCACTGCCGAATAATGGCAGCTATAAGAGCTATGCCGACCTGGGGCGGCGTTACGTTTTGTGGAATGTGTTCGCCGCGCCGGAATTCTCCGTCGAGCCGATCACCTCCTGCTTTCCGGTCGCCGGCTGCGTCAGCTACCGCGGTTACTTCGGCGAGGCCGACGCCGAGGCCGCGGGCGCGGCGCAGCGCGAGCGCGGCTACGATGTCTACATCGGCGGCGTGCCGGCCTACTCGACCCTGGGTTGGTTCGACGATCCGGTTCTCAGCACCTTCATCCGCTATCCGGATGCCGAACTCGCCCGCCTCATGTTCCACGAGCTCGCGCACCAGCTGCTGTATGTGAAAAACGACACCCGCTTCAATGAATCCTTTGCGGCCACGGTAGAACAGGCGGGCGTGGCGCGCTGGCTGGCGCAAAGCGGGAACGAAGGCGGGCGCGCCGCTTACGCGCGACTGCAGGGGATGAAACGCGAGTTCCTTGCGCTGCTGCTCAAGTATCAGTCGATCCTGAAGCAGTACTACCGGGAGGACCTGCCGCTGGAGCAAAAGCGCCTGGGCAAGGCGCAGCGGTTCGCTGAAATGGAGGAAGAATACCGGCAGCTCAAGATTTCATGGGGCGGATTCGCCGGCTACGACCGCTGGTTCGCGCGCAAGCCCAATAACGCGACGCTGGCCTCGGTGGCGCTGTACACCGAACTGGTGCCCGCTTTCAATGCGCTGCTGGCGCGCGAAGGCGGCGACCTGCCGCACTTTTATGCTGCGGTGAAAGAACTGGCAAGACTGCCTAAGGACGAGCGCGATGCGCGCTTGGCCGCGCTGGCCGAGAATTGAATTGCCGCGCAGCGTTGGCACGAGCGATCGCAGGTGGTATGCGATGAGCGAAGTTGCGCGCTGCGCGCGCCAACCGTGTCTTCTGAACGGATGAAAAGCGTATCCGTTCAGAAGACACGGTTATGGTAAAAACAAAACAACGTAGCGGGTTTACGCGAGATGGTCGATGGCGTGCGGACATGCTCTTCGTCCGCGCGCCATCGACCATCCGCGCGGACGGGTCGCCGTCCGCGCAAGCCCGATCACTGCAGTTCGATGGGACGTCCAAATGACCGTCTTGCCGACGCGAGAACTGTCCTTAGCGTGCGGTCCAGCCCAGATCCATGGTTAGCGCGGCGCCGGTGATCACGCCGGCGCTGTCGCCGCACAGATAGGCGGCGAAGTCGGCGACCTCCGCCGGTTCGATCAGGCGCTTGATCGCGGCCGGCTCGAGCATGATTGTCTCTATCACTTCTTCGGCCGGAATGCCGCGGGTGCGCGCCTGGTCGGCGATCTGCTTGTCCACCAGCGGCGTGCGCACGTAGGCGGGGCAGATCGCATTTGCCGTGATGCCGAGGGCGCCGCCCTCCAGCGCCGCGGTCTTGGTCAGTCCCACCATGCCGTGCTTGGCGCTGATATAGGCGACTTTGTTCGGCGAGGCGACGAGGCCGTGGATGGAGCAGATGTTGACGATGCGGCCCCAGCGCTGCTGTTTCATCGCCGGCCAGACGTACTTGGTCAGCAGGAAGGGCGCGGTCAGCATCACCGCCTGCATCTTGTCCCACACGTCTTCGGGAAAATTCTCTATGGTCTCGACATTCTGGAAGCCGGCGTTGTTGACCAGGATGTGCACCGTGCCGTAGGCGGCGAGCGCCTGGTCGACGAGCGCGCGGCAATCGGCGCGCCGCGCCATATCGGCCTGCACGAAGATGCCGCCTAGCCGGGCGGCGACGTCCTGGCCTGCGGCAGCGTTGATGTCGCACACGACCACCTTGGCGCCGCCGGCGGCCAGGCGCTCGGCGATCGCTAGGCCCAGACCGCTGGCGGCACCGGTGACAACGGCGATCTTGCCCTCGAATTGTGCCTTGTCCATCGAGTTCAATTGAGCGGCAGCAGCACGCTTTTCGCAAAGGCCTCGCGCCCGGAGAGGCGCTTGAACCAGGCTTCGACATTCGGCCGCGGCGGCCGGTCCATTTCTATGCCGAACCAGCGCCAGCTGATGGTGCCCAGCGGAATGTCGCCTATGGTGAGTTGCTTGCCGGCAATGTAGTCGCGACCCGCGAGTGCGGCATCGAGCGTGGTGAGCACTTCACCGGCTTTCTTGCGCGAGGCTTCGATGAGCTCCAGATTGCGTTTTTCCGGCGGCGTTCTCACCAGCCCCCAGAACACCTCGCGCATCGGCGGCCAGTACACGGTGGCGCACCAGTCCATCCATTTGTCCGACTGCGCGCGCTCCGCCGGGTCTTCGGCCCACAGCGTGCCCTTGCCGTATTTCGCGGCCAGATAACGCACCACGGCGTTCGACTCCCAGATCACTGCGCCCGCGTCTTCGATCACCGGTACCAGGCCGTTCGGATTCATTTTGCGAAACTCCGGCGTGTTCACCACGCCGTACTGCATGCCGGCGTCGATGCGCTCGTAGGGCACCTTGAGCTCCTCCAGGCACCAGATCGCTTTCTGCACGTTCACCGAATTGTTGCGTCCCCAAAGCTTGAGCATGAATAAACTCCCGATCGCGTTCTATGGTCAGAATGAATTTCTGCGTGTCAGTATCCGACTGCCTGCCCGTCGCGGCGCGGGTCGGATGCGCCCAGGTAGCCGTCCTCGAGCTTGTAGATCAACTGCGCGCTGCCGAAATCCAGGTAGCCCTGCGCCAGTTCTTCGAGCTGGTGGCCGCGGCGTTCGAGTTCGGCCAGTGTTTCCGGCGGGAACCCGGGCTCGACGTTGACGCGCATCCCCTCGACCACGCGATAGCGCGGGCCGTCGGAGCAGGCCTGCGGATTCTGTCCGTAGTCGGCCAGCCGCACCATGACTTGCGCGTGGCCTTGTGGCTGCATGCTGCCGCCCATGACGCCGAAACTCATCACCGGCTGCCCGTTCTTGGTGACGAAGCCCGGGATGATGGTCTGGAACGGGCGTTTGCTCGGGCCCACCTGATTCGGATGGCCCGCCTGCAGGCTGAAGGTGTGCGCGCGGTTCTGCAGGCTGACGCCCGTGCCCGGCACCACCACACCCGAGCCGAAGCCCATGTAGTTGGACTGGATGAAGGACACCATCATGCCGCTCGCGTCCGCCGCGGTGAGATAGATCGTGCCGCCCTTGGGCGGCGTGCCGTGCTGGAAGTTCTGCGCGCGTTTCAGGTCGATCAGTTTGGCGCGCGCGGCGAGGTAGGCCGGATCGAGCAGCTCGGCGTTGCGCACCGTCATGCTCAGGGGGTCGGACACGTAGCGGTAGACGTCGGCGAACGCAATCTTCATCGCCTCAATCTGCAGATGCACGCTGTCGGCCGAATCGACCGGATAGCTCGCCATGTCGAAATGCTGCAGGATGCCCAGCGCCATCAGCGCGGCGATGCCTTGGCCGTTGGGCGGCAGTTCGTGCAAGGTGTAGCCGCGGTAATCCTGCGCCAGCGGCTCGACCCAGTCCGAAGTGTGCGCGGCGAAATCGGCCGCGGTCATCAGTCCGCCGTGCGCTTTCGCGTGGGCGGCGATCTTTTCCGCGATCTCGCCGCGGTAATAGGCCTCGCCGCGGGTCTGGGCGATCAGCTCCAGCGTTTTCGCCTGGTCGGGGAAGCTGAATTTCTCTCCCGGCAGCGGCGCGCGCCCCTTGGGCATGAAGGCGGCGCTGAAACCGGGCTGTCCCTGCAATTCGGCCACCTGATTGGCCCATTGCTTGGCGATGGTGGGCGAGACCAGATAGCCGTCGCGGGCATAGCCGATGGCCGGTTCGAACAGTCGGGCGAAAGGCAGTTTGCCGAAGCGCTCCGACAGCGTCACCCAGGCCGAGACGCAGCCGGGCACGCTGACCGTGTTCCAGCCGCGCTGCGGCATGGTTTTGAGGTGTTTGAACAATTCCGGCGTCCAGGCGGCGGGCGAACGGCCGGACGCATTGAGGCCGTGCAGTTTTTTTCCGTCCCAGACGATGGCGAAGGCGTCGCTGCCGATGCCGTTGGAAACCGGCTCCAGCACCGTCAGCGCGATGGCGGTCGCGAGGGCCGCGTCCACGGCGCTGCCGCCCTGTTGCAGCATGTACAGGCCGGCCTGCGCTGCCAGAGGCTGCGCAGTCGCCACGATATTGCGCGCGAGTATCGGCTTGCGGTAGGAGGCGTAGGGAAACTGCCAGTCGAAGGCGGACATACGGAACATCCTCTGTAGTTTGAGCTAGGTCGTCAGGAACAGGCCGGTCGACGGGTCGGCCGGCGGTCGCGTTGGATCTCTCAGGCTTTCGCCGCTGCGGCCAGGGCCTGGTCCAAGTCCCAGAGGATATCATCGATTTCCTCCAGCCCGACCGAGATGCGCACCATGTCCGGCGTGACGCCGGCCTGCGTTTGCTCCTGTTCCGACAGCTGGCGGTGGGTGGTGGAAGCCGGATGGATCACCAGCGTGCGCGCGTCGCCGACGTTGGCGAGGTGGCTCATGAACTGCGCCGCGTCGATGAAGGCCTCGCCGGCCCGGGCGCCGCCCTTGACGCCGAAGGTCATGATGCCAGCGCAGCCGCGGGGCAGGTATTTCTTCGCCAGCGCATGGTAGCAGTTGGACGGCAGTCCGGGATAGTTCACCCAGCTCACCTGCGCATGCGCTTCGAGGAACTGCGCCACTTTGAGCGCGTTGTCGCAATGCGCTTTCATGCGCAAATGCAGCGTCTCCAGGCCCTGCAGCAGCATCCAGGCGTTGAACGGCGACAGCGCCGGGCCGAAAGTCCGGAGCGTCTCCATGCGCGCCTTCATGGTGTAGCCGAAATCGCCGAAGGTCTCGTAGAAGCGCACGCCGTGATAGCCGCGCGAGGGCTCGGTCATGCCGGGGAAATTGCCGTTGTCCCAGGGAAACTTTCCCGACTCCACGATCACCCCGCCCATGGTGGTGCCGTGTCCGCCGATGTACTTGGTCGCGGAATGCACCACGATGTCGGCGCCGAATTCGAACGGGCGGCACAGATAGGGCGAGGCGAACGTGTTGTCGACGATCAGCGGCACGCCGGCCTCGTGGGCGATGTCGGCCACCGCCGCTATGTCGAGTACGTTGATCAGCGGATTGCCCAGGGTCTCGGCGTACACGGCTTTTGTTTTCTTCGTGATCGCGCGGCGGAAATTCTCCGGATCAATGGGGTCGACGAAAGTGGTGTTGATGCCGAGTTTGCGGAAATTCACCTCGAACAGGGAGTAGGTGCCGCCGTACAGGGTCGAGGCCGAAACGATCTCGTCGCCTTGCTCGCACAGCGTAAGCAGGGCCGTCATTTCGGCGGCCTGGCCGGTGGCGAGCGCGAGCGCGGCGCGCCCGCCTTCGAGCGCCGCCATGCGCTCCTCGAACACCGCCGTGGTCGGATTGGACAGCCGGGTGTAGACGTTGCCGAAGGTCTGCAGATTGAACAGGCTGGCCGCGTGCTCGGCCGAATCGAACACATAGGACGTGGTCTGGTAGATCGGCACCGCGCGCGCGCCGGTGGCGGCGTCCGGGATCTGCCCCGCGTGCAGGCACAGAGTGCCGAAACCGAATTTCTTGTCTGCCATATGCTTCCCGCCCGATTAATAAGGCAGCCAGTGCGGCCGCTTGGCGGAAATCACGCCGGTATTGACCCCGGCCCAGTTGAGCCCGCCGAACAATCGCGCATGCTCGATCTTGACGCAGCGGTCCATGACATTCTCCAGACCCGCGCTTTCGGCTTTGCGCGCGGCCTGGATATTCTTGACGCCGAGCTGCTGCCACAGCACTTTGGCGCCGATCGCGATCGCGTCTTCGGCGATGGCCATGATGTCCTCGGTCTTGCGAAAACAATCGACGATATCCACTTTCACCGGGATATCGCGCAGGCTCGCATAGCACTTTTGCCCCAGCACTTCGGCGTAGGCGGGGTTGACCGGAATGATCGTGTAGCCGTGCTGCATCATGTATTTCGCGGCGAAATAGCTCGGCCGGTACCAGTTGGCCGACAGGCCGACCACGGCGATCACGCGGTTCTCGTGCAGGATGCGGCGCAGGGTCGGGATGTCGTCTTGCATGTCTGGCGGTCAGAGAACGGGGTGGCCAAATTGTAGCGTAAAATCACCCGCTCCCCCTTTCACTTCGGCCCCTTCCCGACTATGAAAAACGAACTGAAATCCCGCAGTGGCGGCCAATTGCTGGTGGACGCGCTGAAAGTGCACGGCGTCGACACCGCGTTCTGCGTCCCCGGCGAGAGCTATCTCGCCGTGCTCGATGCGCTCTACGACGCGCGCGAGGCGATCAAACTCATCGTCTGCCGCCAGGAAGGCGGCGCGGCCAATATGGCGGAGGCCTACGGCAAACTCACCGGCAGGCCCGGCATCTGCATGGTCACGCGCGGTCCTGGCGCGACCAATGCCGCGATCGGGGTGCATACGGCGTATCAGGATTCGACGCCGATGATCCTGCTGATCGGCCAGGTCGGCGGCGACTTCGTCGAGCGCGAGGCGTTCCAGGAAGTCGATTTCCGCCGCATGTACGGCCAGATGGCGAAATGGGTGGCGAGCATAGACCGCGCAGAACGCGTGCCCGAGTACCTGAGCCACGCCTTTCACTGCGCCATGTCGGGGCGCAAGGGGCCGGTGGTGCTGGCCCTGCCCGAGGACATGCTCACCCAGACCGCCGTTGCCGCCGACACCGGCCCCTACCAGGAAGTCCTGTCCCATCCTGGCGCTGGCGATATCGCCAAGCTGCGCGCCATGCTCGCCGCGGCCGAGCGGCCGCTCGTGATCCTCGGGGGAAGCGGCTGGAACGCAAGAGCCTGCGCGGATCTGCGCCAGTTCATCGAGGCGAACGGCCTGCCCGCGATTTGCGCTTTCCGCTTCCAGGATCTGTTCGACAACAGCCACGCGAATTACGCCGGCGACATCGCCATGGGCGTCAATCCGAAACTGGCGCAGCGGGTGAAAGACGCCGACCTGTTGCTGGTCATCGGCGCGCGCCTGGGCGAGATGACCACCAGCGGCTACACTTTGCTGTCGGTGCCGCGGCCGGCGCAAAAACTGATCCACGTACACGCCGGCGCGGAAGAGCTCGGTCGGGTGTACCAGGGCGACCTGCTGATCAACTCGGGCATGCCGCAAATCGCCGCCGCGCTCGCCGCACTCCCGCCGGTGGAGGCCAACGCCTGGCGTGCGTGGACCTTGTCCGCGCACGCGGACTACCTCGAATGGACCAAGCCGAGGACCATGCCGGGCAGGCTGCAGTTGTGGGACATCGTCGACTTTCTCAAGCGGCGGCTGCCCACGGATGCAATCCTGACCAACGGCGCAGGAAATTACACCGGCTGGCTGCACCGCTTCTATCAGCACCGGACCTTCCGCACCCAGCTCGCGCCCACCAGCGGCGCCATGGGCTACGGCGTGCCCGCCGCGATCGCGGCCAAGATCGTGCATCCTGAGCGCACGGTGGTGTCGTGGAACGGGGATGGCTGCTTTCTGATGTGCGGGCAGGAACTCGCGACTGCGGCGCAGTACGGCGCCAACGTGATCTTCATCGTGGTCAACAACGGCATGTACGGCACTATACGCATGCACCAGGAGCGCGAGTATCCGGCGCGGGTGCACGGCACGGCGCTCGTCAACCCCGACTTCGTCCTGCTCGCGCGCGCCTACGGCCTGCACGGCGAATTGGTCGAGGACACGTCCGAGTTCGCCGCCGCGTTCGAGCGCGCGGCAAGCGCCGGAAAACCGGCGCTGATCGAACTGCGCATCGACCCGCAGGCGATCACGCCCAATACCACGCTGGACGCGCTGCGGGCGCAGGCGCTGAAGCGAAACGGTTAGATCGGGAGGGGAAAGGCAGGGGGGCGCGCGACTTTCCAGGCCCCGCTTGGCTTCCCGGCTCAGGTCGAAAGCGTTCTGCCCAGCTTGCTTTCGATAGAGCGGATTTTGCTTTTCAGGCGGCCGCTTTTTCCGGCGCGATAATCGACTTTTATCGAAGTGGAAATCCTGCCGCAGTCCTGGCTCATCCTTTGAAAGCAGGCGTCGACCACCGCCATCACCTGCTCCCACTCGCCCTCGATGATCGTTCCCATCGGCGTCAATTGATATGGCAGCCCGCTGTTGTCGATGATGTCGAGTGAACGCGCCACGTACGGGCTGAGGCTGTCGCCTTTGTCCAGCGGCGACATGGAAAATTCGAGTAAAACCATTTTCGTCTCCTTGATCAAGCCGGCGCCAGGTTTAGTGGTGCAATATCTTGGACAGGAATAGCTGCGCCCGTTCCGAATGCGGCTTGCCGAAGAAATCGTTCTTGGTCGCGTCTTCGACGATGCTGCCGTGGTCCATGAATATCACGCGGTGCGCGACTTTGCGCGCAAAGCCCATCTCGTGGGTCACGCACATCATGGTCATGCCTTCCTGCGCGAGCTCGACCATCACGTCGAGCACCTCGTTGATCATCTCCGGATCGAGCGCCGAGGTCGGTTCGTCGAACAGCATCGCGATCGGGTCCATCGACAATGCGCGCGCGATGGCGACGCGCTGCTGCTGCCCGCCGGAGAGCTGGCCCGGAAATTTGTCTTTTTGCGCGATCAGGCCGACGCGATCGAGCATCTTGAGCCCGCGCTCCCGGGCTTCGTCCGGGCTGCGGTTGAGCACCTTGATCTGGCCGATGGTCAGGTTTTCGGTGATCTTCATGTGCGGGAACAGCTCGAAATTCTGGAACACCATACCGATTTTGGCGCGCAGCTTGGGCAGGTCGGTCTTGACGTCGCCGACCGAGACGCCGTTGACGGTGATCTCGCCTTTCTGGAACGGCTCGAGCGCGTTGACCGTCTTGATCAGCGTCGATTTGCCCGAGCCGGACGGCCCGCAGACGACCACCACTTCGCCCTTTTTGACGTGCGTGGAGCAGTGTTTGAGGACCTGAAAGGTACCGTACCACTTGCTCACATCCTTGATCTCGATCATTTTCGGTGTTCCTCTGTTTTCGATCGCGTCGGTGTTTACGCGAAACTCAGTGCACGATGGCGATCTTCTGCTGCAGCAGCTTCGCCAGGTACGACAGCGCATAACACAGGACGAAATAGACGACGGCCACGAACAGGTACATTTCGACGACACGGCTGTCGCGCTGCGCGATCTTCACCGCGGCGCCGACGAAATCGGTCACGTTGAGCAGCGACACCAGCGACACGTCCTGAAACAGGACGATGGTCTGGGTTAGGAGCACGGGCAGCATGTTGCGAAACGCCTGCGGCAGGATGATCAGTTTCATCGCTTGCCAGTAGGTGAGGCCCACGGCGTACGCCGCGCCGACTTGGCCCGTCGAAATGCTCTGGATGCCGGCGCGCATGATTTCGCAGTAGTACGCTGCCTGGAACATGATGAACGTGACGTAGGCGGAGCGCTCGGCGCCGATCTGCGGCGGCCGCTCCCAGCCCATGACGGTCTGCACCAGCACCGGCACCAGGAAATAAAACCAGAAGATCACCAGCAGCAGCGGCAGCGAGCGCATCAGGTTGACGTAGCCCGAAGCGGCGAGCGCAAGCGGCTTGAACGAGGAAAGGCGCGCCAGCGCCAGCAGCGTGCCGAAAATGGTGCCGCCTAACGCCGCGACCAGCGTCAGCTGCACTGTGTATTGCAGTCCCTGCATCAGATAAGGCAGGGTACGGCCGATGACGTCGAAGTCTAGATTGCCCATTACTTGCCGCCTGTGATGTAGCCCGGAACCGCCACGCGCCGCTCGACAAGGGCCATGATGCGGTTGGCGCTCATCGCAATCACCATGTAGATCAGCGTCGCCGCGGCGAAGGTCTCGAAATAGCGGAAGGTCATCTCCGCCATTTCGCGGGTGCGGAAGAACAATTCGACCAGGCCGATCGAAAAGGCCACCGAGGTATTCTTGATCAGGTTCATCACCTCCGAGGTAAGAGGCGGGATGATGATGCGGTAGGCCATCGGCAGCAGCACGTAGCGGTAGGTCTGTGCCTGGGTCAGGCCGATGGCGTAGCCGGCATAGCGCTGGCCATGGGACAGCGACTGGATCCCCGAGCGCACCTGCTCGGCGATGCGCGCCGAGGTGAACAGGCCGAGGCAGACGATGGACGTGGCGAACTGAAATTCGGTCGGGTCCGCTGCGATGACCCAGGCCTTTACCGCCGGGATCACGTTCGGCACCACGAAATACCAGACAAAAAACTGCACAATCAGCGGGATATTGCGGAACAGCTCGACGTAGGCGTTGCCGATGCGCACCAGCCAGTGTTTGTCGGTGGTGCGCACCACGCCGACGATCGACCCCAGGGTGAAGGCGATGATCCAGGCAAAAAAGGCCGTGCCCAGGGTCCAGCCCAGGCCGGAAGCCAGGTTCTGCCACCAGGCTATGCCTTCGTCGGGTATCTGCTCAAGAAAGATCGACAGCTTCATGGCCGGCCCCGTTCTTGCTGCACAAAAAAGCCGGATGGCAATGCGGCGCCATCCGGCCTGGTACTTTCGCGTCTGCGGGCTACTGTACGCCCTTGTCGTTCGGGTTCTTGAACGCTTCGCGGATCGGCGGCGTCATCGGGAAATTCATGTTCAGCCCCTTCGGCGGGACCGGGCTCATGAACCATTTGGCGTAGAGCTTGTCGATCTCGCCCGATTTCATCACCCCGCCTACGGTCTTGTCGACCAGCGCCTTGAATTGCGCGTCGTCCTTGCGGATCATCATGCTGTAGGGCTCTTGGCGCAGCGATTCGGGCAGGATCTTGAAGTCCGCCGGGCTCTTGGAGTTGGCGATCTGTCCGGCGAGCAGGATGTCGTCCATGATGAACGCGGCGGCGCGGTCGTCGGCCAGTAGCAGGAAGGATTCGGCATGGTCCTTGCCGTAGATTTCCTTCACGGTGACGTTCTTGGTCTTCTCGTAGGACTTGATCAGCGGGACCGAAGTCGTGCCGGAAGTGGTGGAGATAGTCTTGCCGTTGAGGTCGGCCAGGGCGTTGATGTTGGAGCTTTTTTTCACTGCCGCTGTCACGTTGATGACGAAATAGGTGGGGCCAAAGGATACCTGCTGCTGCCGTGCGACCGAGTTGGTGGTCGAACCGCATTCCATGTCGATGGTGCCGTTTTGCAGCAGCGGGATGCGATTGCTCGAAGTGACGGGCTGCAGGTTCAGTTTGAGGCCGGGCATTTTCAGGTCGGCTTTGACTGCATCGACGATCTTCATGCACAGGTCCATGGCATAGCCGATAGGTTGCTGCTTGTCGTCAAGGTAGGAGAACGGAATCGAGGATTCGCGAAAACCGATGGTGAAACTCCCGGTTTCCTTGACCTTCTTTAGCGTGCCGGTAAGATCCTGCGAGGCGGCCGGGGCGATCAGCGCGATCGACAGCGGCAGCGCCAGGGCGATAGAGGCGAAACGTTTCATAAGCGACTCCCTAATGGTGTGATCAGGCGCCCGGCCTGACGTGGGGTAATCGGGCGGATTGCGCGGCCCATTCTACGCATTCACCTGGGCAATGTCCAAGCAGATCCGGGTGCAGGGAAACCGGGCGGCGCGCGCGGCCCGGTGGGCGGACGCACGCAAAAACATGGTCGATACTAGCGCCTTTGGGTATGCTACGGGCATGGCCAACACCAACATGAACGGCGTCGACGCGGGCAGCCTCAACCTGGGCAGCCTCAGCATGACCAGCATCGTCGTTTCGACGATCGCGTATTTCGTCGCCGCCTTTTTCATCAAGCGCTACCTGGTAGAAATGGGCATACCCAAGGGGATGACCCGCGGCATGGTGGTTTTCATCGGCGCGGCCGTCGTCTCCTACGGGGTGGCTTACCTGGTCGATCTGGTCGTTACCTGATGCGACCGGGCGCCCGCGTCTAGGGCACACGATAGGGCTGCCCTGCCCGGTACAGTTGCAGCCGCGCGCGTGCGCCGCTTCCGTGCACGCGTTCGAACTCGGCCGACCCCAGCGCCGCCTCCTGCCATTTGACCGCGTCCTCGAATCGGCCCGCTTCGGCCAGCGCCGCGGCGTAAGTGTCGAACAGGTCCGGGACTTTCCAGCCGCTGACATTGCAGGCGGCGCGCGCGAGTTCCACCGCGCGCTGGCCGTCGCGCCACTCGGCCTGGCTGGATGTCGCCAGCAGCCAGGCCAGTTCGTTGAGCGCGACGGTGTCGCGTGCGTCGAGGCGAATGGCCGCGTCGAAATCGGCCACGGCGCGCTCGAGGCGGCCGAGCTTGTGCTGGCTCATGCCGCGCTGGCGCAAGGCCAGGGCGAAATCCGGCTTGAGGACGATCGCCTGATCCAGATCCGCGATCGCGCGCTGGTGCTCCCCTAGGGCCGCCAGCGCCAGCCCCCGGCTGTAATAGGCGTAGGCATTTTTCGGGTTGAGGCGTATCGCGGCGGCGTAATCCTGCAGGGCGGCGTCGCGCTGGCCGATGCGGGCGTAGGCGTCGCCGCGGCCCTGGTAGGCAAGCGCGTAGCGCGCATCGAGCCGGATCGCGGTGCTGTAGTCCTCGATCGAGCGCGCGTGATCGCCGGTGGCGGCGAACACGGCGGCGCGGCTCTGGTGCGCCTTGGCATTGCGCGGATCCAGGCGCAGCGCCTCGTCCAGATCGGCGAGCGCGCGCTCGAATTGGCGCTGCCGGACCAGGGTCCTGCCGCGAAAGAAATAGGCTTGCGCGTCGTTCGGGTCGATGCGCACGGCCTCGCCGTATTCCTGGATCGCGCGGTCCAGGTCGCCGCTGAGTTCCAGGCTTGCGCCGCGCCTCAGATAGGCGGTCGCCGATTGCGGATCCAGCGCGACGGCCCGGTCGAATTCGGCCAGCGCGCGTTCGTTTTGTCCTAGGGTCTCGTAGGCCGCGCCGCGGTTCATATAGGCCGAGGACGCGTTCGGGTCGATGCGTATGGCCTCGTCCAGATCCTTCAGCGCGGGCTCGAGTCGGCCCAGGTTCGCGTAGGCCGCGCCGCGGCGCTCATGGGCCTGCGCCAGGCACGGATCGAGGGCGATCGCCTGGGTGTAATCGAGGATCGCGCTGGTGTACTGTCCCATGCGTTCATGCAGCACGCCGTGGTCATAGTGATCGCGCGCGCTGCGCGGCGCGCGCTGCAGCAGTCGCTCGTAGTCCTGCACCGTCGGCTCGCGCTCCGCCGCGCGTCCGGCGACCACCGGGGCCGACGGCGGCCCGGCGCAGCGCGCCGATGGCGCCTGCGCCTCGGCGGTGCCCGCGGCGATGCAAGCGGCGAGCAGCAGGGTCCTGCCGGGTGCGGTCCTGATGGCCATGCGCGCTATTCTACTGCCCATTCCATCACGCCTTGCGGGCGGTTACTATAGCGGTATCCATTTCGATGCGACGGAGCAAGCGATGTCCGAACGGCCTATGTGGGCGCCCAGCCAGGCGCTGATCGAGCAGGCGAATCTCACTGCGTTCGCGCGCCGCGCGATCCGGCGCTGGAAACTGGGTTTCAACACCTATCCGGAGTTTTACGCTTGGAGCGTGGACCAGCCGGAACAGTTCTGGGATTCGGTATGGGAATTCGGCGGCGTGATCGCCTCGAAAAAGGGCACGCGCGTGCTGGTCGACGGCGAGCGCATGCCCGGCGCCAAGTGGTACCCGGAGGCGCGGCTGAATTTTGCCGAGAATATGCTGCGCCGGCGCGATGCGACCGACGCGTTCGTGTTCTGGGACGAAACCGGATTTCGCCGCCGCGTCAGCTATGCCGAACTGCAGGCCGAGGTGTCGCGCGTGGCGCAGGCGATGCGCGCCGAGGGGCTCGCCGCCGGCGACCGCGTCGCCGCTTTCATGCCCAATATGCCGGAGACGGCGGTGCTCGCGCTGGCGGCGATTTCGATCGGCGCGGTCTGGTCCTGCTGCTCGCCCGATTTCGGCACCGATGGCGTACTGGACCGCTTCGGCCAGACGGAACCCAAGCTCTTGTTCACCGCGGATGGCTATCTCTATAACGGCAAGGTGCATGACTCGCTCGGCCGGGTGCGCGAGATCGCGGCCAAGCTGCCAAGCGTGCGTCGCGTGGTGGTGGTGCCGCATATGACCGGTGAGCCCGATGTCTCCGGCATCGGCATCGCGCGGCGCTATGCCGACTGGATCGCGCCCTATGCGCCGGGGGCGATTGCGTTCGAGCAGCTACCCTTCGACCATCCGCTCTACATCCTGTTCACCTCGGGCACCACCGGCAAGCCAAAATGCATCGTGCACGGCGCCGGCGGGACGCTGCTGTCCGGGCTCAAGACCTACAAGCTGCAGTTCGACGTGCGACCGCTGGACCGGTTCTTCTATTACACCACCTGCAACTGGGTGATGTGGAACCTGCTGTTCCAGGGCTTGCTGGCCGAAGCGAGCCTGATGCTCTACGACGGTTCGCCATTCGTGCGCGACGGGGCGATATTGTTCGACTACTGCGATGCCGAGCGCTACACCCAGTTCGGTACTTCAGCCAAGTTCATCGATGCGATCGCCAAGCGCGGCATGAAACCGCGGCAGACGCACAGCCTCGCCTCGGTGCGCACCATCATTTCGACCGGCTCGCCGCTGGTGCCCGAGAGCTACGACTACGTCTACCGCGACATCAAGCGCGATGTGTGCCTGTCGTCGATCTCGGGCGGCACCGACATCATGGGCTGCTTCGCCGACGCCAATCCCATCCTGCCGGTGTGGCGCGGCGAGCTGCAATGCCGCAGTCTGGGAATGAAGGTCGAGGTTTGGGACGATGCGGGCCGCGCGCTTGTCGGGCAGAAAGGCGAGCTCGTCTGCACGCGCACGTTTCCGTCCATGCCGGTAGGCTTCTGGAACGATGCGCAGGGCAAGCGCTACCATGAGGCGTATTTCGCGCGCTATCCCAACGTCTGGTGCCATGGCGATTATTGCGAACTGACCGAGCGCGGCACCATGATCGTCTACGGGCGCTCGGACGCGACCTTGAATCCGGGCGGCGTGCGCATCGGCACCGCCGAAATCTACGGCCAGGTCGAGAAAATCGAAGAGGTCGAGGAGGCGGTCGCTATCGGCCAACTGTGGCCGCCGGAACAGCCTAGCGACACGCGCGTGGTGCTGTTCGTCAAGCTGCGCCCCGGGCTCACGCTGGACGCGGCACTGGAGGCGCGCATCCGGCGCCAGATTCGCGACAACACCACGCCGCGCCATGTGCCGGCGCGTATCGTGCAGGTGGCCGACATCCCGCGCACCAAGAACGGCAAGGTGGTGGAACTCGCGGTGAAGGCGCTGGTGCACGGCATGCAGGTGGCGCACACCGACGCGCTTGCCAACCCGGAGGTGCTGGAGTTGTTTCGAAATATGCCCGAGCTCGCGGTCTGAGCGCGGCGCGCTCTGCCGCCGCATTCATCCCGACTTGCGCTTCGCGCTAGCCAGGACGCGCTTCGACCCGCCGGTGGATGCTGACTTTTTGCGCACGGGAGCCTTCTTTTTCGCAGGAGTGTTCTTCGCGGGGACCGCCCTGGCGCGCACAAGGTCTCTGCAGAACGGCAACTTCGCAGCGATACCGGCGACTGCCCCTGGCTGGACGTCATTCAGTGCTCGGCCAAGAAGCGGACCTCGAAATCGGTGATCATTTGTTCCAACAATTCCAAGCGAAAATAAACATGGGTGACTGTTGCTCGCCGCTCGGCCGTAAAGGTAGCCATCCGGGAAAACATTGGTGCCCGGCCAACGACCAGGAATATTTGGAGGTATCGGCACGAACTATCTCTCACCACATCAAGGAAGCTTGGGCTTGGACACCAACCGCCGCGCGTTATTTCTTCTGTGAAGATCCCGAATGCGATGTCGTTTATTTTGGCGACGACGGTTCGACCATTGTAAAGTCGCAGTTGCGCACGCTCATAGGGGTGAAGGAAAAAGCGGACGATAGCCTGATTTGCTACTGCTTCGGGGTTCGCAAAGCCGATGTCCAGCTTGGCTCAGCCATCAGGAATTTTGTGCTGGCTCAGACCAAAGCCGGAATGTGCACATGCGAAACCAGCAACCCATCAGGGCGTTGCTGTTTGAAGGATTTCCCCAAGGCAAGAGACTAGACGACTGCAATAGGTCGCCTAACGCCGTAGCTACCAAAAACCGTGCGGCACGGTTACAGTCTCAAGCCGTCCTCGACTGGGATGCCGACCACTTTTTTTGCGCGGAAGGCAGACTCACCGCTGATTGCGGCCGTTTGGTGTTTTTGGAAGCCGCTGACGGGACTCGACCCGTTCCGGCCACTCGCGTTGCTAGATGGCGGTCGTTCGTGGCCGTCGCGCACAGGTCGTCTGCCGGGGCAAGGAATCACGGCTCGCTTTGGACGATTATGGCGTAGACTCAGCAGCGTTTTAAGAACCATCCGAAGGATTGGCCATTCGAGCCGATCCACGAGTTCACATTCGAGCCGTCAGGGCTCTCTCTCGGTACACACCTGTACCGCTCTGATAAGCAGCGAGACGTTTGCTTGCGTTTAGGCGGCCGCGCGGCGTTCGCGAGCCCGCTTTCTGCCAACTAGGGGGCGATGAAATTTGAAATGAACCTGACACTGCGATTGGCAAGTTTGAGGCGAGTGGCATTACCTACTCTAGCCGGTGCCGTGTATCCCGGCTTGAGTGGTTGTCAGACGGTTATCGCGCCGAAGGCGGTGACACCGACGTGGACCATTCCACTCGGGGTGTCCACACAGACTGTGAACGGCTATCCCATGGCCTACACTGCCTGAGGATCCCGCCCGTGCTGCGCTTGATTCTTACGGGTAGCAGCATTGCAGCGGCTTTTTCCAGACACCGATTGCGGCCTGATTATCAATGCGCCACCCACAAGCCGATCCCGCCACTCCAAGTGGACGCCAGAAGCTTGGGTCAACCTCAATTGAAGACGTCGGCATGCCGGCTAGGATGCGGGTCCTGCGTGGACAGTGATTCGATGAGCCAAGTCCTGCGCGCCGGGAAGCGTGCTGGGTGTAGGGGCCTTCAAGATATCCAACAGCTCGGCAAGATGCTGGATTGTGCCCTCGTCACTCAGCATGCCGGCCAATTGGGTGTCCTGCAGAATATCCAGGAGCGACCGCGCTTCACCGTCCACGTAGGCCACGGGGGCGATCAAGCGAACGCCATGGCTGTAATCGACGTAGCGTGCTCCGTGAATCGTGCTGAGCGGTTGAATCGGCCGATCGATAGCACGATGCCATCCATAGATTGCCAGTTGCCCCGGATTTCGCCACAAGCGGTTGCTAAGCACGAGATCCTTTTTGTCGCCGGCCGTCAACACACCCAGCGAGAGCCCAAAGTTCGAGCGTTGCTCGGCAACCCTCTGGTTGTGGCGCCAATAGTAATCGGTTGAGCGCATCTCCGCCCCGGCAGGCAAAGGCTGTGGAGCCAGGCGCAGCGACGCTTGCGCGTAGATCTCGTCGACCATCTTCGTAGTGGGCAGCAAAAAGCCATAAGAGTCCGCGACCACAAGTGCTGTTTGCAGCCGCATCGGAATCAGCATGAAATCCTTGTCCGACCCGAGCGCGAGGTAATCGGGTAAGGTGCAGAAGGTGAGGTGGACCGTGCGTCCGCTGGGAAAGTGGCCGGTCAATCGGATCGGCGCAAGGTGCCTTAGAAAATCCGGAATATTGCCTGCCAGCAACTGGGCGGCGACCGCCGTCTCACGTTCGGCCCCGTTCATTCCCTGTAGCCGCTGGACCAGCTTGCTTGCGGGCAAGGCCGCGGCTGGACGCTGAGGAATTGTTTGCGCGAACTGATCGCACGATATCTCAGGGACCGCTGCGAACGCTGCGTTTGCGAAGCCAAGCGCGGCGAAAATCATGAACCTGACTAGCGAAAGCGCTTGCGATTTCCCTATCGTTCGCACCCTTCGAGCTACATACGACTGAAACATTACCATCCTCCGCGATCGCGTATCGCCATCGAATTCGACGCGGCCGCGATTATAAGTCAGTTTGCCAAAGCTCGGCTCCATGAGTACTCGCGCGACATTCGGCCGGTTACTGCTCGCTGAGTGTCTTGCAGCAGCGGAACCCGAGGTGGTAGTTGGCATGGCTATGCTCATCCAAGACCGGCGTGCCATGCCAGTAAGGAGCCCGCCAGCGGCACCAGTCGTCGTGGGCGCGGTAGGTGTCGAAGACGAACCAGCTACCCTTCATCTCGGTGTAGCCCAGCTGCCGGCTGCCCCGGCTCGCCGTCTGGTCCTCGGTCAGAGGCAGATTCATGTGCTCCGCCGCGTTGCCGTTTAAATCGTACACACCAAGTGGACTGCGGCAAGCCGGGAAATTGCCTGCGGGATAGGTATTCGACCCGCACGAGTTCCAGCCGCCTCCCTGACAGGATCGGCTCTTGTGGCTAGCTGTGGCGCAAATGCCGCGCTGGTAGGCGGAGCCGTAGCTCCATTGTTTGTCCACCTCATGCGCGCGATTATGGGCAGTTCGCATGCGCGAAATGGCGGTCTGCGGACTCACCCCCTTGGCCAGGTCGAAACGATAATCAGGCGCCTCCAATCGCCCGGCGCAGGCGCCTTCCCATTCGTGGGCGTCACACATCCGCTTGCCCATGGCCTCGCAGATCTCGGCGGCCTCGCGCGCCTTGACCCATACGACAGGGTAGACGCAGGGGATGTCGGGGTATTCGAACTGGTCGATGCACGCCTTGGCGTCCTCGGGACGCTGCGAAGTGGGATCGTACAGAGGGGCCATGTATTTGGCGTGGCAGATGCGCTCGAACTCATCATTCGCGTAGCTTACCGACTGTTGCGCGAGCTTGGCCTTGCACTGCTCGGGCGTCAGCGGATGTTCGGAGATGGCCGGATTACCTTGCCCGGCAAAGCCCGAGCGCGCGAAGATCGCGCGGATCTTCTGCATCTGCTGTTCGCTCAGGCCATGTACTCGCTGCAACTCGCTCAACATCTGCTCATTCTGCTCGGTGAGCGACGCAGCGGCGGCCACGGTCGATAGCAAAGTCATCCCTACCCACAGAAGAGTTAACCATACGGCGGACCGGAGCCGTCGTTTGTTCATCGTTGTCTCTCCCTTCGGACAAGATAAAAGAAGTCGCGGTCGTCAGGCAGGCCAAGAAACCTCGGGATCAGGCTGCTTGCCGCCTTCTTGTCGGCTTCAACCATCCCCTGCACCAGATGCTCGACCACAAGACGGTCCGCGTCGCGCAGGTACAAGGCGAGATAGGTATGCTCGAGCGCATTCATATCCAGATGCATCGCGTAGCGGCAGCCGTAGCCCTGGAATACCCGCGCCATCGCCGAAGGCGTGGCGCTGGAGAAAAAGCCGTAGACGAGAAAGCGTCTGGAGCGAGTCTCCTGCAGGCAGACGCCGGCGCGCAGCGTGCGCAGATTCTCGTCCGGCGAGCCTGACCAGTTGCCCGCCCCCCATTGGGCGACCAGTGCGCCGGGAGCAGGAGCACCGGTGCGCGCATCTGGTTCGACCAGAGGGACTCCGTTCTGCCGTGCATGCTTGATGCGCGGCAGCAGCGCGTCATCTTCCTTGTTCCAGGTCTTCATCGCGACCGTTCCGTCATCCATTACATACAAGGTCGCGAGTCCCGGCTGGAGCTTGCTGAACAGGCTGCCCTGCTCGATGAAGCCGTAGTGGCTGCCGTGATTGCGATGCGCCAGGGCGCCGTGGCGGAAGGCGCCATGCTCGCGCTTGAAGCCTCCGGTGAAAGTGGCGACCGTGCGGCCGGTGAGCGATGGAGTGACCATGCCGTTGACGACCAATGGGGCGACCGTATCGATTCCGTCCGGACCCGGAAGGTTCAGATCGCGCACCTCGTCCAGAGTTCGCGGCGACCAGCCAACTCTCGGGTGATCGGTGCCCAGCGCGAAGCCCAGATCGAACTCCGACAGGTCGAACGCGACAAGATAGGCGAGCGCGCCCGCTTCGACCGCATCGAGGTCCTTCACTCTGCTGCGGCCGCCCGCAGGGATTTCGATGTCGATCGCTCGCGGCTCGACAAGGCTTGCGTAGACTCCGTCGAGTCCGACGGCGGGATACCATTGGCCGGGCGTGAGGCCCCGGTCCGATTGGCCCAGGTCAATGCCGAGGTGCTCCGGCAGCACGTGCTGGTCGGCATAGGCGCGGCCGACCGCCGCCGCAATCGGGCCATCGCGAATCTTCGCATTCTGGTCGCTGCGCTCGGGGCCCGGGACCGGGGTTCCTTTCTCAAGATAGGCGTCGCGATAAAACTGCTGGCGCACTAAACCGATGATTTTTTCCCCACCCCACACGTGATCGCGGAGGAAACCAGTTGCCTTCTCCAGATTGGTGGATCTTCCGCTCACGGCATTGCGCAGATACAGGCGACCCTCGCAAACCGGCGCATAAGGGAGCGAAGAACGCCGCGCCTGCTCCAGGACGTTGCCCGAAGCGGGAGACCAGAGCTTGCAGTTGCGGCTGCCGGCCGCGGAAACGATTTGAATCCCGTCGCCGTACGTTTCGGCCAGCCGGATTCGCTGACCGCTCGGGTCCGCGTTCTCCAGATGATAGGCGGTGCGTAGGCTCCCCGTACCCCCGTCGAGCGTGAGCAAAAACCACGCGTTGATCTGTGGGTTCAACTCGATCAGCGTCGCCGTGGCCCGGCGCTGGCCTTGCGTCTCGTTGGCTATGGTCGCGGTCCGGCGAAACTGCTGCAGTTCGATGACGGATTTCGGGGCCTGCGCCGCGTACTGAGCGGCCTGATCGGGCCCTGCCGCGGCGTTCGAATCGGCGGCCGCCACGGCGAAAGCCATAGGCCAAGCGAGCCCCGCTGCGAGGAGGGGCCGCGCAACAGCGGGCAGTCCTCTGTGATCGCGCAAGCGGGTCCGGTACCTTGCAGGCGGCGGAGTATGCATCTTTTGCACAGTCAGGCCCCTCGCTGCGCTGACGCGCTAGAAGAAAGCCTTGGCGAGCTTGAGCGCGCCTCGTTTCCAAGGCAGCCGATGGGTCGTGCCCAGCTTGTCCCGGAACTCGTCGCGATGCGCTACGTACCAGTCGTAGTTGCGTATCAGGGCTTCCCGGTTGGAATATCTGGGCGCGAAGCCGAGGATGGTTTCGACGTGCTCGATCGAAACGAAGCTGTCCTTCGCCGCGGTCTCGTAGATCCATTTGTAGAGCGGCGACAAGTGAAATCGCTCGAGCAGCCTCAAGGTCAAAATCACCGGCAGGGCGGGAAGTCCGATAACGCGTTTGCCATGGCTTGCGCGATCCAGCACCGCCTGAAAGTTGTCGCGCATGCTGCCGAACTCCTTCGCTCCCACGTTGAACGTGTCGTTGACGAGATGCCGCTCGAGCGTCGCACACAGGTGGATCAGCTCGCACAGGTCGGCGACGTCGAGCAACTGATAGCGATTGTTGCCTGAACCGAGCACCGGGAAATTCCTGCCGTCGTAGGCCCAATCGTAGAGCAATTCGAAAGCGCCGAGCCGCTCCGGACCCACGAAACTCTTGGGTCTCAGGATAGAAACACATACACCTCTTTGCCGAAATTCTGTGCATTGCTGCTCGGCCAGGATCTTTGACTCCCCATAATGCCCGACACCCGACAGTTTGTCGGTCTCATAGAGCGGATGATGGTCCGGGATGCCGTACACCGCCGTTGAAGAAATGTAAATGAAACGGGCGGCGCCGTTATGCAGCGCGCTTTGCAATAGGATCCGAGTGCCCTCCACTCCCGTGGATATGATGTCTTGCCGGCTTGCCAGAGGCAGAGCGGCAGCGCAGTGGACTACTACGTTCACGCCCTCCATCGCTCTGTCCACAGCACGACGGTCGCGAATGTCGCCCGGAATCGCCTGTACGCGGCTCCTTTCCGGATAGTCGAACGGCGCAATATCGAGCGAGCGGACCGGATATCCGCGCGAGAGCAGATAGCGGCACAAATTGATTCCCAGAAATCCAGAACCACCGGTGATCAGATAGAGGGGTTGAGTCACAGTAGCGAACGTGCGTTACCCGAATACTACGAGGAGACGGTGCCGTAGTCTTGATCAATGTCAAAAAAGCGTGCCGAGTCGGCAGGCTACAGTAGGTCCTCCGCTCGTAGAGAGTTATGAAGCTTGAAATCGCTGTATCTGCTGCGATTCGCCCGCTCGCGCCCGACAGCATGCGCATCCGACGACAGACGGCGGAACATCCCTTCGGAACAATTAAGCTATGGATGGGCAGCGCACATTTCCTGATGACAACGTTGAAGAAGGTCAGTACGGAGATGAGCCTCCATGTTTTTGCCTACAACCTCAAGCGAGTGATGAAAATACTGGGTCCAAGGGTTCTGATGGAAGCAATGAGGGCCTGAGGAAGGTCTATTTGCCGATTTATCTGCCAATATTGGCAATCCAAGATTCGGTCGGAGAGCCAATGGGGGCGGTCGTCTTCGAGGGCTCCACCTAACGCCGATCGCGCCGTTGTATGTTGTCAGCGCGGCCGGCGCATTGTCGTCCTGCAGTCAGTCGCTCCCCGCCGCGAATCCGCAATCGAACAGGCTCGACGATCCATAGTCGTTCATTGCTCATGCCGCCGCTTTCTTCTTCCCCAGCACCGCTTTCAGATACCGCCCGGTGAAGCTCGCCGGATTCTCCGCGATGTCCTCGGGCGTGCCCTGGGCGATGATGCGGCCGCCGCCGTCGCCGCCCTCGGGACCGAGGTCGATGACCCAGTCGGCGGTCTTGATCACATCGAGGTTGTGCTCGATCACCACCACGCTGTTGCCGTGGTCGCGGAGGCGATGCAGCACGTGCAGCAGCAGGTCGATGTCCTGAAAGTGCAGGCCGGTGGTGGGTTCGTCCAGGATGTAGAGCGTGCGCCCAGTGTCGCGCTTGGAGAGCTCCAGCGACAGTTTCACCCGTTGTGCTTCGCCGCCTGAAAGTGTGGTCGCCGACTGGCCCAGTTCGACGTAGCCCAGGCCGACCTCGAGCAGGGTCTTCAATTTGCGCGCCACGATGGGCACGGCGCTGAAGAAGTCGTGCGCCTGCTCCACGGTCATTTTCAGTACCTCGTATACGTTTCTCCCCTTGTACTGCACTTCCAGCGTTTCGCGGTTGTAGCGTTTGCCGTGGCAGACGTCGCAAGGCACGTAGATGTCGGGCAGAAAGTGCATTTCCACCTTGAGTACGCCGTCACCCTGGCAGGCCTCGCAGCGCCCGCCTTTGACGTTGAAGGAGAATCGCCCCGGCCCGTAGCCGCGCTCGCGCGCTGCGGTCACGCCCGCGAACAGTTCGCGGATCGGCGTGAACAGGCCGGTGTAGGTGGCTGGATTGGAGCGCGGCGTGCGTCCGATCGGGCTCTGGTCGACGCTGATCACTTTGTCGAAGAATTCCAGCCCGCTGACCGATGCGTGCGGCGCCGGCTCGGTGCTGCTGCCGTAAAGATGCGCGGCGACGGCGGCGTAGAGCGTGTCGTTGACCAGCGTCGATTTTCCCGAACCCGACACGCCGGTGACGCACACGAACAGACCCAGCGGCAGTTCCAGGTCCACGTTCTTCAGGTTGTTGCCGCTGGCGCCTGAGAGGCGCAGCACGCGTGCCTTGTCGTAGCGGTGGCGGCGCTTGGGTCTGGGGATTTCCAGGTCCCCGGCCAGATACTTTCCGGTGAGCGAGGCGGGATTGCGCATGATCTCCTGCGGCGTGCCCTCGGCCACCAGTTTGCCGCCGTGTTCGCCCGCGCCCGGACCCATGTCGACCACGTAGTCCGCCGCGAGGATTGCCTCTTCGTCGTGCTCGACCACGATCACGGTGTTGCCCAGGTCGCGCAAGTGCTTCAAGGTATCCAGCAGCCGCCCGTTGTCGCGCTGATGCAGTCCTATCGAGGGTTCGTCCAGCACGTACATGACGCCGGTGAGACCGGAGCCGATCTGGCTCGCCAGCCTGATGCGCTGCGCTTCACCGCCGGAAAGCGAGTCGGCCGAGCGGTCCAGCGACAGGTAGTCCAGGCCGACATTATTGAGAAATGACAGGCGCGAAGCGATTTCCTTCACGATCCGGTCGGCGATCGCCGCCTTGTGCCCCGGCAGCTTCAGTCCCTGGAAAAACGCGAGGCCGCGCTTGAGCGGCATCGCGCTCACCTGGAATATCGGCATGTCGCCGATTTTGACGCTGCGCGCTTCGGCGCGCAGGCGTGTGCCGTCGCAGGCCGGGCAGGCCTTGCTATTCAGGTACTTGGCGAGTTCTTCGCGCACCACGAGAGAATCGGTCTCGCGGTAGCGACGCGCGAGATTCGGGATAACGCCTTCGAAATCGTGCTCGCGCACCACGGTGCGGCCGCGTTCGCTCAGATAGGAAAAGGCGATCGTTTCCTTGCTGCCGTTGAGCACGATGTCCTGCGCCGCTTGCGGCAGCGCATCGAACGCCGCCTCGACGTCGAAGCCGAAGTGCGCGGCGAGGCTGGTGAGCATCTGGAAGTAGAACTGGTTGCGCCGGTCCCAGCCTTTGATCGCGCCGCTGGCAAGGCTTAAGTGCGGATGCGCCACCACGCGGCGCGGATCGAAGAATTCGATCGCGCCCAGGCCGTCGCATTCCGGACAGGCGCCCAGGGGGTTGTTGAACGAGAACAGGCGCGGTTCCAATTCCGCCAGGGAATAGCTGCAGGCCGGGCAGGCGAACTTGGCCGAGAACAAGTGTTCCTTGCCCGAGTCCGTTTCCACCGCAATGGCGCGGCCGTCGGCATGGCGCAGGGCGGTCTCGAAGGATTCGGCCAGCCGCTGCTTCAACTCCGGCTTGACCTTGAGCCGGTCCACGACCACGTCGGTGCTGTGCTTGACGTTCTTCGACAGCTTGGGCAGGGCGTCGATGTCGTACACTTTGCCGTCCACGCGCAGGCGCACGAAGCCCTGCGCCCGCAGTTCGGCGAACAAATCGGCCTGTTCGCCCTTGCGCCCTGCAATGACCGGGGCGAGGATCATCAGTTTGGTGTCTTCGGGCAGCGCGAGCACGTGGTCGACCATTTGCGCCACCGACTGCGACTCCAGCGGCAGCGCGTGCTCCGGGCAGTAGGGCGTGCCGACGCGCGCGTACAGCAGGCGCAGGTAGTCGTGGATTTCGGTCACCGTGCCCACGGTGGAGCGCGGGTTGTGGCTGGTGGCTTTCTGTTCGATCGCGATCGCCGGCGACAGGCCCTCGATCAGATCGACATCGGGCTTTTCCATGAGTTGCAGGAACTGCCGCGCGTACGCGGACAGCGATTCCACGTAGCGCCGCTGACCCTCCGCATACAGCGTGTCGAAGGCGAGCGATGATTTTCCCGAGCCCGACAAGCCCGTGATCACGATCAGCCGGTTGCGCGGCAAATCGAGACTGATGTTCTTCAGGTTGTGCGTGCGTGCGCCGCGAATCCTGATTTGATCCATAGCTTGGACTCTGGCTGGAGATTCAAACCTGCTAATATACGAGATTAGTCTGCACTTACGCCACTCCCAATTTATGTCATCCGTTTCCTCCGATCGCATGTCACCCCTGGAAATCCGCGCAAGTGTTTCTCTTGCCTCGATTTTTTCTCTGCGTATGCTGGGATTGTTCCTGATTCTGCCGGTGTTCGCGATTCACGCGATGCACCTCAAAGGCGGGGACAACCACACGCTTGTGGGCATTGCGTTAGGCACTTACGGCCTGACCCAGGGCATGCTGCAGATTCCCTACGGCATGGCCTCGGACCGCTACGGCAGGAAGCGCGTCATCATCCTGGGCCTGGTGCTGTTTGCGCTGGGCAGCTTCATCGCCGCCATCGGCAACGATATCCACGTCATTATCGTCGGCCGTGCGGTCCAGGGCGCGGGTGCGATCTCCGCGCCGGTGATGGCATTCCTCGCCGACCTGACGCGCGAGCAGCACCGTACCAAGGCGATGGCCCTGGTGGGCTCGAGCATCGGCTTGATGTTCGCCCTGTCCCTGGTCGGCGCGCCGATACTCTACCGGCACATCGGCATGGGCGGCATTTTCATCCTTACCGGCGTACTGGCGCTGGCGGCGATCTGGGTGGTGGTGAGCGTGGTGCCGAAAGAGACATTGGGAAAAACTGAGGCCCAGGAGCACGTCGAGCCGGCTCGATTCGGCGACGTTCTGAAGAGTCCGGATCTGCTGCGGCTCAACTTGGGCATTTTCTCGCTGCATGCGGTGCAGATGGCGATTTTCGTGGTGGTGCCGCTCGCCATGGTGAGCGCGGGCGGGCTTTCCGTGGGCGAGCACTGGAAGGTCTATCTGCCCGTGGTGCTGGCTTCGTTCGCGCTGATGGTGCCGGCGATAATTTACGCCGAGAAAAAAGATGCGCTCAAGCCGGTGTTCCTCGCCTGCATAGCGCTAATGGCCGTGGTCCAGGCAGGCTTCGTGTTCGAATTGCATAATTTTGCTGCGCTTGTCATCCTGCTGCTGGGCTTCTTCGTTGCTTTCAACATACTGGAAGCGACCTTGCCGTCGCTGGTGTCGCGCACAGCGCCTGCGGGTGCGAAGGGTGCGGCCCTGGGCGTATACAACACCACCCAGTCGCTGGGCCTGTTCGTCGGCGGTGCCGCGGGCGGTTGGCTGATGCAGAATTATGGAAGGACACCTGTGTTCATGTTCGGCGCGGCACTGATTGCACTGTGGGGTATTGTCGCTGTGGGCATGCGCGTGCCGCAGCGCGCGCGCCGGCGCGGCGCGGACGTGGTCGGCGGCACGACGCTGAGCGACGGGTCGGCCGGGTAGGACGCGATAGAAAAACATAAAGGAGAGTTGAAATGGCATCGGTCAACAAAGTGATAGTCGTAGGCAACCTGGGCAAAGACCCGGAAACGCGCTTCCTGCCGGACGGCAAGGCGGTGTGCAATTTTTCGGTGGCGACCACCGATACTTGGAAGGACAAGGCCACCGGAGAGAAAAAAGAGGCGACCGAATGGCACCGGATTTCGAGCTTCGGCCGACTCGCGGAAATCTGCGGCGAATACCTCAAGAAAGGCAGCCAGGTCTATATCGAGGGCAAGCTGCGCACGCGCAAATGGCAGGACAAGGAAGGCCAGGATCGCTACACCACCGAGATCATCGCCGATGCGATGCAGATGCTGGGCTCCAGGAGCGGCATGGGCGGGGGCGAGCCGCGCGAAATGCGCGAACCTTCCGCCGCGGGCGAATCCAGGCCGGCGAAAAAGCCCGCCGGCCAGTTCCAGGACATGGATGACGACATCCCGTTCTGACACCCAGATAAGGGCGGGAAGGCGATATTCTGTCCATCCGTCCCGCTGCGGGGCTTGCGCGCCGCAAGTAAACGCGGTCTAGCTCCTTGAAAAGACAGGGTTTGCCCATAGATAGCGTATGGGGAAGCGCGGCTTTTCCGTTATAATTCACATCTTTTTCGCTGTTTGGAGGGCTTCGTGCCTATTTACGAATATCGTTGCTCGGCTTGCGGGTTCCAGAAAGAGTACCTGCGAAAGGTGAGCGATCCCCTGCTCAGTGTCTGCCCGGAATGCAGCAAAGAGACTTTCGGCAAAATGCTTACCGCGGCCGGTTTCCAGTTGAAGGGCAGCGGCTGGTACGCGACCGACTTCAAGAACAGCGGGGCCAAGCCGGTGGCCAAGACCACAGAGAAAAGCGAAACGACTGCGGGCAAGAGCGAGGCCACGGGAGATAGCAAGAGCAAGAGCGAGACCGCGCCCGCGCCCGCGCCCGCTCCGGCCGCGGCACCGGTTGCCGCCGCGAGCACAGCCAAGGCGGAATGAAAAAATATTTCATCACCGGCCTGCTGATCTGGATCCCGCTGGTTATCACCATCTGGGTCCTGAAGTTGGTGGTCGACACGCTCGACCAGACCTTGCTGCTGCTGCCGCATGCGCTGCGCACCGAAGGCTGGCTCGGCATCCATGTCCCCGGGATGGGCGTGCTGCTGACGCTGCTGATCGTGATCCTCACCGGTGTTTTCACGGCGAATTTCGTCGGCCAGCGGCTGGTGCATTTCTGGCATGAGGTTTTGCACCGCATTCCGGTGGTGAACTCGATCTATTCCAGCGTCAAGCAGGTGAGCGACACGCTGTTTTCCTCCAGCGGCGAGGCTTTCCGCAAGGCACTGCTGGTGCAGTGGCCGCGCGAGGGTATGTGGACCATAGGCTTTCTCACCGGCGCGCCCGGCGGCGACGTCACCCGGCACCTGCAGGGCGATTACATCAGCGTCTATGTCCCGACCACGCCCAACCCGACCGGCGGCTATTTCGTGATGATGCCGCGCAAGGACGTGATCGAGCTCGACATGAGCGTGGATACGGCGCTGAAATACGTGATCTCCATGGGCGTGGTCGTGCCTAATGGCAACGGAAAGCGCAAAAAGGAGGCGCTGCCTGCGGTAACAAGGTAATGGGCCATGGGTAATGCGTGACGTCAAGTCACCCATTACCCATCTCTCATCACCACCCATAAGCAACCCTATGCGTACGCACTACTGCGGCTTGGTCGACGCCGCCCAGCTGGACCAGACCGTCAACCTCTGCGGCTGGGTCAACACCCGGCGTGATCACGGCGGCGTGATTTTCATCGATTTGCGCGACCGCGAAGGCCTGGTGCAGATCGTGTGCAACCCGACGCGACCGCAGGTATTCGCGGTGGCGGAGAAAATCCGCAACGAATTCGTGATCCGGGTCACTGGCAAGGTGATCCGGCGGGAGCCGGGGCTGGTGAATCCGAAACTCAAGAGCGGCGAGGTCGAGGTGCTGTGCCAGGAGCTCGAAATCCTCAATCCGGCGGTGACGCCGCCGTTCCAGCTCGACGAAGACAATCTGTCGGAAACCACCCGGCTGACCCACCGTGTGATCGATCTGCGCCGGCCGCAGATGCAGGCGAACATGCGCTTGCGCTACAAGGTGGCGATGGCGGTGCGCCGCTATCTGGACGAGGCGGGGTTTATCGACATCGAGACGCCGATGCTCGCGAAGTCCACGCCCGAGGGCGCGCGCGACTACCTGGTGCCCTCGCGCGTGCACGACGGCATGTTCTTCGCGCTGCCGCAGTCGCCGCAGCTGTTCAAGCAGATGCTGATGATCGCCGGTTTCGACCGCTATTACCAGATTACCAAGTGTTTCCGCGACGAGGACTTGCGCGCCGACCGCCAGCCCGAATTCACCCAGATCGATATCGAAACCTCGTTCCTGGCCGAGGAAGAAATCCGCAGCATCATGGAAGGCTTGATGCGCAGCGTATTCAAACAGGCGCTCGACGTGGATCTGCCCGACCCGCTGCCGGTCATGCGCTATGCCGAAGCGATGGCGCGCTACGGCTCGGACAAGCCGGACCTGCGGGTGCCGCTCGAGTTTACCGAGCTCACCGACGTCATGAAAAGCGTCGAGTTCAAGGTGTTTTCCGCCCCGGCCAACGCGGCCGGCGGGCGCGTTGCCGGGCTGCGTATCCCCGGCGGCGGCACGCTTACGCGCGGCGAGATCGATGCCTATACCCAGTTCGTCGGCATCTACGGCGCACGCGGCCTCGCTTATATCAAGGTCAACGAGATCGCCCGCGGCCGCGAAGGCCTGCAGTCGCCGATCGTGAAAAATCTTTCCGATGCGGCGCTCGATGCGATCGTCCAGCGCTCGGGCGCCAAGGACGGCGACCTCATATTCTTTGCCGCCGACAAGGCCAAGATCGTGAACGATGCCCTGGGGGCGCTGCGGGTCAAAATCGGCCATGAAAAAGGCTATGCGGTCGCCGGCTGGAAGCCGCTGTGGGTGGTGGACTTCCCGATGTTCGAGCACGACGAGGAAGCCAAGCGCTGGGTTGCGATGCACCACCCGTTCACCGCCCCCAAGGACGGGCACGAGGACTACCTCTCGACCGATCCCTCCAAAGCGATTGCCAAGGCTTACGACATGGTGTTGAACGGATCGGAAATCGGCGGCGGTTCGGTGCGTATCCATCGCGAGGAAGTGCAGTCCAAGGTATTCCGCGCGCTGGCCATCGACGCGGCGGAAGCAAGGCTGAAATTCGGCTATCTGCTGGACGCCCTGCAATACGGTGCGCCGCCCCATGGCGGCATCGCGTTCGGGCTGGACCGCATCGTCGCCATGATGGCCGGCACCGAATCGATCCGCGACGTGATCGCCTTCCCCAAAACGCAGCGGGCCCAGTGCCTGCTGACCCAGGCGCCCAGCCCGGTGGACGAGAAGCAGCTGCGCGAGCTGCACATCCGCTTGCGCGGCGCGGAGAAACAGCCGGAAAAGAGCTAGGCTGCTGGCTGCGGACCGATTGCGACCGGCAAGCATGAAGCGGCTCGCCGTCGTCATTTGCGCGCTGCTGGCGCTGACCGGCGCGGCCTATGCGCGCAGCCCGGCCCCGCTAGTCGACGTCGCGCTGGCGGCGTTGCCCAGGGAAGCGCATGCGACGCTGGTGCTGATCAAGGCGGGCGGGCCGTTCGCCTACGCCAGGGACGGCAGCGTGTTCGGCAATCGCGAGAAGCTGCTGCCACTGCGGAGCCGGGGCTATTACCGTGAATACACGGTGAAGTCGCCGGGTGCGCGCGATCGGGGCGCGCGCCGCATCGTCGCTGGCGCAGGTACCGCCGGCGACGTGCGCAGCTCGGGCGAGTACTATTACAGCGACGAACATTACAATTCCTTCAGGCGTATCCGTGAGTAGCAATCTGGAGCAGGTATTGCGGGACAAAGACCGGGCCGGAGTCTATTTGAGCGGCCCGGATACGCGGCTCATCGCCGAAGCCGCGCAGGCCGCGGGCCTCGCGCTGTGGCGCGTCGACATCGGCCGCGTGCACGATCAGCAGGGATTCACCGGCCTGGTGGCCAAGGCGCTGGCGTTTCCGCAGTGGTTCGGAGGAAACTGGGACGCGTTCGAAGACTGCCTGGGGGATCTGTCCTGGCATCCGGCCCCCGGCTACGTGCTGCTGCTGGAGCACGGCAAGCATTTCGGCGCCGGCCACAAGCAGGAGTTCGTCACCGCGGCCGAAGTGCTGGCCGGGGTGGCTGAATTTTGGCAGGGGCAGGGCAAGCCGTTCTGGGCCATAGTCAGCGGTCCGGACGGTTGGGATGCGGGCCTGCCATTGCTGCCCGCAACCTGAACCATCCCTACTGTTGGCAGGCGTGTCCCCCGGCTACAAAATCCCGCGTTCGGTCATGGTGGTGATCTATACCGCCGACCTGCAGGTGCTCATGCTCGAGCGTGCCGGCTGGCCCGGGTTCTGGCAGTCGGTCACGGGGAGCATCGATCATGCGGACGAACCCCTGATCGAAACAGCCAGAAGGGAGGTGCGTGAGGAAACCGGCATCGATACCTCGGATTACCGGCTGGAGGACTGGGGCATAGAAAACAGCTTCGAGATTTTCAAGAATTATCGCAGCCGCTACGCGCAAGGCGTGACGCACAATCTGGAGCATATGTTCGGACTGGAGCTGCCCGGCGTCGTTCCGGTGCAACTCGATCCGGATGAACACCTGCGCTATGAATGGATGCCGTGGGACCAAGCCGCCGGGCGCACGCTGTCCTGGACCAATCGCGACGCGATCCTGCTGCTGCCGCAAAAGCGCGCCGCGCGCGCGATTTGATCACACCCTATTTTGCAATGATTAATAGACTGAAAATGCGGAACTATTCTTTCGCGTTTCAATTATGCAATGATATTCCAGATTTTTGCAACGATACTCCGCTCTACCGGGCTGGCCTTAGCCGCTTCGAATCTAGCTCGCTAGCCGCGCTTGCCCGGGCTCAGGAATAGGCGACGCAGTTCTCGCAGACGGTGCCGCGCACATCTTTTTTCAGGTGGGCCGCGCGCAGCTTTACGAACCCGGGCGCGTTCCAGGCGTCCATGAAGGACTGCTGGGTCAAATCGCCCATGGTCCAGTTGGCGGTGGCATCAAAGCAGCAGGCCGACAGCTTGCCTTCGGCGGTGACATGGCCTTCGGTGAAGGCCGACCAGCAGGGCAGGGGCTCGCGCAGGGCGTCGATTCTTCCCTGGTTGCCCGCGGTGGGGCGATAGCCGAGCTGGACTTCGCGTTCGGTGGCGAAGGCGCCCATCGAATACAAGGGCAGCCAGTAATGCTGGTCGACGTAGGGGATTACCCGCTCGCGCAGCAGCGCTTCCATCTTGGCTTGTTGCTCGCCGTCGTAGCGTATCGACGAGGCATACAGGCCGGTCCGGTAGCCGTGTTGCTGGCGCAGTTCCCAGCCGGCGCGGATGTTGTCCAGGGCGCGGTGAAACAGCCTGCCGGACACGCCCATGATTTTCTCGAACTGCTCCTCGTCGGCGGCGTTGACCGACCATTTGAGCGAATCCAGACCGGCCTTCATGCAGGCTTCTATCGCCTCGGGGAAGGCCATGGATGCGTTGGAGGTGAGGAACACGTAAGGCATTGCCAGCTCGGCCTTGAGGTATTCGATGCAGTCGATCAGCAACCTCGGCCCCATGAAGGATTCGCCGAGGTAAAACACGCCGATTTCCTTGACGCCGGCCTCGCTCATTTCGCGCGTGATGCGCTTGAACAGCCCGAAATCCATGTCCCACTTGGGCTGAACCTCGCGGTTGCGCAGGGCGCAGAAGCCGCAGCGGTAATTGCAGCGCGGGGAGATTTCTATTTTTACGCTCTTCGGGGCTGGCGGCGCCGCCATCATGTATTCTGGTGGTATCTTGGTCACCGAGTCGATTCTGTCAGTAATCACGCCGAACTCCTGTTTGCCATCCCTGCCGGTCGATTGATGCTAGGGGAAACGGCGACCGTCGCGCTTGACGTGGGTCAAGGAAACCCGGCCTTGCGCAGACTCCCCGGTGCCGTCTCTTGCGGCCGAAGCGCGACGGCGTTCATAATGCGCGCTTGGACTGTAACGAAACCAGGGGCCGACTCCCTCGTGCCCCCTTTGTCGAACCGCCGCGAACTGACTTTTGCTACGGCTGCTTAACCGGAAAGCTGCAATGAACAAGCCTTTGGATTTGAAAGCCGAAACCGGACGCCGTGAGCGCACCGATTACGTGCTGTCGCGCACCGACAAGTATTTCACCAAGTCGCGCCAGATCGTGGAGAAGTTCGGCGACAAGACCGTGACCTACGGCGTGTTCCTGCGCCGCGGCACCATTTGCGCCGTCAATCCGGCGCTGGAAATCCTGCGCGAATACTACCCACAAGACGCCGTGCCGCTCAAGATCACGCGCCTGTACGAGGAGGGCGCCTTCGTCCCCGACCAGAAGCCGATTTTCACCTATACCGGCTCGTTTGCCGCGCTGGTCGAACTGGAGACGCTGATCCTGCGCCGCGTCGGCACCGCCTGCGTGTCCGCCTACAACGCCTGCAAGATGGCGACCGACCTGCCCAAGGTGGCTTTCATCGACATGCATGCGCGCCACGCCTGCGGCGATGATCTGTCGGTTTTGGCCGCTTATGGCGCCTCGGTCGGCAGCCGCATCGCCAAGCTCTCCGGTGCGATCGGCTTCATCGGCGGCTCGCAGGACCTGACCGCGCATTTCTACGGCCAGGAACGCGGCCTCGGTACCATGCCGCATGCCATCGTCGGCTACGCCGGCTCCACCCTGAGGGCGGCGCAGATGTACGCCGAGACGCACCCGCGGGACAACCTCACCGTGCTGGTTGATTTCTATGCGCGCGAATTCAGCGATGCGGTCGAGGTGTGCCGCTGGTGGTACAAGGAGGTCCTGCCGAGTGCTAACGGCAGCGCGCGCGCGCTGGCGTTTCGCATCGACACCCACGGCGAACGCTACGCCGAGGGGCTGGATTACGAGCAGTCGGTCGAACTGGTGGCCAACTGGCTGCATGTATTGAACGAGTACGAGGCGGTGCGGGCGGTGATGGGCGAGGAGGCCTACGACTCGGACACGCTCAACATCGTCAAGGACCGCGTGCGCAAGGTGCTGTTCGGCACCGGAGTGTCGGTGGCGAGCGTGATCAAAATGCGCCAGACCCTGGATGCTGCCGGTTTCAACTCGGCGCACATCGTCGGCTCCAGCGGGTTCACGCCGTTCAAGTGCAAAATGTTCGGCCATGCGCGCGCACCGGTGGATGTGATCGGCACCGGCTCTTTCATCCCGGAGGCGTTCGGCGACACCTTCGCCACCGCCGACATATTCATGTACGACGGAAAATTCTTGATCAAGGTCGGGCGCGAGAAGCTGTTTCAGGGCCTGAAACCTTAAACTGGATCCGCTCGGAGCGAACAGCGTGTCTGCGGCCGAAGAAAAGTCCTAATTCCACGAATGAGCGGGGGTGTGCCCCACTCGTACCCCCCGCCGATGCAGCCGCGCCACTTTTTGGTACTCTCGCCCCATTGATGACTACGCCTATATCCGGCCGCGAACAAGCCCACGCCGAGCGTCAGAGCGGGATGAAGCTGCGCATCGCCACCTACAACATCCACAAGGGATTTTCGCATTTCAACCGGCGCATGATGGTGCACGAGCTGCGCCATCATCTGCGCCAGCTCAATGTCGATATCGTGTTTCTCCAGGAAGTGCAGGGCGAGCACGAGCATCACGCCAGCCAGGTCGTCAACTGGCCGGCGGAACCCCAGTACGAGTTCCTCGCCGAAGAGGTGTGGCCTGACTATGCGTATGGCCGCAACGCGATCTACGACCACGGCCACCATGGCAACGCCATCCTCAGCCGCTTTCCGATCGTCAGCGCGGAGAACCAGGACGTATCCGCTCACCGCTTCGAACAACGCGGCCTGCTGCACTGCGAAGTCGCGCTGGGCGGGCAGAATTTGCACTGCCTGTGCGTGCATTTCGGATTGTACGAGCGCGGGCGGCGGCGCCAGTTGTCGGCGCTGGCTGACCGCGTGCAGCGCCTGGTGCCCGCGGACGCACCGCTGGTCGTCGCCGGGGATTTCAACGACTGGCGCAACTCCGCCGGGCGCCAGATGGTGACCGAGCTCGGTCTGAAAGAGGTATTCCGCGATCAGCGCGGCCGTCCGGCACGCACCTATCCCAGCACGTTTCCGCTGTTGCGCCTGGACCGCATCTATGCGCGCGGCTTCGACGTGCGCCACGCCGAAGTGCACCATGGGCTGCCCTGGTCGCGGATCTCCGATCATGCGGCGCTGAGTGTGGAACTGGAACTGCGATGACGCTGGAGTTTCTGGGCGGCAATACGCTGCAGTTGCTGACCAACGGCGAAGCCTATTTCCCCGCGCTGCAGCAGGCCATCGACGCGGCGCAAAGCGAGATCTACCTGGAGACCTATATTTTTTCCGACGACGACACCGGCCGGCGCATTGCCGCCGCGCTGGTGCGCGCCGCCGGGCGCGGCGTGAACGTGCATGTGCTGGTGGACGGTTTCGGCTCCAAGGGCATGTTCGCGCAAACGCGGCAGCTGCTCGATGTCGCCAATATCGATGTGCTGATCTTCGGTCCCAAGACCTCGCCCCTGACGTTGCGGCGCAACCGCCTGCGGCGCCTACACCGAAAACTCGTGACGGTGGACGCCCGCGTGGCGTTCGTCGGCGGCATCAACATCATCGACGACATGCATACGCCGCGCCATACGCCGCCGCGCTACGACTACGCCGTGCGCATCGAAGGGCCTCTGGTCGCAAACGTGCTGGAGCAGACCGAGCGCCTGTGGCACCGGGTGGCCTGGGCCAGTCTGAAGCGCGGCGCGCAGCGGCATCCGCTGCTCGATACCGCGGATCGCGGCACCCAGCGTGCCGTGTTGGTGGTGCGCGACAATTTTCGCCATCGTTCCGACATCGAGGACGCGTATCTCGCAGCGATCGACGGCGCGCATAAGGAAGTCATTATCGCCAACGCCTATTTCTTTCCCGGCGCGCGCTTTCGCCACGCCTTGCGGGAGGCGGCCGGGCGCGGCGTGCGCGTGGTGCTGCTGTTGCAGGGCCGGATCGAATATGTGCTGCTGCACTACGCCTCGCGCGCACTCTACGGTTCGCTCCTGGACGCCGGGGTGGAGATCTACGAATATCACAAGAGCTTCCTGCATGCCAAGGTCGCAGTCATCGACAAGCGCTGGGCTACGGTAGGCTCATCCAACATCGACCCGTTCAGCCTGATGCTGGCGCGCGAGGCCAATATCGTGGTCGATGACGTGCAATTTTCGCGCGAACTGCGGCGCAGCCTGCTCGAGCATATGAGAAGCGGCGCCAAAGTGGTGGTGAAGCGCCAGTGGCGGCGCCAGCCGCTGTGGCGGCGAGCGCTGATCTGGAGCGCATATGGCTGCACTCGACTGCTGATGGGCGTGGCGGGCTACGGCGGGAAGCATTAGCGTGAAAATGAAACCGCAAGACCTGGAGCAAATCAGCGCGCTTACGCTGGCACATTACAATCAGGGCGCCGCCGATTTTTTCGAAGGCACGCGCGATCACGATGTCAGCCAGAATATCGCCGCCCTGCTCGAGCACATCGAGGGCGCAGCGCCCTGCACTATCCTCGATTTCGGCTGCGGGCCGGGCCGCGATCTCAAGACGTTTTCCGGCCTCGGCCACATCGCCGTGGGGCTGGACGGCGCCGAGCAGTTCGCGCAAATGGCGCGCGCTTACAGCGGGTGCGAGGTGTGGCAGCAGGATTTTCTCAAGCTCGAACTGCCGCAGCAGCGCTTTGACGGCGTGTTCGCCAACGCATCGCTGTTTCACGTCGCCAGCCAGGAACTGCCGCGGGTGCTGCGCGATCTGCACGCCACGCTGAAACCGGGCGGTGTGCTGTTCACCTCGAATCCGCACGGCCGCAATGACGAAGGCTGGAACCGCGGCCGTTACGGCGCGTACTACGATCCGGCCACCTGGCTCAGGCTCGTCGCGGAGGCGGGTTTCGCCGAGCTTGCACACTACTACCGGCCGCCGGGACTGCCGCGGGAACAGCAACCCTGGCTGGCGAGCGTGTGGCGCAAAGTGAATCCGGACCCGAGGCCGGCAGGGCGGAACGCAGGTCCGCGCGCCTATGCCTAGGTGGCGGGGGTGCGCCGGCGGAACATGCCCACACCCGACATGTGCATCACCAACTCGCCGTGCTGGTTGTACACTTCCGAGCGCGAGCGCACCGTGCCCATGTCGGGGCGGCTGGCGGAGGCGCGGGTCTCGAGCACCGTCGATTTGAGGCGCAGCGTGTCGCCCGGGCGCACCGGTTTCACCCAGCGCACTTCGTCCACGCCGGGCGAGCCCATGCTGGCGGACTCGAGCAGATAGAGATCGCAGAGCATGCGCATGCACATGCCGGCGGTCTGCCAGCCGCTGGCGATCAGCCCGCCGAAAGCGGACTGTTTCGCCTTTTCCCTGTCGATATGGAAGGGTTGCGGATCATACTTCTTGGCGAATTCGACGATCTCGTCTTCGGTGAGGCTGTGGCCGCCGGTCTCGCGCACCTGGCCCGGGACGAAGTCTTCCCAGTAATATTTGTAGCTCATGCTTCGAGCGTAGCTTGCGCTGTCGGCGCCGGCGTGCGGCGCAGGAACATCTGGCGGCCGCGCATGGACAGCACGACTTCAGCGTTCTGGTTGAAGGTTTCCCAGAGAAACAGCACCGTGCCGCGATTGCGCTGCTTGGCCGAGGGCGTGGACTCGAGCACGGTCGCTTTGAGGCGCAGCGTGTCTCCGGGACGCACGGGCTTCAGCCAGCGCAGTTCCTCCAGGCCGGGCGAGCCGGCGCAGGACGTTTCCAGCAGATAGCCGTCGCACATCAGCCGCATGGTGACGCCGCAGGTCTGCCAGCCGCTTGCAATCAGCCCACCGAAAGGTGTGCCGCGCGCCGCTTCGGCGTCGGTATGGAAAGTCTGCGGGTCGTACTCCCGCGCGAAGCGCAGGATGTCCTCCTCCGACAGCGCGCGGGTGGGGGTGTCAAACACCCGGCCGGGGGTGAAGTCTTCCCAGTAATACTTGATCGCCATCAGGCTTTGGGTTCCGGTTTGAACTGCAGCGACTTGAACTCGAGGAATTCCTCCAGTCCGAAGCGGCCCAACTCACGGCCGTTGCCCGACTGCTTGTAGCCGCCGAACGGCGCCTGCAGGTTGAACGGGCCGCCGTTGATGTCCACCTGGCCGGTGCGCATGCGCTGCGCCACTTTTTTCGCGCGCGCTTCGTCCTTGGACCACACGCCTCCGCCCAGGCCGTAAGGCGTGTTATTCGCAATGCTTACCGCGTCGTCCTCGTCTTTGTAGGTGATGATGGCCAGCACCGGACCGAAGATCTCTTCCTGCGCAATGGTGGCGTCGGGCTTGACCCGGCCGAAGATGGTGGGCCGGACGTAATAACCTTTGGGCAGGCCTTCGGGCGGCTCGGCGCCCCCGGCGAGCAATTCCGCCCCGCTCTCCATGCCTTTTTTGATGTAGCCGCGCACGCGCTCGCGCTGCAGTGCGGAGACCAGCGGCCCGAGCTTGGCCGTGCCGCCGAAGGGATCGCCGACGGTGAATCCCTTGGCGACTTCGGCCGCGATTTTCGCGACCTCGTCGTATTTGCTCTCGGGCACCAGCAGGCGCGTGTGCGCCGAGCAGGTCTGGCCGGAATTCAGGAAACAGGCGTTGATCGTCCCCTTGACCGCCGCTGCGAGGTCGGCGTCCTCGAGCACCACCGCAGCCGACTTTCCGCCGAGTTCGAGCGCCACGCGCTTCACCGTGGCCGAGGCAAGCTCGGACACGCGCTTGCCGGCGCGGGTGGAGCCGGTGAAGGACACCATGTCCACCCCGGGGTGCGCGGCCATGGCCTCGCCGACCACGGGGCCGTAGCCCGTGACCAGATTGAACACCCCCGCGGGCAGGCCGGCGGCGTGAATGATTTCCGCCAGCACGAAGGCGTTGAGCGGCGCGACCTCCGACGGTTTGAGCACCACAGTGCAGCCGGCGGCGAGCGCCGGTGCGACCTTGGCGGCGATCTGGTGCAGTGGATAATTCCATGGGGTGATCGCGGCGACCACGCCGACCGGCTCGCGCAGCACCAGCGAGTTGCCGACCTTCTCTTCGAAGGCGAAGTTGCCGAGCATTTTCGCGTACATGCCGAAGGTCGCGGCGGGCGAACCCGCCTGGATCATGGTCGCGAGCTTCAGCGGCATGCCGACTTCACCGGCGATCAGCTTGCCGATTTCCTCCATGCGCGCTTTCAGACCCTCGTGGATTTTCTGCAGATAGGCGGCGCGTTCCGCAGCAGGCGTCGCGGCCCAGCCGTCGAATGCGGCGCGCGCCGCGGCGACCGCGGCGTCGACGTCATCCGGCGTGCCTTCGGGTATGCGGCCCATGACCTCTTCGGTCGAAGCGTTGATCACATCGATGGACTTGCTGCCCTTGGGCGCGGCCCAATGACCGCTGATATATAACTTGTCGCGAACTTGCATGGTGGATTCCGTTGGAAAAAGGAGGGAAACGCAGCTTATTTTAACCGATCGGCGCGACCGGCCGGAGCGGTGACTACTGTTCGGGCTGGATGCGCTCGTAGACTATGATCTTTTGCCGCAGCGGTTCGGGCAGCGGGGCGGATTTTTTCGTCGCCGGATCGGCGTTGACGTAAATCAGCTCGCCGCTAACCAGGTGCGTGTCGCCGCGCCAGATCTCGAGCAGGAACTGCATGCTCGAGCGCCCCAGGCGCGCCGTGCGGCCGTGAATGTCGAGAAAGTCGTCGAACTCGGCCGAGCCGTGGTACTCAGCCGTGGCCTTGACCGCATACATGTCGGTTCCGAAGGCTTTCACGAAACCGTCCGGATAGTCTATGCCGATGGCGCGCCAGTACTCGGTGATGGCGACGTCGAAATAGAGAAAATAGTTGCCGTTGAACACGATGGCCTGCCGGTCCACTTCCGCCCAGCGTACCCGCAGCCGGTGGCTGAAAACAAAGTGCTCGCGTGCCATTCAGAAGGTCCTCAGTTTCGTCCGGAACCCTTGCGGTAGCCAGACGGCAACGGGCGGATCACAGACAATTGGAGCGCCGTACTATAGGCGCAACAGCGCCCAGGGGCAAGGCGCCGGCCCGGCGTGTCGCGGACGTGGACAGCCAGCGGCAAAGCTGGCAGCATGCAAACATAAATAAAATCCTGTCCAGGCCGCGCGCCCGGAGGCGGCGCCGGCTACCGATGTCTTTTTAAGGAGGTCGTCATGTCTCGCAAGCTGCTGCTTACTGCTGTTGCCGCACTGGGGCTGGTGTTCAGCCAGGGCGCCTGGTCGCAGAACATCAAGATCGCCGTCCTCGGTCCCATGGCCTTCGTGCAGGGCGAAAACCACTGGGCCGGCGCCGAAATGGCGCGCGACGAAATCAACAAGGCCGGCGGCATCTCGGTCGGCGGCGTCAAGCGCCAGATCGAACTCGTCAAAGTCGACACCAATGAAATCCAGAGCGTGCCCGACGCCACCAACGCGATCGAGCGCGCGATCACCCGCGACAAAGCCGATTTCCTCGTCGGCGGTTTTCGCTCGGAAGCGGTGCTGGCGATGCAGGAAGTGGCGATGGACAGCAAGAAACTTTTTCTCGGTGCCGGCGCGGCCGATGCCAAGCTGTGCGAGAACGTGACCAAGGACTATGAACGCTACAAGTACTGGTTCCGCGTTACGCCGACCAAGTCGGCCGACCTTGCGCGCACGATATTTGCAGTCCTGGGTGCCGTCGGCGCACAGATCCGCACCGACCTGAAGAAGGAGACGCCCAAGGTCGCGATCCTGGGCGAAAAAGCCGCGTGGACCGAGGCCCTGGTCAAGGCGGCGCAGGACAACCTGCCCAAGATGAAAATGGAAGTCGTGGGCACCTGGCAGCCATCCCCGATCGCGACCGATGTCACCGCCGAGCTCTCGGCAATCAAGCGCAGCGGCGCGGACATCGTGTTCACCATCGTATCCGGTCCGATGGGCATCGTGCTGGGACGGCAGATGGGCGAACTGCAGCTGCCCGCGGTCGCGTTCGGCATCAACGTCGAGGCGCAGAAAGACGGTTTCTGGCAGGCCACCGCAGGCAAGGGCAACTACGTCGCCACCCTGGATACCTTTTCCGAAGTGGAAACGACACCGAAGACGATTCCTTTCGTAAAGGCGTTCAAAGAACGCTTCAAGAAGACGCCGACCTATAATGCCGCGACCTACGACGCGATCCACATCCTCCAGACCGCGATCGAGCAGACCGGCACCATCGATGCCAACAAGCTGATCCCGGTGATCGAGAAAATGGAGGCGGTCGGAGCTGCGGGGATAGACACCTGGGACAAGAGCCACGATCTGATCTGGGCGGTGGGCAAGACCTCAGGCATCGCGGTGCAATGGCAGGACGGTCAGAAGGTGGCGTTCTGGCCGCCGCAAACCAAGGGCATGAAGCCATTCAAGATGCCGAAGCACTAGATCTCCGACGATAGTTTTGCCGTTCCCCCTCTCCCCGATGGGGAGGGGGCGCGCAAACATGTTTCAGGACATCTTAATCAGCGGGTTGGTCAATAGCGGCGTGTACGCGCTGCTCGCGCTCGGCTTTTCCCTCATTTTCGGCGTGGCGCGCATCGTCAACATCGCGCATACCGCGTTCTACATGCTCGCCGCCTTTGCCCTCTACGGCTTGCTGGTCGTGGCCGGGATGCCGCTGCTGCTAGCCATTCCGCTGGCCGTCGTCGCGGTGGTGGCCTTGTCTCTCGTCTGCTACAAGCTGGTGATCGAGCCGGTGCGCCAGCACGAGTCGGCGGTGCTGATCGCCACCATCGCACTGGCGCTGATTTTCCAGGAAAGCCTGCTGGTCGCTTTCGGCGGGAGCTTTCGCGGGATACCCAACGCGGTCGAAGGGGTGGTTTCCATACTCGGTGTGCGCGTGTCCTATCAGCGCCTGATCGTGCTGGCTGTGGTGGCGGTAACCCTGGTGGCGACCTGGTATCTGCTCAATCGCACCCGCCTCGGCCTGGCGATACGCGCCGCGGCCAACGACCAGGAAATCGCCAATCTCATGGGCATCAACGTCAGTCGCGTGGCCATGTACACGGTGGGCATATCCGTGGCTCTGGCCGCCATCGCCGGCGTGGTGGTGGCGCCGGTGTTCGTGGTGGATCCGCTGATGTGGCTCGCGCCGCTGGTGACCATGCTCGCCATCGTGGTGCTGGGTGGTCTGGGCAGCCTGAAGGGCAGCGTGATCGGCGCGTTCATCATCGGCTATGTCGAGGCGATCACCGTGTTCGCCGTGCCCTCGGGCTCCTACCTCAAGGGCGCGGTGGCGCTGTCGATCATGATCGTGGTGTTGCTGCTGCGGCCCGAAGGATTGTTCGGCGTGGTGTTCGAGGAGGAACGGTGAAAGGGTTGCTCGCCTGGCCGCGATGGCTGTGGGCGCAACTGCGCCACGAGGTGCTGGTGCTGCCCAGCCGCAGTTTCATATTCTCCGCCGCGCTGCTGCTGCTCGTCCTGCCGTTCTTCTACGATGATCCCTACGTGCTGCGCATTATCACCATGACGGCGATATTCGCGATTTTCGCCGCGAGCTGGGATCTGCTCGCGGGCTTCACCGGCCAGGTGAATTTCGGCCACGCCCTGTTTTTCGGCGTCGGCGCCTACACCTCGGCGTTGCTGTCATATCACCTGGGTTGGATGCCCTGGGCCACCGTGCCCCTCGGCGCCGCGCTGGCCATGTTGGTGGGGGTCCTGGTCGGTATTCCCTGCCTGCGGCTGCGCGGCTCCTACCTGTCGCTGGCAACGCTCGCGTTTCCTCTGATCCTGACCGGGGTGCTGTTTGCGTTTCCGGATTTTTCCGGCGGCGAGCTGGGTGTTTCCGGGCTCAAGCGGATCATGGTCGGGAGCGTGGGCAATTACTACGTCGCCGTGGTGCTGATGCTGCTGCTGTGTTTCGGCATGTGGAAGATCACCCAATCGAACACCGGCCTGATTTTCCACGCCATACGCGAGGACGAGGTGGCCTGCCGTGCTTCGGGGATCAATACCACGCGCTACAAGCTGCTGGCGTTCGCGCTGTCCGGATTGTTCGCCGGACTCGCCGGGGCGCTGTTCGCGCACTTCATGCGCGTCGCCGGCCCATCTTCGCTGGAGGTGGCGCTGTCGTTCCAGGTCGTCATCTGGGGTATTTTCGGCGGCATCGCCACCATCTACGGCCCGGTGCTGGCAGTATTCCTCTTGTATCCGCTGACCGAAATCCTGGCCAATTTCGACATGTTCAAGGAAATCCGCCTGCTGATCTTCGCGGTGATCGTGCTGCTGGTTCTGCTGTTCATGCCGCAGGGGCTCACGCCCTGGATACGCGACAAGATCGAGCTGGTATGTCCGCGCTGCAAGAACCGGAATGTGTTCACGCGGCATCAATGCCGCTTGTGCGGCGCGGAACTGCGCTAAGTCAGCGCCAAAACCGCCAAGGGTTTTTAGCAAGCTAGAGCGCCACAACTCGGAGTATCGTCCAACGTCCGCCGATATCGGCGCGCGGCCATTGCGCGCTGCGCGCGCCAACCGTATTTTCTCCACGGATGAAAAGCGCATCCGTGGAGAAAATACGGTTATGGAAAAAACAAAAACAGTTTAGGGTTTTAGCCAAGATCGCCGATTGCGTGCGGATGTGCTTTTCATCCGCGCGCAATCGGCGATCCGTGCGGACGGGCCGCCGTCCGCGCAAGTTCAAGCGATCTAGCTCGAAGTAGCCGTGCGCATCGACGCCGGCTACAGTCCGAGATAGCCCGCGCGCAGGGATTCGTCCGCCATCAGTTGCTTGCCCGAACCCTCGGCGATGATCTTGCCTTGCGACAGCACGTAATTGCGATCGGCCATCTTGAACACCGTGCCCACTTCCTGCTCCACCAGCAGCACCGGGATGCCGCTCTGGTGTATCTGCTCGATGGCGGCAAACAATTCCTGCCGGATTTTCGGCGCAAGGCCGAGCGAAGGCTCGTCGATGCACAGCAGTTTGGCCTCGAACATCAGGGCGCGCGCAGTGGACAGCATCTGCTGCTCGCCGCCGGAGAGCGTGCCCGAGATTTGCCCGGCACGCTCCTTGAGGCGCGGAAACAGTGCGTAGCAGCGCTGCAGATTCTGCTCCAATTCCGCTTTGCTGCGCGCGAGGTAGCCGCCCGCCTGCAGGTTTTCCAGCACGGTGAGTTCCCGGAACGGACGGCGCCGCTCCGGGCACAGCACGAGGCCGAGCCGGCGGATTTCATTCGCGGGCAAGGTCTCGATGGCCTGGCCGTTGAACCGGATCGAGCCCTCGACCACGATGTTGCCGGTAGTGCCGCGCTTGGTCTGCGCTTCCCATTGCACCAGGCCGGAGATGGCGCGCAGCATGGTGGATTTGCCCGCGCCGTTGGGGCCGACCACGCCCACCAGTTCGCCTTCGTTGACGCTGAGCGAGACTTCGTTCAGCAGCTGCGCCTTGTCGTAGCGCACCGACAGCCCGGACACCTCAAGCAGCGGCATGCTCGGTCCCCAGATAGGCCTCGATCACGCGCGGGTCCTTGACCACCTCGGCCGGCGGGCCGTCGGCGATCTTCTCGCCGTAGTCGATCACGATCACGCGATCGGCGATGGACATCAGCTCTTTGAGCTTGTGCTCTATCATCAGCACCGCCGGGCCCTCGGAATGCAGCCGGCCGAAGCGCCCGCCTTTGTGCAGGCGCCGGATCGACTTCACCAGCAGCGCGGACTCGGTCGGGCTCAAGCCTCCCAGCGGCTCGTCCAGCAGCAGCAGTTCGGGCTCGGAGGCGATGGCGCGCGCCACTTCCAGGCGTTTCAGGTCGCCCTGGGACAGGGCCGACGCCGGTTCCAGCGCGAGGTCGGAGATGCCGACGAACTCGAGCGCGTCCATGGCTTTCGCCTCGATGCGCTTCACCCACTCGCCGCGGTGCTGCGAACGCGGGTTGAGGCAGGGCACCATCACGTTGGCGATGATGGGCAGGTGGCGGAACGGGCGCGTGTTCTGGAAGGTGCCGGCGATGCCGCGATTGACCACATCCCAGGGCTTGAGGCCGGTAATGTCCTCGCCGTTGAACACGATGCTGCCGGAATCGGGCTTCAGTATCTTGGTGATCAGGCGCAACAGCGTCGTCTTGCCGGCGCCGTTGGGGCCGATGATGCCGACGATCTCGTCGCGGCGCAGCTCGAACGAAATATTGTTCACCGCGACCAGCCCGCCGAAGCGCTTGGTCAGGTTCTGTACGCGGAAGAAAGGGGCGCCCATGTGTCGTCGCGCTAAGCCGCGTGTTCGTCGCGCAACTCGCGCCGCGACACCTTGCCCACGTCGGTCTTGGGCAGCTCGCCGCGGAACTCGATGATGTGCGGCACCTTGTAGCCGGCCAGGTTTTCCCGGCAGTAGGCGAGCACGTCCTCTTCCGACAATTTGCCGCGCGCTTCCGGCTGCAGCACGATGATGGCCTTGATTTTCTGGCCCACGGCCGGGTCGGGCACGCCGATCACGCCGGCGGCCTTGATATTCGCGTGCCCGTAGAGCACATCCTCTATGTCTTTGGCGAACACCGAGTAGCCCTTGTACTTGATCAAGTCCTTGCTGCGGTCGAAAAAGTGGAAATAGCCTTCTTCGTCCATGCGCACGATGTCGCCGGTGCGCATCCAGCGTTCGCCGTCGATGTCGAGGAACACCTTGGCCGACTCTTCCGGCTTTCCCCAGTAGCCGAGCATCACGTTGGGGCCCTTGAGGATCAACTCGCCGGTTTCGCCCGGCGGGACGAAAGCGCTTCCCTCGGGCTCGATCACGGCGGCCATCATGTTCGGTATCGGCAGGCCGAAGGATCCGGGCTTGGGGCGTCCGAGCGGATTGACATGGCTTGCGGCGCAGGTCTCGGACAAGCCGTAGCCCTCGGTGATGGACGATCCGGTGCGCTTGGTCCAGTCGCTCATGGTTGATTCGTGCAGGGTGTCGGCGCCGGAGAGCACCATTTTCAGCCGCTTCCAGTTGACCTTGTTGGTGTCCTTGTGGTCCTTGAGGTACTCGTACAGCGTCGGCACGCCGTAGAACACCGTGGCTTTGTATTTTTCCATCGCATCGAGGATGCCCTCGGTGTCGGGCGTGGTGAACAGGACCAGCGTCTGGCCCTGGATCAGGCCGTTGAGCATCAGCACCACCTGGCCGTAGATATGGAAAAAAGGCAGGAAAGCGATGATCACCTCCTTGCCTTCCTCGAAACTCGGAAACGCGGCCTGGCCCGAGACCTGGGCGGCGATCAGGTTGTAATGCGTCAGCATCACGCCCTTCGGATTGCCGGTGGTGCCGCCGGTATAGGGCAGTGCCGCGAGATCCGTCATGGGGTCGATGTCGACTGCGGGCAGGCTAGCCGGGGCCCGCGCGAGCAGGTCCTGCAACTGATGCACGTTGGCGCGCCTGGGAATATCCGGTTTGGCGAGCTTGATGTCGCCGAAGATCTTGCCGAGAAAGGTCTTGCCGAGGAATTTTTTCAGCCCCGGCAGGTATTCGCTGATGTTGGTGACGATGATGTGGTCGAGGGCCGCGCCGGATCGCTCCACCTTGTCGAACAGCATGTCCTGGCAGATCAGCACGCGCGCACCGCTGTTCTCCAGCTGGAATTTGACCTCGTGGCTGGTATAGACCGGGCTGATCGGGGTGACGGTACAGCCGATTTTCAAGGCTGCAAAATAGGCGATGACGAACTGCGGGCTGTTCAGCAGATAGAGGCCGACACGGTCGCCTTTTTTCAATCCGAGACCGGCGAGCGCGCCGGCGAGGCGGTCGGTGTGATCGCGCAATTCGCGGAAACTGATCTCGCGGCCGTAGAACACCAGCGCGGTCTTGGCGCCGAACTTGGCGGTCGCTTCATCGAAGGCTTGCGGCACCGACTTCAGCGGCACCTCGGGATGCTCCGGTACGCCGGACTCGTAGAATTTCAACCACGGCCGGGACAGGTAAACCGACTTGGGATCCATACACTCCTCAGGCAGTCGACGTCGCAGATCCGTGCATGCACGGCGTCAGGATCGAATTTGCGCTTATACTGCCATGTGCCCCGTCCGCGGGCAAGGGAATCTGGTGAGATAGAAGCGCTACGCATACATGGACACTATCGTCAGCCGCGCTATGGCGAAATGGCCCGATGTGCCTGCGGTGTACGGCTGGCTCGCGCTGGACCGCCGCGGCCAGTGGTCGATCAAGAGCGCGCCCGCCGCCGCTTCCGCAGAGGCCCGTTTCGAGCGCGTTACCCATCCGAAGCTGATCGAATTCATCGGCCGCAACTACGGCCACGATGAGCAGGGCCGCTGGTATTTTCAGAACGGTCCGCAGCGGGTTTACGTCAATCTGGATTACACGCCGCTCATCTATCGCATCGCGAGCGCCCACCCGCTGGCGTTCGAAACGCATACGGGCGCGTCCTGTGCGGAGTTGCAGGCGGCGTACATGGACGAGGCGGGCAATCTGCTTTTCGTCAGCGCGCACGGGCCCGGGTTGCTGCTCGATCGCGATCTGCCGCGGGCTCTGGAGGCGCTGTGCTATGCGGATGGCCATGTGCTCGACGAGGAGCGGCTGCTCGCCTTGATCGAAGAGGGCAGCGACGCGGCCGGGGTGTACTTCAACACCGGCGCGGCCAGCCTGCCGCTGGCCTTGATCCAGTCGGAAGAAGCGCCGGCGCGCCTAGGCTATGTGCGCGAACCGCGGCCGCCGGCGGGTCAGCCTGACTGCTGAATCCCTACGGGACCAGCACCACCTTGCCCTTGACCTTGCGCTCCAACACGTCGTTGAGCGCGCGCGCCGCCTGATCCAGCGGGTAGGCGGCGCTGACCAGCGGCTTGAGTTTGCCGCCGGCGATCCAGCCCAGCAGTTCGCGCACATTGGCCTCGTTTTTCTGCGGTTCCTTGCGCGTGAAACTGCCCCAGAACACGCCGACGATGGAAAAGCCTTTCAGCAGCGGCAGGTTGAGCGGGATTTTCGGAATTTCGCCGCCGGCGAAACCGATCACCAGGTAGCGCCCGCCCCAGGCCATGTCGCGCATCGCCGGCTCGGCGAACTTGTCGCCCACCGGATCGTAGACCACGTCCACGCCCTTGCCCTCGGTGATGCGCTTGACGCCGGCGCGCAAATCCTCGTTCGAATAATTGATCGTGGCGTCCGCGCCGAGCAGCTTGCACGCCGCCAGCTTGTCGTCGCTCGATGCGGCGGCGATCACGCGCGCACCCATGAGCTTGCCGAGTTCGACTGCGGCGCTGCCGACGCCGCCCGCGGCGCCGAGCACCAGCAGGGTTTCGCCGGGTTTGAGCAGCGCTCTATCCTTGAGCGCGTGGTAGGACGTGCCGTAGGTCATCATGAAGGAAGCGGCCACCTTGAAGTCCACGCCGGGCGGCATCGGGATGCAGGCGCGCGCATCCACCACGACTTCCTCGGCGTAGCCGCCGTAGCCGGCATAGGCGATGACCGCATCGCCGGGCTTGGGCTGGGTCACCCCTGCGCCGACCGCTTTCACGATGCCCGAGATTTCGGTGCCTGGCGAGAAGGGCATGGGCGGCTTCATCTGGTACTTGCCCTGAATGATCAGCGCATCGGGAAAATTGACTCCAGCGGCCTTCATGCTCACCACCACCTGGCCTGCCGCGGGCGCGAGCGCGGGAACCTCCTCCACGACGAGGGTGTCGGGCAAACCGTATTGCTTGCAAAGCACTGCTTTCATGGGGAAGCTCTCCTGGCGCTGGGTGATTTGTCGCGAATGATACCCGTGTTGTTGCCGCTGGCTCAATTGTCGGACTGGCGCAAGTCGTTGTCGCGCTTTGCGGCCAAGCAAAAAAAAGCCGGCCTGAGCCGGCTTTTGCGCTGCAACGACTTTGCTTAGTACGCCGAAGCGCGCCGGCCCGAGTCGCGGCTGTTTCTGCCGCCGGCGCGGTTGGCCGGCTGGCGCGGCGCATTCTGGCCGCGGTTTCCGCCCGGCTTCTGCGACGCGTTCGAAGGGCGGCGTTGCTGCTGCCCGCCGCGCTTGCCCTGAACGATGGGCTCGGCCCGGATGCGCGGATCGATCTCGAATCCGGGGACGATGTCTTTCTTGATCTCGCGCTTGATCAGGCGCTCGATGTCGCGCAACAGGCCGAGTTCGTCCACGCACACCAGCGAGATCGCTTCGCCGCTGGAGCCGGCACGGCCGGTGCGGCCGATGCGGTGCACGTAATCGTTGGCCACGTGGGGCAGCTCGAAATTGACCACATGCGGCAGCTCGTCGATGTCGATGCCGCGCGCGGCGATATCGGTCGCGACCAGCACCTTGATCTTGCCGGACTTGAACTCGGCCAGCGCGCGCGTGCGCGCGGGCTGGCTCTTGTTGCCGTGGATCGCATCGGCGCGGATGCCGGACTTGACCAGTTTCTCGGCCAGGTTGTTGGCGCCGTGCTTGGTGCGCGTGAACACCAGCACCTGCTTCCAGTCGCCCGTCGTGATCAGGTGCGCGAGCAGGTCTTTCTTCTTCTCGCGGTCCACCGGGCACACGCGCTGGGCGATCAGATCGCCGGTGGCGTTGCGGCGCGCGACTTCGACCAACAGCGGGTCGTGCATGAAACCGTCGGCGAGTTTCTTGATTTCGTCGGAGAAGGTCGCGGAGAACAGCAGGTTCTGGCGCTGCTTGGGTATATGCGCGAGGATCTTGCGGATGTCGGGGATGAAGCCCATGTCGAGCATGCGGTCGGCCTCGTCGAGCACCAGCACCTGCACCTTGGACAGGTCCACGGTGCGCTGCGACAGGTGGTCGAGCAGACGGCCCGGTGTCGCCACCAGGATGTCGATGCCGCGCTTCAGCGCCTGCACCTGCGGGTGGAAACCGACGCCGCCATAGACGGACAGCGACCGGATCTTGGGCAGATGTTTGCCGTAGGTGAATACGCTGGCCTGCACCTGCGCCGCGAGCTCGCGCGTGGGCACCAGGATCAGCGCGCGCACCTGCGTGCGGCTGTGCGTCCCGCCTTGCTGCTCGGCGAGTCTTTGCAGGATGGGCAGGACGAAGCCTGCGGTCTTGCCGGTGCCGGTCTGGGCGCCGCCCATGAGGTCACGGCCCTGGATCACGGCGGGTATCGCCTGCGCCTGTATCGGGGTGGGTTCGGTATAGCCTTGCTCGCCGACGGCAAGCAATAGTTCGGCGCGCAGGCCGAGTGCGGAAAAAGACATGTAATGCTCCTGGTATCGGCCTGTCGACGATTGGTTACGCGATGCCAGTCCAGGCAGATTATTTTTGATTAAATCGGGGAACTAAAAGAGTACCGCGAGAGCAGCGGACAGACTGGGATTGAACGATGCGGGGCGGATTATACAGACAAGACCGCGTCGCGGGGGATTTATTTTCCCTCGGGCTTTTCTGCCTCTGCCCAGCGCGCCAGTGATTTCGCCATCCGCTCGGGCGCGAAGTTCATCTGCGCCAGCGCCACGCCTCGATCGAATACCTCGCCGTAATGCGCAATCAGACCGTCCTCGAGCCGGAGCTGGGCGATGCCTGAGAAGAATATTCGCTTGCCCGCGCTGCCGGGAATCTTGGAGACATACGAAAAATCGTAGCGCGCATAAGCCAGCTTGCCGTCGCTCAGCGCATCGGCCAGGGTCCAGGTGAAGTCGCGCGCGTTGGCGTGGAAATGGTTTTCCACCATGCCGCGGATCGCCTCGCGGCCGCGGAACTCGCCGTAGAAGCCGTCGTGATAACTTCCGTCCGGTGTAAAGCAGGCCGCCGCTACGGCGCCGTCGCCGCGGCAGATGGCCTGGGTCAGGCGTTCGATCAGTACGCGAAATTCGCTCGTCAGGTCTGGCATGAATGCATCTCCTGTTGCGCTTGGACGATATCGCTAGTGTGCCATGAGGGGCCGCACGCGCGCACCCTCGATCGAACAGCGGTATCATGATCCATCCGCGGCGTACCCCGCCCGCACTCGTCCTCGTTCAATCAGATCCGGGAGACCACCATGGCCGAAGCCATGATTTTCGATGCAGTCCGCACGCCGCGCGGCCGCGGCAAGTCCAGCGGCGCTTTGTACGACATCAAACCGGTCAATCTGCTCGCCGGCGCCCTGAACGCGCTGGCTAAACGCCACGATCTGGATACCTCCCAGGTCGACGACGTGGTGATCGGCTGCGTCTCGCCCGTGGGCGAGCAGGGCGCCTGCATCGGCAAGACGGCGGCGCTCGCGGCGGGCTGGGACTGGAAGGCGGCGGGCTTTCAGCTCAACCGCTTCTGCGGCTCCGGCCTGGAAGCGGTCAATCTCGCGGCGCAGAAAATCCGCTCCGACTGGGAGGACCTGGTGGTCGCGGGCGGCGTCGAGTCGATGTCGCGCATACCGATAGGGTCGGACGGCGGCCCCTGGGCGCAGGATCCCGAAACCAGTTTCGCCACCCACTTCATTCCGCAGGGCATCAGCGCGGACCTGATCGCGACGCTGGAGGGCTTCACGCGCGAGCAGGTGGACGCATTCGCCATGGGCTCGCACCAGAAAGCGGCCGCCGCGCGCGCCGCGGGCTATTTCGACAAATCGATCGTCCCGGTGATCGATCGGGTCGGACTGGCGGTGCTGGAGCAGGACGAGACCATACGCGCGGGCACGACGATGGAAGCGCTGGGTGCGCTGAAAGTTTCGTTCGATCAGCCGGGCAAAATGGGTTTCGACGCGGTGGCGCTGCAAAAGTACCCCCAGGTCGAGCGCATCCATCACATCCATACCGCCGGCAATTCCTCCGGCATCGTCGATGGCGCTGCGGCGCTATTGATCGGCAGCGAGAAAAAAGGGCGTGAACTGGGCCTCACCCCGCGCGGCCGCGTCGTGGCCGCCGCGATCACCGGCGCGGATCCGACCATCATGCTAACCGGCCCGATGCCGGCGGCCCGCAAAGCGCTCGCGCGCGCAGGGATGACCTTGGATCAGATCGATTTATTCGAGGTCAACGAGGCGTTTGCGGTGGTGCCGATGAAGTTCATGAAGGAACTCGGCGTGCCGGCGGAAAAAGTCAACGTCAACGGCGGCGCGATTGCGATGGGGCATCCGCTGGGCGCCTCGGGCGCGATGATCCTCGGCACGCTGCTCGATGAGCTCGAGCGGCGCCGCCTGCGCTACGGTTTGGCGACGCTGTGCATAGGCGGCGGCATGGGCATCGCCACCATCATCGAGCGGCTGTAAGTAACCCACGCCAATACAGGAGCCGCCCTCCGCACTGTCATTCCGAGCGAAGCGAGGAATCTGCTGTTGGGTCGAATGAAAAGCAGATTCCTCGGGCTGCGCCCCGAAGGAAGTCCCCTTGGGGGACGCCCTCGGAATGACAAATTGAATTGAACCTCGCCAGAAAGAAAAACCATGAACCAAATACGCTACGAAACCGATGCCGATGGCATCGCCACCTTGACTTTCGACAGCCCCGACGGGCCGGTCAACACCATGTCGCAGGCCTGGCACGAGGATTTCATCGCCTGCGTCGAGCGGGTGATCGCCGAAAAGGAGAAGCTGCGCGGCGTGATCCTGGCGTCGAGCAAGGCGAGTTTCTTCGCCGGCGCCGACCTGAAAGGCGTGCTGCGCCTCACCGAAAAGGATACATCCGAGGTGTATCGCGGTATAGAAGCCGTCAAGGCGGCATTCCGCAAACTCGAGTTGTCCGGCCGGCCGGTGGTGGCCGCGATCAACGGCGCCGCGCTCGGCGGCGGCTGGGAGATCTGCCTCGCCGCGCACTGGCGCATTTGCATCGCCGACCCGAAAATCGAGCTCGGTTGTCCCGAGGTGAGCCTGGGCCTGCTGCCGGGCGGGGGCGGGGTGACCAAGATGGTGCGCCTGCTCGGCTTGCAGGCCGCGCTGCCCTTGCTGGCCGAAGGCAAGCTGCTGCGCCCGGCCGAGGCGCTGGAGTTGAAGCTGGTCGACGAGTTGGTCGCCGACCGCGCTGCGCTGATGACCCAGGCACGCGCGTGGATCGCGGCGAACCCGGAGCCGAAACAGCCCTGGGATCGCAAGGACTGGAAAATTCCCGGCGGCGGCGCACGCGCTCCCGGCGCCGGCATGATGCTCGCCGTGGCGCCGGCGATGCTGACCCAAAAGACGCGCGGCCTGTATCCGGCGCCCGAGGCGATACTCTCCTGCGCCGTCGAAGGCACGCTGACGGATTTCGACTCCGCCATGCGCAACGAGTCGCGCTATCTCGCCAAGCTGATGACCGGCCAAGTCGCGCGCAACATGATCAGCGCGTTCTTTTTCAATCTCAACGCGATCAAGTCGGGGGCCTCGCGGCCGAAGGGCGTGCCGAAATGGAAAGCCTCCAAAGTCGGCATCCTCGGCGCCGGCATGATGGGCGCGGGCATCGCCTGGGCCAACGCCACGCGCCGCATTCCCTGCGTGCTGAAGGACGTGACCCTGGATCAGGCTACGCTGGGCAAGGCCTACAGCGCCAAGCTGCTGGAAAAGCGCATCAAGCAGGGCCGGGCTGACGAAGCCGGCGCGAAACAGACCTTGGATCTGATCCAGCCCACCGCCTCGGCCGAGGACCTCGCCGGCTGCGACCTCGTGATCGAAGCCGTGTTCGAGAGTCGCGAGCTGAAGGCGCAGGTCACCAAAGAGGCCGAACCCCAATTGGCGCCCGACGGCATTTTCGCTTCCAACACCTCGACCCTGCCGATTACCGGCCTGGCGCAGGCATCGAAGCAGCCCGATCATTTCATCGGACTGCATTTCTTCTCGCCGGTGGACAAGATGCAGCTGGTCGAGATCATCGTCGGCAAGGCGACGTCGGATGCGACGCTCGCACGCGCCTTCGATTACGTGCAGCAGATCGGCAAGACGCCCATCGTGGTCAACGACTCGCGCGGTTTCTTCACCAGCCGCGTGTTCGGCACCTGGGTGAGCGAGGGTGAGGCCATGCTGCTCGAAGGCATACCGGCACCGGTGATCGAAAATGCGGCGCGCCAGGCCGGCATGCCGGTGGGGCCGCTCGCCATCGCCGACGAAGTGTCGATGAAGCTGGCGCAAATGGCGCGCAAACAGGCGACGCTGGATCTCGCCGCCGAGGGCAAGGCCTACCGGCAGCATCCGGCGTTCGCGCTGGTCGATCGCATGGTGGACGAATTCAAGCGCCCGGGGCGCGCGGGCGGCGGCGGATTCTACGAATATCCGGCGGGCGGCGAGAAATTTCTCTGGCCCGAGTTGAAGCGCTTGTATGAGAAGCCGGGCGCGGCCTGGGACATGCAGGAACTGAAGGACCGCATCCTCTATATCCAGGCGATAGAATCGGCGCGCTGCCTGGAGGAGGGCGTGCTGCGCAACGTCGCCGACGCCAACATCGGGTCCATCTTCGGCATCGGCTTTCCCGCCTGGGCCGGCGGCGCGCTGCAGTTCATCAACGCCGTGGGCGTGGCGAAATTCGCCGCGCGCGCCGATGCGCTCGCAGCGAAATACGGCGAGCGCTACGCCTGCCCCAAGATCGTGCGCGACAAGGCGCAGGCCGGCGAAACCTTCGTTTGAATCAGGGGATGCCGCAATGATCACGCGCACGGTGTACCGCGAAGACCACGAGATGTTCCGTACCACGGTGCGCCGCTTCGTCGAGCGCGAGTGCCTGCCGCGCCAGGCCAAGTGGGATGCGGACGGTTGCGTCGATCGCGACACCTGGCTCAAGGCCGGGCGCGAGGGCTTGCTCTGCACCTCGCTGCCAGAGGAATATGGCGGCGGCGGCGGCGATTTCGGCCATTGCGCGGTGTTGATCGAGGAACTGGCCGCGGCGAACGTCAGCGGGCCCGGCTTCGCTTTGCATTCGGACATCATCGCGCCCTACATCCAGCGCCTGGGCACGGAGGAGCAAAAGCGCCGCTGGTTGCCCAAGTGCGCGAGCGGGGAGTGCATACTCGCGATTGCGATGAGCGAGCCCGGCGCCGGCTCCGACCTGAAAGCGATACGCACCACGGCGGTCAAGCAGGGCGAGGAATACGTGATCAACGGCAGCAAGACCTTCATCAGCAATGGCCTGAATTGCGATTTAGTGGTCGTGGTGGCCAAGACCGACCCCGCCGCCGGCGCCAAAGGCGTGTCGCTGTTCCTGGTCGAAGCCGACCGGCCCGGGTTCAAGAAAGGGCGCAAGCTGGACAAGATAGGCCAAGTTGCGGCCGACACCGCGGAGCTGTTTTTCGACGAGGTGCGCATCCCGGCGGCGAACCTGCTGGGCGAACTGAACCGGGGTTTCATCCACTTGATGCAGGAACTGGCGCAGGAGCGCTTCATCATCGCCGTCGGCGCGGCCTCGACCCTGGAGGCGATGCTGGCCGAGACCATACGCTATACGCGCGAACGCAAGCTGTTCGGCCAGAGCGTGTTCGATTTCCAGAACTCGAAATTCAAGCTGGCCGAAATCAAGGCGAAAGCCACGGCGGTGCGCATCATGGTGGATCATTACCTCGGCGAACACCTGCGGCGCAAGCTCACCGTGGAAGAGGCGGCGATCGCGAAACTCTTCACCACCGAGACCATGTGCGCGGCGCTGGACGACATGCTGCAGCTGCACGGCGGCTACGGCTATATGACGGAATATCCGATCGCGCGCGCCTACGTCAATGCGCGCGTGTCGCGCATCTACGGCGGCACCTCCGAAGTCATGAAGGAACTGATTTCGCGCGGTCTATGACGTTCAGGGGTCTGTCAGATGAACGCTGAATTGACCGAGCGCCTGGCGCAACTGCTGCGCGCGCGATCGACCGCCGCGCTGGGCACGCTGCGCGCAGGCGCGCCCTGTGTTTCCCTGGTGCCCTACGCCCTCGCCGGCGGCGGCGAGGGCTTCCTGGTGCATGTCAGCGCGCTGGCCGCGCATACCAGGGACATGCTCGCCGAGGCGCGCGTGAGCCTGCTCGTTGCCGAAGCCGAAGACGGCGCAAAATCGCCGCTGGGCCTGATGCGGGTGTCGGTGCAGGCGACGGCGGAGCGCATCGCGGCCGACTCGCCGCGGCTCGATGAATCGAGGGCCGCGTATCTTGCGCGCTTCCCCGATGCGGAACCGATGTTCGGTTTCGCCGACTTCTCGCTCTTCCTGTTGCGGCCGGCCGCGGCGCGGTTCGTCGCCGGATTCGGCCAGGCGCACTCGCTTTCCGCCGCATCGCTGCAGCGACTACTGCAGCAGCCTTAAGCCTCGACTCAGGCTGCTGCGTCCATGGCTGCGCCCACGGCGCGAAAGAACGCGTCGGCATGGGCGGCGTCGATCCAGCGTACCACCACCACCATCTGCCGGTCCGGATCAACCCAGGTGATCGAACCGCCGGCGCCGATCGCGAAATAGCTGGACGCGGGCGCGCTGGGAAATACGCTGCGCTCCCGATTCAGCCAGATCAGATAGCCGTAGAACGGCGCGCGCGCGCAGGGAGTGCGCATCCTGTGTATCCAATCCGACGAAATAAGCTGCCGCCCCTGGTGCCGGCCCTCGTCGAGCAGCAGCTGACCGATGCGCGCCTGGTCCAGGCTGCTGATCGCGACGCCGCCGCCCCAGTGGCTGCCGCCGGGGACCGACTGCACCCGCTGGCCGTTCAATTCGATCCAGGCATTGTCGTAGCCCAGCCAGCGCCAGTCCGAACTCGCGCCCAAGGGGCGCATGATCTCGGCTTCGAACACTTGCGGCAGCGCGCGGCCGAACAGATGCAACAAGGCCAGCGACAGCTGGTTGATGCGCACGTCGTTGTACTCCCAATAGCTGCCCGCGGCCTGCAGCGGCCGCGGATCGCCTTTCTTGCCGGTGACCGGGGTCTTTTGAAATTGCACGCTCCGGTAGCGATCGGCCTGATCCGGAACGCCGAAACATTCGCCTTCCCACTCGCTGGTCTGTTGCAGCAGGTGCGCCCAGGTAACGCTGCGGTTGTGCGCACTGTCGAAGCCGATGCCGGGCAGGCGCGCGACTACCGGCTCATTCACGTCCGGCATCAGCCCGCGGTCGTAGGCGATGCCCGCGAGCAGCGCAAGATAGGTCTTCGCCACGCTGAAAGTGAGGTCGGAGCGCGCCGGTTCACCCCAGCTTGCGAGCAGCTCGCCCCGGTGCATGATCACGCCGGAGACCGGGCCGCGCGGCAACACCGGCCCGAGCAGCCGGTTCCAGGGCGGCGGATCCGCCGCATGCACGCCCCAGGGGTCGCTGTTATCCCGGCTCCAGTTCACCTCGTGCGCCACGGCGTAGTCTATGGCGCTTTGCAGTCCGGCTGCGCCGGGGTTGCCTGTGCTCGCTGTCATCTCAACTTGCTCCCTTTGATGGCGCATTCTAGAACCTTATTGCAAAATGAGCGTGCGCACCGGACTTGAACCCGCAAACGAGGATATCGAATTCATTATGCAGAAAGTCATCGTGATCACCGGCGCCAGCCGGGGCATAGGCGCCGCGACCGCGCGTCTTGCCGCAGCGCGCGGCTACGCCGTCTGCGTCAACTATCTGAAAAACCGCGCTGCCGCCGATGCCGTCGTTGCCGACATCGAGGCGACCGGTGGCCGCGCCATCGCCGTCGCCGCCGACGTCGCCGCGGAAGCCGCGGTCGTCGATTTGTTCAACACGGTCGACGCGAAGCTGGGAACGATTACGGCGCTGGTCAACAACGCGGGCATCCTGGAGACCCAGATGCGGGTCGACGAGATGGACGCGGCGCGCCTAGCCCGCGTCCTCACGGCGAACGTCACCAGCTGTTTCCTCTGCGCGCGGGAGGCCGTGCGGCGCATGTCGACCCGACACGGCGGCAGCGGCGGCGCCATCGTCAACGTGTCCTCGGCCGCATCGCGCCTGGGCTCCGCCGGCGAGTACGTGGACTATGCGGCGTCCAAAGGCGCGGTCGACACCCTCACCATCGGCCTCGCGCGCGAAGTCGCGACCGAAGGCATACGCGTCAACGCGGTGCGCCCGGGGTTCATCTACACGGATATCCACGCCAGCGGCGGCGAACCCGGCCGGGTGGACCGCGTCAAGGTTTCCGTGCCGATGCAACGCGGCGGGCAGCCGGAGGAAGTCGCCCATGCCATCCTGTGGTTGCTGTCGGACGAGGCCTCCTATGCCACCGGCACTTTCATCGACCTGGCGGGCGGCAGGTGAGGCTGGAGGATTAGCCGGCGGGCCGGACGGCTGCGCCGGCCCCGGCACAATAACTGGATAAACGTACAGCTATCCTCTATAGTCGAGGCCATGGCCATTGTCTCCACCCTGGACGCCCTCAACCCGGCACAGCGCGCCGCGGCAAGCTATGGCGAACGCGCGGCCGATAGCGCGTTCCGGGCAGGTCCGCTGCTGATCATCGCCGGCGCCGGGACCGGCAAGACCAACACGCTCGCCCACCGCGTGGCGCACCTGGTGCGCGAGGGCGTCAACCCGCAGCGCATCCTGCTGCTCACGTTCACGCGCCGCGCGGCGGTGGAAATGACGCGCCGGGCGCAGCGCATCGTGGGCGAGGTGCGCGGGGAAGTGAAGCTGCCCTGGTCGGGCACCTTTCATTCGATCGCCAATCGCCTGATCCGGCGCTACGCGGCGCGGGTCGGGCTGGCAGCGAATTTCAGCGTGCTCGACCGCGGCGACGCGGCCGATCTGATGGACCTGGTGCGGCACGAGCGCGGTTTGAGCAAGGCGGAGAAGCGTTTCCCGCGCAAAGACACCTGCCTCGCGATTTACTCGCACCGGGTGAACACCCAGCGGCCGCTCACCGAGACGCTGGCCAACGTGTTTCCGTGGTGCGCCGAGTGGGAGGAGGAACTGACCGGCCTCTACCGCGCCTACGTCGAGAAGAAACTGGCGCACCAGGCGCTCGATTACGACGACCTCTTGCTCTACTGGCATGCGATGGTGGCGGACGCGCAGCTCGCGCGCGAGATCGGTGCCGAGTTCGATCAGATCCTCGTCGACGAGTACCAGGACACGAACGTGCTGCAGGCCGAGATACTGCGCGCGCTGCGTCCCTCGGGCGAGGGGCTGACGGTGGTCGGGGACGACGCGCAGTCGATCTACTCGTTTCGCGCGGCCGCGGTGGAGAACATCCTCGGCTTCCCGGCGCACTATGCGCCGCCGGCGGCGGTGGTGACGCTGGAACAAAATTACCGCTCGACTCAGGGCATACTCGATGCGGCCAACGCGCTGATCGCCGGCGGCGAGCGCCAGTACCGCAAGACGCTGACCGCGAAGCGCGGCGCGGGCGGCAGGCCGCGCTACGTGACGGTGCTCGACGATCTGGCGCAGGCGCAGTACGTGGTGGCGCGCGTGCTCGAGACGCGCGAACGCGGCGTGCCGCTCAAACGCCAGGCGGTGCTGTTTCGCAGCTCGCATCATGCCGACGTACTCGAACTCGAACTCGTGCGGCGCAATATTCCCTACGTGAAATACGGCGGCCTGAAGTTCCTCGATGCGGCGCATGTCAAGGACGCGCTGTCGCTCCTGCGCTGGGCGGACAACCCGAAGAACCGCATCGCGGCGTTTCGCGCGCTGCAATTGATGCCGGGCATAGGCCCGGCTGCGGCGGCAAAATGTTTCGATGCGTTCGAAGCCAATGCGCATGCCTGGGCCAGCCTGAAGCATTTCGCGCAGCCGCCGCTCGCGCGCGAGGCCTGGCCCGGGTTCGCCGCGCTGATGGCCGATCTCGCCGTGCCCGAAGGCCCGTGGCAGGGGCAGATGGGGCGGGTGCGCGCATGGTACGAGCCGCAACTCGCGCGCCTGCACGATGCGGCCGAGGTGCGCGCCGGGGATCTGCTGCAACTGGAGCGCATCGCGCAACAATACGGCACGCGCGAGCGTTTCCTGTCCGAGCTCGCGCTCGATCCGGCGCAGGCCTCGGGCGATCTCGCGGGCACGCCCCTGCTCGACGAGGATTACCTGATCCTCTCCACCATCCACTCGGCCAAGGGGCAGGAGTGGGACGCGGTCCACCTGCTCAATGTCGCCGACGGCAATTTCCCCTCCGAGTTTTCCACCGGCCGCGCGGAACTGGTCGAGGAGGAGCGGCGGCTGCTCTATGTCGCGATGACGCGCGCCAAGACCGAGCTCGACCTGATCGCGCCGCTCAAGTACTACGTGACCCAGCAGTCGCGCACGGGCGACCGGCATGTGTACGGCGCGAAAAGCCGATTCCTGACGCGCGAAGTAATGGCTTGCCTGGATGCGGTGACCTGGGGCGAGGCTGAGGCGGAGCACTTTCCGCTCGGCGGCACGCAGGGCGTCGACGTCGCCGGGAAGCTGCGCAGCCTCTGGTCGTAGCGGATTGCGCCGGGTCGCAGGCTGCGGCGAGCAGCGCAGGGTTTGACCGCGTTAGCGCCGTCGGGGATACTTTGCCTTGGCGCTTGAATATCGTGCCGTCGACGCGTTGCGGCATCCCCAACCATCATCCGAGGCGAGGAAGCATGATCCACGAACTGCGCATTTACCACTGCATGCCGGGCAAGCTCGGCGATGTCAACAACCGCTTTGCCAACATCACCCTCAAGATCTGGGAAAAACACGGCATCCGCCAGGTGGGTTTCTGGACCGTGCTGATCGGGCCGTCCAACCACGCCCTGTACTACCTGCTCGAATGGGACAGCCTCGCCGACCGCGAGAAAAAGTGGAACGCCTTCGCCAGCGATCCGGAGTGGCTGGCCGCGCGCGCCAAGACCGAGGCGCAGGGCCCGATCGTGCAGCATCTCGAGAACTACATGCTCACACCCACGGCCTATTCGAATATCAAGTGATCGCGCAGCGCCGTCGCGCGGCATGATTCGACGCGGGGCCTAGGGCTCAGGTTTCGGCATCGGCGCGGGGCGAACGGCCGGCATGCCGGTGCGCGCGATGAACGGAAATTCTCGCCGCAGTCCTGGCCGTACTGGCGTTGGCGCCTGCCGCGACCGTGGCGGCGGCGAAGCCTTCCTTTCCTGAGAGCCCATGCCGCGGCCCGATCCGACCGAAGACGATCAGGTCAATCGGTCCAGTCCGTTCGGATGAGACCGTTACCTCGGTAACGGGCGAGGCGTAGACTAGGCTGCGGGAGCAGTCAGTATTCGGCCAATTCGCCGCGCGTCGTCGCAGCGCGACAGCGCCGCCGAATGGTCGCGTTGAGTGCAGGGAATATCCCTCGGGAAAAGGGCGCATGACCCATGTCTTGATCGTCGAAGACCACGCGGAGAACCGCAATCTCCTCAAGCTGCTGCTCGAGGTCAACGGCTACCGCGTGACGGTCGCGGGGGACGGGCTGGAGGCGCTGGCCGCCGCGCGGCGGGATCCGCCCGATGCCGTCGTCTCCGACGTCCTGATGCCGAAAATGGACGGGTTTGCGCTGTGCCGTGCCTGGATGCAGGACGCGGCGCTCAAAGCAATCCCGTTTATTTTCTACTCCGCCACCTATGTGCGCCCGGACGACGAGCAATTCGCCGCGGCGCTGGGCGCGGTGCGCTATTTGATCAAGCCGCTGGAGGCCAAGGTGTTTCTCGCGGAGTTGGGCGCGGTGCTGCAGCAATGGGCCGGGCGCGCCGCGCCCGTGCCGGCGTCGCCGCTGGACGAACTGGCTTCCCATGCGCTGCACGAGTCGGCGCTTTCGCGCAAGCTCGAGGACAAGGTGGCGCAACTCGAGGCGGCGAACCGCGAGTTGCAGGAGAGCGAGGCGCGCTTTCGCAGCCTGACCGAGATGTCCTCGGATTTCTACTGGGAAAGCGACGCCGAACACCGGCTTGTGCGGCGTACTTCGGCGGCACAAAAGCTGAGCGCGGTTTCGATGTTCGATCGCGGCGCGCAGATCGGCGAACGCCGCTGGGAAATACCGTATCTTTCGCCGGACGCGGACGGCTGGGCGGCACACCGGGCGGTGCTCGACGCGCACCAGCCGTTCCGCGATTTCGTGCTTTCGCGCCTGGGCACAGACGGCACCGAGCGCTTTATTTCGATCAGCGGCGATCCGGTGTTCGATGACGCCGGCGCGTTCACGGGTTACCGCGGCGTCGGCACCGACATCACCGAACGCAGGCGCGCCGAGGAGGCCTTGCGCGAGAGCGAGGTCCAGCTGAAAGGCATACTTGAATCGACTGCGGACGGGATACTCGCCGTCGACAGCAAAGGCAAGGTGATACGCGCGAACCGGCGGTTTGCCGAAATGTGGCGCATCTCGGAAGCGCTGCTGAACAGCGGGGACGACCAGACCCTGCTGGATTTCGTGCTGAGCCAGTTGGCCGATCCGGACGCGTTCGTGCAGAAAGTGCGCGCGCTGTACGCCTCGGACGCCGAGGACCGGGATGTGCTGACGTTCAAGGACGGCCGGATTTTCGAGCGCCATTCCGCGCCGTTGCTGTTGGACGCGGCCAGTCTCGGCCGTGTATGGTCGTTTCGCGACGTCACCGAGCGCGAGCGGGTCGAGCGGACGCTGGAGCAAAGCGAGAAACGCTTCCGCGGCCTGATCGAACAATCGCTGACCGGCGTCTATGTGATTCTGACCGAGACCGGTGTGTTCCAGTACGCCAATCCGCGCCTGGAGCAGCTGCTGGGCTACGGGCCGGGAGAACTCGTCGGTATCCGGGCGGAAGACCTCGTCGTTGCCGAAGATATGGCTATCGTGGTGGCGGAGCGGGACAAGCTGCGCGCCGGCGCGCGATCGAGCGTCTACGAGGTGCGCGCGCGGCGCAAGGACGGCACGGTCATCGAACTGGGCGTCACTGGCAGTTCATCGGACCTGGAAGGCCGGGAAACCATCGTTGGGATGGCGCAGGACATCACCGAGAAAAAGCGCGCCGAGGACGAGATCAAACGCTACGTAGCCGAACTCGAAATTGCGTTCATGAGCACGGTCAACGTGGCCACGACCCTGGGCGAAATGCGCGATCCCTACACGGCCGGCCACCAGCGCCGGGTGGCGGAAATCGCCGTGGCCATCGGCGCCGAGCTCGGTTTCGACGCGCACCGGCAGGAGGGGCTGCGCGTCGCGGGCTATCTGCACGATATAGGCAAGATCACCATACCCGCGGAGATCCTCGCCAAGCCCGGCAAACTCAGTTCACTCGAATACACGCTGATCCAGGGGCATGCCCAATCGGGCTACGACGTGCTCAAGGGCGTACAGTTTCCCTGGCCGGTGGCCGAGGTCGCGTGGCAGCATCATGAGCGCGTGGACGGCAGCGGCTATCCGCAGGGCCTCAAGGGCGAGGCGATTCTGCTCGAGGCGCGCATCATCGGCGTGGCCGACATAATCGAAGCGATGTCCTCGCACCGGCCCTATCGCCCTGGGCTGGGGATGGACAATGCGCTGGCGGAGATCGAACGCGGCCGTGGCGAGGTCTACGACGCCGGCGTGGCCGATGCCTGCCTGCGCTTGTTCCGCGAGAAGGGCTACACCATTCCGATTTAGCCCGGGCGCGGGGCCGCTGGGCCCTCCCAAGGGAAATCGCGCATGGCATATCAATTGCTTAACCTTTACATTCCTGAGCATGCACTAAAGCGTTGCCGAGTAGGAATATGGTTTCGTTTTATTTTCAATATGTTGCGCTTAGGCGTGGCGCCGCGCCGATGCCGCGTTTTCGTCGGGCCTCTGTCGGGAGTTCGACAGATCAGCTGTACCGGTTCGAGGGGCAGGGCGTGCCGGGTTGGCCGAAACGGGTAACCGGCGGTGCGCGGCAGCCAGCTGAAATACTGGGCGACCGAGCCGGGATAGCGAGCGTATAAGCTCTGGCGGGCAGGAGTCTCATGGCACATGTTTTGATCGTCGAGGACCACGAGGAGAACCGCAATCTTCTCAAGATGCTGCTTGAGATCAACGGCTATCGCGTGACGGCTGCAGGCGACGGGCTGGAGGCGCTGGCCGCCGCGCGGAACGAAGCGCCCGACGCCATCGTTTCCGACGTGCTGATGCCCAGAATGGACGGCTTCGCCCTGTGCCGCGCCTGGATGCAGGACGCGACGCTCAAGATGATTCCGTTCGTATTCTATTCCGCGACCTATGTGCACCCGGACGACGAGAAATTCGCCTTGGCGCTGGGGGCGGTGCGCTACCTGATCAAGCCGCTGGAGGCGGAGCTGTTCCTGCGGGAACTGCGCACCGTGCTGGAGCAGTGGGCCGGACACACCGCGCCCGCCCCGGCCCCGGCGCTGGACGACGCTACCTCCCACGCGCTGCACGAACTCGCGCTTGCGCGCAAACTCGAGGACAAGATGGCGCAGCTGGAAGCGGCGAACCACAAGCTGCGCGAGAGCGAGGACAAGTACCGGCGCATCTACGACAACCTGCAGGACGTCTATGTCGAAACGACCCTGGACGGAACCATATTGGAGATCAGCCCCAAGGTCGCGACGCTGTCCAAGGGCCAATACAAGAGGGAGGACCTGATCCGCACCTCGATCGACGCGTTGTATGCCGAATCCCGGTACCGCGACGCCATCCTGGAAGCCATCAAGCAGCGCGGCCGGGCCGTCGACATGGAATCGACGTTCAGGAACCGCGACGGGTCCCTCGTGCCATGCTCGGTTTCGGCAATCATGGTGCGAGGCGCCGACGGCGAATCCATGATCGTCGCGACGCTGCGCGACATCACCGAGCGCAAACAGGCCGAACGCCAGCTGGTTGAATCCGAGCCCCGGTTCCGCGAGCTGGTCGAGCAGTTGTTCACCGGTATATTCGTCGCCCAGGACAGAAAGCTGGTCTACTGCAATCCCCGCTGTGTCGAGATTTTCGGTGGCGCCTCCGCGGCCGAGTTGATCGGCAGGGACCTGTTGTCTATCCCGGTCGAGCAGGACGTTGCGCTGATGGCCGAGGTCCTGCGCCGTCTGTCCGGGGTGGAAGCGGGTCCGGTCAGCCAGACTTTCGCTGCCGCACGCAAAGACGGCGCCATCATCGAGGTCGGACTGCAGGCCGTTCGGGCAAGCTACCGGGGCCGGCCGGCCATACTCGGAACGATGCAGGAAAATTCAGCGACACGCCGCCGCATGGCGGATGCGGCTTTGGATTTGCCGACGTGATGTTCGCGCTGCGCCTCGGCGCGCGGGTGGCCCGCGTCGGCCCTCCCTCTACAACAATTGAGCATCGTCAAGACGCGTCCTGATTGACGGACTAGGCTGGGTGCAGGCGGCGCGGCCGGACCGCGCCAGCCCGCTATCTCATGCGCATCCACAGGCTCAGCACCGACGAGGCTCTTGCCAGTCTGCGAACGTCGTTCGCCGGCCTCGCCAGCACTGAGGCCGCGCGCAGGCTGCTGGAGTACGGCCCCAACCACGTGGAGGAAGTGGGGCACGAGCATCTGCTGCTCAGTTTCGCGCGCGAGTTCACCCATTTCTTCGCCCTCATCCTCTGGGTTGCCGCGGCACTGGCATTTCTCGCCGAACGTTTCGATCCGGGTCAGGGCATGGCCAATCTCGGGGTTGCGATCATCGGCGTCATCGTCATCAACGGCATTTTCTCCTTCTGGCAGGAATATAAAGCCGAGCGCGCGGTGGCGGCGCTGCGCCAGTTTCTGCCGCAGAAGGTGAAGGTGCAACGCGACGGCGAAACGGTCGAGATTCTTGCCACCGATCTCGTGCCCGGCGACATCGTGCTGCTGGAGGAGGGCAACCTGGTTCCGGCCGACTGCCGCCTGGTGGAGGCCTTCGCGCTGCGCGTGAACACCGCGACGGTCACCGGCGAGTCCCTGCCCAAAGCGCGCAATGCCGAGCCGAGCAGCGAGGAATCGCCGTTGTTCGCAAAAAACATCGCACTCGCCGGCACCTCGGTGGTGTCGGGTCAGGCGCGTGCAGCTGTCTACGCCACCGGTATGCACACCGAGTTCGGCAGGATTGCCCACCTCACGCAAACGGCGGCCGAACCCAGTTCGCCGTTGCAGCGCGAGATTGCGCGCCTGTCGCGCATCGTTGCAGCTCTGGCCACCGGCATGGGCGTCGCCTTGTTCTTCATCGGCGAGGCGCTGGGGCTGCCGACCTGGGAGAACCTGTTATTCGCCATCGGCATCATCGTCGCCAACGTGCCCGAAGGCCTGCTGCCGACGGTGACGCTGTCGCTGGCGATGGCGACGCAGCGCATGGCCAAGCGCAACGCCCTGGTGCGCCACCTGCCCGCAGTCGAGGCGCTCGGCTCGACCACGACCATCTGCTGCGACAAGACCGGCACGCTGACGCAGAACCGCATGTCGGTGAAGCGCCTGTGGCTCGGCGGCGGATTCGTCGAGCCGGCCGATCTCGCGGCGCAAGCGCGCCTGACCGAGGACAACCGCGCGCTGTTCGTCAACGCCGCGCTGTGCCACAACCTGAATGAGGTGGACGACCACGGCCAGCGCAGACTGCTGGGCGACCCGATGGAAGTGGCGCTGGCCGGCCTTGGCCGGCAAGTGATCGGCGACCTCGGCGGCTTCTCGCGCACTGACGAACTCCCGTTCGACACCGACCGCAAGCGCATGTCCGTGCTGTGCGCGACGCCGCAGGGCCGCGTGCTCTATTGCAAAGGTGCGCCGGAAACGGTGCTTGCGGCCTGCAGCTTCGTCCAGTTCGATGCCGGTATCGCGCCGCTCGACGCGGCGGCGACGACGCGCCTGCTGGCGGCGCAGAACGTGATGACCGAGGCCGGCCTGCGCGTGCTGGCCTTCGCCCATTGCCAGATCAACGACGGCATGCCCGCCGAGGAGCGCGGCATGACGCTGACCGGGCTCATCGGGCTGGAAGACCCGCCGCGGCCCCAGGTGCCGGAGGCCATCGCGCGCTGTGCCAGCGCCGGGATTCGCATCATCATGGTCACCGGCGACCACCCGCATACGGCCTTGGCCATCGCGCGCGAGATCGGCCTGGTACAGACAGAACAGCCAAGCGTGATCGGCGGCGACGAACTGCGCTCCATGTCGCCGGCACAACTGCAACTCGCGCTCGATGCGAAGGAGATCATTTTCGCGCGCGTCGCCGCCGAGCAGAAAATGCTGATCGTGCAGGCGCTCAAAAAAAAGGGCGAAATCGTGGCGGTTACCGGCGACGGCGTGAACGACGCTCCGGCGCTGAAAACCGCCGACATCGGCATCGCCATGGGCATCGCCGGCACCGACGTGGCCAAGGAAGCCGCCGATCTGATCCTGCTCGATGACAACTTCGCCAGCATCGTCGCCGCGATCGAGGAAGGCCGCGCGGTGTTCGAGAACATCCGCAAATTCCTCGCTTACATTCTGAGCTCAAACATTCCGGAGTTGGTGCCCTATCTCGCCTTCGTCCTGTTCAGGATTCCGCTGCCGCTCACCATCATCCAGATCCTGGCCGTGGACCTAGGCACCGACATGCTGCCGGCACTGGCGCTGGGCGCCGAGAAACCCGATCCGGACGTGATGCACCGCCCGCCCAGGGCGCGCGGCGAGCGGCTGCTGTCCTGGGGGCTGATCGCGCGCGCGTATCTGTTCCTTGGCGTAATGGAGGCGGCGGCGTCGATGGCCGTGTTCTTCTTCGTCCTGGATGCGGCCGGCTGGCACTACGGCGATTTGCCCGGCAAGACCGATCCGCTCTACCTGCAAGCGACCACCGCGTGCCTGGCGGCGATCGTCGTCGCGCAGATGGTGAACATCTTCCTGTGCCGCCACCCGCGGAAGTCGTCGCTGTCTTTTGGCCTTTTCAGCAACCCGCTGATCCTGCTCGGCATCGCTGCGGAGCTGGGCTTGATCCTGTGCATCGTCTATACGCCGACCGGCAACTGGCTGTTCGGCACGGCGCCGGTGGGGCCGGAGGTCTGGTTGCTTGCGTTCGCGTTCGCGGCCGCGATGTGGCTGCTGGAGGAAGCGCGCAAACTGTGGCTGCGCCGGCGCAAACGCGGATAATGGCCAAATGTCGCTGGTGCAGAGCTTTCTCCCTCTCGAAAATGCCAAGGCGCGCGTCCTGATCCTCGGGAGCATGCCGGGGAAAGCGTCGCTCGCGGCGGGGCAATACTATGCGCATGCGCAGAATCTGTTCTGGCCCATCCTCGCCGAGCTCACCGGCGCAGTTCCCGCGTCACCCTATGCGGCCCGGGTGCGGGCGCTCAAAGCGCAGGGCATTGCGTTGTGGGACGTGCTCGCGTCCTGCGCGCGGGAGGGCAGCATGGACTCGGCCATCGACGACGCCACCGCGCGCGCCAATGATTTTGCGTCTTTCTACCGCAGCCATCCGCGGATCGAGCGCGTGTTCTTCAACGGCGCCAAGGCCGAGGCGTGTTACCGCAGGCAGGTGCTGCCCGTGCTAACGCAAGGACTCGGGCCCGCCGCTTATCTGCGCCTGCCCTCGACCAGCCCGGCCAACGCCTCCATGTCGCGCGCCTGCAAGCAGACGGTGTGGACGCGGGCGCTGAGGCTGGCGTTGGCGGCTCGCACTGCGGATAAGCCGGCCAATGGCGCCGGGTTATCCAAGGTTCTTTGATCGCGGTCAATATTGCCTCCGCATAGGCAGCGGAGCATGAACAATTGTCTCGCGTGGACAAAGGGGCCACGTTCGAGGCGGCAACAGAGGGGTGCTAGTCGTGCTCTGTTTCGCGCACGCATTTTCGACCGCGGCCGGACGCGGGTTGTGCTTCGCGTCGCTGACGTTGCTGGCGTTCGCTTCCGCTTGCGGCGGGAACAGCGACAGCGGCTATGCGCCGCAATTCGCCGACAAACCGGCCATCGCGTCAACAGAGCAGGTGTTTGCAGTTCACCCGCTGCACAATCCTGCACGCCTGTTTGCGGTCTACGGTCCGATCGTCGAATATCTGAACGCCAATATTCCCGAGATCCGGTTCAGGCTCGAGGCGTCGCGCGACTACGCTGAATTCGACAAGAAGCTCTACGCGCGCAAGTTTCACTTCGCGCTGCCTAATCCCTACCAGACCGTCAAGGCGCTGGATCGGGGCTACCGCGTATTTGGCAAAATGGGCGATGACGAGAATTTCCGCGGCATCATCCTGGTGCGCAGGGACAGCGGAATAAACTCGGTCGCAGACCTGAAAGGCAAGTCGGTCAGCTACCCAGCGCCCACCGCGCTCGCCGCCACCATGATGCCGCAGTATTTCCTGCATACGCACGGCCTCGACGTCAACCGAGACGTCGAGAACGTCTACGTCGGTTCGCAGGAATCCTCGATTCTGAACGTCTACGCTGGCAACGTCGCGGCCGGCGCGACCTGGCCGGTGCCGTGGATGGCGTTCGTCAGGGAGCAACCCGAAAAAGCGCGCGAGCTGGAGGTCAAGTGGCAGACCGAGACGCTGCCCAATAGTTCGCTGGTGGCGCGCGACGACGTGGCGCCAGCGCTGGTGGAGAAGGTGGCCGGCCTGCTGTTCTCTCTGCAGGCGTCCGAGGCCGGACGCCGAATGCTCGATCGCATCCCCTTGTCGCGCTTCGAATCGGCTACCGACACGACTTACGAACCTGTGCGCGACTACGTAAGAAGGTTCAGCGCGGAAGTCAGGCCGGTGGACTAAGAGATAAATCATGGATTCGTCGCGCAAGCGCTTGGCCCGTATTCGCCGCCTCTGGACGGGCTCGATCCGCAGACGGCTGATCCTGGGGATCAGCGCCCTGCTTGCCATCGTCATGTCGGTCTTCGTCGTCGACATGAGCAGCCGGCAGGCCGATTATCTGCATCGGGAAAGCCAGGACGAAGCGCAGGCGCTGGCGCAGACGCTCGCCGCCAACAGCGTGTCCTGGGTGCTCGCCAGCGATCTGGCCGGCCTGCAGGAAGTCGTGCAGGTGCTCAAGGGCTATCCGGACGTGCGTTACGCGATGGTGCTCGCGCGCGACGGCAGGGTGCTCGCGCACACCGACCCGCGGCTGTCCGGGCGCTATGCGCGCGACCCGGTCAGCGACTCGCTGTTGCGCGCGCCGCTGGCGCCGCAGCTCCTGGTGAATACGGCGTCGCTGGTCGATGTCGCGGCGCCGATCCAGGCGAACGGGGCGCTCATCGGCTGGGCGCGGGTGAGCCTGGACCAGGATCGAGTCAACGCGGATTTGCGCGCGATCGCGCGCAACGGAATCATCTACGCCGCGATTGCCGTCGTGCTGGGCATCCTGCTGGCCGTCGCCCTGACGCGCAGCCTGACGCGCGACCTGACGCGGCTGGTCAAGGCCGCGCGCCGCATCGGCGCGGGCGAGCGCGGCGTGCAATCGGACCTCGCGCGCGAGGACGAACTCGGCGAGTTGAGCGGTGCGTTCGACGGCATGAGCTCGGATCTCGATCGCGCTGGCCAGGCTTTGCGTGAGAACGAGCAGAATTACAGAAGCTTGGCCGATTCTGCTTCGGCGCTGATTTGGGCTTCGGGTACGGACAAGCTGTGCAATTACTTCAACCAGCCATGGCTGAAATTTACCGGACGAACGCTGGAGCAGGAATTGGGCAACGGCTGGGCAGAAGGCGTACATCCGGACGATTTCGCGCAGTGCCTGGCTACCTACACTTCAGCCTTTGACCGGCGCGAGCCGTTCAGCATGGACTACCGCCTGCGCCGGCACGACGGCGAATTCCGCTGGATACGCGACGATGGCTGTCCGCGCTATGACAGCAAGGGCGAATTCATCGGCTACCTCGGCTATGTGATGGACATCACCGAGCGCAAGCGGGCGGAAGAGGCGCTGCAACGGCTGAATCGCGAACTGCGAGCCATCAGCCTATGCAACCAGATCCTGGTACGGGCCGAGGGCGAGCAGACCCTGCTCAACGACATCTGCCGTATCGTTTGCGACGAGGCCGGCTACCGCATGGCTTGGGTGGGATTTGCCGAGCACGACGAGGCCAGGACCGTGCGTCCCGTAGCTTGGGCGGGGCTCGATAGCGGGTATATCGCAGACGCCAAACTTACCTGGGCGGACGACACGGAACGCGGGCAGGGTCCCGCCGGAAAAGCGATCCGAAGCGGCGAAATATTCTGTGTTCAGGATTTCGCGAGCGAACCGCAAACGGCCCCGTGGCGGGAAAGCGCCTTGCAGCGCGGATATCGTTCCGGTATCGCCCTGCCTCTCAAGGACGAAAGCGCAAGCGTATTCGGCGTTCTCCTGATGTACTCCGCGGAGATCAACCCCTTCACTCCGGATGAAATCCGGCTTCTGGGGGAACTGTCAGGCGATCTCGCATTTGGCATCGTCGGCCTGCGCACCCGCGCCGAGCGCAAGCGGGCAGAACAAGCTTTGCGCGACAGCGAGAAAGATTTGAAGGAAGCCCAGCGACTGGCCCAGATTGGAAGTTGGGATTGGGATACGGCAACCGATACGATCACCTGGTCCGAGGAGTATTACCGCATTTACGGCTTCGATCCGACACAGCGTCCGCCGGGATACGAGGAGCACCTAAAAGCGTACACGCCCGAGAGCGCGGCGCGGCTGGATGCGGCGGTGAAAAGGAACACACAAACCGGCGAGCCGTACGAACTCGAGCTGGAGCTTGCGCGTACGGAAGGAGCGCGCCGTTGGATCACGGCCCGCAGCGAAACCAAGCGCGATGCCCAGGGGCGGATCATAGGGCTGCGCGGGACAGCGCAGGACATCACCGAGCGCAAGCGCGCAGAACGGGAAGCTCTTGAGCAATTCAAGCTGGCGGAAGCGTTCTTTAACAACAGCGTAAGCGGCCTGGTTATTCTCGACAGGAATTTCAATTTCGTCCGGGTGAACGAGGCCTATGCGAAAGGATGCCGCAGGGAAATCGGCGAATTCGCGGGGCGCAACCATTTCGACATGTACCCGTCCGACACGCAGGCGATTTTCGAGGAAGTGGTGCGCACTAAGCGCCCGTTCATCACCTTTACCCGTGCGTTCGTGTTCGCGGATCAGCCCGAACGCGGGACCACCTACTGGGATTGGACGCTGGTGCCGATCCTCGATCAGCAAGGTGAAGTCGAGTACCTGGTGTTCTCCCTGCAGGAAGTCACCGAGCGCAAACGCGTCGAAGAAGAGGAGCGCGCGGCCGCGCTCTACGCGCGCAGTCTGATCGAGGCCAGCCCCGACCCGCTGGTGACCATCAGTGCACAAGGAAAGATTACCGACGTAAATAAATCGACCGAAGACGCGACCGGGGTTGCGCGCGATCGTCTGATCGGTACCGATTTCGCCGATTATTTCACCGAACCCGAACGGGCGCGCGCAGGCTATCAGGAAGTTCTGGCGCAGGGGTATGTGCGCGATTACCCTCTGACCATGCTGCACCGTGCAGGGCACACCATCGACGTGCTCTACAACGCGACCGTTTATCGCAACGAGGCCGGCGAGTTGTCGGGCGTGTTCGCCGCCGCGCGTGACGTGACCGAGCGCAAGCGCACGGAACAAAAGCTGCGCGAGAGCGAGGAGCAGTATCGCTTGCTGATTATGGCGATGACCGAGGGTGTGACCCTGCAGGATGCCGACTCGGTGATTGTGGCTCACAACCAGAGTGCGGAACGCATTTTAGGCCTCACATCTGACCGGCTACTTGGTAAGACCTCGTTCGACCCCGACTGGAACATTATTCACGAGGACGGGTCGCCGTTTCCGGGTGAGACGCATCCGGTCGCGATAGCGCTGAAGACCGGATTGCCGCAATCCGACGTCATCATGGGCGTCAACAAGCCGGACGGGACGTTGACATGGATTTCGGTCAACGTTCAGCCCACCTTCAAGGACGGAGAAACCTTACCCTCCCGTGTGGTCGCCACGATGCGCGACATCACCGAGAGCAAGCGGGCAGACGCGCTGCGCGAGCAGCTCGCTGCGATCGTACAGTCCTCGCATGACGCGATCATCGGCAAAGATCTCGAGGGCGTCGTCACCAGCTGGAACCCGGGCGCGGAGAAGATCTACGGCTATCGCGCCGAGGAAGTCGTCGGCAAACCGGTTTCCATGCTCGCGCCGGAAAGCAGAAAGCATGAGATCAGGGACCTGCTCGAGAACGTCAGGCGCGCCGAAGCTGTCATAAACTTTGAGACCGAGCGCATTCGCAAGGACGGCACGTGCATCGACATTTCTCTCGATCTGTCGCCGATCCGGGACGCCGCCGGGCGCATCGTCGGCGCCTCGACCATCGCACGCGATATCACCGAGAAGAAACAGGCGGAGCGCGTGCTGCGTAAGGTGAACCGGGCGCTGAAGGCCCTGAGCAGCTGCAACGAGGCGCTGATCCACGCCACCGACGAGAAGCGGCTGCTGAACGAAATCTGCCGCATCATCGTCGATATCGAAGGCTACCGCCTGGCCTGGGTCGGCTACGTCGAGCACGATGCCGAGCAGACGGTCAGGCCAGTAGCGCAAAGCGGCTATGAACCGGGCTACATGGAACATGCGGAAATCACCTGGGCCGACAACGAGCGCGGCCGCGGCCCGCTGGGCATCGCCATCCGCAGCGGCGAAATCCAGGTGGTCCAGGACGTGATGACCGATCCGCGCTTCGAGCCCTGGCGCGCCAACGCCGCCAGACTGGGCTACGGTTCGGTGCTGGCCGCGCCGCTGGTGGCCGATTCCGGGGTGATCGGCGCCCTCAGCATCCATGCCGAGGGCGCCGACGCTTTCGACGCAGGGGAGATTGCGCTGCTCAGCGAGTTGGCGGCGGATATGGCGTTCGGCATCGTCACATTGCGCACGCGCGGCGCGCACGAACAGAGCGCGGAGCGGCTGCAGCGCAGCATGGAGGCCACGGTCCAGGTCATTGCGAGCACCGTTGAAATGCGCGATCCGCATACCGCCGGCCACCAGCGCCGCGTCGCCGAACTCGCCACGGCCATCGCCCGAGAACTGAGTCTGACGGAGGACCAGGTGCATGCAGTGCATCTGGCCGGTGTGGTGCATGATCTGGGCAAGGTTCACATCCCCGCGGAAATCCTGAGCAAGCCTGGAAAACTGACCGCTATCGAATTCGAACTGATCAAGACCCATCCGGAAGCCGGCTACGATATCCTGAAAGGCGTGGACTTCCCCTGGCCGATCGCGCAGATCGTGTTCCAGCACCACGAGCGGCTCGACGGTTCCGGCTATCCGCGCGGATTGAAGGGCGATGAAATCATGCTCGAAGCCAGGATTATTGCGGTCGCCGACGTGGTCGAGGCCATGTCCTCGCACCGGCCTTACCGGCCGTCGCTCGGCATCGACGCGGCGCTGCAGGAGATCAGCGCCCATGCGGGGAAGCGCTACGACGCGGACGTGGTGCGGGCATGCCTCGCCTTGTTCCGGGAGAAAGGGTTCGCGTTCAAGGCATGACCGAGACATCCTCGATTCAATAGAACTGAGTGATCGATGAACAAGTCAGAAGACAGTATCCAATGGCTGGCCGACCCCACGGTGCACGATCTGCTGCAGCGTTTTCCGTTGCCGATTGCGCTGCTCGACGATGCGGGCGGTGCGCTGGTGCTGAACCAGCGCTTCGAGCAGGCTTATGGCGCCGAGGCGCTGGCATCGGCGCCGCTGCGGACGCTGATGCGCGACCCCCTGCCCGGCTGGCATACCATCTGGGTGCCAAGCCGCGGACACGGCGACATCGAGATCAATGCCCAGGTGCTTAAGGTTCAGGATCATCCGATGCTGATCCTCGACGACACTACCGATCCCCGGCTATTGCGGCAACTGGATGCGCTGCAGGGACAGATCGCCGAACTGGAGAAGCTCAGTTCCACCGACCGCCTGACCGGCGCCTGGAACCGCGCGCATCTCGATCGCGTGGTTGCGGCGGAACTGGACCGAAGCATGCGCTCGCGGCAGCCGGTGTCGCTGATCCTGCTCGATATCGACCATTTCAAGGAGGTCAACGATACCCATGGCCATCAGACCGGCGATTCCGTGCTGCGCGAACTGGTTCAGACGATCGCTGCCGCCGTTCGTTCGACCGATACGCTGTTTCGCTGGGGCGGCGAAGAATTCGTCGTGCTCGCCTCGTCCACCGGCTACCGGGCCGGAGCCACACTGGCCGAGAAAATCCGCGCCAAGGTGGCGCAGCACAATTTTGCCGGCGCCGGGTCGGTGACCATCAGCCTGGGCGTGGCCGAATACATTGCAACGGAGAGCGCCGAGATCTGGTTCCGCCGGGTGGACGAGGCGCTGTATCGGGCCAAGGCAGGCGGGCGCAATCGCGTTTGCGTCGATGAGCGCGGCAGTTCCGACATCTGGGCGGCGGAGAGCGGTCCGTCGGTGATTCGCCTGGTGTGGCAGGAAGCGTATGAATGCGGCGAGCCCACGATCGATCGCGAGCACCGCGAGCTGTTCGATCTGGCGAACGTGCTGCTCGATGCCTCGTTCACGGAGGACTCGTCCCTGCAGGCGTTCAGCACCGCGCTGGAAAAGCTCCTGGCCCACATCGTGCGGCACTTCGCCGACGAGGAAGCCTTGCTCGCCCAGCACGGTTACTCCGGACTCGAAGCGCACCGCGCGGCCCATGCCGGATTGCTCGCGCGCGCCGGGGAGCTCAAAGCGTCCGCCGCGGCCGGCAAGACCACTCTGGGCGATCTGGTCGAGTTCTTGGCGAATAGCGTGGTGGCGCAGCACCTGTTCAAGGTGGACCGGGAATTCTTTCCCCTGTTCAGCAAGCAGACCGCGCAGGAAAAGCCCGTTCAGGCTTGATCAGCCCGCGGCATCCAGCAGCGCGCCGCGCGCGCGAAAAGCTTCGATTTCTTTTTCGCCGAATCCCCAGTCGGCGAGCGCCTGCGCGCCGCCCTCGCCGCGCCGCGGTGCGCCGCGCGCAATTGCGCCCGGCGTACGCGAGTAGCGCGGCGCCGGCGCCGGCTGGGTCACGCCATCGATATCGACGAAGGCGCCGCGCGCTTTATTGTGCGGATGCTGCGGCGCTTCGGCCAGCGACAGGACCGGCGCGAAACACACGTCCGTGCCTTCCATTTCGCGGCACCATTCTTCCCGCGTCTTGCGCTTGAACGCGGCGGCGAACGCGGCGCGCAGTTCGGGCCAGCGCGCGAATTCGAACTGGCCCGGCAGTGCGGCGGCATCCAGACCCAGGCGCGCGAGCAGCTCGGCGTAGAAGCGGCCCTCGATGGAACCGACGGCCACGTGCTTGCCGTCGGCGGTCTCATACGCGTCGTACCAGGGCGCGCCGGTGTCGAGCACGTTGACGCCGCGCTGATCGCGCCAGTGGCCCGCGGCCATGCGGCCGTAGAACATCGCCATCAGGCTGGCCGCGCCTTCGCTCATCGCCGCGTCGATCACCTGGCCCTGGCCCGAGGCGCGCGCCTCGAACAACGCGCAGGCGATGCCGAACGCCAGCACCATGCCGCCGCCGCCGAAATCGCCGACCAGGTTGAGCGGCGGCACCGGCGCCCCGTCCTTGCGCCCGATGGCGTGCAGCGCGCCCGACAGCGCGATGTAGTTGATGTCGTGGCCCGCGGCCTGCGCCAGCGGCCCGTCCTGCCCCCAGCCGGTGATGCGCCCGTACACCAGGCGCGGATTGCGCGCGAGACAGGCGTCCGGGCCCAGTCCCAGGCGCTCGGTGACGCCGGGGCGAAAGCCCTCGATCAGCACGTCGGCCTTGGCTGCGAGCGCGAGCACGGTCTGGATCGCATCGGCCTGTTTCAGGTCGAGCGCGATCGAGCGCCGGCCGCGCGACATGATGTCGTATTTCGGCGCCACCGGCAGACCCAGATCATTCGCCTGCAAGCGGTCCACGCGCAGCACGTCGGCGCCCATGTCGGCGAGCAGCATGCCGCAGAACGGCCCCGGCCCTATGCCTGCAAGTTCCAGCACTTTCACTCCGGTCAGCGGTCCGCCCATTGCGCTCTCCTCGCTATTTCGGAAATTTCGGCGCGCGCTTTTCGAGAAAGGCAGGTATGCCTTCGCGTGCCTCGGGCTGGTGCAGCAGCTGGGAGAACGACTCGCGCTCCAGTTCCAGGTGGCTGGCGAGTTCGGGGCAGACCGACTGATTGATCAGGCGCTTGATGCGGCCGATGGCGCCGGTCGCGCCTTGCGCCAGTTTCGCCGCCCATTCCCGCGCCTCGGCCAGCGCCTGCCCCGGGTCCGTCAGGCGGTTGAGGACCCCGGCCTGGTACAGGCGTTCGGCGCCTATGGGCGTGCCCTCCATCAGCAGTTCGCTCGCGAGCTGCAGCGGCAGCGCCCGCGGCAGCAGCAGGCTGGGCGCACCGTCGGGCGACAGGCCGATCTTCACGTAGGCCATGGTGAAGCGCGCATCGCGCGCCGCCACGATCAGGTCGCAGGCGAGCGCGAGCGAGAAGCCGGCGCCGGCCGCGTTGCCTTCGACCGCCGCGATGATGGGCTTGGGAAACTGGCGCATGCAGCGTATCAGTTCGTTCAGCACGCCGATGCGCGCGACGATGGCCGCGCGCGGCTTGTCCTGGAATTCGCGCAGGCTCGCCAGATTGCCGCCGCTGCAAAAATGCGCGCCGGCCCCGGCGAGCACCACGGCGCCCACGACGGGATCGGTGGCGGCCAGGCGCAGCGCTTCGGCCGCGGCGCGGCTGATTTCCGGGATGAGCGCGTTCCTTTGCGCTGGGTTGTCTATGGTCAGCAGCAATACGCCGTCGCGGGTTTGCACATCCAGTCTTGCGCTCATGGGGTCTGGTCTTTGTTCGATCGGGGCAGCGCCAACATAGCAGATCGGTGTCGCGCCTGGCAAAAAGTTGCATGCCTCGGGCTGCGTTGCAAAACCCCGCCGTTTCCACCGGCTGAAAACCGCCGCCGCCGGGGTTGGGCCGAAGTTCGCGGTGATATAATCAAACTTGTCAATCGCACCGTCTCGAGGACTCCCCATGGATCTGAATTACACCAAGGAAGAACAGGCGTTTCGCGAAGAAGTTCGCGGCTTCATCCGTGGGAATCTGCCCAAGGACATCGCCGACAAGGTGATGCACCACAAGCGGCTGGTCAAGGACGATTGGGTGCGCTGGCAGAAGATCCTGTACAAGCAGGGCTGGGTCGCCCCGAACTGGCCCAAGGAATACGGCGGCTGCGCCTGGTCGCCGATCCAGCAGCATATTTTCGAAGATGAATGCGGCTATGCCGGGGCGCCGCGCGTCATGCCGTTCGGGCTGGTGATGGTAGCGCCGGTGATCCAGAATTTCGGCAGCAAATGGCAGAAGGAATATTTCCTGCCGCGCATCCTGTCCTCGGAAGACTGGTGGGCCCAGGGCTACTCGGAACCGGGTTCGGGCTCGGACCTGGCTTCGCTCAAATGCAAGGCGGTGCGCGAGGGCGATCATTACGTCGTCAGCGGGCAGAAGACCTGGACCACGCTGGGCCAGCACGCCGACATGATTTTCTGCCTGGTGCGCACCGACAGCACCGTCAAAAAGCAGGAAGGCATATCCTTTCTGCTGATCGACATGAAATCTCCCGGCGTGAGCGTGCGGCCCATCATCACCCTGGACGAGGAACACGAAGTCAACGAGACCTTCTTCGACGACGTCAAGGTGCCGGTGCAGAACCTCGTGGGCGAAGAGGGCCGGGGCTGGACTTACGCCAAGTTCCTGCTCGGCCACGAACGCACCGGCATCGCCCGCGTCGGCGAATCCAAGCGCGAGCTGGAACAATTGAAAATCATCGCGGCCAAGCAGTTGCGCAACGGCAAGCCGCTGATGCAAGACCCGCGCTTTCGCGACCGCATCACCGCCGTCGAGGTGGAATTGATGGCGCTGGAAATCACGCTGCTGCGCGTGCTGTCCTCGCGCTCCAAGCCCGGCCCCGAGGCCTCGATCCTCAAGATCAAGGGCACGGATATACAGCAGGCGCTGACCGAGCTCACCATGGATGCGATGGGGCCGTACGCCCTGCCGTTCCGGCCGGAAGCGCGCGCCGCAGACTGGCACGGCGAGCCCGTGGGGCCCGACTATGCCGCTTCGGCCGCGGCGGTCTATTTCAACTACCGCAAGACCTCGATCTACGGCGGTTCGAACGAAATTCAGAGAAACATCATCTCGCAAATGGTTTTGGGGCTTTAAACATGGACTTCATTTTCAGCGAAGAACAGCAGCAGCTGCGCGACAGCATCCAGAAATTCATCAGCAAGGAATACGGCTTCGAGGCACGCCGCGCGATCATGGCCTCCAAAACGGGCTATTCCGAAAAGGTCTGGGCGCAGTTCGCCGACATGGGCCTGCTCGGCGTGGCCTACGCCGAGGCGAACGGCGGCTTCGGCGGCTCGGCGGTCGATACCATGCTGGTCATGACCGAACTCGGCCGCGGCATCGTGGTCGAACCGTATTTTTCCACCGTGGTGCTGGGCGGCGGCCTGATCGACATCGCCGGCAGCGCGGCGCAGAAACAGGCGCTGCTGTCCGAAGTGGCGCAGGGCACGCTGCTGCTCGCCGCGGCGCTGGGCGAGCCCGATTCGCGCTTTGAGCTGAACTGCGTCGAAACCAGCGCCAAACGCGATGGCGCGGGCTTTGTTCTGAACGGCCATAAAGCGGTGGTGCTGCACGGGGAGAGCGCGCACAAACTGATCGTGTCAGCGCGCACCGCGGGGGCGACGCGCGATGCCAAGGGCATCAGCCTGTTCCTGGTCGATGCCAAGGCCGCTGGAGTGCAGGTGCAGGGTTATCGCACCATAGACGGCATGCGTGCCGCGGAGATCAAGTTCGCGAACGTGAAACTGGGCGCGGACGGCGTGCTGGGCGAAGTCGATGCCGCGCTGCCGCTGCTCGAGCGCGCGGCGGATTTCGCCGTGTCGGCGCTGTGCGCGGAAGCGGTGGGCGCGATGGAAGCGCTCAATGCCGCCACCTTCGAGTACCTGAAGACGCGCCAGCAATTCGGCAAGCCGATCGGCAGCTTCCAGGCCCTGCAGCACCGCGCGGTGGACATGATGATCCATTGCGAACAGTCGCGCTCCATGGCTTATCTTGCCTCGGTGAAAGTGCAGTCGCAGGACGCGAACGAGCGCAAGCGCACGGTGTCTGCGGCCAAGATCCAGATCGGCCGCTCCGGCCGCGCCATCAGCCAGGAAGCGATCCAACTGCACGGCGGCATGGGCGTGAGCAACGAACTCGCCGCCGGCCATTACGCCAAGCGCCTCACTATGATCAACGCCACCCTGGGCGACGTGGATCATCACGCCGAGCGTTTCGCCAGCGCCGCGTAGAAAATCGAACGCTGACTTGCGCGCTGCGCGCGCCAAACGCGTCTTCTGTGCGGATGAAAAGCGCATCCGTACGCAATCCACGATCCGCGCGGACGGTTTTTCGTCCGCGCAACAAGCGCAACACCTATCAAATTTTATCGAGGTTCCCATGACGACCAACATGCAAGTCCTGCTCGCCAGCCGCCCCGTGGGCTGGGTGACCGAGGCCAATTTCAAAATCGTCAACAGCCCCGTCGCCAAACCGGGCGAGGGGCAGATCCTGGTGCGCAACCATTATCTTTCGCTCGACCCCTATATGCGTGGGCGCATGAACGACGTGAAGTCCTATGCCGCCAAACAGGAAATCGATCAGGTCATGGTCGGCGGCACGGTGGGCGAAGTGGTCGAATCGAACAACCCGAAGTTCAAGGTTGGCGACATCGTCACCGGACCGTACGGCTGGCAGCAGTATGGCTGCTCCGACGGTACTGGCGTGAACAAGGTCGACGCGAGCCGCGTGCCCATGTCGGCCTACCTCGGCGTGGTTGGCATGCCCGGGGTCACCGCCTGGGTCGGCCTGCTGGACATCTGCCAGCCGCAGGCGGGCGAGACCGTGGTGGTGTCGGCGGCATCGGGCGCCGTGGGCAGCGCGGTGGGGCAGATCGCCAAGTTGAAGGGCTGCCGCGCCGTGGGCATCGCCGGCGGCAGGGAAAAATGTGACTACGTGGTGAAGGAACTGGGCTTCGACGCCTGCATCGATTACAAGGCAGGCAAGCTGAACGAAAACTTGAAAGCGGCCACGCCCAACGGCATAGACTGCTATTTCGAGAACGTGGGCGGCGAAATCCTGGACGCGGTGCTGCGGCGCACGAACGCTTTTTCACGCATCGCCGTATGCGGCCTGATCTCTCAATACAACGCGACCGAGCCCTATGGGGTGAAGACCTTCCAGGCCATATTGACCAACCGCATCAAGGTGCAGGGTTTCATCGTCAGCGACCGGCTGAATCTGTGGCCGCCGGCGCTGCGGGACCTTGCCGACTGGGTCGCCTCGGGCAAGCTGAAATACCGCGAGACCGTGGCGCAGGGGCTGGAGAACGCGCCCAAGGCCTTTGTCGGGCTGTTGAAAGGCCAGAACTTCGGCAAGCAACTGGTCAAGCTGATCTAGTCCCGATGCTGTCGTTCCGACCAAGGAACCGGCTTTTCCATACTATGCAAGAAGTGGATTCTTCGGCCTTAGGCCTCGGAATGACCCTTTTTTGAGGTCCAGAATGGCAGCCTTCGATCCGGGTTCACACCAGCTGGCCGAACAGCGCTGGTTCGAGGATTTCCGCGTGGGCGAGGTGTTTCGCGCGCCCAGCCGCACCATGAGCGATGCGCATTTTCTCGCGTTCCAGGCGGCGAGCGGCGACAACCATCCGATTCACTACGACCGCGAATTCTGCCGCGCGCGCGGCATGCCCGACCTGTTGGCGCACGGCTTCCAGGTGCTGATCCAGACCGCGGCCGGCGCCGGCATGTTCCCGCACATGGTCGACGACGCGCTCATCGGGTTCATCGAACAGTCCAGCCGCTTTCTGAAGGGCGTGTACGCGGGCGACACGCTGTATTCGGCGCTGGAAATCACCGAGCTCCTGCCGCAGCGCACCACCGGCGTGATCGTGATGTGCGCGACGGTGCATAATCAGCACGGCGTGCTGGTGCTGGATGGCACGCACAAATACCTCATCCGCAAGCGGCCTGAAAAAAAGGATAGCAACCATGATCGAACTGTTTAGCTGGCCCACGCCCAACGGCCACAAGATCCACATCATGCTGGAAGAAACCGGGCTGCCCTACCGCGTGCACCCCGTCGACATCGGCGCGGGCGACCAGTTCGATTCCGAGTTTCTCAAGATCAGCCCGAACAACAAGATGCCGGCGATGATCGATACCGACGGGCCGGACGGCAAGCCGATCTCGATGTTCGAGTCGGGCGCGATGCTGCTGTATCTCGCCTCCAAGACCGGAAAATTCCTGCCCGTGGACTTGCGCGACCGCTGGTCCACGCTGCAATGGCTGATGTTCCAGATGGGCGGCGTGGGGCCGATGCTGGGCCAGGCGCACCATTTTCTGATCTACGCACCGGAAAAAATTCCCTACGCCATGCAACGCTACTCCAAGGAAGCGAACCGGCTGTACGGCGTGATGGACCGGCGCCTCGCCGAAAGCAAATTCATCGCCTGTGACGAATACACCATCGCCGACATGGCGATCATGCCCTGGCTGCGCTCGTACAAGAACCAGGGGGTGGAAATGGACGACTACCAACATGTGAAGCGCTGGTTCGACGGCATCGCCGCGCGGCCGGCGGTGCAGCGCGGCCTGGCGGTGCTGGCCGAACGGCGCAAGCCGCTGATGGACGACAAGGCGAAGGCGATGCTGTTCGGCGCGGCGCAGTATCAGAAGCGGTAGATTTCATTGGTGTTGCATACCGCGTTTTAAGTACACTCATACATGAGTGGCGGCCATTGCGCGCTCTGCGCGCCAACCGCGTTCTCCGAGCGGATGAAAAGCGTATCTGCTCGGAGAACGCGGTTATGATAAGAACAACAGCAGTTTGGGGTGGATTTTATCCAAATCGTCGATTGCGCGCGGATGCGCTTTTCATCCGTGCACAATCGACGATCCGCGCGGACGGGCCGCCGTCCGCGCAAGCTCAATCACAGCCGCGTCGCTGTTGCGCGGCTGGACGAGCAATCACGAAGTAAAATGAAAGCATCCAAGGAACGGAAATGAGCTTGAAAGGCAAAGTAGCGTGGATCACCGGCGGCGGCAGCGGCATAGGCCTGTCCGGCGCGATGGAATTGGCGCAAGCCGGCGCGCATGTGGTGATCAGCGGCCGCAACGCGGCGACCAATGCGTCGGCGCTGAAGCAGGTGCGCGCGGAGGGCAGCGCCGAAGTGCTGCAGCTCGAAGTCTCGGACGCGAAGGCGGTGGCGAAGGCGGCGAAGGACATCCTCGAGCGGCACAAGCGCATCGACATCCTGATCAACAGTGCCGGCACCAACCTGTCCAAGCGCAACTGGCACAATGTCGAGGTCGGGGGTTGGGATGAGGTCGTCGGGATCAATCTTTCCGGGCTGTTCTACTGCTGTCACGCGGTGCTCCCGGCGATGCGCGCGCAACAGGACGGGCTGATCATCAATGTGTCCTCCTGGGCCGGCCGCTATGCGAGCACGCTCACCGGCCCTGCTTACAACGCGACCAAGCGCGCCGTAATCGCGCTGTCTGAATCGATCAACGCCGAGGAGTGCATCCACGGCATACGCGCCACCTCGGTTCTGCCGGGTGAGGTGGCGACGCCCATCCTGGAGAAGCGACCGATTCCGCCGGCGCAGGAAGACCGCGGAAAAATGCTGCAGGCCGAGGACCTGGGCCAGACCATTCTGTACCTCGCCAGCCTGCCGCCGCGCGCCTGTGTCAACGAACTTATCATCAGTCCGACCTGGAATCGCTTCTATGTCGGCGGGTTGGAAAAATGAACGCCCCGGCTTTCGGATTGCAGCGTATCAACCAAAGGAAATGTCTATGCGTCGCGTGCTGGTAAGGGTTTTCTTTTTCATCGCCGCCTGCGCCCCGTTTGCCGCCCGCGCCGACATCGTCGATATCGACAACGCCCAGCTGGCGAAGCTGGCCGCTTCGGGAGTCCCGGTGATCGACATCCGCACCCGACCGGAGTGGGAGGAAACCGGCATTGTTCCCGGCAGTCGTCTGCTGACTTTCTTCGACGAGCGTGGTCAGGCCGACCCGGCTGCCTGGCTGAAAAAGGCGAAAGCCATCGCCAAGCCAGGCGATCCGCTGATCGTCATTTGCCGCAGCGGCAACCGTACCAAGGCGCTAAGCCAGTTTCTGACGCAGCAGGCGGGATATGCCAAGGTCTACAACGTCAAGAGCGGCATACGCGACTGGGCGAAGGAAGGCCGGCCCATGGCCTCTGCGGCGCCGGTACTCGCCGCCTGCCTCGCGGCCAAGACCTGCTGACGTGATCAAGTTCGCCTTCAAGGTCAAGACGCGCAGCGGCACCGTCGTGGACAACCTGACGTTCGCGGCGCGCGATCGCGCGGACGCCGAGCGCAAAGTGGAACAGATTTACCAGCGCTGCGAGATACTCGAATGCCGCGAATTGCAGCAGACGATCAGGGAAGAGAGCTTCGATCTGGAAAGCGCGATCAACCTGATCAGCAAGGAACCCGACCCTGTGCCGCAGGCGGCCCCTCAAACGCCGGCTGAGGCTCAAGCGCCGGCGGACGACGCTCAAGCCCAGGCGGACGTCAAACCGCCGGTGAAGGACTAGCCTTGCCCGCGATGTCCGTAGCCGGCGTGCTGTCCAGGCGCTATTCGGTACGCGCGTTCCTGCCCATGCCTGTCCCGCAAGCGGTGCTGGAGGAAATCTTCACCCTGGCGCTGCATGCCCCGTCCAACTGCAACGTTCAGCCCTGCCGGATCTATGTCGTATCCGGCGCGAGCAAGGACCGGCTGAAAGACGAACTGGTCGGCGCCGTCCTGAGCGGCAGGCCCGCCAACCCGGACTTCGAGTGGGACGTCAAATTCCAGGGAGCGCACCGCGAGCGCCAGTTCGGTTCGGCCAATGCGCTGTATGGCGCGATGGGCATAGAGCGGGCCGACAAACAAAGCCGGCAAATCGCGATGCTGCGCAACTGGCGTTTTTTCGACGCCCCGCACGCGGCGTTTTTCACCATGGCCAAGTACCTCAAGCTGACCGGGGCCGTCGATCTGGGCATTTACGCGCAGACGCTGGCGATGCTGATGACCGAGCGCGGCATTGCAAGCTGCATGCAGGGTGCGCTCGGCATGTTTCCCGATCCCGCGCGCAAGCTGTTCGATCTGCCGCAGGACGAGGGCATACTGTTCGGCATGTCGTTCGGCTACGCCGACGAGGCTGCGCCCGCCAACAAGACCCGCACCGACCGGGTTGCGCTGGACACCATGGTTCGATTCCTGAGCTAAGCGGCGGCGGCCGGCGCCGCTCGCCCACCCCATTATTCTTGATTGTTATCAACACCTCGGCTGGGGCTGCCCGAATAATTTAGCCATCGCGCTCGAGCCTAGCGCCAGTCGCAATCGAGGGTCGGGCCGATGCGCGCGCAGGTGCTGCATGTCAACAGACCCTAGGAAAGGGGCGAGGAAGTGAAATTCCGGGGACCCGATGTCAAACTCAGGGTGCGGCTGTGGAACCGCGTTCCGGTCCGGCTCGGTTTGGGCGTGCTGCTGATCACCTGGGCTGCGCTCGCGCTCGGCTTCCTGTTGTTCAGCAGCAGGCAGGAACAGCTGTTCACCGAACAGCATGTGCGCGCGGCGAAAAAAGAAAGCCAGGTCATCGCTGCCGATCTCGCGCAGCACATGCTCGTCGGCGGCGGATGGGATGTATGGAATGCGATCTCCGCCGAAGCCGTGGCGTATCGCGACCTGACCGGCGAGGCCAATATCAGGGTGTTCTCCGGCAGCGGCGCCGTCAAGGCCGCATCCGATAGCGCCGCCATCGGCACCCGGATGGAAGTCGTCGGCAATCCGGATTGCCCGCGCTGCGACAGCACCCGGCCGGAGGATTTTCCGGCCGTCGCCACGGTAATCGCCGCAGACGGAAGCAGATGGCTGCGCATAGTCAATGCCGTTCCGTTTTCACCAGACTGCATGGGCTGCCATGAGGCCGGCAAACCGCCGCGCAGCTTCGTTTCCATGGATTACGACCTCGCGCCGCTGGAGCGCGAAGCGGCGCAGCGGCGCAACGAACTGTTGATCACCGGCTTGATCGCGGGGGTGCTGGTGATGGCGTCGACCGCGCTGCTGTTCCGGCTGCTGGTGATGCGATCGGTCCAGGCCATCACGCGCTCGGCGAAACGGTTGGCGGCCGGGAATCTGGCGTCGCGCGCGAACGTGGTAGGCAGAAACGAACTGGCGCTACTCGCGCGCGATTTCAACCACATGGCGGAGCGCATCGAGAAACAGGTGTCGGACATCAAGGCCGCCCACACCGAGTCCGAACTGCTCTACACCCTGGTGGTCGAGGCCTCCAAGAATCTGGAGACCAGCGACGTCGCGGCTGGCGTCGCCCGCGTGCTGCTGGATAAACTTCAGCCGCGGCAGTTGGCGTTTTTCCTCGAGACCGGCGACAACGCCTGGACCTGCGCCGCTGGGGGCGCAGGCCGGGACGAACGCGGGGCAAACGGAGAAGGCGAGCTGGAGAAGATACTCGGTGTCGCCCCGGCGCAATCGCGGCTCTTGCTCGCCGGCTTGCCGACGCAAATCATCGCGGACGCCTGCCGTTTGAAGACGCTTCAGGTGACGCGCGGCGCGGGAGGGTTCAGTTTCGCGCTGCCGGTAGTCGCGAATGCGCGGCTGGCGGGCTTGCTGATTTGCGCCGGCATTCCGCAAGCGATCCAGGTAGGAGAAGAACTGCTGAAAAACCTGGGCGTGCACTTGACGCTCGCCGCGTTGAATTCGCGCAACTACACCGGGGCCATCACCGACGGGCTTACGCGGCTCAAGAACAAGCGCTACGGGCTGCTCCGGCTGGAACAGGCGGTGTACGCGGCGCTGCGCTACAACTCCGGCCTCGGACTCGTCATGTGCGACATCGACCATTTCAAACGGGTCAACGACACCTACGGCCATCCTGCGGGCGATGCGGTGCTCAAGGAAGTCAGCCGGCGCATCGCGGCCTGCGTGCGCAAAGCCGATATTCCGGTGCGCTATGGCGGCGAAGAGTTCATGCTGATCCTGCCCGAAGCCCAAGCGCATACGCTTGCCGCGATAGGCGAAAAGCTGCGCCGGGCGGTCGGTGCAACACCGGTCGACCTGGGCGCAGGCGGCGTTGCGCTGCCGCTCACCATCAGCGTGGGCGTCGCCGCTTTCCACCCCGGCGCCGACAGCGGCGAATCCCTGATCGCGCGCGCCGACGCGGCGCTGTATCGCGCCAAGGAAGGCGGGCGCGACCGGGTTGAGTTCGACGCGTAAGCTCTACTCGCGCAGCACCCCAGCGTTTTCCGTGCTACTCCCCTAGCCGCAGTCGCCATGGACTGAGATCCTTGCCTGGTCGGCAAGCTGAGGTCGGAGTCTATTTTTCGCCCTGGCGATCGCCAGGGCGGTCTATGCCCCAGTTCGAAAATATGCCCTGTCTTTAAGCCTGACTTAATTAAGCGCTTCCACACTGCGGGGCATGAAGGGAATGTTCCCCGGCACAGGATCAGGAGAAACGACATGGACTCGACCAAGACAGCAGGTCGCACGACCGCAGCAGTTCAGACCGAACCGGTCGCATCGGACCGGCGGGCGCACTTGCTCCCGAAAATGCGGACACGGGAAAGCGTCCCGCCTCCGGCCGCTGGAGTGAGCGATGCGATGCGTACCGTCATATGGATTACCGGGGTGGCGTTCGGCGTCGCCGCACCGGGCGCGTTTGCCCAGGCCGCCCTCGACGCCAGCGCCGCCCCAACCAATCCCGCTTTCATCAAGCTCGATGCCAACCACGACGGGTTCGTCAACCGCGCGGAGGCGAGGCGCGACCAGGCAGTCAATTCCGCATTCGATCAGGCGGATATGAACCACGACGGCAAACTCGACGAGGACGAGTACATCAAGGCGCTATCGATCAGCCAGCGCGAAACCGTCGACCGAATCGCGGTCGATAGCGCGTCGGCGGCCAAGCGGTATGCGGCAGACAGCGAAATTACCGCCAGGGTGAAGACCGCGCTGCTCAGAGCGGAGGGGCTCAGGTCTTTGGAAATTTCGGTGCAAACCAACCAAGGCAAGGTGCAACTCGCCGGTTTCGCCGACAGCAAGGTTCAGATAGCGCAGGCCGGAACGATTGCGGCGCACGAACCCGGGGTGAAAGCGGTGCTGAACGACCTGGCGGCAAAGTGACCGCGCTGCGCTTTCCGCTTGGCCCGACGCAGCGCCGCCAGCCCTCGCCGGCCTCCAAGGGGGCGCGCTCTCGCCTGTCCCGTGCGCAATCCGCAATCAAGACCCATAGCGAAAAAATGAACAGCCGCAAACATTCCGCGACGGCCGGGCCTGAAGAAGAGCGCGTTCTCGCGCTGCAGGGCGGAGGGGCGCTCGGCGCTTATCAGGCCGGCGTCTACGAGGCGTTGGCCGAGGCCGAACAGACGCCGCACTGGGTAGCGGGCATCTCGATTGGCGCAATCAACGCCGCGCTGATCGTCGGCAATCCGCCGGAGCGGCGCGTGCAGCGGCTGCACGAGTTCTGGGATACGGTGACATCCTCCTCCGCTTTTCTGGGTTCTCCGGCTGCACCGGGGGTCCCACTGCGCGGCGCCTTGAACGAGTCCCATGCGACTCTGGGCGCGGTGTTCGGGCTGCCCGGCTTTTTCGTGCCGCGGTTTCCTGCCGCGCCGTTTCAGTTGCCTGGGACCGCAGGTGCGCTCAGCTTCTACGACACGGCGCCGCTGCGCGCCACACTGGGGCGACTGGTCGATTTCGACCTGCTGAACAGCGGGGCCATGCGCCTGTCGGTCGGCGCGGTGAATGTGCGCAACGGCAACTTCGCCTATTTCGACACCGCGAATCAGCGGCTGGATGCGCGCCACATCATGGCCAGCGGCGCGCTGCCGCCGGGGTTCCCGCCGGTCGAGATCGATGGCGAGTGGTACTGGGACGGGGGACTGGTGTCGAACACGCCGCTGCAATACGTGCTCGACCAGGCGGACGCCAAATCCAAGCTCGTATTCCAGGTGGATCTGTTCGTGGCCGAAGGGCCTATGCCCACGGCGTTGATGCAGGTCGCCGAGCGCGAGAAAGACATCCGCTTCTCCAGCCGTACGCGGCTCAACACCACCGATGTCTTGGCGCGACTATCTTTGGCGCAGGCGGTGAGCAGGCTGATCGACAAGCTGCCGCCAAAAATGGCGAACGATCCTGACGTGCAGGCGCTGAACGCCGCCAGCCGGCAAGCGGCGGTCACGGTGGTGCATCTGATCAACCGGCGCAGGCGCTATGAAACGCAATCGAAGGACTACGAGTTCTCGCGCGCATCGATGCAGGAGCACTGGCAGGCGGGGCAGGCCGACATGGTCCACACCCTGCGCCACCCGGACTGGCGCGCGAGAAGCGCGCCCCTGGACGGCGTCCACGTGTTCGACCTGACACGCAGACCTGCCGGTCAACCTACAAAGGACCAGCCATGAAGATCGCCGCCGTTCGCCAGAGTGCATTCGCGATGCCGCTCACCAGCCCGTCCTACCCGCCGGGGCCTTACCGCTTCGTCAACCGCGAGTTCCTCATCGTCAGCTATCGCACCGACCCGGACGCGCTCAGGGCGGTGGTTCCGGAACCGCTGCAGATCGAAGCACCGATAGTCAAATACGAGTTCATCCGCATGCCCGATTCCACCGGATTCGGCGATTACACCGAGTCCGGGCAGGTGATTCCCGTGGTGTTCAAGGGGCAGCGCGGCGGCTATGTGCATTCGATGTATCTGAACGACGACGCGCCGATCGCCGGCGGCCGGGAACTGTGGGGCTTTCCGAAGAAGCTCGCCTCGCCGGCGCTAGTGATCGAGCAGGACACCCTGCTCGGCACGCTCGACTACGGGTCGGTGCGGGTGGCCACGGCCACCATGGGCTACAAACACCGTGCGCTCGAACCGGGGCCGGTGCGCGAAGCCATGCTGGCGCCGGGGTTTCTGCTCAAGATCATCCCGCACGTGGATGGCACGCCGCGCATCTGCGAGCTGGTGCGCTACTGCCTCGAGGACGTGGTGGTCAAAGGCGCCTGGAGCGGACCCGCGGCGCTGGAACTCGCGCACCACGCGCTGGCGCCGGTGGCGCAACTGCCGGTGCTGGAGATCCTCTCCGGCACCCATATCCTGAGCGATCTGACCCTCGGCCTGGGCAGCGTGGCCTTCGACTATCTCGCCCCACCTCAAGGAAACGGAACATGAAACTGAAAGACAAAGTCTGCATCATCACCGGCGCCGCCAGCGGCATCGGCAAGGAGATTGCGCTGACCTTCGCCCGGGAGGGCGGAAAAATCGCCATCGCCGACGTCAATCGCGCTGCGGCGCAGGCGACGGCAGCGGAAATTGGCGCGACCGGCGCCGCGGCCATGGGCATCGCGATGAACGTCGTCGACGAGGCCGAGGTGAATGCCGGCGTGGCCGAGGTGGTGCGCGTCTGGGGCGGTGTCGATGTGCTGGTGAGCAATGCCGGCATCCAGATCATTCATCCGCTGGAAGCGTTTCCGTTCTCCGACTGGAAGCGCCTGCTGGCGATCCATCTGGACGGCGCCTTTCTTACCACCAAGGCCTGCCTGCCGCATATGTACGCCTCCGCTCGCGGCGGCAGCGTCATCTACATGGGCTCGGTGCACTCCAAGGAAGCCTCGGCGCTCAAATCAGCGTATGTCACTGCCAAACATGGCCTCATCGGACTGGCGGAAGTCGTCGCCAAGGAGGGCGCGAGGCAGGGCGTGCGCGCCAACGTGATCTGTCCCGGTTTCGTGCGCACTCCGCTGGTCGACAAGCAGATCCCCGAGCAGGCGAAAGCGCTGGGCATCTCCGAAGCGGATGTCGTCAAGAACGTCATGCTCAAGGACACGGTCGACGGGGAATTCACCACCACCGAGGACGTGGCCGCCGTTGCGCTGCTGTTCGCGAGCTTTCCGTCCAACGCCTTGACCGGCCAGTCGCTGGTGGTCAGCCACGGCTGGTTCATGCAGTAGGCGGCCGGCCTTTCGCTTCCCCGGAAATCGGGCCCAGGCGCGGGGCGGTCTCGGCGTTCCTTAAACGCGTGTCAGTTGAACCACCGCGCTGCCATGAGTCTTTGCTGCAACGCGGCGATGTTCACGAATGTGTTCGAACTAGCAACCGGTAGTAATCGCGGCCGATATGACTGGTGCCGCCCCGGCAGCGGCCGGCCCGGTATAGGTAAATTGACAGCTTGCCGGCGTGGTCGCGCCAACGATCTGTATCGTTTGAACGGTTCCGACTCCGGTTACCGTGTAGCCTTCTGCCGCAAGCTGCACCGCCGTAGGATTGAAGACGCCGGCCAGCCCCGCTGCGCCGATAATCCCGGGGTTACCGGTACCTAAAGCGGCCGTGAGAACCACGGACGGGTAGCCGTTGGTGACGCCGATTACGCCGCCTTCGGAACAGACGGTTGCCACGTTGTCGGCTGTAATCGCGGTCCCGGGACAAACCGCCGCGTCGGCGACGCCGGCACGCGTCAAGACCTTGGCGTGAACCAGGGCGGCGCCGGCGACGGTTGAGCCGCGTGCGGCGTTCAATTTTGCAACGCGCGCATCCCCCTGCAGGTTCATGAAGCGCGGCAAGGCGATGGCGGCGAGGATGCCCAGAATGATGATGACAACGACAAGCTCGATCAACGTAAAACCCGCCGCGCGGCGGGATCTGTTACAGGGCGTCCTCATGATTTTCCCTTTCTCAGTCTAATGGAAGATGTGGTTTGCATCATACTCCTCGCGAATTGAAATGCGCTATGGAATAAGCCTAGTGCGGTGCTGCTTGATCCGTCTCATTTGTAGCGGAAGGTGAGTGCCTGCAGTCGGGTTCGATGTTTGAGCTTGTATCCGCAATCCTGAATCGCCGCCTAGTTGAAAAATCCCGCCGCGTCGAGCTCTTCCTGCAACGCGGCGTAATCGCGCGCGCCGCGGCTTTCCGGCGCGTGGGTGAACACGTCGCAATGCTTCCCCGGGCTTTCGGCCAGGCTCACGTTTTCGGAGATTCGCGTTTCGCACATTTCGGCGCCGAAACGCGCGCGCAGCGTCCGGTCGATTTCCCAGGACATTTTGCGCCGCGTGTCGAAGCGCGTCATTACATAGCGCCGCATCGGCGGTTTCTTGAGCACGCGATCCAGCGCGCGCAAGGTGCGGTCGACCTGCGCCGCGCCGTTCACGGCGAGATAGTCGGTGGAGATCGGGATCAGCACCCGGTCGCTGGCGAAAATCCCGTTCAGGGACAGCACGCCCAGCTGGGGACTCGCGTCGATCAGAATGGGCCGCTCGGTGTTGAGGTTTTCCCTGACGATGCCGGCGTAGAGGCGGTACAGCGCCTGCGGCCCTTTGCCGAACTGGGTGTCGACCTTGGACAATTCGAGATGCGAGGGAATGATGTACCAGCCGCAGTTGCTGGCGCGGATCAGATGCGCCAGTTGTTTCGCCTCCTGGTAGAAGGCATACAGGCTGTCGCGGCCGTCCTGCGCGCTGGCGCCGCTGATCGCCGACAAATGCGCCTGTGGATCGAGGTCGATGACCAAGGGCACGAGGCCGCTTCGGGTCAGCAGCGCCGCCAGATTGAGCGTGGTCGTCGTTTTGCCGACGCCGCCCTTTTGGTTGAACACGACGATTCTTGCCATTGATCCCTCCCCCGACGATCGGGCTGCAACAGCCGGATTTGCCGCCAGGGTCAACGATCTTTTAATAATTACACAAAAACAATAGCTTGGCAATTCTTATTTGCGTTTCGGTTTAGCTGTGCACGAGGGTGGGCGGACAAGGGAAAGGGCGGCAGTCCTGGCAGCTACTCTGGCAGGACGTAGCCCTTTTCCCGGAACAGCTTCAGCGCGGCGTCGGCGACCGCTAGATCGTAGGCCGCGCCGCGGCCGCGTTCGATCTCGGCCATCGCCGCGTCGATTCCCAGCCCCGGTCGATAGGGCCGGTGCGAGGACATCGCCTCGATGACGTCGGCCACGGCAACGACGCGCGCCTCTAACAGGATCGCTTCGCCCATGAGGCCCTGCGGATAGCCGCTGCCGTCGATGCGTTCGTGGTGCTGTAGCGCGACCTCGGCCACCGGCCAGGGAAATACCACTTTCTTCAGCACCTCGTATCCCGCCTCGGCGTGTCCCTGGATCAGTTTGTATTCGATAGCGCTCAACTTTCCGGGTTTGGACAAAATCTCCGCCGGAATCGTGATCTTGCCCACGTCGTGCAGGTGGCCGGCGACGCGCAAGCCCTCCAGGCGGTGTTCGTCGAACCCGAGTTCGGTTCCAAGCGCCATCGCGATCTTGGCCACGCGCCGCTCGTGCCCGGCGGTGTAGGGGTCGCGCATTTCACTCAGACTGGTGGCCACCTCCACCGTGCTCATGAACGCGGTCTTGAGCTGATCGATATAGTGCGCGATCTCGTCCTCGGCGCGCTTTTTCTCGGAGATGTCCTGCGCCATGCCGACGGTGGCCGGCTCGCCGTTGAATTTGTAGACGCTGCCTTGCATCCCCAGGGTGATGACCCCGCCGTTCGTGCGCCGCGCTCGCACCTCGTAGGAGATGGAACCCGCGCCGGCGCGCAGTTTCTCCCGCTCCTCCAGCAGGCGAGGCAGGTCTTCGGCCAGCGTGATGTCGTCGGTGCGCACGCCGACCAGTTGTCCGGGTGCGTAGCCCAGCATCTGCTCCAGGCGCGGATTGGCATACTGGAACACGCCGTCCTGGGAAATATAGACGCCGGTCAGCGACTGCTCGATCAGGCCGCGAAAGCGCGCCTCGCTCTCCAGCAGATCCTGCTCCGCCGTGCGGCGGGCGCGTCGGCTCTGGGCTTCGCCGACTTCGCGCTTCACCGCGGGAGCCAGCAGCGCCAGATGATCCTTCATCACGCAATCGTGCGCACCCGCTTTCATCAGCGCAACCGCAGCTTCCTCGCCGATGACGCCGGAAACCACGACGAATGGGATATCGAGTTTCAATTTGCGCAGCAGCGCCAGCGCCGGGATCGCGCTGAAGCCGGGAACGTTGAAATCGGACAGCACCACATCCCACGCCCTCTCGCCCAGCGCGGCGCGCATCTGCTCTGCGTTCCCCACCTGTTTGTGCGTGACCTCGAATCCGTCTTTCTGCAGCTGGCGCACCACCAGCGCGGCATCGCTGGCGGAGTCCTCGACGATCAGGACGGACAGCGGCGTGTTCATGCGGGTTTCAGACTTGCGGCGGCGGCTCGTTGATCACCAGCCAGTATAGCCCGAGCTGTTTGATCGTCTCGGCGAACTGATGGAAATCGACGGGCTTCCTAATGTAGCTGTTGGTGCCCAGGTCGTAACCCGCGGCGATGTCGGATTTCTCGCCGGACGAAGTGAGGATCACCACGGGAATGCGCCGGGTACGGCCCTCGGCCCGGACGCGGCGCAGGACCTCGAGCCCGTCGATGCGCGGCAGTTTCAGGTCGAGCAGGATCAGTATCGGCGTATCGTTCGTGTCGCGGCCGGCGTGGGCGCCCGCGCCGAACAGGTAATCCAGCGCCTGCTGGCCGTCCGCGGCGACGACTAGCGGATTCTTGATCGCGCTTTTTGCCAGGGCCCGCTGGGTAAGCGCGACGTCGCTGGCGTTGTCCTCGACCAGCAGTATCGCTTTTGCCGTCATGCCCCCTCCCCGAGAGTGAAGTAAAAGCACGCGCCCTGGTCCGGTTGCGCCTCGGCCCAGATGTGTCCGCCGTGCCGGCGCACGATGCGCTGCACCGTCGCGAGGCCGATCCCGGTGCCGGGAAACTCGCTTGCTGCATGCAGACGCTGGAACGCGCCGAACAGTTTAGCCGCGTGCGCCAAGTCGAAGCCGACGCCGTTATCGCCCACGAAGTAGGCCTGTGTCACCGCTTTAGTCACCGGATCCGGTGACGCGCCGCGCCCGAATTCGATGCGCGCGGGATCTCGCATCGTCGTGAACTTGCAGGCGTTGTCGAAGAGATTGGTCAGCGCGATTTCCAGCAGCCGGGCGTCGGCGTCCGCCGCGAGGCCGGGCGCGATGACAAACTCGATGCGGCGATCCGGGATGGCGTCGGTCAGGCGGCGCGCGACCGACTGCGCCAGCGCGCTGACGTCCACCGGTGTGCGCACGAGTTCGCCCCGGGCAACGCGCGAAAGCTGCAGCAGATCTTCGATCAGCTGCCCCATGCGCTGAGCTTCGGCGCGCACGATGCCGAGATACTGGCGCCCCTGCGCGTCCAGCACGGCGCCGTAGTCTTCCTGCAGCGCCAGGCTCCAGCCGTCGATGCCGCGCAGCGGCGCGCGCAAGTCGTGCGACACGGAATAACTGAATGCCTCGAGCTCTTGGTTGGCCGCGGCTAGCCCCGCGTTCGCGCGTACCAGCTGTGTCGCGGTTTCGGCCACCCGGGCTTGCATCTCCCAGTGGCGAAAAATGGCGAAGCCCAACAGTGTCAGCAGAATGACCGCGGCGGCGGCGAAAGCGAAAATCAAACGCGCGAGCTTCCACCATCCGGCTAATACAATATTTTCGAGATGTTTTGTATTGACCACGAGAGGATAACCGCGAACGGTTTGCATCGCCAAGAGTTGGGGCGTGGCTTCAGCGTCGAGCGATATTTTGGTGCGCAGCGTTCCCTGTTCCTCCCGCGCTATCGTCTCATTGAAGAAGCGCTGAATGGCCGGGCTTTGTTCCTTTATGCTCGTTTCGTCGGAAAGCGGCAGTTGGATTAGCAAAACGCCGTCGCGGCGGTAAAGCGAAACCGAGGCGCCGTTGCCAGGCAGGACCGCAGCAAACAATTTTTCGAACCGGCTGGTCGCGATAGTTGCGATAGCCAAGCCGAGAAAGCTGCCGTCCGGCGCGCTGATGCGACGCGCCAGGATGATGACGCTGTGCCCGGTCAGCCGGTTTTCGAGTGGTGCTGAAATCGCGTAGCTGGCTGGCGGGCTGTCACGAAGCGTGTTGAAGTATTCCCGGTCGGACACGCTCACGCCATCCGGCGGCCAGGAACGCGAGGTATTGATGACGATTCCATTGGCGTCGATGAATGCCAGTGTATCCACATCCGCCGTCTGGACGATGCGTTCTTGCAGAAGGCCGTGTATTTCCGGCGTGGCGGCAAACCGCCGGAAGGCGTCAGGCGAACGTACGCCGGCGTGCTCCACTTTCTCTTCGAGGGACGACAACGCGAGGTCTGCGTCAAAGACGATCCGTTGTGTGGATTCGGCTAGGATCAGGCTGAGGCGCGCCAAGCTGTTCGTCTCGTTCGATATGGTTTGCTCGCGTGTGGCCAGGGCAGTCAAGCCGGCGATCGCGACCAGACCGAGCACGAGCAGCGCGATGATCGCTTCGGCCCAGAACAGCGTGAGTCGTGTTTCGCCGCGCATAGGCTGTCTATGTGCCCCGCTTTACCGAGATGAGCGCTTGTTTGCCGGCGCGGCGGAGCGGGCAGCCCGCAACTGCGCCCCTCAATTGGCGCTCCCGAGCAGGCGGAAAACGCCGCCGCGAATCTCCACGGCCACGGGTTGTTGGATCAACTGGCCTTGTTTGTCGAAATAGGCGTCGCCGCTAATTCCGAACATTTTTCCCCGCCAGCTTGCGATGCAGTCGCGCAGGCGCATTCTGTTGGACCCGGCACGCATCAAGCAGGGAGCGGCAATATAGCGGATGGCGCGATATTCCCAAGCTGCGAGCACGGGGCGGGGAGCTTGGGCCTCCCCCGCGAATCGCTGCTCGTAGCGATGCGCCCAGTCGCGCGCCTCGGTATCCACTTCACCGTTGAAATAGGTCATCAGGACCGTGCCCTCCGAGGCGGCCGGGGCCGATGCGACGAGCGTTTCGTTGGCAAGCCCGCCGGTGCCGACGAATCGCGCCGTGATGCCCATGCCACGTGCCTGATTCATGATCGCGGGCGCAGCCGGCGCAGTCCCGAACAGGGCGAGGCCGTCCGGGTTGGCGGTCTTGATGCGGGCGAGCTGCGCCGCGAAATCCTTGTCGGCAGTCTGATAGGATTGCACCTCCACCGGCTTTATTCCCACCCGCGCAAGCGCTTCGATAAACACACGCCGATTGGCAATGCCATAGTCGTTGGAATCGCTGATCACGGCGATGCGCTTCAGACCCAGGCTCACGATGACGATCCGCGCCAGTTGTTCGGCCATCATGGCGTCCGTCTGAATCACGCGAAACGTCCACTTGTTCGTCGCGCTGGTGATGCGCGGATGGGTGGCGCCGACCACGATATAGGGAATGCCCGACTGCTCGGCGATATCCATGTGGGCCAGCACCTGCGAGCTTCCCCAGCCGCCGACGATCAGATCGACATCTGCGCTCACCAGGCGCCGCATCGCAATGGCCGATCGCGCGGGGCTGCTCGCGTCGTCGACGACGATCAGTTTGATTTTGCGAGCATCGATTCCGCCGGTGGCGTTGATCTCCTCGACCGCCATTTGCGCGCCCCGGACGATGCCAAGACCATAGGAAGCGCCGTGGCCGGACGTTCCGGCGATCACCCCCAGAGTGATGTCCGTGGCGTGCGCGGTCCCGAGCGCCCAAACCGCGCAGATGCACACAACGACAAAGTTTCTCCCGGCTCTTCGTGGTCGCGTTGGCTTGGCGAACGTAGCGACTACCCGATCCATGGCCTCTCCGAATGTTTCCAGTCCTGGCGGACTCGCATCGATCCGTGCTTGGCGCATTGCAGGACCCACGACCGGAGCGGTGGTGAAATGGATCGATGCCGGGAATCGGATAATTGTGTACTGCCAAGGGCGGGAAAGTTTGATCCATGTCAACACGCACCCAATGACTTGAAAAGCTAAGGCCGCGGCTTTGCCGGGCGTCATTGAACGGTTCTTCGATGCTGCGCCGCGGGCGGCAAGTGGCTTATCGCCGCAAGAACTGCAGCAGCAATGCGCTCACCGCCTGCGGCTGCTCCTGCTGCACCCAGTGCCCCGCGCCGTCCACCAGGTGGCAGCCCTGCAGCTGCGTGCACGCGGCGCTTTGCATGGTTTCGAAGTCGCCGGGTTTCTGATAGATGCCCCAGTCGCTTTTTCCGGCGATGAAGCAAGCGGGCACATCGATCGTGCGCCCGGAGTAGAGTTGCATCTCGGCGGTGAACCTGCCGCTGGTGGCGCAGCGATACCACTGTAATCCGCCCTGGAAACCGGTGCGGCCGAATTCGGCGCTGTACACCGCGAGTTCGCGCTCGGTCAGCCAGGTGCAGGCGGCGATCGCGGCCGCGGAAGGCAGCTCGGGCGCGACGGTTTGCGCCATGTCGCGGCCGAGGTCCATGACGTAATAGGCCGGCAGCTTGGCGAGTTCCTCGGCGCTCCAGGACGCGAGCGGATGGGGCCGGTTCTGCTTCCAATCGGCGCTCTTGCAGTGGTAATAGGCGCGCAGAAACGCGTGCAGGCCCTGCGCACAGTGGAGCATGTCGCCGTTCGCGGCGCGGGTCGAGTAATACCGCTGGTAATGCTTGCGCGGTCGCGGCAGTTGCGCCAGGTCGGCGAGGACGCTCGCGGCCGCTGTCGCGGCGCCTGCGTCCGGCATCTGAGCGTCGGTGCAAAAAGGCAGGGATGGCGGTCCGGCGAAGGGCGCGCTCAGCAAGGCGACCGAGCGGAACACGTCCGGCCGCACCAGCGCGCACCAGGCCGCCACGGGCGAGCCGAAGTCGTGCCCGACAACGGCTGCCACCGAGCGGTAGCCCAGGGCCGAGACCAGGCCCAGGGCGTCGCGCACCAGGTTGAGCATGCGGAAGGCGCCGAGCTCGCCGTCGTAGTCCGCGTCCCAGCCGCTGGTGCGCCCGTAGCCCCGCTGGTCCGGCGCGATCACGTGATATCCGGCTTGCGCCAGCGGCAGCATCACCTTTCTCCAGCTGTAGGCGAGCTCCGGGAAGCCGTGCAGCAGCAGGATGCACGGCCGGCCATCGGTCGGAGAGCCGCTCTGGAAGCCGGCCTCCAGCATATGCATCCTGAGGCCGTTGATATCGTCGACGCAGCGCGCGCGTATGCCTGCGGGCAGAACGGCCTGGTCGAGGGCGGCAAGCGTGGACTGGTTCATTTTTTCGTCGGGGGCGCCGGGGGAAGAAACAAGGCGAGCTTAGCAAAGAACTGCGCGGCGACGAAGCGCGCGCCTCGCGCCGGCGGATTTGCACGCCCGGGGTTAAGCGTGGATCATGTGCGCTGGTCACCCTACCCGGAGCATTTCAGTGAAGACACTCTTGCTTATCGTGTTCGCCGTGTTCGCCGCGCCGGCGTGGTCGCAGTCCGATGCGCAGGCGGGCGCCGCCCAGACTGCCGGCGATGTCGTCAGCGCCAGCGGGCTGATCTACCGTTCGATCAAAGAGGGCAGCGGCGCGAGTCCCGCTGCGACCGACACGGTGAAAGTCCATTACCGCGGCATGTTTCCCGACGGCAAAGAATTCGACAGTTCGTACGCGCGCGGTCAGCCGGCGGAGTTCTTGTTGAACCGGGTGATCAAGTGCTGGACCGAGGGGGTGCAGCAGATGAAGGTCGGGGGTAAAGCGCTGCTTACCTGTCCGCCGGCAATCGCCTACGGCGCGCGCGGTGCGGGGCGTGTGATTCCGCCCAACGCGACCCTGAAGTTCGAAATCGAATTGCTGGGCATCTCCCGCTAATAGACCGCGTTCGGGTTCGGCGACGAGGGGCGCTGGACCTGCGCCGCGCGTGCGTCGCGAAGGCGGCCGCGACTTGTTCCACAGGAGGACAGATGATTACCGAATATGTCCTGTTCGACGTTCCGGCGGACATGAGCCGTGAACAGGTCGTCGCGGGGATGCGCGCGGTCGCGCCGAAATGGCGGGCCATGCCGGAGCTGATCCGCAAGACCTTTGTCTACGATGCGCAGGCGCGGCAGACCGGCGCGTTCTACCTGTGGAACAACAAGGCGGCCGCGTTGCAGGCGCACGATGCGGCATGGCGCAGCGGCGTGTTGCAGACCTTCGGCAGCGTGCCGGTGATCCGCTATTTCGAGACCCCGCTGGTGGTCGACAACGCGCTGCAGGAAACGATAGAAGAAGCCGGCTAGGCGGGGACCCCATAACGCGCGTTCGGGTGCAGAAACGGCCAGGGCGAGGCTTCCGTACCGCGCTCTATGGGCACTTCGATCAGTACCGGGCCGGAGTGCGCGAACGCTTTCTCCAGGGCGAGCTTGAGTTCGACGGGCGTTTTTGCCCGGTAACCTGCAGCGCCGAAACTCTCAGCGAGCTTGACGAAATCCGGGTTGGTCAGCGTGGAGCCGATCTCGTGGCCCCGGTAGACATTGTGCTGGTCGCGCAGCACGTTGCCGTAGCTCGCGTTATTGAATACCACGGTTACGAGGCCGATGCCGTACTGGACCGCCGTCGCCAGCTCCTGCACGCCGAACATGAAGCCGCCGTCTCCCGCGATGGACACCACGCACTTGTCCGGGTTGGCGATTTTCACGCCGAGCGCGGTCATGAAACCGAAGCCGACGTTGTCCTGATAGCCGCCGGTGACGAAAGTGCGCGGCGCGTACACCGGAAAGCCGAAGCGCGAGGTGAAGCCGACTTGGGAGATCTCCTCGACGAAAAAACCGTCGCGCGGCAGCACCGCGCGGATCGCGTCCAGATAGGCCAGCTGCGGCTGCACGCCGTCGATGTCGTGCCGGAACTGCGCCTTCAGCGCCGAGAATTCCGCCTCCCGCGACGGCCGTTTCTTGAGCGTGGCCGCGAGCGCATCCAGCAGCGCGCGCGCGCCCTGCCGGGCGTCGCTCACGATGCCCACGTCCGGTCTGAGCCTGACCATTTCAGTCGGGTCGATGTCTATGCGTATGACCTTGAGCCCGGGCGGCAGGACGCTCCAGCGCAGATACTGCAGTTCCAGCCGGCTGCCTATGCCCAGCAGCACGTCGGTATCGTGCCAGAGCTTGTAGCCGTCGCCCAGATTGAAACCATAGGGCGTGTCGTCGCCGACGATGCCGCGGCCGCCGCGGTGCGAACTCACCGGCGCCTGCAGCAGCTGGGCCAGCTCCAGCACTTCGGCGCCCGCGGCGTTGGCGCCGCTGCCGACCGTGATCATCGGATGCTTCGCATTTTGCAGCAGGGCGACGGCGCGCGCAATGGCATCCGGGTCCGGTTCGGGCGGCGCTGCAGGCGCACTGGTCGCGCCGGCATTGACCAGCGCTTTGGCGCCGAACACGTCCCACGGCGTCTCCACCGCCACCGGGCGCACGCGGCCGCTCGCAAGCTGCCGGAACGCTTCGCCCATCACCGCCGGGGCCTCGCTCGGATGATTGATGCGCTCGGACCACTTGGTCAGCCCGCGCAGGATCGCGAGCTGGTCCGGCAACTCGTGCAGGATGCCGCGGCCGCGGCCGATGAAATACGACTGGATATTGCCGGTGATGCACAGCACCGGCGCGTTGGCGCCGTAGGCCGTGCACAGCGCGGCGCCGGCGTTGAGCACGCCCGGCCCCGGCACGACGGTGAATGCGCCGACCCGGCCGGTGGACTTGGCGTAGCCGTAGGCCATGTAGCCCGAGCCCTGCTCGTGGCGGTTGGCGATGAAGCGTATCTTGTCGCGGCATTCATGCAGCGCGTCGATGAAATCGTAGGTGTGCGCGCCGGGGATGCCGAAAATCGTGTCGACGCCGTTGGCGACCAGCGATCGGGCGATGATCTGGCCGGTGCTGAGTTGTTCCGCTGTGCTCATTTGCTTGGATCCCTTGCTGGCCGAATAGAATTACGCTGCGCGCACGGCGCTACAACGCCCAATTGCCGCGAAACATTTTAATGATCGCCCGGGCGATGTCCCTGGGCGACTTCTTGCCCTCGCGGTACCACACGTGCGCCCAGTTTAGCGCGCCCAGCAGCACCAGTCTGAACAGCGAGCGGTCTATCGTGCGCGGCAGCCCGAGATCGGCGACCAGCTGGCGGAATATCTGCTCGTAGTGTTTGCGATCCACTTTCAGGCGCCGCTGCAGCTGTTCCTCGTGGATAGAGAACAGGCCGGTGCCGGTGATTTGCTGGATCGAATTGTCGCCGACCGCCGCCTCGATGTGCGCGGCGCAGGCGAGTTCCATCCGGCGCCAGGGATCGGCTTCGCTGCGTGCGATCTCTTCCACGCGCGCGATGAGCTGGCGAAACCCTTCGCGATGCACCTCGGTGAACAGATCTTCTTTCGCCGGGAAGTAGTGGTATACCGATCCGGGCAGCAGCCCCGTGCGCTCGGCGATGTCGCGGATCGAGGTGCCGCTGTAGCCGTGCTTGACAAACAGTTCGGCGGCGCCGAGCAGTATTTGTCTGCGGCGCGCCTCCGGCGCGAGGCTGTCGTTTCCGGCGGCGGGCCGGCCCGATGCGCGCGCGAGCCTGCGCGTCACGTCGCCCCGCTGCAGCAGCGCTTTTTGTCCCGCGGAGAGCTCGCGCCCGGTTCCGGCCATCTCCTTCTCCAGGGCCTTCAGCCGCTTGTAGGTGGTTTCGAGGCCGTGTTTGCTCCAGAGGTAGCGCACCCCCGAAGTCGAGATGGTGTAGCCCAGACGCTGCAGTTCCGCCGCGGCCTTGCCCTGGCCGCGCTGCGGATGCTCGTGCGCCTGGCGAACGGCCGCGGCCTCGACTGACGGTTGCTTGCGCACGGGATGGCTAGGCGCAGCGCGGCTAGGCGGATGCGCCTAAGCCCGGCGCGTGTCGGTCACGCGCAAAACCAGCGCCATGGCCGAGTCGCCCGCGGCGCAGCCGGTGAACAGCCCGGTGCCGCCGCCGCGCAACACCAGTTCCTCTATCAGTTCGATCACGCTGCGCATGCCGGTGGGTCCCTGCGGATGGCCCCAGATGAGCGAGCAGCCGTAGGCGTTCATCTTGTCCAACGGGAAACCGGTTTCCTTGTTGAAAACGAGATCGTTGACGGCAAACGGATTGTGCGTGGTGACCGCGTCCACGTCCTTCAACTCCAGGCCGGCCGCTTTCAGCGCCGCGCGCGCCGCAGGCACCGGCGCCATCGGCATGTAGCCTTTTTCCACGCGCGCCATGCCGAAGCCGAGCAGTTCGATTTCGATGTTCGGATCGACGGCGAATTCCCGGGCGCGCTCGCGCGTGGTCAGGATCGCGCCGGCGTTGCCGTCGGCCGGATGCGTCTGGCCGCCGAAGGTGACCGTGCCGTCCGGTTTTACGGGCTTGAGCTTGGCCAGCGCCTCGGGCGTGGTGTGGAATATGCCTTCGTCGGCCGCGAGGGTGCCGGTCTGTTTGCGAAAGCCGGCGTCGGTGATGGCGACGTCCACCATGTAACGGCGCTGGAAGGCGCGGTCGTTGGCGAGCGACTGCTGATACTGCGCGTAGCGCTGCAGCACCACGTCGTGCTGCTGCTGGGTGGTGATGCCGAAGCGGCGCGCGACGTTTTCCCCGGTCTCGATCATCGCGTTCTTCGCGTGGGGGTCTTTGTTGAAGTTGTCCAGCGTCCAGGACTCCGTGATCCCCTGGCCGCCGGGGGCGGTGCCATCCGGGTAATACACCACCGGTCCGTTGGACATGCGGTCGGCCGTGACCACCAGCGCGACCGAGGCCGAACCGCCCGCGATTTCCTGCGCCGCCATCTGCAGCGCGCGCGCGCTGGTGGCGCAGGCCTGGGTCACCGTCGGGCCGGCGACGCCGTCTATGCCCATCATGCCCGTCACCCAGGGCAGACCGTAGAAGCTGCTCGGCTGCGGATTGGTGAGGCCGAGCACGCCCAAGTCGACCTTGTCCATCGGAAATTGCTTAGCCTCGAGGAATTTCTTGCCCACATTGGCTGCCAGCTTCAGGCTGTGCAGGTGCGCGAGCGAGCCCTGCCATTTGGCGAAGGGCGTGGACCAGTAGATGCCGTAGGGCATGAATGCGTTAGCCATGATGCGTCCTCACTTTCAGATTTCAGGTTGGTTCAATCGGCGCGGCCGGCCTGCCAGGCGGCGAAGCTGGAGTCGGCCAGGGCGAGTTTTTGCAGCAGGGGGGCGGGTGTCCAGTATTGCGCGTCCAGCGTGCGCCCGAATTCGAGGATGCGCTGGTAGATCTTCTTCAGGCCGACCGTGTCGGCGTAGAACATCGGGCCGCCACGGTAGCGGGGGAAGCCGTAGCCCGCGGTGTACACCACGTCGATGTCGCCCGCGCGCAGCGCGATGCCTTCTTCGAGCAGGCGCGCGCCTTCGTTGATCATCGCGTACAGGCAGCGCTCCAGGATTTCCTGCTCGCCGGGTTGCCGGCGCTCGACGCCGAGGCGCTTGCCTTCTGCCCACAGCATTTCGACCACTTCCGGATCGCTCGTGCGCTTGCGCGCGCTGTCGTAGCGGTAATAGCCGCGGCCGGCTTTCTGCCCGAGCCAGCCGCGATCAAACAACAGGGTGTCCGGGCGGTAGAAGCTCGGATCGTCCGGCAGCAGGTGTTTGCGCTCCAGGCGCGTGAGGTAGCCGATGTCCACGCCGGCCATGTCGAACACGGCCAGGATGCCCATGGCCATGCCGAATTTCTCCAGCGCGCTGTCGACCTGCTCCGGCGTCGCGCCTTCGAGCAGACAGTGCTCGGCTTCGCGCGCATACGGGTCCATCATGCGGTTGCCGATGAAGCCGTAGCAGACCTTGGCCACGACGCCGGTCTTCTTGATCTGTTTCGCGGTTTCCAGGGCGGTGACCAGCACGTCCGGGGCGGTGCGCTTGGCATGGACGATTTCGAGCAATTGCATCACATTGGCCGGGCTGAAAAAATGCAGGCCGACCACGTCTTCGGGGCGCTGGGTGACCGCGGCGATTTCGTCGATGTCCAGCGTCGAGGTATTGGTGCCGATCACGGCGCCCTTGCGTACGACTTTGTCGAGCTTGGCGAAGATTTCCTTTTTCAGCGCCATGTTCTCGAACACCGCTTCGATCACCAGGTCGGCTGTTCCCAGCGCCGCATAGTCCAGCGTCGGCGTGACCAACTGCATGCGCTGCTCGAGCTGCTCCTGTTTCAAGCTGCCGCGCGCGACCGAGCGTTCGTAATTCTTGCGTATCGTCGCCATGCCCTTGTCCAGCGCGGCCTGCGTCGCGTCGAGCAGGGTCACCGGGACGCCGGCGTTGGCGTAGCACATGGAAATGCCGCCGCCCATGGTGCCGGCGCCGACGATGCCGACGCGGGTGACGGGCCGGGGTTTGACGCTTGCGGTCAGGCCGGGAATCCGGCGCACTTCGCGTTCGGCGAAAAACAGGTGGCGTAGCGCGCGCGCCTCGGTCGCCGGAACCAGTTTGTCCGAAATGGCGGACTCCGCTTTCAGCCCTTGGTCAAACGGCAGGTCCACCGCGGCCTGCAGCGCATCGAGCAGCGCCAGCGGGGACTGGCGGTTGCGCATGGTCCTGGCGACCTGGGCGCGCTTGGCCGCGAAAAGTTCGGCCGCGTTTTCTGCGCCGAGTACGGCGCGCTCGCGCGTGCGCCGCGGTCCGGCGCCGCGGGCCACGAGTTCGCGCGCGAACGCGATGCCGCCTTGGATGATGTCGCCCTTGACCACCGCATCGACCAGGCCCAGTTCGCGCGCTTTGGCTGCGGGCATGGGTTTGGAGGACAGCATCAGGTCCATCGCAGCCTCCAGCGGAATCAGGCGCGGCAGGCGCTGCGTGCCGCCGGCGCCGGGAATGATGCCCAGGGTCAGTTCGGGCAGACCGAAACGCGCCCCTTCGTCGGCGACGCGGTAGTGGCTGGCGAGCGTGATTTCCATGCCGCCGCCCAGGGCGGTGCCGTGCACCGCCGCGACCACGGGGTGGGCGCAGCCCTCGATCAGGTCCAGCACTTCGTAGTAGCCCGGTGGCGCGATGCCGCTGTCGAATTCGCCGATGTCGGCGCCGGCGACGAAGGTGCGGCCTTTGCAGCCGATCACGACGGCCTTTACGTCCTTGCGGGCCTGCAGGTCGACGAAGGCGCGCTTCAATCCGGCGCGGACGTTCTGCGCCATAGCGTTGACCGGGGGACTGTCTATGGTCACCACGGCGATGTCGTCGAGTACGGTAAGACTTACGGCTTCGGCCATGTGCCAGGCTCCTGTGGGATGGATCGGTACGCTTGAGGCTATGCCGCGCTTGAGCGCGGGCGCGGGACCAGGCTGGCAGCCCGGTGCGCAGGCGTAGATTAACCGCGTTGGACTAACGTGTCAAACGACCGGCCAAAAAGGTAGTCCCGCCCGGCCGGGGCCGCATCGGGCGGCCGGCGTGCCGCGCCGGCATAGATCTGTAGCCATCCCTGCGGCTATGGGGGTAGCATGGCGAACGCGCGCGCGGCAAACCGGTACCCGGGTATGCTCCGGGCGACTGCGGATGGTCAACCGAACAGCGGTAGTAAACAGGGAGGAAGCCGATGAAAACAGTAGCGCAATTGTTGCAGGCCAAGCCGGCCGGTGTCGTCTCGATCAGGCCGGATGTGCCGGTGCTGGACGCGCTCAAACTACTCGCGGACAAGGACGTCGGCGCCGTACTCGTCATGGACGGCCCAGCCCTGGTCGGGATCGTCTCCGAGCGCGACTATGCGCGCAAGGTCGCGCTGAAAGGCAAGTCCTCGGGGGACACGCCGGTGAGCGAGATCATGACGCGGGAAGTCATGTTCGTCACGCCGGCGCAGACCAACGAAGAGTGCATGGCGCTGATGACGGAGAAGCGTGCGCGGCATCTTCCGGTGATCGACAATGGCCGGGTCGTCGGGGTGTTGTCCATCGGCGACCTGGTCAAGGACGCGATTTCGGAGCAGCAGTTCATTATCGACCAGCTCGAGCGCTACATCCACCGCTGAGCCGACCGCGCCGGGCGTGAGGCGCGGCCTGAAAATCGACGCGTAGCCCGGGGAGTGCGGGTAAAATATCAACCTGTTCTTGCTGCAGGCTTTGCGTGTCCAAGAAAGACCCATAGCGAGGGCCGGGCAGCGGACTTGCCCCGCCCCGAACCCCGGCATCACCTGAAGGCTGTCGCCCCGGCGCTTCCCCCCATCCTTATTTGAGATCTCATCCATGTCCCTCTCGCCCGATGTTCTGTTCCAGCCGTTTTCCCTGAACAAGCTGAAACTGGACAATCGCATCGTCATGGCGCCGATGACGCGCAGTTTTTCTCCGGGCGGGGTGCCGGGGGCGGATGTGGCGGCCTACTATCGCCGCCGCGCCGAAAACCAGGTCGGGCTGATCATTACCGAAGGCACGGTGATCGATCACCCGGCCTCGACCAACGATCCGCGTGTGCCGCATATACACGGTGCAGCCGCGCTCGCCGGCTGGGCGCAGGTCGTCGCCGAGGTCCATGCGGCGGGGGGGCACATCATGCCGCAGATCTGGCACGTGGGCATGGTGAGAAAAATGGGCGACAAACCGAATCCGGAAGCCCCGCCGATAGGGCCGTCCGGTCTGTTCAAACCCGGGGTCAAGGCGGCCGAACCGATGAGCGAGGCCGAGATCGCGGCGGTGATCGCCGCCTACGCCGAAGGCGCGGCGGCCGCCAAGCGTCTGGGCTTTGACGGCGTGGAGTTGCACGGCGCGCATGGCTACCTGATCGACCAGTTCTTCTGGGAGGGGACCAACCAGCGCAGCGACCGCTATGGCGGAGACCTGGTCGCGCGCACCCGCTTCGCCGCCGAGGTGATCCAGGCCTGCCGCCGCGCGGTCGGGCCGGACTTTCCCCTCGTGTTTCGCTACTCGCAGTGGAAGCAGCAGGATTACGCCGCGCGCCTGGCGGTGACACCGGAGCTGCTGGGAAAATTTCTCGCGCCCCTGGCCGACGCCGGCGTGGATATCTTCCATTGCTCCACTCGGCGGTTCTGGGAGCCCGAGTTCGAAGGTTCGGCGCTCAACCTGGCCGGCTGGACCAAGAAACTGACCGGCAAGCCCGTGATCACCGTCGGTTCGGTCAGCCTGGACACGGATATGTTCGCGGCGTTTCGCGGCCAGGGCGCGGCGATCACCAGTATCGACAAGCTGCTCGAGATGTTCGCGCGCGATGAAGTGGACCTGGTCGCGGTCGGGCGCGCCTTGCTGGTCGATCCCGCATGGGCGCGTAAGGTGCGCGAAAACCGGATGCAGGACCTGCTGCCTTTCACCCCCGAATCGCTGCGTTCCTTGGCCTGACGGCCTTGCGCGTTTGCCCCGCTTGGGAAAACGCGCGCTGCAGGCAGACCGGGGCCGATTAGCGGATGTGTTTGCGCCGCTGGGTCTCGGCCACGAACTCTTCCAGATCGGGGTCGAGCGCATTGCGCGAAGAAACGATGCCTATGGGTTTTCCGTTCTCGATCACGGGGACATGGCGAAAACCGTTTTCATACATCATCAGCAGCGCGTAGCCGAAGGACTTGTTCGGATCCACGGTCTGCGGGTCGGAAGTCATCACCTCGGCCAGCGTCGTCGTATGCGTGTCGCGGCCTTTGGCGATGACGCGAACCAGCGCGTCGCGTTCGGTGAAGATCCCGATCAGGCACTCGTTTTCGACGACCATGACCGCGCCGACGTTCTTCTTGGCCATCAGCTTGGCCGCTTCGCTGACGCTGGTCCCCGGGGGAGCAGTGAGCAGCTTTTTCTTCTCCATCACGCTTCTGATTCGCTGACTGAACATGGCAGTTTCCCCGCTTATGGTGATCTAGGTGCGCAGCCGAAGCGCGATTACCCGCGCCAGTCGCCTTGCGGCAACCGGCGGGTTTAGCCCGCCAGCCGTGCTTGCTTGGTCTCTCCTCAGCGAGAGATGCTACCGATGTTTCCCGGCGCTCAATTGACCTACATCAAAAGGCCCCACGTGCGCGAGGGACTTTTGCCGGGGCTAGGCCCCGGGGCGGGGTGGCGGGCCTCAAGGCATGAAAAAGGCCCGGAGCTAGTGCATTCCGGGCCCTCTGCTGCGTCGCGACCTGGGTCGCGCCGGCTCAAGGCTCCCGTTGTTTCACCGGTTTGAGCGTGCCCATGCCTTTGGCGACCAGTTTGCCGTCTTCGTCGTGTACTTCGGCCTCGCAGAACAAGGTCGATCGGCCGCCGCCGATCACCCGGCCTTCTGCGGTGAGCCGGCTGCCCAAGCCGGGATGGATAAATTTCGCGTTCATTTCGATGGTCAGGATGCCGCCCGGGGCGCCGTGCAGATGCAGTCTGGCCGCCAGGCTCATCGCGCTGTCGAGCAGGGTCATGATTACGCCGCCGTGAGCGGCTTTCCAGCTGTTGCGGAACGCCGGTTTGATTTCCAGCAGGAGCAGGGCGCGCCCGTTATCGTTCTGAACGCGCTCTACGCCCAGGTGATCGATGAAGGGCAGCGGCGTTCCGTACTCTTTGCTCAGGCTTAGCTTCAAATGACGCTGGCGCCGCCGTCGACGGCGACGATTTGTCCGGTGATGTGGGCCGCGGCATCGGAGGCGAACAGTGCCGCCAGGCCCTTCAGGTCCTCGTCGCCGCCGAGGCGGGCAAGCGGGGTCTGCGCAATCGTGGCCTCGCCGATCTGGCCCAGGATCCATTGCGTCATTTTCGACGGGAAGAATCCCGGCGCGATCGCGTTCACCGTGATGTTGTACTGCCCCCATTCGGCGGCGAGCGCGCGCGTGAGGTTCACCACGGCGCCCTTGCTGGTGTTGTAGGCGAGCGAACGCTGCATGCGCATGTCGTTGCCGAGCAATCCGGCGATCGAGGCGATGTTGACGATGCGGCCGTAGCGCCGCGGAATCATCGACAGCTTGCCCACGAGCTGCGTCGTCAGGAACAGGCCGGTGACGTTGAGATCCATCACCTTTTCCCAGGCCTCCAGCGGATGGTCCTCGGCGGGTGCGCCCCAGGTGGTGCCGGCATTGTTGATCAGGACGTCGATCTGCCCGTAGTGTTTGAGGATATTTTCGACAACCGGCTCGATGCTGGCAAGCTTGCTGTGGTCGCAGGGCAGGGTGAGCACTTCCAGGTGCAGGTGCTCCAGATGCGCCTTGGCCTGGGCCAATTCATCGGCCTTGCGCGCGGTCAGCGCGAGTTTGGCGCCCATTTCGCCCAGGGCTTCGGCAATCTGCAGTCCCAGGCCGCGCGAGCCGCCGGTGACCAGCGCCACCTTGCCGGTCAAATCGAACAGTTTCTTTACGCTCATTTCGTCGATCTCCTGTTAAGGGCGCTAAAACCACGCGTCCCGCATATCCAGCGTCGTCGTGTCGATGCTCTCCAGCAAATCGAGCATCGGCCCGACCTTCGGCAGTTCCCAAAGGAAAAAGTAGCGGCAGGCCTGCCATTTGCCGTGGTAGAAATCGCTGTCCGCTGCGCTGTAATTTGTGGAGGCGGCGAGCGATTGCTCGAGCCAGATCCACGCCAGCACCATGTGGCCGAAGGCTTCGAGGTACACGGAAGAGTTGGCGAGCGTCTTGTTCAGGTCGTTCGGCGCATACAGCCTTCGGGTGGCATCGGCGACGCGCTGGGCCATGTTCGCGAGGTCAGCGGCGAAACGGCGCGTATCCGCAGCCTCGACCTGCTGGGCACGGCGCACCGTTTTCCCGATTTCGTCCCCGAGCGCTTTGAACGCGGCGCCGCCTTGCATGGTCACCTTGCGTCCGAGCAGATCGAGGCCCTGGATGCCGTGCGTCCCCTCGTGGATCGGATTCAGGCGGTTGTCGCGCCAGAACTGCTCGACGTTGTAGTCGCGCGTGTAGCCGTAGCCGCCGTGCACCTGGATCGCGAGGCTGTTGGCTTCGAGGCACCATTGCGACGGCCAGCTCTTGGCGATCGGCGTCAGGATGTCGAGGAGCAGCGTCGCGGCGCGGCGCGCCGCCTCCTCCGGCGCGGTCTTCTCCTCGTCGACCAGCCGCGCACAATACAGATTCAACGCAAGCGCGCCTTCGACGTAGGCCTTCTGCGCGAGCAGCATGCGTTTCACGTCGGCGTGCTCGACGATCGGGACCTGCGGTGAAGCCGGGTCCTTCGATTGCGGATGGCGGCCCTGCGGACGGTTCCTCGCATAGTCGAGTGCGTGCAGGTAGCCGGTGTAGCCGAGCATGGTGGCGCCCAGCCCGACACCGATGCGCGCGCTGTTCATCATGTGGAACATGCAGGCCAGGCCCTTGTTCTCCTCGCCGACGAGATAGCCGACCGCGCCCGCCTTCCCGCCCGGCCTGAACTTGCCTTCGCCGAAATTCAACAGCGTATTGGTGATGCCGCGATAGCCGAGCTTGTGGTTGAGCCCCGCGAGCACCACGTCGTTGCGCTCGCCCAGCGTTCCGTCGGCGTTGACCAGTTTCTTCGGCACGATAAAAAGCGAAATGCCCTTCACGCCCGGAGGACCGCCGGGAATTTTTGCCAGCACCAGATGCACGATGTTCTCCGACAGTTCGTGCTCGCCGGCGGAAATCCACATCTTGTTGCCGAACAGCCGGTAGCTGCCGTCCGCGTCGCGCTCGGCGCGCGTCTTCACGTCGGAGAGCGACGATCCGGCCTGCGGCTCGGACAGGCACATGGTGCCGAGAAAGCGCCCTTCCATCATCGGCCGCACCCAGGTGTCGATCTGCTGTTGGGTGCCGTGCGCGAGCAGCAGGTTGGCGTTGCCGATGGTGAGCAGGCTGTAGCCGCTCAAGGATACGCTGGCGCCCTTGAAATAGGAGAACGCGGCGCTCGAAACCGTAGCCGGCAGCTGCATCCCGCCCAGATCGTAGTCCTGCCCGGCCGCCATCAGGCCCGCGTCGCAGAATGCGCGCAGCGCCTCCTTTGCCTCCGGGATCATGTGCACGCGCTCGCCGTCGAACGTGGGTTCGATCTGGTCGCATTTCTTGTTGTGCGGCTCGAACTTCTCGGTCGCGATTTTCTCGCAGGTGTCGAGCGCGGCGTCGAAGGTCTCGCGTGTATGGTCCGCGTAGCGCGGACGCTCGGTCAGCGTCTCGACGTCGAGCCATTCGTACAGCATGAACTCGACATCGCGGCGGGAGAGGATCTTGGATTGCATGGCTTTTCCCTAGTGGGAGGGCTATTCGATGATGGCGACGACTTCGCCTTCGCCCACCACCTCGCCTTCCTTGAAATAGATTTCGATCACGGTGCCCGCGCAGGGCGCGGCCACCGGGATTTCCATTTTCATCGACTCCAGGATCAGCACGGTATCGTCCCGCGCCACTTTAGCGCCGGCAGCGGCTTCGACTTTCCAGACCTTGCCGGCGATGTCGCTGACGACTTTGGTGCGGGGCATGGCGGCCTTTGTCATAAACGGCAGATTAAATGGCGTTGCACGTAGGGAAAAGACTTGCGCGCTGCGCGCGCCAACCGTGCATTTTGAACGAATGAAAAGCGCATTCGTTCAAAATGCACGGTTCTGGTTAACACCAAACGCATCGCGGTGTTAACCAAGATCGTTGATTGCGCACGGATGAAAAGCGTATCCGTGCGCAATCAACGATCCGCGCGGACGGTTTCTCGTCTGCGCAAAAAAAAGCAAGTTGGCTACAACGCGCGGCGCGATCGCGGCGCCACGCATATTCCGCTCTTAAACGACTTCGAACAGGCCGGCCGCGCCCTGGCCGCCGCCGATGCACATGGTGACGACGACGTACTTGGCGCCGCGGCGCTTGCCCTCGATCAGCGCGTGCCCGGTAAGGCGGGAGCCGGACATGCCGTAGGGGTGGCCGACGGCGATGGCGCCGCCGTTGACGTTCAGCCGGTCGTCGGGAATGCCGAGTTTGTCGCGGCAGTAGATCACCTGCACCGCGAAGGCTTCGTTCAGCTCCCACAGGCCGACGTCTTCGAGTTTGATGCCGGTGCGCTTCAAGAGTTTCGGTATGGCGAACACCGGGCCGATGCCCATTTCGTCGGGCTCGCAGCCGGACACCGCAAAGCCGCGGAAGATGCCCAGCGGCTTGAGGCCTTTCTTCTCGGCCAGCGTGCCGTTCATCACCACCTGGGCCGAAGCGCCGTCGGAGAACTGGCTGGCATTGCCGGCGGAGATCACGCCGTCCGGGAACACCGGTTTGATCTTGGACACGCCCTCGTAGGTGGTGTCGGCGCGTATGCCTTCGTCCCTGTCCAGGGTCACTTCGCGCGTCAGCAGCATGCCGGTGGCCTTGTCGCCCACGCCCATGGTGGTGGTGAAAGGCACGATCTCGTCGTTGAACTTGCCTTCGGCCTGCGCCTTGGCCGCGCGCTGCTGGCTGCGCGCGCCGTACTGATCCTGCACCTCGCGCGGAATCTTGTAGCGCTTGGCGACCTGCTCCGCGGTTTGCAGCATGGTCCAGTAGATCTCCGGCTTGTTCTGCTTCAGCCAGACCTCGTTGATCATGTGCCGGTTGGCTTCGTTCTGCACGCAGGAAATCGCCTCCAGCCCGCCGGCGACGAAAACGTCGGCCTCGCCGGCGATGATGCGCTGCGCCGCCATGGCGATGGTCTGCAGCCCCGAAGAGCAGAAGCGGTTCACGGTCGCGCCCGCGGTGGTCACCGGGCAGCCGGCGCGCAGTGCGATCTGGCGCGCGATGTTGGCGCCGGTCGCCCCTTCGGGGGTGGCGCAGCCCATGAGCACGTCCTCGACTTCGGCCGCTTCGATGCCGGCGCGCTCGATCGCGTGCCTGACCACGTGCCCGCCCATGGTGGCGCCGTGGGTCATGTTGAGGGCGCCGCGCCAGGACTTGGCGAGGCCGGTGCGTGCGGTGGAAACGATTACGGCGTCGGTCATATTGATCTCCTGAATGTTCTCTTAAAACCCGTTGCAGAATGTTGTCTTGCAACGGGCCGATCTAAGCAAGCTTGAGGGAAAGCGCCCCCTCAAGCTGAAACGGCTTATTGGCGCAAATCAATTGAACGTCTTGCCTTTCTTGGCGAGCTTGACCAGCAGCGGCGCCGGCTTCCAGTACTCGCCGTGGCGGCCCTTGGCGTATTTCTTCATTGCCGCGACCACGTTGGGCAGCCCCACGGTGTCGGCGTAGAACATCGGGCCGCCACGGTGCAGCGGGAAACCGTAACCGGTGAGATACACCATGTCGATGTCCGAGGCGCGTTGCGCGATGCCCTCCTCGAGGATGTAGGCGGCTTCGTTGATCATCGAGTACAACAGGCGCTCGACGATCTCCTGGTCGCTGATTGCGCGCCGCTTCACCTTGATGTCCTTGGAGTGCTGGACGATCATGTCGTTCACCAGTTGCGACGGATAGGGCTTGCGGTCGCCCGGCTTGTAGTCGTACCAGCCGGCGCCGGTCTTCTGTCCGTAGCGGCCCATCTCGCACAGCAGATCGCCGGTTTTCGAATACTTCATTTCCGGACGCTCGACATAGCGGCGCTTGCGGATGGCCCAGCCGATGTCGTTGCCGGCCAGGTCGCCCATGCGGAACGGTCCCATCGCGAAGCCGAGCTTTTCGATCGCCTTGTCCACCTGCTCCGGCAGGGCGCCTTCCTCCAGCAGGAATCCCGCCTGGCGCCCGTACTGCTCGATCATGCGGTTGCCGATGAAGCCGTCGCACACCCCCGAAACCACGCCGGTCTTCTTGATCTTCTTGGCCAGCGCCATGGTGGTGGCGAGCACGTCTTTGCCGGTTTTTTCGCCGCGCACGATTTCCAGCAGCTTCATCACATTGGCGGGCGAAAAGAAGTGCGTGCCGATCACGTCCTGCGGCCGTTTGGTGAACGCCGCGATCTTGTTCAGGTCGAGGGTGGAAGTGTTGGAGGCGAGGATGGCGCCGGGTTTCATCACCGCGTCCAGTTGCGTGAACACTTTTTCCTTCACGCCCATTTCCTCGAACACCGCTTCGATCACGATGTCGGCGTTCTTGATTTCGTCGTAGGACAGGGTGCCTTTGATCAGGCCGACGCGCTCGTCGAATTTGGCTTGCGTCAGCTTGCCTTTTTTCATCGTGTTTTCGTAGTTCTTGCGCACCGTGGCCAGGCCCTTGTCCAGGGCTTCCTGCTTCATTTCCAGCAGCGTCACCGGAATGCCGGCATTGGCGAAATTCATCGCGATGCCGCCGCCCATGGTGCCGGCGCCGATGATGGCGGCCGACTTGATCGCGCGCTTGGGCGTGTCCTCGGGCACGTCCGGAATCTTGGAGGCCGCGCGCTCGCCGAAGAAGAAATGGCGCAGCGCGCGGCTCTCCGTGGTTTGTATCAGTGCGAGAAAACTCTCACGCTCGAACTTCAGGCCGTCTTCGAATTTCATGCTGGCGCTGGCGGCGACGCAATCGACGCATTTGAGCGGCGCCGGAAAGTTCTTCGACATCGCGCCCACGGTGTTGCGCGCGAACTGGAAGAAGGCCTCGTGGTTGGGATAGTCGACTTTGATGTCGCGCACCTTGGGTAAAGGCCGGGCAGCGGCCACCTTTTCGGCAAACGCGATGGCGCCCGTCATCAGGTCGCCCTCGATCATCTGGTCAAAGAGTTTAGTTCCGGCAAGCTTTTCAGAGGCCACCGGATTGCCGGAAACGATCATGTTGAGCGCGGTTTCGACCCCGACCACCCGCGGCAGCCGCTGGGTGCCGCCCGCGCCGGGCAGCAGGCCGAGCTTCACTTCGGGCAGCGCGATCTGCGCGCCGGGCGACGCCACCCTGTAGTGGCAGGCGAGCGCGAGTTCCAGGCCGCCGCCCATCGCCACCGAGTGAACCGCGGCGATCACCGGTTTGTCCGCGTTCTCGATCGCCGCGATCACCGAGTGCAGGTTCGGTTCGGCGAAACTCTTCGGTGTGTTGAATTCCTTGATGTCGGCGCCGCCGGAAAACGCCCTGCCGGCGCCGGTGATCACGATCGCTTTGACGGCGCGCGCGGACAGGGCTTTCTTCAGGCCTTCGAAAATGCCCAGCCGGGTCGCGTAGCCCAGGCCGTTGACCGGCGGGTTGTTGAGGGTGATGACGGCGATGCTGCCTTTGACTTCGTAGTTTGCGCTCATGGAGACTCCTGAGAAAAAGCTCTAACAGCGGGCGGCGCGGATGACGCGGAGAAACCCGGGCGGGATTCTTTCGCGTCCTTTGCAGCGAATTTCGTGGTTCACGGACCGGAGGTCATACTTCCAGCCATTCCTTGCGGATTTTACTATCCTGCCGCAGTTCCTGCGGCGTGCCTTCGAACACGATGCGACCGTGGCCCATGACGTACAGGCGCTGCGAAATATTCAGCGCGATCGCCAGTTTCTGTTCCACCAGCAGAATGGAAATGCCGCGGTTCTTGATTTCGTTGAACAGCTCGGCCAGCAGTTCGACGATCTTGGGGGCCAGACCCTCGGTGGGTTCGTCGATCATGATCAGGTCGGGGTCGCCCATCAGGGTGCGGCACAAGGTCAGCATCTGCTGCTCGCCGCCGGAAATCATGCCGGCCTCGACGCCTGCGCGCTCCTCCAGCCGCGGAAACAGGCGGTACATATCCGCCAGGCTCCAGCGCGCGGATTTATCCGGCTTCGACCCTTTCATGCCGAGGATCAGATTCTGCTCCACCGTGAGCGTGGGGAAAATGTCGCGGCTCTCCGGCACGTAGCCCAGGCCCTTGTGCGCGATCTGGTAGGCTTTGAGCCCCAGCATCTGCTGGTTCCTGAAGATCACCGAACCCTCGGCCTCGACCTGGCCCATGATGGCCTTGATGGTGGTGGAGCGGCCCACGCCGTTTCGGCCCAGCAGGCTGACGATTTCGCCGTGGCCCACCCGCAGATGCACCCCGTGCAGGATGTGGCTCTTGCCGTAATAAGCGTGCAGGTTTTCGACGATAAGCATGTTCAGTCGGCCTCCGTACCGGCGTCACGAATTGCCGCTGGCCACTGTCGGCCTCTGGCGGCAATCGCGGGCGGTCGCATCCCCGCTGCGCGGGGCCCCTGCTTCCTGCTCATGCCGCCGCCTCAGTACCCAGGTAGGCTTCCTGCACCGCCTGGTTGCCGCGGATGTTCGCAGGTGCGTCGCTGGCGATGACTTCGCCGTACACCAGCACCGATATCTTGTCGGCAAGATCGAACACCACGCCCATGTCGTGCTCCACCATGATCAGGGTCTTGCCCTGGGTCACTTTGCGTATCAGTTCGACCGCATCGGCGGTCTCGGTGCGGCTCATGCCGGCGGTCGGTTCGTCGAGCAGGATCACCTCGGCGCCGCCGGCGATGGTGACGCCGATTTCCAGGGCGCGCTGCTCGGCGTAGGACAGCACGCCCGCGGAAGTATCGCGGCGCTGCTTCAGGCCGATCGATTCCATCACTTCCTCGGCGCGCAGGTTGGCATCTTTCAGACCGCCCAGCCGGTGCCAGAACGAATACTTGTAGCCCAGCGACCAGAGCACGGCGCAGCGGATGTTCTCGAACACCGACATGCGCTGGAAGATGTTGGTGACCTGGAAGCTGCGCGACAGGCCCTTGCGATTGATCTGGAACGGTTTCAATCCGATGATGCTCTCGCCGTTGAGCAGGATCTGGCCGCCCGATACCGGATAGCGTCCGCTGATCAGGTTGAACAGCGTGGATTTGCCCGCGCCGTTGGGGCCGATGATGGCGTGGCGCTCTCCGCGGGGAACGGTGAGATCGACGCCGCGGATGATGGCGGTGTTGCCGAAGCGCTTCTTCACCCCTTTGAGTTCGATCGCGGCGTTCATGTTGTTTGCTTCTGTAACACCTGGACGATATCGCCCCAGGCGCGGCCCACGGCGTTCCAGGCGAAACGCGACATGACGAAGCCGCCGACGAGCAGGCCGGCGGCGACGGCCCACGGGGTCCAGTCGGTAACGTTCAAGCTGAATCCGAACAGCGTCATCTCGGGCGCGGTGCCGGCTTCGAGCGAATAGTGATAGGTGATTTCCACCAGGCTCATCAGGCCGGTGAGCAGCACCGCTCCGGTGGCGGCGGTGGCGGCATAGGGCAGCCACAGGCGGCGCATCAGCCGCGCCTTGATTACCGGCACGTGCATGGCGATCAGGCTGGCAAAACCGCCCGGCGCGTACATCACCATGAGCAGGAACAGCAGCCCGAGGTAGAACGCCCAGGCCTTGGTCATCGCGCCGACCGCGGTCACCATCATGAAGAATACGGCACTGCCGATGATGGGGCCGAAGAAGAAACCGGCGCCGCCGATGAAGGTTGCAAGCAGCACGCCAGCCGAGCGCAGGGCGCCTACGTTCTCTGCACTCACGATTTCGTAATTGATGCAATTCAGCCCGCCGGCGATGCCGGCGAAAAAGCTGGATATCACCAGGGTCAGAAAGCGCACCATGTGCGTGTCGTAACCGACGAACTCGGCGCGCTCCGGGTTGTCGCGCACGGCATTGGCCATGCGCCCGAGGGGCGTCTGGGTCCAGGCAAACATGGCCGCCATGCAGGCGAGCGCCCAGCCGACGATCAGGTAATACACCTGGAGCCCCGGTCCGTAGGTGATGCCGAGAAAAGCCTTGCCGATGACGCGGTTGGTGGTGACGCCGGCTTCGCCGCCGAAAAAATCGGGGAACATGAGCGAGCACGCGAACACCATTTCGCCTATGCCCAGCGAAATCATCGCAAACGTGGTTCCGGATTTCTTGGTGGTGACATAGCCGAAAACAACGCCGAAGACCATGCCCGCAGCGCCGCCGATCAGCGGCGCCAGGGTGACCGGGAAATAGATCGAGCCCTTGGTGATCAGGTTTAGCGCATGTACTGTAAAGTATGCGCCCAGGCCCGAGTACACCGCGTGGCCGAAGGAGAGCATGCCGCCCTGCCCGAGCAGCATATTGTAGGACAGCGCGAAAATGACGCCGATGCCGATCTGGCTCAGCAGCGTCAGCGTGAAGCCGGAGGTGAAAACCAGCGGCAGAACGATCATCAGCAGGGCGGTGCCGCCCCAGACGAGCCAGCGTCCGAGGTTGATCGGTTTGTAGTTGAGCTTTGCCATCTGTTTCGTGTCGCGGCGTTCGGGCCGTTAGCTCTCGCGCGTGCCCATGAGGCCCTTGGGCCGGAAAATCAGCATCAGCACCATCAGCAGATAGGGCAGCACCGGCGCGGTCTGCGAAATGGTGAGATCCCATACGGCGGCCAGCGGCGTATTCGGGCCGATCGTGATGCCGAGTTGGGCGAACAAGTCGACGAAAGAATAGTCCAGCGCCACCGAGAAGGTCTGCAGCACGCCGATCAGGAGCGAAGCGAGGAAGGCCCCGGCAAGCGAGCCCATGCCGCCCACCACCACGACCACGAAGACGATGGGCCCGACCGCCGCTGCCATGCCGGGTTCGGTGACGAATGCATTGCCGCCGATTACACCGGCCAGACCGGCGAGCGCCGAGCCGCCGCCGAACACCAGCATGAACACGCGCGGCACATTGTGCCCCAGCGCTTCCACGGTCTGCGGGTGGGTCAGCGCGGCCTGGATCACCAGGCCGATGCGCGATCGCGTCAGTGTGAGATAGACGGCGATCAGCATGCTGACCGATACCGCCATCATGAACACGCGGTAAAGCGGATACGCGGTCGAATAAAGGGTAAACGCCGAAATGTCGAGCGACGGCGGCACCTTGTATTGTACCGACGAGCGTCCCCAGATCAGGTGGACCGTCTCCTCGATCAGGTAGGCGAGGCCGAAGGTAAACAGCAGCTCCGCCACATGGCCGTACTTGTGCACGGTGCGCAGGCCGTAGCGCTCGACCGCCATGCCGACGGCGCCCACGAGCAGCGGCGCAACCGCCAGCGCCGGCCAGAAGCCGACGTAGAGACTGATCTGATAGGCGAAATAGGCGCCGAGCATGTAAAAGCTCGCGTGCGCGAAATTGAGTACCCCCATCATGCTGAAAATCAGGGTCAGCCCGGAGGACAGCATGAACAGCAGCAGCCCGTAGGACAGGCTGTTCAACATCGAAATCAGGAAAAATTCCATGGCGCTGGATTCAGGGACCTGGATTTACGAAGACCGAGTCGGACAAACAACGGCCGGGCAGGTCTGCCCGGCCGTCAGTTCTAGCTAGATTGCAGGATTCAAGCTTCTCAGGGCCGCTTCATCTGGCAGGACGTCGGCTGCGCAGTGACGTAGGCATCGAACTTGGCGTCGGTCTTGAAGCCATAGCCGCTGTTGTCCTGGTCGTACTTGACTTCCTTGTCCGTGCCCGTCTTATTGTTGTTCGGATCCTTAGACTTCGGATCGCGGTAGGCCTTGTGGACGGTCGAGAGGAACAGCGGCTGGATCAGCTGGTGGTCGGTGGCGCGCATCTCGACCTCGCCCATGTCACCCGGAAACTTCATGCCTTCGAGCTTCAGCGCGATGGCCTTGGGGTCGGTCGATTTGGCCTGCTTGATCGCCTCGGCCAGCATGTACATCTCGGTGTTGACGCGCAGGTAATAGAAGGTGTTGTACGCCGGCGGGCCGCCGAACTTCTTGTTCCATTCTTGGGCGAACTTCTCCGTCTTGTTCGGCACGACGTTGGCGTGCCATTCGGTGACCTGCTTTATCTTGCCTTCGCCGGCTGCGCCGACCACCTGCAGCGAACCCAGGCCGCCGCCGTAGTAGGTGTAGAAAGGGGCGTTGAACCCGGCATCCTTGGCGGCCTTGATCAACAGCGCCATGTCATTGCCCCAGTTGCCGGTGATGACGGCGTCGGCGTTGGCCGCCTTCATTTTCGCGATATACGGCGCGAAATCCTTTACCTGCCCCATCGGGTGCATATCGTCGCCGACGATCTTGATGTCGGGGCGCTTGCGTGCGAGGTCCGCCTTCGCTGCCCGGCTTACGGCCTGACCGAAGGAATAATTCATGTTGATCAGATATACGTTCTTGATCTTCGGATCCTTGGCCATGTAGTTGGTCATGGCTTCCATCTTCATGTCGCTGTTGGCATCGAAGCGGAAATGCCAGAAACTGCATTTCGAGTTGGTGAAGTCCGGATCCACCGCGGCGTAGTTCAGATACAGGATGGACTTGTCCGGGTTGCGCTCGTTGTGTTTGTTGACCGCGTCGATCAGGGCGCCGGCGACGTTGGAGCCGTTGCCCTGGGTGATGATGCGGATGCCGCTGTCGATCACCTTCTTCAGCACGTTCAGGCTTTCCTGCGGGCTGGTCTTGTTGTCGAAGCCGATGACTTCCAGCTTCGGCCCGCCGGTCAGGTTGCGCTTGTTGATGTCCTCGATCACGAACTGGAACTGCTGCAGTCCGACCTCGCCGACGTTGCCGAACGCGCCGGACAGCGGGTCGATGTAGGCGATCTTGAGGGTTTCGGCGCCCATCGCGGCAGGCGCGATCAGGGCGGAGGCGATCAGGCTGGACAGCAATACCTGCGGAAAGGTCGGTTTCATGTCTTCTCCTTTATTTGGCCCCCGTATAGGCAGGCGCGCTGACTAATATTACTGCTGGATTTTGTACTCCCTGCGATCGGCCGCCGCGCAGCGTTGCGGAACTTCGAGCGGTGGCGATTCGCAAGTGCCGTTCCAAAGACTACAGGATGTTTTGACCCAGATCAATCGCGCCCGGCCTAGATTGACACCGATTCTGCGTCAGGGTAACTTGCGCCGTCGGTCCAGATTTTCTGTATTCATCGGAGAAAAACCATGCTGCGCGGCCTGATCCAGGATGTACCTCTGCTAATTTCTTCGCTCATCGTCCATGCCAGCCGGCACCACGGCGATACCGAAATCGTGTCGCGCAGAGTCGAAGGTCCGGCCGCGGACGGATCGGGTGCGCTGCACCGTTATACCTACAGGGACGCGCATAAGCGCGCACGCCAACTGGCGCAGGCGCTCGCCCGGCTGGGCGTAAGGGAGGGCGACCGCGTCGGCACCCTGGCCTGGAACGGCTATCGCCATTTCGAGGCCTTCTACGGCATCTCGGGCATGGGCGCGGTGATGCACACCGTCAATCCGCGCCTGTTCCCCGAGCAGCTGGTCTACATCATCAACCACGCCGAAGACGGCTATATGCTGTTCGACCTCACCTTCGCCCCGCTGGTGGAGAAGCTCGCCCCCGCGTGCAAAGGCGTGAAAGGCTGGATCGCGATGACCGACCGCGCGCACATGCCCAAGGTCAATCTGCCCAATCTGCTGTGTTACGAGGAGCTGGTTGGCGCCGAAAACGGCAATTACGCATGGCCGGAGATGGACGAGTACACCGCCTCGTCGCTGTGCTACACCTCGGGTACTACCGGCAACCCCAAAGGCGTGCTGTACTCGCACCGCTCGACCTTGATCCACGCATTTGCCGCGGCCTCGCCCGACGCGCTTAACGTTTCCATGCGCGACGTGATGCTGCCGGTGGTGCCGATGTTCCATGCCAACGCCTGGAGCCTGCCCTACACCTGCGCCATGGTCGGGGCCAAACTGGTGTTCCCCGGCGCGGGACTGGACGGCAAGAGCCTGTATGAGCTGTTCGAGGCGGAGAAAGTCACGGTGTCGGCAGGTGTGCCCACGGTGTGGCTGGCGCTGCTGATGTACGTGGGGCAGGAAAAGAAAAAGTTCAGCACGATGAACCGCACGGTGATCGGCGGCTCGGCCTGCCCGCAGGCGATGATCAAGACCTTCCAGGAAGAGTACGGCGTGCAGGTGCTGCATGCCTGGGGCATGACCGAAATGAGCCCGCTCGGCACCGTATCCACGCTTAAGGCCAAGCAGATGGGCCTGCCGAAAGAACAAAAGCTCGCGATCCAGTCGAAGCAGGGCCACAATATTTACGGCGCGGACATGAAGATCGTCGACGGCGAAGGCAAGGAGCTGCCCTGGGACGGCAAGGTGTTCGGCGACTTGCTGGTGCGCGGCCCGTGGATCACCAGCAGCTATTTCAAGGGTGAGGGCGGCGATCCGCTGCGCGACGGTTGGTTCCCGACCGGCGACGTCGCCACGATCGACCCCGACGGGTTTATGCAGATCACCGACCGCTCCAAGGACGTGATCAAGACCGGCGGTGAATGGATCAGCACCATCGAGCTGGAGAACATCGCGGTGGGCCATCCGGCGGTGGCCGAGGCGGCGGTGATCGGCTGTTTTCATCCAAAATGGGACGAGCGGCCGCTCTTGATCGTGGTGAAGAAACCCGGCGCCGAGGTCACGCGCGAGGAGCTGCTCAATTTCTACGAAGGCAAGATCGCGAAGTGGTGGACGCCGGATGACGTCGCATTCGTCGACCAGTTGCCGCACACCGCCACGGGCAAGCTGCTGAAGACCAAGCTGCGCCAGGACTTCAAGGGCCACAAGCTGCCGACGGCCTGATGCAACACATCCTCACCGAGACCAAAGACGGCATCGCGCGCGTCGAAATCAGCCGTCCGGAAAAAAAGAACGCGCTGACCGCCGCCATGTACCAGGCGATGGCCGACGCGATTCGTGCGGCCGAGGCCGACGCCAAGGTGCGCGTGATCCTGATCCACGGCAAGCCGGACCTGTTCACCGCGGGCAACGACTTGCAGGATTTCCTGGACAATCCGCCGCGCGACGACGACCGGCCGGTGTTCCAGTTCTTGTACGGCATCAGCCAGGCGCAAAAGCCCATCGTCGCCGCGGTGGCGGGGGTGGCGGTGGGCATAGGCACCACCATGCTGTTGCACTGCGACCTGGTGTACGCGGCGCCGAATGCGCGCCTGCAGCTGCCGTTCGTCAATCTGGGGCTGGTTCCGGAGGCTGCCTCCAGCCTGTTGCTGCCCGCGCTCGTCGGCTACCAGCGCGCGGCGGAGCTGCTGCTGCTGGGCGAGCCGTTCAGCGCGCAACAAGCCAAGGCGATCGGCCTGGTCACAGAAGTGGTGCCGGAAGGCGAGCTGTTCGACACTGCCATGGCGCAGGCGAAAAAGCTGGCGGGCAAGCCGGCGGCGTCGCTGCGCCTGACCAAGCAGTTGATGAAGCAGGGGCAGGCCGCGGCGGTGGCGCAGAGGATCAAGCTGGAGAGCGACCATTTCGGCGAACGCCTGGCTTCGCCCGAGGCGAAGGAGGCGTTCAGCGCTTTTCTCGCGAAACGCAAACCGGATTTCAGCCGCTTCGATTGAGGTGCCCAGCTTGAGCGCCATTCGCCACGACTACGCCAGCGTCAACGGCGTGCGCCTGCACTATGCCCATGCGGGCTCAGGACCGCTGATCCTGTTCCTGCACGGTTTTCCCGAGTTCTGGTATTGCTGGAAGCGCGCGCTTGAGGATTTCGGGCGCGACCATCTTGCGGTAGCGCCCGATATGCGCGGGTTCAACCTCTCCGACCGCCCCGCCGACGTGAAACAATACAAGGCGCGCATTCTGATCGAGGACATACGCCAGCTGGCGGCGCACCTGGGGCAGGACAAGTTCGTGCTGGTGGCGCACGACTGGGGTGGTGCCGTCGCTTGGAGCTATGCGATGGCGCATGCCGAGACCCTGAGCAAACTCGTCATTGTGAACTCGCCGCATCCGGTCACTTTCGCGCGCGAGCTCGCGCACAATCCGGCTCAGGCCGCGGCGAGCCAGTACATGAATCTGTTTCGTACCGACAAGGCCGAGCGCGTGCTGTCGGAAAACAATTATGCACGCCTGGCGAACATGACCCTGGAAGCCTGGGGCCGGGGCGCAGTCGATCCGGCGGAGCGGGCCGCCTATGTCGAGGCCTGGTCGCAGCCCGGAGCGCTCACCGGCAGTCTCAACTACTACCGCGCTTCGCCGCTGTATCCGCCGATCGGGGACGACCCCGGTGCGCGCGCGCTGCAGCTGGCTCCCGCCGATTTCATGGTGCGCGTGCCCACGCTGGTGGTCTGGGGCATGCGCGATGCGGCGTTGCTGCCGGGAAATCTGGACGGATTGCAGGAATGCGTTCCCGATCTGCGGATACAACGCCTGCCCGGGGCCTCGCACTGGGTCATGCACGAAGAGCCGGAGCGGCTGAATCAGCTGATTCGCGAATTCATCGGCGCCTGAGGCCGCGGCGCTTCGAGGCTAGCCGATTTCTTCCCACTTCTCGGCGCTGGCGCCGGCCAGCGCGCGCACGCGTTCTTCGTCCCGGGCAAACTCCGCGGCCGGCCCTTCGTAGACCACTTTGCCATTGTCGAGCACATAAGCGCGGTCGGCGATCTCGACCGCGGCACGCACGTTCTGCTCGACCAGCAGCACCGACATGCCTTCCTTGCGCATGGCGACGACAACGTTGAAAACGTCCTGCACGATGATAGGCGCCAGACCCTGGGAAGGCTCGTCGAGCAGCAGTAGCTTCGGGTTGAGCAACAGTGCCCTCGCAATCGCGAGCATCTCCTGTTCGCCGCCGGAGAGCTGGCGTCCCTTGTTGGACTTGCGCTCCGCCAGGCGTGGAAACAGTGCATAGATCCGCGCAATCGTCCACGGCCCCGGGCGCTCGAGCGGCACCTTGAGGTTCTCTTCCACCGTCAGATTGGCGAAAATGCGCCGTCCCTCAGGCACATAACCCACGCCCAGGGCTGCGATGCGGTAGGGCGGCCAAGCGGTCGTGGCATGGCCGAAAATGCGTACCGCCCCCTCGCGCGCATGGGTGAGGCCCATCAGGCTTCTGAGCGTGGTGGTTTTGCCCGCGCCGTTGCGTCCGAGCAGGGTGACGATCTCGCCCTCGCGCACCTCGAGGCCAACCCCGTGCAGGATATGACTTTTGCCGTAGAACGTGTGCAGGGCTTCCGCTTCGAGTGCGTTCATGCTGCCTTCCCCAAGTATGCCGCCTGCACCAGCTCGTTCGCTCCGATCTCGTCGGGCGTGCCTTCTGCGAGCACCGCGCCCTCGGTCAGCACCATGATGCGGTCGGCAAGATGGAAGATGACGCGCATGTCGTGCTCGATCAGCACAATCGTAAGACCCTGATCCTTGTGCAGCCGTCGGATCAGGCGTGTGATGTCGTAGGTTTCCTGATCGCCCATACCGGCGGTCGGTTCGTCGAGCAGCAGCAGGCGCGGCTTGAGCGCGAGCGACATCATGATTTCGGTCGCGCGCTGATCGCCGTGGGGCAGTTCACCGACGAGCCGGTCCGCTTTGTCGATGAGCCCGCCCATCACCATCAGATCGGTCACGCGCGCGCGCAGTTCCCCGTCAGCATCGCGCGACAGCCAGGGGCTGAGGCGCAATCCGGCTGCGACCTCCACCGGGATGCGCAGGTTCTCGCGCACGCTGAGTTCGGGAAAAATCTCGGTGACCTGGAAGGTGCGCGCCATGCCCATGGCCACGCGCTTGTGCGGAGGCAGCGCCGTGATGTCGCGGTCGTCGAACAGGATCGCGCCCGAGGTCGGAGGGAAAAAGCCGCTGATCAGGTTGAAGAAGGTGGTTTTGCCGGCGCCGTTGGGCCCGATCACCGCGCGCAGTTCGCCCGGCTCGACCGTGAGCGAGACCCCGTTCACGGCAATCAGACTGCCGAAATGGCGCGAGACGTTCTGTACTTTGAGCAGGCTCATTGCGCCACCTTGCGCTTGATCATGCCGAGCACGCCGCGCGGGAAGAACAGCACCACGAGCACGAAGAACATCCCGATAAAGGACATCCAGTTCTCGGTCTGGCTGGAGACGTAGTCCTGCAGCACGACGAAAATCGCGGCGCCGACCAGCGGACCCCAGAACGAGCGCATGCCGCCGAGCACGGCCATGATCACGAAGTTGCCCGAGAGGTCCCAGCGCAGCGCGCGCGGGTCGGTGAAGTTATTGAGCAGCGCATACAGCGCGCCGGCCAGGCTCGCGAACAGACAGGAAATCACGAACGCGAGCCAAATGTGCTGCTCCACCGGAATGCCGAGAAAGCGCGCGCGCTGCTCGTTCTCGCGGATTGCGATGAGCGTCCTGCCGAAAGGCGAGCGCAGGAGCAGCGCCATGATGCCGACGGCCACGGCGAAAACGGCGAGCGCCATGTAATAGAACGCCTTGTCGTTGCCGAGGATGTCGATGTTGGCGAACCCGAGGTGAAGCACCTGGCGCGTCCATCCGGTCAATCCGTCGTCGCCGCCGGTGACTTCGTTCCAGCGGAAAGCGACGAAGTAGAACACCTGGCCGAAAGCGATGGTGACCATGGCGAAATAGACCCCGCGTCGTTTGACGATGAGCGCGCCGATGATCGCAGCGGCGACAGTCCCGACGATAACGCCGACCAGTATCGCAAGCGGCGTGCTGGGCGCCAGGTACTTGATGGTCATCGCCGTGCCGTAGGCGCCAAGGCCAAAGTAGGCGGCATGGCCGAAGGAGAGTACGCCGGTGAAGCCGAGCAGGAAATTGAGTGCCATTGCGGCCAGGCCCAGCACAATGACGCGGCTGCCGAGTTCGGTGTAGCCGCCGATCATTCCCATCCAGTAGGGCATGGTCAGCAGCACAAGCCAGATCAGCGCGTTGGCGCTCTGCCTGTTCATGCCGTTCATTGGGTCCTCCCTTCTTCGCCGAGCAGGCCGCGCGGCCGGATCAGCAGGACCGCTCCCATCATCACGTAGATGACGGCTTCGGTGGCCGAGGGAAAGAACACGGTAGTGATGCCCGAGGCCACGCCGATCAGCAGGCCGCCGAGCAGCGTACCCGGCAGGCTGCCGAGCCCGCCCACGATGATGGCGACGAAACTCGGCATGATCAGCGAAGCGCCGATGGTGGGCTGCAGGCCCAGCATCCCCGCCGCGAGCACGCCGGCCAGTCCGGCGAGATAGATGCCGAGGCCGAAATTGAGATTGCGCAGGACGCGCACGTTGACGCCGAGCACCGATACGGTTTCCAGATCGAGCGTGCCGGCGCGGATGCGCATGCCGAGCCGGGTGCGGTTCAGGATGTAGAACAGGGCGCCGACGGCTGCCGCGACCAGTGCGACCATGAACAGGCGGTAGCCGGTGAGGAAGAAGTATTCGGTGCTAAGCGGCGTGGTGAGCCAGCCGGGGATCGGATAAGGCAGGCTTTGCGCGCCCCAGATGTAGCGGGTTCCGTCCTCGAACACATAAGCGAGACCGAAGGTGAGCAGCAGGCTGTAGAGCGGGTCGCGCCCGTAAAGGCGGCGGATCAGCAGGCGCTCGACCAAGAGGCCGATGGCCGCCGTCAAGAATGGCGCCAGCAGCAGCGCGCCCCAGAAGCCTATATAGGGCATCAGCGTATAGGCGATATAGGCGCCGATGGCGAGAAACCCGCCATGGGCGAAATTGATTACCCCGCTCAGGTTGAGGATCAGCGATAGGCCCAGCGCCATCAGCGCGTAGAACGCGCCCACGATCAGCCCGTTGAAGATGTTGAAAATAATTAGCTGCGTCATTCAGTATGACCCCTTCTCCTGACTCTTAGTCCCAATCGTCGGCCTGCCGCGCTCGGCCAAAAGCCGCGCGGCGGCACAGCATCGTGTTGTGGTCTGAACTGCACGAAGACATGCCGGCGCCCGCACGACAGCGCCGGAGCGTCCCCTGCGTCGCGAAAATCGCTGCGCAGGGGATGTTCCAAATTGCTAGGAAGGCCAGGTCATCTTGCAGCCGGTCTCCTCCAGAGTGCCGGCGACATCGGTGCCTTTGACCACTTTGGTCACGTGGAACAGATCGTCCGGAGCGCTGCCCGTGGCCTGGGCGTTGCCGACGTACAGGTCGCCTATGAGTTGGTTCTGGCCGGCGCGATAAAAGGCGCCGTTCGGCATCAGCGCGATCTCGGGCGGAAGCTTGAGTCCCTGCAGCGCTTTGGCCATCTTGACCGCGTCCAGGGATTTGGCGGTGTTGGCGGCCAGCGCACAGGTCCAGGTGGAAACGAAGCCGAACCAGGTGCGCGCGGTCGGAACGCGGCCGGTCTTTTTCTTGATCGCGGCGACGAACTCGGCGACGTGTGGCACGCCCGGCTGATTCCAGTACCACTCGAACACCCAGGTGCCGATGCGCGCTTCGGGGGACAGGCCCTCCAGCGGTTCCATTTCCTGCTGGGCGCCGGCGAGGTGGATGCGCTTGTCCAGACCGAATTGCACGGCCTGCTTGAGTGCGTTGAGCATGTCGTCGCCCTGCACCAGGAAAATGATGACGTCGGGTTTCGCCGCCTGGGCTTTGATCAGGTAGGAGGAGAAGTCCGTGGTGCCCAGCGGCGTCAGGTCACCGCCCACCTTGGTGCCGCCGAGCTTCGCCGCCGCCCGCTCCATGCCGGCCTGCAGCGTGTGGCCGAATGCATAGTCGGGTGTGATGTAGTACCACTTCTTGCCGAAGTCCTTGATCAGCGTGCCGGCCACCGCATTGGCTTCCATTTGGGTGGTGTTGCACACGCGGAACACGTTCCAATGGCAGGTGGCGCCGGTGATGGCGTCGGTGTGGCCGCCCGGCACGATGTGGATCACGCCCTTCTCGTACGCGACCTGCGCCATGGCCAGGGCCAGGGCAGAATTGATGTTGCCCACCAGAAAATTGACCTTGTCGCGCTCGATCAGTTTGCGCGCTTTTTGCACCGCCGTGCCCGCGTCGCCGCTGGTCGAATCTTCAACCAGCAGTTTGGCTGGCCGGCCGAGGATGCCGCCCTTGGCGTTGATCTGCTCGATCGCGAGTTCGCAACCGTTCAACTCGTTTTTGCCGTTTATCGCGTAGGTGCCGGTGAGCGGGTTGTCCAGTCCGATCAAGACCGGCTCCGCGGCCTGCGCCTTCTTGATGAACGGCGCACCAAGCTGCAGCACGCCGGCCGCGGCCGCGGCCTTGAGCACATTGCGACGTCCGATATTCCTGTCCGAGAAATTCTGCTGTGCCATGATTCCACTCCTCCTGTATTTTGATTGAGCGCGAAAACGCGAGCCTGCCCCGATTTCGCGAATTCGGATCGTATCAATTCCGCAGAAGGAAACACTCTGGGGTATACCCCGATACCGGTCTGGCCGAGGCGGAGGCACGCCTTCTTGTGCATGTGCAAGTCGATCCCGATCTGGGCATAGAACGCCTGCCCGGAGCCTCGCACTGGGTCATGCACGAAGAGCCGGAGCGGCTGAATCAGCTGATTCGCGAATTCATCGCCGGCTGAGCGCAGGGACGCGCCGCCGGGGCACGGGGATGGTCGCGGGTTAGGCAGCGTTCAGCTGCACACCGCGTTCACCTGCTGCGCATCGGTGAGGCCCAGTAGGATTTTCTCGATTCCGTCCTGCCTGAGCGTGCGCATGCCCGTCAGCTGGGATGCGCTTTTTACCTCGGATACGGGCGCGCGGGCCTGGATCAGCCGTTTCGTCGCGGCATCGGCCACCAGCAGTTCGCACAGCCCTATCCTGCCCTGATATCCGCTGCGGTCGCAGTGCTCGCAGCCATGCGCGCGGTATAGGACGATTTTTCCGCGGGCGTCGCCGCGGCTCGCGCTCCATGCCTTCACCTGTTTGCGCGCGTCGAGCCCTGTTTCGCTGCAATATTGCAGCGCCAGCTCTTCGAGTTCCGCCGGGGTCGGTGTGTACGCGGACTTGCATTCTGGGCAAAGCCGCCGCGCCAGGCGTTGCCCCAGCACCCCGAGCAGCGCGTCGGCGAAGTTGAACGGATCCATACCCAGGTCGAGCAGGCGCACGATGCTCTCCGGCGCGCTGTTGGTGTGCAGGGTCGACAACACCAGGTGGCCGGTCAGTGATGCCTCGATGCCGATTTTGGCGGTTTCCGAATCGCGCATCTCGCCGACCATGATGACGTCGGGGTCGGCGCGCATGAAGCTGCGCATCGCGGCGGCGAAGGTCCAGCCGATCTTGGCATTGACCTGGACCTGGCGCAGGCCGGGCTGCGTGATCTCGATCGGATCCTCCGCGGTCCAGATCTTGCGCTCCAGGGTATTGAGAAAGGCGAGCAAGGAGTGCAGCGTGGTCGTCTTCCCCGAACCCGTGGGGCCGCAGACGAGGAACAGGCCGTGCGGTTTGGAAATAAGCCGTTTGATCGAATTCAGGGCGCCCGGCTCCAGGCCCAGGTCATCCATCGGAACCGGTTTGGCCGCGGTCAGCACGCGCATGACCACGTCTTCCAGGCCGCCGGTCGTGGGTATGGTCGCGACCCGCAATTCGACCGGCGCCGGGCCGTAGCGGACGAAGTCGATCTTGCCGTCCTGGGGTTTGCGCCGCTCGGTGATGTCGAGCTGGCTCATGATTTTTATTCTGGAAATGACGGCATTGCGGAACTGGGCGGGCAGTTCGAGATAGTTGACCAGCGTGCCGTCCTTGCGAAAGCGAACGCGCGTGGTCTTGGGGCCGAGGTTGGCTTCGATATGGATGTCGGATGCCTTACGCTCGACCGCGTCGAGTATGATCCGGTTGACCAGTTTCACCAGCGCGCTATCGCTGCTGGCGGCCTGCTGCTCCGCAATATCCTGGTTGCCGCTCTCCGCTGCGAGGCGGGAGATCAGTTCTTGCACGCCGGCCTCGGGGCGTCCCGCCGGCATGGCAGCCAGCCTGGGGGTCTTTCTGCGGTCCATCGCACTGGGTGCGCTCGTCGTCGCGGCATCCGGCGCCGGACCGTAGTGGCGCACCAGCGCGGCGTCAATCTCCTGCGTGGACGCGGTCGCCGGCAGAATCTTCATGCGGGTGATGGCCCGCAATTCCTCCAGAATCGCGATATCCATCGGATTCTCGATCGACACGACGAGCGCGCCTTCCGCCACGCATAGCGGCAGGGCGCGGCAGCGGTGCGCAACGCCCGGCGGAATCTTGGCCAGTATGTCGCGCGCAATCTTGCCCTTGAGCTCGACCATGGGGATGCCCAGCCTGCTCGCCATCGCGCCGTTGATCGCCTGTTGATCCACGATGCCCATTTTTTTTCGCAGGATCTGCCCGACCGGCATGGTGCGGTCCAAGGCCTCGCTCCCCAGCGCCATGTCCAATTCCGGTCTGGTGATGAAGCCCAGTTCCATCAAGGCGTCGCCCAGCCTCTGGTCGGGGTGATCGCGCTTGCGGTCCAGCGCCGCCGCAAGCTGCTCTGGCGACACGAACCTGTTCGCCGTGAGGTACTCGCCGAGTTTCTGCGTGCGCAACATCGCCTGCAGGTTGATCGCGGCTCCCACCGCCTCGGGCGAAACGGCGTTCTGATCGATCAGTACCTGCCCGATAGGTACGTCGATGTTGCAGGTTTTCGCCGCGTGCGCGGGCACGAAACAGCGGACGACATCGTCATTCTCTTCGGGAAAATACAGGAACAGGCCGGAAAGGACGCTGACATAGCCCAGGCTTACACCGAGAAATTTTTCGCCGTTCACCAGTTCGATGCGGAACGAGTAGCGCCCCGCGTGCTCGATCTGCTGCATTTCAGCCGCGCCCGGGATCGCCGGCAGCGTTTGGTGTCTCATCCGGACCGGTTGCAGCAACTGCAGTTTGAGCAGGGCCGAAAACGGGACGGCGGATGATTCGCCGCCGCCGTCGGGCTGATAGACCAGCAGCCCCGCTTCCGTCTGAAAGCTGTGCAGCTGTCCGGTCGCGTGCCTGCCGTCCCTGAAACTCAGCAGGCAATCGGCCCAGCCGCTGCGCTCCGTCTCAGGCGCGAATTCCATGTGCGGCGGAGCGGGCCAGCTGAACTCTTTTGCGCCGGTGCCGTCGGCGCTGGCTTGCGTCAAATGCTTGCTCACGCGGCTTGTTCTTCCCGCCCAGTTTCAGACCGACGCATCGTGCAGCAGTGGATATGCGCTGATCGCGGTGCAGGAATCGCGGCGCGAACGCGCGGCGCGGCTGTATTCAGCTGCATGGGCAGTGTCCTTTTTTTGTAAGGCGGAAACCCGCGTCTTGGAGCGCAGTGCTTTCAAAGTGCATGTCCTGCTTGCGAGGGGGAATATTACGCGCTGTCGCAGGCGATGTCACGAAGCGCTGGTATCGATGGTTTACTTCATTCTTGGCCGGAAGTGCTCGACTGGCCGTTGCAACAGTCCTCGGCGCGCTTACGATTCCAGCGCCTGCAATTCAACGTTGGTATAGCGCAGACGGCTGGCGATCACGCTGGCGAGGCCTTCCATCAGATTGAGCGCGATTTTCTTGTGGTCCTCGGCGAAAGCGTCGAAGATCTTGCGCGAGAGCACGAACAACTCGACGTCGGCGAAGGCGATGGCGTCGGCCGAGCGGGCCACGCCGTCGAGGAAGGCCATTTCGCCGAAAAAGTCGCCGCGGCCGAAGCTGCTGATATGACGCGCCTTGCCGGTCGGCAACGGCAGCATGATGCGCACCGACCCTTTGCGGATCAGGAACAACTCGTCGCCGACGTCGCCGCGTGCGAAGATTGTTTCCCCCGCCTTGATCGAGCGCTTGTCCATGCGTTGTTCGAGTTCGGCCAGCGTCGACGCCTTGCGCTTCTTGAACAGCCCGACTTCGCTCAGATCGAGCGGTTTCTCCTCGACGCGCTCCAGCGCGGCTTCCTTGAGGATACGGTTCTCGACCCACTCCTTTGCCGCGTCGAGCTCGTCGAACATCCGCGCCGCGCTCTTGTAGGGCGCCAGCCCCATTTCGTCGAAGTACTGCTTCATGTCCAGGCCCGAGGGCAGGGTGTGCGGCAGCTGCGTGAAGACGAGAAAGCCGCCCTTCTCGGCCATGGTGTCGCGGATCTGCTCGAGCATATGCGCGGCTGTGACGTCGATGGTCTGCACGCGGCGCATGTCGAGGAGGATGTACTTGCGCGCCTTGATCTCCGGTTCGAGGATCGCGTAGAGCTGGCTGGCGGTGCCGAAGAAGAGGCTCCCTTGCAGCTCGAAAATCACGGCCTGGTCGCCCTGCTGCTCGAGGATCTTCATGTCTTCGGCGAGGCGGATCTGCTTGGAGAAGCTCTGGTTGCCATAGACCTTATTGCGCACGATCGAGCCGCGGACCTGCTCGCGGATGAACAGCACGATGGCGAGCACGACGCCGGTGCCGGAGGCCGGGATCAGGCCGACGGTCAGCGCTACCGTGACCACGGCGGCGATGACCACAAAGTCGAAGATGGTGTGCCTGAACTTGAGGAACTGCAGGCTGTGGCGGTCGATCATACGCACGCCGACGACGATCAGGATGGCAGCAAGCGCCGCGACCGGGACCCAGGCAATCAGTTTGCCGAGCATGAGGAAGGCGATCAGCGCGAGGACGCCTTCGATGACGCCGGACATGCGGCTGACGGCGCCGCTGGACATATTGACCATGGTAGCGCCCATCTGGCCGGCGCCCGGCATCCCGCCGATCAGGCCGGCAGTGAGGTTGCCCAAGCCCTGGCCGATCAGTTCGCGGTTCGAGTTGTGGCGCGAACGCGTCAGTGCATCCAGTACGACGCAGGTCTTCAGGGTATCGATAGACAGCAACACTGCCAGGGTCAGCGCCGGCACCAGCAGGCTCCTGAAGTCGCCCATGCCCATGCCCTGCAATCCCTGCCACCGTGCGGCCATGCCCTCGGTGAAGCTGCCGCCCTCACCACCGAGTGCGCCGATCACCAGTTGATTCTTTTCCAGCACGAGCAGCGCCGGGTCGCCAAGCGACAGCAGGAAATAGGTAGCGGTTCCCGCCAACAGCGCCAGGATGGCGCCCGGCACGGCTTTGGTGAAACGCGGCGCGAGCACCATTACGACGATCGTGACCGCGCCGATGGCGACGCTCTGCGACAGCCAAAGGTTGGGTATCGTTAGTGACTGCCAGAGGGTTGTGCCAGTAGGCACGCCGAGGAACTTGGGCACCTGGCTGCCGATGATGATCAGGCCGACGCCGGAAAGGTAGCCGCTGACCACGGGGTAAGGCATATACTTGATCAGCCCCCCCAGGCCGACGAGGCCAAATACCATCTGTAATACGCCGGTCATCAGCGCCAGGACGACCAGCAGCAGAAGGACTGTCGTATTCGGCGTTCCCGCCGCGATCTGCTGGATGGCGAAGGCCGAGAGCACGGCCGCCGCCGGCGCGCAGGGCGCGGTGATGAGCCGCTTGGTGCCGCCGGCGAGGGAGGCGACAAGGCCGAGGGCGGTAGTGCCAAGAATGCCGGCTAACGCCCCGTACGCGGCGAAGGAGCCGCCGAGTGAAGCGTAGATGGTGACGCCGAAGGCGATGGCGGAAGGCAGCGCGACCAGCATCGCCGCGAGGCCGCCCCACAGATCGCCTGCCAGGCCTTGGGTCTTGGGAGCGTTCACAGGAGGGCTTGCAGACGTGTTCACGGCAAGAGTCCAGAATGCGTTTTTTAAGATGCGGTATTCTTATGTTTTCCGCAGCAGCAACGTGAAGTCTCCGCGACATTAGGCGCCCACATATTGACGGCCGTCAAGCATTCGTGTGGAAATACGCCCCTGACGGCAAACCCTGGACCGCAATGACTGGAGCGCGATGACTTATCCCTATCCCTGGTTGCGGTTCTACGGCAAGGTAGCGCACAGCCTCAGCTATCCGGAGATCACTCTGTACGAGGCGGTCGCGGCGACGGCGGCGCGCGTGCCCGAGGATCTCGCCTGGGATTTTCTGGACACCACCTCGAACTATCGCGACTTCCTCGCCGCCATAGACCAATGTGCCAATGCGCTCGCCGCGCTCGGGCTTGTGGCGGGCGAGCGTATGCTGATTTCGATGCCGACCTCGCCCCAGGGCGTGATCGCGTTCTACGCGGCGAACAAACTGGGCGCGGTGCCCGCGCTGATCCATCCTTTGTCCACCACGCCCGAAATCGAGCACTATCTCAACGCCAGCCGCGCGCGCATCGCGCTGACGCTGGATGCGTTCTACGGGCGCTTCGCCGCTGCCCGGCCGAAGCTGCCGCTGGAACAACTGATCCTCGCGCGCATTCCCGACTATCTTTCAGGGCTGAAAAAATTCGGTTTCTGGCTCACCAAGGGGCGCAAGATTCCTGCGGTACCGGCCGATGCGCGCGTGCGCTGGTGGGCCGAGTTCATGGCACGCCCGCATCCCGTAGTGCCGCGCAGCGGGACGAACACGCACGACCCCGCGGCCATCCTGTTCTCCGGCGGCACCACCGGCCTGCCCAAGGGCATCCTGCTGTCGAACCGCAATTTCATCGCCGAAGGCATGCAGGCGGCGGCCTGGGGCGAAATGGCCCAGGGGCATTCGATACTCGCGATCCTGCCGATATTCCACGGTTTCGGCCTGGGCGTGTGCGTGAACGCCGCGTTCATGGCGGGCGGCAAGTCGATACTGGTGCCGATGTTCAGCGCGGAGGGTGTGGCAAAACTGCTGCGTGCGAAGCGTCCCAACCTGCTGGTGGGCGTGCCGACGCTGTACGAAGCGCTCGCGCGCGACCCGTCATTGGCCAAAGCCGACCTGTCCTGCCTGCGCGCCACCTTTTCCGGCGCCGATACGCTGCCGCGGCCGGTGAAGGAGCGCTTCGAAAAACTGGTGGCCGAGCGCGGCGGCCGGGTGAAACTGCTCGAAGGCTACGGTCTTACCGAGGCGGTGACGGCGATCATGGCGACGCCGCTCGAAGAGTATCGCGAAGGCTCGATCGGCATCCCCTTTCCCGACATGCTGGCCAAGATCTGCCGCGTCGGAACCGAAGAGGAGCTTAGGCCGGGGGAGGAAGGCGAAATCTGCATTGCCGGGCCGGCGGTGATGCTCGGTTACCTCGACGATCCCGAGGCGACGCGCGAGACCCTGCGCGTGCATGCCGACGGCCGCACTTGGCTGCACACCGGCGACCTCGGCAAAATGGACGCGGACGGATTTTTCTATTTCACCGTGCGCCTCAAGCGCATGATCAAGTCCTCGGGCTTCAACGTCTACCCGGCGCAGGTCGAGGCCGTGCTCTATCAGCATCCGCTGGTGGCCGAAGCCTGCGTCGCCGGCGTGCCCGACCCGACCCAGGTGGAGCGGGTGCAGGCTTTCGTCGTGCTGAAGAATCCGGCGCAGGCGAACCCGGACACCGAGCGCGTCCTGATCGCGCACTGCCGCACGCAGCTGATCAAGTGGTCGTGCCCGCGGCGCATCGAGTTCTGCGCCGAGTTACCGAAGACGCGCGTCGGAAAAATCGATTACAAGGTACTGGTGCAGCAGCACCTTGCCAAGCTCAATTCCAAGGAGGCTGACTAGATGAAAATGGAACCGATCGCCGCGCACGGCGGCGACCGCGTCGGCGCGGCGCTTGCGGCCCACGGCGTGCGTTTCGTGTTCACGCTGTGCGGCGGCCACATCTCGCCGATACTCACCGCATCGAAAGCGCGCGGCATACGCGTCATCGACGTGCGCGACGAGGCGACCGCGGTGTTCGCTGCCGATGCGGTGGCGCGCCTGACCGGCGTGCCCGGCGTGGCCGCCGTGACCGCCGGTCCGGGCCTCGCCAACACCATCACCGCGCTGAAGAATGCGCAGCTGGCGCAATCGCCGGTGATCCTGTTCGGCGGCGCCGCGCCCACCGCGCTGCAGGGGCGCGGCGCGCTGCAGGACATCGCCCAGCGCCCGCTGATCGCGCCGCACGTCAAGCTGTTCATCAAGATCCGCCGCGTGCGCGAGCTGGGCCCGGCGGTGGACGAAGCATTCGCCGTGGCGCGCGCCGGCGTTCCGGGGCCGGTGTGCATCGAGTGCCCGGTCGACCTGCTGTACGACGAGACGAGCATTCGCCAGTGGTATGCCGACGCCGCTGGCAAGGGAACGAGCATCCCCGACCGTTTGCTGCGCTTCTATCTCAACCGGCACGTGGCAAGAATGTTCGGCGGCAGCGCCGAGCTTGCGCCGCCGCAGGTGCGCGAGGTTACACCGCCGGCCGCTTCTGCCGCCAGCGTCGCGGCCGCGGCGGCTGCCCTGGCGCGGGCCGAGCGGCCCTTGATCGTGATCGGCAGCCAGGCGCTCGCGATCGCGGCCGAAGCGCCGCGCATCGCCGCGGCAGTGGGGCAACTCGGTATCCCGGTGTACCTGTCGGGCATGGCACGCGGCCTGCTCGGGCGCGATTCAGCGCTGCAGATGCGGCATCAGCGGCGCGCTGCGCTGCGCGAATCCGATTGCGTGCTGCTCGCCGGCGTGCCCTGCGACTTTCGCCTGGACTACGGCCGCCATGTGCGCCGCAGCGCGACGCTGATCGCGGCCAACCGCAGCGCCAAGGAAGCGCGCCTGAACCGCCGGCCCGATGTCGCGGTGATCGGCGACGCCGGTTTGTCGCTGGCGCGCCTGGCCGCGCCGCTGGCGCAGTCCGGGCGCCTCTGGTCTTCCTGGATCGAGGAGCTGCGCACGCGCGACCTGAAGCGCGAGTCCGACATCGACGCACAAGCCGCGCCGGAAGGCGAATACGTGAATCCGATCGCGTTCTTGCGCGCGCTCGACGAAGCCGCGGGTGAAAACGCCGTGATGGTGGCAGACGGCGGCGATTTCGTCGCCACCGCCTCCTACATCGTGCATGCGCGCAGCCCGCTCGCCTGGCTGGACCCCGGGGTGTTCGGCACCCTGGGCGTGGGCGCGGGTTTCGCGCTGGGCGCGGCGCTTGCCCGCCCGGGGAGCGAGGTCTGGATCATCTATGGCGATGGCGCCTGCGGCTACAGCCTCGTCGAGTTCGACACCTTCGTGCGCCACGGCATTCCGGTGATCGCGGTCGTGGGCAATGACGCCGGCTGGACCCAGATCGCGCGCGAGCAGGTGAAGATGCTGCACGACGACGTCGGCACCGTGCTCGCGCGCACCGCCTATCACGAGGTCGCGGCAGGATTCGGCGCCGAAGGCATACTCGTGACCAGGACCGCCGAAGTGAAGGCGGCGCTGGCGCGCGCGCAGGCTGCGGCCAGAGCGGGCAGGCCGGTGCTGCTCAACGTGTGGCTGGACAAGACCGACTTTCGCGACGGGTCGATCTCGATGTAGGCGCGCGCCCGCTGCCGCAGGCAATTAGCCTGCGCGTTTAAGGTCTGACGCGGATCTCGCGCTGCATGCGCACTGCCGTTTCCGCACCGCGGTAATAGCCGGGAATGCGCAATGTCTCGGCATAACCCTGGCTCAGATAGAAGCGGCGCGCGCCCTGGTTGGTTTCGCGCAATTCGAGGCGGATCAGGGCGATGCCCGCGGCGAGCGCGGATTCGGTCAGCCATTGCAACAGGTGCCGGGCGATCCCCTGGCGCTGGCAATCCGGGCGCACGGCCAGCAGCGAAAGATGGGCGCGTTCGTCGCCGAACTGCATGATGGCGAAACCCGCGACGGCGTCGCCCTCGCGGGCTGTCAGCACCAGGGTGTCGGGCTGGCGCAAGTTACGTGCCACGCGTTCGGGCGTCCACGACCAGGGCAGGCCGGACTCGATCAGTTCGCGCGACATCGCGGCGATCGTCGCTGCATCCGCGGGTGCGGCGAGCTTGAACGTCAGTTTGCGCGAGGTCTTCATTGCAGCGCGAATTCGTGCGCCAGCAGTTCGTAGGACCTGAGGCGGCTCGCGTAGTCGCCGGTGATGGTGAGGATCATCAGTTCGTCGGCATCGAATTGTTCGCGCAGTTCGAGCAGGCGCGCGTGCACCTGGCGCGGATCGCCGATGACCGCGCGCGCGCGCTGCGCGCGGATGTAGGCGAGCTCGCGCTCCGTGTAGTTCTGCGCCAGCGCCTGGTCCAGCGTCGGAATCGGCGTGTTCAGGCCCTGCGCCATCTGCAGCCGGCGCAGATCGACGCAGGCGGCCAGCTGCTCCGCCTCGGCGGCGGTCGCGGCGCAAATGACGAAGGTGCAGACCACGGCATGCGGCGCTGGCTCGCGTTTCGACGGCTGGAAGCGCGTCTTGTAGGCGCGCGTCACCGCGTCGCCGCCCTGCGCGTTGATGAAATGGGCGAACGCGAAGCGCAGGCCCAGCGCCGCGGCGAGCGCGCCTGAGTAGTCCGATGAGCCCAGCAGCCAGATCGGCGGCGCCGCCGGTCCGGCCGGCATCGCCTTCACCCGCGCGTAGGCGTGGTCCGCCGGCAGTGCGTCGTCAAGAAAGCCCACGAGCTCCTGCACCTGCTCGGCGAAATAATCGGCGGCCGAGTATTGACCGTTGGACAGCGCCTGCGCGGTGAGCATGTCGCCGCCGGGCGCGCGGCCGAGGCCGAGGTCGATGCGGCCGGGGAACAGCGCCTCCAGCATGCGGAACACCTCGGCCACCTTGAGCGCGCTGTAGTAGGGCAGCAGCACGCCGCCCGAGCCGACGCGGATGCGCGTCGTCGCGCTCGCCACGCGCGTGAGCAGGATTTCCGGGCAGGGGTCGGCGAGCGCCGCCACCGCATGGTGCTCGGCGAGCCAGTAGCGGTGATAGCCCAGCGCGTCCGCGGCCTGCGCCAGCTTGACGGTTTCGGCGACCGCGCGCGCGGGCGTGTGGCCGCTGATGATGGGCGACTGGTCCAGTACGCTCAGACGCAGATTCATAAGGGTTCTCGATTCCGGATTGCCGGTTTGACAAAGGCCCAGCGGTGCATGGGGATGAGACACAGGCCCCAGATGAAGGCGAAACCGCCGATGCAATAGAACGCCGGCAGCAGGCCCAGGTGGTCTTTCAGATAGCCCATGGCGAGGGGGGTCGAAAAATGCGACACGCCCCAACCCAGGCCGCCTAAGGCCAAGGCGGAGCCGCGGTTGTCGATGCTGCTGATCTCGCTGATCAGCATCTGAAAGAACAGCGTCATGATGCCGGAGGCAAGACCCACCGTGGCCATCAGCGCGCCGATCATCCACGCCTCGTGCGAGCTGGCGATCAGACCGACCGACAGCGCGGTGGCGATGGTGCAGGCGAGGGGCACGGCCAGTTTGGCGGAGAAGTCGAGATAGCGCGCAATGACCAGCCCGGCCATGGCCGAGCCGATCGCGCGCAGCGCCAGCATCGCGCCGATCGCGTCCGAGGTGTAACCGTATTCGGTGAACAGGATGGGGTAGAAGGAAAAGCTGAGCGAAAACGGCAGGGCCGAGATATAGGCGCACATGATCGCGAACGGAATCACGCGCAGGTGGATCAACTGGGCATAGCCCGCGAACAGGCGGCGCGGCTTGCGTTCCGCGCTTTTATGCTTTTCCGGCAGGCGACGGCCGAGGGCGAAGGACAGGGCGCCCATCGCCGCGAGTCCCAGGAACGACGGCGCGAAGCCGAACCACAGCAGGGAGAAGCCCGCGCCGGTCATGCCCATGATCTGCCCGGCGTTGGTGATGGCGTTGAGCCGGCCCATCTGCAGGCTGCGCCCGCCGGGCAGTTCGCTGCCCATGCTCCAGGACGCGGGCCAGTACATGGCGCGCGACATCACCATCAGCAGTTGCGCCAGCAGCAGCAGCCAGAAACCGCCGGCGAGAAAAAACACCATGCCGGCCACCGCGGTGAGAGCGAAAGAGGCGAGCATCAGGCTGCGTCCGCCGACCTGGTCGGTGTAGGCGCCCCCGATCAGGTTGAACGTGATCTGCGCCAGCACCGGCATCGCGACCAGGGTGCCGATGCCCACGCCCGACATGCCCAGCTGGTTGGCGTACAGGGGCACCAGCGGATAGGTCATGCCCAGCGCGAAATTCCAGCTGAAGGAACTGAGGAAGAAAGGCAGCGCCGACCGTTGCGCTGCCGTGTCGGACATTTTAGGCATGACGGCCTGCAGCGACGCTGTTCTTCCAGACTTCAATATGACCCGGACGCAGGCCCATAGATCGAACTGGAGCGTTCGCGCTTGCGCGGACGGCGACCCGTCCGCGCGGATCGCCGATTGTGCACGGACAAGAAGCCGTCCGTGCACAATCGGCGATCTTGTATGCCCCCCCCACGCCATGTTCGGGTTTAACCATAACCGTATTTTCTGCACGGATGCGCTTTTCATCCGTGCAGAAAATACGGTTGGCGCGCGCAGCGCGCAAGTCCGCTCGAGGCATGCGACGCCATTTGATACATTGAATATATTCGGTCACAGGGGCGCCGCCGGTTTTCTATAGCGCAGCGCGTACAGGGCGCACGCGAGCAGGGCGAGCAGCACCAGCGGCGCGTTGCCCCAGCGCACGTAAGGTGTGGCGCCGCTGCGCCCCTGGGCGCTGCCCGTCAGCGTGCCCTGGGTGAAGGGCGCCAGGACGGCGGTGACCTGTCCGAGATGATCGATGATGGCGGTCATGCCGGTGTTGGTGGCGCGCAGCATGCCGCGGCCGGTCTCCAGTGCGCGCATTTGCGAGATCTGCAGATGCTGGTGCGGCGCCAGCGAGTCGCCGAACCAGGCGACGTTGCTCACGTTGACGAGCAGCGTCGCCTCGGGCAGGAAGCGGATGATTTCGTCGCCAAACGCATCTTCATAGCAGATATCGAGCGCGATTTTTTGTCCCGCCAGCGCAAGCGGCGCCTGCGCCGGGCTGCCGCGCGAGAAATCGGAGAGCGGAATCTTCAGCACCGCCAGCACCCAGCCGAAACCGGGCGGAATGAACTCTCCGAACGGCACCAGGTGGATTTTGTCGTAACGCTGTGTTGCCGAGGCGCCCAGTGTGAGCGCGCTGTTGAAATAGCGCCCCGGGCCCTCGCGCAGCGGCAGGCCCAGGATCAGGTCGCCGCCGTGGCCGCGCGCGCTCTGCGCGAGCGCGGTCACCAGCGCCGGGTCGATCAAGTCGAAAAAGCGCGGGATGGCGGTCTCGGGCAGGATGGTGAGGCGCGCCGCCGAGCGCTCGATCATGTGCTGGTAGAGCTGCACGGTGGAGGCGAAGCGCGCCGCATCCCATTTCAGATCCTGCGCGACGTTTCCCTGCAGCAGGCTCACCGTCACCGGTGCGCCTTGTGGCCGGGTCCATTCGATGCGCGCCAGGCCCCAGCCCAGGACGAGGACGAATACGAACGCCGCGAGCGCCCGGCTGCGCATCCGGGTGCGCGCGAGGGCGAGCAGCAGTCCCGCGCACAGCCAGACCAGCCAGGACAAACCGAACACGCCGAAGATCGGGGCATAGCCGCGCAGCGGCGTATCGATCTGCGAATATCCCAGGGTCAACCAGGGAAAGCCGGTGAAAACCCAGGCGCGCAGCCATTCGGTCAGCACCCATAGCGCCGGGATCAGCAGCAATTGCCGGGCCGGGACCGGCCCGGCGAAGCGCGCCTGCAGATAGCCTGCGGCGGCCGGATATAACGCGAGATAGGCGCAGAACAGCAGGGTCGCGATGGCCGCGAGCGGCGCCGGCATGGCGCCGAAGTCGTGCAGGCTGACATAGACCCAGCTGACGCCGGTGAGAAACAGGCCCATCCCATAGGCGAAACCGAGCGCGGCCGCGCGCCGCGCCGTGGCCGCGCCCTGCCACAGCCAGAGCAGTCCGGCCGCGCCCAGCATGGCCAGCGGGGCGAGGCCGACCGGTGCGAAGCCCGGCACGGTGGCCGCGCCGAGGAGGAATGCTGCTAAGGGGGCGCGCGTTTGCCGCAATACGTCGGGATTCATTGATCCCGCGGCTTTTGCACCAGCAGGGTGTGCACGCGGCGGCTGTCGGCGCGCATCACCTGGAACTTGTAGCCGCCGACGACGATGCTCTCGCCGCGCTTGGGCACGCGGCCGAAGCGGCTGATCACCAGACCGCCCACGGTGTCGTAGGCCTCGTCGCCGAAATCGGCGCCGAAGGCCTCGTTGAAATCGGTGATCTCGGTCTGCGCCTTGACCCGGAACTGGCCGCTCGATTCGGGCAGGATGTTGTCTTCGGTTTCGTCGAAGTCGTATTCGTCTTCGATGTCGCCGACGATCTGCTCCAGCACGTCTTCGATGGTGACCAGGCCGGCGACGCCGCCGTATTCATCCACCACGATGGCCATGTGGTTGCGACTGGCGCGGAATTCGCGCAGCAGTATGTTCAGCCGTTTGGACTCGGGCACGAACACGGCGGGCCGCAGCATCTCGCGCACGTCGAATTCCTCCTCGCCGGCGTAGAAGTGCAGCAAATCCTTGGCGAGCAGGATGCCGAGCACGTTGTCGCGCTCGCGGTCGATCACGGGGAAACGCGAATGCGCCGTCGAGATCACCGTGGGGATGAACTTGTCCGGCGTCTCGCCGATATCGACCACGTCCATTTGCGCGCGCGGGATCATGATGTCGCGCACCTGCATCTCCGCCACCTGCAGCACGCCCTCGATCATCGACAAGGCCTCGGAGTCGAGCAGATTGTGTGCGTAGGCGGAGTGCAGCAGCTGGATCAGCTGCTCGCGGTCCTCCGGTTCGCGCAGCAGCAGCGCCGACAGGCGTTCGAGGAAGGAAGGCTTATGGTCTTTTTCGTCGGGCATATTGGGTGGGCTGGGGGAAGGCCGATAGGTAACCGCCACTATCCTACCATCACCGTCTATTCGTTACGCGTCGCCGGCATAGGGATCGGGATAGCCGAGCGTTGCGAGGATGGTCTTTTCCAGCGCCTCCATGCGCGCCGCCGCGCGCGGCTGCTCATGATCGTATCCCTGCAGGTGCAGCGCGCCGTGCACCGTCAGGTGCGCAACATGCGCCGCCAAGGTCTTGCCCTGCTCACGCGCTTCGCGCCGCAATACCGGCGCGCACAGCACGATGTCGCCCGCGAGCGTCTGGCCCGGTCCGCCGCTGCCGTAGCCGAAGCTGAGCACGTTGGTGGCGTAGTCGCGGTCGCGGTAGGCGCGGTTGAGCTTGCATCCCTCGGCGGTGCCGACGTAGCGCACGGTGATCGCGGCGCTGCGCGTGAGCGCGGCTGTGAGCCAGCGCTGCAACTCGGGCTTCCCCGGCAGGCCGGGGGAATGTACCGCCGTCTGCAGCGTCAACTCCAGCTCGACTGTGCCGGGTTCAGCCTTCGTTCTGCTGGCGCTCATAAGCATTGACGATGCGTTGCACCAGCGGGTGGCGCACCACGTCCTCGGCCAGAAATTGGGTGAAGGCGAGGCCGCGCACCTCGGCGAGTATCCGGCGCGCCTCGATCAATCCGCTTTTGCTGCCGCGCGGCAGGTCGATCTGGGTGACATCCCCGGTGACCACCGCCTTGCTGCCGAAGCCGATGCGCGTGAGGAACATTTTCATCTGCTCCGGCGTGGTGTTCTGCGCCTCGTCGAGAATGATGAAGGAGTGGTTGAGCGTGCGCCCGCGCATATAGGCGAGCGGCGCGATCTCTATTGCACCGCGCTCGAACATTCTTCCCACCTTGTCGAAGCCCATCAGGTCGTACAGGGCGTCGTGCAGCGGGCGCAGATACGGATTGACCTTCTCCGCCAGGTCGCCCGGGAGGAAGCCCAGGCGCTCGCCTGCCTCGACCGCGGGGCGCACCAGCACGATGCGCTTCACCGCGTCGCGTTCCAGCGCATCCACCGCGCAGGCCACCGCCAGATAGGTCTTGCCGGTGCCCGCGGGGCCGATGCCGAAGGTGATGTCGTGTTCGAGTATGTTCTTCATGTACTCGACCTGGCGCGGCGTGCGTCCGTGCAGGTCGGGTTTGCGCGTGAGCAAGGCGGGCGTATCCACTGCGGGGGTGCTCTGGCGAATCTCCACCAGGCCGAGTTGCACGTCGTCTATGGTGAGGCCGCGCTTGGCCTGGTTGTAGAAGCGCTCCAGCACTTCGGCCCCGCGCGCGGTCTGCCGCGGCTCGCCTTTCAGTACGAAGCGCTCGCCGCGGCGCGCGATCGTGATGTCGAGCGCGATTTCGATCTGGCGCAGATTCTCGTCGAACGCGCCGCACAGGGTGGCGAGGCGCTGGTTGTCGACCGGGGACAGCGTGACGTCTACGGACTTGGGTTTCATTGTTCGACGCCGGGCGGCCTGGCCGCCGAGGCGACGCGCAGTTCCGCGCCCGGCGGCCGCACGCGGCATTCGCCGGCCGTTGTTGGAACGCAGACTTCGCCGTCCTCGGTTGGAACGCGGCATGCGCCGCCTTCGGTTGGAACGCGGCATGCGCCGCGTAGGGTATGCGTCAGCGCGGCTGTGATGGTGATATCGGCCATGCGGCCGATGAGTTCGGGCGAGCCGGCGAAGTTCACCACGCGGTTGTTGCTGCTGCGGCCGCAGAGCTCGCCCGCATGCTTTCTCGCGCTACCCTCGACCAGCACGCGTTGCGTGCTGTCTATCATCGACCGGCTGATGGCGCTCGCCTGCGCCTCGATTTGCATCTGCAGGCGCGCCAGGCGTTCCTGCTTCAGTTTCTGCTGCGTGTCGTCGGCGAGTTCCGCCGCCGGCGTGCCTGGCCGCGGGCTGTAGAGAAACGAGTAGGAGTCGTCGAAACCGATTTCGGCCACGAGCTTCATGGTCGCCTCGAAATCGCGCTCGGTCTCGCCGGGGAAACCGACGATGAAGTCCGATGAAATCGAGATGCCGGGGCGTGTGGCGCGCAGCCGGCGGATGATGGACTTGTATTCGAGCGCGGTGTAGCCGCGCTTCATCGCCGCGAGCACGCGGTCCGAGCCCGACTGCAGCGGCAGGTGCACATGGCTCGCGAGTTTGGGTATGCGCGCGTAGGCATCGATCAGGCGCTGGGTGAATTCCTTGGGATGGGAAGTGGTGTAGCGGATGCGCTCGATGCCGGGAATTTCGGCGACGTATTCCAGGAGCAGCGCGAAATCGGCGCTTTCGCGCGCGCCCTGCGCCGCGCCGCCCAGGGTTCCGCGGTAGGCGTTCACGTTCTGGCCGAGCAAGGTGACTTCCTTCACCCCCGAGAGCGCCAGTTCCGCCACTTCGGTGAGCACGTCCTCGAACGGGCGCGAAACCTCTTCGCCGCGGGTGTAGGGAACGACGCAGAAACTGCAGTACTTGCTGCAGCCCTCCATGATGGAGATGAAGGCTGATACGCCGGTGGTCCGCGCCGGCGGCAGGTGGTCGAATTTCTCGATCTCCGGAAACGAGATGTCGACCTGCGGCCGGCCGGTGCGCCGGCGCGCTTCGAGCAGCTCGGGCAGGCGGTGCAGGGTCTGCGGGCCGAACACCACATCGACATAAGGCGCGCGCGCCACGATGGCGGCGCCTTCCTGGCTGGCGACGCACCCGCCGACGCCTATCAGCAGGCCCGGGCGGGTTTGCTTCAGGTGTTTCACCCGGCCCAGGTCGTGGAACACTTTCTCCTGCGCTTTTTCGCGCACCGAGCAGGTGTTGAACACGATCACGTCCGCTTCGGCCGGGTCGGCGGTGGTTTCCATGCCTTCGGCCGCGGCGAGCACGTCGGCCATCTTGTCCGAGTCGTATTCGTTCATCTGGCAGCCGAAGGTCTTGATGTAGAGTTTCTGCGCCATGGTCAGTCTGCTTTCCTGTCGGGTGCGGCCGCTTCTTGCGGCGTGAGCACCCAGACCCGGTGTATCTGGCCCAGGCCGTCCAGGGTGTATTTCACCAGCGCATCGCGCGGCAGGCTCATCGGCACGATGAAAAGATTGTCCCTGCTGCGGATTTGCGCGCCGGCCGAGAGGCGCATCTGCTGGCCGTCGATGGCCACGATGGCGCCCTGGAGGTGAACGATGCTGCCGCGTCTGGCGTTATCCGGGATCTGCCGCAGCTGGGCCAGGGCGGACGCCGGCAGGATGAGCGCGCACAGCAGCAGGGCGAGCAGTTTTCTAAGCATGAGTCGGTGCCGCCGAGGTGAGTAGGAGCGAAGAATTATAATCCAAGCCCCGTACCTGCGGTCCGAACCCATCGACGGCTCGCGCCGGTCAGGCAAGCAGACCCTGGTGTCTGCTAACATTCGGCACATGAGCGCGACGTGCGAAGACAGCAGATGATCGTCTCCCTGTACTCGACCAAGGGCGGTTGCGGCAAGTCCACGCTCGCAGTCTGCCTCGCGGCCTACTGGTCGCAGACCAAGAAAACCGCGCTGCTCGATGCGGACCCGCAGGCGTCGCTGTCGCTGTGCAGTCCGGAGGCGCTGCGCGTTCCGGTTTTCGCCGACACCAGCAAAGACATAGGCAAGACCATAACCCGACTCGCCGGCGAGTACGAACGGATAGTGATCGACACCGCCGGCTACCGGCGGCGCAAGAACGTGGAGGCCCTGGCGCATTCCGATTTCGTGTTGATTCCGTGCAAACCTTCGCCCTTCGATTTGCGCGAGGCGATGGAGGCGGTGGACTTGCTGCGCGAAATCGACGGCGGCGCGAAGCGCAAGGGCGCTGGCCCGCGTTACGCCGTCGTCCTGACCATGGCTCAGCGTACGGCGGTTTCGGCCCAGATCCGGCAGGACCTGGAGAAATCCGGCGTGCCTTTCATGTCGGCGCAGATCGGCCAGCGCGTTGCTTTCGTCGAGACGCCGACGGTCGGATTTCCTGCGCACGGATCGGTGGCCGCTTTGGAGATAGAATTGCTGGCAAAAGAATTGCGGCGTAGGCTGAAAGCCTGAAGCCCGGGGCGGCGCGCAGCTGTCCGCAGTGGACAATCGGCCCCGAAAAAGCCACAATATGGCTGTGGGTATATTCGCGCATCCGGTCAACGGCTTGTTGCTTTGGTGCGTTCGTGTTCGAAGGCGTTATTCATTCATTTTTAACTAGCCAAAAGGGGTGACCATATGAAGTTTGCAGGCATATTTGCGGTTTTTGCGGCGCTGATGCTGACTATCGGCAGTGTCATGGCGTTGCCGGCAGGGAAAGTGGAGTTTGCGAGCCCCCAGGGCAAAGTGACTTTTGATGCCAAGGTGCATGCAGACAAGGGCGCGAAATGCGCCGATTGCCACACCAAGCCGAAACTGTTTGAAATGAAGAAAGGCAAAGACAAAATCACCATGGCCGCGATGAACGAAGGCAAGTTCTGCGGTGCCTGCCATGACGGCACGAAATCGTTCAGCGTCAAGGCGCCGGCCGATTGCGTGAAATGCCATAAGAAGTAAGCGCAAGAGGCAGACCGGAAAGGCGACAGCGAATGTCGCCTTTTTTATTTGCGGGACCGCGCGCCTGGCGCCGGCCGTATTCACTAACGGCGCGCACCTCGCGCGGCGCTGCGGTCGCAAATAAAAGCGCCCTCCGCGTGGAGGGCCGCATGAATACTGGTGGCTTGGTAACAGATTGAAATGCACATTGACACTCCATCACCCCAAGAGGTAAATTCGCGGCCTCGCATTACAGAAAGGCACTCGCCTTGGACAGTTGTAGAAGCGGTACTAATTTGGCCTAGCGTCGTAACGTTTTCGTAATACAGTCCCTTCAGACTGCTCACGAAACTTCCCGTTAGGCCTAAAACCTTGGGGAAGATTTGAGCAGTCATCCACGGCGTCCAGCCGCGGATTTCAGCCCTACTTCCAATTGCTTGAACCAGCCTACGAGCTGCGGGAACGCGTTCCGTCCCTGCAGCTCGTGCGCACGCCTGCCGCACGGCAAGATGGAGAAGAGCTTGCGACTGAACTCTTACGGATTCGCGTTTATCCGCTCGTTTTTTGGGCCTCAAACTAACGGAAACGGCACGCCACTAGCGCAATCAAAACCTCCGTCATCGGAGTTGCTCGATTACGCGCAACTGGACGCCAATGCCGTGCTTGCGCGCCTCGAGACGTCCTCTGATGGGCTGCTCGCGCGTGAAGCCGCGGAGCGGTTGCAACGTTACGGCGAGAACTCGGTCGCGCATGAGGAGAAAAAGAGCCCACTTCGGCGGCTGCTCGAACTCTTTATGGCGCCCCTTTCCCTGATGCTCCTGGCGCTGGCGGTCGTTGCCGAACTGACTGGGGAGGTCCGCGGGGCCATCGTTATCAGTCTCATGGTTGTCTTGTCGGTGCTGCTTTCCTTCGTCCAGGAATTCCGTTCCAGCAAGGCAGCCGAGAAGCTGCGCTCCATGGTGCATACCACTGCAACGGTGCTTCGAAAGAGCGCGAGCCTTGGGGTGCCCGAGGAGGTCAATCGCGCGTTTCAGGTTCAGCTGCACCCCAAAGGGTCTTCGTTCATCGAAGTCCCGCTCGCCCAAGTGGTGCCCGGGGACATCGTTCGCCTGTCGGCGGGCGACATGATTCCCGCCGACCTGCGGGTGCTCTCGGCGAAGGACCTTTTCACAAACCAGGCGGCGCTCACGGGCGAGTCGATGCCGGTCGAAAAGTTCTCCGCCACGGCACAAGGCGCCGCGGGCATCGACCTGCCCAATATCTGTTTCATGGGCAGCAACGTGATAAGCGGAACCGCAACCGCGGTGGTGGTCGCAACGGGCGCCCGCACGTATTTCGGGTCCGTTGCCTCATCCATTACCGGACAGCGCCAGCTCACCAGCTTCGACCTTGGGGTCAACCGGTTCATCTGGCTCATCGTGCGTTTCATGCTCGTCATGGTCCCACTGGTGTTCATCATCAACGGGTTCACCAAGGGCGACTGGATGGAGGCGCTGATTTTTGCCGTGGCGGTCGCGGTGGGGCTTGCGCCCGAGATGTTGCCGATGATTGTGACCATCAATCTGGCCAAAGGGGCATTGGCGATGTCCCGCAAGAAGGTCATCGTGAAGCGCCTCAGTTCGATCCAGAACTTCGGCGCGATGGACGTGCTTTGCACGGACAAGACCGGAACGCTTACTCAGGACAAGGTGATTCTGGAGAAACACGTCGATATTTTCGGGGAAGAGAGCGAGCACGTCCTGCAGCTCGCCTACCTCAATAGTTATTACCAGTCCGGGCTGAAAAACCTGCTCGACGTAGCCATCCTGCAGCACGCCGAGGTCGATGAACAACTGCATGTGACTGAACACTTTGCAAAGCTCGACGAGATTCCGTTCGACTTCCAGCGCAGGCGCATGTCGGTCGTGGTGGAAAAAGACCATGAGACCCACATCCTGATTTGCAAGGGAGCCGTCGAAGAAATATTCAGCGTGTGCTCCAAAGCCGAGCACCATGGGGAAACGGTCGCTCTTGCGGCCGAACATATCGAGGAGCTGCAGGCGGTCATCCGAGAACTCAACGAAGATGGGTTCAGGGTCATCGCGGTGGCCTACAAGGAAGTGCCGGCGCGCGCCCAGGCTTATGGCGTTGCCGACGAGTCAGACCTCGTGCTCAGCGGCTACGTTGCGTTCCTCGATCCGCCCAAGGATTCCGCCGCCGAGGCTATCGAAGTGCTCAAACGCCACGGCGTGCAGGTTAAGGTATTGACCGGTGACAATGAAATCGTCACACGAAATGTCTGTCGTCACGTCGGGCTGGAGGTCGGGCAGGTCGTGCTCGGCAGCGAAATCGAAGCGATGACTGATGACGCGCTTGCCGCCGTCGCCGAGGAATGTGCCGTGTTTGCGAAACTCTCTCCCGGGCAAAAAGCGCGGGTCATTCGCGCGCTTCACCAACGAGGCCATGTCGTCGGATTTCTCGGGGACGGCATCAACGACGGACCAGCGCTAAGAGCGGCCGACGTGGGCATATCCGTGGATACGGCAGTCGACATTGCCAAGGAATCGGCGGATATCATCCTGCTCGAAAAGAACCTGCTCGTATTGGAGGAAGGCGTCATCGAAGGCCGAAAGGTCTTCGGCAACATCGTGAAATACATCAAGATGGGCGCAAGCTCGAACTTCGGCAACATGTTCAGCGTAATCGGGGCTTCCGCGTTCCTGCCCTTCCTGCCTATGGCACCCGTGCAGATATTGCTGAATAACTTGCTCTATGATTTTTCACAGACGGCGGTAGCGACCGACAATATCGACGCCGAATACGTGGAGAAGCCCAGGAAATGGGACATCGGGAATATTGGCCGCTTCATGCTCTTTATCGGTCCCATAAGCTCGATATTCGACTACGCGACCTACTTTACAATGCTCTATATTTTTGACGCCTGGGACAAACCGGCCCTGTTTCAGACGGGGTGGTTCGTGGAGTCACTGCTCTCCCAAACACTGATTGTGCACGTCATTCGGACGGGGAAAATCCCGTTCCTTCAAAGCCGGGCGAGTCTTCCCCTCACGGTCACGACCATATCCATTTGCGCGCTCGGGGCGTGGCTGCCGTATTCCACGTTCGCGACAGCGCTTGGATTTACGCCGCTACCCTATGGATACTGGCTAGCGCTGGCCGTAATGCTGCTTGCCTACCTTGGCCTGACGCAATTGGTGAAGACTTGGCTGATAAAGCGCTTTGGGCTGAACTAAACGGGCCGTATTTCCAATTAGGCGAAAAATACGCGCCCACTTGACGAGATGGGCGGTGAGGTTCGAAGCTGCAGGAGGCTATGAGTGCCTGCGCTGTCTCCTGCGCCCGCGCCGCGCACGAGCCCGGCTTCGGCATCGGCAATCATCTTGTTGAACTCGACCGACACGTTGGCGCCCTCTCGATAGAGGGGCAATAGTTTCTTTTTCATAGCGCGGATTGGCCCACTTCTTGGACCACCCGCGGAGAAAACGAAAACCGTGAAAAGCTAGTGTTGGCGCGGTTTTCAGAAGATTTGGTGGCGAATCCGTGATTCGAACACGGGACCTGCGGATTATGATTCCGTCGCTCTAACCGGCTGAGCTAATTCGCCAGACGAAGGCGCGGATTATCCTCGCGCCGCACCGTGCCTGTCAAGCGCTCCAACTGCTATCCAACTGAATTCAGAAAGAAAAAAAATGCCGCCCCTATTGCTGCGGGGCGGTTGTCCGCGCCTCTGACCGGGCTGCGAGTCGGGTTTGTGCCGGGTTTGTGCTTCTTTGCGGTCTTTGCGTTTAAAATCCTTCCATGGATTTCGATATCGTCATCGTCGGCGCGGGCCTGGTCGGAGCGAGTTTCGCCATGGCGCTGCGCGGCGCCGGGCTCAGGCTGGCCCTGGTAGAGGCGCAGGCGCCTGTTGCCGACGCGGAAACCTGGGATAGCCGCGTCTATGCCATCAGTCCCGGCAGCGTCGCGTTCCTGCAAAGCCTCGGGGTTTGGAAACGGCTGGATCCCGACCGCGTCGCCGCCGTGCATGAAATGTGCATCCACGGCGACGCAGCGGATGCGCAGTTGCGGTTTTCCGCCTACGAGGCGGGCGCCGCGGAGCTCGCCACCATCGTCGAGAGCCGCCTGCTGCAAGCGCTGCTGTGGCAGGGTCTGGAGCACCAGCATGAACTCGAACTGTTCTGTCCGGAGCGGTGCGTCGCGCTGCAACTCAACGAGGGCGCGGCCGAACTCACCCTGGCCAGCGGCAGGACGCTGCATGCCAAGTTGGTGGTCGCTGCCGATGGCGTGCATTCCTGGGCGCGCCAAGCGGCCGGAATCGGGGCCGATGAAAAATCCTACGGCCAGATGGGCGTGGTGGCGAATTTCGCCTGTGCGCGGCCGCACCACCATACCGCCTTCCAGTGGTTTCGCGAAGACGGCGTGCTGGCTTATCTGCCCCTGCCGGGACAGCGCATGTCCATCGTGTGGTCCACGTTCGATGACCACGCCGCGGAGTTGCTGGCTTTGTCCGACAGCGCGTTTTGCGCCCGCGTAGCCGAGGCGGGCGGGGGCGCGCTGGGCGAACTAAGCCTGCTCTCCAGCGCGATGCGCTTCCCGCTTGCGTTGATGCGCGCGTCGCGCCTGGTCGCGCCGCGCATCGCCTTGATCGGCGATGCCGGCCATGTGTTGCATCCCCTGGCCGGACAGGGCGTCAATCTCGGCTTCGGCGACGCCAGAGATCTGGCCCGGATTCTGCAGCAGCGTGAAGTATTTCGCGATCCAGGTGAAATTCGCCTGTTGCGGCGCTATGAGCGCGCCCGTGCCGAAGATATACTCGCGCTGGCCTGGGTGACCGACGGATTGCAAAGGCTGTTCGCCGCACCCAGCGGCGCTGCGGCAAAACTGCGCAATGCCGGATTGAACTTAACCAATGCTCTGCCGGTCGTAAAGAACCTGCTGATACGGCGCGCTCTGGGCTGAAGCCGGGAAAACGAACCCGTCGCAAAATGAAATTTGCGACCGCTAAAGGAAAATCATGTTGAAACGCATATTGGCCCTGGTCATGCTCTGTCCCGTTCTGGTTCTGGCGCAGGCCGCCGAACCCGCGGGCAAGCTCACTACCGAGAGCATCATCAAACGCACGCTCGAGGGCCGGCTGGGAGGGGTCAAGATCAGCGCCGTGACCAAGACCCCCTACCTGGGTTTGTACGAAGTTCGCGTGGACAGCGAGATCCTCTACACCGACGAGAAGATGAGCTACATCTTCAGCGGCAACATCATCGACGGCAAGAGCATGCAGAACCTGACAGAAAAGCGGATGCGTGAGTTGTCGGTCATCAAGTGGGAAGATTTGCCGCTGGAGGGCGCATTCAAGACCGTGCGCGGCAACGGCAAGCGCGTGCTCGCGGTCTTCTCCGATCCCAACTGCCCCTACTGCAAGCGCTTCGAGAAAGACCTGGCCAAGGTCGACGACATCACCATTTACACCTTCCTTTACCCTATCTTGTCCCAGGACTCGCACGAAAAGGCGAAAGCGGTCTGGTGCGCCGCCGACCGGTCCAAAGCCTGGAGCGAACTGATGCTGAACGGCACGGTGCCGGCGGCGGGGCGTTGCGATACGCCGATAGAAAAGAATCTAGGCTTTGCGCACAAGAACCGCATCACCGGCACGCCCACCCTGGTGTTTGCGAGCGGAGCGCGCGTCCCCGGCGCGGTTTCGTCGGACCAACTGGAGAAGCTGCTCGCGCAGGAAACGAGAAAATAGCCGGCGGCCGGTGAGCCTGGAATCCTGCCTAATGAAATTTGCCGCGGCGAAGTTTGGGCTCAGGCGCGTTTGAGGGGGGATTCCATAATTTCGACGGGCGCTTATTGCGGTACCGGAAAATCCCGCGGCAGCAATACCCACATTCTGGCGCTCTGGCGCATGCGCCCGGCCTGCGCTCCGGCGGCCTCGCCGAAACCCCAGAAATAATCCGCCCGCACCGCGCCGCGGATCGCGCCGCCGGTGTCCTGCGCCAGTACCAGTCGCCGCAGCGGCTGTGCGCTGCCCGGCCAAGTGGTGGCGAGAAATACCGGCGCACCCAAGGGAATATAGCGCGGGTCGACGGCGATGGAGCGCTCCGGCGTCAGAGGCACGCCGAGGGCGCCCACCGGGCCGCCTTCGGTTTGAGGCAACTCACGGAAGAAGACATAGCTCGGATTGCGGTCGAGCAGCGCATCCAGTTTCGCCGGATTGGCCGCCCCCCAGGCCTTGATCCCCTGCATCGAAGCCTGTTCCAGCTTCAATTCGCCCTGCTCGACCAGATAGCGTCCGATCGACTTGTACGGCTGCCCGTTCTGGTCGGCATAGCCCACGCGCACCAGCTCGCCCGAGGGCAGCTGCACCCGGCCCGAACCCTGGATTTGCAAAAAGAACAGGTCCACCGCGTCGTCCACCCAGAGCAGTTCCCGGCCTGCCAGGGCGGGCAGGCCGCGCTCGATCTCGGCGCGCGGGTAATACGGCACTACGCGCCGGCCTTCCAGGCGCCCGCGCAGGCGCAGGTGTTTCAGTTCGGGATTGATCTCGGCCAGATCGACGATCAGCAGGTCCGCCGGCGCGGTGTAGAGCGGGTAACGGTAAGGCCCTTCTTTACTGCGGCTGCCGCGCAGCAGCGGCTCGTAGTAGCCGGTGGCCAGACCCTGTACGTCGCCCTCCGCGTTGGCCACCCGATAGGGCAGGAATTGCGTTTCGAAGAAATCGCGCGCCGGGGCGCCGGCGGGTAGTCGCGCGGCCAGCGCGCAGGTCTCGCGCCACGCGGCTTGCGCCTTGAGCCGGCCGCAGCTTTGCAGCAAAACCGGCCACGCAGCGCGCGGGTCCTCGTCCATCCAGCCCGGTAGATCGGACCAACTCACCGCTTCCAGCGTCTTCGCCTTGGGCAATTCCGGCGCGACCGCGGGGCAGATCGGACAGACCGGACAGGGCGCGGCAGCCGGGCAGACCCCGGCCGTCGCGGGGGGGGCGGGCGGCTGAGCCGCGCAGGCTGCAAGCAGCGCCAGCAGCGCTGCCGCGCTCAAACGGCGCCACGGGGTTATGATGCAGGTCGTGCGGCGGGTCATGGCGCGGGGAGTATAACTAGGCATGTGGATATTCGTGCTCGAAGCAGGCGTGGCCCTGGCGCTGCTCCTGTTCATCGTCTGGTGGACCCTGCCGCGCCCGGAAAAGAAGGACGACGGCGAAACCAAGTAGGCGCGCGCAGGTCCGCTGCTGCGGCCGCACCTAGTGCAGCACGCGCGGCACGGACAGCGTGAACTCCGGTATCGGCGCGTCGAACTGGGTGCCGTCCTCGGCCACCATCTGGTAGCTGCCGCTCATGGTGCCGACCGGCGTGGCGATGGAGGTGCCGCTGGTGTATTCGAAGTGCTCGCCCGGCTTGAGCAGGGGCTGGGCGCCGACCACGCCCAGGCCGCGCACTTCCTGCACCTTGTGGCTCGAATCGGTGATGATCCAATGCCGGCTGATCAGCTGCGCCGGCATGCTGCCGTCGTTGCGGATGGTGACGGTGTAGGAAAAAACGAATCGGTCTTTCGCTTCATCCGACTGGTCGGCGATGTACTGGGTCCGGGTGGAGACGCTGACCTCGTATTTCTTGGCGGATTGCATGCGCGCATTTTACACCGCGCCGCCAGCGCCTGCCGGCGGCCCGCAAGGTTTCTTGGCGCGCATGCAGGCCTGCGGGTAAAATGCGCGCACGCATCCGCAACCCCGACCGGACCCCATGCCCACTTACCGTATCGCGCCGAGCATACTTTCCGCCGACTTCGCGCGGCTGGGGGAAGAGGTGACGGGCGTGATCGCAGCCGGCGCCGACATGATCCATTTCGACGTGATGGACAACCATTACGTTCCCAACCTGACCATCGGTCCGTTGGTGTGTGCGGCGATTCGGCCGCTGATCCGCGCGCCGATTGACGTGCATCTGATGGTGAAGCCGGTGGATCGCATCGTGCCGGACTTTGCGCGCGCCGGCGCCGACATCATCAGCTTTCATCCGGAAGCGAGCGAACACGTCGACCGCACCATAGGGTTGATTCATGAACATGGATGCAAGGCTGGCCTCGCGTTCAATCCGGGCACGCCGCTCGACTATCTCGATCATGTGCTGCACCAGCTCGACCTGGTGTTGATCATGTCGGTCAATCCCGGATTCGGCGGACAGGCGTTCATTCCGCACGCGCTCGCCAAACTGGCCGACGCCCGGCGCCGCATAGACCAGAGCGGGCGCGACATCATGCTCGAGGTCGACGGCGGCGTGAAGGCGGACAACATCGCCGCGATCGCGCGCGCCGGGGCCGATACCTTCGTCGCGGGCTCGGCCATCTTCGGCGCCAAGGATTACCAGGCGAGCATCGCCGCGATGCGCGCGGCGATCCAGTCCGCGTAGCTGCGCCGTGGCGTTGACGCGCGGCATCGCCGCCGTGATGATCGATCTGGACGGCACGCTGCTCGACACCGTTCCCGATCTCGCCGCCGCGGCCGAGCGCATGCTCGTCGCGCTGGGTTTGCGGGTGTGCACGCAGGAGGACATCCGCAGTTTCGTCGGCAAGGGGATTCCAAACCTGGTCGCGCGCTGCCTGGCCGCGCGCGCCGGCGCGGCCCGTGCGCCGGCGCTTCAGGCCGAGGCGCTCGCCCTCTACTACGACTTCTATGCCGAGGAATCCGGCCGGCGTTCGGCGGTCTATCCGGGCGTACTCGACGGCCTGGCGCAATTTCGCGCGATGCAGCTGCGCCTCGCATGCGTCACCAACAAAGCGGCGCGGTTCACCGTTCCGCTGCTCGAGCAAAAAGGCCTGGCGCCCTGGTTCGACCTGGTGGTGAGCGGGGATACGCTCCCGCGCAAGAAGCCCGACCCGATGCAACTCGCCCATGTTTGCGCCGAGTTTGGGCTCGCGCCGGCGCAGGTTCTGCTGATCGGCGACTCGGTCAACGACGCGCTGGCGGCGCGCGCGGCGGGCTGCCCGGTGGTGTGCGTTTCCTATGGCTACAACGAGGGCGGGGACGTGCACGATCTGGACTGTGATGCTATAGTTGGCGCCTTATCAGAGGCTGCAGACATCTTGCAGAGCATACGGTCGTGATACTCGAAACATCCGGAACATGGGCGCGTTTCGCCTGGGAAAGCTGGCGCTGCTGGCGGTCCTAGGCTCGCACACGGGCCGCATGCCAAGTCGCATGCACACGCGCCCACACCATCGTTTTTCCGGATCGTTTTTTTGGAGCAGTCATGACTGAAGTCGAATTCAAGCGTCTCGCCGCGCAGGGTTTCAACCGCATCCCCGTGGTGCTCGAGACCTTCGCCGATCTCGATACGCCGCTGTCCATCTATCTCAAGCTGGCCAACAAGCCTTATTCCTATCTGCTCGAATCGGTGCAGGGCGGCGAGCGCTTCGGCCGCTATTCCTTCATCGGCCTTGCATCAAGCACGCGCATCAACGTGCAAGGCACGACGGTGCTGGTGTTGTCGGGCAACCGCATTGCCGAGCGCGCAGACAGCGGCGATCCGCTCACGTTCATCAACGACTATCTCAAGCGCTTCAAGGTCGCGACCTTGCCTGGCCTGCCGCGTTTTTGCGGCGGGCTGGTCGGTTGCTTCGGCTACGACACGGTGCGTTACATCGAACCGCGCCTCGCGCATTCCGCGCCGCCGGACGCGCTGGGCACGCCCGACATCCTGCTGATGCTGTCCGAGGAAGTCGCGATCGTGGACAACCTTTCGGGGAAATTGACGCTGGTGGTGTACGCCGAGCCGGAAGTGCCGGGCGCATATCACAAGGCGCAGCAACGCCTGCGCGATCTGCTCGCCGCGCTGCGCTCGCCGGTGCAGATCCCGCCGGAAGTGCCGCGGACCGCCGAATCCGCGCAATCGGCCTTCGGCGAGGCCGGCTACAAAGCGGCGGTGGAGCGCGCCAAGCGCTACATCCACGACGGCGACGTGATGCAGGTGGTGCTGTCGCAGCGTTTGTCGCTGCCGTTCGCCGCCGAGCCGCTGGCGCTGTACCGGGCGCTGCGCACGCTGAATCCTTCACCCTACATGTTCTACTTCGACTTCGAAGACTTTTACGTCGTCGGCGCCTCGCCCGAAATCCTGGTGCGGCTGGAGGGCGGCAAAGTGACCTTGCGCCCGATCGCCGGCACGCGTCCGCGCGGCCAAACCGCGGAGGCCGACGCGGCGCTGGCGGTCGAACTGCTGGCCGATCCGAAGGAGCGCGCCGAGCACGTCATGCTGATGGACCTCGGACGCAACGACGTCGGCCGCGTCGCCGCCACCGGCAGCGTGCGCGTGACCGAGAACATGGTGATCGAGCGCTATTCGCACGTGATGCACATCGTTTCCAACGTAGAAGGAAGCTTGCGCGAAGGGCTGGATGCGATGGCGGTGCTGCGCGCGAGCTTTCCTGCGGGCACGGTGTCGGGCGCGCCCAAGGTGCGCGCGATGGAAATCATCGACGAGCTGGAGCCGGTGAAGCGCGGCATCTATTCTGGCGCCGTCGGCTATCTCGGCTTTCACGGCGACATGGATCTCGCGATCGCGCTGCGCACCGCGCTGATCAAGGACAAGGTGCTGTACATGCAGGCGGGCGCGGGCATCGTCGCCGACTCCGATCCGGCCTCGGAGTGGCAGGAAACGCTGAACAAGGCGCGCGCCGTGCTGCGCGCGGCGGAAATGGCCGCAGCCGGGCTGGACACGCGGCTGGAGGGCTGATCATGCTGCTCATGATCGACAACTACGATTCCTTCACCTACAACCTAGTGCAGTATTTCGGCGAACTCGGCGAGGAGGTGCAGGTGGTGCGCAACGACGCCATCGACCTCGCGGGCATCGCCGCGCTGGCCCCCGAGCGCATCGTCATCTCGCCCGGGCCATGCACCCCGAACGAAGCCGGCATCTCGGTGCCCCTGATCCGCGAATTCGCCGGCAAGCTGCCCATCCTTGGCGTCTGCCTCGGGCATCAGGCGATAGGCGAGGCCTTCGGCGGCCGCATCGTGCATGCGGGCCGGGTGATGCACGGCAAGACCTCGGAGATCCGCCATCGGGCCAAGGGCGTGTTCGCCGGCCTGCCCTCGCCGTTCCGTGCGACCCGCTATCATTCGCTCGTGATCGAACGCGCCAGCCTGCCCGCATGCCTGGAAATCACCGCCGAGAGCGAGGACGGCGAAATCATGGGGGTGCGCCACCGGCAGTTCGCGCTCGAAGGCGTGCAGTTCCATCCGGAATCGATACTCTCCGAGCACGGGCACGCGTTGCTGAAAAATTTTCTACGATAGGAACCGAACCATGTCCATGACGGCACAGGAAGCGCTGACGCGCGCAATCGAGCATCGCGAGATCTTCCACGACGAAATGCTCGATCTGATGCGTAGAATCATGAGCGGACAGATGTCGCCGGTGATGATCGCGGCGATCACCATCGCGCTGCGGGTGAAAAAGGAAACCATAGGCGAGATCACGGCCGCGGCTCAGGTGATGCGCGAACTCGCGACCAAAGTCGAGGTGAAGGACGCGCATAACCTGGTCGACGTGGTCGGCACCGGCGGCGATGGCGCGCGCACCTTCAATATTTCGACCGCCGCCATTTTTGTCGCCGCCGCGGCGGGCGCGCGCGTCGCCAAGCACGGCGGGCGCGCGGTGTCCTCGCAGTCGGGCAGCGCCGATGCGCTCGAGGCGCTCGGGGTCAACATCAACCTTGCGCCCGCCCAGGTGGCGCAGTGCATCGACGAGATCGGCGTCGGTTTCATGTTCGCGCCCAACCATCACGCGGCAATGAAACACGCGGCGCCGGTGCGGCGCGAGCTCGGGGTGAGGACCATATTCAACCTTCTCGGGCCGCTGACGAACCCGGCCGGTGCGCCGACCCAGCTGATGGGGGTGTTCCATCCCGATCTGGTGGGGATACAAATCCGCGTGCTGCAGCGCCTGGGCGCGCGCCACGCCATGACGGTGTTCGGCCTGGACGGCCTGGACGAGATCTCTATCAGCGGCAAGACCATGATAGGCGAACTCAAAGACGGCCGGATCGAGGAATATACGGTGCATCCGGAGCGCTTCGGTTTGCCGCTGCACGACCCGCGCGGGCTGTGCGTGAACACGGTGGAGCAATCGCGCGACATGGTGCTGGGCGTGCTCGACAACAAATCGGGTGCGGCGCGCGATATCGTCGCGCTCAACGCCGGCGCCGCGATCTATGTCGCAGGCAGGGCGGGGAGCATGGAGGAGGGGGTGGAAGCCGCGTTCGAAGCCATTGCGAGCGGCGCGGCGCGCGCGAAGCTGGATAAGCTGGTGCAGTTGACGCAGAAGCTGGGCGGCAAGGGCTAGCTAGCGCCGCGCATACGATCCGCCATGTCCGACATCCTGCACAAAATCCTCGCGCACAAGGCCGAAGAGGTCGCCGCGGCCAAGCGCGAGCGGCCGCTGGCGCGCCTGCGCGAGGACGCCCAAGCAGCGGCTCCGCCGCGCGATTTCGTCGGCGCGCTCAGGGGAAAGATCGCGCACGGGCAGGCGGCGGTCATCGCCGAAATCAAGAAAGCCAGCCCGAGCAAGGGCCTGCTGCGCGCGGATTTCGACCCGGCCGCGATCGCGGCGAGCTATGCCGCGCACGGGGCGGCCTGCCTGTCGGTGCTGACCGACCGCGAATTCTTTCAGGGCGCGCCGCAATTCCTGATTGAGGCGCGCCAGGCCTGCGCTTTGCCGGCGCTGCGCAAGGACTTCATGATCGACGCTTACCAGGTGTTCGAGGCGCGCGCGCTGGGTGCCGACTGCATCCTGCTGATTGCCGCCGCGCTCGATGCCGCGCGCATGCGGGACTTGGAGGCGCTGGCCCGCGAATTGGGCATGGCGGTGCTGGTCGAAGTGCACGACGCAGCGGAACTGGATGCGGCGCTCGCGCTCGTCACCCCGCTCATCGGGGTCAACAACCGCAATCTGCGCACTTTCGAGACGCGCTTGGCGACCACGCTGGAGTTGCTGCCGCGTATTCCGCCGGGGCGTCTGGTCGTCACTGAAAGCGGTATCCTGGCGCGCGCGGACGTGGAATTGATGCGCGCCAACGGGGTGCACGCGTTTCTCGCCGGGGAGGCGTTCATGCGCGCCGAGGAGCCTGGCGTGGAACTGGAAAGTATGTTTTCTTAGCCAGGGGCGCGGCCGGAACGCGCAACCGACCTAGGCGCCATAAAAAACGGCCACCCGAAGGTGGCCGTTTGAACGTCAGATCGACCGGGGTCGATTAGAACGCGTGGTTGATACCTACCGAGATGCCGGTCACGCCGGTCTTGGAGTCGGTACCAGTTTTGAGGATCTGCGAGCCATCCAAACCGCGGTGGTCGATATCGGCGTACAACTCGGTGCGCTTCGACAGATTGTGCACGAAGCCGATAATGGCCAACTTGTTCTTGCCTTCAAGGGCCGCGACCGGATTTTGGTACTTGGTATGGTAGTACGCAGCCGACAGGGCGTTAGCACCCGACAGCGCGTAGCGTCCGCCAAACCACGCGGTCTTTTGCTCAGCTTCGCCGCCGGTCGCAATATCCGTCTTCCGGTCGTAGTAGCCGGCCTTCAGGTCAAACGCGCCGAAGTTATAACCGCCACCGAGGGTCCATTGCTTGGTCGTAAGCGAAGGACCTGCGGCAACTGCTGCAACCGGCACAGCAAGCCCTGTTGTCGTGCTAAACGCAAAACCTGCAGCGGTAGCAGCTGTAGGAACGCTCTTTCCCGTGCCAAATGCGGCGCCGAGGTTGAACGGGCCGTTAGCATAGCTTGCGCCAATTTGCGTTTTCGATCCCTGGCTGGACGAGCCTGCGACTTCGCCAAGGGAGTAATCACCCCTGATGACCAGGCCGTTCATCGAGTTGCTGGTGTAGGTGACCATGTTGTTGTCGCGCGCGCCGTCCAGGGTCGCGATCGGGATGATGCCCGTGTACTTGTAGTTGAACGGATCGTAGGCGGCTTGCGTGTAGAACATGGTGTTGTAATTGCGGCCCAGATCCAGCGCGCCCCAGTTGCCGGCCAGGCCGACAATTTGCTTCCGACCGAAGAGACCGCCGGAGATGCTGCCCTCGCCAGTACCAGTCATGAAGCCGCCTTCCAGATTGAAGGTGGCTTTCAAGCCGTTGCCCATGTCTTCCACACCTTTGAAGCCCCAGCGGTTGGAATTGTAGGTGCCCGACGAGTTCATTGTCGTTTTCGAATTGCCTGCGCCATTCGTGTTATCGACGTGGCGGATACCGCCGTCAAACGTGCCGTAGACCGTGACTTGCGACTGCGCAAACACCGGTGCCGACACCAGACTGGCAACTGCCAGAGCGATGAGTTTCTTTTGCATGCTTTAATCTCCTTGAAGTTTGAATAGAGCTGGCATCAATGACACCACGTGGTTGGCCACTGCTGCCGCACTTTCCCGCTCCTCCCTATCGGGAGTTGCTGGACGCATTTTCACTCAAATCCGGTGCGAGGCAAGGGTTTTCCTGCGGAACGTGGCGATAATAGGCTCGGAATGTTGTATTTATGCAACAAACTGTGCTTTAGCTTTAAGTCTTCTTCTGACAAGACTGATTTTAAGACGCTTTGTCCATCCATGCTTAACCGCTCAAGGCCAAACCTGCAACTATCCGCTACAATGCATTCCACCGTGTTCAACCATATCGACAAACTGATCATCGAGTTCGACAAGGCGCTACGCACGCTGGCGGCGAAGCCGGTGTCGGCGCGGCCCCTGCCTGGCGCTGCGCTGGCAGAGGCGGAACTCTCCGAGACCGAAAAACGCCATGCGGCGGCCTTGATGCGGGTGAATCACTGCGGCGAGGTATGCGCGCAGGCCTTGTATCAGGGGCAGGCGCTGTCCTGCGACGAGGTAGCGGTGACGCGGGCGCTGGAACAGGCGGCGTGCGAGGAAACCGAGCACCTCGCCTGGACCGAGCAGCGCGTGACCGAACTGGGCGGACGCCTGAGCCTGCTCAATCCCCTTTGGTACGCGGGATCGCTCGCCCTGGGCTATGCCGCAGGCAAGTTCGGCACGCGCTGGAACCTGGGTTTTCTGGCCGAGACCGAACGCCAGGTCGAGGCGCATCTCGAGGGGCATCTTGAGCGTCTTGCGCCGCAGGATGCGAAGACCCGCGCCATCGTGGAGCAGATGAAGCAGGACGAAAGCGCTCATGCCCGTACCGCGTATGGCTTAGGGGCGGCCGAGCTCCCCGAGCCGGTGAAGCGCGCGATGCGCCTGTCGGCGCGCGCCATGACGCAGGTTTCCTACTGGGTCTGAGCAGGCCCGCTGGCGATCACTCGGCCACGATCTCGTAGTCGTGCGTGATCTGGGCGGTCTGTCGGGAGTAAATAGAAATGTCCGGTTTCGTAGCAAATGAATTGTCCGCTTTTTGCAGAGGGCGGGAAATCGGCGGAGGGCGTAGCCCGTAGCCGGTTTCCCGCCCGCCGCGGCGCTCTGGCGGACCCCCTCAGGCGGCCTGTTTCATCTCCTGTACGTATAGGTTTCCCTGGTCGTCGTAGGAGGCGATCTTGCGTGGGCCGTGAAATAGCGCCAAGGTTCCATCCACATAGCGATGCACCCGTACCTGCGCCTTGACGTAGTGCGCGCGTGTAGTGCTCTGTGGGATTTGTAGCTTGCGGCCCTCAAAGCTCACGCAGTTGTCGTTTTCCACCGTGCGCTCGAACTGCGCGCACAGAATGTCAGGTAGCCGCGTGCCAATGTAGGGTACGAACGCGCTGCCGGTCTCCAGGGCGGGTAGTTCAAACTCGGCATTGTGATTGGGCATGTACACCTGCTCCAGATAGCGATTGGCTGCGTCCATGTCGGTGATTCCGGCCTTGGCCAGTTCCTTGGGCAGGCGCCCTTGATGGGTGTCGAAGGCGCGCTCGGAGCGGCCTCGGGCTTCGGGCGAATACGCCCCAATGTGCTCAATGCCAAGTTGCTTGAGCGCACGACCCACCTGGGTCAGATTGACCTTGTCGACTTTGCCGCCCGCCTTCGGAGTGTAAAAGTAATGACTGCCCCGGTCCGTGTACGCACTGCAAAACAAGCCGTAGCGCGCAATCGTCTGCCCGAACCCGTGAAAGCTGGAGTCGGTGCCCTCCTCGGCGCAAAAGAACATGCTCGTGTGCTTGCTCGTGGCATCGTCCATCGTCACTACCAGGTCCCACATCTGATCGGGCACCCACTCATGGGTGCTTGCGTCCTGGTGCACCATCATCCCCGCCAAGGGCTTACGATCGCGCTTCTTGCGATGCTTGCCACGTTCCTTGGAACGCACCACCAGCTTCGCCTCCTGCAGAACGTTCTTCACCCAGCTGTAGCTGCGCTTCCCACCATGCTCGCGCTCATACCACGTGTGAAAGTGCTTCACGTTCCAGCTGGCGTAGTCCGACCCATATAACCTCACTACCCCCAGTACCTCGTCCACCGGGGCTCGCCGGCTCGATACTTGCGCCATTCGTAGATCGATCAACCCGTCCATCCCTTCGGCTTCAAAGCGCCCGATCTGGCGCCGAAACGTGCGCTCGCTCACCCCCAACAGATTTCCCGCCTCCTGCTGCGTCAACCGCTTGCCTTGCCAGCCCGCATAGACCTCTTCGAACCTCATCTTCCGCGTCTCCTGTAACCAACGCGCACGGCTTATGGGGCTTTCCATACCGCTCCCAAAAACCGGACACATTACGTGCTACAGAACCGGACAACCAATTTACTACCGACACGTGATCTGGGCGGTCTTGCCCAGCATGATGGAGGCCGAGCAGTATTTCTGGTGCGACAGTTTGATCGCGGATTCCACCATGGACGTCTTCAGGTTCTTGCCGCGCAACACGAAATGCATGTGGATGCGGGTGAAAATCTTTGGATCGGCATCGGCGCGCTCCGCCTTCAGTTCGACGCTGCAGCCGTTGATCTCCTGCCCGCTTTTTTTCAGGATCACGACGACGTCGTAGGCGCTGCAGCCGCCTGTGCCCAACAACACCATTTCCATGGGGCGCGGGCCGAGATTGCGCCCTCCGCCTTCAGGCGCGCCGTCCATCACCAGCGCGTGGCCGCTGCCGGTTTCGGCGACGAAACTCACGCCGTCCAGCCATTTAACTTTGCATTCCATCGTTGATATCCCTGGAGTTGGCATCGAAGCGCAGAGCCGCAACCCCTGGCGCCATCTTTCCAGGGCGTCAGGAAAATCCGTTCGGCCAGCGTCCTTCACGCGAGCGCGCATTGTAGCCCGCTGGTTCCGTAACTCGAAAACAGAGAATGGTGCAGAGCAACAAAACAGGCTGAGCGAGCCATGCCTACTGCGTTATCAGCATTATTTCTAATTCAAATAGCGGTTATAAGCCTTACAAATTGCTAAACTTTTCATATGGATACATACCTACCGTTTTCTTGTGTCCGCCGTGAGATTTTTGGCATAACGCCGCTGAAAAATCTTGCGCCGCAGCAATGCAGTGTTGTAGAATTCTTCCAAGCTTGAACATTGATGACGTGCTTTCGATTCAGTGTTGAAGCTTGTCTCCTCCTCCACCCTCCTCCTTTGGTGGATTCAACGCAACTCCCCGGAGTTGCGTTTTTTTTGCTTCCGCTTGCGCCGCGTAAGCCGCGCTTCGTTTGACACAGGGTCGCCCCTGACATACAATCACGCCCTTTTCTGCGAAGCCGTCCAGCCCATGAAAACTTTCTCCGCCAAGCCGCATGAAGTGAAGCGCGACTGGTTCCTTATCGATGCCGCCGACAAGGTGCTCGGCCGCGTTGCCGTCGAGGTCGCCCGGCGTCTGCGCGGCAAACACAAGGTCATCTACACGCCGCACGTGGATACCGGTGATTTCATCGTGGTCGTCAACGCGGCCAAGCTGCGCGTTACCGGCGCCAAGGACACGGACAAGACTTATTATCGCCACAGCGGCTATCCGGGCGGAATTTCCCAAACCAGTTTCGGCAAGATGCAGGCGCGGTTTCCGGGGCGGGCGCTGGAGAAGGCAGTCAAGGGCATGCTGCCCAAGGGCCCGCTGGGCTACGCCATGTTCAAGAAACTCAAGGTGTACGCCGACGGCGAGCATCCGCACGTTGCACAGCAACCCAAAGCGCTGGAGATTTAATCAATGGCTGAGATCGATTACAACTACGGCACGGGCCGCCGCAAGACTTCGGTGGCGCGTGTGTTCATCAGACCCGGCAAGGGCAAGTTTGTCGTCAACGACAAGACCCTGGACGAATATTTTGCCCGTGAAACCGGGCGCATGGTCGTGCGTCAGCCGCTGGTGCTGACCGATCATCTGCAGACGTTCGACATCAAAGTCAACGTCGATGGCGGCGGCGAATCCGGCCAGGCTGGTGCGGTGCGCCACGGCCTTACCCGCGCCTTGATCGAATACGATCCCGCGCTCAAGCCGACGCTGTCCAAGGCCGGGCTGGTGACGCGAGATGCGCGCGAGGTCGAGCGCAAGAAAGTGGGCTTGCACAAGGCGCGGCGTGCAAAGCAGTTTTCCAAGCGGTAACACCGGCCCCAGCAAGCACCAAAAGCCGCCCTTCGAGGCGGCTTTTTTTTGCGCGCGGTATTTGCAGGCTGGTAGACTAGAAATCACTCTTGGAGCGGGAAATGATTAAGATAGGCGTGGTTGGAGGCACTGGATACACCGGCGTTGAGTTGCTGCGGATTTTGGCGCAGCACCCGCAGGCTGAACTGCGCGCGATCACCTCGCGCAAGGAAACGGGAATGCCGGTGAGCGAGCTGTTTCCGAGTCTGCGCGGTCACGTCGATCTCGCTTTTTCCGACCCTGCGGAGGCTGCGCTGGAGCAGTGCGACGTGGTGTTTTTCGCCACGCCCCACGGCGTGGCCATGAACGATGCGCGGCGGCTGGTCGGCGCGGGGGTGCGCCTGATCGATATTTCCGCGGATTTCCGCATCCAGAACGTGGCTGAATGGGAAAAATGGTACAAGGTGAAGCATGCCTGTCCCGAACTGATAGCCGAATCGGTCTACGGCCTGCCCGAGGTCAATCGTGAGGCGGTCCGCAAGGCGCGCATCGTCGCCAATCCGGGGTGTTACCCTACCGCTGTGCAACTCGGCCTTCTGCCCTTGCTCCAGGCGCACGCCATCGACGCCGGGCATCTGATCGCCGATGCCAAGTCCGGCGTGAGCGGCGCCGGACGCAAAGCGGACACGCACATCCTGTTCTCCGAGGCCTCGGACAATTTCAAGGCCTACGGGGTGCCGGGCCATCGCCACGGCGTGGAGATCGTCCAATGCCTGTCGAAGATCATCGGCAGCGAGATCGGACTAACGTTCGTGCCGCACCTGACGCCGATGATACGCGGCATCCACGCCACGCTGTATGCGCGCATCACGCGCGAGCTCGACTTCCAGAAGCTGTACCAAGACCGCTATGCGGGCGAACCCTTTGTCGATGTCCTGCCGCCAGGCAGCCATCCGGATACGCGTTCAGTGCGCGCCGCGAACACCTGCCGCATCGCCGTGCATCGTCCCCAGGGCGGTGACACCCTGGTGGTGCTCTCGGTCATCGATAACCTGGTCAAGGGTGCCTCGGGGCAGGCGGTGCAGAACATGAACCTGATGTTCGGACTGGACGAGTCGCTGGGCCTGGGCCACGTACCGGTTCTTCCCTGACGCCGGCAATGCCGCCCAATTTGCTGCGAAGATTCCGCCAGCGCTTCGGCATCTCGGCGCCGCGCATGACAGTACAGACCCACGTCGCGTGGTATTGGCGCATGCTCGGATTGGTTGTGGTGCTGTCCTGTTCCTTAGCGCTGGCAGCTTGGATGTACGATGCCGGGCGGCGCTTCGCCGGTTTCGACCGCGGCGAGGCCGAGCAGGAAATGTCGCAGTTGCGCGAGAGCGTCGAAAAACTGTCCAAGGAAACCGCGGCGATGCGCGCCAGCGTCAACGCCAGCGAAAGCAAGTTGCAGATCGAACGCACTGCTCAGACCCAGCTGGGGAGGCAGGTGAAGGCGCTGGAAGACGAGAACACCCGGCTGAAAGAGGATTTGGCATTTTTCGAGAATCTGATCCCGAGCGAGAACCGGGACAACACGCTGTTGATCAATCGCTTCCGCGTCGACCCGGGGGCGCTGCCGGGCGAGTTTCGCTACCGTCTGTTGCTGTTGCAGGGGGGGCGGCGCGACAAGCCTTTCCTGGGCAATCTGCAGCTGCTGGTGACGCTGCAGGACGCAGACAAAGATGCTATTATCACTCTGCCTGAAGCTGGGCAAACCCAGGCTTATAAGATAAGTTTCAAGTACTTCCAGCGGGTCGAGGGCACGTTCCGCGTGGCGCCGGGCGCACATGTGAAAACGGTGCGCGTGCGGATTTTCGAAACCGGCTCCACTCAGGTGCGCGCGACGCAGAGCTTTAATCTGACCTAAGGTAGTACGCGGGTTTCGCGACAGTTTGTGGCAGGGAGCGCGCCGGAATGCTTCGTTTCGCTTAGTTAGAATGTTTAGGGGGTAGTCCATGTTCCGCAAGAAGGCAAACAAGCCGCAGAGCCGCATCGATAGCCTGATCGGCGCTGGTACCACTATCGAAGGCAATGTCACCTTTGCCGGCGGTCTGCGCGTCGACGGGGAGATCAAGGGCAACGTCATTGCCGCGGGCGATCAGCCGAGCACGCTGGTGGTGAGCGAGCAAGCGCGCATAGATGGCGAGATCCATGTGTCCCATCTGGTCGTGAACGGGGCGATAAACGGCCCCGTGCATTCAGCAGAATTCCTCGAACTTCAGGCGCATTGCCGTGTCAGAGGCGATGTGCATTACAATACGCTGGAAATGCACCTCGGCGCGGTAGTGGAAGGCCGATTGGTGCATAGTTCCAGTGTGGCCGAGAGCGCCAAGACGGTCGAATTGAAAATCGCCTCGCGTAGTTGAGTGCGAGTATGTGGTTAGACACTATTCAGGAGTAAGGACATGAACGCAGTAGCAGAGATGCCCGCCCCGTTGCTCTTCACCGACAATGCGGCGAACAAGGTGAAGGAATTGATCGAAGAAGAGGGCAACGACGAGCTCAAGCTGCGCGTATTCGTCAGCGGCGGCGGCTGTTCCGGCTTCCAGTACGGCTTCACCTTCGACGAAGTCAAGAACGATGACGACACGGCGATGGAGAAGAACGGGGTCACCCTGCTGATCGACGCCATGAGCTACCAGTATCTGGTCGGCGCCGAAATCGATTACCAGGAAGGACTCGAGGGCGCACAGTTCGTGATCAAGAATCCGAACGCAACCAGCACCTGCGGCTGCGGCTCGTCTTTTTCCAGTTAGCGCGCAACCCGGGCCAGCCAAACGGGAGCCATGGGCTCCCGTTTTTTGTGGCGTCAATCAAGCGTGTAAGCTGTGTGACCGCGTCGCTCTATCGAGCAGATGGTTGACCATGCGCGCCAACGTACTTGCGCTGTTGGCTTTTTCCAGCCTGCTCACGCCGCTGTGCGCAAGCGCCGATATCTTTGTTCGCGACGACATCATTACCGAGCCGACCTGGCAGCGGTTCTCGGTGTGTTATGACAACGGCTGCAGCAGCTTGGCCCAAGTTTCGCTATTGCAGGGGCAGTGGGAGCAACTGCGCGCCATATTTTCTCCGCTGGCAGGCACGCCTGCCGAAGAACGTGAGCGCATCCGTGCCGCAATTGCCCTGATGGAGAAATTGGTCGGCGATGCGACGGGCACCTGGCGGGACAAGGGCGGTACGTTCAACTTTGCCGCAAGCGGCCAGATGGATTGCATCGACGAATCCACAAACACCTCCCTCTATCTGACAATGTTTTACAGGTATGGCCTGCTTCGCCATCATCGTGTTGGCGATCGGGCGACGCGGGGCTGGTTTGTTTTCGGCTGGCCGCATACCACTGCCGTTATCCGCGAAATTGCAGGTAATACCTTGTGGGCGGTTGACTCGTGGTTTCTGGACAACGGCGCCCCCCCTTTTATCCTGCCGCTGGATGTGTGGAAGAAGGGCTGGAATCCAAAGGACTGCGCCGATTGCCTGCCGGCTGCCGCCGAAAAGGCGAACTGAGCGCGTCGCGCTCGTCACGGGCATACGCCGGGTGACCTGAGAATCAGCCGTTTCCGCCCTTAATATTGTTTCCGGCTCAAACTATGGCTTCCCAGCGCGCGCCGCGGCTCTGAATTTTGTCGCGCGCCTCCGGGTGTCCGCCTGGCGGCGGACTGGCCTTGAAGGTCACTTTCGCGCGCTGCCGCGCGAAAGCGTGCACCTACTCGATCAACGCCAGGTTGGTGTTCCTGAGCAGGTTCAGGTCGGTCGCCAGCGGCGCGGACACGCTGTTGAAAGCCGCCATTTTCTGAGGGGGAATGGGTAGCGCTTCAGGCAGTGCGACCTTGAGCGGATTGCGCACCTCGTTGTTGACGCGGAATTCGTAATGCAGATGCGGTCCCGTCGCCCAGCCGGTCTGGCCTACATGCCCGATCACGTCGCCCTGATGCACCCGCGTGCCTTGGTGCAGACCGGCGGCGAAGCTGCTGAGGTGGGCGTAGTAGGTGCTAACACCGCCCTGGTGCCTGAGCGTGATGACGTTGCCGTAGCCGTTCTGCCTGCCGGCAAACTCGACTGTGCCGTCCGCGGTGGCTTTGACATGGGTGCCGATCGGCGCGGCGTAGTCGATGCCTTTGTGCGTGCGCCACTGGTGCAGGATCGGGTGAAAGCGCATGGCAAAGCCGGAACTGATGCGGGAGAACTCCAGCGGCGAGCGCAAAAAGGCCTTGCGCAGGTTCTTGCCGTCCGGGGTGTAGTACCCGCCCTTGCCTTCGGCGTCCTGGTACCAGATCGCGCGGTAGCTTCTGCCCTGGTTGATGAACTCCGCGGCGAGCAGGCGTCCCGACTTGATCGCGCGGCCCTGGTGATAGAACATTTCGTAGATCACCGTGAATTTGTCGCCGCGGCGCAGGTCGCGGTGAAAATCGATATCGCCCGCGAAAACATCCGACAGTTGGGTGGCGACATTGTCCGACAAGCCGGCCGCATCGGCGGCGGCGAACAGCGAACTGCGGATTTCGCCGGATTTCATCTGCTGCTCCGGTACCAGCGAGAGCTGTTGCTCGACCGGCTTGAATTCCGTGCCCTGCTTGTCGAAGCCGATCAGCTGGCCCTTGTCCGTGATATAGCGCAGCGCGAGCAAGGTGCCGTCGTCGGTGGTGCGCGCCTGCACCGTGGTGCCCGGTCGAAGCGACTGCAATGCGCGCCCCGATTTAACCTTGAGCAGGAAGGCACGCGCCTCCTCGTCGTTCACGCCCATACGGGCTAGCAGGTCGGAAATGGTGTCGCCGCGGCCGAAACGCTCTTCGCGCCAGAACACCTGGCTGGCATCGGCAAGTTGCTCCGGACGAGCGATATCCAGCGCTTCCACCACCGTTCTCGTGGGGACGAAGGAATACGAAGTGTCAGGTGCGGTGCCGAAGGCCGCAACCATGCCGAAAAAAGGCAGGCTGCACAGTGTCACGATCCAGCGCAGACGGAGTTTTGATTCTCGTCGGCCGCTGAACTGCGTTAAAATGGGTTTTTCGTGTTTATTCATCCGGTTGGGCTTTTTTGGTCCGCGGCAAGTGTAGCACAGCCGATTTGCGCTGTGCCAGATACGGAGCACAATGAAGAGCGATGCAATTGAATCTGCCATGCAGATCATCAAACGCGGCTGCGGCGAGCTGCTGGTCGAGGAAGAGCTGGCTGAAAAGATCAAGACCGGTCGGCCGCTGCGCGTCAAGACCGGCTTCGATCCTACGGCGCCGGACCTGCATCTTGGGCACACCGTGCTCATCAACAAGATGCGCCAGTTTCAGGAACTGGGGCATCACGTCATGTTTCTCATCGGTGATTTCACCGGCTTGATCGGCGATCCCACCGGCAAGAACGTGACGCGGCCGCCGCTGACGCGCGCGGAGATCGAAGCCAACGCGGTATCCTACAAGTCGCAGGTATTCAAAATACTCGACGCCGATAAGACCGAAATTTGCTTCAATTCAACATGGGGCGATGCGCTCGGCGCCGCGGGAATGATCAAGCTGGCGTCGACCTCCACGGTGGCCCGCATGCTGGAGCGCGACGATTTCGGCAAGCGCTACAAAGCGAACCAGCCGATCGCGATTCACGAATTCCTCTATCCGCTGATGCAGGGCTACGATTCGGTGGCGATGCGCGCCGACATCGAACTCGGCGGCACCGACCAGAAGTTCAATCTGTTGGTCGGTCGCGAACTGCAAAAGCAATACGGCCAGGCGCCGCAATGCATCCTCACGATGCCGCTGCTGGAAGGCTTGGACGGCGTCAACAAGATGTCCAAGTCTCTGGGCAACTACGTCGGCATCAACGAAAAGCCGGAGGATATTTTCGGCAAGCTGATGTCGATCTCGGACGATCTCATGTGGCGTTACATCGAGCTGTTGTCGTTCGAGTCCCTGACGACCGTGGCGAAATGGAAGCAGGATGTTGCCGCCGGGCGCAATCCGCGCGACATCAAGGTGGCGTTTGCGCAGGAAATCGTGGCGCGCTTCCACGACCGGGCCGCAGCAGAACGCGCGCTTGCCGATTTCGACGCGCGCTTTCGCCAGGGAGCGATGCCGGAGGACATGCCCGAACTGGACATTGCAGCGGAAGCGGGCGGACTTGCCTTGGTGCAGGCGTTGAAGCAGGCGCAGTTGACCGCGAGTACTTCGGAAGCGATACGCATGATCGAGCAGGGCGGCGTCAAACTGAATGGCGAACGTGTCAGCGACCGCGGTCTAAAGCTTGCGAAGGGAACGGTTGCGGTGGCGCAGGTGGGCAAGCGAAAATTCGCCCGCATCACAGTCGTCTGAACGCAGCCATTGCAGTCGTTTTAGCAGTGGCGCACGCCGCTGTTTCTGAAATATTCTGGTAAAACGCTTGACCTCGTTCGCAGGTGCTATATAATCCGGCCTCTTTGCTAGACCGGCCTCGGCCGCTTTAGCGCGCTCTTTAAAAATTTACAGCCGATAAGTGTGGGTGCTGGGTGTGGTGCGAAGGCGCCTGGATGGTTTTGCTGTACGCAAGTGCGGCGAGGTTATCTGGGGATCTAGGCGGTAAAAGGCCTGGATGC